>Ga0310828_1000004_pt1:382500-1055720 | contig 1055720 bp, 1044 predicted proteins | sample WT_ome_3_FD_202242 | JGI IMG/M metagenome (GOLD analysis project Ga0310828, IMG submission 202242) | Sorghum-adapted microbial communities enriched on wild type (WT) sorghum from Joint BioEnergy Institute, Emeryville, California, United... ... | reverse complement strand
GGCGCGTGACGGCGTATCACGAGATGGGGCACGCGCTGGTCGCGCATTATCTGGAGCACACCGATCCGGTGCACAAGATCTCGGTGATCAGCCGCGGCCAGGCCCTCGGCTACACGATCAGCCTCCCGACCGAGGACAAGTTCCTCACCACGCGCGCGGAGCTCACCGACACGATGGCGATGACGCTCGGCGGGCGCGCCGCCGAGGAGATCGTCTTCGGCGAGGTCACGACCGGCGCCGCGAACGACCTCGAGAAGGTCACCGCCACCGCGAAGCAGATGGTCATGCGCTACGGGATGAGCGAGAAGCTCGGCCCGCGGGTGTTCGGCCACGATCACAGCCAGCCGTTCCTGGGGCGGGAGATGGCGGCCGAGCCGGACTACTCCGACGACGTCGCCCGCGAGATCGACGCCGAGATCCGCCGCATCGTCGAGGAGGCGCACCAGACCGCCCGCGACGTGCTGCTCGAGCACCGCGACGAGCTCGACTACACGAGCGAGATCCTGCTCCGGCGCGAGACGATCGAGCGCGAGCAGTTCCTCCAGCTCCTCGAGGGCAAGAGCGAGGAGGAGGTCTTCGGCCCGGACGAGCCCGTCCGGCCGCCGGCCGAGCCGCCCGCCGCCCCCGAGCGCCCGGCGCACAAGCCCGAGCCGAAGCCGCGGCCGCTGCCGCGCCCCGGCCTCGCGGCCGAGATGCGCCGCCACGAGCGCGACCGCTAGCGAGAACGTCCACGCCGGCGCCGCTTCGCGAGAACGTCCATGGCTGGCCCCTATAGGGGCCACTGTTGGACGTTCTCGGCGCAGGGCGGCCGTCATACTCCCGCGCGCATGCGCGAACCCCTCGTCATGGGCATCGTCAACGTCACCCCCGACTCGTTCTCCGACGGCGGGGAGTTCCTCGAGCCGGCCAGGGCGATCGCCCACGGCCGCCGGCTCGCCGAGGAGGGCGCGGCGTACCTGGACATCGGCGGCGAGTCGAGCCGCCCCGGCGCCGAGCCGGTGCCCGCCGACGAGGAGCTGCGCCGGGTGCTCCCGGTCATCGAGGGGCTCGCCGGCGTCGACGCCGTGATCTCGGTCGACACGACGAAGCGGGTCGTGGCCGAGGCGGCGCTGGAGGCCGGCGCGCGGATGGTCAACGACATCTCCGCCTTCCGCTTCGACCCCGAGCTCGCCGGCCTCGTCGCCGACACGGGCGCCGAGTGCTGCCTCATGCACATGCTCGGCGACCCGCGCACGATGCAGCAGGACCCCCGCTACGACGACGTCGTCTCGGAGGTGCGCGCCTTCCTCGAGGAGCGGCTCGCCTTCGCCGTCGCCGAGGGGGTGCCCGAGGAGAAGGTCTGGCTCGACCCCGGCATCGGCTTCGGCAAGACCGTCGAGCACAACCTCGAGCTGCTGCGGCGGATCGACGAGCTCGTCGCGATCGGCCGCCCGGTGCTCGTCGGCACCTCGCGCAAGTCGTTCATCGGCAAGATCACCGGCAGAGCGGAGAAGGAGCGCGTCGCCGGCACGATCGCGTCGAACGTGCTCGCCTACGTCGGCGGGGCGCGGATGTTCCGCGTCCACGACGTCCGCGAGGCGGTCGATGCGCTGGCCGTCGCCGCTGCTACGGTCGGCGCCTAGACCTGTGGATCACGAGGACGAGGACATCGAGCACGAGGAGGACGAGCTCGCCGAGCCGGCCGTCACGGTCGAGATCGTCGGCTTGTCCGTCTACACCCACCACGGGGTCACCGAGGCCGAGCGCGAGGTCGGACAGCGGATCGTGTTCGACATCGCGTTCGAGGTCGGGGCGGCGGACGCGACCGTCACCGACCGGATCGAGGACACCGTCGACTACGCGGACGTCTGCCAGCAGGTCTACCTCGCCGCGCAGGAGCGCTCGTACAAGACGCTCGAGCGGCTCTGCTCGGCGATCTGCGACCGCCTCATCGAGCATTACGACGCCGAGTCGGTGAGCGTCCGCGCCTCCAAGCCGGAGCCGCCGATCCCGGTCCCGGTCCAGGAGGTCTCGGTCGAGGTCTGGAAGGAGGCCTGAGCCCTCAGGGCTGCCCCGAGAGGGCGCCGAGCAGGCCGTCCTCGCCGGGCCGGCCGAGCACCTGCTCGCCGAGGTCGACGACGCGGTCGACGAGCTCCCCGGCGATCGGCTGGACGGGCTCGGGGAGCTGCTGGACGAGCGAGCCCGCGCCGTCGCGCAGCGGCTGGAGCACGCCCGGCTGCCGGGCGGGCTGCTCGCCGCCCGCGCCGCCGCCGGCGTCGCCGCCGCCGTCCGCCGGGGGCGGCGTCACGACCCCGCCGCCGTCGTTCCCCGGCCGCTCGCGCCGCGGGGGCGCCTGGCGCTCGCCGCCGCCACTGCGCTCGCCGTCGCCGCCTGCGCGCCGGCCGTTCCCGCCCGCGTGGCGCTCGCCTGTGCGCGCCGGGCGGGGCGCGATCGCCGCGCTCGCGACCTCAGCCGCCCGCTCGCGCGCCAGGTCCCTCTCGACCTCGCCGAGCGTCTCGACCGCCCCGAGCGGGTCGCGCGGCCCGTCGATGAGCTGGCCGAGCGCGTGGAAGCCCCCGAGCCCGCTGCCGCCGACCGCGACGCCCGCCGCGACGACGACGATCGCGGCCGGGACGAGCAGCGACGCGCCGAGCGCGGTCGACGTCCAACGAGCCCAGGTGCGGACGGTCTCCACGGCGCCATGGTAGTCGCGATCGCCACTATGTTCGCCACATGAGGGCTCCCTCGATCGGGCGCATCCTGCAGGCCGCCCTGCTGGGCACCTGCCTGCTGCTGGCCTTCATCGCCGCCATCGGCGTCGGCTCGCTCTACGACGCGCGCCAGCGCTACGAGGACCGGCTCGCGCGCGCGTACGAGCTCGAGGCGGCCGCCTCGCGCCTGCTCGCCGCCGGCGTCATCGAGGAGGCGGCGCTCCAGGGCCACGCCGACGCCGCCGCCCGCCGGCGCGCCGCGCGCACGTTCGACGCGCAGGCGCGCGTCGCCCTCGCGCTCGCCGAGGGCGAAGAGGAGAGCGAGCGGCTCGTCCGCGCTCGCATCCGCGCCGAGCGACAGGCGCGCGAGGCCGCGGCGCTCCGCCGCCGGGACGCCCGCCGCGGAGCGCGCGAGCTCGAGCGGGCGCTCGCCGAGGGGCGTGAGCTCAGCGCCCAGATCGCCGGGCGCCAGGCCGGCCGGCGCGCCGACGCGCGCGAGCGGGCGACCGACGAGACGCGCCGGGCGCTGCTCGTCGTCGCGCTCGCGGGCGGGCTCGCGGTCCTCGCGGTCGCCGGGCTCGTCGGGACGCTCGTCGTCGGGCTCCGCCGCCCGCTCGAGGAGCTGCTCGGCGCGACCCGCCGCCTCTCCTCCGGCCGGCTCGACCGCCGCGTCCGCCCCTCGGGGCCGCGCGAGCTGCGCGACCTCGGCACCGCCTTCAACGCGATGGCCGAGGAGCTCGCCGCCGCCCAGGAGCGGATCGAGGCCGAGCGCCACAAGCTCGCCGTCACCGTCGAGAGCCTCGGCGACGCGCTCGTCACCTGCGACGCCGCCGGCCGCGTCACGACCGTGAACCCGCGCGCGGCCGAGCTCGTGCCCGAGCTCAAGCCGGGCATGGCGGCCGCCGACGAGGCGAGCCCGCTCCCGCCTGCCGAGCAGGCGCTCGCCGGGGAGGTGCTCGTCGAGCACCGCGGGCGGACGCTCGCCGTCACCGCCGCGCCGCTCGGCGACGCCGGCGAGGGCGCCGTCTGGACCATCCGCGACATCACCGAGCGCGCGCGGCTGGAGCGGCTGAAGAGCGAGTTCGTCGCCACCGCCTCGCACGAGCTGCGCAGCCCGCTCACCTCGATCAAGGGCTTCGCCGAGTTGCTCGCCCGCGGCGACCGCCTCGACGAGCGCCAGCGCGAGTTCGTCGACGTCATCCTCCAGAGCGCCAACCGCCTCGTCGACCTCGTCAACGACCTGCTCGAGGTCGCCCGCGCCGAGGCGGGCAAGATCGAGCTCCGCCGCCGCCCGGTCGACGTCGCCGAGCAGGCGGAGGAGATCGCGCGGCTCATGCGGCCGCGCCTGGAGGAGAAGGAGCAGGCGCTCGAGCTCGACCTGCCGGCGGACCTCCCGCGCGCCTGGGCGGACCCGGCGCGCCTGCGCCAGATCCTCACGAACCTCGTGACGAACGCCCACCTCTACACCGACGCGGGCGGGCGGATCGCGATCTCCGCGCGCGCGAGGGGCCGCTGGGTCGAGATCGCCGTCGCCGACAACGGCCGCGGCATGACCGCGCACGAGCGCGAGCACGCCTTCGACCGCTTCTACCGCGGCGACGAGCGCTCCCACGGCGACCGCCCCGCCGGCACCGGGCTGGGGCTCGCGATCGTCCGCTCGCTCGTCGAGCTCCACGAGGGCGAGATCGACGTCGACAGCGAGCCCGGGGTGGGGTCGACGTTCACCGTCCGCCTGCCGCGCCCGCCCGCCGGTCCCGGCGAGGCGCCGGACCGCGTGCTCGAGGGCAAGCGCGTGCTCGTCGTCGACGACGAGCCGGACGTCGCCGAGCTCATCGCCACGCAGCTCGCCGGCCACCGCGTCGAGCCGGTCGTCGCCCACGGCGGCCGGGAGGCGCTCGAGAAGCTGCGCGACGGCAGCTTCGACGCCGTCACGCTCGACCTCTTCATGCCGGAGCTGAACGGCTTCGCGGTCCTGCGCGAGATCCGCGCCGACCCGCGCCTGCACGCCACGCCGGTCGTCGTCGTCTCGGCGCTGTCGGGGCAGGAGGCGCTCGGCGGCCACTGGGCGGTGACGAAGCCGATCGACTTCGGCGCGCTGCGTGACGCGCTCGCCGGCGCGGTGACCGCGGGCCGGACGCGGGTGCTCGTCGTCGGGCGCGAGCAGCACCGCGAGCGGCTCGTGCCCGCGCTCGACCGCATCGGCGTCCGCCACGAGTGGGCCGCGAGCGCCGCCGAGGTCGCGTCGGCGTGCGAGCGGGAGCGCTTCGAGGTCGCGCTCGTCGACGCCGGCCTGCCCGACCCGCGGGCGGCGCTCGCGGCGCTCGACCTCCGCGGCCGCCGCCTCGGCCGCCAGGTCATCCTCTTCTCCGCCGGGGACGACGCACCCGGGCTCGCGAGGCTCGCGCCCGACCCGGTGCCGATCGAGCGGGCGGCGGAGGCCGTCCTCACGGCGCTCGCCGACGTCCCGGGCGCTAGCCTGCGCAGGGATGACTGAAGGGCTCGCCCGGCAGGGCGTGGACGACGAGCTCACCAGGCTGCGCGAGCAACTCGCCGAGCGCGAGCGGCTCGTCGCCGAGAAGGAGCGCCAGCTCGAGGCGTACGCGCGCGACCTCAACGACACGTTCAAGAAGGAGCGCGCGCGGACGCAGGAGCTCCGCGAGAGCTACGTCCACACCGTGCGCGCGCTCACGAACGCCGTCGAGGCGCGCGATCCCTACACGGGCAAGCACGCCGAGCGCGTCGCCGCCTACGGGCTCGAGCTCGCCCGCGCGATCGACGTCCGCCTCGCCGACGACCCCCAGAGCGAGATGGGCTTCCTCCTCCACGACATCGGCAAGATCGCCATCCCCGACGGCATCCTCTACAAGAAGGACGCGCTCACCCCGGAGGAGCGGGCGCTGATGCGCACCCACCCGGTCGTCGGCTGGGAGATCCTCGCCGGCATCCCGTTCCTCGAGGAGGCGCGCAAGGTCGTCCGCCACCACCACGAGCGCTGGGACGGCAGCGGCTATCCCGACCGCCTCAAGGGGGAGGACATCCCGCTGAGCGCGCGCGTGTTCGCCGTCGCCGACGCGCTCGACGCGATCACGACCGACCGGCCCTACCGCGCGGCGCGCAGCTTCGCCGCCGCGCGCGCGGCGATCGCCAGGGGCTCAGGCACGCAGTTCGACCCGCGCGTCGTCGAGGCGCTGGAGTCGATCACCGACGCGCGCCTGGAGCAGCTCCGCCGCGAGATCGGATGAGCGCCCCGCCGCCGGCCATGAGCGACACCGTCCTCATCGTCGACGACGATCCCTTCATCCGCCGCCTCATCGCGACGACGCTCGAGGACGTCGCGCGCTTCGAGCTGCAAGAGGCCGGCGACGGGATCGAGGCGATCGAGCGGGCCGCCGAGGCCCCGCCCGCGATCGTCTTCCTCGACATCGACATGCCGCGGCTCGACGGCATCGAGGCCTGCCGGCGCCTGCGCGAGGACCCGCGCACCGCCGGCGCGACGATCGTCATGCTCACCGCCGCCTCCGGGGACGAGATGGAGCGCGCGGCCGAGGAGGCGGGCGCCGACCTGTTCCTGACCAAGCCGTTCAGCCCGCTCGAGCTGCTCCGCCTCGTCGACAGCACGGGCGGCGACGGCGCGCGGCCGTGAGGGGCTTCCTCGGGCTCGGCTCCAACGTCGGCGACCGGCTCGCCAACCTGCGCGCCGCGCGCGACGCGCTGCCGGTGACCGTCGTCGCGAGCTCGTCGGTGTACGAGACCGAGCCGCAGGGCGAGGTCCTCGACCAGCCGGACTTCCTCAACGCGTGCCTGCAGATCGAGACCGAGCTCGGGCCGGAGGAGCTGCTCGACGTCTGCAAGGCCGTGGAGCGCGAGCTCGGCCGCGCGCCCGGCGGGGTCCGCCACGGCCCGCGCCCGATCGACGTCGACCTGCTGCTGCTGGGCGACCTCGAGTACCGCTCCGACCGGCTCACGCTCCCGCACGCCGAGGTGACGACGCGCCGCTTCGTGCTCGTCCCGCTGCTCGAGCTCGACCCGGCCCTCCGCCTCCCCGACGGCACCGTCCTGCGCGAGGCGCTCGAGCGGCTCGAGGGGCAGCGGGTCGTCCGCTACGGCGCGCTGTAGGGTCCCCGCCGATGCTCCTCGCCCTCGACGTCGGGAACACCCAGACCCACATCGGGATGTACCAGGGGAGCGAGCTCGTCGAGCACTGGCGGCTCGCGACCGACCGGACGGCGACCGCCGACCGCCTGGCGAGCGACCTCGCGGCGCTGCTCGCGCTGCGCGGGCTGCGGCTGAGCGACATCGACGGGGCGATCGCCTCGTCGGTCGTGCCCCAGCTCACGAGCGAGTACGAGCTGCTGTCGGAGCGCTGGTTCGACGGGGCGCTCGTCGTCGTCGCGCCCGGGGTGCGCACCGGGATGCCGATCCGGATCGACAACCCGCACGAGGTCGGCGCCGACCGGCTCGCGAACGCCGTCGCCGCCTATGACCGCGTCGGCGGCACCTGCATCGCCGTCGACTTCGGCACCGCGATCAACTACGACGTCGTCTCCGCCGACGGCGAGTACCTCGGCGGAGTGCTCGCGCCCGGAGTCGACATCTCGCTCGACGCGCTCAGCCAGCGCGCCGCCCGCCTGTTCAAGGTCGAGCTCACCCCGCCCCGGACGGTCATCGGCCGCTCGACCCAGGCGGCGCTCCAGTCGGGGATCATCTACGGCTTCGCCGCCCAGGTCGACGGCATCCTCGGCCGCATCCGCGAGGAGCTGGGGGAGGAGGCGACGGCGATCGCCACCGGCGGCCACGCCTCCGTCATCGCCCCCCACTGCGAGCAGATCGACGAGACCGACGACCTGCTCACCCTCACCGGCCTGCGGATCATCTGGCAGCGGCACACGGGGCAGGGGTGAGCGCCCGCCCGGGACGGCCCGCCCGGTCCGGGCCGCCCGCCCCGCCGCTCCGGCTTCTGTCCCGGCTTCCTCCCTGTTCTGCCCCGCTGTGGGCTGGTCAAGGCAGGACGCCTGCCCGGCGGCCCGGCGCCCGCGGGGGCCAAGCGTCCTGCCCTGACCAGCCTCTGCCGGGCTAAGCCAGGACGCTTCGCCGCAGCGGGGCCCGCCCGGCCCCCGCCCCCGCGACCGCCCCGGGCCCGCCCGCAGGCCGCCCCGCCGTCGCTACCCTCGCGGCCATGGCGCGGATCGACGAGAGCTGGGTGCTGGGGGGTCACGTCATCCCCAACCGCCTGGTGCTGGCGCCGCTGGCCGGCATCGGCAACTGGTTCGTGCGCCTCCAGGCGCGCCGCTACGGCGCGGGCTTCTGCGTGTCCGAGATGGTCTCGAGCTTCGGGATCAAGTACGGCGACCGGCGCACGATGCGCGAGTTCCTCCGCATCCACCCGGACGAGCACCCGGTCGCGATCCAGCTCTTCGGCCACGACCCCGACGTCATGCGCGAGGCGGCCGAGAAGGTCGCCGAGGCGGGCGCCGACGTCATCGACATCAACATGGGCTGCCCGGTGAAGAAGGTCTGCAAGACCGGCGCGGGCGCCTCGCTGCTCGACGACCAGGACCGCGCGGTCGCGCTCGCCCGCGCCGCCCGCGAGGGGAGCGGCCTGCCGGTGACGGTGAAGCTCCGCTCCGGCAACCGCGCCGGCGAGACGAGCGGGGTCACGCTCGCCCGTCGCCTCCAGGACGAGGCCGGCGTCGCCGGGATCGCCTTCCACCCGCGCCCGGCGAGCCAGCAGCACAAGGGCAAGCCCGACTACGACCTCGCCGCCAAGGTCGTCGAGCTGCTCGACGTGCCCGTCATGGTCTCCGGCGGCATCCGCACCGACGAGCGCGTCTTCGAGGTGCTCGAGCGGACGAACTGCGCGGCGGTCATGCTCGCCCGCGGCTCGCTCGGCAACCCCTGGCGCTTCGAGCGCCTGCTCGGCCGCCGCGAGGGCGAGCCGACCCCCGACGAGGTGCTCGCCGAGCTCGACTGGGTCATCGCGCGCGCCGAGGAGCACCTCGGCGTCGAGCGCGCCGGCCGCTATTTGCGCAAGTTCTACCCCTGGTACGCGGAGCGCCTCGGGCTCACCCGCAGGGAGCAGCACGAGCTCGTCACCGCCCCGACGACGGCCGACGCGCGGCGTATCCTCGCGCGCCTGGTCGAGCCCGCGGCGGCGTAGATCGCCGCTGCTACACTCTCGCGTCCCTCCGGGAAGGAGTGCGCGAGCCCGGAGGTTTCTTATGCCCAGAGACAACGTCCTCACACCCCAGGGCCTGGAAGAGCTCAAGGCCAAGATCGAGCACCTCCAGACGGTCAAGCGGCGCGAGATCGCCGAGCGGATCAAGGAGGCCCGCGAGTTCGGGGACATCTCCGAGAACGCGGAGTACGACGCGGCGAAGAACGAGCAGGCGATGCTCGAGAAGCAGATCGCCGACCTCGAGGAGAAGCTCCGCACGGCGGTCGTCATCGACGCCAAGGACATCTCGTCCGACACCGTCTCGGTCGGGACGATCGTCCACGTCAAGGACGAGAAGACCGGCAAGTCGGTGAAGTACGCGATCGTCGGGTCGGCGGAGGCGAACCCCTCCGAGGGCAAGGTCTCGAACGAGTCGCCGGTCGGGCGCGCGCTCATCGGCCACAAGAAGGGGGATGTCGTCTCCGTGCCCGTCCCCCGCGGGCCGGCGCGCAAGCTCAAGATCACGAAGATCGAGACCGCGTAGGCTCTCCGGCCAGGATGGCCGCCTCGGAGCCCGAGTCCTCGCCGATCGCCGACCGCCGAGCCAAGCTCGAGCGGCTGCGCGCGGAAGGGATCGACCCCTATCCGCACCACTACCCGGGCGTGGTCGCCATCGAGCGCGTCCACGCCGCTCACGGCGACCTCGAGGCGGGGGAGGAGACCGACGCCCGCTACCGTGTCGCCGGGCGGCTCTGGGCCCGCCGCGGCCACGGCAAGGCGACGTTCCTCGACCTCGTCGACCGCTCGGGGCGGATCCAGCTCCACGCCCGCCAGGACGTCCTCGGCCCGGAGTCGTACGAGCGGCTCGTCTCGCTCGACCTCGGCGACCTCGTCGGCGTCGACGGCGTCGCCTTCAAGAGCCGCCGCGGCGAGCTGTCGCTGCGGGTCGAGGGCTGGACGCTGCTGGCGAAGTCGCTCCGCCCGCCGCCGGAGAAGTTCCACGGCCTGGAGGACGTCGAGACCCGCTACCGCAAGCGGGAGCTCGATCTCATGGCGAACGAGGAGACGCGCGAGCTCTTCATCCTCCGCTCGCGCGTCATCTCCCTCATCCGCCGCTGGCTGGACGAGCGCGGCTTCCTCGAGGTCGAGACGCCGATCCTCCAGCCGCTCTACGGGGGCGCGCTGGCGCGGCCGTTCGTCACCCACCACAACCAGCTCGACCGCGACTTCTACCTGCGCATCGCGACCGAGCTCTACCTCAAGCGGATGATCGTCGGCGGGCTCGAGCGCGTCTACGAGCTGGGCAAGGACTTCCGCAACGAGGGGGTCTCGCACAAGCACAACCCCGAGTTCACGATGCTCGAGTGGTACGAGGCCTATGCCGACTACCAGGACATCGCGCGCGAGCTCGAGGAGCTCGTCTCCTGGCTGGCGCAGGAGGTCGGCTACGACGGCGAGATCGACTTCGCCACGACCCCCTGGCGGCGGGTCACGCTGCGCGACGTCATCCTCGAGGAGACCGGCGTCGACGTCTACGAGCACCGCGAGCGCGACGCCCTCGTCGCGGCCGCCCGCGAGCGGGGGATCGCGCTCGACCCCTCCGAGACCTGGCCCCGGCTCGTCGACGACCTCCTCTCGAAGCACGTCGAGCCGAAGCTCATCCAGCCGACGTTCGTCATGGACTACCCGGTCGAGCTGTCGCCGTTCGCCAAGGCGCACCGCTCCGAGCCGGGGCTGGTGGAGCGCTTCGAGTGCTTCGCCGGCGGGATGGAGTTCTCCAACGCCTTCACCGAGCTCAACGACCCCGACGAGCAGCGCCGGCGCTTCGAGGAGCAGGCGCGCCAGAACGCCGCCGGGGACGAGGAGACCCAGCCCTACGACGAGGACTTCGTCCAGGCGCTCGAGCACGGGATGCCCCCGACGGGGGGCATCGGGATCGGCATCGACCGGCTCGTCATGCTGCTCTCCGGCCGCAAGACGATCCGCGAGGTCGTGCTCTTCCCGGCCATGCGCTGAGGCCGCTTTCCAAAGCCGGATCCTGCGGGTTTTCGGTCTCAGATCCGACCGAACCCCGTTGCTAGACTCACCGCCAGGGTCATTCAGGTTCCCGGTCGCCGCTCAGCAATCGTCGGTAGGTGTCGATCACTGAGGGGTACCGGGAACTCAGTGCATCCCGGCCGTACCCCGAATTAGAAGGACTCTTTTCCCGTGTTCGAGCGCTTCACCGAACGGGCCCGCCAAGTGGTCGTCCTCGCTCAGGAGGAGGCCCGCATCCTCAAGCACAACTACATCGGCACCGAGCACATCCTGCTCGGCCTGCTCCGTGAGGAAGAGGGTCTCGCGGCGCGGGTGCTCGAGAGCCTCGACATCACCGTCGAGCGCGTCCGCGCGCAGGTCGTGCGGATCGTCGGCTCCGGTGAGGAGGTGACCTCGGGTCAGATCCCGTTCACCCCGCGCGCGAAGAAGGTGCTCGAGCTCGCGCTGCGCGAGGCGCTGTCGCTCGGCCACAACTACATCGGCACGGAGCACATCCTGCTCGGCCTCGTCCGCGAGAACGAGGGCGTGGCGGCACGCATCCTGCTCGACTTCGACGCCGACTCGGAGAAGATCCGCAACGAGGTCATCCGCATGCTCTCCGGCCCGGGCGGCCGGCGCCAGGGCGGCGGCCAGGGCCAGGGCTCGGCCGAGGGCAAGAAGTCGTCGAAGCTGCTCGACCAGTTCGGCCGCAACCTCACCAAGCTCGCCGCCGAGGGCAAGCTCGACCCGGTCGTCGGCCGCGAGACCGAGATCGAGCGGATCATGCAGATCCTCTCGCGCCGGACGAAGAACAACCCGGTGCTCGTCGGCGAGCCGGGCGTCGGCAAGACCGCGGTCGTCGAGGGCCTCGCCCAGCGCATCACGAGCGGCGAGGTGCCGGAGCTGCTGCGCAACAAGCAGATCTACACGCTCGACCTCGCGGCGCTCGTCGCCGGCTCGAAGTACCGCGGCGAGTTCGAGGAGCGCCTGAAGAAGGTGATGAAGGAGATCACCCAGCGCGGTGACATCATCCTGTTCATCGACGAGCTCCACAACCTCGTCGGGGCGGGCGCCGCCGAGGGCGCGATCGACGCCGCGTCGATCCTCAAGCCGGCGCTGGCGCGCGGCGAGCTGCAGACGATCGGCGCGACGACGCTCGACGAGTACCGCAAGTACCTCGAGCGCGACTCCGCGCTGGAGCGCCGCTTCCAGCAGATCCGCGTCGAGCAGCCCACCGTCGAGGAGACCGTCCAGATCCTCAAGGGGCTGCGCGAGCGCTACGAGCAGCACCACCGCGTGGAGATCACCGACGAGGCGCTCCAGGCGGCGGCCGAGCTCGCCGACCGCTACATCTCCGACCGCTTCCTGCCCGACAAGGCGATCGACCTCATCGACGAGGCGGCGTCGCGTACGCGCATCAAGGCGATGACCGCGCCGCCGATGTTCCGCGACCTCGAGGAGGAGATCGAGAAGACGCGGCGCGAGAAGGAGGCCGCGATCGAGGCGCAGGAGTTCGAGAAGGCGGCGAACCTCCGCGACAAGGAGCGCCAGCTCACGAACAAGAAGCGCGACCTCGAGGAGCAGTGGCGCACCGGCGAGTCCGGCGAGCGCCCGTCGATCGGCGAGGAGGAGATCGCCGACATCGTCTCGATGTGGACGGGCATCCCTGTCTTCAAGCTGACCGAGGCCGAGACGCAGAAGCTCATCCGCATGGAGGACGAGCTCCACAAGCGGATCATCGGCCAGGACATGGCGGTGCAGGCGGTCTCGAAGGCCATCCGCCGCTCGCGGGCGGGCCTGAAGGACCCGAAGCGCCCGACCGGCTCGTTCATCTTCCTCGGCCCCTCGGGCGTCGGGAAGACCGAGCTCGCGCGCACGCTCGCCGAGTTCCTCTTCGGCGACGAGGACGCGATGGTGCGCATCGACATGTCGGAGTACATGGAGAAGCACTCCGTCTCGCGGCTGGTCGGCTCGCCGCCGGGCTACATCGGCTACGACGAGGGCGGCCAGCTCACCGAGGCGGTGCGGCGCAAGCCGTACAGCGTGCTGCTCCTCGACGAGATCGAGAAGGCGCACCCGGACGTCTTCAACATCCTGCTCCAGATCCTGGAGGACGGCCGGCTCACGGACGCCCAGGGGCGGACCGTCGACTTCCGGCACTGCATCGTGATCATGACCTCGAACGTGGGCGCGCAGGAGATCGCGCGCAACACGCCGGTCGGCTTCGCCGTCAGCGACGACGAGACCGGCATCACGTACGAGGACATGAAGAACCGGATCATGGGCGAGCTGAAGAAGGTCTTCCGCCCGGAGTTCCTCAACCGCATCGACGAGGTCATCGTCTTCCACAAGCTGCAGAAGGAGGAGATCTTCCAGATCGTCGACCTGCTGCTGCGGCGGATCCGGGAGTCGATGGCGGAGCGGAACCTCTCGCTCAACCTCTCGGACGCGGCGAAGGAGCTGCTCGTCGACAAGGGGTGGGACCCGGCGATGGGCGCCCGGCCGCTGCGCCGCGCGATCCAGCGCTACATCGAGGACCCGATCGCCGACGAGGTGCTCAAGCAGACGATGGAGCCCGGCTCGACGATCGAGGTCGACCGCGCGCCGGAGGGCGTGGAGCCCGAGGTCGTCATCACCGTCCGCAAGCCCGAGAAGAAGCGCGAGCCCGTGGGCGTCGGCGCCCGCGAGCGCGAGCGCGAGGTGACCTCGGGCGAGGGCGAGGGCGAGGGCTCGAGCGCCTCCTCGCGCGGCGAGGGCGGCGGCGACCTGCCGGACGAGCCCGAGGTGCTCCCGGAGGTCCCGGACGCCCCGCCCGAGAACGACGACGAGAAGTCCTAGAGCTTCGCGAGGCCCCGCCGCCGGCGGGGCCTCGTCGTCCCGGGGGTCGGTTGGCCGGGGGTCGGTTGGCCGGTGGTCAGGTCACGCGGGGGCCGGAGTCGCGCTCGAGCGCGTAGAGCACCATGTCACGCACCTCGCCGCTGTGGGGGTGGAGGCGGTGCTCGGGCAGCAGCCGCTCGCGCACGAACCCGGCGTTCTGCGCCACGCGCTCGGAGGCGGCGTTGCCGCGGAAGGCGAGGATCTCCAATCGGCGCAGGCCGAGGCCGGAGAGCGCCCAGCCGGCGAGCAGCCGCACCGCGGCGGTCGCGATGCCGCGGCCGCGGTGCTCGCGCGCGACCCAGTAGCCGATCTCGCCGCGGCCGATCACACGATCGACCGGCTCCAGCCCCGTGCCGCCGAGCACGGTCGCCTCGTCGTGTGCCGGGACGATCGCGAACGCGAGCGCGACGCCCCCGTCGCGGTCGCGTCGCTGCCGGGCGATGAACTCGCGCGCGTCGCGCTCGGAGTAGGGGGCGGGGATGAACGTCCAGCGCGGGATCTCGGGGTCGCGGAAGGCGGCGACGAGGCGCGGCGCGTCCGCGTCGCACCAGGAGCGCAGCGCGATCCTCCCGTCGCTGAGCGGCGGGTCGGGGTAGGGGAGCGCGCGCGGCACGAAGCTGACGTCGGCAGGGGGCATGGGAACGTCCTGTCAGCGCCTTACCCTCGATGGATGGCCCGCGCAACCCTTTTCGTCTGCTCCGCCTGCGGCCACGAGAGCGCGAAGTGGCACGGCCGCTGCCCGGGCTGCGGGGAGTGGAACACCCTGAGCGAGGAGCGCGCCCCCGAGCCGCGGCGCGGCGGCTCGAGCGGCCGCGCCGCGGCGGCGAAGGCCGCCCGGCCCGTCCCGCTCGCCGACGTCGAGGCGCCGGCGCTGCGGCGGCTGCGCACCGGCATCGGCGAGCTCGACCGCGTCCTCGGCGGCGGGCTCGTGCCCGGCTCGCTCGTCCTGCTCGGCGGGTCGCCGGGCATCGGCAAGTCGACGCTCACCGGCAGCGCGCTCGGCAACCTCGCCGCCGCCGGCCGGCGGGTCCTCTACGTCTCCGGCGAGGAGTCGGCGGCGCAGGTGCGGCTGCGCGCCGAGCGGCTCGGCCCCGACGCGCTGCGCGTCCCGATCGTCGCCGAGACCGACCTCGACACGGTGATCGCGACGCTCGAGGCCGAGCGGCCGGACGCCTGCGTCATCGACTCGGTCCAGACGCTGTACGCGAGCGACCTGACCGGCGCGCCGGGGTCGGTCGGCCAGGTGCGCGAGGTCGCCGGGCGGCTCATGCGCGTGGCCAAGGAGCGCGGCATCGCGGTCGTGCTCGTCGGCCACGTCACGAAGGAGGGCGCGCTCGCCGGCCCGCGCGTGCTCGAGCACCTCGTCGACTGCGTGCTCCAGTTCGAGGGGGAGCGCGAGCGCACCTACCGGACGCTGCGCGCGCTGAAGAACCGCTTCGGCTCGACGAACGAGGTCGGCGTCTTCGAGATGGGCGAGCGCGGGCTCGCCGAGGTCGAGGACGCCTCCGCCCGCTTCGTCGCGGAGGCGACGCGCGCGCCGGGCTCGGTCGTGCTCTGCGCGATGGAGGGCTCGCGGCCGCTGCTCGTCGAGGTGCAGGCGCTCGTCGCGCCGACCGACATCGTCCCGCCGCGGCGGGTGGCCAACGGCGTCGACCGCAACCGCCTCGCGCTCGTGCTCGCCGTGCTCGCCCGCCACGCCGGCCTGTCGCTGGGCTCGAGCGACGTCTTCGTCTCGCTCGCCGGCGGCGTCCGCGTCGACGAGCCGGGCGCCGACCTCGCGGTCGCGCTCGCGCTCGCCTCGGCGGCGCGCGGCGTCGTGCTCGGCACCCCCGACCGCCCGCTCGCCGCCTTCGGCGAGGTCGGCCTCACCGGCGAGCTCCGCTACGTCGCCCACCCCGAGCGCCGCATCGGCGAGGCCGAGAAGTTCGGCCTCACCCCGGTCCTCCACCCCGACGGCGAGACGCGCACCCTGCGCGCCGCGATCCGCGCCGCGATGGCCGCGGGCGAGCGAGCGGCACGGGCGGCCTGACGCAGGAAGAACGTCCCGGAGTGCCCCCATAGGGGCCGGCGAGGGACGTTCTCGCAGCGCGCCTCGCGAGAACGTCCAGCAGTGGCCCCTATAGGGGCCATTCTTGGACGTTCTCGCTACGCGGGCAGGCGGTCGGGCAGGCCGAAGCGGCCGAAGGTGCCCTCTAGCCGGCGCGCGTCGGCCTCGTACTCCGGCCAGCGCTCATACGCCTCATCCGGCAGGCCGAGCCGGCGCGCGACGAAGGCGGTGACGTCGCGGACCTCCCGCCCGCGGAACGTCAGCACGTTGAGCGCGAAAGGGAGGTAGGCGCCCGCCTCCTCGTCCCAGGCGTAGAAGCCGAGCGCGGGCTGGCCGTTCGCGCGGGTGAGCTGCGTCTTCCAGCGCCAGGCGCCCGACAGCGGCCAGCCGGCGGCCCAGCGGGCGATCTCGTCGCGGCCGCGGTACCAGGTCGCCAGCGGCGGCATCGCGAAGGCGGCGTCGTCGGCGAGCATCGCCGCGAACGCCTCGACGTCGCAGCGCTCCCACGTCTCGACGTAGCGGGCCACCAGCGCGCGCAGCTCGCCGTCGCCGAGCTCGCGCAGCGTCTGCTGCTGGCTGCGCTCGGGCACGCGCTCGGCGACCGTCGCGCGGGCGCGCTGGAGGGCGCTGTTCACCGACGCGACCGACGTCTGGAGCGTCGCCGCCGTCTCCTTGGCGGAGAAGCCGAGCACCTCGCGGAGGATGAGCACGGCGCGCTGGTTCGGCGGGAGGTGCTGGAGCGCGGCGACGAAGGCGAGCTCGACCGCCTCGCGCTGCTCGTAGCTCGCCTCCGGCGCGGCGTAGCCGTCCTCGATCCCGATCACCTCGTCCGGGTAGGGCTCGATCCAGACCGACTCGACGACCGGCTCGCCCGGCGGGGTGTGCGGGTCGGCGGCCGGCCCGTAGTCGATCGGCAGCATCCGCTTCGGCCGCTTCTCGAGGTGGTTGAGGCAGGTGTTCGTCGCGATCGTGTAGAGCCACGAGCGCAGCGAGCTGCGCCCCTCGAAGCGCCCCAGCGCCCGCCAGGCGCGCAGCGCGACCTCCTGCAGCGCGTCCTCGGCGTCGTGGAGCGAGCCGAGCATCCGGTAGCAGTGCGCGTAAAGCTGCGGGCGGTAGCGCTCGAGCAGCTCCGCGTAGGCCGCCTCGTCGCCGGCGCGGGCGCGCTGGAGCAGCGCCGGCTCGTCTGCCGGGGGCGAGGTCGCCATGGTCGGAGCCTAGAGCGTGGGGCGCCGCGAGGCGAGCGGCGCGTGCGGCGGGCGCACGGCGAGCGAACGGCCGGGGCAGCCGCCGCCCAGGGCCGCAAGCTATTAGGCTGCCCTAACTAAACCCGATCAACGGACTAGGAAAGGACGCATGAGACTCCTCACCACCGTGCTCGCCGTGCTCGCCGCGCTCGCGCTCGCCGCGTGCGGCGGCGACTCCGGCCCGGGCTCGGAGGGCTCCGCGACCGCCGAGGCCTCCGGCGCCTTCCCCGTGACCGTCGAGCAGAAGCTCGGCGCGGTGACGATCGAGGCCGAGCCGAAGCGCGTCGTCGCGCTCGACTATCCGAGCGCCGACGCGGCGATCGCGCTCGGCGTCGTGCCCGTCGGCATGGCCGAGGTGACCTATGTCGAGGGCGGCATCCAGGAGTGGACGAAGGAGGCCCTCGGCGGCGCCGACGTCGAGCTCTTCGACGTCGAGCAGGGCTTCCCGCTGGAGACCATCCAGCGCCTTCAGCCCGACGTCATCCTCGCGACGAACACCTATCCGCTCATCGAGGAGCGCTGGGACGAGCTCAACCGGATCGCCCCGGTCGTCGGGCACGTCGAGGGCCCGGGGATCGACACCTGGCAACAGGGCATCCGCCAGGTCGCGAAGGCGCTCGGCCGGGAGGAGGCCGGCGAGCGGCTCATCGCCGACGTCGAGGCGAGGATCGGGAAGGCCCGCGAGCAGCACCCCGAGTTCGACGGCAAGACCGTCTCGTTCTTCAACTACGTCGGTGGCGACGGCCTCTACGTCATCAACGAGCCTTCGGACGTCTCGATCAGGTTCCTTACCGAGCTCGGCTTCGCCGGTCTCACCGAGAAGGTGGCGGCGATGAAGGGCCAGAGCGGCCGCGCGAAGGTGAGCGCCGAGCGCTACCGCGACATCGACGCCGACGTCATTCTCGGCACGAGCACCGACCCGAAGGCGCTCGAGGAGCTGGCAAGCGAGGGGCTCTTCCGGCGCGTGCCGGCCGTCGCACGCGGCTCCTACGTCGATCTGGGCATCGGGCCGGCGACGGCGATGGCGTTCCCGTCGGCGCTCAGCGTGCCGTACGCGGTCGACCAGCTCGTCGACCGCCTCGCCGCGGCGGTCGCCGAGGACTGAGCAGCGTGGCATGGGCGCCGCTGCGGCGCCGGTGCGTCGCGGCGGCAGCGGGGCCTCCTCCGCTCCCCCGGAGCGGAGGAGGCCCCGCGCGCCCAAAGCCCTCCCCGGCGCGCCGGTGGCGGAACCGGCACAGGTTCCCAAGCAGGTCGCGGGATCGCACACGACGCCGATCCCGGAGAGGCGGGTCGCACGAGGCGCCTGGGCCGGCCGTCCCGCCGGAAGCGTCCCGGCTCGGCCCGGCATGAGCTGGGCAGGGCAGGACGCTCCACCGCGCGGGCGGCCCGCCGGCCGGGCAACCCGGACGGTTGGCGGCCCGCGCGGGACGCCTGCCCCGCGCGCCGGCCTCGGGGGCTCGGCCCGCCACTGGCCCGGCCCTACAGCCCGGGCCAGTGGCGGGCGACGAAGCCGCGCGGCGAGCGCGCCTGACGCCGCCAGCGGGGGCCGCTCTCGCCGGGGCCGGAGGTGTCGAAGCGCAGGCCGGCGATGACGACGTAGGCGTGCGAGCTGCGGGAGTAGACGGTGATCCACTTCCCCTTGCCCCGGCTGCCCCAGCGCATGAGCCCGCGCGAGTCGAGCGGCCGCTTGAGCAGGCCGGCGCCGCGGAGCGCGTAGCTCACCGCGCCGGAGCAGTCGTAGCCGGAGTCGCGGAAGCTCGCGTGCCCGCCGCCGTAGCGGTACGGCTTGCGCGTGATCCGGTTCGCGTAGGCGATCGCGCGCTTGACCTCCTCCGGCGCGCTCGCGGGCGCGACCGCCGTCCGCCCGTTGCGCGACAGGCGCGCCCGCGCCGGCGGCGCGGCGTCCTCGTCGTTCTCCCCGGCGCCCTCGCGGCGCTCCATGAGCTTGCGCATCTGCGCCGCGTTGCGCGTGGTCAGGACCCCGTCGGCGCGCCAGCCCTGCTCGCGCTCGAAGCGCTTGAGCGCCCGCTCGGTCCCGGCGCCGAAGATCCCGTCGACGGTCGTCGGGACGCCGAGGTGGCGGAGCCAGGACTGGAGCACGCGGACGTCATGTCCGCGGTCGCCCCGGCGCAGCTCGCGGTCGCCGAAGGCGGCCGACGCGGCGGTCGGCAGCGCGAGCGCGGCTACCAGGGCCAGGAGCGCGCCCGAGAACGCGCGCAGGCAGCGAAGCGGCATGTGAAAGCGTCCTCCTCTCTTTCGTCACGCGCTTCCGGGGTTAGCTGACGGGCTCGCGCGGAAAGAGTCGCGCTACGTCGCGGAGACGATTCGCCCCATCGACCGGGACGGTCCTTGGGTCCCCCGGCCGCCGCCCGGCGGCCGGGCGGCGGTTCAGCACAGGTCGTGTTGTCGACGCAGAAACGTAGCGACCGCGCCAAGGTTGCGCTGCCCGTGCCCTGACCGTCCGCGCGCGTAGCGACCGCGCCAAGGTTGCGCTGCCCGTGCCTGACCGTCCGCGCGCTGACCGGCGGCGGCCGACGCGCCGGATCCCGCTTGCGCAGCGGAAAACCGCTGCACAGCCCGCACACGTCCCCTACAATTTTCCGACGATGCAGCTAGCCGGGGACGACGTCACGGAGCCCAACCGTCAGGAGCCCCGGCTGGTACGGGCGCTCGAGATGATCGCGCCCGGAACCGCGCTCCGCGAGGGGATCGACCACATCGTCCAGGCCAAGACGGGCGCCCTCATCTGCATCGGCGAGCAGGAGGAGCTGTCGTTCCTCTACTCGGGCGGGATCAAGCTCGACATCGACTACACGCCCGCCTTCCTGTACCAGCTCGCCAAGATGGACGGCGCGATCATCCTCGACTCGAACTGCACGAAGATCTGCTGGGCGAACGTGCAGCTCATGCCGGATCCGACGATCCTCTCGCTGGAGACCGGCACGCGCCACCGCACGGCCGAGCGCGTCTCGAAGCAGACCGGGGCGCTCGTCATCGCGATCTCCGGCAGCCGCGACGTCGTCTCGGTCTACCTCGACGGCGCGAAGTACGTCCTCGAGGACATCCCGGCCATCCTCGCCAAGGCCAACCAGGCGCTCGCGACGCTCGACAAGTACCGCAGCCGCCTCGACCAGGTCTCCACGCGCCTGACCGCGCTCGAGTTCGAGGGCGGCGTGACGCTCCACGACGTCCTCACCGTGCTCCAGCGCGCCGAGCTCGTCACGCGCATGGCGGTCGAGATCGAGCGCTACATCGTCGAGCTCGGCACCGAGGGCCGCCTCATCGAGATGCAGCTCGAGGAGGTCATGGTCGGCGTCGCGGCCGAGAAGGCCGCGCTCGTCCACGACTACCTCCTCAACGACTCCGACGAGGCCTTCGCCCTCGTGCTCGACTCGCTCGCGCGCCTGCCGCACCAGGACCTGCTCGACTTCGGTCGGCTCGCCGAGCTGCTCGGCTACGACCGCAAGGTGAACACGCTCGACCACGCCGTGTCGCCGCGCGGCTACCGGATCCTCGGCCGCATCCCCCGCCTGCCGAAGATCGTCATCCAGAACATCGTGCGCGAGTTCGGGGGGCTGGACGAGATCCTCGCCGCGACCGACCCGGAGCTCGAGGCCGTCGAGGGGGTCGGCGACATGCGCGCGAAGGACATCCGCGAGGGGCTTCGCCGCCTGCAGGAGATCAACCTCGTGGACCGCTATCTGCAAACCTGACCCGGGCGCGCCGTTCTGCCCCGGACCGAAGGAGGGACCACCATTTCCGAGGAGACGCTGGACGGAGTCGAGGAGCTCGAGGAGCGCGAGCCGGAGGCCGAGGCGGAGACTGAGGCCGAGGCCGAGGCCGAGGCCGAGCACATCGAGTTCGAGGTCGGCGACCAGGTCGTCTATCCGCATCACGGCGCGGGCAAGGTCGTGAAGAAGGAGGTCAAGGAGATCCTCGGCGAGCGCCGGGAGTACCTCACCATCAAGATCCTCCACAACGACATGACCGTCATGGTCCCGTCGGAGAACGCCGGCAAGGCGGGGCTGCGCCGCGTCATCGGCGACAAGGAGGTCGAGAAGGTGCTGGCCGTCCTCCGCGACGACGTCAGCCAGATGCCGAAGAACTGGAACCGGCGCTTCAAGCACAACCGGGACAAGATCAAGACCGGCGACGTCTACGAGCTCGCGGAGGTCGTCCGCAACCTCGCCATCCGGGAGGCCGAGAAGGGACTCTCGACGGGCGAGAAGCAGATGTACACCCGCGCGAAGAAGATCCTCGCCTCCGAGCTCATGTACGCGCTCGAGATGGAGGAGGACGAGGCGGAGGAGCACCTCGAGAAGCTCATCGAGGAGGCTCACGCCGAGCGCACCGGCGCCGCGACCGCGGCGAAGTAGTCGACGTCAGAGACTTGGCCGTTGTCGGGATCGTTCCCGCCGCCGGCAGCGGGACGCGACTGGGGGCCCCGGGACCGAAGGCGTTCGTGCCGTTCCGGGGCCGTCCGCTGCTGGAGTGGAGCGTCGACGCGCTGCGCGCGGTCTGCGAGCGCGTCGTCGTCGCCGTCCCCGCCGGTCACGAGCAGCCGCCGGACCGCGTGACCGGCGGCCCGTCGCGCTCGGCGTCGGTGAGGCGCGCGCTCGAGGCCGCGCCCGAGGCGAGGGTCGTCGTCGTCCACGACGCCGCCCGCCCGCTGGTGACGCCCGACCTCGTCCGCCGCTGCGTGGAGGCCCTCGAGGGGGTGGACGGCGCGATCGCCGCGGCGCCGGTCACCGACACGGTCAAGGAGGCGGGCGACGACCAGCTCGTGGCGCGCACGCTCGACCGCTCGCGCCTGTGGGCCGTCCAGACGCCTCAGGTCTTCCGCGCCGACGCGCTCCGGCGCGCGCTCGACGTCGACGACGCTACGCTCGCGGCGGCGACCGACGACGCGGCGCTCGTCGAGGCGATCGGGGGCACGATCCGGCTCGTCGAGGCGCCGCAGGAGAACATCAAGATCACGCGGCCGGCCGACCTCGTCATCGCCGATGTGCTGATGTCCGCCTCCTGATGCTGACGGACTACCACGTACACCTCCGCCCCGACGGGGAGGACCCCGACTATCGCACCGCCGCCAACGTCGAGCGCTACCTCGACGCCGCCCGCGAGGCCGGCGTCGGCGAGCTCGGCTGCTCCGAGCACGTCCACCGCTTCCGCCGCGCGCTCGACGTCTGGCAGCACCCCTTCTGGCGGCAGAGCGCCACCGACGACATCGACGAGTACTGCCGCTTCGTCCGCGAGGAGACGCCGCTCAAGCTCGGCATCGAGGCCGACTTCATCCCAGGCCGTGAGGACCGGATGGCGAACCTGCTCGAGGAGCAGGAGTGGGACTACGTCATCGGCTCGGTCCACTTCATCCGCGACGAGGCGGTCGACATGCCGGGGGAGTGGGACATCTGGACGACCCACGGCAACCCCGACCGCGTCTGGGCGCGCTACTTCGAGACGCTCGGCGAGGCGGCCCGCAGCGGGCTGTTCGACATCCTCGCCCACCCCGACCTCGTGAAGGTCTGGGGCAAGGACCGCCCGGTGCCCGAGGGCGACCTGCGCCGCTTCTACGAGCTCGCGATGGAGGGCATCGCCGAGTCCGACGTCGCCATCGAGGTCTCGACGGCCGGCCTGCGCAAGCCGGTCGGCGAGATCTACCCCGCCCGGGCGTTCCTGGAGATGTGCCTGGAGGCCGGGCGCGCGGTCGCGCTCTCCAGCGACGCCCACGAGCCGGGGCAGGTCGGCCACCGCTACGAGGAGGCGGTCGAGTGGCTGCGCTCGCTCGGCGTCACCGAGATCGCCGTCTTCGAGCGCCGGCAACGGAGGATGGAGCCGCTGGGATGACGGTCGTCCGCTCCGGCATCGGCTACGACTCCCACCGCTTCGCGGAGGGCCGCCCGCTCATCCTCGGCGGCTTCGAGATCCCCAAGGCCGAGCGCGGGCTCGCCGGCCACTCCGACGCCGACGTGCTCACCCACGCGGTCATCGACGCGCTGCTCGGCGCCTCCGGCCTCGGCGACATCGGCCAGCACTTCCCCGACACCGACACGAAGTGGGCGGGCGCCGACAGCCTGGAGCTGCTCGCCCACGTGCTCCAGCTCATGCGCGACCTGCGCTACCGTCCCGTCCACGTCGACGCGACCGTCGTCTGCGAGGCGCCGAAGCTCGGCAAGTGGCGGGAGGACATCCGCGAGACGCTCGGCGCCGCGCTCGGCCTGGGTCCCGCGGGGGCGAGCGTGAAGTTCACGACGAACGAGGGCATGGGCTGGATCGGGCGCGGCGAGGGGATCGCCGCGCTCGCGGTCGCCACGGTCGAGGAGGTGCCCGAGTCCTGATGCGCGAGATCCGCCTGCACGACACGCTCACCGGCACGGTCCGCCCGCTCGAGCCCCGCGACCCAGGGAAGGTGGCGATCTACGCCTGCGGGCCGACCGTCTACTCGCGCATCCACGTCGGCAACGCGCGCCCGTTCGTCGTCTACTCGCTGCTCAAGCGCTTCCTCCAGCACGAGGGCTACGAGGTGACGTTCGTCTCGAACATCACCGACATCAACGACAAGATCTACGCGGCGGCACGCGAGCGCGGCGTCGGCAGCGAGGAGCTGGCGCGCGAGATGACCGCCTACTACGTCGAGGACACGAACCGCCTCGGCCTCGGCCGCCCCGATCACGAGCCGAAGGCGAGCGAGACGATCGGCGCGATCATCGAGCTCATCGAGGCGCTCGTCGAGCGCGGCCACGCGTACGAGTCCGGCGGCGACGTCTACTTCCGCGTCAGCTCGTTCGACGGCTACGGCAAGCTCTCCAACCGCCCGCTCGAGGAGATGCAGCAGGGCGAGGACGACGCGGCGCTCGAGCTGAAGGAGCACCCGCAGGACTTCGCGCTCTGGAAGGCCCACAAGGAGGGGGAGGACACCGCCTGGGACTCGCCCTGGGGGCGCGGCCGCCCGGGCTGGCACATCGAGTGCTCGGCGATGGCCGAGCAGCTCCTCGGCCTGGAGTTCGACATCCACGGCGGCGGCTCCGACCTCGTCTTCCCCCACCACGAGAACGAGATCGCCCAGACCGAGGCGGCCCGCGGGCGGCCGCTGGCCCGCATGTGGGTCCACAACGGGATGATCCGCGTCGAGGGCGAGAAGATGGCGAAGTCGGTCGGCAACATCTTCCAGCTCTCCGAGGCGCTCGACCGCTTCGGCCGCGACGCGCTCGTCATGTACCTCGTCGGCGGCCACTACCGCCAGCCGCTGGCCTTCTCGGAGGCCGCGCTGGAGGAGGCGAGCGCCGCCGCCTCGCGGGTGCGCGAGCTCTGCCGCCGCCTCGACCCCGAGGCGCCCGAGCCGGAGGGCCTGGCCGAGCGCGCCGAGCGCTTCTTCGACGCGCTCGCCGACGACTTCAACACTCCCGCCGCGCGGGCCGAGCTGTTCGAGTGGGTCGCCGAGGCGAACCGCCGCCTCGACGCGGGCGAGCGCCTCGGCGTCGGCGTTCTGCGCGACATGCTCTGGACGCTCGGCCTCGACACGCTGCTCGCCGCCGACGACGAGGCGCCGCCGGAGGTGCGCCGGCTCGTCGAGGAGCGCGAGGCGGCGCGCAAGGCGCGCGACTTCGCGACCGCGGACGCCAAGCGCGACGAGCTCGCCGCGCTCGGCTGGATCGTCCGCGACACGCCGCAGGGGCCCCAGCTCGTCCGCGCCGAGTGATCGTCTACGGCCGCAACCCCGTCCGCGAGGCCCTGCGGGGCCGCCGGGCGGTGCGGCGCGCCTGGGCGTCGCGCTCGGCCGCGCGCGAGCCGTGGCTGCGCGGGGTGGCGGTCGAGGTCGCGGATGACGCCGAGCTCACCGAGCGTTGCGGCTCGCCCGACCACCAGGGCGTCTGCGCCGAGGTCGACCCGTATCCCTACGCCGACGCCGGCAGCCTGCTCGAGCGCGACGACGCGTTCGTCGTCTGCCTCGACCAGGTCACGGACCCGCGCAACCTCGGCGCGGTCTGCCGCGTCGCCGAGTGCGCGGGGCTGAGCGGCGTCGTCATCCCCGAGCGCCGCTCGGCCGAGATCACCCCGGCGGCGTGCAAGGCCTCGGCGGGCGCCGTCGAGCACCTGCCCGTCGCGCGGGTGCGCAACCTCGCCGACTGGCTCGCGGAGGCGAAGGAGGCCGGCGCCTGGGTCTACGGCGCCGACGCCGCCGGCATTCCGTACACGCAGCCCGACTACGGCGGGAAGGTCGTCCTCGTCCTCGGCTCGGAGGGGAGGGGCCTGCGCCGGCGGGTGCGCGAGGCCTGCGACGAGCTCGTCGCGCTGCCGATGCGCGGGAAGGTCGCCTCGCTCAACGTCTCGAGCGCCGCCGCGGCGCTCGTGTACGGAATCTTGCAGTCGCGGCTTGACAAGGGCTCCATAACCCCGCGATACTGCCGCCCACCGTAAAGCTGCACTAGAGGGTTAGCCGCCCGGACGGGGTGACTGGCCGGCCGGGCGGAGCCCCTCGAGTGCGGCGGGACAAGAGAAGAACGGCGTGCCAGGGGAGGTACGCACGCCACAGATCGTCGACAGGGCTCGCCGAGGGCCCGGAAAGGACGTTCGTGGCCATCTCCCCGACCGCAACCGCCGATAAGTCTCAACCTCAACTCGAGGCTGAGGTTGACGATCACTACCTCATCGCGCTCGCCAAGCAGGGGCGCGCCGACGCCTACGACCGCCTCGTCAAGCGCTACTACGGCTTCGTCCGCCTGAAGGCGTCGTCCTACTTCCTCGTCGGCGGCGACGCGGACGACCTCATCCAGGAGGGGCTCGTCGGCCTCTACAAGGCGATCCGCGACTACCGCGCCGACCGCGAGTCGAGCTTCCGGAACTTCGCCGAGCTCTGCATCACCCGCCAGATCATCACGGCGGTGAAGACGGCGACGCGCAACAAGCACACGCCGCTCAACCAGTACGTCTCGTTCTCGCAGACGCCCGCGACCGCGACCGACTCCGAGCCGACGCTCGAGGAGGTCCTGCCGGGCCCGGACGCGCACGAGCCGGCGAACAAGGTCATCTCGAACGAGGAGCTCCACAGCCTCGTCGCCTGCCTGTCGAGCGTGCTGTCGGAGCTGGAGAGCGCGGTGCTCTCGCTCTACCTCGACGGCCACTCCTACGAGGCGATCGCCGAGCGGCTCGTCTGCGACACGAAGACCGTCGACAACGCGCTCCAGCGCGTGAAGCGGAAGGTCGCCGCCCACCTCGCCGAGCGGGACGCCCCTCCGGGCGAGCGGCCGCAGCCGCAGCGGCGGCGGGCGAAGGTCACCCGGCTGTCGCGGGCACGCCGATGAGGCGGTGCTCGAGCGCGTAGCGGACGAGCTGCGCGCGCGTCGAGAGGCCGAGCTTGGCGAGGATGTTCGCGCGGTGCGCCTCGACCGTGCGGACGCTGAGGTAGAGGATCGAGCCGATCTCGGCGTTCGTGTGGCCGAGCGCGATCAGCCGCAGCACGTCGAGCTCGCGCGGGGTGAGGTCGCCGGGGCGCTCCTGGCGCGGCGGCTCGGCGGCGAGCTGCGCGCCCAGCTCGGGCTGGAGGTAGGTCCGCCCCTCCGCCGCGAGGCGGACGGCGCGGACGAGCTCGCCCTCGGCCGCCTCCTTGAGCAGGTAGCCGCGCGCGCCCGCCTGGAGCGCCTCGCGCGCGAACGCGGGCTCGTCCTGCATCGTCAGCACGACGATCGCGGTGCCCGGCGAGGCCTCCAGGAACGAGGGGATCGCCGGCAGGCTCCGCTCGCCCCGCAGGTTGAGGTCGAGCACGAGCACGTCCGGGCGGTGGCCGAGCAGCGCCCGGCGGGTCGAGGCGACGTCGCCGGCCTCGGCGACGACCCGGAAGCCCGGCTGGGCCTCCAGCAGCATCCGCAGGCCGCTGCGGACGATGGCGTGGTCTTCGGCGAGCGCCAGCGTGATGACGTCCGAGTCGCCGCGCTCGAGGGGCTCCTCCCGTCGCTCCTCCATCGTGGCGGAGGATAATCCGGCGCGCCGCCGCGCTGGCACCCCCTGCAACCCGCCTTGCGCGCCGGGGGCGTCGCGCCCGGCGGCCTACGGCAGCGGGCCGGGACGCCCGAGGTAGAAGCCCTGGGCGTAGTCGACGCCGAGCTCGCGCAGCAGCTCGAGGCACTCCCCGGAGTCGACGAACTCGGCGATCGTCCGCCGGCCGAGCCCGCGCGCGACGTCGACCATCGCGCGCACCATGACCTGGTCGGCCGGGCTGTCGGGGAGGTTGCGGATGAAGTCCCCGTCGAGCTTGACGTAGTGGACCGGCAGGTGCTTGAGGTAGGCGAAGGAGCCGAAACCCGCGCCGAAGTCGTCGAGCGCGAAGCGGCAGCCGAGCCGCTCGAGCGAGCCGGCGAACTCCCGCGCCTGCTCCATGTTCGTGATCGCCTCGGTCTCGGTCACCTCGAAGATGAGCCGGCCCGCGTCCGCGCCCGTGCGCTCCAGCCGCTCCTCGATCGCGGCGAGCAGCTCGGGCGAGCCCATCGAGGTGCCGGAGAGGTTGACCTCGAGCGTGAGGCCCGGGCGCTCGGCGAGCAGGTCGATCGCGCGGCAGGCGACCCAGCGATCGATCTCCTCCATGAGCCCGAAGCGCTCGGCGAAGCCGAGGAACCGGCCCGGCGGCACGAGCAGGCCGTCGTCGTCGCGCATGCGCAGCAGCAGCTCGTAGCGGGTCGTCTCGCCGGTGGCGACCTCGACGATCGGCTGGGCGTGGAGGACGAAGCGGTCGTGCTCGAGCGCGTCCCACAGCCGCTCCGACCAGGTGAAGCCGCTGCTGATGAGGCGGTGGTGGTCGCTGCCGGGCTCGTAGAAGGTGACCCGGTCGCGCCCGGCGCGCTTGGCGGCGTACATCGCGAGGTCGCCCTCGACGATCAGCCGCTCGGCCGACGTCACCCGCCCGTCGATGAGCGCGATGCCGATGCTCGCCGTCGTCCGCACGGTCCGCCCGCCGACGTCCATCGTGAAGCCCCGCACGGCGGCGCGCAGGTCCTCGGCCACGCGCCGGGCCTCGGCGTGCCCGACGTCGCCGAGGACGATCGCGAACTCGTCGCCGCCGAGGCGGGCGAGCTTGTCGCCCTCGCGCAGCCGCCGGCGCATGACCCCGGCGACGCCGCGGATGAGCTCGTCGCCGGCCCGGTGGCCGAGCGTGTCGTTGACGTACTTGAAGTTGTCGAGGTCCATGAGCAGGACCGCGCCGCCCGGGGCCCCGCGCGCGGCCAGGTCGATCCGCAGCTGCAGCTCCTGCTCGAGGCGGCGGCGGTTGAGCAGGCCGGTGAGCGGGTCGTGGTCGGCGAGGTGGCGGAGCCGCTCCTCGAAGCGCCGCCGCTCGGTGACGTCCTCGACGGTGACGATGCCGTAGCCGGCCGAGCCGTCGTCGGAGCGGGCGAGGGTGCCGCGGAGCGTCGCCCAGATGAGGTCCCCGTCCTTGCGCACGAAGCGCCTCTCGATCGGCCTGGACGGGTCGCCGAACAGCTCCCCGCCGTGGCCGTCGTCGCCGAGGACGTCGTCGGGGTGCGTCAGCTCGGAGAGGCGGCGGCCGAGCAGCTCGCGCTCGGCGTAGCCGGTCATCTCGCAGAAGGTGCCGTTGGCGTCGGCGAGGCGGCCCTGCTCGTCGACGAGCACGATGCCGACCGGGCTCTGCTCGAACACCTTGCGGAAGCGCTCCTCGGCGGCGCGCAGCGCCTGGTCCATCCGCCGCCGCTCGGTGATGTCCTCCATCTGGCAGACGAAGAACGCCGGCTCGCCGGCGCGGTCGCGGACGAGCGCGACCGACAGCGACACCCACACCGCGTGCCCGTCCTTGTGGAGGTAGCGCTTGCAGAAGCGGTGGCGGTCCAGCTCGCCGTCGATCATCCGGCGGTGGACCTCGTGGCTGAGCGTCATGTCGTCGGGGTGCGTCAGCTCGGCGTACGTGCGCTGCGTCAGCTCGTCGATCGTGTAGCCGAGCATGGAGGCGAAGGCCTCGTTGACGCGCTCCCAGGTCCCGTCCGGGCGGGCGACCGTCATCCCGATCACGGCGTTCTCGAACGCGACGCGCAGGAGCTTCTCGGCCCGCCGGAGGGCGCGCTCGTGCCGGCGGCGCCCGGTGATGTCCTGGGCGATGCCGAGCATCCGCCGGATGCGGCCGTCCGGGCCGGCGACGCACTCGCCGTGGCAGGTGACGACGCGGATCTCGCCGTCGTCGAGCACGACGCGGTGCTCGAAGTCGAACGGGCGGCCCTCGTCCACCGCCGTCTTGAGGACGCCGAGGACGTGGTCGAGGTCGTCGCGGTGGACGCGGCCGAGGAACGTCCTCACCGTCACCCGCGAGCCGGGCTCGACGCCGTAGAGGCGGTACATCTCCTCCGACCAGGTGACGGCCCCGTCGCCGCGGCTCCACTCCCAGTAGGCGATCCCGCCGGCGCGCGCGGCCTGGGCGAGCAGGAGCTCGCTGCGCTCGATCGCCTCCTCGGCGGCGCGCTGCTGGGAGCGGTCGCGCAGGACGAGGACCCTGCAGCCCCCGCTCCCGTTGCCGATCGCCGTCGCCGTCGCCTCGACGACGAGCGAGGAGCCGTCGCGGCGGCGTGCCGTCACGTTGCGGGGGTCGGCGGCGCTCGCCTCGAGCAGCTCGTCGAGGGCGATCCCGACGAGCCCGCCGAGGTCGTGGCCGAGCAGGCGCTCGGCCGCGCGGTTCGCGTACGCGACGACGCCGCGCTCGTCGGTGACGAGCACGGCGTCGGGGACGATCTCCGCGACCGCGCGGTAGGGGATCTCGAGCGTGGGAGCGTGGGCAGACGGCTCCATCGGTCCCCTGGGTCATCGGCCGTCGCGGCGCCGTGGTTGAGCGGGAAACCAACACGGCGTCAAACGCGGCGTCAGCGCGAAGAGCGCGCAAGCCGGCGAGGGGACTCGAACCCCTGACCTGCCGCTTACAAGGCGGCTGCTCTACCAGCTGAGCTACGCCGGCGCTGACCGGCGAGTCTAAGCCCCCGGCGCGGCGGCCACCGCGTGCTCGATGTTGCCCTGGCCGTTCGAGGAGGCCGGCACGGGCGGGGGCTCCTCGTGGCGGCGGCGGTTGAGGCGGTCCTCCAGCACGCCGAGGATCGCGCCGAAGAGGAGGTGGCGCCAGGCGCCCTGGGCGAAGGCGCGGCGGTTGCCGGCGAGCGGCTCGAGCTCGCCGTGCGCGGGATGGTGGCGGTCGACGAGGCGGGCGAGCGGCCAGAGCGCGACGTGCTCGGCGAGCGCGACCGCGACGGCGCGCGCGACCGGCGGGCCGGGGATGAACGGCTTGAGCTGCGCGTAGGCGGCGCCGAAGAGCGCGCCGTTGACGGCGTGCATCGCGCTCCCGGCGGCGGGCCAGCCGGCGTCGCGCGTCACGAGCTTGCCCAGCAGCGCGACGTCGTCGTAGCGGGTGCCGAAGACGCGCTGGTCGAGGGGCTGCTGCGCCGCCCAGACGAGCGCGGCGACCGCGCCGGCGACGGCTCCGTTCGCGCTGCGCGTCACGTCCATCACGTCGCAGCGTAACGAAGCGCACCCGCCCGGGTATCCGGACACGTGGCCGCCAACGACGCCGAGCCCCTGTCCAAGCATCACGAGCGCATCCGCCGGCGCGGCGTGCACCCGGTCGTCTACTGGATCACGCGCGTCGTGCTGCAGCCGGCGATCCACCTCTGGTTCCGCCTCTCGCGGACCGGGCACGAGCACATCCCCCGCCGCGGCGGGGTGCTGCTCGCCGCCAACCACCGCAGCTTCCTCGACCCGTTCGTCATCGGCTGCTGCGTCCGCCGGCCGATCTACTTCGTCGCCAAGCGCGAGCTGTTCGACAACCGGCTGATCGGCTGGTACCTCAACTGCCTCGGCGCGTTCCCGATCCGCCGCGGCGAGTCCGACCAGGACGCGATGGAGACCGCGCGGCTGCTGCTCGAGCGCGGCCACGCCGTCGTCATCTTCCCCGAGGGCACGCGCATCCGGTCCGGCTCGCTCGGCCGCCCGAAGCGCGGCGTCGGCCGGCTCGCGCTCGAGACCGGCGTGCCCGTCGTGCCGATCGCCGTCCACGGCACCGAGCACGCGCGCCGCGGCTGGCGCATCCGCCCCGTGAAGGTCCGCATCCGCTGCGGGCGGCCGCTCACCTTCCCGCGCGTCGAGCGGCCCTCCGCGCATCTCGCCGGCGAGGTCACGGCGCGGCTGTGGCCGTGCGTGACGCTCCAGTGGGAGTGGCTCGGCGGCCTGCCGCCGCTGCGCAAGGCCGCGATCGTCGGCGCGGGCTCGATGGGCACGGCGATGGCGAAGCTGCTCGCCCGCGCGGGGCTCGAGGTCCAGCTCGGCTGCCGCACCGCCGCCCAGGCGCGCGAGATCGCGCAGGCGCGCCGCAACCAGCGCTACCTGCCCGGCGTCGAGCTGCCGGAGAGCGTCCGTGTCGCCGCCGTCGACGACATCGAGCTGCGCGGCGTCGACCTCGTCGTGCTCGCCGTCGGCTCGCGCGACCTCCCCGCGGTCGTCGGCAAGCTCGGCAGCAGCATCGGCGACCGCAGCGCCGTGCTCGTCCTCTCCAAGGGGCTCGTCGGCCCGCTCGGGACGCTCCCGACCCGCTACGTCGCCGAGCGCGTGAAGGCGCGCGCCGTCGCCTGCCTCGGCGGCCCGGCGCACGCGCAGGAGGCCGTCGAGGTCGGCGCCTCGGTCGTGCTTGCCTCGGAGGACCCGGACCTGCTCGGCCAGCTCGGCGACGTGCTCGCCAAGGCGGGGCTCGACGTGCTCCGTACCGACGACGTGACCGGGACCGAGCTCGCCGCCTGCGCGAAGAACGTCGCGGCGCTCGCGGCGGCCGCGGCGGTCGCCGTCGGCGACGACGGCGGGCAGGCCGGCGGGATGAACGCCGCCGGCGCGGTCGCCGGCCGCCTCTTCGGCGAGATCCACGACCTCGCGGTCGCCGCCGGGGCGCGCAGCGACACCTTCGTCGGGCTCGCCGGGACCGGCGACCTCGTCGCGACCGCGCTCGCCGAGGGGAGCCGCAACCGCCGCGCGGGGGAGCTGCTCGGCCGCGGCGTCGGCGCCGAGGAGGCGAACGGGATCGTCGGCCAGGTCGCCGAGGCGCTCGACACCGTGCCGCTGCTCGCCCAGGCCGCGCGCGAGCGCGGCCGCGAGGCGCCCGCGATCGCCTCGCTCGCCGAGCTCGTCGAGGGCCGGATCGACCCGCAGGAGTGGGTCGCCGGGGTCTGCTCGCCGCGCAGGGCCGTGCGGGCGGCCTAGGCGAGCGGGTGGGAGGTAGTCTCGGGTGGGTGAGCGAGACGGCCGAATCGAAGAAGGCCAGGCTCGACCGGGACTTCGAGGAGCTGTACCGGACGCACCTGCGGGACGTCTACAGCTACGCGTACTACCGCGTCGGCAACCACCACGACGCGGAGGACCTCACCGAGCAGACCTTCCTCCAGGCCTATCGCCACTTCGCGCGTGCGCTGAAGGAGGCCGACGGGCGGCCGCTGCGCCCGTGGCTCATCCGGATCGCGCACAACCTCGCGGCGAACTACTACCGCGACCGCTCGCGGCGGCCGCAGGCGCAGCTCGAGGACGCGGCGGTCGTCGCGGAGCCGCGCTCGACGGCGGAGCTCGTCGAGGGGCGGGAGGAGCTCCAGGACGTGCTCGAGGGCGTGGCGAACCTGCCCGAGGACCGGCGCGAGGCGCTCATCATGCGCTTCGCGCTCGGCATGGACAACAAGGAGATCGCCCGGGCGCTCGGAAGATCGGAGGGAGCCACGAAGGTGCTCATCCACCGAGCGATCAGGCAACTCGAGCAGGAGCTGAAGAGGCATGAGTGAGTCCACGGACGTCGAGCGACTGCTGCGCAGCGCCCTGACGCCGGTCGACCCGCCGGAGGCGCTGAGCGACCGGCTCGAGCGGACGCTCACCGAGATCACCGACGCCGCCGCGGACGAGCTCGCCGACTGGGAGCTGGCGGCGATGCGCGACCCGCGCAACTGGGGCCGCACGCTCGCGGCCGGCGCGGTCGTCGCCGTCGCCGGCGGGGCGCTCGTGCTCGTCCGCACGCGACAGGCGCACCGGCGGCGGCAGGCGCGCGGCCTGCGCGCGCTCGAGCGCAGCGTCCGCGACGTCGCCGGGGGCGTCCGCCGGCGCGTGCGTGGCTAGCCGGCGGCCGTCGTCGGCGCGGGGACGGGCGGCGTGCCGATCCCGGCGGCGAGGCCCCAGAGGGCGATGAGCGCGTGGAGGACGTTGTCGCCGGTGTTGACCGGCAGCAGGCCGAGGAGCGTGCCGCCGTCGCCTGCGATGAAGCCGGCGATCGCGAGCGCGGCGTAGACGGCGCCGAGGGCGATCGCGTAGGCGCGCGCCCCGCCCCACGAGGCGGCGAGCAGGAGCCCGAGCACGCCGGAGGCGATGTGGGCGAGGTTGTGCCAGCCGTTGACGTCGAGCAGGCCGAGGACGGCGTCGCGCGCGACGCCGTCGCCGGTCGCGAAGCTCGCGTCCCAGAAGAAGCCGGCGACGCCGCCCGTCGTCAGCGCGAGGCCGGCGACCAGCGCGAAGACCTGTGCGGGTGAACGGATCACGCCGTGCATGCTTCGCCGCCGCGCGCGGCGACCCTTCCCGCGCTGCGTCTATCGTCCCCGGCCGATGCCCGCGACCTGCTACCGCCACCCCGACCGGGAGACCGGCGTCGCCTGCTCGAACTGCGGCCGCCCGATCTGCCCGGACTGCATGACGCCGACGACGGTCGGGATGCGCTGCCCTGTCTGCGCCGGCCAGCGCACGCCGGTGCGCACGGTCCGCTCGCTCGAGCGCGAGCCGGCGGTGACGTACGTCCTCATCGGGTTGAACGTGCTCGTCTTCCTCGGCGGGATGCTGAGCGGCGCCGACGCGACCGGCAGCCGCGGCGGGCTGAACGACGACGGCGGGCTGTTCGGCCCCGCGGTCGCCGACGGGGAGTGGTGGCGGATCGTCACCGCCGGCTTCCTCCACGGCGGGCTCTTCCACCTCTTCTTCAACATGTTCGCCCTCTGGATCCTCGGCGGGCTGCTCGAGCCGGCGATCGGCCATCTCCGCTTCGCCCTCATCTACGCGGTGTCGGTCCTCGGCGGCTCCTTCGGCGCGCTGCTCGTGACGCCGGACGCGCTCACCGTCGGGGCGTCCGGCGGGATCTTCGGGTTGATGGGCGCGGCGCTCGTCGTCATGCGCAGCCGGGGGATCAACCCGATGGAGAGCGGCCTCGGGCTCTGGCTGGGGCTGAACCTGCTCATCACCTTCTCCGTCCCGGGCATCTCGATCGGCGGCCACATTGGCGGCCTCGTCGCCGGCTCGGTCGCCGCGCTGATCCTGTTCGAGCTCGGCGAGCGGGTGCGGCTGCCGGCGATCGTGCCCGCGGCGCTTGTCGCGCTGGTCGGCGCGGCGGCGGTGGCGGGGTCGCTGGCGGTGGCGGCGTCGAGCTGAGGGGCGGCCCCTCGGCTCCGGGCGCGGACGGGCGGCCGGGGCAGGAGGGGAAGGGCACGGGTCGACCCCGGGTGGTGCCGACACCGCTGGGGCCGGGCCGGCGGGTGCCCCTCAGACGGCAGTGCTCGATGATCCGTCCTATAGACGGTCGATCGAGCGCTGCCGGGGGAAGCGGCTCCGCCTGCTCGATGGGCAACGCTCGGTTTTCCGTCCTATAGACGGTCGATCGAGCGCTGCCATGACGGCCGCCGATCCCGGCCCGGCCGCCTGGCCGGACCCGCTCCCCTCCGTGCCTTTCCGGGCCCGCCGCGAGCCGGCGGAGCCACGGCCGGAGCGAGTCACACGAGCCGCTCGTACAACCCCTCCACCTCCTCGACCATCCGGCGCAAGCCGAACCGCCGCCGCACGTCCTCCGCCGCGGCCGCGCCGAGCCGGCGCGCCAGCCCGGGCTCGGCGGCCAGCCGGGCGAGCGCCGCGGCGAGCGCGCGGTGGTCGCCGGGCGGCACCAGCAGGCCCGTCTCGCCGTCGCGGACGATCTCGGGCAGCCCGCCGTGGGCGGCGGCGACGACCGGCAGGCCGGCGGCCGCCGCCTCGAGCGCGGAGTTCGGCAGCGGGTCGGGGCGGGTGGAGGGGACGGCGACGGCGTCGGCGGCGCCGAGCACGGTCTCGACGTCGTCGCGGAAGCCGAGCAGCCGCAGCCGCTCGCCGAGGCCGAGGCGCGCGCCGAGCGCGGCCAGCTCGTCCTCGAGGCGCTCGTTGCCGGGGAAGGGGTCGCCGGCGAGCAGGCCGATCGCGCCCCGCTCCGCCAGCGGCGCCTCGGCGAGGGCGCGGGCGAGGACGTCCTGGCCCTTCCAGTCGCTGATCCGCCCCAGCAGCGCGACGGCGAAGGCGTCCTCCGGGATCCCCAGCGCGGCGCGCGCCGCCGCGCGCTCGGCGGGCTCGGGCACCCGCAGCAGCCCGTCGTGGATCACCATCGCGCGGGCGCGGAACTGCGCGGCGACCGCGCCGGAGACGCACGCGAGCGCGTCGGCGCGCTCGAGGCGGCGGCGCAGCAGCGGCCAGAGCGCCGCCGCGGGCCCGCCGACCGCCCCGGCGTAGATCTCGCGCACGTGGACGACGCACGCCGCCCCGGCCGCGCGGGCGACCGCCCCGGCGCCGAGCACGACCGACGTGTTCGCGTGGACGACCGCCGCCCGCCGCCCGCGCGCGAGCGCGCCGAGCTCGGCCCGGTCGCGGCGCAGCCGCCGCGCCAGCTCGGCGATCCCCCGCGCGCCGAGCGACGCCCGCCGCAGCACGGCGAGCGGCGCCGTCACCACCTCGACGTCGCGCTCCTCCAGCAGCCCGGCGAGCGTGCCGCGCTCGGGCAGGACGCAGACCGGACGCCAGCGGTCGCGGTCGAGGCCGCCCGCGAGCGCGACGAGCTGGAGGTCCGCGCCGTAGCGGCCCGCCGAGGAGTGCAGGTAGAGGACCGTCCGCGCCACTCAGGCCTCGAGCGGCAGGGAGCGCGCCTCCGCAGGCGCGGGGACGAGGTCGGGGTGGAGGAGGTGGCCGAGCAGCTCGACGCCGTCGACGAGCCGCGGCCCGGGCCTCGAGAAGCAGCCGTTCGCGTCGACGGCCCAGATCGCCTCGGCGCCGAGCGCCGCGAGCCGCTCCCGGTGCCGCTCGGCCTCCGCCAGCGCGCCGTCCGCGTCGTAGCCGCACGGCATGACGACGACGACCTCGGGCTGCGCGGCGGCCGCGGCCTCCCAGGTCGTCTCGGCCGAGCGCTCGCCCTCGTAGCCGAGCACGTCCTCGCCGCCCGCCAGCTCGATCATCGCCGGCACCCAGTGGCCGGCGACGAACGGCGGGTCGAGCCACTCGAGCGCGAGCACCCGCCGGCGCGGGGCGGAGGCGACGGCGTCGCGGACGCGGTCGAGGCGGGCGACGGCGTCGCCGAGCAGCTTCTCGGCGGCCGGCAGCGCGTCGGCCTTCTCCGCGAGGCGGCGGACGTCGGCGAGCGCCTCGCCGAGCGTCGTGGCCTCGAGCGCGACGACGTCCGGCTCGGAGGGGACCCGCAGGGCGGCGCGGATGACCTGGTCGGGGGAGACCGCGCAGACCTCGCACACCGCCTGGGTGACGATGAGGTCGGGCTCGAGGCGGACGAGCAGCTCCTTGTCGAGCTCGTAGAGCGGCTCGCCCCGCTCGACCCGCTCGCGCACCGCCCGGTCGATCTCGCCGGCCGACAGCCCCGCCGGGATGGCGCTGCGCGTGAGCTGCGGCAGGCGCGCGGCCGCTGGGGGATAATCGCACTCGTGGGTGACCGCGACGACGCGTTCGCCCAGGCCGAGGGCGAACAGCGTCTCGGTGGCCGAGGGAACGAGTGAAGCGATCTTCACGGGGAGAAAGATGACGACTCTCAGGGAGAAAGATGACGACTCTCAGCGACGAGGAGATCGAGGCGCGGCTGCGGGGGCTGCCGGGCTGGGAGCGCCGGGGGAACACGATCACGCGGACCTTCGCCTTCGAGGACTTCGTCGGCTCGGTCGACTTCGTCAACCGCATCACCCCCGCGGCCGAGGACATGAACCACCATCCCGACCTCGCGATCTCCTGGAACAAGGTCACGGTCACGCTCACGACCCACGCCGAGGGCGGGCTGACCGAGAACGACTTCGTCCTCGCCGGCCAGATCGACCAGCTCGCCTGAACGACGCGATGGCCCTGGCCCGCCGCCGCGGCGCGCTCGCGCTCCTCGTCCTCGCCGTCCTCGCGCTCGCCGGCCCCGCGCAGGCTCGCGAGGTGCGCGTCTTCGCGATGCAGCCGAAGCTCGGCCTGGAGTGGCTGGAGAGCCGCGAGAGCTTCCGCGCCCACCTCACGACCCTCTTCGAGCGCGAGGCGGCGCCGCACCTGCGCGGCCCCGACGACCCGCGCCGTCCCGCCGAGACGGCCCGCGACCTCGTGCTCTGGCCCGAGTCGGTCGGCCTCTTCGCCGCGCTCACCGGCGAGCGGGCCGCGCTCGCGCGCGCCTCGGGCTCGCTCGAGCTCGCGATCCTCACGCTGCTCGTGACCTACGCGCCGCAGGCGGCCTACTACGCGGCGCGCTTCCCCGAGCTCGCGACGCGGGTGCTCCAGACCCGCCTGCTCGCGACCGCGCTCACCGACACGTTCGGGCGCGCCGTCGTCGAGCCGTTCGCCGAGATGGCCGACCGCCACGACGTCTACCTCCACGTCGGCGTCGACATGGCCCGCGGCTGGCGGATCGTCTGCGCCGACCGCGAGGCCTTCCGCCCGCCGCCAGGCGCCGAGCGCTGCGACGTCGAGGACCCGGTGCGCGTCGCGCTCCTGCGCGACCCCTCCGAGCCCGGGCGCGACTACGCCTACGAGGCCGTCGAGGCCGACCCGTCGGTCATGGCGCTCGTCTTCGACCCCGACGGGCGCGTCATCGCGCGCGAGGTCAAGACCTACCTCACCCCGACCGAGCTCGGGCCCGACGAGGGCTCGCTCGGCCTCGACCTCGTCCCGGGCGAGGTGAGCGGGCTCGGGGTGGTGGAGACGCCGGTCGGGCGGCTCGGCTTCGTCACGAGCAAGGACGCCTGGATGCCGGACGTCGTCGAGAAGCTCGACCAGCGCCACGTCGACCTGCTCGTCCAGCCTGAGTTCTTCGTCGGCACGCTCGTCTCCACGCGCGGGCTGTGGAACCCCGACCTGCTCAAGGCCTCCGGCTACAGCGCGCTCGTCCGGCTCCCCTCCTTCGAGGCGCTCGCGCTGCCGGAGATGACCGGCGGGGTGTTCAGCTTCTACGCCGACCACCAGTCCCACATCGCCGTCAAGCCGCGCACCGGCCGCGAGCCGGGCGGCTTCCTCGTCGGCCAGCCGCCGGCGCCGGGGCTGGAGGCGACGCCATGGGTCGTGCCCGACCCGATCCGCGAGGACGAGCCGTTCGACGAGCGCCGCCGCCGGCTCGGCGAGGCCGGTGAGGCGCTCGCGCCCGGGTCGGGCGTGCGCTGCACGCAGCGGCCGGGGCCGTGCGAGGACGGCCACGTCGAGACCGTGCTCTGGCGCGACGTCGAGGTCCTGCGCGCGCCGCGGCGCAAGCCGTACCGGGGGCCGCGGGTGCGGACGCCGTTCTCGCCCGCCCGGGCGGTGTCGCCGTCGCCGCGGCCGCAGCGCAACGCCGCCGTCGCCCGCCGCGGGCGGCGCGTCGTCGTCGCCTTCGAGGAGCGCGTCGGCGACCGCGACCAGGTGTTCCTCGTCCGCTCGGACGACGGCGGGCGGACGTGGTCGGAGCGCGTCCGCCCGACCGGCCGCCCGCCCGGCGCGACCGACGAGTGGTGGCCGGCGGTCGCGCTCTCGCCCGAGGGCGTGGTCACCGTCGCCTGGGTCGACGTCTTGAGCGGGCGCGAGCGGGTCTGGATCAGCCGCTCCACCGACGGCGGGCGGAGCTTCGGCCCGCCGCGGCCGCTCGACGACCGCCCGCCCGCGGACGTCGCCCAGTGGCGGCCCGCGCTCGCCCAGGGCGCCGGCGACGTCGTCCACGCCGTCTTCGTCGACGAGCGCGACCGCCACCCGAACGGCAACCCGCAGGCGGGCGTCTGGTACGCGCGCATCCGCGGCGGCGAGCCCGAGCCGGCGCGCCGCCTCGACGGCGGCCGGCCGGCGCCGCTCGCTGCCAACCTCGACAACGCCTGGGCGCCGGCGGTCGCGGCGCGCGGCGGGCGGGTGCTCGTCACGTGGACCGACTTCCGCAACTACTACTGGGACGTCGTCGCGCGGCTGTCCGGCGACGGCGGCGACGGCTTCGGGCCCGAGGCGCAGCTCAACCGCGCCGCGGGGGGCTTCGGCGCCTCGCCGCAGCCGGTGCTCGGCCGCTCGCGCCCGTTCGTCGCCTTCACCGACTTCGGGCCCGGCGAGGACTCCCAGCGCCGCCCGCACCCGATGTACGACGTCTACGTCGCCACCCCCGGCGCGGAGGGCCTCCACCGGGCCGACCACCACCGCGACGCGCACGCCTCGGCGTTCGCCGGGTCGGCGTGCCCGGCCGCGGACGACGACGTGCTCGTCGCCTTCCAGGATGCCGCGACCGGCCGCAACGTCATCCGCCTCGCGCGGCTGCGCGGCGGCACCCGGCGCGGCCGCGCCTGGCGCGTCGACGACGGCGGCGCGGGCTCGGGCAACGCGTGGCGGCCGCGCCTGGCCTGCTCGCGCGGCCGCCTCGTCGCCGCCTGGGAGGACGAGCGGGACGGCGTGCCGCAGGTGTACGTCGCGGGCGCGTCCGTCCGCGAAATCCGTTAGCGACGTCGTGATTCCTTGCTAGCGTTGAGGCGTCCGCAGATGCGCGACGACGAACCTCCTCGAAGTAGCCGGCGCCGCAAGGCGCCCCTGACGTGACGGCGATCCTGCTCGTCGCGCTCGTCCTGCTCGTGCTCGCGAACGGGTTCTTCGTCGCGGCCGAGTTCGCGCTGGTCCGCGCCCGCCGGTCGAAGATGGAGCAGCTCGAGGCCGAGCGCGCTCGGGGCGCCGCGCTGGCGATCAAGCAGATCGACCGCATCGACGAGTACCTCGCCGCCTGCCAGCTCGGCATCACGATGGCGTCGATCGGCATCGGCTTCCTCGGCGAGCCCGCGATCGCGGAGCTGCTCGAGGAGCCGCTCGGCACCGTCGCCGGCCACGGCGCCGCCGTCGCGATCGCCGTCGTGCTCGCCTACCTCATCGCGACGAGCCTCCACATCACCGTCGGCGAGCAGGTGCCGAAGATCTACTCGATCGTCCACGCCGAGACGACGGCGCGGCTGAGCGCGCGGCCGCTCCACTGGTTCCGCGTCGCGTTCAAGCCGCTCATCTGGGCGCTGAACTCCGCCTCCAACGGGCTGCTGCGTGCCCTCGGCGTCGACCCGAAGGCCGAGTTCGAGGAGGCCTCGAGCGCCGACGACCTCAAGCTGCTCATCGCCCGCAGCGCGATCGGCGGGACGCTCGACCCCGGCGAGGCCGTCATGCTCTCCGGCGTCTTCCACCTCCACGAGCAGCAGGCGCGCAACGTCATGACGCCGCTGCCCGCGGTCGTCACCGTCGACGTGTCGGAGACCGTCGAGACGGCGCTGCGCCGCTGCGTCGACTCCGGCCACACGCGCCTCGTCGTCACCGAGCAGGACAACACCGACCGCGTCCGCGGCACGGTGAACAACAACTCGCTCGCGCGGCTGCTCATGACCGAGGGGCCGGACGCCTCGATCGAGCCGGTCGTCAAGGAGGCGATGATCGTCCCCGAGACGAAGCCGCTCGACGACCTGCTCGCCGACCTCCAGCGCGAGCGGCTGCCGCTGGCGATCGTCGTCGACGAGTACGGCCGCACGGCCGGCATCGTCACCGTCGAGGACATCCTCGAGGAGATCGTCGGCGAGATCGCCGACGAGAACGACCCGGCGCGCGGCGAGATCCGCCGGCTCGCCAACGGCGACTGGTACGTCCGCGGCCACGTCCCGATCACCGACCTCGCCGACTACGGCCTCGACCTGCCGGTCGACTCCGACGCCTACAACTCGGTCGGCGGCTTCGTCTTCGCCGAGCTCGGCCGCCTGCCCAAGCGCGGCGACATGGTGCGCGCCAACGGCTACTCGCTGCGCGTCGAGTCGGTGCGCGAGAACCGCATCGAGGCCGTCCGCATCCGCGACCACGAGCCCGAGTCGCGCGCGACCGACTCGCTGCGCGAGGCGAACGGCGGCGTCCGGGAGCAGGCGTCGTAGCCTCTCCGGCCCGCCGCCGATGATCGCCGTCGAGCACCTCACCAAGCGCTACGGCCGCCAGCTCGCCGTCGACGACGCGACGTTCGCCTGCGAGCCCGGGACGGTGACCGGCTTCCTCGGCCCCAACGGCGCCGGCAAGTCGACGACGCTGCGGATGATCTGCGGGCTGACGCGGCCGACGTCCGGCCGGGCGACGGTCTTCGGCGTCCCCTACCGCGAGCTGCCGAACCCCGCCCGCCACGTCGGCGTCCTCCTCGACGCCTCGGCGATGCACGCCGGGCGGACCGGCCGCGAGACGCTCACGCTCGCCGCGCTCACGCTCGGCCTCGACGCCGAGCGCGTGCCGCGCCTGCTCGAGCGCGTCGGCCTCGAGCGCCCGGCGTGGCGGAAGCGCGTGGGCACGTACTCGCTCGGGATGCGCCAGCGTCTCGGCATCGCCCTCGCCCTGCTCGGCGAGCCGAGCGTGCTCGTCCTCGACGAGCCCGCGAACGGCCTCGACCCGGAGGGCATGCACTGGCTGCGCGAGCTGCTGCGCGAGTTCGCCGACCGCGGCGGGACCGTGCTGCTCTCCTCGCACCTGCTGCGCGAGGTCGAGGCGGTCGCCGACCGCCTCGTCGTCATCGGCGACGGGCGCATCGTCGCCCAGGGCGACAAGGAGGAGCTGCTCGCCGGCTCGGGCACCTACGTCCGCGCGCTCGACGCCGCCGCCCTGCGGGCCGCCCTCGACGCCGCGGGGCTCGCCCACCGGCCCGGCGCCGACGGCGGCCTCGTCGTCGAGGCCGAGCCCGAGGACGTCGGCCGCGCCGCCGCGCAACGCGGCGTCGTGCTCGTCGAGCTCCGCCGCGCCGACGGCACCGGGCTCGAGGAGCTCTTCCTCCGCCTCACCTCCGCCGACCCCGCGCTGGAGGCCGCCGCCTGATGGCCGCCGCCCAGGCCGCGCATCCGGCGCCGCTCGCCGACGCCCGCCCCTCGCTCGCGCGCCTCACCCTCATCGAGCTGCGCAAGACCGCCGACACCCGCGCCGGGCGCTGGCTGCTCGGGATCATCGCGCTCGCCGTCCTCGGCCTCGCCGTCCTCGGCGTGACGGTCGGCGAGGACCACGAGCGCAACCTCGAGGACTTCTTCCTGCTCCTCCAGCTCCCGACGCTCTACCTCCTGCCGGTGCTCGGCATCCTGCTCGTCACGAGCGAGTGGACGCAGCGCACCGCGCTCACGAGCTTCGCGCTCGTCCCGCAGCGCGGCCGGCTCGTCGCCGCCAAGGCGCTCGCGACGGTCGCGCTCGCGCTCGCCGCGGTCGCCTTCGCGCTGCTCGTCGGCGCGATCGCCACGCTCGGCTGGGGGGGCGACGGCGGCTGGCGCCTCGGGCTCGACGTCGCCGGCGAGGTCGCCGTCATGCAGGTCGCCGGGATGCTCGGCGGCCTGGCGTTCGGCCTCGCCTTCCAGAGCTCGGCGCCGGCGATCGTCCTCTACTTCGTCCTGCCGACGGCGTTCGCCGTGCTCGCCGACTCGGTGCACGCCATCGAGGACGTGCTGCGCTGGCTCGACTTCTCCCAGGCGACCGCCCCGTTCGGCGAGGGCGACGTCTCCGGCGCCGAGTGGGGGCGGCTGGGGACCTCGTCGGCGGCCTGGATCGGGCTCCCGCTGCTCGTCGGCCTCTGGCGGCTCGAGCACGGCGAGATCAAGTGAGCCGCCCGCGGCGGGCTCAGGTCCTCAGCGCTCGAACGAGAAGCCGCGCTCCAGCCGCATCGCCGCGGCGGCGATGAGGCGCGCGCAGGCCTCGACGTCGGAGAGCTGGACCATCTCGACGGGCGAGTGCATGTAGCGCAGCGGGATCGAGACGAGCGCGGTCGGCACGCCCGCGCGGGAGAGGTGGATGATGTCGGCGTCGGTGCTCGTCCGGCCGCCGGTCGCCTCGACGGTGAACGGGATGCCCTCGGCCTCGGCGGTCTCGTAGAGGAGCTCGAACAGGCGCGGGTTGATGACCGTGCCGCGCGTCAGCACCGGGCCGGAACCGAGCTCGTGCTTGCCCTCGCGGCGGACGTCGATGCCGGGGGCGTCGGTCGCGTGGGTGACGTCGACGACGATCGCGCAGTCGGGGTCGAGCGCGTACGTCGAGGTGCGCGCGCCGGCGAGCGTGATCTCCTCCTGGGCGGCCGCGACCGCCGCGACCTCGCCGGGCGCCCCGCCGGCCTCGGCGACGAGCCGCGCCGCCTCGTGGGCGACGAAGGCGCCGAGGCGGTTGTCGAGCGAGCGCGAGACGACGCGCCCGTTCGGCAGCTCGACCGGCTCGGCGGCGACGACCGCGGTGTCGCCGACGCGGACGAGCGAGCGCGCCTCCTCGCCGTCCTTGGCGCCGATGTCGATGTGGAGGCTCTCGGCGTCGACCACCTTCTTGCGCTCCTCGTCCTTGAGCAGGTGGATCGGCTTGCGCCCGACGACGCCCGGCACGCGGCCGTCGCGGGTGAGGAGCTCGACGCGCTGGCCGACGAGGATCTGCCAGTCCCAGCCGCCGACGCCGCGGAACCAGAGGAAGCCGTCGTCGTCGATGTGGGTGACGATGAGCCCGATCTCGTCGATGTGCCCGACGACCGCGAGCAGCGGCCCGCCCGCGGTGCCGGGCACGCGCGCGACGACCGAGCCGACGACGTCGGTGGAGACCGCCGCGAAGGAGGCGGCGGAGTCGCGCCAGGCCGCCGCGGGCGCCTGCTCTTCCCCGGACGGGCCGGGGGAGGTGAGCAGGGTGCGCAGCAGCCCGGGGATCACTTCTTGTCGTAGTCGTAGAAGCCGGCGCCGGTCTTGCGGCCGAGGCGGCCCTGGTCGATGAGCTCGCGGACGCGCCGCGGTACCTCGGCGCCGATCGAGTCGCCGATCGCGGCCGAGACGTCGAGGCCGACGAAGTCGAGCAGCTTGAGCGGGCCCATCGGGTGCCCGGCGCCGAGCGTCATGCAGGTGTCGACGGCCTTCGGGTCGAGCCCGGTCTCCTCGAGCAGCCGGACGGCGTCGAAGAGGTAGGGGAACAGCAGCCGGTTGACCACGAAGCCGGCGGTGTCCGGCACCTCGACCGCGGTCTTCTCGAGCGCCTCGCAGAGGGCGGTGATGCGCTTGCGCGTCTCCTCGGTCGCCTCGGCCGGGAAGCAGAGCTCGACGAGCTTCATCTTCTCGACCGGGTTGAAGACGTGGAGGGCGGCGAAGCGCTCGGGACGGCCGGAGGCGGCGGCGAGGTCGGCGACCGAGAGGGAGGAGGTCGTCGAGGCGAGGATCGTCTCCTCCGGCAGCAGCCCGGCGAGCTCGCCGAGCAGCGCGCGCTTGGCGTCGAGCTCCTCGACGATCGACTCGACGACGATCGTCGCGTTCGCGAGCTCCGAGAGGTCCGTGACGACCTTGACGCCGTCGCCGACCTTGCCCCGCGCCCGCTCGGCGGAGGCGTCGCTGCGCGCCCAGAGCACGACCTCGCCGTGCTGGGCGGCCGTCCGCGCGAGCCCGCACGCGATCGTCCCGCTCCCTGCAATCCCCAGCCGTTCGTTCATTCCCTCTGCGTTCCCCCGGGTTGATTGACTAGCCAGTCAACAGGGCGCGTAAGGGTACAGGCTGCTCCGGGCGCGCGCACGCCATCCCGGGTTCCCCGCCCGCGCGGGCCCTAACCGCGGTCGCCGGGTACCCGAGCGGGCCGGTTGTGCGCCTGCCCGTGCGCCTGCCCCTTGGCGGCCGACGCCCGGCGCCGGTATGGTCGGCGCGGCGTGGACCTGACGCTGTCGCCACAGGAGCAGGCGTTCCGGGACGAGGTCCGGGCCTGGCTCGAGGCCAACCATCCGGGCGAGGAGCCCGAGGCCGACGAGGAGGCCGCCTTCGAGTTCCGCAAGGCCTGGCAACGGAAGTGCCACGAGGCCGGCTGGGCCGGCATCTCCTGGCCGCGCGAGTACGGCGGGCGCGGCGCGACGCTCATCGAGCAGGCGATCTTCAACGAGGAGATGGTCCGCGCGAAGGCGCCGCCGATGGCGAACGTGCTCGCGCTCGCGATGGGCGGGCCGACGGTCATCGCGCACGGCACCGAGGAGCAGAAGGAGCGCTTCCTCGCCCCGATCCTCTCGGCCGAGGAGATCTGGTGCCAGGGCTTCTCCGAGCCGGGCTCCGGCTCCGACCTCGCCTCGCTGAAGACGCGCGCGGTGAAGGCCGACGGGGGGTGGGTCGTGACGGGCCAGAAGGTGTGGACGACGTTCGCCCACCACGCGAAGTGGTGCATGCTGCTCGCGCGCACCGACCCGGACGCGCGCAAGCACCAGGGCCTCACCTACTTCCTCATGGACATGGAGCAGGACGGCGTCCAGGTCCGGCCGCTGCGCCAGATCACCGGCGAGGCGGAGTTCAACGAGCTCTTCATCGAGGAGGCGTTCGTCCCCGACGAGAACGTCGTCGGCGGCGTCGGCAACGGCTGGCAAGTGGCGCTCACGACGCTCATGCACGAGCGCGCGACGCTCGCCTTCGGCCTCCAGGTCCAGGTGAAGATCGCGCTCGCCGAGCTCATCGAGCTCATCCGCGAGCGCGGGCTCGACGGCGACCCGGTCATCCGCCAGCGCGTCGGGCAGCTCGTCATCGAGTCCGAGGTGCTCCGCCTCAACGCCTACCGGGGGCTGACCCAGGTCATGAAGCACGGCGTGCCGGGGCCGGAGGGCTCGCTCGGCAAGTGGCACTGGTCGGAGGTCAACCAGGCGCTCACCGAGCTGGCGATGGACGTCCGCGGGCCCGAGGCGCCGGTCGTCGACGGCGACTGGACCTACCGCTTCCTCCGCGCCCGCGCGAACTCGATCGAGGGCGGGACGACCGAGATCCTCAAGAACATCGTCGCCGAGCGCGTGCTCGGCCTCCCGCGGCTGCGATGAACTTCGACTTCACCGACGACCAGCAGGCGATCAAGAGGACGGCGCACGACTTCCTCTCGGCGCGCTTCACCGCCGAGCGCGTGCGCGAGCTGGCCGAGTCCGGCGCCTACGACGAGGCCGCCTGGGCGGAGATGGCCGAGCTCGGCTGGGCGGGCATCTTCGTGAGCGAGGAGCACGGCGGCCAGGGCCTCGGGGTCGTCGAGCTCGTCATCCTCATGGAGGAGCTCGGGTACGCGCTCGCCCCGACGCCGTTCTTCTCCAACGCCGCCGCGGGGCTCATGCTCGGCGCGGCCGGCTCGGACGACCAGCGCCGGCGCTGGCTGCCGGGGATCGCCGCCGGGGAGGCGACCGGCACCGTCGGCGTCGTCCACGGCGACCGGGCGCCGCTCGTCCCCGACGCCGACGCCGCCGCGGTCATCGTGCTCGTCGACGAGGACGGCCGGGCGCGGCTCGTCCCGCGCGAGGAGGCCGAGGTCGAGCCGGTCGAGACGATCGACGCGACGCGGCGCTTCTCCGCCGTCCGCGCGGACGGCGGAGAGCCGCTGGAGGGCGACGTGGCGTGGGCGCTCGGCGCGATCCGCACGGCGCTCGCCGCGGAGCTGACCGGCGTCGCCCAGCGGGCGATGGAGATGGCGGTCGCCTACGCGAAGGAGCGCGAGCAGTTCGGCCGGCCGATCGGCGCCTACCAGGCCGTCTCGCACCGCTGCTCGCAGATGCTGCTCGAGGTCGAGGGCGCCCGCTCGACGACGTACTACGCCGCCTGGGCGGCCGATCACGAGCCGGCGTCGCTGGCCCAGGCGTCCTCGATGGCGAAGGCGTACGCCTCCGACGCCGGGTGGCGCGTCACCGCCTCGGCGCTCCAGGTCCACGGCGGCATCGGCTTCACCTGGGAGCACGACCTCCACTTCTTCCTCAAGCGCGCGCGGACCGACGGCCACCTCTTCGGCGACGCCCGCGAGCACCGCGACCGCGTCGCCGGCCTCGCGCTCGGCGCGGGGGGCTGAGGCGCCGCTACGGCGTCGGGTCGGGCGGGATCTCCGGCTCGGGGTGGCCCGGCTCGTCCGGCGTCTCGGGCTGGCCCGGGCCGGGGGAGGGGACGTCGGGGCGCTGCGGCTCCGGCTCGGCCGGCGTGTCCGGGCTCGGCACGCCGGGCACGGGCTCCTGCGGGTCCGGCGACGGCGGCGGCGTCGTCGGCGTGTCGGGTACCGGCCCCGGCTCCCCGGGCGTGTACGGCTGCGGGACCTCGAGCGCGACGTCCATGCCCCGCCCCTTCCCCACGAGAACGTCCCGCAATCCCCCTGCACGAAGAACGTCCCTCGCTGCACCCTCCAGGGGCCACTCCGGGACGTTCTTATGCTCGGGTTGCGAGAACGTCCAGCAGTGGCCCCTATAGGGGCCATCCATGGACGTTCTCGTCCCTATGGGGGCCATCCATGGACGTTCTCGCCCCTATGGGGGCCATCCATGGACGTTCTCGTCAGACGACCGTGCCGCCGGCGGCGCGGATCTCCTCGAGCGCGCGCTCGGAGTCGCCCGGTTGGGCGTCGATGCCGCGCACGCCCGCGCGGTCGACGGTCACCTCGAACCCCTCGCGGAGCGCGTCGAGGGCGGTGTGGCGGACGCAGTAGTCGGTCGCGAGCCCCACGATCGTGACCTTGTCGATGCCGTGCTCGCGGAGGATGCGCGCCAGCTCGGTGCCCTCGAAGCCCGAGTAGCCCTCGGTCTCGGGGTCGTCGCCCTTGTCGACGATGACGTCGATCCGCTCGGCGTCGAGCGCCGGGTGGAGCTGCGCGCCCTCGGTCTCCTGGACGCAGTGGGGCGGCCACGGCCCGCCCTGCTCGGCGAACGAGCCGTGGTCGGGCGGATGCCAGTCGCGCGTGGCGACGACGAGGTCGAAGCGGCCGGAGGCGATGAGCTCGTTGACCCGGTCGGCGATCGCGTGGCCCTCGGGCACGGGCAGCGCGCCGCCGGGCGTGAAGTCGTTCTGGAAGTCGACGACGATCAGCGCCTCGCCCATGTTCCCGAGGCTAGCGCGCCCGCACGGGCGGCGGGAACCCGCCGCGGCGCCGCCTCAGCCCTGGGCGGCGCGGAGGCTCGGGAGCGGGCGCTCGCCCTCGATCCCCGGCCCGCGCCGCTCGGCGCCGCTCGCGATCTCCTCGAGCCTCGCGATCTGGCGCTCGCCCTCGACGCGCGCCGGGTGGTCCTCCGGCAGGCCGGCGATGAGGTTGCGGATGCGGTTGCGGATCTGGAGCGCGAAGTGGGGGGTCGAGGCCCCGACGAGCTGGTGGATGTCCTCGACGGTGGGCTCGCGGCGCAGCCGCGCCGGGTTCTCGTACTCGCTCACGGCGGGAACGGTAGCGACTAGGGCTCGCGCGGGTTGACCGGGACGAGCTCGGTGATCTCGTCGAGCCGCCCCTGCGCGGCGATCGAGAGCGCGTCCTCGTCGCCGATGATCCAGACGCGGTTGTAGACGGCGTTGCTGGGGTCGCGGTCCGCGTAGCCGGGCTGGACGTCGAGGAAGTAGCCCTCGAGGCTCTGCGGCAGCCGCTCGGCCCGGTCGGTGAGCAGCAGCGGCGCGAAGATGCCGTTGGCGCCGAGCGGCGCCGCGGCGACCGCGTCCGCCGGGTCGTCGGTGTTCGCGACGGCGAAGTTGTAGCCCGGGACGACGATCCCCCAGCCGAAGCCCGCGCCGCGGTAGCGCGCGAACGCGATCGCGTTGTCGACGGGCGTGCGGCCCTCGATGCGCCGCACCCGCCCGACGCGGCGGAGCGCCCGCACGGCCCGCTGCGAGATGACGCTCTCCGGCCCCAGCACGAAGATGTCGGGCCGCTGGCGCCGCCGCAGCGCCGCGAGCGTCGCCCGCGGCACCGAGTCCTTGCGCGTGAAGAGGACGCTGTCGCCCGAGCGCGCGGCCCAGGCGGCGGCCGGCATCGCGTACGCCGCCTGCTCCCCGGAGGCGATGATGACGTCATCGGAGGGCTCGCCGCGGGCGATCGTGACGTAGCGGTCGATCGCCGCCGCGAGCGCGTAGGGGTCGTCGCCCTCGATCGTGTCGGTCTTGCGGTCGTCCGGCTCGGGCGTGTCCTCGCCGATCCGGATGACCTCGGCGTCCTTGGAGAGGTCGGACCCGCGCGGGTCGACGCGCTCGAGGACGTCCTCGGTCACGGCCGGCAGGTCGCGGCCGTCGGTGAGCAGCGTCGGGATGCCGAGCGGCTCGGCCATGAGCGCGGCGGCCGCGATGCCCGCCTGCCACGCCTCGGCGTCGACGAGCGCGATGGCCGGCGGGCGGCGCGCGTCGCTGTTGCCGGGGAAGAGCGCGTTGACGACGCCCGCGGCGTTCGCGATCGCGTCCCCGCCGCCGACGCGGACGGTGTTGCGGGTCGCGGTCGCGGGGAAGCCGAGCTTCTCCACCGCCTGGTCGTCGTCGGCGCGCGCCCCGAGCTGCGGCGGCACGCCCCCGTCGTCGTCGCCGACGTCACAGCCGGCGAGCGCCAGCGCGGCGAGCGCGAGGGCTGCTGCGAAGCGGCGGAGCACGGCGGCCCAGACTAGCGCCGAGAAGGGCGGAGCGGCGCCGCCGGCGGCCGTCCGGGCGCAAGCGAGGCATCCGCCCGCGCGGGCCGCCCCTGGTAAGGTGCCTTTATTGGTTGACTGGTCAGTCAACCCAGCGCGCAAGCGAGGAACGGGGATCGCGCGAGAGAGGAGACGACTTCCCATATGGACTTCCGCCTTACCGACGAGCAGCTGGAGTTCCAGCGCTACTGCCGCAAGTTCGCCAGCGAGGTCATCCGCCCGGTCGCCGCGAAGTACGACCGCGAGGAGGCGGTGCCGTGGCCGGTCATCAAGCAGGCCCGTGAGTGGAAGCTCCACGGCCTCGACCACATCCAGCGGATGGCGAGCGACCCGGACGGGCTCATGAACGTCATCTACGCCGAGGAGCTCCACTGGGGCTGCGCGGGTATCGCGCTCGCGATCTCGGCCTCGTCGCTCGCCGCCGCGGGCATCGCGTCGTCGGGTACGCCCGAGCAGATCGCCAAGTGGGTGCCCGAGTGCTACGGCCTCGGCGACGAGATCAAGATGGGCGCCTACGCCGTCACCGAGCCCGGCGCCGGCTCGGACGTGAAGTCGCTGCGCACGACCGCGAAGCTCGAGGGCGACGAGTGGGTGCTCAACGGCACCAAGGTCTTCATCTCCAACGGCGGGATCGCCGACGTCACCGTCGTCGTCGCCACGGTCGACCCCGAGCTCGGCCACCGCGGCCAGGCCTCGTTCGTCGTCCCGAAGGGCACGCCGGGCCTGCGCCAGGGCAAGAAGGAGAGCAAGCTCGGCATCCGCGCCTCGCAGACCGCCGAGGTCATCCTCGAGGACTGCCGCATCCCGGTCGAGTACCTGCTCGGCGGGATGGACAAGCTCAACAAGAAGCTCGAGCGCGCGCGCTCGGGCCAGAAGGCGGGCTCGTCCAACGCGCTGGCGACGTTCGAGATCACGCGCCCGCTCGTCGGGGCCTCGGCCCTCGGCATCGCGCAGGCGGCGTACGAGTGGACGCTCGAGTACCTCGAGACCCAGGCCGACGAGGGCGGCCCGCTGCTCGACCAGCAGCGCGTCCAGCAGACGATCGCCGACGTCGCGACCGAGATCGAGGCGGCCCGGCTGCTCGTCTGGCGCGCGGCGTGGATGGGCCGCAACGGCATCCCGATGACCGGCGGGCAGGGCTCGATGTCGAAGCTCAAGGGCGGCGACGTGGCGATGTGGGCCACCACCACGCTCATGGACCTCGTCGGCCCCTACGCCCAGACCACCGACTGCCCGCTGGAGAAGTGGTTCCGGGACGCGAAGATCTACCAGATCTTCGAGGGCACGGCCCAGGTCCAGCGGCTCGTCATCTCGCGCATGCAGCGCCAGGAGTACCAGCGCCGCCTCCAGGAGGCCGCCGAGGTGCTCCAGGACGTCCAGCGCGACGCGGAGCGCAAGTCGGCGGTCGAGGCGATCGGCGACGCCACGGCCGCCGTCTCGCAGTCCTAGCCCTCCCGAGAGGACTCGCCACGGGCGCGCCGGCCCGCCACGCGGCGGAGCTGGCGCGCCCGTACCAGCAGCGTCCCGTCCTCGCTCCACAGCTCGCCGTCCTCCCAGGCGTAGCCGTCGGCGGCGGCCACGTTGCGGAAGACGCCGAGCACCCACTCGCCCTGCGGCTCGGCGAGCGCCGGGGCGTACTGGAAGGCGAGCTCGACGCTCGGCATGAAGAGCGGCTCGGTGAGGTGGGCGTAGAGCGCCGGCGCGGCGGCGTCGGCGAGCACGGTGGCGAGCACCGCATCGACCGGCCGCCCCTCGGCGAGCCGCATCCAGACGACGAGCTCCGCGCGCGCGTCGCCGGCGAGCGGGAGCGGCCCCGCGGCGGGGCGGTGCTCGACCAAGAGCCCGGCCCCGGCCACGGCGACCGGCTTCTCGAGCAGCGGCGGGCAGCCGCCGGGCGGCGGCACGTCGGGCATCGTGGCCGCCGCATGGACGACGCTGCCGCCGGCTCGCCCGAGGATGGCGGCGGCGGTCGCGACGGTCGCGCCGTCCTGCTCCGCGCGCAGCGTCACGTGCGAGAGCGTCCGGCCGGCGCGGTCCAGGCGCGCCCGCAGGCCGACCGGGCCGGCCTGCGCCGGCGCGGCGAGCTGGATCGCGAGCGAGCGGGGCGCGCGGGCAGCGTCGCCGGCGACGTGGACGGCAGCGCGGAGCGCGACGGCGGCGAGCCAGCCGCCGTGCGCGCCGGCGAAGCCGCTCCAGGCGGGGTCGGCGTGCGCGCGCAGGCCGCCGACGTCGTCGGTGCAGAGCGCCTTCTGGGCGTCGAAGCCCGCCGGCGTCGCCTGTGCCCTCACGCCTCGGTCCCCGCGACCGCGACCGCCGGCGCCGCCTCCGGCGCGGCGCGCCCGACGGCGAGCGCGGCGGCGCCCGCGACGAGCGAGAGCGCGCCCATGAGCACCCACGTGCCCTCGATCGCGGCGAGCCGGTCGGCCGCCGCCGGCGCGCCGAGCACGGCGACGAAGAGCGCGACGCCGAGCACTGTCCCGAGCTGGCGCGACATCTGGTGGATCCCGGCGCCGGTCGCGAAGCGTCCCGGCGGCAGCGCCGCGGTCGCCGCGGCCGCGAGCGTCGGCAGCGCGAGCCCGACGCCGCCCCCGCCGATCACCAGGCCGGGGAGGAGGCCGCCCGCATAGCTCGGCGTCGCCTCGACGAACAGCAGCCACCAGCCGAAGCCGGCCGCGAACAGCAGCGCGCCGAGCGCGGCCACCGCCGCGGGGCCGTGGCGGGCGGCGAGGCGGCTGCCGGGAAGCGAGAGGAGCGTCGCCATGAGCGGGCCGGGGGCGAGCATGAGCCCGGCGTGGAGGACGCTCTCGCCCCAGACGGCGGTCGCGAGCCAGACGGTGCCGACGAGCATCGCCGCGAAGGGGACGAAGAAGAGGAGCGTTGCCGCGTTCGCCGCTGCGAGCGGGCTGATGCGGAGGAGCTCGGGGTCGACGACGGGCGCGGGGTGGCGCCGGGAGCGGTCGGCGAAGAGCGCCAGCACGCCGGCCGCGGCGGCGAGCGTCGCGAGGGTGCGCCCGTCGCCGAGGCCCCACGCCTCCGAGCGGACGAGCGCGAACGCCACCCCGCCGACGCCCGCGATCAGGAGGAGCGTGCCGGCCCAGTCGGGACGGGCCTGCGCGGCGTCGCGCGACTCCCGCAGCAGCCGCCCGCCGACGGCGAGCGCCACGAGCACGACGGGGAGGTTGACGACGAAGATCCAGCGCCAGCCGATGTCGACGAGCAGGCCGCCGAGCGGCGGGCCGGCGGCCGCCGCGACGCCGCTCACCGTCGCCCAGGCGGCGATCGCGACGGGCCGCTGAGCGGGCGGGAACTCGGGCAGCATGAGGCCGAGCGAGGTGGGGAGGAGGACCGCCGCCCCGGCCGCCTGCACGACCCGCGCCGCGACGAGCGTCTCGACGGTGGGCGCCGCCGCGCAGAGCATGGAGCCGGCGCCGAAGAGCGCCAGGCCGGCGAGGAACGCGCGCTTGCGCCCGGTGCGGTCCGCCAGCCGCCCGGCGGGGACGAGCAGCGCGGCGAAGACGATCGTGTACGCGTTGAGCACCCACGAGAGGTCGCCGAGCGAGGCGCCGGCGAAGTCCCGCGCGAGGTCGGGGAACGCGACGTTGACGATGAACAGGTCGAGCGCCGCGACGAAGACGGCGGTCGAGACGGTGAGGTGGACCTTCCAGCGGTGGGGCACGGCGCCTCCTCGGGTCGGTGGACTTGCAAAATGCAAGCGCGAGCGTACCGGACACTGCTTGCATTTCGCAAGTAGCGCGCGCTAGCCTCGCCGTCGTGCCCTACCGTCCCTTCGACGGCCAGAACTGCTCGATCGCCCGCGCGCTCGAGGTCGTCGGCGAGCGCTGGACGCTCCTCATCGTCCGCGAGGTGCTGCTCGGCCGCCGCCGTTTCGACGACATCCGTCGGCACACCGGCGTGGCGACGAACATCCTCAGCGACCGGCTCGAGACGCTCGTCGCCCACGGCGTGCTCGAACGCGACGAGGCCGGCGAGTACCGCCCGACCGAGAAGGGGCGCGACCTCACGCCGGTGCTGCTCGCGCTCATGGCGTGGGGCGACCGCTACCGCGCCGAGGCCGGGCCGCCGCGCGTGCCCGTCCACACCGCCTGCGGCCACGACGCCCACCCGGTGCTCTGCTGCTCGCACTGCGGCGAGCGGCTCGAGCCCGCCGAGGTGCGGATGCGCCCGGGCCCCGGCGCCGACGAGCGCCAGCGGGCGGACGGCGTCCTCCCGGCGCCCCGCTAGGGCGCGGCCCACCTCACCGAAAGGGGGAGAATCGGCGCAGGTGCGCGTCTCCTTCGACCCCGCGGTGATCCTCCTGCTCGCCGGCGCGGCGGCGCTGTACGTCCGCGCGCTGCGCGTGCTCGCCGGGCGCGGCGTCCGCGTCGGGCGGCTCCAGCAGGCCGCGTGGTGGACGGGCCTGGCGCTCACCGCGCTCGCGCTGCTCGGCCCCTTCGACGGCTGGGGCGAGGAGGCGATGAGCGCGCACATGGCCCAGCACCTGCTCGTCGCCGACCTCGCCGCGCCGTTCCTCCTGGTCGGCCTGCGCAACCCGGTGCTCGCCTTCTACCTGCCGCGCCAGGCGCTCGTCCCGCTCGCCCGCTCGCGCCTGCGCGCCGCCTTCCGGAAGCTGCGCCGCCCGCCCGTGGCGATCGGCGTCTACGTGCTCGTCCTCTACGGCTGGCACACGCCCGTGCTCTTCGAGGGCGCGCTCCGCCACGACCTCCTCCACGCCCTCCAGCACGAGTCGTTCGTCGTCGCGGCGGTGCTCGTCTGGTGGCCGGCGCTCGAGCCCCAGCGCCGGCGGCTGCGGGGCGAGCTGTGGAAGGCCGCCCACATCGTCGGAGCCCGCTTCTCCGGGATGTTCCTCGGGATGTTCTTCATCCTCGCCCGCACGCCGATCTACGCCGGCTGGTACGGGGAGGCGGGGGAGCGCCTCTTCGGGCTCGGGCCGCTCACCGACCAGCAGGTCGCCGGCGCGCTCATGCTCTTCCTCGACGCGGCGACGATGCTGTTCGCGGTCGCGTTCTTCTTCTTCCGCTCCGCCCAGGACCACGACCGCGCCGAGACCCGCGAGCGCGAGCGGGCGCGCCTTGGGGCGGGAGGTGGCGGCGAGCTAGGCTACGGCGGACCGCACCGCTGAATCCGACAGCTCTGAGGAGGAACGATGCCAGGCCTCGCCGGGCGAATGTCCACCGTCATCAAGGCGAAGATCTCGAAGCTGCTCGACCGGGCCGAGGACCCCTCGGAGACCCTGGACTACGGCTACCAGAAGCAGCTCGAGTTGCTCCAGAACGTCAAGAAGGGGATCGCCGACGTCGTCACGTCGAAGAAGCGGCTGCAGATGCAGTCGCAGAAGCTCGAGCAGCAGGTCGTCAAGCTCGACACCCAGGCGCGCCAGGCGCTCGCCCAGGGGCGCGAGGACCTCGCGCGCGCCGCGCTCGAGCGCAAGGCGCTGACCCAGACCGAGCTGCAGACGCTCGACCAGCAGATCGCCGAGCTCGAGCGCCAGCAGGAGCAGCTCACCGAGAACGAGAAGAAGCTGCGCGCGAAGATCGAGGCCTTCCGCAGCAAGAAGGAGATCATCAAGGCGCAGTACTCGGCCGCGGAGGCCCAGGTGCGGATCTCCGAGGCCGCCAGCGGCGTCGGCGAGCAGATGGCCGACCTCGGGCTGGCGATCCAGCGGGCGGAGCAGAAGACGCAGGACATGATGGCGCGCGCGGCCGCCGTCGAGGAGCTCGAGGCCGCCGGCACCTTCGAGGACCTGGCGACGCTCGGCACCGGTCAGGACGAGATCGAGCGCGAGCTCGCCCAGCTCGGCGCCGCCTCGCAGGTCGAGGACGAGCTGGCGAAGATGAAGGCCGAGCTCGGCCCGGGCGGCGAGGCGCCGCAGCTCGAGGACGGCGGGAAGGAGCAGGCGTGATCGTCCGCATCTCCGGCGAGGGCCAGTACCGCCTGCCCGACGAGGACGCCGCCCGCCTCAACGAGCTCGACAACGCCGCCGTCGAGGCGGTCGAGGCCGGCGACGAGGAGCGCTTCTCCACGCTCTGGCGCGACATGCTCGAGCTCGTCGTCACCGACGGCGAGGAGCTCGCCGAGGACGAGCTCGTCGAGTCCGACGTCATCCTCCCGCCCCGCGACCTCACCTTCGCCGAGGCGAAGCAGGAGTTCACCGGCGAGGGCCTGATCCCCGACTAGGGTCCGTCCGGCGGGCCCGGCCGCGTCGGAGGCCCGCCCCTAGAGGGGGATCTCCCAGAGCGGGAACCAGCGGTCGAGCTCCGGCTCGATCGGGAGCTCCTTCTCGAGCTGGGCCTTCAGCCGCAGCTCGCGCTCGTTGTCGCGCTCCTTCTCCCCGGGCGCGGGCACGAACGGGTAGAAGAGGCCGCGCTTGAAGTTGTAGATGAAGTAGACCGGGCGGCCCTCCTCCTCGAAGGCGAAGACGGCGCAGAGCAGCCGGTCGCCGTAGCCGCCGCCCTGGAGCTGCGTGGAGACGGTGTTGAGCGCGACGACGAGGTCCTCGAAGTCGTCGTCGCGGAGGATGACCCAGCGGTAGCCGAACTCGTCGCTCGCCTCGCTGACCGTCGTCCCGGTCTCCTCGGCGGCGCCGCGCAGCAGCTCGTTCGTCTCGTCGAGGATCTGCTTGAAGTCGCCCGTCGCCAGCGGCTGGAAGACGATGCCGGCGACGCCGCGGTGGCGCATGCCGAGCTCGACCTCGAGCGTGACGACCGCCGTCGTCATCGCGAACAGGCGGTCGGGCGCGGGTCCCTTGAGCTTGCGCCCGCCGCCGAAGAGCGCGTCGAGGAAGCCCACGTCAGGCGCGCGCCTGGAGCTCGGCCTCGAGGCGGCTCAGCCGCTCGATCCGCTTCTCGATCGGCGGGTGGGTCGAGAAGAGCGTCTGGACCGCGCTCTTGACGCCGAGCGGGACGATGAAGAACGCGTTCATCTCGCCGGCCGTGCGCAGGTCGCGCGTCGGCACGCGCTGGACCTCGCCCGAGATCTTCATGAGCGCCGAGGCGAGCGCGCTCGGGCGGCCCGTGATGAGCGCGGCGCCGCGGTCGGCGGTGAACTCGCGGTAGCGCGAGAGCGCGAGCATGAGGAAGAAGCTGATGATGTAGACGAGGAACGAGACGAGGAAGACGACGGCGCCGGCGGGCGAGTCGTCGTCGTCGCTGCCCCAGAAGAACGCGAACTGGCTGATCATCGACGCCATCGAGGCGAAGAAGCTCGCCAGCGTCATGATCATCACGTCGCGGTTCTTCACGTGCGCGAGCTCGTGCGCCATGACGCCCTCGAGCTCGTGCGGCTCGAGCGTCCGCATGATCCCGGTCGTCGCGCAGACGACCGCGTTCTTCGGCGAGCGCCCCATCGCGAAGGCGTTCGGCACGTCGGTGTCGGCGATCGCGATCCTCGGCTTCGGCAGGTCCGCCTGGATGCAGAGGCGCTCGATCATCGCGTGCAGCCCCGGCGCCTCCTGCGGCGAGACCTCGCGTGCGCCCATCGCGTGGAGCGCGATCTTGTCGGAGAGGAAGTACTGCGCGGCGAGCAGCCCGCCGACGACGACGAGCATGACGACGGCGCTCGCGCCGGCGGCGAACATCACCGCCACGAAGCCCGCGTACAGCAGGCCGAGCAGGAACATCGTGAGGAGCATCCGGAGCTGGAGCCCGGTGTCCCGACCGAAGGAAGTCCGCGTGCGTGCCATGTGGCAAGGATTCTTGCAGAGGCCCCAACCCCCTTGCCGGGGCGCCGGGTTCTGCTACCCTGGCGCCGTCTTCGCTGCCGAATTGCCCTGCATAACCGGGGTAAACGGGGGACCCACTCCAGGGGGCGAATCACCGCCTAGAGCGCGGCGTAGCGCAGGTGCGCGAGCCCGTCAGCTAACCCCGTAGGCGGCTAGAGACCGCACATCGATGAGACGACGGTTCTGGGTCACGATCGCCCTTGCCCTGACGGCGTTCCTCGTGCTGCCGCTGCCGGGCCTGTCCGCGCCGCTGTCGGAGCGGATCGAGCGCGCGCGGGAGAAGATCCGCGACAAGCGCTACAAGGAGCACGTCCTCACCGAGACGATCGCGGCCCAGAACGTGAAGATCCGCGGGCTGCAGGGTGAGATCCGCGGGCTCCAGCGCCGCCAGCGCCAGCTCCAGGCGCGGCTCGACGTCAAGCGCGAGGAGCTGCTCGAGGTGCGCGACCGGCTCGAGGTCGCGCGCAAGCGCCTCGCCGAGCTGAAGGAGGACCTGAAGGTCGCCGAGGACGCGCTCGCCAACCGCCTCGTCGAGATGTACAAGGCGGACGAGCCGGACGCGCTCACCGTCGTCCTCAATGCCGACGGCTTCGCCGACCTCCTCGAGCGCGCGGAGTTCCTCGACCGCGTCGCCGAGCAGGACCAGCGGATCATCTCGCGCGTGCGCGAGCTGAAGGCGCGCGCGAAGCGCCAGACCGACCAGCTCGCCGTGCTCGAGGCGCGCGCGCAGCGGGCGGCCGAGGCGATCCTCGCCCGCCGCAACGAGGTCGCCGCCGTGCGCCAGCGGCTCGTGCGCTCGCGCAACGAGCTCCAGGCCGCGCGCGACGAGCGCAAGGAGACGCTCGCCCACGTGCGCAAGAGCCGGGTCCGCCTCGAGGGCGACCTGCGGGCGCTCGAGGCCGAGCAGGAGCGCGTCCGCAACGCGCTGCTCAACGCCCAGCGCAACGGCGTCGGCGGCGGTGGGCCGAGCCCGGGCCCGATCCGCCGCGGCTCCGGCCGGCTCATCTGGCCGGTGAACGGCCCGGTCGTGTCGCCGTTCGGCCCGCGCTGGGGCCGCCTCCACGCGGGGCTCGACATCGCGGTGCCGGCCGGCACGCCGATCCGGGCGGCCGACTCGGGTACCGTCGTCATCGCCGGCTGGGTCGGTGGCTACGGCAACTACGTCTGCATCCAGCACACGTCGAGCCTCTCCACCTGCTACGCGCACCTGTCGGCGTACGCGACGTCGCGCGGGGCGTCGGTGAGCCAGGGCCAGGTGATCGGCCGCGTCGGCTGCACCGGCCACTGCTTCGGCGACCACCTGCACTTCGAGACGCGCATCAACGGCTCGCCGGTCAACCCGATGGGCTACCTCTAGGCCGGCCGCGCAGGAAGCGGGCCTCGCCGTCCGGGTGGCGCTTGCCGTAGGGTCCACGCCGTGCTGCCGGAGATCACCATCGGGCCGCTGACGCTGCAGACCTTCGGGATCTGCTTCGCGCTCGGCTTCCTCGCCGCGGGCGCGCTCGTCGGGCGCCGCTTCGGCGAGCTCGGCCACCCGACCGACTGGGCGTACGAGATGGGCTTCGCCGCGCTGCTGGGCGGGCTCGTCGGCGCGCGCGTCGACTTCCTCATCCAGAACTGGGACGAGGTCTCCGACGACCTGCTCGGCAACCTCTTCTCCGGCTCGGGGCTCGTCTGGTTCGGCGGGGTGATCGGCGGCGCGGCGGCCGTGCTGCTGTGGGCGCGCTGGCGCGGGTACCTGCGGCTCGAGCTGCTCGACGTCTTCGCCCCGGCGGGCGCGCTCGGGTATGCGATCGGCCGTGTCGGCTGCCAGCTCTCCGGCGACGGCGACTACGGCGAGCCGTGGGACGGGCCGTGGGCGATGGCCTATCCCGAGGGGACGGTGGCGACCGACGTGCCGGTCCACCCGACCCCCGTCTACGAGACGCTTGCGATGGGCCTCGTCGCGCTCCTGCTGTGGCGCCTGCGCGACCGCTTCCGCCCCGGCGCGCTCTTCGCGCTCTTCCTCGTCCTCCACGGCATCGAGCGCTTCCTCGTCGAGTTCATCCGCCGCAACGACGCCGTGCTCGCGGGCCTCACGCTCGCCCAGCTCATCAGCGTCGCGATGGTCGCCGCGGGGACGGTGCTGCTCGTGCACTGGCGCCGGTCGGCCGGGGGGCCGGCGGCGGCGCGGTAGGGCGGGGCGGCTCGGCGTCGGGGCCGCGGCGCGGGGGCAAGCGTCCTGTCTTGCCCCGCCATAGCCGGGCCAGGCCAGGACGCTTGGGCTCCGGGGCTGGCGCGCGGGACCCAAGTGTCCTGCTTTGCCCCGTCATCGTCCGGTCAGGTCAGGACGCTTCAGCCGAGGCGGCCGAGCCGCCCCGCGCGGGCCGTACGACACGCAGGCCCCTTCCCTCTTCGCCTTCCTGCGCCCTGCCGGCGACGTTCCGGGAGCCCCGGTAGACGATATGCCCACAGGCAGCTAACCTAAGCGCCCGCGACTGAGATTTTCGGATAGGTGATCAGCGAGATGAGTGCGAACCCGAAGTTCCGGCCGTGCGACAACTGCGGCGAGCGCCCAGCCGTCGTCGGCGTCATGTACTCGAACGGCAGCGAGCAGGTCTCGGGCATGTTCTGCGAGCGCTGCGCGAGCGAGGTGATGCCGGGAGGCGGCGTGTTCGGCCTGCCGTTCATCGGGTTCCCGGGCTTCGGCGGCGACGGCGCCTTCCCGTTCACCCCGTTCGCCTCTGGCGGCGGCGGGGGCACCGCCGTGCGCGAGCGCCGGCAGGCGCCGCCGCAGTCGAAGACGCCTGCCCTCGACGGCTTCGGGCGCGATCTCACCGAGGAGGCGCGCGAGGGGAAGATCGACCCCGTCATCGGGCGTGACGAGGAGATCGAGCAGACGATCGAGATCCTCTCGCGCCGTCGCAAGAACAACGCCGTGCTCATCGGCGAGCCGGGCGTGGGCAAGACCGCGATCGCGGAGGGCCTTGCGCGGCGCATCGCCGAGGACGACGTGCCCGAGCCGCTGCGCGGGCGCCGGCTGGTCGCGCTCGACCTCGCCGGGATGATCGCGGGCGCCCAGTACCGCGGCCAGTTCGAGCAGCGCCTGAAGGCGGCGCTCGAGGAGGTCGCGGCCTCGGAGGGCCGGATCATCCTCTTCGTCGACGAGCTGCACACCGTGCTCGGCGCCGGCGCGGCCGAGGGCGCGATGGACGCCGCGAACATCCTCAAGCCGATGCTCGCGCGCGGCGAGCTGCGCATGATCGGCGCGACGACGCTCGACGAGTACCGCAAGATCGAGCGCGACGGCGCGCTGGCGCGGCGGTTCTCGCCCGTCATGGTCGACGAGCCGAGCGTCGAGGACACGATCGAGATCCTCCGCGGCCTCAAGGCCGGCTACGAGGAGCACCACGGCCTCGAGATCGCCGACGAGGCGCTCGTCGCCGCGGCGCGGCTCTCCGACCGCTACATCAGCGAGTACCACCTGCCGGACAAGGCGATCGACCTCGTCGACCAGGCGGCCGCGCGCGTCCGCCTGCGCGGCTCGGCCGGCGACGACCTCCTGGCCCGCCTCGAGCGCGCCCGCGCGGAGAAGGCGGCGGCCGTGCAGGCCGAGCAGTACGAGCGCGCGGGTGAGCTCAAGCGCGAGATCGAGGAGCTGGAGGCGCGCCTGCGCGAGGCCGGCGAGCAGCCGGAGGCGGACCGGCCGGCGCGGGTCGCCGAGGAGGACATCGCCGAGGTCATCTCGGCGCGCACCGGCATCCCGGTCGGCGAGCTGCTCGCGGGCGAGCTGGAGCGCCTCAACCGCCTCGAGGAGGACCTCCACGAGCGCGTGGTCGGCCAGGACCAGGCCGTCGAGCTCGTCGCCGAGACGGTCCGGCGCGCCCGCGCCGGCCTGTCGGACCCGGACGCGCCGCTGGGGACCTTCCTCTTCCTCGGCCCGACCGGCGTCGGCAAGACCGAGCTCGTGAAGGCGCTCGCCGAGCGGCTGTTCGCCACCGAGAAGGCGCTCGTGCGCATCGACATGTCGGAGTACCGCGAGCCGCACACCGTCGCGCGGCTGATCGGCTCGCCGCCGGGCTACGTCGGCTACGGCGACGGCGGCCAGCTCACCGAGCCGGTGCGCCGGCGGCCGTACTCGGTCGTGCTGCTCGACGAGATCGAGAAGGCCCACCCCGAGGTCTGGAACGTCCTGCTCCAGGTCCTCGACGACGGCCGCCTCACCGACGGCGAGGGGCGGACGGTCGACTTCACCAACACGGTGATCGTCATGACCTCGAACCTCGGCGCCGGCAAGGCGAAGCGGCCGGTCGGGTTCGCGAGCCGGGCCGACGAGCGCGGCGACGCCGAGCGGATGATCGAGGCCGCCAAGCGCGCCTTCCTGCCGGAGTTCCTCAACCGCATCGACGAGATCGTCGTGTTCCACCCGCTCACGCCGGAGCAGGTCGAGCGGATCGCCCGCCTCATGGTCGACCGCGTGGCCGAGCGGCTGCGCGAGGAGCACGAGGTCGAGCTCGAGGTCACCGACGCGCTCGTCGCCCAGCTCGCGCGCGACGGCTTCGACGAGGAGTACGGCGCGCGGCCGCTGCGGCGGCACATCCGCCGGACGCTCGAGCGCGAGCTCACCCGGGCGATCCTCGACGGCCGCCTGACCGCCGGGGCGAAGGTCCGGGCGCTGCCGCGGCTCGAGGGCGGCGTCGAGCTGGAGATCGTCAGCGCGCCGGAGCCCGCCGCGGTGTGAGCCGGCCGATCGCGGCGGCGGCGCAGAGCGCGAGCGCGACCGCGCCGCCCGCCGCGATCTCGGCGTGGTAGGAGGCGTACAGCCCGGCGACGCCGGCGGCGACCGCGACCAGCGCGCCCGCGGCCATCGCGGTCGCGGGCGTGCGCGCGTGCCGCTCCACGGCGACGGCCGGCGCGACGAGCGCGGCGAGCACGAGCAGGTTGCCGAGCCCGCGCGCGCCGACCGCGACGGTCGCGGCCAGCAGCACGAGCAGCGCGAGGCGGACCGCCGCCGGCCGCACGCCGAGCGCCGGCGCGCCGACCGGGTCGAAGGCGACGGCGGTGAGCGGGCGGTCGAGGATGACGAGCGCGGCGACCGCCGCGAGGACGACCGCCGCGGTGGCGGCGAGCTCGCTGGCGCCGACCGCGAGCGGATCGCCGAACAGCAGGTCGCCGAGGCGCGCCGGCACCGCGCGCGCGAAGGCGAGCAGGCCGCCCGCGCCGATCAGGCCGGTGACGACGATGGCGGTCGCCGTGTCCGGCCCGGTCCGCTCCTCGCCTGCGGCGAGCGCGAGCAGGACGGCGGCGACGACGATCCCGAGCGCCGCCCCGGCGACGAGCGGCAGGCCCGTCACCGCCGCGAGCACGAGCCCCGGCAGCAGCCCGTGGGCGAGCGACTCGGCGCCGTAGACGAGCCGGTAGCGGAGCACCCAGAAGCCGAGCGCCCCGCCGAGCGCGCCGACGAGCGCCACCTCGGCGAGCGCGCGCAGCCCGATGCCGGTCCGCCAGGGGTCGAGCAGGGCGTCGGCGACGGCGTCCATCAGCGGTCGTGGTGCTGGACGGTGATCGCGCGGGTCGGCCCGCCCTCGTCCTCGAGCACGACGATCTCGCTCCCGTAGGTCGCCTCGAGCGCCGCGCGGCCGAGGCACTCGCCGGGCGGGCCGAAGCAGACCTGCCGGCGGTTGAGGCAGAGCACGCGGTCGAAGGCGCGCGCCCCCTCGATGTCGTGGGTGGTGACGAGCAGCGTCCGCCCCTCGGCCCGCAGCTCGGCGAAGAGCGCGACGATCCGCTGGGCGCTCGCCTGGTCGACCCCGGCGAACGGCTCGTCGAGCAGCAGCACCTGCGCGTCCTGGACGAGCGCGCGGGCGAGCAGGACGCGCCGGCGCTGGCCGCCGGAGAGCGCGCCGAAGCGCGCATCGGCCTCCGCGCCGAGCCCGACGCGCTCGAGCGCCGCGCGCGCCGCCTCGCGGTCGGAGCGGCCGGGGCGTCGCCACCAGCGCCCGCGCGCGAGCGCGCCCATGAGCGCGACGTCGAGCGCGCTCACCGGGAAGTCGAGGCGGGTGCGGTCGGACTGCGCGACGCAGGCGACCGGGCGGGCGAGGTGGACGCTGCCCGCCAGCGGCACAAGCTCGCCGAGCAGCGCCCGCAGCAGCGTCGTCTTCCCGCCGCCGTTGGGGCCGAGGATCGCGACGGTCTCCGCGGGCCCGGCGGCGAAGGTCACGTCCTCGAGCACCGCCCGCCCGCCGTAGCCGACGGTGAGGCCGCGCGCCTCGACGGGCGCGCGCCCGGCCGCGCCTTCCGGGGTCCGCGCTGTGCCGCTCATCCCCGCGCTCCCCGCGAGCGGATCGCCGTGGCGGTCGCGACGGCCCCCCAGACGAGCGCCGAGAGCGCGGCGATCGCCGGGCCGGGGGAGACGTCGAGCCAGTAGGCGAGGTAGAGGCCGAGGACGCCCTCGCCGATCGCGAGCGCGACGCCGAGGCCGAGCAGCTCGCGGACGTCGCGCGCGAGCAGCCGCGCCGTCGCCGCCGGGACGACGAAGACCGCCGTCACGAGCAGCGCCCCGACGGCGGGGAGCGCCGCGACGACCGCGACCGCGACGAGCGCGAGCAGCAGCCCGTCCGCCCGCCGGACGGGGAGGCCGAGCGCGCGGCTGCCGTCCTCGTCGAACGCGCTCGCCGTCCAGACCGGGCCGAGCGCCAGCGTCGCCGCCAGCGCCGCGACGGCGGCGAGCGCGCCGGCCACGAGGTCGCCCGTGCCGAGCCCGAGCAGCGTCCCGAAGAGGAGGCGGTCGACGCCGGCGCCTGCGTCGAGCAGGTCGCTCGCGAGCACGACCCCGAGCGCGAGCGCGGCGACGAGCAGCAGGCCGGTGGCGGCCCCCTCGTCGTGGCGGCGCGCGCCGGCGCGGTGGACGCCGCCCGCGTAGGCGAGCGCGACGGCGGCGCCCGCGGCCTGCGGCGCGATCCCGGTTGCGTCCGCGACGACCAGGCCGGGGAACGTCACGGTCCCGGCGGCGTGGGTGAAGAAGGCGAGCTCGCGCAGGACGATCCAGGCGCCGAGCAGCCCGCCGGCCGCCCCGAGCAGGACGACCTCGGCGAGCGCCGTCCGCATGAACGGGAGCTCGAGCGCGTCGATCGGCGACGGCATGACGAGCACCATCCTAATCGAGAACGGTTATCGTTATCGCATGGCTCGCCGCACCGAGCAACGCCGCGCGATCGTCGAGGCCCTCCAGGCCAGCCCGCGGGCGCTCACGGCGCAGGAGCTGCACGAGCGGCTCGAGGGCGTCGGGCTCGCGACCGTCTACCGCAACCTCCAGCGCCTGGCCGCGGAGGGGGTGGCCGACGTGCTGCGGCGTGAGAACGGCGAGCAGGCGTTCCTCATCTGCGGCGAGGGCCACCATCACCACCTCACCTGCCGGGAGTGCGGCCGCGTCGAGCGCGTCCACGACTGCCGGCTCGACGACTGGGCCGCCTCGGTCGCCCGCCGCCACGGCTTCAGCGACGTCGAGCACCACGCCGAGCTGTTCGGCGTCTGCGCGGCCTGCGCCGCCGCCCGCTGACGCGAAGAACGTCCAGGGATGGCTCTTGTGGGGGTTACCGTCGGACGTTCTCGAGCCGGGCGCCCGTGAGAACCTCCCTCGCCGGACCCTGTCGGGGCCATCGTGCGACGTTGTCGTGTCGCGCCACACGAGGACGTCCGAGAGTGCACCCCAGAGGGGCCGCGCCGGACGTTCTCGGCACGTCAGCACTCGGACATCTGTCCAGGAATTCGAGGATCGTTGAAGTCCGGCCGATACTTGCCTTGACATGCGCGCCACGCGGGCATACCTGGCCAGCCTCGGGACGACCGGGCTCCTGCTGCTGGCCGCGCTCACCGTCGGCGTGATCGCCGGCACCCTCATCGGGTTCGACGCCTGGCCGGGGCAGGACGAGCCCGCCGAGGTCGACCGCGTCGTCATCGATCCCGCCACCGACCAGGCCGGGTCCGGGCCCGAGCAGGTCGCCGCCCTCGCCGCGGGCGCCGCCGACGACGTCGCCGGCGACCCGGTGGCCGACGGGGCGGCCTCCGGCGGCGGGGCCGGGCCCGCCCCCGCCGGCGAGCCGCCCGGCGCGCGCGGGCGCGAGCGGCAGGTCCCGCGCCAGCGACAGCCGGCGCCGGGCCCGGAGCAGCCCACGGGAACGCCGCCGCAGGAGACGCCGCCGACGACCCAGCCGACCGAGCCGGAGCCGCCCGCGCAGCCGTCGCGACCCGCCGCGCCGAGCCTCACCGACGGCCTCGCCGACGGGCTGGAGTCGGTGACGACCTTCCTCGGCGACAAGACGCTCGCGCCGCTCAGCCCGGAGCTCGGGCGGCTCGTGACCGGCGTCGGGCAGGTCCTCACCGACGTCGTCCGCGCCCTCGACGGGACGCCGCCGCAGCGCTAGCCGCCCGCCGCGTGGCGGCGGATGAAGCGCAGCGCCTCCGCCTGCAGTCCGGGGTCGTGCTGGAGCGAGCGGTGGTGGCCGCCCTCGACCAGCCGCAGCTCCTTCGGCTCGCCGGCGGCCGCGTACAGGCGCTCGGACACCGCGAACGGGACGCGCTCGTCGCCGCGGGCGTGCATGAGCAGGAGCGCCGTCCGCGGCGCGAGCGACGCGCCGGCCGCCGTCATGTCGAGCCCCGCCAGCCAGGGCTCACAGGCGGCGACGTCGCACTCGAAGCCCTCGAGCCGCCCCGCGCGCAGGCCGCGCAGGAGGTGGTCGGGCGGTGCGGGGCAGATCGCCACGACCGCCGCGGCGCGGCCGTCGAGCGCCGCGGCGAAGATCGCCGCAAATCCGCCCATGCTCGACCCGCGCAGCGCGACGGCGCCCGCGTGCTCGCGCAGCAGGTCGCACATCGCCACGGCGTCCTCGAACGCGCCGGGGCCGAAGCGGCCCCCGGACTCGCCGTGACCGCGGGCGTCGTAGACGAGCGCCGCCATGCCCTCCGCGACCGCCCGCCGGGCGAAGTCGAAGTGGTTCTCCTTCCGCGACCCGGCGCCGTGGAGGACGACGACGCCGCAGGCGGGCTCGCGCTCGGGCAGGAAGAGGGCGTAGGCGAGGCCGCGATGGCGGCCGCGGGCGGTCGGGGCGGGCGTCTCAGGCGTCATGGCTTCATAATCGGCGCCCGATGCCAGCCGTGAGCACGCTTCCCGAGGTCTTCCCCGACGGTTCCCGGATCAACGAGGCCGGGCGGCTCGAGATCGGCGGTTGCGACACCGTCGAGCTCGCCCGCGAGTTCGGCACCCCGGCCTACGTCTACGCCGAGGACCACATGCGTGCTCGCGCCCGCGCCTTCCTCGAGGCGTTCAAGGCGCGCACCGACCACTTCGAGGTCGTCTACGCGAGCAAGGCCTTCCCGTGCACGGCGGCCTACCGGCTGTTCGCCGAGGAGGGGCTGTCCTGCGACGTCGCCTCCGGCGGCGAGCTCTACCTCGCGCTCAAGGGCGGCTTCGACCCCAGGCGCATCTACTTCCACGGCAACAACAAGACCGAGGCGGAGCTCCGCTACGCGGTCGAGCAGGGGGTCGGGACGATCGTCGCCGACTCCTTCGACGAGCTCGAGCGGCTGCAGCGGATCGCGCCTGGGCAGCGGATCCTCCTGCGCGTCACGCCCGGCATCAAGGCCTCCACGCACTCCTACATCTCCACCGGCCAGGTCGACTCGAAGTTCGGCTTCGGCCTCGACGACGTCCCGCGCGCGATCGAGGCCGCGGACGGGCTCGACCTCGTCGGGCTCCACGCGCACATCGGCTCGCAGATCTTCGAGCTCGAGCCGTTCGAGAAGCTCGCCGAGGTGCTCTCGGCGCTGGGCGACTACCCGCTGCTCAACCTCGGCGGCGGGCTCGGGATCGCCTACACCTACGAGGACCGCCCGCCGAGCGTCGAGGAGTTCGCCGACGCGCTGTTGCGCAAGGCGCCCGACCACGTCACGGTCCTCTGCGAGCCGGGCCGGGCGCTCGTCGGCAACGCGGGCGTGACGCTCTACACGATCGGGACGGTGAAGGAGATCCCGGGCGTGCGCACCTACGTCGCCGTCGACGGCGGCATGTCCGACAACCTCCGCCCGATGCTCTACGACGCCCGCTACGAGGCCGAGATCGCCGACCGCTTCGGCGGGGACACCGTCTGCACGATCGCCGGCATGCACTGCGAGTCCGGCGACATCCTCGTCCGCGACGCCAAGCTCGCCGACCCGCGCCCCGGCGACATCCTCGTCATCCCCGCCACCGGCGCCTACGGGCACTCGATGGCGAACAACTACAACGCCGTCCCGCGCCCGCCGGTGATCTTCTGCAAGGACGGCGACGCGCGCGTCGTCGTGCGTCGCGAGACCTACGAGGACCTCGGCTCCCGTGACGTCCTTTAGGGTCGGCCTGCTCGGGCACGGCACCGTCGGCTCGGCGTTCCACGAGCTGCTGCTCGAGCGCGCCGACGCGATCGCCGAGGAGATCGGGATGCGGCCGGAGATCTCCGGCGTGCTCACCCGCAGCCAGGGCGACTTCGACGAGATCCTCGAGGGCAGCGACCTCATCGTCGAGCTCATCGGCGGCATCGAGCCCGCGAAGACGTACGTCCTGCGGGCGATGGAGGCCGGCAAGCACGTCGTCACCGCGAACAAGCAGCTCCTCTCCCAGCACGGCGAGGAGCTCTACGCCGCCGCGCGCAAGGCGAACGTGCAGCTGCGCTTCGAGGCGGCGGTCGCCGGGGTCGTGCCGGTCATCCGCGTCATCTCCGAGACGCTCGCCGCCGCCCACATCGACCGCGTCCACGGGATCGTCAACGGGACGACGAACTACATCCTCACCGAGATGGCGCGCACCGGCGCCTCGTACGAGGAGGCGCTCGCCGACGCCCAGCGGCTCGGCTACGCGGAGGCGGACCCGACCGAGGACGTCACCGGCAAGGACGCCGCGGCGAAGATGGCGATCCTCGCGCGGCTCGCCTTCGGCACGCCGGTCCACCTCGACGACGTCCCGCACGAGGGCATCGAGCACGTCACCGCCGACGACATCGCCTACGCGAAGGAGCTCGGGCTGTCGCTCAAGCTCGTCGGCAGCGCCGAGCGGATCGGCGACGGCATCTCGGTCCGCGTCTACCCGGCCTTCCTCTACGGCGAGCATCCGCTCGCCTCGGTCAACGGCGCCTTCAACGCGGTGACGATCGAGTCGCCGGCGATCACCGAGATCACGCTGTCCGGCCCCGGCGCCGGCGGCTCGCAGACGGCGTCCGCCGTGCTCGGCGACGTCATCAGCGCGATGATCCCGCCGCCGGCGCTGCCGGCCCAGGCGCGGAAGCTCCCGCTCGTCACCGACGTCGAGTCGGCCTTCTACCTCCACGTGGAGGTCGAGGACCGGCCGGGCGTGCTCGCCGAGATCGCGGCCGTGCTCGCCCGCCACGGCGTCTCGGTGAAGTCGGTCGTCCAGCGCGGCCTCGCCGCGGACGCCCGCCTCGTCATGGTCATGCACCCGGTGCTCGAGTCCGTGTTCTCCGCCGCCGTCGAGGAGATCGCCGGGCTGCCGTTCCTGCGCTCGCGCCCGCGCGTCATCCGCGTGATCGAGGAGCACTTCGAGGGCACGGCGGCGTGAGCCGATGAGCCTCTGGCGCTACCGGGACCGCCTGCCGGTCGAGCCGCTCGTCACCCTCGAGGAGGGCGACACCCCGCTCATCCCCGCCCCGGCGCTCAGCGAGCGCACCGGTTGCGAGGTGTGGCTGAAGTTCGAGGGCGCGAACCCGACCGGGTCGTTCAAGGACCGCGGCATGACGGTCGCCGTGTCGGCCGCGGTCGCCGAGGGCGCCGAGGCGGTCGTCTGCGCCTCGACCGGGAACACCGCCGCGAGCGCCGCCGCCTACGCGGCGCGCGCCGGGCGGCGCTGCGCGGTGATCGTGCCGGAGGGCAAGATCGCGACGGGCAAGCTCGCGCAGGCGCTCGTCCACGGCGCGCGCGTCATCGCGCTCCAGGGCAACTTCGACGACGCGCTGCGGCTGGTCCGCGAGCTCGTCCGGCGCCAGCCGATCGCGCTCGTCAACTCCGTCAACCCGTTCCGCATCGAGGGGCAGAAGACCGGCGCCTTCGAGGTCTGCGACCAGCTCGGCCAGGCGCCCGACGTCCTCTGCATCCCGGTCGGCAACGCGGGCAACATCACCTCCTGGTGGAAGGGCTTCCGCGAGTACGGGGTCGCCCCGCGCCTCTACGGCTTCCAGGCCGCGGGCGCCGCGCCGCTCGTCCACGGCCATCCGATCGAGAGCCCCGAGACGATCGCCTCGGCGATCCGGATCGGCAACCCGGCGCGCTGGGAGGACGCGATGGACGCGATCACCTCCTCGCGCGGCCAGGTCCGCGCCGTCACCGACGAGGAGATCCTCGAGGCGTGGTCGTTCCTCGCCCGGCGCGTCGGCGTCTTCTGCGAGCCGGCGTCGGCGGCGTCGGTCGCCGGGCTGCTCAAGTACGGCGCGGAGGGGCGCGTCGTCTGCGTGCTCACCGGCCACGGGCTGAAGGACCCCGACACCGCGCTCGACCAGGCGTCCGGCGTCGTGCCGTGCGAGGCGACGATCGAGGCGGTGGAGGAGGCCGTGCTCGGATGAGGCGCCGGCGGCTCGTGCGCGTGCCCGCCAGCTCGGCGAACCTCGGCCCCGGCTACGACGCGCTCGCGGCGGCGCTCTCCCTGTCGCTCGAGCTCGAGGTGGAGGAGACCGGCACGTTCACGGTGGAGACCGACGCGACCGGGGTGCCGCTCGACCGCACGAACCTCTGCGTGCGCGCCTTCGAGCGCCTCCACCCGGCCGACGGGATGACCTTCCGCATCCGCTCGCAGATCCCGGTCGCCTCCGGGCTCGGCTCCTCGGCGGCCTGCATCGTCGCCGGGCTGCTCGCCGCCGACCACATGTTCGAGCTCGACGCGCCCGTGTTCCGCCTGGCGGCCGAGCTGGAGGGCCATCCCGACAACGTCGCGGCGGCGATCTACGGCGGCTTCGTCATCTGCGCCGGCGCCGAGGACGAGCCCGCCCGCTTCGACCCGACGCCGGGGCTGGAGGGCGTCGTGGTCATCCCGCAGCAGCAGGTCGCGACGGCGGACGCGCGCGCCGCGCTGCCGGACGAGGTGCCGCTCGCCGACGCCGTCCACAACGCCGCCCGCACCGCGATGCTCGTGCTCGGGCTGGCGCGCGGCGACCTCGACCTCGTCGCCCGCGGGCTCGAGGACCGGCTCCATCAGCCGCGGCGCGAGCACCTCTACCCGCGCTCGATGGAGCTCGTCCGCCGCGCCCGTGAGCTCGGCGCCGTCGGCGGGACGATCTCCGGCGCGGGCCCGACCGTGCTGCTGTGGACGCACTGGGACGCGACCGCGGGAGTCGTCGCGCGGCTGGCGGAGGAGCTGCCGGACTGCGACGTCCGCCGGGTCCAGTTCGAGGCCGCCGGGGCGGACGTCCGCGAGCTGTGAGCGAGCAGGTCGTCGAGGCTGCCGGCGGGGTCGTCGTCCGCGACGGGCTGGTCGCGGTCGTCCACCGCCCCCGCTACGACGACTGGTCGCTGCCGAAGGGCCACCTCGACCCCGGCGAGGGCTTCGAGGAGGCGGCGCTGCGCGAGGTGCGCGAGGAGACGGGGCTTCGGTGCCGCATCACTCGTGAGCTCGGCGAGAGCCGCTACCGCGACGGGCGCGGGCGCCCGAAGGTCGTGCGCTGGTTCGCGATGGAGGTGGTCGGCGGCGCGTTCGCCCCGAACGACGAGGTCGACGAGTTGCGCTGGCTCGCGCCCGCCGAGGCGAGCGAGCTGCTCTCCTACCCGTCCGACCGCGAGCTCGTCGCCCGCGTCTGACCGGCCGCCGGCGGCGCGAGCCGGTCCGCCCACGGGCGCTTCCGCTCGAGCTGCGCGGCGAGCGAGAGGAGGATCCCCTCGCCGAGCGGCGGCCCGACGAGCTGGACGGCGAGCGGCAGGCCGTCGTCGCCGTGGAAGAGGGGGACCGAGATCGCCGGCTGGCCCGTGATGTTCCAGATCGAGGTGAAGGGCGTGAACTCGCCGGAGCGGCGGAACTCGCCCCAGGGGTCGTCGCCGCAGCTGTCGATGACCCCGATCGGCGGCGGGCGCCAGGCGAGCTGGGGGGTGAGGACGACGTCCCAGTCGCCGAACCAGGCGACGATCTTCCGCGCCGCCCGCTGGAGCCAGCCGAGCGCGAGCGCGTACGTCGGCGCGTCGGTCTCGCGGGCGCGCTCGTACAGCGCCCACGTGAGCGGCTCGACGTCGTCGGGGGTGGGCTCGCGGCCGGCGATGTAGCCGCCGAGGACGACGCCCGTCGCGATCTGCGTCGCCCACAGGGGCGTGAACATGCGGAACGAGCCCCGGTCCGGGTACGGCGGCTCGGCCTCCTCGACGTCGTGGCCGAGCGAGGCGAGCAGCTCGGCGGCGTCGCGGGCGGCCTGGAGGCAGACCGGGTCGACCTCGCAGTCGGTGAGCGGCGGGGTGAGGGCGAGCGCGATCCGCAGCCGGCCGGGCTCGCGGGCGGCGCTGACCGCGAACGGCTCGGGCGGCGGCGGCGCCCAGGTCGCGTCGCCGGGCTCGTACCCGGCGAGGACGTCGAGCGCGGCGGCGGTGTCGGCGACGGTGCGCGACAGCATGCCGTCGGTGACGAGGAACGAGTCGCCCGCCTCGGGGCCGCGGCTGATCCGCCCGCGCGAGGGCTTGAGCCCGACGAGGCCGCAGCAGGCGGCGGGGATGCGGATCGAGCCGCCGCCGTCGGAGCCGTGGGCGATCGGGACCATGCCCGCCGCGACCGCCGCGCCGGCGCCGCCGGAGGAGCCGCCGGGGGTGCGCCCGGGGTCCCACGGGTTGCGCGTCGGGCCGAAGCGGCGGGGCGCGGTGACGGGGAGGATCCCGAACTCCGGCGCGTTCGTCCGCCCGACGAAGACGAAGCCCGCGTCGCGCAGGCGGCGGACGGCGTAGGAGTCGCGCTTCGGGCGGAAGTCGCCGTAGAGCTGCGAGGCCATCGTGCATGGCACGCCCGCCTGGGGGTGGAGCTCCTTGATCGCGGTCGGCACGCCGGCGAACGGGCGGCCGTCGCCGGGGCGGATCTCGTCGGCGGCGGCGAGCGCGCCCTCGGGGTCGACCCAGGTGAAGGCGTTGAATTGCGGGTCGAGCGCCTCGATCCGCCGCAGCGCCGCCTCGGTGAGCTCGCGCGCCGACACCTCGCCGGAGCGGACGAGCTCGGCGAGCTCGAGGGCGGGCCGGGTCAGCAGGCTGTCGTCGCTCGCGCTCATGCCGGCAACAGCTCGTCGCGCAGCGCCGCGAGCCGCTCGCGCTCGGCGGCGAAGCCGATCCGCTCGAGGATCTCGTCGGCGAGCGCGAGGTAGTCGGCGCCGAGGTCCGGCCGCCAGTCGAGGATCGAGACCGCCCGCTCGGCCGACTCGGCGTAGGCGATCGACTGGCGGATCGCGGTGTCGAACACCCGGTCGCCGAAGCGCTCGCGCAGCTGCGCGTGCAGCTCGCGCGAGTGGACGGTGCGCATGTCGGCGATGTTGAGGAAGACGCCGAGCCACTCCAGGTCGGGGTTGAGCGAGTCCTTGGCGAGCTCGATGACCTCGAGCGCCTGCTCGACGCCCTGCATGGCGAAGTACTGCGCCTCGGCCGACAGCAGCGCCCAGTCGGCGGCGACGAGCGCGTTGACCGTCAGCAGGCCGAGCGACGGCGGGCAGTCGAGCAGCACGACGTCGTGGTGGCGCTTGACCTCGCGCAGCGCGCGCTTGAGCGTGAGCTCGCGCCCGATCTTGCCGCCGAGCACGAGCTCGGTCTCGGCGAGACCGAGGTTGGCGGGGATGACGCCGTCGTGGACGGCGTCGACGGCGCGGGCGCGCCCGGCGAGGACGTCGGCGAGCGTCGGCTCGGCGTCGTGCGGGACGTCGAAGTAGTCGGAGAGGTTGCCCTGCGGGTCGAGGTCGACGGCGAGCACCTCGAGGCCGAGGCGCCGGAAGACGTCGGTGAGCGTCCGCACCGTGGTCGTCTTGCCGGTGCCGCCCTTCTGGGAGAGAACCGCGATCGTCGCCGCCACCTGCGGCGGACTGTACCGAGCCGCGCGACGGCACACCGGCCGGTCGCCGCGACGACGAGGGCCCCGCCGCGCGGGGCCCTCGAGCCTCCTCCCTCGATCGCCCGTCGGGGCGGCTAGCTCAGCGCGAGCTTGCCGCCCTTCTCCGCGGACTCGCGGTCCTCGGTGACGGAGATGAAGTAGAGGCGGAAGCGCCCGATCGCGATCTCGTCCCCGTCGCCGAGCTCGTGCCAGTCGATGCGCTCGCCGTTGAGGAAGACCCCGTTGAGGCTGCGGTCGTCGAGCAGGCGCGCGGTGCCTCCGTCGCGGTGGATGAGCGCGTGCCGGCGGGAGACCGTCGGGTCGTCGAGGCGGACGTGCGCGGACAGGCTGCGGCCGATGCGCGTCCACTCCTCCTGCAGCGCCACCGCCCGGATGCGCCCGTCGTCCTCGTAGGCGAGGTAGTCGGCCGGCCCGGGGAGGGTCGCGCGCGTCTCCGGCAGCCACTCCGGGGACTCGACCGCCGTCGTGGACGGCTCGTCCGGGTTCCCGGAGTAGCTGAAGAGCGACGCGCGCCTGAAGCTCGACGAGCCGCAGTGCGGGCAAGCCGGGATGGCGTCGCGTTCCTGGAGGGCGACGGCGAAGCCGCACTCCTCGCAGCGGAAGGAGCCCGCGCCTGCCAGCGTCCCGGCGCTGAAGGCTTCCATCTCACACTCCGTTGGGTCGGGGGCTGGTGACGATCGTATCCAGTTGCCGCGGCCCGGCCAAGGACTCCGGCGGGTGCCGGGGCGCCAATCGCCACCGCGGTGCGGGAGGTATTACCCGCGGCGGGGCGAAGGAAGTCGCCATGCCAGATCTCGCCGGCTTCCTCCTCCGCAAGAGCCTCCGCAGCCAGCGCCACGAGGGCCACCGGTGCGCGGGCTGTGGGCGCAGCCCGGTCCCGGGCGAGCTGCTCTCGGTCTTCGAGGGCGACCGGATGCTCTGCGCGCTCTGCGTCGGCGCCCTGCCGGAGGCCGAGCGCGAGCCGCTGCGCCGGGAGCGCGTGCACGTGACCGCGCGCCGGCTCGCCGTGGGCAAGGTCGCCCGCGCGGCCTGACGGGGGCGCTCCGCATACAATCCGGCGCCGCAGTGCGCCCGCTCACCGTCCATGCCGTCATCTCCGCGCCGCGGGAGGAGATCTTCGACTTCATCGTCGACCTCTCGCGCCGGCCGGCGTGGACGGACCACTGGCAGCGCGACTACCGCCTCGCGCGCGCGAACCCGGTCGGCAAGGGCGCGGCGGCGCGCTTCGTCGTCCGCCCGCCGCTGCGGCCGCGCTGGTGGGTGGAGCTCACGATCGCCGAGGCCGACCGGCCGCGGCGCGTCGTCGAGCACGGCCGCTACAGCCGCGCCGGTCGCTCGCGCCTGACCGCCATCTACGACCTCATCCCCGAAGGCCACGACGCCACGCGCGTCGAGATGACGGTCTGGACCGAGCCGACCCACTTCATGGACAAGCTCAAGGAGGCGGCGTTCGCGCGCGGCTGGCTGAGGCGGAAGGCCGCCGGCCAGCTCCGCCGTCTGCGGGCGATCTTCGAGAACCCGCCGGAGGGTGAGCTGGCCCGCGTGAGGATCGCGGGCTTCGAGCCGCAGAAGAAGCCACGCTTCGGCGCGTAGCCCAGACCATTACACTTCCGCGCCCGATGAACCGGACCCGCCATCTCCCCACGCTTCTGCTCGTCGTCGTTGCTGCCCTCGCCGCCGCCGTCTACACCGGCTGTGGCGACGACGACGATGGGAACGGGGGTGAGGCGGAGGCCGCCGAGACGTTCCGCGAGGGGCTGCGCGAGGAGCTGCGCGGGCTGGAGTACAACGTCTTCCTGACGCGCCAGCTCAACTTCAGCCTCCCGTCGGACGAGCACTACTACGACGGCCCGCCGGCGCCGAAGGGCTCGAGCCACTACGGCGTCTTCATCGAGGTCTGCAACCGCGCGGAGGAGGGCGAGGCGCGCCCGGCCGCGACGGACTTCCGCATCGTCGACACGCAGGGCAACGAGTTCCGCCCGGTCGAGCTGCCGGAGGACAACGCCTTCGCCTACCAGCCGAAGCTGCTCGCGCCGCGCGAGTGCATCCCGGCGAAGGGCAGCATCTCCCAGCTCGGCCCGACCGGCGGCGCGCTGCTCCTCTTCGAGCTCCCGATCGAGGCCGCCGAGAACCGCCCGCTCGTCCTGCAGATCCGCCAGGGCGGGGAGCAGATCAACTTCGAGCTCGACATCTGAGCCGCGTGGTGTGAGCGGCCGGCGCGCGTGAGGCGCCGGCCGGCGCGGGTTCACGGGGCGGCCCGCCGGGCCGCCCGTTTGCGTTTGGGGGCGGGTGCGCCGGTCCGCCGGGGGAGCTGTGTCGCATCGAGCATCTCTTTGGTGCCTTATCGACCACAACGGCCGGGTCGCCCCTACAACCCCGCCTGCAGCACCACCCGCGCCGCCGGGGCCGCGGTGTCGCCGCCCGCGCCGCTGCGGACGAGCATGACCGCGACGGCGAGCTTCGGGTCGCGCGAGGGCGCGTAGGCGGTGAACCAGGCGTTCGTCGCGAACCCCGGCGGCCGGTCCTCGGCCGGCTCGGGGTCGTCCTCGTCGCGCGTGGTGTCCTCGAGCTCCGCCGTCCCGGTCTTGCCCGCGACCTTCACCGGCGCGAGCGACGCGCGCGTGCCGGTGCCCGACTCGACGACGCCGATCATCAGCCGCTCGAGCGTGCGGGCGATCGAGCGGCTGACGACCCGGCGCCCGCGCGGGGTGCCGCGCACCGGGAGGACCGTCGGCGGGCGCTGGATGCCCTCGGAGGCGATCGTCTGCGCGACCGACGCCATGAGCAGCGGGGTCGCGAGCACCCGGCCCTGGCCGATCGCGGTCGCGCCGAGCTCGAGCGGCGAGGCGATCTCGCTCGCGGCGGGGATCGTGCTCGGCGCCGCGCCGGCGAGCGGCGGGTCGGCGTTGAAGCCGAAGCGCTCGGCCATCGCGACGAGCTTCTGCGCGCCGAGCCGCACGCCGAGCGGGGCGAAGACGGAGTTGCAGGAGTGGGCGAAGCTGTTCGCGAACGTGCCGCCGCAGGCCTCGCGGTTCGCGTTCTCCAGCTCGACGCCGTCGATGACCGTGTGCGTCTCGACCGGGAACTCCGTCGACGGGGTGACGAGCTTCTCCTCGAGCGCGGCCGCCGCCGTGATGATCTTGAAGACCGAGCCGGGCGGCTGGGGCGCCGAGAAGGCGATGCCCGCCAGCGCGCGGACCTCGCCGGTCTGGGCGTCGAGCGCGGCGATCCCGCCGAGGCGGTTGGCGAGCGCCTCGACGGCGGCCTGCTGGACGGCGACGTCGATCGTCGTGCGGACGGGCGGCGCGGGGCGCGGCCGCGCGCGCCCGAGCACGCGGCTGCCGGCGCGCAGCGTGCCGCCCGGAGTGCCGGCGAGGCGCTCGTCGAGGATCCGCTCCAGCCCGCTCTGGCCGACCGGGGTGTCCTCCGGGAAGCCGCGCGCGTACAGCGCGCGCCGCTGCTCCTCGTCGGCGGCCGGCGCGACCTGGCCGGCGATGTGGGTGATCGCCTCGCCGAGCGGCGTCGTCCGCCCCTCGGCGGGGCCCTCGACGAGCACCTGCCCGTCGCGGGCGAGGATGCTCGCGCGCGGCGGCGCCTCGGTCTGGCGCGTGAGCGTGCTGCCGCGCGGCATGCCCGGCAGGACGAGGTCGGGCCGCCAGTCGATCGCGCCGTCGCGGACGGGCAGGACGACGTCCCCGCGGATCGTGCCGAACGCCCGCGTCTCGACGACCGCCGGGAGGCGGACCTCCGGGCCGTCCTCCTCCGACTCGCCCGTCCGGACCGAGACGATCGTCGCGGTCGCCTTCGCGTCCTCGTAGGCGCGCACGAGCTCGCGGAGGCTCGTCCGCTCCTTCGCCTCCGGGGTGAGGAGGCCGTGGAGGCGCGCGTAGTCGCCCGCCTCCCACGCCGCGCCGAACTCGCGCGCGGCGCGCTCGGCGTTCGACTCCCCGAGCACGCTGGTCGCCGCGACGGCGACGAGCGCGACGCCGGCGAGCGCGGGGAGCCCGCGCCGCACGAGCCTCTGCCTGCGCCTCCTCGCCGTCATGCGCAACGGGACTGTAGAAGCGCGCGATAAGGTGCGGCGCCGCCGTTGACGCCGGTCGACTGGATCATCGTCGGCTTCACGGCGCTCATGGCGCTGTGGGGCTTCGCGCAAGGGCTCATCGTGGGCGCGCTCTCCCTTGCGGGCTTCGCCGGCGGGGCGTTCCTCGGCGCCCGGATCGGGCCGTTGCTGCTGGAGGAAGGGGCGCGCTCGCCGTACGCGCCGCTGTTCGCGCTCACCGGCGCGCTCATCCTCGGCGGCGTCGCCGCCTCGGCGCTCGAGGCGCTCGGCTTCCACCTGCGCCGCCGGCTCGGCTCGCGGCTCGGCGTCCTGGACGGGATCGGCGGCGCGGCGCTCATCGCCTGCGTCGCGCTCGGGCTCGCCTGGATCGGCGGCGCCGCCGCCCTCCACCTCCCGGGCGCCGAGGAGCTGCGCCGCGACATCCAGCGCTCGCGGATCCTCGCGGTGCTCAACGACACGCTGCCGCCGTCGGGGCCGATCCTCAACGCGCTCGCGCGCTTCGACCCGTTCCCGGCGATCGAGGGCCCCGCCCCGGAGGTGCGCCCGCCGGACTCGCGCATCGCCCGCGACCGCGACGTGCGGGCGGCGGCGCGCAGCGTCGTGCGCGTGCTCGGGACGGCCTGCGGGCTCGGCGTCCAGGGGAGCGGCTGGGTCGCCGGCGACGGGATCGTCGTGACGAACGCCCACGTCGTCGCGGGACAGGACGACACGACGGTCCAGGTGGGCGGCGTGGGGCCCCGCCATCCCGCGCAGGCGATCTGGTTCGACCCCCACAACGACCTCGCGATCCTCCGTGTGCCGGGGATCTCGGGGACGCCGCCGCTGCGGCTCGACCTCGGCGAGCGGCCGGGCGTGGCGGCGGCCGTGCTCGGCTTCCCCGAGAACGGCCCGCTCACGCTCGCGCCCGCGCGCCTGGGCGAGACGACGGTGCTGCGCGCCCAGGACGCCTACGGCGGCGGCCCGTTCCGGCGGCGGATCACGCTCCTGCGCGGCAGCGTCCGCCCCGGCAACTCGGGCGGGCCGGTCGTGGACGCCCAGGGCGAGGTCGTCGCGACGGTCTTCGCCGCCTCGCTCTCGCGCCGCGACGCTGGCTTCGGCGTGCCGGACTCGATCGTCGCCGACGCCCTCGCCCGCGCCTCCGGCCCGGTCGACACCGGCCCCTGCACGCGCTGACCCGCACGAAGAACGTCCCGGAGTGGCCCCTATGGGGTGCAGCGCGGGACGTTCGTCGCGCGCGTGGCGAAGAACGTCCGGCAGTGGACCCCATAGGGGCCGGTGTTGGACGTTCTCGCGCTCAGCGCTGGACGGCGACGGGCGGCGCGGCCAGCCAGCGGCCGCGCCGCCCGACCTCGAGCCGGTAGGCGGCGCCGTCGGAGACGTCGAGGACGCGCTCGGCGCGGCCGGCGGCGTCGGTGAGGAACGGGTCGCCGACGGGCACCCAGCGCTCGCCGTCGCGGCGGGCGATCCGCACGCGCACCGGCGCGCGCGCCGGGCGGACGTGGACCCAGAAGGAGACGCCTCCCTCGACGGCGCGGGCGGCGAGCGACCAGGCGAAGGCGCGCTCGGCCGGCTTCGCCCGCCCGTCCGGGAGGCGCAGCCCCGACTGGTAGTCGCCCCAGCGCTCGCGCTCGGTCCTCCCGTCGCGCTCGCCGAGGTCGCGCAGCAGGAACTGGGCGAAGCTCGCCACGCCGTCGGTCTCCCACGCGACCCGGTCGGCGGCGGGGAGGAAGGTCGCCTGCTCGTCGGGGGTAGTGGCCTGCGTCGGGTCGGGCGGGTTCGTCTCGTAGCCGTACTCGGTGACGTAGACGGGCAGCTCGCGCTCGGTGCGGCCGGCGGCGTGGAGGCGGCGCAGCAGCTCGACGAGCCGCGGCAGGTCGCCCATGCGGACGTTGTCGGGGCGCGGGTCCGGCCGCCACGGCGGCAGCCCGAGCGAGTAGGGGTGGTGGGAGAAGCCGTCGCCCGGCAGCGGCTCGAAGCCGGCGCACTCGGGGATGTCGAGCGGGCGCAGCTCCGCGTCGACGCAGGCGAGCTCGCGGAGGAAGCGCAGCGGCGGCACGCCGTCGTCGGGGGCGTCGGGCCGGTAGTTGCCGACGGCGGCGAGCGCGCCGATGAGGACGAGCGCGTCGGAGTGGGCGCGGATGCGCGGCACCGCGGCCATGAGCATCTCCCGGTAGAGATGCGGCGAGGCCGGGACCCAGCGCCGGCCTTCGCGCCGCCACTGGGGGAGGAGGAAGACCTTGAAGTTCGGCTCGTTCCAGATCGTGAACGCCGTCACGTCCGGGTAGCGGCGGGCGACGGCCTCCGCGAAGTCGGCGAACGCCGCGGGGTCGACGTCCCAGCGCTGGCGGTCCGGCTCCGGCGAGGGGCGGCTGACCGCCCAGCGCGGCGCCCAGAAGGCGATGTCGATGTTGACCTCGAAGCCACGCTCGCGGGCGAGCGCGACGACGCGGTCGAGCGCCGCCCAGGCCCCGTCGGGGTAGGCGTCGGGGTCGGTGGCGTCGAAGTCCGGCCGCCGCGGGGAGTCGGGCTCGGGCGCGATGACCGACCAGCCGGCGGTGACGCGGACCCAGTCGACGCCCAGCTCGCGGAGCCGGTCGAGCGTCGCGGCGACCTCCTCGGTGGAGCGGTGGAGGAGCTCGGCGTCGTCTTGGAGGATGGTCGGCAGCGTGCGGGCCGCCGTCTCGTCGCCGTCGTCGTCCCCCAGCAGGGCGACCGCGACGGCGCCGACGACGAGGAGCGCAGCGATGAGGGTGAGGATTCGCCCCAGCATGGGTGTCTGGCATCATCGACGACCGTGCCGACCCTGCGCCGCCTCCTCGCGTTCGCCGCGCCGGGTCTGGCCGCCGTCGCGCTCGTCGTCGCAACCGCGGGCGCGCAGACGGCGCCGTCCGCCGGGAAGGCCCCTCGCCCCGCCGAGGAGGAGAAGGCCGACCCGAACCCGTGCCTCGGCCCGGGGTCCGAGCGGCTCCGCTGCCCCGACCTCACGATGGACCGCCCGCGCGACTTCTGGATCGACACGCGCACGCGCCCCGGGCGGCGGCTGCTGCGGATGCGCAACTCGATCAACAACGTCGGCCTCGGCCCCGCGTCGCTGCGCGGCCGCCGCGACGGCGCGAAGACGATGCGCGCCTACCAGGTCATCCACCGCACCCGCGGCCGCCACAAGCTCGTGAGGACCGGCGCGCGCCTCTACTTCCAGCCGATCCCCGGCCAGTACCGCTACTGGAAGATGGCCGACGCGGCGCGCTTCGAGCTGTGGTCGCTCGACCGGCGCCTGCGGAAGAAGAAGCTGATCCGGACGAGCCCGAAGCAGAACTACTGCCTCCGCGACCTCGAGCGGACGCGCCCGTCGCGGCGCTCGCCGCGGCGGCGGGTGTTCCCCGGCTGCAGCCAGGACCCCCGCAAGCGGGCGGTCACGCTCGGCACCTCGGTCGGCTGGTCGGACATCTACCCCTCGACCTACCACCAGAACTGGATCGACGTGACCGGCGTCCCCCGCGGCCGCTACCTCGTCGTCCAGAAGGCCGACCCGAAGAACGGCATCTGGGAGCTGAACGAGCGCAACAACAGCGCCGAGGTGCTCGTCTGGCTCCCCTCGGGGCGGATCATCGGCCGCCGCGAGGTGCCGCGCCGCTCCGACCCCGACCCGTACCGCTAGGCCCGGCGGGGCTGCCGCGGGCCGCGGGCGGACCCGTCCCCGGCAGTGCTGCATGACCCGCACATGGTCCGGGTGATCGAGCGTTGCCGTCGCGGGACGCGCCCTGCTCCCGCGGCGACGTGGGGGATGATCGGGGCGTGGCGGACACGCTCTGGACCATCGGCCACTCCAACCACGACGCCGACGCGTTCGCCGCGCTGCTCGCCCGGCACGAGATCGCGCTCGTCGTCGACGTGCGGACGGTGCCGAGGTCGCGCCGCCACCCGCACTTCGCGACCGAGGCGATGGCGGCGTGGCTGCCCGCGCGCGGGGTGGCGTACCGCCACGCGCCGGGCCTGGGCGGCTGGCGGCACGCGCGGCGCGACTCCCCGAACGGCGGGTGGGAGAACGACTCGTTCCGCGGCTACGCCGACTACGCGCTGACCGGCGAGTTCGCCGCGGCCTTGGAGGAGCTGTGCGAGCTCGCGCGCCGGCAGCGGACGGCGGTGATGTGCTCGGAGGGGCTGTGGTGGCGCTGCCATCGGCGGCTCATCGCCGACCGCCTCCTCGTCGCCGGCTGGGAGGTCCGCCACATCGCCCCGGACGGGAAGGTGGCGCCCCACGAGCTGACGGCGTTCGCGGTGCGGCAGGCGGACGGCACGCTCCTCTACCCGCCCCTGCAGGCGTCGTTGTGGTGACCCGCCTCTGCCGGGTCGTCGTCCTCGTGACGTAAGATGACGTCACATGCCCGCCACCACCGCCACCCCGCTGCGCCTCGACCGGCCCGCCGAGGCCGCCCGCGAGCTCGCCGCCGCCAACGAGCGGCTCGCCCGCCGGCGCGAGATCGGCCCCGAGGAGCGCGAGCTCGTCGCCGCCCTCGGCGCGGCGGTGGGAGAGGCGGAGCGCTGGGAGGAGACGATCGACCCCTACCTGGTGACGCTGCTCCACCGCGGCGTCATCCAGGCCCAGCACGCGGTCGCGACCGAGGACCGCGACGAGCTGCGGATCGCGCTCGCACGGGTCGTCCACGCGCTGTCCGCGATCGCCGAGGCCGAGCCGGTGAGCGCTGAGCGGTCGGCGAAGGAGGTGGCGCAGTGGCTGGCGCGGGCGGTGCCGGTGCCCCAGCGGCGGCTGGCCGAGCTGCTCGGGGTGGACCTGCGCCGCTTCCAGCGCTGGATCTCCGAGCGCGAGACGGCCGGCCCGGAGGGCGACGACGCCCGCCGCGTCCGCGCCGTCGCGGCGCTCGCCAACCAGCTCCGCCACGCGCTGACGGCGGACGGGGTGGTCGACTGGTTCGACTGGCCCCAGCGCGACCTCGGCGGCCGGACGCCGCGCGAGCTGCTCGACGACCCGCTGCGGCTGCCGGACCTGCTCGCCGCGGCGGGGGCGATGCGGGCGACGTATCTGGCGTAAGTCAAGTGGGCGAGCGCGTCGTCGCCTACCGGCTGTCGAGCTGGGAGAGCCCGGTGCGGACCGAGCCGAGCCGGCTCGACGGGCGCTACCACCGTGCCGGCGAGCTGGAGCCGACGCAGTACTTCTGCCTCCACCCGCTCGGGCCGTGGGCGGAGCTCATGCGCGCCCGCGACCTGCGCACGCCCGAGCAGGTGCTCGCGATGCGCGAGCGGACCTGGGCGGCGGTGCTCGACGTCGAGGGGTTCGTGCGGATCGGCTTCGAGGACGCGCGCGAGCACGGCCTGCGGCCCGGCGACCTCGTCTCCACCGACTACCGCGCCTGCCAGCGGCTCGCCGACCGGATGCGCGGCCTCGGCGTGCCGGGGTTGCTCGTCCCGAGCGCCGCGCTGCCGGGGACGGAGAACGTCGTCGTCTTCGGCGCGCGCGTGGCGGCGCCGTACACGCTCGAGGCGCCCGTGTCGGCGATCGACGTGCCCGCGTCGCTCACCGCCGAGGACGGCCGCCCGCTGCTGTCGCTGCTCGAGCGGGTCGTCTACCGCGGCGAGCGCTTCCCGCAGATCTGGAAGGACCCGGGGTTCGCGTTCAGCGAGCCGAGCTGGGCGCGGGGGTGAGGGGAGTCAGCGACTGAGCCGCGCCTGGACGGTGCGGGCACGGTAGGTGGCGTCCCCGCCGTAGCGGATCGTCACGCGTCCTCGGGCCCTCGCCGGGATCCCGCGGATTCGCAGCGTGGCTCGGAAGCGCCCGCGGCGCACCGGGGCGAAGCCTCGGGCGCGAGAGGTCCTGCCGCCAGCGCGGGCGGTGAACGTCACCAGGACCCGGCCCGTCGCCTTGCGCGAGATGGTTCCCTCGATGACGAGCCGGCTACCGCGCCACCGGAGGTTGCGGATGGCCAGGTTGGGGGTGCGGCGGGCTGTCCGGGTGGGAGGCGCGGTTTCTCCGCGGTCGCCGGTGTCGGGTCCGGGCGGGGGCGAGGGGGTGCCGGGTCCCGGGGAGCAGTCGCAGGGCTGCGGGGGCGGCATGACGCGGACCTCCCGTGTGCTGAGCCAGTCGGAGGTGAGCCCGGTGGCGTCGGTCGCCCGCCCGCGGAAGCGGTAGGTGTGACCCGGCGTGGCCAGGTAGATGCCAGCGGTCGTGCTCCGAGGCACGTTGAGCCACGGCTGCCACGGCCCGCCGTCGATCGACACCTCGAGCTCCTGTGCGGACACGCCCGAGCCCGCGCCGTCGCTGCTGGCCCAGCGGAGCGAGAGCGCGGGATCGGCGGTTGCGCCTTCCGGGGCCGAGAGCTCGAAGCGCGGCGGCGTGTTGTCGACGAGCAGCTCGTGGGGCTCTGACCGCGTCTCGTTGCCGGCGGCGTCGACGACCGCGACGCGGAGCTCATGCCGGCCGTCGGTGAGCTTCGTCGTGTCGATGGTGTGGGTGGCCGAGGCGGCTCCGTCGCCGCAGGTCCCGCCCACGACGTCCGGGGAGCAGGGCGGGTCGACGCACGGCAGCGTGTAGGTGAAGTCGCAGTCGCGCGTGGCCTGCGCGACGACCTTGCCGTCGACGTAGACGCGCGTCTCGCGCAGGCCGAGGTCGTCCGACCCGGAGATCTCGACGGTGTGGGTTCTCTGGAGCCAGCCGGTCTCGAGGAGCGAGCCCTGGGGTGGGTCGATGTCAGGGAGGACGTTCTCGGTGAGCGTGACGACGCTTGAGTAGAGGTAGGCCCAGGCGTTGTTGATCGTTTGCCCGCCGGTTACGCAGGGGAGAGCGCCTTCGGCACACCGAACGCCGAACTGGAGAGTACGAACGGCGATCGCGCCGACGTCGTTCCACGGGCCGCTTCCGAACTGCCCGCCGCTCTCGCAGTAGCCGAGGTCGTCCGAGAGCTCGCAGTTGTCCAGCTCGATCGCATCGCCGACTCGTGCATAGACAATCCAATCCGGATCTCCGTCCTTGCCAAGCCACCGGGAGTAGCGCCAGCGCCTGATCGTGGTCTCGGCGGGCGCACGGAAATTCCACGCTGCATTGGCGCCTGAAGGTGCAAGTCCGGCGCCGACGAGGTCCCGTACGTACAGACCCGACCTTTCGGTCCCATTCGTTGGGCAAGACTCGCCCACCTCGAGGTAAGGAGACTCGCTGCCCGTCGGCCGCCAAGCGTGGTTCTCACCGCCGGGAGCTTCGTCACAGGTGAGCACGTCGTAGGTGCCCGCCACTGCCTGCGGTGCGAGCGCAAGCCCGGCTATGCCGGCGACGAGGAACCACCCAGCCCGTCGCATCGACCCGGGAACCGTAACGGCGGCTTGAGCTGGACGGCGAAGCTCAGTATCGCGCCGCTCGACGGTTATCCGACGTCCGGCGCGAGACGGCACGCGGGGTCAGGATCCGCGCGGGTGACGTGCCTCCAGGCGAGCGGAACCGCACTTCGATCCGTCGCCATCGGCGAGGGAGGCGGATGCGCATCGTGTCAGCTCGCCGCTCGATCACGCGGATCCCGCGCCCGAACTCCCCTCGCGCCCGGTACGTGATGCGCACTCGGACGCGCGCGTCGCGGGGACGCCCGCTCGTCCTGATCGTCAGCACGCGGCCGCGGAGATGGACAGACCGGAGCCGCGGTCGGGGCGGTCTCGCGTTCACGGGCGTTCGGCCGGGCTGCTTTAGCAGGGCGGAAGGCGGCGTGTCGTTCCGCGGGCTGGGTTGCCCTGGCAGGGCAGCACGACCCGCCTCGACGATGTGATCCAGACCTGCTGCGCGAAAGGCGGCCTCGACGTCGAGCACCGGGAGCCCTTCGATCCGCCTGGCGGTCGACAGCAGGAGCGCCTCAGCGTCGTCCGGGCCGAGGTCAGGCCGGTAGGAGCGGAGGGCGGCGAGTACCGCCGACACGAATGCGGCGGAGTCGCTCGTTCCGTTTGCGCGCCCCGGGCGCCCGTCGGGCAAGCCAACGTCGAGACCGCAGCCCGGCGCAGCGATATCGGTCGTAGGGCCGTTGGCGGAGAAGGCGCAGAGGACGTCCCCTTGATCGGTGCCCGTTACGGCGAAGGCTTCCGGAACGGCTGCGGGGTCTTCGACGTCTCCGCCGCTGTTCCCCGCCGCGGCAACGACGTTCAAGCCCTCGAGCCTCGCGACTTGGATGCGGTCCCGAAGCCGTTCTCTCGCTCTGACGGTTACCCCAGTCCCGCCGAGCGAGAGATTCACCGTGGCCACGGCACGTTCCTCTGATGCCTTGACGCATCGGAGCAGCGCCCGCTCGTACAGGTCGAACGGAAACCCCTCCTCCCCCGGCGACAACGCCCGCACCGACACGATCCGCACATGCGGCCACGCGCCGACGCCGCCCCAGCCGTTCACCGGCGCGCCCATCGTCATCGCCATCGAAGTCCCGTGCTTGGTCGGGCGGACGTCGCCGGGCTCGCCGCCGTCGATCGCGGTCCGGTAGACGACGTTCCGCTCGGTGTCCGGGTTGAGGTCGACGCCGCTGTCCACGAGGCAGACCGCGGCGGCTCCGCCGGGCGGTGGCGGGGCGAAGGCGAGGAACTCCGCGTTCGCCGCGCGCGCTTGCATCGTGATCAGCGGGCTCTCCGCGCTCGCGCTCGCCGGCGCCCAGGCCGCCGCCACGAGCGCCACGACCGCGGCGGCGACCCGGCGCGGCCCCCCGCGGCGCCTGCCGCGGGGGGCCGGTCGGCCGGACGGGAGGGGGTGACCCGTCCGGCGGTTGGACTCGCCTGGTCTCATCGCGCCTTCACGTGGACCTTCACGGTCCGCGAGAAGCCGTCGAGGTACGGGTAGCTCGAGTCGCGGCGCACCCGGGCGCGGAACTTGAACGTCGTCGTCCGGTAGGTGTTCCGGAACCGGTACCGCACCCGGTACCGCCCGCTGCGGTTCGTCCGCGCGACCGCGAACGTCCGCCAACGCTTGCCGACACGGGCCTGGAGGTCGACGAGCACGCCGCGCCGCGGCAGCGGCCGCGCCACGGTCCCCGTGAACGTCGTCGCGCTGCCGTTCCGCAGCTTCGTCGGCCGTGGCTTGAGCGTCACGCCCGCCCGCACCATCACGACCACGTCCGTCGTGTCGGCGAAGTGGGTGTCGCCGAGGTGCGAGCGGTAGGCGAACCGCACGAGCCGCGACGGCCCGGGCGGCAGCGTGTACGCGTACTCGCCGTTGCGGTCCGTCGTGACCGTCCCGACGTCCTCCAGCGCCGTCCCCGGCATCCGGACGCCGACCTGGACGTTCACGACCGCGCCGCGGATCGGGTTGCCCTCCGCGTCCGCGAGCCGGCCGGTGATCCTCGTCGCCCGGCCGTGCGGCACGCGGATCGTCGTGCTCCGCCCCTTGCCGACGTACGCGCTCAGCCGGGCGCGCTCGGTCGCGCCGCTGCCGTTCGGCGCGCCACGCTGCGTGCTCGCCGGCGCCTCGGGCACCGGCGTGCGGCTCTCGGTGGTGGCCGGCGGCGCGATCACCGGCGTCGGCGCGCTCGTCGCGCTCGTCGAGCCCTCCGCGTTCGTCGTCGTCACCCGCACGCGCAGCCGGCTGCCGACGTCCCGGCCGCTGACGAGGTACTGGCGGTCGGTGCCAACCGCGATCTCCGCGCATGCGCCGCCGTCGGCGTCACAGCGCAGCCACTGGTAGCTGAACGCGATCCCCTCGCCGGTCCACTCGCCCGGCATGGCTCGCAGGGCGTCGCCGGCGCGCGGGCTCCCCTCGATCTGCGGGGCGCTCCCGTCGAGCAGCGCGGGCGGGGGCACATTGTCCACCACGACCTTCCGCGGCCCGGCAGCCGTCACCCGGTTCCCGGCCGCGTCCTCGAGCTGGACGCGGAGCGTGTGCTCCCCGTCAGCCAGCGTCGTCGTGTCGAGCGAGACCTCGCCGCTCGCCGACAGCTTGCAGGGCACGCGCCGGACGAACTCGTACGGCGTCGTCTCGTCCGCGCCCGCGTCGGCGCAGCGGCCGTCGTTCGGGTCGACGATCGTCGCCGAGACGTCCTGCCCGTCGACGTTGACGAACGCGCGATAGAGCCCCATCCCGCGGTCCGAGGCCGTGAAGCTCAGCGTCTCGGTCCCGCGCAGCGTCTCCGCCTCGGCGAGCGGGCCGGACACCGCTGAGACCTCCGGCGCGTGGGGGTCCCGCAGCGTCACGACCATCGCACGGATGCCGACTGCCGCCGCGGTCGTGTCCAACGTCGTGCGCTGGCAGCTCGCCGGTCCGCCGCAGGCGAGGAGGATCTTCGCGGTCGTCTCGCCGTCTGTCGAGAACACGCGCCGGACCCAGCCGACGTCGTTTCTCGCCGGGTCCTGGTGCTCGACGCGCGACCCGCCGATGAAGACGTAGTACTTCCAGGCGCCGCCGCCGAGGCCGTAGATGCGGCGGTCGAAGGCGAGCTCCGCGATCGTCGTGTCCGGCGGGGCGGTGAACTGCCAGCCACTGTGGGGACCCGGGGTCCAGCTCGTCCCCGGCCAGTAGAACTCCCCGGTCAGCGCGCCGCCGGACGGGCAGCGGTTTGCTCCGTCGACCTCGGGCTGGCCGCCCGTGTTCGTGTCCTCCGACCAGCCATCGGTCGGCGCAACCCCGCCTCCCGGGAGCTGACAGCCGTAGACCTTCGCGGTGCCCGCCCAGGCAGACGGGACGAAGACGACGAGCGCCAGCGCCGTCGCGCCCGCCAGCAGCGCGTGGCGCCCCCTGCAGACGAAACGCTTCACTCCGAGTCCTTTCTTCCGAACGGATGGGCCGTCCATGGGAAGTGCGCGGGGCGGCGAAGTTCGCCCCCCCCCCCCTCTGCGATGTCGTGCTGCGAAAAGAACGGGCGAGGCGTCCGCCTTCTTACGCCCCCCCTCGAAAAGTCCGCAAAGAGCGACGTTTCCGGCTCGTCCGTGCGGCCAGGCCGCTGACGGCCGCGCTCAATCGCGGGCGCGGGCTGCCGAGCCACGAGTCATGTGAGGACTCGCGCAGCCGTCCTGGCCCTGGCCGCGTCCCTCGCCGCGGCCGCCCTGGTTCCCGCCGCCGACGCCCGGCGGCCGGAGTCGCCGCGCACGACGTTCCTCCTCAGCCGAGCCCACGACGGCGGCTTCCCCAACGACCCGAGCCGCAACGGCGTCGTCTCCCACGACCAGCGGATCGCGCGCTACATGGCCTTCGAGTCGGACGCGTCGAACATCGTCCCCGGCGACGTCAACGGCACGACCGACGTCTTCGTCGTCCGCCGCCAGCCGCCGTGGGGGATCGACGGCACCGAGTGGCGGCCGGGGGAGACGTTCATCGCGAGCACCGGGCTCGGCGGCCAGCCGGCCAACGGGCCCTCCTACCGCCCGGCGCTCGACGGCGACTCCCACCACCGCCCGCGTTGCGTCGCCTTCGTCTCGGAGGCCTCGAACCTCGTCCCCGGCGACACCAACGGGAAGCCGGACGCGTTCGTGCGCGACCTGCGCACCGGCAAGATCACGCGCGTCTCCGTCGACAGCCGCGGCCGCCAGTCGAACGGGACGGTCACCGAGGTCGCGATCGACGGCCGCTGCGAGCGCGTCGCCTTCGTCTCCGACGCGACCGACCTCGCGCTGCGGCGCACGCGCAACCCCGCCTGGAAGAGCGCGGTGACGACGAACAACGTCCCGGGCCGCCGCCAGGTCTACGTCCACGTCCTGCGCGCCAAGCGCCACGACCGCGGCTTCCGCGGCCTCACCTTCCTCGCATCGGCCTCCGGCCGCGGACGCGCCGGCAACGGCGACTCCTACGACGTCGCCCTCTCGCGCTCGGGCAAGCAGGTCGCCTTCACCTCGCTGGCGACGAACCTCGACCGCGGCGACCGCAACGGCCACAGCGACGTCTACGTCCGCAGCTTCACCCGCAAGTTCCGCCACCTCGGCCACGGGCGGGGCGTGCAGACGCTCCGCTTCGACACGCGGCTGGTGTCGGCCACGCGCAGCGGGCGCGCCGGCGACGGCCCCTCGCGCCATCCGGCGATCACCGACCAGGGCGACTACGTCGCCTTCGAGACCGACGCGTCGGACCTCCTGCCGGGCGACGTCAACGGCGTCACCGACATCGCCCGCGCGACGATCGGCCGGCGCTCGGTCCGCCAGACGTGGGTCTCGCGCGCCTTCACCGGCATCGGCAACGGCCCGTCGAACCGCCCGGTGATCTCCGGCGCGGGCGAGTTCGTCCTCTTCGACTCCGAGGCGACGAACTTCAAGCCGTCCGTCCACGTCAAGGACGACCCCAACGGGGTGCGCGACGTCTTCCTCTGGAACGCGCCGACGCGCAACGTCTCGCTCGAGTCGCGCGACTCCGACAACGGCTACCTCCACTCGCCCTCGCAGGCGCCGGCGACGAGCTCGCGCGGCAACTACGTCCCGTTCGAGTCGGCCAACCCGGTCATCGACCGGCCGCTGGTCGCCCGCGTCGCGCCGCTCCTCCTCGGCCTCCCGCAGCGGATCATCGCCCGCGCGCTGCCGGGCCTGATCCCGCCCGACGCGTTGCGGCCCGGCACCGGCCCGACGGGCGCGCCGGACCTCCACCGCCTCGCCCGCGTCGCCCACGACGGCCACGTCCCGCCCCAGCCCGCGCTCCAGCAGGTCTACGTCCGCTACCTGGGGCCGAAGTAGGCGACCGGTAGGCTCCGGGCATGGCCCCGCCGAGCGTCATCGTCTGGTTCGACTTCATCTGACCCTTCTGCTACGTCGCGCAGGAGCGCGCGGCGTGGCTCGAGCGCCGGTTCGGCGCCGACGTCGAGTGGCGGACCTTCGACCTCCACCCGGAGTACCCGCCCGAGGGCTTCCCGCGCAAGCTGCTCGAGCAGCGCTACGGCAGCCACTTCACGCAGTCCGTCTACGCGATGATCGAGGAGGCGGGGCTCCCGGTCAGCCGCGAGATCGAGATCGTCCCCAACGGACGCAAGGCGCTCCTGCTCGCCGAGCTGGCGCGCGACAGCGGGCGCTTCGACGCCTTCCGCGAGGCCGTCTTCGCCGCCTACTGGGCGCGAGGGGAGAACATCGGCGACGACGCCGTGCTCGAGCGGCTCGCGCGCGAGGCGGGGCTGGACGAGCACGAGGCCCGCGCCGAGCTGGTGGAGCAGCAGCGCTTCGACCGCCTCCAGGAGTCCACCGCCGAGATGCTCGAGCTCGGCGCAGGAGGGGTGCCCGCCTGGGTGATCGACCGGCGCGTGCTCGTGCCGGGCGCGCAGCCGCACGAGGTCTTCGAGCGGGTGCTCGCACGTCTCGGCCACGAGCCGCGCGACGGGGTAGGCTCGCGCGATCGATGAAGCCGGTCACCGAGCTCGAGCTCCCGCGCCTCGACTACACCGACCCGGCGCTCCGCGGCGAGCGCTACCACGCCGCCATGGCGGAGCTCGACGGCTGGCTCGCCGAGGGGCCGTTCGGCTACGTCGTGCTCGACCGCGAGGCGGGCGAGTTCTTCCTCCGCAGCCGCGCCTGCACGTTCCCCGGCCTCGTCGTCGCCGAGCTGCTCGGGATCAACGAGGGGCCGCTGTGGGAGGAGATGCGGCGCAACATCATCAACATCAACGGCGCCGAGCACCGCCGCCTGCGCAACCTCCTCAACCCGTCGCTCTCCCCGCGCGCGGCCGACCGCCACCGCCCGGCGATGCGGCGCATCCTCGCCGGCCTCCCGCACGAGGGCGAGCTCGAGTTCGTCACCGAGTTCGCCAAGCCGTACCCGGCGCTCGTCATCGCCGAGCTCATCGGCGCCGAGGCGGCCGACGCGCCGAAGCTGTGGGACTGGTCGAACTGGATCCAGCGCCAGTTCGACGCCGCCTCGGTCGTCGAGCACCGCGCCACGCTGGAGGCGAAGATCCTCGAGTACCACGAGTGGGTCGGCCACCTGCTCGCCCGCAAGCGCGAGCGGCCCGGCGACGACCTCACCTCGCGCCTGCTCGCCGTCGAGGACCTGGAGGAGGTCGAGCTGCGCAACCTCGTCCTCGACGTCATCCTCGGCGGGATCGACACCGCCCAGTCGCAGCTCGCCCACACGCTGCGGCTGCTCGCCGAGCACCCCGACCAGTGGGAGCTGCTGCGCGCGCGCCCCGAGCTCGCCCGCCAGGCGGCCGAGGAGGCGCTCCGGTATGAGCCGGTGACGCCGTTCACCGCCCGCATGACGACTGAGGAGGTCGTCTTCCGCGACGTCGTCTTCCCGCCGCACACGGTCGTCATGATCTCGGCCTTCCACGCCAACCGCGAGAGCGGCGGGACGTTCGACATCGCCGCCGAGCGGGAACGGGAGCGCATCCTGACCTTCGGCGCGGGCATCCATTACTGCGTCGGCGCCAACCTCGCGCGCGCGGAGCTCGAGGAGGCGCTCGCATTTCTCGCTGCAAGGGTGGAGCGGGTCGAGCTGGCCGGCGAGCCCGTCTACGGGACCATCACGGGCATCTACGGCCTCGACTCCCTGCCCTTGCGGCTATGGTGACCCCCCTCATGGCCAAGACGCTCATCGTCGCCGAGAAGCCTTCCGTAGGCCGCGACCTCGCGGCCGCGCTCCCCGGTGCCTTCAAGCAGAGCAAGGACAAGACCTACCTCGAGGGCGACGACTACGTCATCACCTGGGCCGTCGGCCACCTCGTCGGGCTCGCGCCGCCCGAGGACTACGACCCGAAGCTGAAGAAGTGGCGCTTCGCCGACCTGCCGATCATCCCCGACGAGTTCAAGCTCGTCCCCAACGACGAGAAGTCGGAGAAGCAGCTCAAGGCCATCCACGCGCTCATCGCGCGCGACGACGTCGACCAGATCGTCAACGCCTGCGACGCCGGCCGCGAGGGCGAGCTCATCTTCGCCTACGTCCTCCAGACCTCGCCGGTGAAGAAGCCGGTCAAGCGCCTGTGGCTGTCCTCGATGACGAAGAAGGCGATCCAGGACGCCTTCCAGCGCCTCCGCGACGGTGAGGAGATGAAGGCGCTCGAGGCCGCCGCGCGCTCGCGCTCGGAGGCCGACTGGGTCGTCGGCATGAACGCCACCCGCGCCGCCTCGATCCGGCTGCGCTCGGTCTTCGACGGCGCCGTCTCGCTCGGCCGCGTCCAGACGCCGACGCTCGCGCTCGTCGTCCGCCGCGAGGAGGAGATCCGCAACTTCAAGCCGGAGCCGTACTGGCTCGTCGAGGCGCGCTTCGAGGCCGACGGCGAGCGCCGCTACAGCGGCCGCTACCTCGGCGGCAAGCGGCTCGCCGAGGACGAGGCGACGAAGATCGTCGGCGACGTCCGCGGCAAGCGCGGCACGATCACGAAGCTGGAGAAGAAGGAGGAGCGGGAGCGGCCGCAGCTCCTCTACGACCTCACCTCGCTCCAGCGCCACGCGAACACGCTCTACGGCTTCTCCGCGCGCCGCACGCTCGCCGCCGCCCAGCGCCTCTACGAGGAGCACAAGGCGATCACCTACCCGCGCACGAACTCGCGCTTCCTCACCTCCGACATGGTCGACGACATCCGCCCGGTCGCCGAGCTCGTCGGCCGCCACGCGCCGTACCGCAAGGCCGCGGAGTACGTGCTCTCGCTGGACAAGCTCCCGCTCGGCCGCGTCGTCGACGACCGCAAGGTGGAGGACCACCACGCGCTCATCCCGACGCGCTCGGAGCACAACCTCGCGAAGATGGGCGCGGACGAGCAGAAGATCTTCGACCTCGTCGTCAAGCGCTTCCTCGCCGTCTTCCACCCGGACGCCGTGTACGAGCGCACGCGCGTGGAGACGACCGTCGCCGCGCACGTCTTCCGCACGAGCGGCCGCGTGCTGCTCGAGCCCGGCTGGAAGGCCGTCTACGGCGAGGAGGCCGTCCAGCCCGGCGAGAAGCCCGACGACGACACCGGCGGCGACCAGCTCCTGCCGCGCCTCGAGCAGGGGGAGGAGGTCGACACGCGCGAGGTCGAGTCGATCCGCAAGGAGACCCAGCCGCCGCGGCGCTACACCGAGGCGTCGCTGCTCGGCGCGATGGAGACCGCCGGCAAGGAGGTCGACGACCCCGAGCTGCGCGAGGCGCTGAAGGAGCGCGGCATCGGCACGCCGGCGACGCGCGCCGCGATCATCGAGCGCCTCATCGAGGTCGGCTACATCGAGCGCGAGGGGCGGGCGCTGCACGCCACCGACAAGGGCATCCAGGTCATCCGGCTGCTCGGCGACCACCCGCTCACCTCGCCGTCGCTGACCGGCGACTGGGAGCGCCGCCTCGGTCTCATCGAGCACGGCGAGGACTCGCGCGAGGCGTTCATGCGCGACATCCGCCAGTTCACCACCGAGACGGTCGCCGAGCTCGACAAGCTCAAGGACGTCAAGATCGAGCGGCAGAACCTCGGGCCCTGCCCGGTCTGCGGCCGCGACGTCATCGAGAACCGCAAGGGCTTCTCCTGCTGGACGAAGGACGACCCCGGCTGCGGCTTCGTCGTCTGGAAGCGCAAGGCGGGCAAGAACCTGCCGGCGTCGGTCGTCAAGGAGCTCATGGCCTCGCTCAAGGAGTCGATCGAGCGCGGCGACGACCCGCCGGTCGGCCGCACCGCCAAGCCGGTCAGCGGCTTCCGCGGCCGCTCGGGGCGGACCTTCCGCGCGAAGCTGAAGATCGAGCGCGACGAGGCCGGCAAGTGGAGGGTCGACTTCGACGAGGAGTGGGCGAAGGGCGAGCCGCCGAAGGAGCAGGCCGAGGCGGCCGCCGCCGAGGGCGCCGCGGAGGCCGAGCGCGCCGAGCCGGCCGAGGGCGCGGGCCGGCCCGCCGGCGACGGCGAGGACGGCGCCGCCAACGGCACGAAGCGCGCGGCCCGCGCCGGGGCGCGCTCGCAGGCCTAGCGCGACGACGTCCCGCAGTGGCCCCTATAGGGGCCATCCCTGGACGTTCTCGCTAGCGGCGGCGGAGCGTCGCGCGGCGGGCGGTCACGACCCGCTCGCCGTTGTTGCGGGTGACGACGCGGATCGTCGCCACCAGCCGCCCGGCCCGGCGCAGGAGCCGCGCGCCGCGAGAGCTGAGGCGGACCATGAGGGTCCGCGCCGTGCCCGCGCGGACGGCGAAGCCGCGCTTGCCGAGCGTCTGCGTCCCCGCGCCGCGCACCGGCGCGGTGACGCGCACGCTGCCGGCGCAGTTGCGCGGGCTGCCGCTCGGGCAGGCCACGCGGATCGCCGTGCGCAGCAGCGGGCGGCGCGTGCCCCGCAGCGCCGGCCGCCCAGCGACCGTCACGAGCTTCGCGCGCGCGTCCGCCGCCGGCTTGGGGTCGGGCGTGCGGTGCGGCCGCGGGTCGGGCAGCAGCAGCTCGACGTTGCGGTCCTGCGGCTCGCCCTCGCCGTTGCTCGGCGAGCGCTTGCCGGCCTGGAAGTCGTTGTAGGCGAGCTCACGGCCGATCGCGGCGAGGTCCGCCTCCGAGAACGTGCTCGCGTCCGTCCCCGGCGCGGGCGTGCTCAGCGGGCCGCCCTGGTCGACCACCGTGCCGATGATCGACAGCGTCCCGTCCTGGTTGTCGACGATGTCGATGAGGCGCGACTGGATCGGCCAGTCGACGTGCGACGCGGTCTCGATCTGCCAGAAGCCCCCGCTGCCGTCGGCCCGCTTGAACGGCGTGATGCGGTGCCGGTGGGTGTGCCCGGCGACGAAGGCGATGACGTTCGGATAGGAGAGGAAGAGCTTGCGCAGGTCGTCGCCGAGGTGGATCGGCGTCGAGGGCCGCGGGTCACGGTCGCAGCCGGGGTTGATGTCGTGGCCGTGCTGGTCGGGGAGGAGGCACGGCAGCGCGAGCTCGTCCGGCTGGCTGACGTTGAGCGAGCCGATCGGGTGGTGCGCGAAGGCGACGACGAGCTCGCCGGCCGCCCGTGCCTGCTCGAGCTGGCGGCGCAGCCAGCGGAACTGCGGGTCGTCGAGGTTGCCGTCGGGGGCGAGCACGCCGCCCTCGGCGATGGTGTCGAGCGAGATGAAGCGGAAGCCGGGCTTCGGGCTCCAGGCGTAGTAGCTGGCGTGGCCGTTCGACGCCTTCGCCTCCTCCGGGTCCACGAAGGCGAAGCCGTGCGCGTCCTCCTGCTTGCCGGCGGCGTGGATCTCGCGGTACTGGCGCTTGTCGACGTAGGCGCGCCGCTCGTCCGGCGGGACGCTGACGAGCCGCAGCGGGTCGCTGGTCAGCAGCACGTCGCTGATGCCGTCGACCGGGAAGGGGACCATCGGCTTGAGGCAGCCGGTGCCGATGAGCTCGTAGGCGACGATCGCGGCGTTGTTGCCCTGGACGAGGCTGTCGTGGTTGCCGAAGGCGACGTAGCTCGGCACCTTCAGCCCCTCGGCCTCGAACGGCTCCTGGGCCCGGTCCATGAGCCCCGGCCAGTGGGGCCACGCGGCGTGGCGGCCGCGCGGGCGGTCGGGGTCGTAGAAGTAGGTCGTCTCGAGGTAGTCGTCGTAGTCCTGGACGCCGGTGTAGCGGGCCGCCTCGCCGGCCGGCGCGCAGGCCGGGTTCTCCACGCCCGAGTTGGGATCGAGCCGGCCGCCCTCGAGCAGCGTCACGACCCACTCGGTCTCGTTGCGCTGCATGCTGTCCGAGGAGTCGCCCGTCGTGATGACGAACTCCAGCGGGGCTCCGGTCACCGGGCTGGTCGTGTGCTCGTTGACGGCGCGGATCGCGAAGTCGCTCATGTGGGGGCTGAGGGCCTCGTGCGGGCGCCACGCCGACGTGAACGGCGTGCCGTCGAGGTCGAGCAGCTCGACGCGGGCGGGCGACTCCTCGTCGATGATGTGCATGTCGCTCATCTGCGCGAAGTAGAGGAGCGGCTCGCGGCGGCCCTCACGGCCGGGCTGCGCGGCGGCGAGCTCCTCGCGGACGACGCGCTTCCAGCCCGGCCCGGTGCGCAGCTGCGAGTACGGCGCGCCCGGATCGCCGACGATCGAGCGGTCCTCGGTGGTCAGCGCGTACGCGGGCGTCGCGAGGGCGAGCGCGAGCGCCACGGCGATGAGTCCCCTGCCTCCCACGACGCCCCAAAGCTACCAGGGGCGCAGCTCCTCCGGCGCCACATCCCGCAGGACGTTGCGCAGCTCGGGCGCCCCGCGCTCGGGCAGGCGGACGAGCGTCCCCGGCCAGTAGGGGCTGTCGCCGCGCGCCCCCGGCAGGACCGCGGGCTCGTACACCCAGCTCCCGGTGTTGACGAGGCCCGCCGGCCACCAGTCCTCGCCCGGCAGCGGCCCGGCTCGGTGGGTGTGGCCGAAGAGGACGTGCTCGGCCTCGATGCCGAGGCGGCGGACGACCTCGCCCATCGCCCGCAGGCCCGCGTCGCGCAGCGACGCGCCCGAGAGGTCGGAGGTGAACGGCCCCAGGCCGAGGCGGTTGAGCGCGGCGACCGTGGCGGGGATGACCGCGCCGGCGAGCGCCCGCGAGCCCAGGGAGGGGCGGTGGCTGTTGAGCCTCGCCCACACCCGCGCCGAGAGGTCGCTCGCGACCGAGCGCCCGCCGTGGGCTGCGGCGTGGGCGAGCTGGTAGGTGAAGGCGTACAGCGGCGCGATGACCGCCTCGTAGTCGGCGGGCGCGGCGAACTCCAGCTCGCGCCGCAGCAGCCGCCGGGTCGCGTGGATGCCGAGCACCTCGACGCGGGGGACGGCGATGTGGCAGTCGAGGTAGTGGCCGTGGGTGGCGTAGACGTCCTCGCGCAGCCAGAGGCCGGGGTAGGCGAGCGACACCTCGACGCCCGGCATCCGCCGCGCGATCGCGCCGAGCGGCCCGTCGCTGCCCACCGGCCGGCGCTGCTCGAGCCCGAGCGGCTCGCCGCCGTCGAGGCGCCGCTCCTCGATGAGCGGCGCGGCGAGCTGGTGGTCGTGGTTGCCGGGCACGACGATCACCTCGGCGCCGCGGCCGAGCGCCTCGCCGAGCGCCTCGAAGAACGGGTAGGCGGCCTCGAGCACGACCGACAGCGGCTGCTCGCGCAGCTCCAGCAGGTCGCCGAGGAAGACGACGCGCTCGCAGCCCGCGGCCTCGGCGAGCAGCCGCTCGCGCGCCGGCTCGTGGCGGAGGACGTCGCCTCCGAGCGCCGAGCCCAGGTGGAGGTCGGAGACGACGAGCGTGGGCATCCGCTCGCAGGCTACCCTCCGGTTCTCAGTCGCGTGAGCCTCTTCTGCCGCCACAACCGCTTCACCGCCGAGTGCCCGATCTGCCGCAAGGGCACGGTGCTCGACCCCGACCGGGGCAGGCGGCGCGCCCGCCCGGCGGCGGCGAAGCGGACGTTGGCGCCCGCGCGCACGGCCCGCCGCCCGGCGGTCCCGCACGGGGCGGCGCGCGTCACCCGCGGGCCCTACGCCTCCGCCGGGCCGTACCTGCGCGAGGACGCGCCCGACTACGAGGTGCGGCTGGAGAAGGTCCCGGGCGGCGTCCGCCTCGGCTCCTGGTCGGGCGGCGCGCTCGAGCGCCGCGCGCCGGTGCTCGAGGCCGACGACGTCGCCGCGCTCCTGCTCGAGGTCGAGGAGCGCGAGCTGCTGCCCGCGCGCGACCGCGAGCGGCTGCTGCGCGCGCTCGACGCCGAGCCCGCGCCCGCGCCGGGCGACCCGCCGTACGGGGCCAGCCCCGGCCGCGCCGGCGAGCTGCGCGACGAGTTGCGCGTCGAGGCGCTCGAGGACGGGCGGGTGCGGATCGCGCGCTGGGTCCACCGGCCCGGGACGGGGACGTGGGAGCTGCAGGAGGCGGCGCCGATGCTCCCCGCCGAGCGCTTCGCCGAGGCGCTGGAGAGCGCCGTCAGACGCGGGGTCTTCGCTACGACCTGAGCGGCGTGGCCCTCGCGCTCGTCACCGGTCCGGCGAACAGCGGCAAGACCGGCGAGATCCTCGACCGCTTCACCGCGGCGCTGGCGCGCGAGCCGGTGCTCGTCGTGCCGACGCAGGCCGACGTCCGCCGCTTCGAGGAGGAGCTGCTCGCCCGCCGGCCGATCGCTGTCGGCGGGCGGATCGTCACCTTCGACCGCCTCTTCGAGGAGGTCGCCCGGGCGGTCGGCGCGGTCACGCCGCCGCCGCTGACCGCGCACCAGCGCGACGCGCTGCTCGCCGCGATCGCCCGCGAGGCGCCGCTGGAGGCGCTCGCCGCGCCGGCGCGGCGGCGGGGGTTCGCGGCCGCGCTCGGGGCGTTCGTCGACGAGGCCCAGGCGGCGCTGATCCCGCCCGCCGAGCTGGCGCGCCGGCTGCGCGGCGTCGCCGCCGCGGGCGCGGGCGACGGGAGCTACCTGCGCGACCTCGCGCTGCTCTGCGAGCGCTACGCCGAGCGCGTCGCCGCGCTGGGCCGCGCGGACGGCCACGCGCTCGCGACCGCGGCGACCGAGGCGCTCGCCGCCGACCCCGCCGCGTGGGGCGGGCGGCCGGTCTTCCTCTACGGCTTCGACGACCTCACCTACGAGCAGCTCGAGCTCGTCAAGGCGCTCGCGCGCGCGACCGACGTCGTCGTCGCGCTCGTCCACGAGGCCGGCCGGGCCTGCCTGGCAGCGCGCGAGCGGCTGCTCGGGATGCTGCTCAGCCTCGGCGGCGAGCACGTCGTCGCGCTCGAGCCGCACCGCGGCACCGACCTGCTCTCCCACCTCGAGCGCGGCTTCCTCGTCGAGGGCGCCGAGCGCCGCGCGCCCGACGGCTCGCTCGTGCTGCTCGAGGCCTCCGGCGAGCGCAACGAGGTCGAGCAGGTCGGCGCCGAGATCGCCGCGCTGCTGCGCGCCGGCGCCGCGCCCGAGGACGTCGCCGTCATCTGCCGCGCGCCGGAGGCGCACGCCGCGCTCATCGAGCGCGTCTTCGCCGACTACGGCATCCCGGTCGCCGTCGACGCCCAGGTCGCGTTCGGGCGCACCGTGCTCGGCCGCGGCCTCGTCGCGCTCGTCCGCGCCGCGCTCGTCACCCGCTCCGCCGCCGACCTCGTCGCCTACCTGCGCACGCCGGGACGGGCGACGTCGCCGGCCGCGGTCGACCAGCTCGAGCGGGCGGTTCGCGTCGACGGGCTGGAGACCGCCGCCGAGGCCGAGCGGGCGTGGGACGCCGAGCACGGCGTCTGGGAGCTGCGCGCGCTCGCCGAGGCCGAGCGCGAGGGCCCGGCCGCGCTCGTGGAGCGCGTCGCCGACCTCGCGCGGGAGCTGTTCGAGCGAGCGCACCGCCGCAAGGCCCGGGTGCTCCGCCCGGACGAGCGGCGCGATCAGGCGGCCGCGGCGCAGGCGGCGGCCGCCCTGCGCGAGCTCGCCGAGCTGGCGACGGCCGACCCGGCGCTCGCGCCGGACGCGGCCGGCCTCGCCGAGTTCCTCGACCAGCTCCCCGTCTGGCGCTCGGGCGCCGACGCGGCCGGCTGCGTCGAGGTCATGAGCCCCTACCGGGCGCGCGCCCGCCGCTGGCCGTACGTCTTCGTCCTCTCCCTCCAGGAGGGCGAGTTCCCGCGCCGCGGCGCCGACGACCCGTTCCTCACCGAGAGCGAGCGGCTCCAGTGCGGCCTGCCCGAGCGGGCCGACCAGCGCGACGAGGAGCGCTACCTCTTCTACAGCGCGCTCTCGCGGCCGCTGCGGCGCCTCTACCTGTCCTGGCGCGGCGCCGACGACGACGGCGCCGAGCTCGCCCGCTCGTTCTTCGTCGACGACCTGCTCGAGTTGCTGGAGGAGGGCGCCGAGGCGCAGCTCACCCGCCGCAAGACGCTGTCGGACACGGTCTTCGAGCCGGCGCGGGCGCCGACCGAGCGGGAGCTGGCGCGCGCGCTCGCCGCCTGGGGGCGAACCGCCCCGCCCGCCGAGCTCGGCGCGGCGGAGGGGCTCGCGCAGCGGCTGACCGCCCGGCTGGAGGCGGCGGCGGAGCGCGCCCGCCGGCTGCCCGGCGACCTCGTCGTCCCGTACGTCCGCGAGCGGTTCGCCGAGCGCGACCTCTTCGGCGCCTCGAGCCTCGAGACCTACCTCGAGTGCCCGTTCCGCTACTTCGTCCAGCACGAGCTCGGGCCGCGCGAGCTGCGCCCCGAGGCCGACGCGCTCGCGCGCGGCAGCCTCCTCCACCGCGCGCTCGAGCTCGTCTACCGGGAGGCCGGCACCGTCGACGCGACCAACGTCGAGGCGGCCGTCGCCCGCGCGCGCGAGATCCTCGCCGAGGAGGCGCGGGGGACCGCCCTCGAGCCCTCGACGCCCGCGGCGTGCGCCGCCTACCGGCGGATCGAGTCCGACCTCGTCCGCTTCATCCGCCGCGACGCCGCCAACCCCGTCGGGCTGCCCGTCCACACGCTCGAGGCCGCCTTCGGCGACGGCGAGGACGACGCGCGCGGCCCGCTCGAGCTCGGCGACGGCGTCCGCCTCCACGGCAAGATCGACCGCATCGACGCCGACGGCCGGCGCGCGTTCATCCGCGACTACAAGTCGAGCCGCGACGTGACCGGCGCCCCGAAGCTCGAGGACGAGGGCAAGCTCCAGCTCCAGCTCTACATGCTCGCCGTCCGCGAGCTGTGGGGGATGGAGCCGCTCGGCGCCGTCTACCACCCGCTCGGCAAGCAGTACGACGACCAGCCGCGCGGGCTGCTGCGCGGCCCGGCGAAGGACGACACGCCGCTGCCGCTGCCCGAGCAGTTCGCGCGGTCCGACTTCGTCGCCGACTTCGACGAGCGGCTCGAGGCCGCGCGCGAGACCGCCCGGGGCGTCGCCGCCGAGATCCGCGCCGGCCGGCTGGAGCGGCGGCCGCTCGGCGGGCAGTGCCCGGCCCACTGCCAGCTCCACGCCATCTGCCGCCGGGACCGCGGCGCGAAGAACCCGCCCGAGAACGGAGGGCCGCCGCCCGGTGACTGACCCCCGGCCAACTGACCCCGGCTATCGCGAGCCGGTGCCCGAGCAGCGGGCGGCGATCGACGACCGCAACCGCGACCTCTTCCTCGTCGCCGGCGCCGGCACCGGCAAGACGACCGTGCTCGTCGAGCGCTTCTGCGACGCCGTCTGCGCGAGCGAGGGGCCGGACGCCGACGTCGGCATCGAGAACGTGCTCGCCTTCACCTTCACGGAGAAGGCGGCGGCGGAGATGAAGCAGCGCATCCGCCGCGAGCTGCGCCGCCGCGGCCGGCCCGCGCTCGCGCGCGAGGCCGAGTCGGCCTGGATCTCGACCATCCACGCCTTCTGCCGGCGGATCCTCGGCGCCCACCCGCTCGCCGCCGGGCTTGACCCGCGCTTCGTCGTCCTCGACGAAGTCCAGGCGGGCCGGCTCGCCCACGAGGCCTTCGACGCCGCCTTCGAGCGCTTCGCCGCCGAGGGCGACCCCGGGCGCGTCGAGCTCGCCGCCGCCTACGGCCTGCCGGGCCTGCGCGAGATGGTCATCACCGCCCACGACGAGCTGCGCAGCCACGGCGAGGCCGACCCCGAGCTGCCGGCGATCGACCCGCCGCCGGAGGAGGAGGCGCTGCGCGAGCTCGCCGCCGCGGCTGACGCCCTGCTCGCCGCCAGCGAGCAGGACACGCACCCCAACGCGATCGAGGCCCGCGCGACGGTCGCCCGCGCGCTCGAGCTGGCGGCGAGCGGCCGGGTGCCGGACGAGGACGAGCTCGCCGCCCTGGAGGTCAAGACGAAGGCGGGGAGCTTCAAGGGGGACGTCGCCGAGCGCTACCGGGCGGCGCTGCGCGAGCTGGAGTCGCGCGTCGTCGCCGTCGCGAACGCCCACCGCTACGAGCACCTGCGCGAGCTCGTCCGCCTCTACGGGCGCGAGTACGCCGAGCGGAAGGCGGCGCGCTCGGCGCTCGACTTCGAGGACCTCCAGCTCCGCGCGCGCGACCTGCTCAGCCGCCGCGCCGACCTGCGCGAGCGGCTCCAGGAGCAGTTCCGCCACGTCATGGTCGACGAGTTCCAGGACACCAACCGCCTCCAGCTCGAGATCGTCGAGCTCCTCCACGGACCCGGGACCCGGCTGTTCACCGTCGGCGACGAGTTCCAGTCGATCTACGCCTTCCGCCACGCCGACGTCGAGGTCTTCCGCGAGCTCGAGCGCAAGAGCGAGGCGGCGCCCGAGGAGGTCGCGGGCGTGCGGCGGCTGTCGGGCAACTTCCGCTCGCGGCCGGAGGTCATCGCGGCCGTCAACGCGATCGGCCGCGCGCTGCTGCCCGACTACCAGGAGCTCGCCGTCGGCGCCGAGCCGGGCGAGCTGCGCGGGGGCGACGACCCGGCGGTCGAGCTGCTCCTCACCGAGCAGCACGGCTGGGACGAGGAGGGCGCGCTGCCGGGCGTCTCGGCGGACGAGCAGGCCCAGCCCTACCGCGTCGCCGAGGCGCGCTTCCTCGCCCGCCGCCTGCGGGAGCTCGCCGACGCGGGCTTCCCGCGCGGCGGGATGGTCGTGCTCCTGCGCGCCTTCACCTACGTCGAGGCCTACGAGCGCGCGCTCGAGGAGCAGGGGCTCACGCCCTACGTCGTCGGCGGGCGCGGCTACTGGAGCCGCCAGCAGGTCACCGACCTGCGCCACCTCCTCACCGCGATCGCCAACCCGCTGGACGAGCTCGCGCTCTTCGGCGCGCTCGCCTCCCCGGCCTGCGGGGTCCGCCCGGACACGCTCTGGCTGCTGCGCGCGATCGGCGGGAGCCGGCGGCTGTGGACGACCCTGCGCGCCCTCTACGTCGAGGGCGAGGAGCACGAGCTCGAGCAGCCCGAGCTCGCCGAGCACATCCCCGCCGACGACGCCGAGCGGCTGCGCGCCTTCTGCGCGACGCTGCTGGAGCTGCGCGAGGAAGGGCCGCGGCTCGGCCTGGAGGGGCTGATCGAGCGCGCGATCTCCGACACCGGCTACGACCTCGCCCTGCTCATGATGGATGAGGGCCGCCGGCGGATGGCGAACGTCCGCAAGCTCATGCGGCTCGCGCGCGAGTACGAGGCGACCGAGGGGCCGGACCTGCGCGGCTTCCTCGACTTCGTCGACGGCGAGCGCGAGATCCGCGCCCGCGAGGGGGAGGCCTCGCTCCAGGCCGAGGACCACGACGGCGTGCGGATCATGACCGTCCACGGGGCGAAGGGGCTCGAGTTCCCGCTCGTCGCCGTCGCGGACCTCGGCCGCGGCCTCGGCGGCGGCTTCCCGCCCGCGTTGCGGCTCCACCCCGCCGGGGCCGAGACGGAGGAGGAGGCGGGCGCGGTCCGCGTCGGGCTGCGGCTCGCGCGCCTCGGCGCCAAGCAGAAGCCGATCTTCGACTACCAGGCGCTCCAGGAGCGCGCGGACGAGCTCGCCCGCGAGGAGGAGCGCCGCATCCTCCACGTCGCCCTCACCCGCGCCCAGGAGCGGCTCATCCTCAGCGGCGCGCTCAAGCGCGAGCAGCTCGCCAGGGAGGAGCGGCCGACCGCGCCGCTCATCGAGTCGGTGCTGCGCGGCCTGCGGTGGCAGGACGGCGACGAGGCGATCCCGGTGCCGGCGCCGAGCCCGCGCCCGGGGCTGGACGCGCGCTTCGAGCCCGCCGAGATCGCCGTGCGCGTGAACGTGCCGGGTGCCGAGGCGCAGGCCGCCCTCCATCTCCCGCCCGGGCCCGAGCCGGCCGACGAGTCGCCGCTGCGGACGCCGCTGCCCGACCCCGAGCTGCGGCCGCTCGCCGCGGCCGCCGGCGGGCCGCCGGTGCGCGCGGTCTCCTACTCGGCGCTCGCGCTCTACGAGCGCTGCGGCTACCGCTTCTACGCCGAGCGCGTGCTCGGCCTCGACCCGGACCCGCCGAGGGGGCAGGAGCCGCCCGGCTCGAGCGCCGACCGCTACGCGCAGGGGCGCGTCGTCCACGCCCTGCTCGAGCACGCCGCCCGCACCGGCTGGGCGGCGCCGGCGCCGGAGCTCGCCGCCGACCTGCTCCGCCGCGAGGGCGCGCCGGCCGACCCCGCGGCGGTGGAGCGCGTGCTCGGCCTCGTCGAGGGTTTCCTCGGCTCGCCGCTGTGCGCGTCGCTTCAGGGCGCGCGGCTCGCCCCCGAGGCGCCGTTCGCCTTCCGGCTCGGCGCGCTCATCGTCCGCGGCGAGATCGACCTGCTCGCCGATTGCGGCGAGGAGGTCGTCGTGGTCGACTACAAGTCGGACCGCCTCGACGGCGCCGAGCCCGCCGAGCTCATGGAGCGCTACGACGTCCAGCGGCGCCTCTACGCGCTCGCGGCGCTGCGCGCGCACCGCGTCCCGGTGCGCGTCGCCTACGTCTTCCTCGAGCGGGCCGGCGAGCCGGTCGAGCAGCGGTTCGAGCCCGCCGACGCCGCGGCGCTCCAGGCGGAGCTGGAGGCGCTCTGCGCGCGCATCGAGGCGAACGAGTTCCCCGTCACCGACCGCCCCGGGCCCGACCTCTGCTTCGACTGCCCGGCGCGGCGGCGGCTCTGCGTCTACCCGGAGGAGCGTACGCTCGGGTCATGAACGTGCCGCTGCCCGGACTCGAGCCCGCGGGCATCGAGGGCTACCCCGGCCCCTTCGCGGTCGGCCGCTACGCGCAGGAGCTCCGGGATCGCCTGCGCCGCTTCGCGAAGGTCTGCCTCATCGGCGAGGCCGTCAACGTCTCGGTCCCCGCGCGCGGGGCGAACGTCTGGTTCGAGCTGCGCGACGCCGACGGCGCGCTGCCGTGCGCGATGTGGCGCAACGAGTACGAGCGCGCGGGCGTCGAGCTGCGCGACGGGATGCAGGTCGTCGTCGCCGGCGGCTGCGACTACTACCCGGGCGGCGCGAAGGCCTCGCCGAGCTTCGCCTTCCGCGTCAAGGAGCTGCGGCCGGCGGGGGAGGGGGACCTGCTCGCGCGGCTGGAGCGGCTGCGGCGCAAGCTCGCGGAGGAAGGGCTGTTCGAGCCGCAGAAGCGGCTGCCGCGGCCCGCGCTGCCGAAGCGGATCGGCGTCGTCACCGCCGAGCAGGGCGCCGCCAAGCACGACTTCCTCGCCGCGCTCGAGCGGCGCGGCTGGCGCGGCACGATCGTCTGGGGGTACGCGCCGGTGCAGGACCGCCGCGCCGCGCCGGCGATCGCGACCGCCCTGCGCGACCTCGCCGCGGTCGGCGACGTCGAGGTCATCGTCGTCACCCGCGGCGGCGGCAGCATCGCCGACCTCTGGGCGTTCTGCGACGAGGCGCTCTGCCGGACCGTGGCGCTGCTGCCGGTGCCGGTCATCGCCGCCGTCGGGCACGAGGTCGACCGCACGCTCATCGACGACGTCGCCGCCGTCTCCTGCTCGACGCCGACGCACGCCGCCGCCGAGGCCGTCCGCGTCCACTGCGACGACGCGCGCGCCGAGCTGCGCGAGCGGGCGCGCCGGCTCGACCGCTGCGCCCGCGCCGCCGTGCTCAACCGCGCGCGGGCGCTGCGGCTGCTCGCGCGCGAGCCGCGCCACCACGTCGACCGCCACGCCCGCCACCTCCACCAGCTCGCGCGCGAGCTGCGCGCCGCGAGCCGTCGCGGCGTCCGCGACCGCACCCGGCATCTCGCGGCGCCGGAGCGGGCGGCGACGCTGGAGCGGCTCGCGCGGCGGATCGCCGAGCGGCGGGCGCAGGCGCTCGCCACCCAGGCGGCGCGGCTGCGCGCGCTCGACCCCGACCGCACGCTCGAGCGCGGCTACGCGCTCGCCGTCGGCCCCGGCGGCGAGGTGCTCTCCACGGTCGAGGCGCTCCACCGCGCCGGGCGCTTCGAGCTGCGCGTGAGCGACGGGGCGACGCCGGTGCGGGTGGAAGACTCACGGCCGTGAACGAGGAACCGCTCACCTACGAGACCGCCGTCCGGCGCCTGGAGGAGATCATCAAGGCGCTCGACAGCGAGCAGGTCGGGCTGCGCGAGACGCTCGATCTCACCGCCGAGGGCAAGCGGCTCATCGAGTTCGCGGCGGGCGAGCTCGAGGCGGTCGGCAAGGGGCTCGAGGAGCTGCGGCTCGACGACCTCATCGAGCGGCTCGAGGCCGCCGGGCGCGAGCCGGGAAGCTGATTCCGCGATTCCGTCGGGTCCAGGGCGTACTTTGGCGCCCATGTCCCTCTGCTTCATCGAGCCACGCGAAACCATCCGCGTCGTCGCGGAGTCCGTCGGCCGCGAGGCCCGGCGGCAGCTCCTCAGCGCCGTCGTCCACGCCTGGGTCGACGAGATCCCGGACGACGAGCTGGAGGTGCACTACGCCAAGGCGGTCGACGACCTCGACGAGGAGGACCTGTCGATGCTCGCGGCCTGGCACGCGTCGCTCGACGTCGGCACGCCCGTGCCGAGCCGGGAGTTCCTCAAGGGCGTGTTCCGCCAGCTCGGCGAGCACCGTCGCGAGGCGCTGAAGATCGCCGCCGGCTTCCGCGGCGACGAGGCGTTCGAGATGGGTGTCAGCGAGGAGCAGGCGCTGTCGACCGTGCTCCCGTGGCTGTCGGAGGAGCGGACGCTCGAGCTCGCCGCCGAGGCGGTCGAGCTGTACTGCTGGGACCGCCTGGGCTGCGACAACTGATCCGCGCCGGACGGCGCGCCGCGTGGGTGCTGCTCGCCTGCGGGGTGGCGCTGCTGGCCGGCTGCGCGGAGGAGCCCGACCGCGAGCGGCCGGAGCCGGGGCTCGGGTCCGAGCGCGAGGCGCGCACGCCGGTGATCGACGCGGCCGGCGAGGAGGGACGGGCGCGCCGGCGCGAGCGCCCGGCGCGCGGGCGACCGGCGCGGCGGCGGCCGCCGGGGGATCGCGGCGCGCGGGTGGCCGGGGTCGTCGACGGCGACACGATCGTGCTCGCCGGGCTGGGGCGGGTGCGGCTCATCGGCGTCGACACGCCGGAGGTCCATGGCCGAGCGGAGTGCTACGGGCGCGAGGCGTCGGCGTTCACGAAGCGGCTGCTCCCGCCAGGGAAGCGCGTCCGCTACCGGCTCGGCGTCGAGCGGCGCGACCGCTACGGCCGCCTGCTCGCCTACGTCTGGCTGCCGGACGGGCGGATGGTCAACCGCCTGCTCGCCGAGCAGGGCTACGCCCAGCCGCTCACGATCCCGCCGAACGTCGCCTACGCCGAGCGCTTCGCCGCGGCGGCCCGCCGCGCGCGGCGGGCCGGGCGCGGGCTGTGGGGCGCGGCGTGCGCGGGCGGCGGCGAGCGGCGGGCGCCGTCGTCCGGCGGCGGCGGTGGGGGCGCGGCGCGACCGGCGCCCGTCGGCGGGGCCGACCGCGACTGCGCCGACTTCGCCACGCAGGACGAGGCGCAGCGCTACTTCGAGTCGATCGGCGGCAGCCCGCGGCGCAACGCCGACGGCCTGGACGCCGACCGCGACGGCGTGGCGTGCGAGTCGCTGCCGTAGGCCCCGGCGACGCGCGCCACCGGTACGGGGGTGGTCCTAGACCTCGGCCTCGGCCAGCCGCCGGATCGCGTCCAGCGTCCCCGAGACGTCGTACTCCTCCTCCGCGTCGTGGACGGTGTGGAGGAAGAGCGTGAGGCGCGCGCCGTCGCCGTCGGGGTCGACCTTCATCCAGCCGCGGTAGCCGCTGTCGGCGCCCCACTCGATGCGGCGGGCGGCGTCGTCGGTGCGGAAGTACGCGCCGCCGTGCTCGGCCTTGCCCGAGTAGCGGGCCTCGATCTCGACGCGCTCGCCCCCGTCCTGGGGCTGGACGCCCGTGATCTGCGGGACGAAGCGCGGCAGGTTCGCGGGGTCGGAGATCGCCCGGTAGACGCGGTCGGCGTCGGCGTGGACGTGCTCGGTGTGCTCGTGATCCATCTACCCCTCCCTCGTGGGTTGGCGAGGCCCTTGCAGGCGTGGTTCCCCGTCGGAGCGCGTGCCAACCGCGATCGCAGGCGGTAGGGTCGGCGCGTGACGGCGACGTTGCCCGAGAGCGTGCGCGAGGTCTTCGCCCGCTTCATCACGACCGAGTACACGACGGTCGACCGCCGCGGGCGTCCGATCACCTGGCCGGTCACGCCGTACTACGCCGACGGCGGCGAGCACATCGACGTCACGACCGGCCTCGGCTACCCGAAGAAGGCCGAGGACGCGCGCGCCAACCCGAAGGTCGCGCTGCTCTTCTCCGACCCGACCGGGAGCGGGATCGGCGACCCGCCGATGGTGCTCGTCCAGGGGACGGCGACCGTCGACGACGCCGACCTCGACGCCAACCGCGAGCGCTACTGGCGCGAGTCGACGGCGAAGCTGCCAGGCATGGCGGACATGCACCCGCCGGCGTTCATCCGCTCGCTGTTCAACTGGTACTACACGCGCATCTACGTCCACGTCCGCCCCGAGCGCGTCTTCGTCTGGCCCGGCGGGGACGTGACCAGCGAGCCCGAGCTCTACGACTCGCACATGGAGGAGGTGCGCTCGGGCCACGACGAGGAGCCCGACGTGCCGCTCGCCCCGCCGAGCGGCGGCGAGCCGGCGTGGGACGAGCGGATCGGCGAGCTGGGGCGCACCCACCGCGACGCCGTGCTCTCGATCGTCGCGCCGGACGGCTTCCCGTTCTCGGCGCGGGTCGGGGTGCGCGCCGACGCGGGCGAGCGGCTCATCCGGATCGCGGAGGAGCCGGCGGGGATGCCCCTGCGGCCCGGGCCGGCCTGTGTCACCGCCCACGTCCACGACGAGACCTTCTCCTGGCAGCGGAACTTCCAGGTCCGCGGCGACCTCGTCGAGGACTCAGGCGGCTGGGCGGTCGTGCCGCGCCGGCTCGTCGGCGGCTTCGAGCTGCCGAAGTCGCGCCTGGCCGCCTGGCGCGAGAACCTCGGGAAGATCCGCCGCTTCCGCCGCACCGCCAAGCGCGAGCTCGCCCGCCGCCGCTGACGAGCAGCGAGAACGTCCCGCGCTGGACCCTATAGGGGCCATTGCGGGACGTTCTCGGCTCGGCGGGCGTTGGTTGGCACGCCGGCGGCCTTGACGCGGGGGTGGGTGCGCTGGTCTACTCGGCGGCGAGAGACGCGGAGGAATCGCGAAAGAGCGAGGCCGTGAGATGGAAGGCCCGCCGTGCTTGCCTCCGGGGCCCTGCGGGGCCGCGGGTGGCGCGCTTCTCAGGCGACGAATCCGCGTCTCTTCACGTCCGCAGCTCCTCCTCGATCGCCGCGATCGCCTGCTCGGTCGACTCGAAGAGGATCGCCCGCATGCCCAGCTCGCGGGCGGCGGCGACGTTGACCTCCATGTCGTCGAGGAAGAGGCACTCGCGCATCTCCACGCCGCGGATGCGCTCGACGGTGAGGTGGTAGATCTCCGGCTCGGGCTTGCGCATCCCGACGAAGGCGGAGTCGACGATGACTTCGAAGATCTCGTCGAGCTCCGGGAGCTTCGCGCGCCAGTGGGGCTCCCACTCGCGGACGTTGTTGGTGAGCAGCGCCATCCGCAGGCCCCGCTCGCGCAGGCCGCGCAGGTAGGCGAGCAGCTCCTCGTTGGGGTGGAGCGCGTCGAACCAGATCTCGCTGAAGCCGTCGAGGCGGCTGCCAGGGGGGAGGTGGGCCTCCAGGCGGCGGAGGAACTCGCGCTCGCTGATGAGCCCCTTCTCGAGCATGAACAGCGGGTGCTCGCCGCCGCGCTCCTCGGCGGCGGCGTGCATCGCCTTGCCGAGGTCCTCGAGCGAGATGCCCGACTGCTCCTGGAAGTGGAGGAACGCCTCGACGAGCGGGTTCGTGAGCACCCCGCCGAAGTCGGAGATGACGGCGCGGACGGGTGCGCTCACGCGGCTTCGGGCGGGAGGTCGCGGACGACGAGGTCGTAGCTGCCGGCGCCGGAGCGCCCCTCCATCCGCCACGAGAAGGCCGCCGCGTTGACACGCAGGTGCTCGAGCTGGAGCGTCGTCCCGGCGCTGACGGTGCCGAAGGCACGGCGGGGGAAGTCCTCGTCGGGCAGCCACAGCTCCAGCCCGGCCGCGCGCTGGCGGCCCTCGCCGTCGTAGATCGCCGAGAGGCGCGCCTCCTCGACCGGCCGCGCGCGCCCGTCCTCGACGAGGACCGCCTCGACGACGTCGGTGTCGTGGGCCTGCGCCCCGCGCGGCCGTTGCGCGACGGCGAAGAGCGCGAGGTCGGTGCCGAAGACCGCGGCGATCGAGCGCAGTGCGTCGAGCTCCGCCCAGGCGGGCGGGACGTGCGTCTCGGTGACGGTGCCGAGCGCGTCGATCTTGCGCCCGGACGCGCTGCCGCGGGCGCGGCAGAGCGTCGTCGTCGCGCCGGCGAGCTCGACGGGATCGGCGACCGGCTCGAGCTCGACGGTGAACGCGTCCGCGACCGACGCGTGCCAGCGCTTGCGGTCGCGGCGGAGCTCCGGCCCCGTCGGGAAGGCGGTCGAGCGCTTGGCCTCGAAGAGCAGGCTGACGCCCGCCCGCGCCGACCCGGAGAGGTCGTGCGCGGGGTCGAAGAACGCGACCGAGATCGCCGGCTTCGTCACCGTTCGAGCCGCGGCGTCGGCATCTCGTACTCCCGCGCGGTGCCCTCGACGTCGGCCGGCGGGCGCCGCGTGGCCGCGAAGCGGACGTCGATCCGGCGCGCGAGCCGCCGCGTGAGGAAGCGGCCGATGACCCTGCGCGTCGGCGGCAGGAGCAGGAGGACGCCGACGATGTCCGTGATGAACCCTGGGGTGATGAGGAACGCCCCGCCGAAGATGACGAGCACGCCCTCGACCACCTCGCGGTGGGGGAGGGCGCCGGCGGCGAGCGTCTCGTTGAAGCTGCGCCAGACCGCGCGGCCCTGGGCCTTGAGCAGGCCGGAGCCGAGCAGCGAGGCGCAGGCGAGCAGCAGGATGGTGAGCGGCGCGCCGATCGCGTCGCCGACCTGGAGGATCACGTAGAGCTCCGCCAGGGGGAGGGCGATGAAGACGAGGAGCAGCGCGATCAGCGGCACACCGGCAGGCTACTAACATGGACGGCATGCCAACCGTCGACGAGGTCGAAGAGGCCCTCACGAACGTCATCGATCCTGAGCTCGGGCTCGACTTCGTCGAGCTGGGCCTGATCTACGAGATCGAGGTCGACGGCTCGGAGGTCTACATCACCTACACGCTGACCTCCCCGGGCTGCCCGATCGGGCCCCAGGTCGCCGACCAGATGAAGGAGTTCGTCGGCGAGCTCGAGGGCGTCACGGCCGTCTACCCGAAGCTGACCTTCTCGCCCCCGTGGACCCCGGACATGATGTCCGAGGACGCGAAGTTCGCGCTGGGGTACTAGGGCGCATCGCGCCTGCCTGACGGGGCGGTCCGTCGCGCGGCGTCCGGCGTCGCACGGGTGAGACGCCACGGGCGCCGAGCCTGTCCGGACGCCTGCACGCTCGCGGAGCCGACAACGGCCCGATCCCGCTCCCCAAGCGGGATCGCGAGGTCATACCTCAACCTCAGGTCGAGGGTGAGAGTTGACCGGTTATCCGGCTCGGTGGCGCGCCCCACGCAGGGAGCGTCCTGTCCTACCCAGCCATCGTCGGGGCAAGCCAGGACGCTTGGCTCGCGGACGGTCAGGCTGCCGGACACGACGAGGGCCCGGCCGGTGTCCCGGCCGGGCCCTGCGCCGTTCCCTGTCAGGCCGTCAGGCCCTTGGATCGACTCCCGATTACGCCCCTGGCTGGTGGAGGCAGCTCAGGTGGTCGTCCGCCGGACGGCTCGGGTCGCACGGGCGGACCCCGATGAACCCGTCGAAGTCGAGCAGGTTGTTGCCCGACGGCGACGGGAGGCCGACGGCGCTGTTGATCGCGGTGTCGAACACGTTGAGCTGCCCGAGGTCGGCGTCGTTCAGCGCCTTGCCGACGCCCAGCAGGCCGCAGTCGGCCGCCGCTGGGATCTCGAACGAGTCGTCGGTCGCGTCCAGGCGGGCGAAGTTGGTGTCGCCCTCCTCGACCTCCTCGCCACCCGCGGCGTGGTACCCGCCGCTGAGCTGGATCGGGAGCTCGAACGTCACCGGGTTGTCGTCGGTGCCGATCGTGCAGGTCTCACCGAGCAGCAGGTTGTTGATCTTCACCTTGATCGGCAGCGTCGCCGTGGTGAGCAGCCCCTCGCCGGTGAGGAACGCGACGATGTCCGGCGGGGTCTGCTCCAGCTCGCCGACCGTCTGGATGTCGCCCGAGACGCCGTTGACCGGCTCGAGCAGGTCGATGATCGGCTGGAGGACGCCCTGGTAGAGGCCGAGCGCGCCGAGCAGGCCGCCCGGGACCTTCACGCTCGGCAGGCTCGGGCTGCCGCCGGCGCCCTCCTCCGGGACGGGCACGATCGAGAGGCCCGGGCCCAGGCCGATGACCTGCCGGATCGTGACCGGGTCGTTCAGCGTCGACTCGATGCCACCGAACTTCACCTGGCCCTCGAGCAGCCGGAGCTCGACGCAGAAGACGAGCAGGATGTCCGTCAGCTGCTCCTCGGTGAAGTTGTTGCACTGCACCTCCGGCATGTCCGCCGGCGCGGTGTCACCGACCTCCGCGGCGGCAGCCGGTGCGAGCAGCACACCGGCCGCGAGCACGGCGGCAAGCGCCGTCGCGGCGCGACGCAGGCGCTGCGTGCGTGATCTCACGAAATCCCCTCCTCCTGTGGCGCCCTCGAGGCGCCTCACGAGGCGTCCCTGCCACGGTGGTCTGCCCCCTGCCCTTGGCGTGATCGAAGCCTACGCCCTCTGCTGCACCGGGATCAACGGGGGTCGTGCCGGGCCGCGAGCGCGTGGCGCGGTGGGGCACATGCGACCGCCCGGCGGGGCTCGGCAGGGCGCCCCCGGAAACGACGAGGGCCCGGCCGGTGTCCCGGCCGGGCCCTGCGCCCTCAGGCCTTCAGGCCTCGGACGGCTTACGCCTCAGGCTGGTAGAGGCAGCTGTCCGGGTTGTCGGCCGGGAAGGTCGGGTTGCAGGCCCGGACCCCCATGAACCCGTCGAAGTCGAGCACGTTGTTGCCCGACGGCGACGGGAGGCCGACCGACTGGTTGATCGTCGCGTCGAACACGTTCAGCTGGCTGAGGCCGGCGTCGTTCAGCGCCTTGCCGACGCCCAGCAGGCCGCAGTCCTGAGCGGCCGGGATGTCGAACGTGTCGTCGGTGACGTCGAGGCGAGCCCACGCGGTCTTGCCCGGAACGAGCGGGTTCGGGCCCGGCTCGCCGCCGGCCGCGTGGTAGCCGCCGGTCAGCGTGACCGGCAGGTTGAACGTCACCGGGTTCTCGTCGCTGCCGATGTAGCAGGTCTCGCCGAGCAGCAGGTTGTTGATCTGGACCTTGATCGGCAGCTCCGCCGTGGTGAGCAGCCCCTCGCCGGCGATGAACGCGAGGACGTCAGGCGAGCTCAGGGCCATCTCGCCGACCGTCTGGATGTCGCCCGTCACGCCGTTGATCGGCTCGAGCGCGTCGATGATCGGCTGGAGGATGCCCTGGTAGAGGCCGAGCGCGCCGAGGAGGCCGCCCGGGACCTTGACGGGGGGCAGGCTGCTGCCGCCGCTGCCCTCGCCGTCACCCTCCTCGATGGCCACGACCGAGAGGCCCGGCCCGAGGCCCATGACCTGGCGGAGCTTGACGGGCTCGCTGATCGGCGACTCGATGTTGCCGAACTTCGCCTTGCCCTCGAGCAGCTGGAGCTCGATGCAGAAGACGAGCAGCGCGTCGTTGAGCTGCTCGGGCGTGAAGCCGTTGCAGTTCACCTCCGGCATGTCGGCCGGCGCCTTGTCGCCGACCTCGGCGCTCGCAACGGGTGCGAGCAGCGCGCCGGCCGCCAGCACGGCGACGAGTGCCGTAGCGGCACGGCGAACGCGATTCGTGAGCGATCTCACGAGTTTCCCCTCCTCCTTTGGCGCCATCGGGCGCCCGTACGAGGCATCCATGCCCGAGTCCGTTGCCCCCTGCCTTGGCGCGTTCAGACTACGCCCTCTGTTGAACGGAAGTCAACGGTGACCCGGGGATCGGCCCGGCGGGTCGGCGGCGCGGCGCCGCAGCTCACCGGGGCGCGTCAGTCGATGAGCCGCCGCTCCATCCGGCGGACGGCGACCCGCCAGAGCGCGACCGAGAAGGCGAGCAGCACGGCGACGCGGACGAGGTCGACCGCCTCGAAGCCGAACGCGGTCCCGCGCACGAGCTCGACGAGGTGGTGGAGCGGGTTGAGCTGCGCCGCCCACTGGAAGCCCTCGGGCAGCCGGTCGATCGGGAAGAACGTCCCGGCGACGAGGAAGAGCGGCGTGATGACGAGCGTCGTCACGTAGTTGAAGTGGTCGATCTTGGCGACGCTCGCGGCGACGGCGATCCCGAACGCCGCGAACCCGAGCGCGGTGATGAGGCAGAAGAAGGGCACGAGCAGCATCGCCGGCTTCGGGTCGAGGCCGAAGGCGATCGTCACCAGCAGGGGGAAGGTGCCGAAGACGCTCGCGCGGATCGCGATCCAGAGCATCTCCGCGGTCACGAGCTCCTCCGGGTCGACGGGCGCGGCGAGGATCGCGTCGTAGGTGCGCTGGAAGCGCTCCTTGACGAACGTGCCGAACATCGCCGGCATCGCGCTCGAGAAGATCACCGCGGTCGCGACCATCCCGGTCCCGACGAACTCGACGTAGCGCAGCCCGTCGATGTCGTCGACGATCGTCGCGCCCAGCCCGAGCCCGAAGGCGAGCAGGTAGACGATCGGCTCGAGCGTGCTCGAGAACGTCGTCGCCTTCCAGAAGGTGCGGAAGTTCGCGACCTCGCGGCTCATGACGCCCGCGACGGCGGCCGGCTCGATGCGGCGCATCAGTCGGCCTCCTCGCCGGTGAGCAGGACGAAGACGTCCTCGAGGTTCGCCGCGCGCACGATCGCGCCCTCGGGCACGGCCCCGTCGGGCGCGCGCTCCGATCCGACGATGGCGACCGCCGGGCCGGCGGGGCGGACCCGCAGGCCGGCGCCTTCCGCGCGGGCGCGGACCTCCTCGAGCCGCGGCGGCGGCCCATAGACCTCCGCGGTCCGCTCGCCGGCATGCTCGCGGACGAGCTCGGCGGGCTTCCCGCGCGCGATGACCCGGCCGTTGGCCATGAGCGCCACCTCGTCGGCGAGGCGCTCGGCCTCCTCGATGTAGTGAGTCGACATGAGGATCGTCGCGCCCTCCTCGCGCAGCCCGTCGATGAGCGACCACATCTCGGTGCGCACCTGCGGGTCGAGCCCGACGGTCGGCTCGTCGAGCAGCAGCAGGCGGGGGCGGTGGACGAGGCCGCGGGCGAGCAGCAGCCGCCGGCGCATGCCGCCGGAGAGCTTGTCGACGGCGTCGCGGCGGCGGTCCTCCAGGCGCGCGATCGCCAGGCAGCGCTCGACGGCCGCCTTCACGTCCTTCACCCGGTAGAGCCGCGCGAACACGGCGAGGTTCTCCTCGACCGTGACGTCGATGTCCAGGTTGTCGAGCTGCGGCACGACGCCCATCTCGGCGCGCGCCTCCTTCGACTCCTTCGGCAGCGTCCGCCCGAGCACCCGGATGAGGCCGTCGTCGGGGATCGCCTGCCCGGTGAGCATCCGCATCGTCGTCGACTTGCCCGCGCCGTTGGGGCCGAGCAGGCCGAGGCAGATGCCCTCGGGCACGTCGAGGTCGAGGCCGTCGACGGCGGTGATCGGGCCGAAGCGCTTGACGACCCCGCGCAGCTCGATGGCGGCGGGACGGCCGTCGGCGCGGTCGGCGGCGGCGCCGGCGGCGCGGGTGGCGGCGAGCTCGGTCACCGGTCCAGCGTAGAGCGTCGGTGCGTCGTCCATCACGACGACAGACCGGCGCGGGACGCTCAGCTCATCGCCGGGTTCGCGACCCACTCCTCGACCGGCGCCGGGCGGCCGAGGTGGAAGCCCTGCGCGTAGTCGACGCCGACGGCGCGCAGGAGCGCGATCGTGCGCTCGTCGTCGACGAACTCGGCGATCGTGCGCTTGCCCAGGCCGCGGGCGGTCTGGACGATCGCGCGCACGATGAGCTGGTCGGTCGGGTTCTCGGTCATCGCGCGCACGAACTCGCCGTCGACCTTGAGGTAGTCGAAGGGCAGGTACTTGAGGTAGTAGAAGGACGCGAAGCCGGCGCCGAAGTCGTCGAGCGCGAAGCCGCAGCCGAGCTCGCGGAGGCGGTCGACGAAGCGACGTGCCTCGTCCATGCGCGCGATCGCCGCCGTCTCGGTCACCTCGAACACGAGCTGCCCGGGCCGCACGCCGCGGAGGGCGAGCCGGCTCTCGATCTTCTCCAGCAGCTCGAGGTCGCCGAGCAACGCGCTCGAGAGGTTGACCGTCGCGCGCGGGCCCGTCCCGGCCGGGTCGGTGGCGAGCAGGCGGACCGCCTCGCGGACGACTCAGCGGTCGATGCGGGGCATGAGCCCGTAGCGCTCGGCGATCCCGAGGAAGCGCCCGGGCGGGATGAGCTCGTCGCCCTCGACCATCCGCAGCAGCAGCTCGTAGAGGACGACCTCGCCGGTGTCGAGGTCGATGATCGGCTGGCGCTCGAGCACGAACGCGCCCTCGTCGAGGGCGCGGCGGATGCGCGTCGCCCAGTTGAGGCGCGCCTCGCTGCGCGCGCGCTCGTTCGTGGCGGCGTCGTGGATCGCCATCCGGTTGCGGCCGCGCTCCTTCGCCGCGTACATCGCGAGGTCGGCGTCCACGAGCAGCGTCGCCGCGTCGGCGTCCTCGCGCGGGGCGAGGTCGACGATCCCGATGCTCGTCGTCACGCGCACGTCGGTGCCGGGGACGGCGGGCAGCTCGTGGCGCTCGAGCGCCTCGATGATCGACGCCGCGACGGCGCGGGCGCCCGCCTGGTCGGCGTCCGGCAGGAGGATCGCGAACTCGTCCCCGGCGACGCGCGCGACGACGTCGCTCTCGCGTAGCCGGTCGCGCAGGACGCCGGCGACCGACCGCAGCAGCTCGTCGCCGATCGCGTGCCCGAGCGAGTCGTTGACGTACTTGAAGTGGTCGAGGTCGAGGAGCAGGAGCGCGCCGCGCCGGCCGTGGCGGGCGCTGCGGGCGAGGTGGCGGGAGAGCTCCTCGTCGAGGCGGCGGCGGTTGAACAGGCCGGTGAGCGGGTCGCGATCGGCGGCCTCGCGCAGGCGGTGCTCGAAGACCTTCCGCTCGGTGATGTCGAGCAGGTGGGCGACGATGTGGCGCGGCTGCCCGTGGGGGTCGCGGACCGCCGCGACCCGGATGGCGACCCATGCCTCCGCATCCCCGGGCGCCCTCCAGCCGTGCCTCGACGCCGCGCAGCGGCGGCTCGACGCTGCGCGCGTCGGCGAGCAGGCGGGCGACGTCGCCGCGGTCGTCGCGGACGCAGAGCGCCTCGAGCGGCGTCCCCCGCAGGTCGGCCGCCGAGCGGCCGGTGAGCCGCTCGAGCGCGCGGTTGGCCCAGCGGATCGAGCCGTCGAGCTCGACGAGCGCGATCCCGACGGGCGCGCTCTCGAGCGTCGTGCGGAAGCGCCGCTCGCTCGCGCCCAGCCGCTCGCTGTAGGCGCCGAGCAGCGTGCCGAGCAGGACGAACGCCGTCCCGCGGGTGGCGATGCCGATCGGGCGGAAGTCGCCGAAGGCGACGGCCGCCACGACCACGACCAGCACGGTCGCGGCGACGGCGGCGGCGAGGCCGGCGCGCCACCCGTGCCGGATCGCGATGAGCGCCACCGGCACGCAGTAGAGGACGCTGACGGCGTCGCGCCCGGTGGCGTGCGCCACCCCGAGCGCGGTGACCGCGACGAAGGCGACCACCGCGCCGAGCAGCCAGGGCTCCCCGAGCGGCGCCGGAAGCTGCAGCCTGCGAGATCTGCGGGAAGGCATCGACGGTCGCTCGGGCTCCCGCCCCGGCGCGGGCGGCCGAGCGCCGCCGAGTATCTCAGGACGGCCCCGCCCTGTCAGGGCGGGGCGTCCGTCCCCGCGCTCAGGGCAGCTCCCGCCCCAGCCAGCCGCGGTAGAAGCCCTCGACGTCCGGAAGGAACTCGTGGACGACCGGATAGCCGGGCGGCAGCGCCTCCACCTCGAGCTGGCGCGCGCACGACGGGCAGTAGTACTCGCGCAGCTCCATCCACTGCGGGTCGGCGTGGCCCATGCGCGGATAGACCTCCTGCATGAGCTCGTCGGTGTCGCGCACGAAGACGACCGCCTCCATCTTCCAGTTGCGATCGTGCGGGCAGAAGTCGTGCCCGCAGTCGCAGCGGATCACGAGCTGCCCGTCCGAGCGCCGCCGGACGATGTTCAGGCCCTCGCCGCAGGGCAGCACGATCGGGTCGTCGTAGGGCACCCGCTTCTGCAGGACCTGGACCCACTTGTCGAAGCGGTCGGGGTCCTTGAAGCCCGACTGGATGTCCTTCACCTCGCGCCGCGAGAGCCGCTCGTCGAGCAGCGCCTCGAGCGTCTCGACGTCGAGCCGCCCGCCGGTCGTGCCCGTGAACGGGCCGCCGGTGGGGTTCGACTGGGCGAGGAACTCCGCCGCCGACTCCTCCGGGGTCATCTTGCCCGGCTGCGACCGCGGCGCCGGCACGGTCGGGGTGGGGGCGTCGAAGTCGAAGTCCTCGGGCAGGTCCCAGAAGCCGCGGTACTCGGCCGCCCAGCGCGGCGAGAGCTTCATCGACTCCGCGTACATGACGCGTACCGGCTCGATGAAGTCCTGGGCGAGCACGCGCTCGCGCTGCTGCGCCCACCACTCGCGCACCGGGCGCGCCCGCTCCAGCCGCCGCCTGCGCGCGGCCTCGCGGTCGGAGATCGCGTACAGCGACTCGGCGAAGCGCGGCAGGAGGTGGCCCTCCTCGACGTCGCGCTGCACCGCCTCCACCGGCCGCAGCAGCGGGTCGCCGAGGCCGCCGGCGCCCTTCATCACCGAGAGGTAGAGGTCGCCGTTGCCGATCGGCTGGAGCGTGGTGAAGGCGTCGAGCTTGTACTCCCGGTCGCCGTCGATCTCCATCAGCGCCGGGTTCTCGAAGTCGCCGTCGCAGACCGGGTAGGCCTCGCCCCGCTGCGCGCGCTCGATGAGGTCCGCGTTGCGGATGTTGTGGATGTAGGCGCACGCCCCCGGGTAGCCGCCGAACAGCCCCGGCGAGGTGAAGACCCGCGAGGTGCCGAGGTTCTGCACCTCCCAGAACGGCGTCTTCCAGAACATGAACAGCGACTCGTAGGAGGAGCCGCCCCGGTGCCGGCCGCAGCCGGCCGACGACGCCTTCAGCCGCCGCGACAGGTAGATGACCGGGGAGATCAGCTCCCACATCTCGACGTCGCCCATGTCGCCCTCGGGGTTGAACATGGCCGCGCAGGTGTCCGTCCCGTCGAGGACGTACTTCGCGCCCATGCCCTGGGCGGCGATCTCGAAGTTCATGATCGCGCTCGACTGGCCGTACTGGTCGATGCCGCCGCCCTGCAGGACGTTGCCGCTGACCGAGTACGCGCCGATGACCTCCTCGATGAAGCCGCGCGCCTGGAGCGCCCGCGAGAGCGTCCGCGGGAACCCGGTGAACGCCGGCTGGAGGTAGGCCCACGAGATGCCCGTGGAGCCGTCGTTGTCGCCGAGGTTCGCGATCGTCCCCTCCGGGGTGTTCACGTCGATCGCGAGGTACGCGCCGTCGTTGACCTTGTCGTTGCAGATGAGCGTCTGGGTGAACTGGACCCAGATCGCGCCCTGCATCGCCGACGGGGTGCAGTTCATCGAGTGCCAGCCCCACGCCGACGAGCCGTCGAAGTCGAGCGCGTAGTCGCCGTCGCCGCCGATGCGGACCTCGAACGGCGAGTGGATGAGGAAGTCGCGCCGCGCCCGCGCCGGGAGCTGGACCTTGTCCGCGAAGGTGATGTCCATGAAGCCGGGCGAGCGGTAGCGCCCGGGGACGGTCATCTCGCGGATGCGGGCCTTGAACGAGCGGCGGCCCTCCTCGATGACCTCGCGGCAGAACTGCTTGAAGCGGTCGATGCCCTCCTCGAGGATCACCCGCTCGACCGCCTCGCGGATCATGTGGCAGCCGGCGAGACGGGTCCGCTCGTCGAGCAGGTAGTACATCGGGGCGCGCGTGCGCTTGCGGCAGCGCTCGAGGTGCCAGGTGGCGAGCTCGTCGTTCTCGCCGATCTTCATGCAGGGCAGGTCGATGCCGTCCTCGAGCCGGTTCGTCGGGCCGACGGGCACGCCGCCCGGCGTCGTCGCGCCGATGTCGAGCACGTGCGTGACGCCGCCGGCCCAGGCCACGAGCTCGCCCTCCCAGAAGATCGGGACGAACGTCTGGACGTCGGCGTTGTGGACGTCGCCGATGACCGGGTCGTTGTTGGCGAAGATGTCGCCGGGCCGGATGCCGGGGTTGCGCTCATAGTCGTTGCGGACCATGTGCTTGATCGCGTCCGACATCGTGTGGACGTGGACGATGATCCCGGTCGAGAGCGCGATCGAGTCCCCCTCCGGCGTGTAGAGGGCGAAGCACAGCTCCCCGAGCTCGCGCACGATCGGCGAGGCGCTGATGTTCAGCGCCGTCTCGCGCGCCGACACCAGCCCGCCGCGGATGCGGCTGAAGAGCTTCTCGTACCCGATCGGGTCGGAGCTCTTGAGCTCCAGCTCGCCGGTGAGGCCGTAGTAGGCGCCGGTCTCGGCGAGCAGACGCTCGGACTCGTCGAGCATCTCCTTCAGCCGCTTGCCGTCCCAGCCGATCGGCGGGGCCTGCGGCTCGAGCTCGCGGGTCGCGTTGACGATCGGGTTCATGCCTGCACCTCCAGGTGGAAGATCTGGTGCTGGTCGAGGGTCGCCACCCGTCCGGGCGGGATCGCGAAGGTCGTCGCCACGTGCTCGACGATCGCCGGGCCCTCGACGCGCTGGCCGGCCTGGACGTCGTCGAGGCGGAGGATGTCGGTCTCGGCGAAGCCGTCGCCCCAGTGGACCTGGCGCGTGCCGGCCTTCGGCGGCGTGCCGCCGACGAGCTCGAGCTGCGGGAGCGCCGGCTTCTCGACCTCGACGCGGCCGAGCACGATCGCATGCGTGATGAGGTAGCCGAGCTCGGGCGAGCGCGCCGAGCGGGCGAACACCTTCCCGTAGGCCTCCTCGAACGCGGCGATGAGGTCGTCGACGTGGGAGGCCTCCTCGAGGATCAGGTGCGGGGAGACGATCTCGATGTCGTTGAGCTGGCCGTAGTACTGCATCCGCACGAGGTGCGTGAACTCGATGCGGTCGCGCTCGATGCCGGACTTCGCGAACTCCTCCGCGACCCGGTCCTGCAGGCCGAGCCAGGCGCCGGTGACCATGACCGCGACGCCCGCCTTCTCGTCCTCGCCGTAGACCGGCGGGATCGGCAGGTCGATGGTCTGGTCGTAGCGGTACTCGAAGTCCGCGCAGGCGCAGCCGAAGGCGCTGAAGCCGGCCGCCCACGCGGGGACGAGCACGTCGCGGTAGGTGACGCCCTCGGTGTAGCCGGCGACGTGGAGCGGGCCGCCGCCGCCGTAGCAGAGCAGCGAGTAGTCGGCGGGGGAGTAGCCCTTGCCGAGGATGCGGCCGACGGCCTCGTTCTTCAGCGTCTGCTCGAACAGCTCGATCACGCCGGCCGCCGCGTCCTCGACGGAGAGGCCGAGCGGGTCGGCGAGCTGCTCCTTGACGGCGTGGCGGGCGCGCTCGACGTCGAGCTTGACGTCGCCGCCGAGGAAGAAGTCCGGGTTGAGGCGGCCGAGGACGACGTTGAGGTCGGTGATCGTGATCGTCTCGACCCCGCCCTCCGGCCAGCAGACGCCGATGCGCGAGCCGGCCGAGTCGGGCCCGAGCTCGGGCCGGTTGGAGTTCGGGTTGACCCGGACGTAGGAGCCGGTGCCGGCGCCGACGGAGTCGATGCGCACGAGCGGCATCGCGAGCACGAAGCGCGCGATGTCCGGCGTCTGGGTGATCTCGAAGCGGTTGTCGGTGATGAGGGCGATGTCGAAGCTCGTGCCGCCGATGTCGGTGCAGAGCACGTTGCGGAGGTCCATCCGCTCGGCGAGCGCGTGGCCGCCGACGACGCCGCCGATCGGGCCGGAGACGAGCGTGCGCGCGAGCTCCTTCGCCTCGATCGAGATCGTCCCGCCGTGGCTGGCCATGACGCGCAGCTCGAAGCCGGCGCCGGCCTCCTTCGTGCGGTCGCGCACGGCCTGGAGCGTGCCGCGGCTCGGCTCGGCGGCGTAGGCCTCGATGAGCGTCGTGTTCAGCCGCGGCAGGTCGCGCCGCATCGGGTAGAGCTGCGAGGAGAGGAAGACGGGGACCGAGCCGTTCTCCTCGGCGAGGATCTCGCCGACGCGCAGCTCGTGCTCGGCGTTGCGCCAGGAGAACAGCAGCGAGACGACGATCGCCTCGACGCCGGCCTCGTGGAGCTCGCGGGCGGCCTGGCGGACGTCCTCCTCGCGCAGCGGCAGGACCTCCTCGCCGAAGACGTCGATCCGCCCGCGGACGCCCTTGACGAGCTCACGCGGGACGAGCGGCTCGTTGTGGTAGTGCGTGACGAGGTGGAGGCGGTCCGAGTAGGGGTAGCCCAGGTAGGTCTGGATGCCGCGCTCGAACCGCAGGTAGTCCTCCTGCCCGGCGGTGACGATGAGGCCGACCTTCAGCCCCTGCCGGGACAGCAGCCGGTTGAGCATCGCCGTGCCGCTGAAGATCCCCGACCTGATGCCGGGGAAGGCCTCCTCGGGCGTCGTGTCCCACTGGGCGAGCGCGTCCCGCGCCGACGCCATGAAGCCCTTCGACTCGTCCTCCGGTGTCGTCTGCGCCTTCCCGACGACGAACGCCCCCGTGTCGTCGACGATGAAGGTGTCCGTCATGGTGCCGCCGGCGTCGATGGCCAGCACCCGCGCATCTCGTGCTCCCATGGCCGCGACGCTAATCGCGTGCGCGTGGCGGATCAGTCGGGAATTTCGCCGATTCAGGCGGCGCGCTTTGGGGGGACGGCACAAATTCGCCCGAGGCGCCGGGCGGCCCCCGAGGCGTCGCGGGTGACGTCGCGCCAGGCCAGGCGCGCGACGCGGTAGCCCGCCGCCTCGAGCGCGGCCTGCTTGCGCGCGTCGCGCTCGCGGGCGAGCGGGTGGTCGTGGAAGCGGGCGTCGTCGGCCTCGACGACCAGCGCGTGCTCGGCGACGAGGAGGTCGACCTCGGCCTCGTTGACCGCCCATGGCCCGGCCGGGGAACGAGTCGTCACGGCGGCCGACGACATGGACGCCGCGGTACTCGGGGTGGGGGTGGCCAGTTCGCACGCGGCGGTTGATCCGGTGGCGGTCGAACCCCAACGCGCGGAGTCGGGCGACCGACACGCGTCCATGCCGGCGCTCCGCCGGCCTCACCAGCGCCACGTCCGGCGGCGTGCGACGTTGGTCGCGCATGGCGCTGCAGAACGTCGCACGCCCGCCCGCACGGGGGTGTGACACAGGTGAAAGCTCAGCCCCGCAGGTCCAGCAACCGCAGCGCCGTCTCGAGCTCGGCGCGGCGGGCCGTGACGGGGCGGCCGAGGCGCTCCTCGATCGCGCGCAGGCGGTAGGCGACCGTGTGCTCGTGGACGCCGAGCAGCGCCGCGGCCGCGGAGGCGTTCTGACCGGTCGAGAAGTAGGCGCGGAGCGTCTCGCGCAGGCGCCGCGAGCGGACGTCGTTGCCGTCGAGGCCGCGCAGCTCGCGAGCGACGAACGCCCGCACCCGGCTCTCGTCGCCGGCGACGAGCGCCTCGAGCGCCACGTCGTCGTAGCGGATCACGGCGCGCCCGGAGCGGAGCGCGACGACGTGCGCGTCGCGCGCCTCGCGGTGGGAGCGGCGGAAGCCGTCGACGCCCGGCGCGGGGTCGCCGAGCGAGATCGTCGCCCCGCCGGGGGCGTCGAGCCGCTCGGGCAGGCGGAACTCGCGCGTCCGCCCCAGCCACGCCCAGGCCCGGTCGCCCGCGAGCGAGACGACGAGCTGGTGCGGCGCCTCCAGCGCGCGGACGAGCTCGGCCACGACCGCCTCCGGGTCCTGCCCGGAGATGACGAGCGCGAGGTGGTGGAGGCGGAGGTCGTAGTCGAGCTGCCCGAGCGCCTCGTCCGGGTCGGGGTCGGCGCCGTCGAGCACGTCGCGGACGAGCTGGGTGCGGCGCTGCTCGCGCGAGCGCATGAAGCGGTCGCGCTCGGCCGTGTACTCGTCGGTGACGAGCGTCGAGACGCGGTCGACGTAGGCGAAGAAGAAGCGCGAGCCGCGCTCGAGCGCGTCGCGGCGCACCGCCGGGTCGGCCGGCTCGCGCTCGACCGCGTCGAACCACTGCTGCCACATGAACGCGTGCGCGACGCGGTAGCAGCGCAGCAGCGCCGCGAGCGAGAGGTCGAGCCGCGCGGTGAGCAGCGCGAGCTCCCGGGCCTCCGGCGGCGGCTGCTCGGGCAGCGTGTCGCCGCGCGACAGGTCGGCCAGGCCCCGCTCGATGTTCGCGAGGCAGGAGGCGCGCATCGCCTCCCACAGCTCCGGGCCGTCGAAGTCGGCGAACTCCGTCACCTCGGCGCGGATGCGCTCGACCATCGCGTCCGCGACGCTCTCGCGGATCGCGAGGAAGCGAGCGGCGAGCGCCTCCAGCAGCGCGGTTCCCTGCCGCATGGCCCGACTCTACGGAGCCGCCGCCCGCACGCGCAACCCGACACGAGAACGTCCAGCAATGGCCCCTATAGGGTCCAGCGCGGGACGTTCTCGTTGCGAAGCGCGGACGGCGCGCTCGTGTTTGGATGGAGCGGTGCGGACGGGAGGCACACGGCTGCTCGCCATCGCCGCCGCGGCGCTCGCGGCGGCCCTCCTTGCCGCGCCCGCGCACGCCGCCGAGCCGACCGGCCGCCACCTCGTCCTGCTCGAGGAGGGGACCGGCGCGCGGGCGGCCGCCGCGGCGATCGCGCGCGCCGGCGCGCGCCGCGACGGGCGCGGCGTGCCGCGGCTGGGGGTCGTGACGGTCACCGGCCCGGCCGCGGCGATCCGGGCGCTCCGCCGCCAGCCGGGCGTCGAGCGCGTCGTCCCGGAGTACCGCCGCGAGCTCCGCCGCGAGCCGAACGACCCGGCCTGGACCGCCTTCGAGCCGGCCGCCCAGGGCACGGAGATGCAGTGGTGGCTGCGGCGCTCGAACTTCCCCGAGGCCTGGGACGCGGCGACCGGCGAGGCAACCGTGGCGATCATCGACAGCGGCATCGACGCCTCGCACCCCGACCTCGCCGGGCGCGTCGTCGCCTCCGCCGCGTTCGGGGCCCAGGACGCCCTCCGCGACGACGACGGTCACGGCACCCACGTGAGCGGGCTCGCCTGCGCGGCGAGCGACAACGGCATCGGCGTCGCCTCGGCCGGCTTCGACTGCCGGCTCATCGTCGTCCGCGCGCCCGAGCTGCGCGACGAGGACATCCTCAACGGCATCGTCTTCGCCGCCGACCGCGGCGCCGACGCGATCTCGATGAGCTTTGGCGGCGGGCCGCCGAGCGCCGCGCTCGAGCGGGGGATCGAGTACGCGGTCGCGCGCGGCGTCGTGCTCGTCGCCGCCGCCTCGAACGAGGCCGAGCAGGACCAGGGCGCCCCGGCCTCGCAGCTCCAGCCCGGCGACGCGGCCAACCTCGACGCCGGCCGCGGCCTCGTCGTCACCGCCGCCGATCGCGCCGACCGCCGCGCGGGCACCGGCTACGGCCCGCAGATCTCGCTCGCCGCCTACGGCTTCTTCGGCGCCGGCGCCGACGAGCCGCCCGGGCTGCTCTCGACCTACCCGGGGCAGCTCACCCCGCGCGAGCTCGGCGGCCTCGGCGCGCTCGGCTGCGGCTGCCGGGCACGCGTGAACGGCGACAGCCGCTACGCCTACCTCCAGGGCACGTCGATGGCGGCGCCCCAGGTCGCCGCCGTCGCCGCGCTCGTCAGCCGCGTCAACCCGGACCTCAGCCTGCGGGACAAGCTGCGGATCATCAAGCAGTCGGCGCGGCGGGCCGGCGCGGGGTGGGAGCCCGAGCTCGGCTGGGGCATCCTCGACGCCGGCGCGGCCGTCGCCGCCGCGCGCGCCGCCGATCGGACCGCGCCGGCGAGCGTGCTGCGCTCCGGCCGCCGGCGGCGCCTCGACCGCGGCGGCGCCGTCCGCGTCCGCGTCCGCGCCGCCGACCGGCCGGGACGGGCCGGGCTGCGGGCCGCCGGGATCCGCTCGATCGACGTCTACGCCAAGCGCCACGGCGCGCGCGGCCGCTACCGGCGCATCCGCCGCCTCACGCGCGCCGGGACCGCGCGCCTCCGCCTCCGGCCGGGCGTCTGGCGCCTGTACGCGCGCGCGACCGACCGGGCCGGCAACCGCGAGGCCGTGCCGCGCCGCCCCGACGCCGTCGTGCGCGTGACCCGCTAGGCCTGGCGCTCGGCCGGGGCGCGCCGCCTCGGCGGCCGGCCGTTGCGGCCCGCCGGCCGCCGCCCGCCGCGGCGCTCGGCCGCCTCGAGCAGCTCGGCGATCGAGGCGTCGAGCATCTCGGCCAGCTCGTCGAGGTCGGGCATCGCGTCGTAGTCGCCGAGCAGGCCGAAGTCGACGCGGCCGTTGTAGCTCATGATCGCCACCGCGAGCGCGTGGTTCTCCGGCAGGAACGCGACCGGGATGAGGTGGTGCAGCTCGCGCCCGAGGAGATAGAGCGGGAACTGCGGGCCCGGCACGTTCGTGACGATGAGGTTGAACAGCCGGGTCGAGAAGTTCAGGCGCGACGCCTGGGCGAGCAGCGTCGGCGGCGCGAAGCCCTGGAGGTTCGCGATGACCTCGGCGCCGAGCGCCTGCTTCGACTCCTTCAGGCCGTCCATCGCCGTGCGGACGATCTCCAGCCGCTCGACCGGGTCGTCGGCGTAGACCGGCAGCGGCCCGCGCATGACGACGATCCGGTTGCCGAGCGCGCCGCTCTCGCCCGGCGAGCGGATCGAGACCGGCACGAGCGCGCGCAGCTCGAGCCCCTCGGTGCGCACCCCGCGCGTGCGCAGCCAGCGCGCGAGCGCGCCGGAGACGACCGCGAGCACGGCGTCGTTGACCGTGCCGCCGAGCGTGTTCTTGATCGTCTTGAAGTCCTCCAGCCGCGAGCCGACCGTCGCGATCCGCCGGTGCGGCCCGACCGGGACGTTGAGCGGCACGTCGGGCGCCGGGTTGAGCTCGGCCCAGACCACCTCGCCGAGCCCCTCGGCCGCCTCGCGGGCGCGCTCGAGCGTGGCGCGCGGGTGCTCGGTCGCCTCGAGCGCCTTGCGCGCGAGCTCGAAGGGCGTGCGGACGAGCGCCTTCACGCCCTCGGCGACGAGCTCGGCGTCCGACGGCTCGGGCTCGGGCGTCCACTGGGCGAGCGGCGCCGGCGGCTCGGGCGCGTCGGGCGTGTGGTCGAAGAGGACGCTCGCGAGGTCGACGCCGGCGATGCCGTCGATCATCGCGTGGTGGGTCTTCGACACGAGCGCGAAGCGGCCGTCCTCGAGCCCCTGGATGAGCCACAGCTCCCACAGCGGCTTCGAGCGGTCGAGCCGCTGCGAGTAGATGCGCGCGGCGGCGTCGCGGAGCTGGTCCATCGAGCCGGGCGGCGGCAGCGCGCTGTGGCGGACGTGATAGCTGAGGTTGAAGGTCGGGTCGTCGATCCAGAACGGCCGCCCCATCTCGAAGCGGGGGAAGGCGAGCTTCTGCCGGTAGCGGGGGACGAGGTGGAGGCGCGACTCGATGTGGGCGAGCACCTCCTCGTACGGCGGGGGCGGGCCGTCGAAGACGAGGATCGCCCCGATGTGCATGTGCGAGGCGCCGCGCTCCTGGTGGAGGAAGCTCGCGTCGACCGCGGAGAGGCGGTCCCTGTGCCCCTGCTTCATGACGGCACCTTACCCGGGGACAATGGGCGCATGCGAGCCCCGGTTGCCGTCCTCGTCCTCCAGCTCGTGCTGGGGGTCGGCTTCGTGCTCTTCGTCCTGCTCGGCGGACTGCCCGGCGGGGGCGGCGGCGACGCGAACGGCACGACCGGCATGACCGCCGCGCGGATCGACCGCTTCGACGGCCGGGCGGCGTGGCGGTTCCTCCGCTGGCAGGTGGCGCTCGGCGAGCGCCCCGCCGGCTCGGAGGCCTCGCGCCGCCTCGCCGCGCGGCTGCGCCGCGACGTGCCGGGCGGGCGCTACCAGCCGGTGCCGGGCGGGCTGCAGAACGTCGTCGGGACCGTGCGCGGGCGTGACCGCGGGCGCTTCGTCGTCGTCGGCGCCCACTACGACACGAAGGACCTCCCCGGCTTCGTCGGGGCCAACGACGGGGCGTCCGGCACCGCCGTCGTCCGCCAGCTCGCGCGCACGCTCAAGCCGCGCACGATCGGCCCGACGGTGAAGTTCGTCTTCTTCGACGGGGAGGAGGCGCCGCGGGGGGTGCCGGACTCGCGCTTCGCCGAGGAGGGGCTGCGCGGCTCGAAGGTCGCCGCCTCCGCCTACCGACGCGCCGAGGCGATGATCCTGCTCGACTTCGTCGGCGACCGCGACCTCTCGATCCCGCGCGAGGCGAGCTCCGACGCGCGCCTGTGGGCGCGGCTGCGCTCCGCCGCCAAGCGCGTGGGGGCGCTGCGCCACTTCCCGGCGGGGACCGCCCCGCGGGTGCTCGACGACCACACGCCGTTCCTCCAGCGCGGGGTGCCCGCGATCGACCTCATCGACTTCGACTTCCCCTGCTGGCACCGGAGCTGCGACGATCTCTCCGCGGTCTCCCAGCGCAGCCTCGACGCCGTCGGGGAGACCGTGCTCGAGCTGCTGCGCCGCCTGTAGGGACCCCCGGCGCTACGCTGAGCGGGTGCCCAACGCCCCCGAGAAGCTCCTGCTCGCCGCCCCGCGCGGCTACTGCGCGGGCGTCGACCGCGCCGTCCAGACCGTCGAGCGCGCGCTCGAGCTCTACGGCGCCCCCGTCTACGTCCGCAAGGAGATCGTCCACAACAAGCACGTCGTGGAGAAGCTGCGCGAGCGCGGCGCGATCTTCGTCGACGAGCTCGACGACTCGATCCCCGAGGGCGCGGTCACGGTCTTCTCCGCGCACGGCGTCGCGCCGGCCGTCCACGCCGAGGCCGAGCGGCGCAAGCTGCGGACGATCGACGCGACCTGCCCGCTCGTGACGAAGGTCCACGTCGAGGCGAAGAAGTTCGCCGCGCAGGGCTACACGATCATCCTCATCGGCCACGCCGGCCACGAGGAGGTCGAGGGGACGATGGGCGAGGCGCCCGACCACATCGTCCTCATCGAGACCGAGGAGGACGTCGACCGCCTCGAGGTCCCCGACCCCGACAAGGTCGCCTACGTCTCCCAGACGACGCTGTCGGTCGACGAGACGCGCGCGATCATCAACCGCCTCCGCGAGCGCTTCCCGAACATCGTCGGGCCGCGCACCGACGACATCTGCTACGCGACGACGAACCGCCAGATGGCCGTCCGCCAGATGGCGGGGCAGTGCGACCTCGTGCTCGTCATCGGGTCGAAGAACTCGTCGAACTCCAACCGGCTCGTCGAGGTCGCCCGCGCCCACGGCGCCGAGGCGTATCTCATCGACAACGAGACCGAGGTGCGCGAGGAGTGGCTCGAGGGGGTGCGCGTCGTCGGCATCACCTCCGGCGCCAGCGCCCCGGAGGAGCTCGTCCAGCGGCTCGTCGAGTGGTTCCGCGCGCGGGGGACGAAGGACGTCTCGGAGTTCCGCGTCGTCTCCGAGGACGTCCGCTTCATGCTCCCCAAGGCGATCCGCAAGGAGCTCGCCGCCCGCAAGGAGGCGGCGGCCGCGCCGTCCTCGTAGGCCGGGGCGGGTCTCGCAGCGACGCCCGCGGCGCCCGTCAGGGCGCCTTCGGCGTGAACTGGAAGCCGTGGACGCGCAGCCCGGCGGCTTGCGCGCTGAGGCTGCCGTCGAACTCGTGGAGGCCCGGCTCGTCCACGCCCGCGCCGGAGAGCACCGCCCAGGCGCCGCCGGCGTCGTAGCGGACCCGCATCCCCGCGCCCGCCTCGGCCGCCTCGAGGTAGTCGGGCCCCTCACGCCAGGCGCCGGAGAGCTCGACGCGCTCGCGCTCGCGCGGGAGCGCGATGTCGGCGGTCTGGGGCTGCAGCAGGACGCCCGACGCGTCCTCGGGCCGGACGGGCGGCACGGTCCCCTCGGGCAGCTCGGCCTCGGCGTTCAGCTCGCGCAGCGTGTCCTTGATCGCGAGCTCGGCCTCCTCGTAGTCGCCCTCGCCGTAGTGGAGGTAGCGGAGCTTGCCGTCGGGGCCGAAGAGGTAGCGCGCGGGCCAGCCCTTGTTGCCGAATTCGCGCCAGACGACGAAGTCCGGGTCGAGCACGACGGCGTACTCGATCCCCAGCCGCTCGACCGCCCGGTGCACCGCGCCGGGGTCGCGGCCGAACGAGTAGCCGGGGGAGTGGACGCCGATGACGCGCAGGCCGTGCGCGTGGTAGCGCTCGTGCCAGGCCTTCATGTACGGGAGCGTCCGCAGCGAGTTCACGCGGGCGAAGTCCCAGAACTCGACGAGCGGGCAGGCGCGGCCGACGAGGTGGTCGACGTTGATGAAGGCGACGTTGATCCACTCCAGCCCGCGTGGGATCTCGGGGACGTGGAGCTCGCTGGAGACGGGGACGCGCATCGTCCGGAAAGGATCACCGATCTTGCGCCGGACCGGCCTGCGGGGCGCGCGGAGGCCGTCCGCGACGCCCGCGTGGGGGAGGGGGCGGGGAGCGGAGCTGCTCGGTCCCCCGCCGGGCGTCGCGCTGCCCCCGCCCGCGCACGCGCGGTGGTGGGGCACGAACTCGCCCCACGCTCAAGAATCCATCCCGTTGAGCCGAGGATGGAGGCGCGGGAGACTCGGCCGTCGGCGGCCTATCCCGCTCTGGCGTTCCGCGAATGGGGGAGTTAGAGTGGGTGAGGCCTCACCCTCACCCTAACCCCCCAAGGAGGGCAGTTGTGCGTACGTATGTGATCGCCGCTTTGACCGGCCTGGCGTGCCTGGCGCTGGCGGGCACCGCATCGGCCGGCGAGAACGACGGAGTCGTCTGGGAGCTCAACTACACGACGACGAAGGCGAAGACCCTGACCGGCTTCTCGGCCAGCATCGACAGCACCGGTACCGCCGACGCGACCGGCAAGCCGCGCGCCGCGCGTCGGGTGACGATCACCTTCGCGGCCGGCACCCGCTTCAACACCCGGGTCCGCCCGACCTGCTCGGCCGCGGTGCTGCGCAGCGACGGCCCGGACGGCTGCCCGAGCCGTAGCCGCATCGGCACCGGCAGCGCCGAGGCCGTGACGGGCCTCACCGGGATCGACCCGATCTCGCTCGACATCCGGGCGTTCAACGCCCGCAACGGGATCCTCTTCCACGTGACGGGCGCGGCCGGCGGGCTGCCGCTCACGCTCGTGCTGGAGGGCAAGCTGCGTGGTCGCAAGCTGACCGTCGACGTCCCGCGGCAGCCGCTCCCGACGCCGTTCGGCGAGGGCATCCTGACGAAGTTCAACGTCCGCGTCGGGCGCATCTCGTCCGGTCGCGGCCGCAAGAAGCGGAACTTCGCGACGACGCCGTCGACCTGCCGCAACGGCCGCTGGACGACGGAGGCGCTGTTCCAGTACGACGACGGGCGCATCCGCGTCCGCGACACCGACACCTGCCGGCGGACCCGCAGCCGCCGCTAGGCGCGCGAGAAGCCTCAGGTGCTCGGAACGGCCCCGCCCCGGCGGGGCCGTTTCCGTTCCGCGGCCCGCGAGAACGTCCACCAGTGGACCCCATAGGGACCATTGCGGGACGTTCTTCGCGCTCGCCCCCCGAGAACGTCCACCAGTGGACCCCATAGGGACCATTGCGGGACGTCCTTCGTGCGGGGCCTCGGGGCGGGAACTTCGCGCGGCGTCAGCTAGCCTGGGACCGCCACGTCGATGGCCGTCACGGTCGACAACCTCGTCAAGTCGTTCGGCACCACCCGTGCGGTCGCCGGCGTCTCGCTCACCGTCGAGCCGGGCGAGCTGTTCGCCGTCCTCGGCCCGTCGGGCTGCGGGAAGACGACGCTGCTGCGCCTCATCGCCGGCTTCGAGCGCCCCGACGCCGGCACGGTCGTCGTCGGCGGGCGGACGATGGCCGGGCCGGGCACGTTCGTCCCGCCCGAGCGGCGCCGGATCGGGATGGTCTTCCAGGACTACGCGCTCTTCCCGCACCTGGACGTCGCCGGCAACGTCGCCTTCGGGCTGCGCCGGGGCGAGCGCGACCGCGTCCGCTCGACGCTCGAGCTCGTCGGTCTCCAGCACAAGGCCGACCGCTACCCGCACGAGCTCTCCGGCGGCGAGCGCCAGCGCGTCGCGCTCGCGCGCGCGATCGCGCCGCAGCCGGACGTCGTCCTCCTCGACGAGCCGTTCTCGAGCCTCGACGCGACGCTGCGCGCGGGGCTGCGGCGGGAGGTCGAGATCATCCTCCGCGAGGCGGGCGCGACGACGATCCTCGTCACCCACGACCAGGAGGAGGCGCTCTCGCTGGCCGACCGGCTCGCGGTCATGCGCGAGGGGCGGATCGTCCAGGTCGGCCCGCCCGAGGAGGTCTACACGCGCCCGGCCGACCGCTGGGCCGCGCAGTTCGTCGGCGAGGTCAACGTGCTCGCCGGCGTCGTCGCGAACGGGATGGTCGAGACGGACCTCGGCAGCTTCGACGTGCCCGGCGAGCCGCCCGTCGCCGGCACGGTCCACGTCGCGGTCCGTCCCGAGCAGCTCGTCCTGCGCGCCGACGAAGGCGGCAACGCCGAGGTGATCGAGCGCGAGTTCCGCGGCCACGACGTCCTCTACCGGCTCCGGCACGAGTGCGGGCGGACCGTCCTCGTCCAGCTCCCCTCGGTCGAGCTCTACGACGTCGGCGCTCGCGTCCACGTCCGGCCGGCGCCGTCCGCGGTCGCGCCGGTCGTCGACTAGCGGTTCGCCCCGCGCCGGGCGAGGACCCGCAGCCGCAGCCCGGGCCACAGCCGCAGCCGCGCCGCCTCGCCGGCGGCGAGCTCGAGCGCGCCGGCCCCGCGCCCGCCGCGCCAGGAGACGACCCGGCCCGGGCCGACGCCGGTCTCGACCGCGAGCGCGCGCAGTGCGCCGTCGTCCTCGGGGGCAAGGAAGACGACGTCGAGCGAGAAGCGCATGCCGAAGGTGTGGACGCTGCGGCAGCGCGGCAGCCAAAGCGCCTCGCGCGGCGGCGCGGGGAGCAGCGCGAGCCCGAGCAGCCGGGCGAGCCCGCGCGCCTCGACGGCCTCGACGAGGTCGCCCGCGGGCGCGGCGAGCATGAGGCGGGAACAGCGACGGAAGCGCAGCACGCTCCCCTAAGGGGCGTGCGCGCGGAACTTCGCCCCCCTCAGCCGGACGCCTGGGCGCCCGCCTCGGCCTCGAGCAGCCGCAGGTCGTGGGCGAGCCGCTCGGGCGTCGTCTGCTCGAGCGGGAAGCCGACCCGTTGGTAGCCCCGCGCGTCGATGAGCACCGTCCGCGCGGTGTGGTCCTCCCGGACCGACTGCGGCCGGATCGCGAAGGCCTTCCACAGCGGCGCGAGCTGCTCGCGCGTGCCGAGGACGAAGTCGATCCGGCCGGTGAGGCGGTACTCGGCGAGGAAGCGGCGCGCGGAGGCGGGGGTGTCGTTCTCCGGGTCGACGGCGATGGCGAGCGCGGGCAGGTCGTGGCCGAGCTCGTTGAGCGCGCCCTTGATCTGCTGCGCCTGCGGCGGGCAGGTGTCGTCGCAGTTCGTGTAGAGGAACGTGACGATCACCGGCGTGCCGCGGAAGTCCCGCATCCGCACGGTCTCGCCGTCCTGGTTCTCGAGCTCGAAGTCGGGGGCGCGCACGCCGGGCGGCATGAGGGCGCCCTCGAACGGTCCCGTCGGCGCCGTCGCGGTCTCGTCCCCCTCGCCGGAGGCGACGAGCAGCATCGCGCCGGCCGTCAGCGCGGCCACCAGCACGAGCGCGAGGCTGACCCGGGGGTTCATCGGCCCCGGAGGGTAGTCCGTTCGGTGGGGGGTCGGTTGGCCGGGGGTCGGGTGGCTGGGGGTCAGCTGGCCGGCGGACCTCTCGACGGGCAGCCAACTGACCCCCAGCCAATTGACCCCCAGGGGGCGCGGGGCGATGAGTTCGCCCCGCCCCGCCGGTCTCGGTGGTCATGCGAACGCGCTTCGAGATCTCGATGTCGCTCGACGGCTACGTGACCGGGCCGGACCCCCGCCCGGAGGCGCCGCTCGGCGACGGCGGCGAGCAGCTCCACGACTGGGTCACCCGGCTGGCGAGCTGGCGGGCCCGCCACGGGCTGGAGGGCGGCGAGACCGGCCCCGACGACGAGCTCCTGGCCGCCACCTGGACCGAGGGCGCCTCCGTCATGGGGCGGGGGATGCTCGACGCCGGCGAGGGGCCGTGGGGCGACGACCCGCCGTTCCGCGTCCCGGTCTTCGTCGTCACCCACCGTGAGCGCCCGCCGCTGGTCAAGGGCGAGACGACGTTCACGTTCGTCACCGACGGGGTCGAGTCGGCCGTCGCGCAGGCGCGCGCGGCCGCGCAGGGCCGCGACGTCGCCGTCGCCGGCGGGGCGGACGTCGCGCGCCAGTGCCTCGCCGCGGGCCTGCTCGACGAGGTGACGATCCACCTCGTCCCGATCGCGCTCGGCGGCGGCGTGCGGCTGTTCGACGCCGAGCTCGGCGCCTGCCTCGAGCCGGCCGAGGCGATCGCCGGAGACGGTGTCACCCACCTCCGCTACCGCGTCGCGCGCTGAGAACGTCCAGCAATGGACCCCATAGGGGCCATTCTTGGACGTTCTCGCTACGGCTCTTGGACGTTCTCGCTACGGCTCGACGAGGCCGCGCTTGATCGCGTAGCGGACGAGCTCGACGCGGTCGCGCATGCCGAGCTTGGCGAGCAGGTTCGCGCGGTGGGACTCGACCGTCTTCTCCGCCACGCCGAGGATCTCGGCGATCTCGCGGTTGGTGTGCGCCTCGGCGATGAGCTTGAGCACCTGCAGCTCGCGGGCGGTGAGCGGGTCGCGCACCGGCTCGGCCGCCCAGTCGCGGGCGGTGGGGGAGACGAACGGCTCGCCGCGCGCCACCGCGCGCACCGCCGCGACGAGGTCGGCGTCCGCCTGGCTCTTGAGCACGTAGCCGCCGGCGCCCGCGGCGAAGGCGTCCGCCATGTAGCGCTCGTCGTCGTGCATGGAGAGCAGCAGCACGCGGGTGTCCGGCAGGTGCGAGCGGATCTCGCGCGCCGCCTGCGTCCCGGTCATGCGCGGCATCGCGACGTCGAGGATCGCCACGTCCGGGCGCTCGGCGAGCGCGCGCCGCACCGCGTCCGCGCCGTCCTCGGCCTCGGCGACGACCTCCATGTCGGGCTGGCGCTCGACGAGCATCCGGATCCCGGCGCGGACGATCCCGTGGTCGTCGGCGACGAGCAGCCGCAGCATCAGCCGCCCACCCGCAGCGTCACGCGCGTCCCGCGCCCGGGCGCGCTCGCGACCTCGAGCGCGCCGCCGACGAGCCGCGCCCGCTCGGCCATCCCCTCGAGCCCCAGCCCGCGCTCGGGGTCGTCCCCGCCGCGGAGCACGCGGCCGGGGTCGAACCCCTCGCCGTCGTCGCGCACGGTCAGCTCGACCTCGCCGTCGCGCTCGCGCAGCGCCACCTCGACCGCCCGCGCGCCCGCATGCCGCCCGGCGTTCGTCAGCGCCTCCTGGGCGACGCGGTAGACGACGAGCTGGGCGTCGTCGTCGAGCCGCCCGGCGTCGCCGTCGACGGTGAACGTCGCCCGCACGCCGGTGAGCTCCCCGAAGCGGCGGACCTGGTCCTCGAGCGCCGCGACGAGGCCGTGGTCGTCGAGCGCCGCGGGCCGGAGCTGGCGCGCGAGCGCGAGCAGCTCCGCGAGCGCCCGGCCGGCGAGTCGCTTCGTCTCCGCGAGCTCGGCGGCCAGCTCGGGCGGCGCGTCCTGGGCGAGCGCCTCCAGGCGCATGGTGATCGCCGCGAGCGCCTGGTTGGCCTCGTCGTGGAGGTCGCGCGCGACCCGCTTGCGCTCGGCCTCCTGGGCGCGGAGCACCATCCGCCCGGCGCGGTTGCGCTCGGCCTCGATCCGCTCGAGCAGCCGGGCGAACGCGGCGGTCAGCCGCGCGATCTCCTCCGGCCCGTCCTCCACCGCCGGGAGCGGCCGCGCGTCCGCCGGGTCGATCGCCTCCAGCCGCGCGATCAGCCGCTCCAGGGGGTCGAAGCGCCGCCGCAGCAGGAGGAAGTTGACGAGCAGCACGAGGATCATCGCCATCGCGATGAGCGCGTACTCGCGCCGCTGGATCTCGACATCGAGCGAAGCGAGCACCGTGGCCGCGAACAGCACCGCGACGAAGAGCAGGAGGTTCGCGGCCAGCACGCGCTGGAGGAGGGTGTCGCTGCGGCTCATGGCGAAGATGGGGTCCCCACCCCATATCGGCACGCCGCCACGGGGCCGATACCTTGGATGCCGCAGCAAACTTCGGGTCTGAGGGATGGGGCGCCCCCGGTGGGCGCCCCGTCGCCTGCCCGCTATCCTGCGAGTAGCAAATCCCTACTGGCTTTCGAGGAATTTCATGCCCAGCGGCGCAGAGGTCATCCGGCAGATCAAGGAGCGGGTCCGCGAGGTGGACCCGCGGGAGGTCCACGAGCTCATCCAGAACGGCAACGACGCCGTCGTCGTGGACGTCCGCGAGCAGCACGAGTTCGAGCAGGGGCACATCCCCGGCGCCAAGCACGTCCCGCGCGGCCATCTGGAGTCGCGCATCGAGGGCGCCGCGCCCGACCGCTCGCAGCGCGTGATCCTCTACTGCGCGTCCGGCACGCGCTCCGCGCTCGCCGCGCACACCCTCCAGGAGCTGCTCGGCTACGAGCGCGTCGAGTCGATGACCGGCGGCATCACGCTCTGGAAGGACCGCGGCTACGAGGTCCAGGTCCCGCGGTCGCTGACGCCCGAGCAGCGCGAGCGCTACTCGCGCCACCTGCTCATCCCCGAGATCGGCCTCGAGGGCCAGCTCAAGCTGCTCGATGCGAAGGTGCTGCTGCTCGGCGCCGGCGGCCTCGGCTCGCCGGCGGCCCTCTACCTCGCCGCCGCGGGCGTCGGCACGCTCGGCATCGTCGACGACGACGAGGTCGACCTCTCGAACCTCCAGCGCCAGGTGGTGCACGCCAACGACCGCATCGGGATGCCGAAGGTCGACTCGGCCGAGATCGCGATCAAGGAGATCAACCCGGACGTCAACGTCGTCAAGTACAAGACGCGCCTCGACGCCTCCAACATCATGGAGATCATCGAGGGCTACGACGTCATCGTCGACGGCGTCGACAACTTCCCGACGCGCTACCTCCTCAACGACGCGTCGGTGCGCCTGAAGATCCCGGTCGTCTCGGCGTCGATCCTCGGCTTCGACGGCCAGCTCTCGGTCTTCGCGCCCTACGAGGGCCCGTGCTACCGCTGCCTCTACCCGACGCCGCCGCCGGCGGAGCTCGCGCCCTCCTGCGGCGCCAACGGCGTGCTCGGCGCGCTGCCGGGGACGATGGGCATCCTCCAGGCGACCGAGGTCGTCAAGCTCATCATCGGCCAGGGCGAGCCGCTCATCGGGCGCCTGCTCCTCTACGAGGCGCTGAGCGCGACGTTCACGGAGCTCAAGGTCCGGCGCGACCCGAACTGCCCGATCTGCTCGCGCGACCCGAGCGAGATCTCCGACGAGGAGATGGGCGTGTTCCCGGACTACGAGGCCTTCTGCGCCGCGGCAGGCTAGGGTTCCCGCGCTATGCCCGTTGCCAAGATCCCACCTGTCCTGCGTGCGTCCACGGGCGGCGAGAAGGAGGTCGCCGTCGAGGGCGCGACCGTCGGCGAGGCCCTGCGCTCGCTCGTGCAGAAGCACCCCGACACCGAGCGCCAGCTCTTCTCCGAGGACGGCGAGCTCAACCGCTACGTCAACGTCTACCTCAACGACGAGGACGTGCGGGTGCTCGACGGGCTCGACACGCCCGCGGGCGAGAACGACACGCTCGTCATCCTGCCGGCGATGGCCGGCGGCCGCTGAGCCGCCGGCGTCGCCGGGCCCGAGCCATTAGGGAAGCCTAAAACTCGCTAGGCTTCAGCGCCGATGCACCGGCGCAGGATCCTCTTCTCACTACTCGCGCTCGCCGTCGTCGTGGTCGCGGGGCTCGCGGCGGTCGTCGCCCTGACCTCCGGCTCGTCGAGCGAGAAGATCGTCGTCTACACCGCCCGCCTCCACTACGGCGAGGAGGAGGCGTTCCGGCGCTTCGCGGCCGAGAGCGGCTACGACGTCGAGCTCTTCGGCGGCGACGGCCCGGCGCTCAACGAGCGGCTCGCCGCCGAGGGCGCCGACACCGACGCGGACGTCCTCATCACCGTCGACGGCGCGAACCTCCACCAGGCCGTCGAGCGCGACCTCCTCCAGCCCTTCGATTCGCAGCGCATCCGCGAGCAGATCCCCGAGGAGCTGCGCGACCCGCAGGACCGCTGGTTCGCGCTCACCTCGCGCGCGCGGACGATCATGCGCAGCACCGAGCGCGTACCGGAGTCGCAGGCCCCGCGGACCTACGCCGACCTCGGCGACCGCCGCTGGCGCGGCCGGCTCTGCCTGCGCACGAGCGACAGCGTCTACAACTCGTCCTTCGTCGCCGACCGCCTCGCCAAGGACGGCCGCGAGCAGACCGAGCGGATGCTCCGCGCCTGGATGGCGAACGAGCCGAAGATCCTCGGCTCCGACGTCGACGTGCTCGAGGCGATCGCCGAGGGCGAGTGCGACGTCGGCCTGACGAACCACTACTACCTCGGGCGCAAGCTCGCCGAGGACCCGGACTTCCCGGTCGCGCCGGTGTGGGCCGACCAGGACGGCCGCGGCACCCACCTCAACCTCTCCGGCGCCGGGATCGTCAAGCACGCCGACAACGTCGAGGGCGCGCGCGAGCTGCTCGAGTTCCTCGCCTCGGCCGAGGCGCAGTCGCTCTTCGCGCAGACGAACAGCGAGTTCCCGGCGAACCCGAACGCCAAGCTGCCCGGCCACATCGCCTCCTGGAAGGGCCTCAAGACCGACCCGATCGACGTCGCCGGCGACGCCGAGCTGCAGGACGACGCGGTCGAGCTGATGAACGACGTCGGGTGGCGGTAGCGCCGGACGCCCCGGCGGCGGGCGCCCGGCCCGCTGGTGGCCTGCCCCGCCCCGACGGCTGGGCGGTCGCCGCCCTCGTCGTCGCGCTCGTCGTCGCCGCCCCGCTGCTCGTCCTCCCCGGCGCGTTCCTCGACCCGCGCGTCGACGTCTGGTGGGACGTCACCGACAGCGTCCTCGGCGAGGCGGTCCGCAACACGCTGCTCGTCGGCGCCGGGGTGGGGGCGGGGACGCTCCTGCTCGGCACCTCGCTCGCGCTGCTCGTCTCCTTCTACGACTTCCCCGGCCGGCGCGTGCTCGACTGGGCGCTCATCCTCCCGCTCGCCCTCCCGGCGTACGTGCTCACGTTCGTCTGGCTCGGCCAGGTGGGCTTCGACCTGCCGTTGCGCTCGCCCGCCGGGGCGATCGTCATCCTCACGCTCGCCTTCTACCCCTACGTCTACCTGCTCGCCCGCGCCGCCTTCCGCGGGCAGGGCGGCCACGTCATCGAGGCGGCGCGCAGCCTCGGGGCGAGCCGGCTCGGCGCGATCGTCCGCGTCGCGCTGCCGATGGCGCGGCCCGCGCTCGCCGCCGGGACGCTGCTCGCGATGATGGAGGCGCTCGCCGACTTCGGCTCGGTCCAGCTCCTCGGCGTCAGGACGTTCACCGTCGCGATCTACCAGGTCTGGTTCGGCGCCTTCGACCGCCTCGCCGCCACCCAGCTCGCGACCTTCCTCATGGGCCTCACGCTCGCGCTGTTCGCGCTTGAGCGGCTCGCGCGCGGTCGCGCGCGCTTCGAGCAGCAGGGCGGGCGCGCGCCGGCCGCCGACCGCGTCCGCCTGCGCGGCATGCGCGGCCTGCTCGCCGCCGCCTTCCCGGCGGCGGTGCTCGCGATCGCCTTCCTCGACCCGCTCGTCCAGCTCCTGCTGTGGTCGGCGGAGTCGTTCGACGAGCCGCTCGTGCGCTCGGGCTTCGCGACCTGGGCGCGCAACAGCGTCCTGCTCGCGCTCATGGCGGCGCTCATCGCCGTGCCGGTCGCGCTCCTGCTCGTCTACGGGCTGCGCGTGGCGCCGTCGCGGCTGGGACGCGTCGCCGCCAGCGTCGCCTCGGTCGGCTACGGCGTCCCCGGTTCGGTCGTCGCCGTCGGCGCGCTGGTGGTGCTGTCGTGGGTCGACCACCGCCTCCAGGACGCCGGCGAGCTCGCCGGGCTGTCGCTGGGCCTGCTGCTCACCGGCAGCGCGCTCGGGCTGGTGTTCGCCTACGTCGTCCGCTTCCTCGCGATCGCCTTCCAGAGCCTCGAGTCGCAGATGGCGCGCCTGCCGCCCTCCCTCGACGCGGCCGCGCGCAGCCTCGGCGCCGACCGGCTCGAGGTGATGTGGCGGGTGCACCTGCCGCTGCTGCGGATGGGCATGCTCGTCGCCGCGCTGCTCGTCTTCGTCGAGACGATGAAGGAGCTGCCGGCGACGGTGCTGCTGCGGCCCTTCGGCGGCGACACGCTCGCCGTCGCCGTCTGGCAGTCGACGACCGAGTCGCTGTGGGAGGCGGCGGCGCTGCCGGCGCTCGCGATCGTCGCCGTCGGGCTGGTCCCGGTGGTGCTGCTCATGCGGGCGCTCGACCGCAGCGGGAGGCGTGACCTCGTCGGCGGGTGAGGGCGGCCCGCTACGGGCGCGGCCTTCCCCGGCAGGGGACTACACTTTTTGAAGCGATGATCGAGTCTGGCCTCGGGAACAAGCCGTGCGGGGGGCGCTACGGCGACATCGTCCAGGCGATCGGCAACACCCCGCTCGTCGAGCTCAAGCGCCTCTCCCCGAAGCCGGGCGTCCGCATCTGGGCCAAGCTCGAGTCCTTCAACCCGACCGGCTCGGTCAAGGACCGCGTCGCCCGCGCGATGATCGAGGACGCCGAGGCGCGCGGGGCGATCGAGCCCGGCCAGACGATCCTCGAGCCCACCTCGGGCAACACCGGCATCTCGCTGGCGATGATCTGCTCCCGCAAGGGGTACCCGCTCGAGGTGGTCATGCCCGACAACGTCACCGAGGAGCGCACCCAGCTCCTGCGGATGTACGGGGCGAAGATCACCTACTCGCCGGGTGAGCTGGGCTCCAACGGCGCGGTCGCGAAGGCGCTCGAGATGGCCGAGGCCGACTCCCGCTACTACATGCCGTACCAGTACGGCAACGAGGCCAACCCGCGCGCCCACTACGACGGCACGGCCGTCGAGATCCTCGAGGAGCTGGACGAGGTCACCGCCTTCGTCGCCGGGCTCGGCACCGGCGGGACGCTCATGGGCAACGGCCGGCGGCTGAAGGAGGAGAACGAGGAGACGCTCATCGTCGCCGCCGAGCCGCTCCAGGGCGAGCTCGTCCAGGGGCTGCGCTCGCTCGACGACGGCTTCATCCCGCCGATCATCGACCTCTCGCTGCTCGACCGGAAGATCTTCGTCTCCAACCGCGACGCCGTCGTCTGGACGAAGCGGCTGCTCGCCGAGGAGGGGATCTTCGCCGGCGTCTCGACCGGCGCGATCTGCGCGATCGCCGTCCGCGTCGCCCAGGAGCTCGAGGAGGGCAACGTCGTCTTCATCTCGCCCGACGGCGGCTGGAAGTACCTGAGCTCCGGCGTCTACACGAAGAGCATCGAGGAGCTCGAGGCGGACGGCACGCTCGAGTCGGCGAGCTTCTGGTAGACCGCCGCTAGGCCGCGCGCTCGTGGTCGTCGCGCGGGTCCTCGGGCGGCTTCGGCGACGACAGCGCCTCGCGGAACTCGCGCACGCCGCGGCCCATCGCCCGCGCGGCGTCCGGCAGGCGCCGCGGGCCCAGGACGAGCAGGGCGATGACGAGGATGACGATGAGTTCGAGCGGGCCGACGTTCGGCATCGGAACCCAGCCTACTCCACCCGCGCGCCCGTCTCGAACGGCGCGGGGGAGGGGTCCGCGCCAAGCTCCAGGCGGACGGCGCCGAGCTGCTGGGCGCGGCCGGCCATGACCGCGGCGACGAGGGCCGCGAGGCCGCGGTCGTCGATCGTCCCGAGCGCCTCGTGACAGGCGGCCACCGCGGCGCGCTCGAGCCCGGCCGCCGCGCGGAGCGCGGCGGCGTCCGAGCGGACGGCGAGGCGCTCGGCGACGCCCGGGAAGGCGGACGCCGGCGCGTCGCGCTCCTCGAGCGCCTCCGCGAGCTCGGCGACGCGCTCGCGCCCGTGGGCGGCGAAGGTCGCCGCCAGCCGCCGCACGCGCGCCGACAGCTGCGGCGCCTGCGAGGCGGCCGCGTAGGCGTCCGCCGCCCGCCGTTCGCGGCGCAGCAGATCGGTCACGGCGGCGAGGTCGCGCGCGAGGTCCGCGTCGTCCGCGGCCGCACGGGCCGCCGGCGCCGGCAGCGCCGCGGCCGCGGCGGCGAGCGCGCCGGCCCGCAGCGCGTCGCGGCGGGTGAGCGCGCCTCCCGGCCCGGCGCTCACTTCGCCACCTCCGTCGGCAGGGCGAGCGCCGGCAGCTCGCCGAGCGCCGCGCGCAGCGCGGCGAGGTGCTCGGCCTGGCACGCCAGCACGGCCGCCGCGGTCTGGCGGAGCGCGCGGTCCGACAGTCGCGGCACGGCGGCGCCCCAGCCGGCGAGCGCGGTCTCCTCGAGGTCGGCGAGGAAGCCCAGGGCCGCCCGCTCGCCGCGCACGCCCGCGAGCTGCTCGGCGTACACCTCCGCCGGGCGCGCCCCGTTCGGCGCGCCGCCGAGGCGCTCGATCGTCGTGGTCAGCCGGCGCGCGTGCTCGCGCTCGTGCGCGGCGAAGGCTCGAGCGAGCGCGCGCGCCTCGCCGGCGAGGCGCGCGGCGGCGAGCGGGTAGAGGGCGGCCATGAGGTGCTCGAGGTCGAGGACGGCGTTGAGGACGGCGACGTCGCTCTGGGGGTTCGTCGTGTCCGTCGGCCCGGCGTCGTCGTCGTCGTCCCCGCCCCCGCAGCTCGCCGCCCACGCGGCGGCCCCGCCGGCCGTGACGGCGGCGGCGAGGCGGAGGAGCTGTCGGCGGTCGGTGGTCACGTCCTCGGGATCACTAGCCTTGCCGGTCATGCGGATGACGCGAGCGCAATGGGACGCGATGATCGAGCACGCGCAGGCGGAAGCGCCGAACGAGTGCTGCGGCTGGCTCAAGGCCAAGGACGGCGTCGTCGAGGAGGTCGTCCCCGCCGAGAACGAGCGCAAGTCGCCCTACGGCTACAGCCTCGACGCCAAGGCGCTCCTCGCCGCCTACGAGGCGGAGGAGGCGGGCGCCGAGATCGGCGTCTACCACTCGCACCCGCGCAGCCCCGCCGAGCCCTCGCAGACCGACATCAACCTCGCCAGCTACCCGCACTGGACGTACCTCATCGTCTCGCTCGCGGGTGAGCCGGAGATCCGCGCCTGGCGGATCGCCGACGGGCGGGTCGAGGAAGAGGAGATTGTCGTCGACGGGTGAGTGCCCGTCCTGCGGCTCGGTGTACCCGCCCACCGAGCGCTTCTGCCTGAGCTGCGGGATCCCCCTGGTGCCGGTCGAGGAGCCGCCGGCGCCGGACCCGGCGCGCGAGCGGGCGCGCAAGGTCGATCCCGCCTACACCCAGGGCCCGCTCGTCCAGGTCGCCTTCGCCCAGAACCAGGCGGAGGCCGAGATGATCCAGGGGCTCCTGCTCGAGGAGGGCATCCCGAGCATGCTCCGCCGCAGCCGGGGCTTCGACGTGCCCGACTACCTCGCCGCCGGCCCGCGCGACGTGCTCGCGCCGGCGTCGGCGGCGGAGGCCGCGCGCGACGTCCTGCGCGCCGCCGACCTCGGCGCCGCCGCGATGCGGCCCGGGGCGGGGATGCCGCCGCTGCGGCAGCGGCTCGTCATCGCGCTCGCCGTCCTCGCCGGCGGCGCGCTCGCGGCGGCGATCGCCCGGCTGCTCATCGAGGCGGCCGCCTGAGCGCCTGGCCGCGCGGCCAGTGGCGGTAGGCTGCGCGCCATGGATTTCTCGCCGTCGCCGCAGGTGGAGGAGCTGCGGGGCCGCCTCGAGGCGTTCATGGACGAGCACGTCTACCCGGTCGAGATGGAGGCGCTCGAGGCGCTCGACCGGGAAGTCGGACCCGGCGTCGCCTACCCGCGGATCCTCGTCGAGCTCCGCGAGCGCGCCAAGGCGGAGGGGCTGTGGAACTTCTTCCTGCCCGGCGAGCAGGGCGCGGGGCTGGCGAACTGGGAGTACGGGATGCTCTGCGAGGTCATGGGCCGCAGCCTCGTCGCGCCCATGGTCTTCAACTGCGCGGCGCCCGACACCGGCAACATGGAGATCCTCGCCGAGTACGGCACCCCCCAGCAGAAGGAGCGGTGGCTGCGGCCGCTGCTCGAGGACCACGTCCGCTCCTGCTTCTCGATGACCGAGCCGGACACCTCGGGCTCGGACCCGACGGGCCTGCGCACGCGCGCCGAGCTCGTCGACGGCGAGTGGGTCATCAACGGCCACAAGTGGTTCACCTCCGGCGCGGTCGGCGCGTCGGTCGCGATCGCGATGGTCGTCACCGACCCCGACGCGCCCCCGCACCGGCGGGCGAGCATGATCCTCGTCCCGACCGACACGCCGGGCTTCGAGATCGTCCGGCCGATCTCGGTCATGGGCCACGACGCGGGCCCCGGCCACTGCGAGGTCCGCTACCGCGACTGCCGCGTGCCGGCGGAGAACCTGCTCGGCCCGCGCGGCGCCGGCTTCGAGATCGCGCAGGCCCGGCTCGGCCCCGGCCGCATCCACCACTGCATGCGCGCGATCGGCGCGGCCGAGCGCGCGCTCGAGCTCATGTGCCGGCGGGCGAACGCGCGCGAGGCGTTCGGCGGGCCGCTCGCCGAGAAGCAGTTCGTCCAGGACTTCGTCGCCCGTTCGCGGATCGAGATCGACGCCGCCCGGCTGATGGTGCTCCACGCCGCCTGGAAGATGGACACCGCCGGCAAGCGGGAGGCGCGCCAGGAGATCTCGATGATCAAGGTCGTCGCGGCCAACGTCTGCATGGACGTGCTCGACCGCGCGATCCAGGTCCACGGCGCGCTCGGGGTCTCCGACGACACGCCGCTCGCCGTCATGTGGCGCCAGCTGCGGATGCTGCGCCTCGCCGACGGCCCGGACGAGGTCCACAAGATGGTCATCGCCCGCCGCGAGCTCAACCGCTGGAAGGACGATCCGCCCACCTACCCCGCCGAACGGCGGGCCGCAGAGACATACGGAGAGGTACGCACACCGTGATCGACGCAACGCTGTCCCGTTCCACCGACGCCGGCCTCAGCGACGAGCAGCGCCACTTCGTCGAGGCCGTCCGCGACTTCTGCCGGCGCGAGCAGGGGCTCGGCTTCGAGGAGACCATCGAGCGGTTCGCCGACCTCGGCTGGTGGGGGCTCACCATCGACGAGGCCTACGGCGGCTCGGGCGGCACGTTCCTCGACGCGGCGCTCTTCCTCGAGGAGTCCTCGCGCGGCATGGCGGCCCCGTCCGGCGCCTACGGCGTGACGCTCATCGTCGTCGGCCAGCTCAACAAGTTCGGCACCGAGGAGCAGAAGCGCGAGCTGCTGGGCGGCGTCGCCCGCGGCGGCGTGCTCGCGATCGCGATGTCCGAGCCCGACGCCGGCTCCGACGTCGCCTCGCTGCGGACCAAGGCGCGGCTGGAGGACGGCGAGTGGGTCATCGACGGGGCGAAGATGTGGTGCTCGTACGCGCACAAGGCGAGCCACGTCCTCGTCGTCTGCCGCACCCAGGACACCGGCAACAAGCACGAGGGGCTCTCGATGATCTTCGTCCCGACCGACGCCGAGGGCTTCTCGATGACGCCGATCTCCACGCTCGGCGGGGAGGAGACGAACGAGCTCCACTTCGACGGCGTGCGCGTGCCGGAGGAGAACCTGCTCGGCGTCGAGGGCAACGGCTGGATGCAGCTCATGGCCGGGCTGAACAACGAGCGCGTCATCCTCGCCGCGCAGGCGCTCGGCCTCGCGCAGCGGGCGTTCGACGACGCGCTCGCCTACGTGAAGGAGCGCAAGCAGTTCGAGCGCCCGATCGGCAGCTTCCAGGCCCAGCAGCACCGCTTCGCCCAGCTCGCGACGGAGCTGACGCAGGCGCGCCTGCTGGTGCGCTGGGTCGCGCAGCTCACCGACGAGGACCCGAGCCGGATGCTGCCGCAGCAGGCCTCGATGGCGAAGCTCGCCTGCACCGAGCTGGCGAAGAAGTGCGCGCTCGAGGGGATGCAGGCGATGGGCGGCTACGGCTACGCGACCGAGTACCCGATGGAGCGCTACCTCCGCGCCGCCGTCGTGACGACGATCTTCGGCGGCACGTCGGAGATCCAGAAGAACATCATCGCGAAGACGCTGGGGCTGTAGGCGACGCGCTGCGGGCGTGCGCGGGCCGGGCGCGCCCGGGACGCGGCGCTCCCGGCATGCATTGCTGACTCCTCGATGCCCTCGCCGGGCACCGGGATCGGAAGCGCATGACTGTCATGCACTTCTGACGCCGGACCTCCTCGGCGGCGTCGAGGAGTCAGAAGCGCATGCCCGCTCGCCGAGGGCGGCCCTGGCCGCCAGGGGAGGCGGCCGCCCGGCGTGCCGCCGTTGCCGCGGCCGCCCGGCCTACTCGCCGTTGCGGCAGCGCGTCCGGCTACCGCCGCCCCGCCACCCCGCGGTCGCGGCCGCCCGGCTTACCGCCGCCCCCGCCGCCGCGGCGCGCCGCCGCCGTAGCCGGCGAGGTGCTCCCGCCAGGCGGCCTCGACCTCGTCGAAGGGCAGCTCGAAGGTGCGCTCGATCGCCGTGCGGACGTCCTCACCCGGGGGCGAGGTGGCGAGCGCGACGCAGCCCTGCGGGCCGGCCTGGACGTCGAGCAGGGCGTAGACGGTGCCGCCGAGGACGATCGCGTCGCGCGCCGAGGGCGGGAACGACGGGCGACCGCCCTCGCGCAGCCGGCGCGCGACGGCCACGCGCAGGTGGGGGACCTGGCCGGCGAACCACGTCGCGGCGCCCTCGACGAGCCACGCCCGGCGCAAATAGCGGCCGAAGCCGCGCACGCCGAACGGCGGGGGCACGCCCGGGTTGTTCGCCGCCACGACGAGGTGCATGTACTCGTGGAGCGGCGCGAGCTCGAGGGCCTCGCGGGAGCCGGGCGCCTTCGACGCGAGCCGCTCGAGCGCCGCCGGCGCGAGCACGTGGATCTCGCCGTGGGCGAACCAGCCCGCGAAGTAGCGGCGCGCCGCCGGCGCCGCGAGCCGGCGGGCGATCGGCAGCCACGGATGGGCGAGGGCGAGGTGCCACCAGCCGGGGTGGAGGACGGCGGTCGCGCGCTCGGGCAGGACGGGGAAGAGCGCGGCGACCCGCTCGCGGAAGCGCTCGAGCTCCGCGAGCACGGCGGCGGCGGCGTCCGCGTCGGCGGACTCGTGGCGCGCCGAGAAGGACGGCGCAACGGTCTCGACCCAGGCCATCGCGCGTAGTGTCGCGGAGGCGGGTGGATGGGGTGGCCGGCTGCCGCTCGCTCCGGGCGACGGGCGCGACGGCCCGCGTCTCCCGGAGAGGCAATGAGGGGGAGGAGGGGATGGCCTCAACGGGGCGGAGGGGGCAAGCGTCCTGCCCTGCCCAGGCTATGTAGGGGCAGGTCAGGACGCTTGGGGCCAGGGTGCCGGGACGCCCGTTCCCTCAGCCCCCGCGTCGCCGCTCGCGGTACGCGCGCGCCTTCGCCCGGTTGCCGCAGACCTCCATCCGGCACCACTGCTTCGAGCGGTTGCGCGAGTGGTCGTAGAACGCCCAGAGGCAGTCGTCGCCCGGGCAGGCCTTCAGGCGCTCCCACGTCCCGTCCGCCATCGCGCGCGAGACGATCCCGAGCAGGACGCCGATCGCCGCCGGCACGCCGTCGGTCGCCGGGGCGAGCTGCGCGGCGCCGTCGGCGCCGAAGCGGACGCGCAGCGGCGCGACCCGAGCGGCGGTGTTCAGCGTCGCGATCGCCTCGGGGTCCGGCTGGGCGCCGTTGTTGGCGAGCAGGAGCGTGCGCAGCGCCTCGCGGACGGCGACGGCGAGGCGCAGATCGGGCTCGCCGACCTCCTCCGCCGGGTCGAGCAGCCCGCGCTCCACCAGCCACCCCCGCAGCGCCGCCGGCGAGCCGAGCGCTTCCTCGCCCGTCTCGCAGTCGAGCGTGTTCACGAGCTGGCGGACGAGCTCGAGCTCCCCGGGCGCGGGCTCGCGCCGGTCGGCGTCCTCGGCGGGAGGGATGGTCAGCGTCCGCATGACGATGTCACGAAGGTTATGCCTCGTGCGTTCTACCGGTAGAAGTCCATGATCCGATAACCAGTGTACGCGCTTGACAGGTGATCGTCACCGGTGTAGCGTAGTTGCTGGTTAGCGAGACCGGTCAACCGCCGGAGCCCTCATGAACCCTTCCCAGCTCGCCGTCACCGTCCAGGACGACCGCATCCGAGACTCCCGCCGCCAGGCCGAGGTCGCGCGGCTCGCCGCGACCGCTCGCGAGCGCCGCCGGCGCGACGGGCGGCGCGCCGCCGGGGCGGCCGACCCCGAGCGCGTCGTCATCCGCATGGCGACGCGCGGCGACGGGCCCGCGCTCGAGCGGATCGCCCAGCTCGAGGGCCGCCCGCTGCCGCGCGGCGCCACGCTCGTCGGCGAGCTCGGCGGGGAGGTCGTCGCCGCCCTCGGCCTCGCCGACGGGCGCGCGATCGCCGACCCGTTCCGCCCGACCGCCGACCTGCTCGCGCTCCTCCGCCACCGCCGCGACCAGCTCCGCGGCCGCGCCGTCGCCGATCCGCCCCGCCGCGGGCTCCCCGGCCGGGCGCAGGACGCGCTGCGCGCGCTCCTCGGCCGGCGGCGCGAGCGGCCGGCGCTGCTCGCCGGGGGCGGGCGGTGATCGCCCGCATCTGGCGCGGCTGGGTCGCCACGGACGGCGCCGACGCCTACGTCGCCTACATGGCCGCCACCGGCCTGCCCGGCTACCGCGACACGCCCGGCAACCTCGGCGCCCACATGCTCCGCCGCGACCTGCCCGACGGGCGGACCGAGGTCGTCATGGCGAGCTTCTGGGAGTCGATGGACGCGGTGCGCGCGTTCGCGGGCGACGACGTCGAGCGCGCGGTCTTCTACCCGGACGACGTCGAGCACCTCGTCGCCGCCGAGGACACCGTGAAGCACTACGGCGTGGCCTTGTCGGCCACGCCGTAGCGACGGAAGCTCTGCCCGCGGGAAGGCGCGCTAGGCGAGGACGGGGACCGCCTCGGAGGCGATCGCCTCGATCTCGGCCGCCGCGCGCTCGAACTCCTCGTCCGAGAGGACCGGCGTGCCCTCGAACGGCAGGTCGCGATGGAGCTCGATCCACGAGTGGCAGCCGTGGTACTCCGGCCGCACCTTCACCGTCACCGGCCGCGGGATGCGGTAGGTCCGCAGCAGGATGACGTGGAGCGGATGGCGGCGCTTCCAGCGCAGCCGCTTCTCCGCGTAGTCGGTCGTCCAGACGTAGTACGGCGCGAGCTCCGCGATGCAGCGCGGGTCGGTGACGAGGTAGCTCGCGGCGACCTCGGCCCACGCGCGGATGCGCACGCGGTCGGGCTGCACGACCCCGCCGTTGAGCAGCGCGTTCGGCGGCGGCTCGCCGTCGGACCAGACGCCCTCCTCGAGCGCCCGCGTCAGCTCCGGGCGATGGGAGTCGCGGACGAGATCGTGACGCTGGTGATCGAACGTCGGGTAGAGGAAGAACTGGTCGTGCTCGATCTCGAAGTGCTTGTCAGGCTCGCGGATGCCGCCCTTGCGCAGGGTGATGAGCTGCTCGCCCTCGGCGAGCGCGCGCACCGTGACGGCCCACTCTTTCAAGGCAATCGGCATGGGCTAGAAGACCTCCGGGCGCCGGCGTTCGGACTGGAAGGGACGGGGGGTTCCGGCGCGGCGGAGCCGGATTGTACGTAACAGATTGCAACTTTCAAGAGCCTGACGACATCGTCGGGCGAAGTGTGATAAAGGTCACACAATTGCCGTCAGAACGCTGACGGCGGGCCGGAGGGCCGTCCGGAGGGGGGATTCGAGCCGGCGGCGGGCGCCGCGCCGTCCCGGTGTGCGCGTCGGCGGCGGGCCTGGCGCGGCCCTGCGCGCGTCGGCGGCGGGCTGACGGCGCGCGGCCGGCGGGGCGCGCGCGGACGGGCCGCTCAGCCTATCGGCTCGCCGTGGCCGCCGCCGCCCGGCGTCTCGATCCGCAACCGGTCGCCGGGCCGCAGCTCGCCGGACGCCTTCGCCGGCAGCTCCCGCCCGTTGAGGAGGTTGCGCCCGGGCCTGCCAGGCTCACCGCCCGCCGCGCCCGGCGGCGCGTGGCGGCGGCGCTCGGTGATGAGCGAGAACGCCATCGGCTCGAGCGCCTCGAGCTCGCGCACGACGCCGTCGCCGCCGCGGTGGGCTCCGGCCCCGCCCGACCCGCGGCGGACCGCGTACTCGACCGCGCGCAGCGGGAACTCCAGCTCGAGCGCCTCGATCGGCGTGTTGAGCGTGTTCGACATCGCGACGTGGACGGCGCTCGGGCCGTCGGCGTCCGGGCAGGCGCCCTGCCCGCCGCCGAGCGTCTCGTAGTAGGTGAAGCGCTCGTTGCCGAGCGTGAGGTTGTTCATCGTCCCCTGCCCGAGCGCGCGGCCGAAGGCGGCGAGCACGAGGTCGGCCACGCGCGAGGAGGTCTCGACGTTGCCCGCCGCCACCGCCGCGGGTGGGCGGGCGTTGAGCAGCGAGCCCTCCGGGACGCGCACCGTCAGCGGCCGCCACGCCCCGGCGCACGCCGGCACGTCGGGGTCGGCGAGCACGCGCAGCGCGAAGTAGCAGGCCGACAGCGTCACCGCGAGCGGGCAGTTGAGGTTGCCGTCGTGCTGGGGCGCCGAGCCGGCGAAGTCGAGCGTCAGCTCGTCGCCGGAGACGGTGGCGCGCAGGCGCAGCTCGAGGTCGCCCCCCGGCGCCTCGAGCACGTCGCGCGCCTCGCGCACGCCGTCGCCGAGGCGGGCGATCGCGGCGCGCGTGCGCCGCTCCGCGTAGTCGAGCGTCTCGGCCATCCCCTCGCGGAGCGCGTCGAGGCCGTGCCGCTCGGCGAGCTCGCGCAGGCGGGCGGCGCCGGCGCGGTTGGCGGCGAGCTGGGCGCGCAGGTCGGCGCGTCGCTGGCGCGGGTTGCGCATCTGCGCGGCGAGCCGGTCGACGAGCGCGTCGTCGATCCGCGTCGGCGGGATCACGACCCCCTCGTCGGCCAGCGTCCGCGAGTCGGCGGGCATGCTGCCCGGCGTGCTGCCCCCGACGTCGGCGTGGTGGGCGCGGCTGGCGGCGAAGCCGACGAGCTCGCCGCGCGCGTGGACCGGCGTGATGACGGTGATGTCGGGGAGGTGGGTGCCGCCGCGGTAGGGGTCGTTGAGGATCCAGGAGGCGCCGTCGGAGTGGTCCTCCGCGAGCACGGCGGCGACGGCGCTCGGCATCGCGCCGAGGTGGACGGGGATGTGCTCGGCCTGCATGACGAGCCGTCCCTCGGCGTCGAAGAGCGCGGTCGAGGCGTCGCGCCGCTCCTTGATGTTCGCCGAGTGGGCCGCGCGGGTGAGCACGACCCCCATCTCGTCGCAGGCGGCGCGCAGCGCGCCGAGCATGACCTGGAGCGTCACCGCGTCCATCACGCCCGCTCCAGCACGATCGTCCCGTCCTCGCGCTCTGTGCCCGCCCAGCCGGGCGGGACGACGAGCGTCGCCTCGGCGAGCTCGACGATCGCCGGGCCGCGCAGCTCGCCGGCGACGCCGCCGCGGTGGACCGCCGCCTCGACCTCCTCGCCCGCGAAGATCGCCCGCCGCGTCGCCCGCGCGCCCGCCGCCGCGGGGGCGCCCTCGGGCAGCGCGCCGCCGGGCGTCGCGACCGCGACGCGCACGGTGACGAGCTCGAGCGCCGCCTCCGGGTCGTCGTAGCCGTAGCGCTCGGCGTGGGCGGCGTCGAAGGCGGCGCGCAGGCCGGCGGGATCGGGCGCCGGCGCGCCGGGCAGGGTGAGCTCGAACGCCTGGCCCGCGTAGCGGAGGTCGTACTCGCAGCGCACCTCCGCCTCCGGCGCGCCGAGCTCCGCGCGCCCGCGCGCGGCGAGCCGCTCGACGACGGCCGCGACCGCGTCGCGCGTGAGCGCGTCGCCTGCGAGCAGGGCGCTCTCGACGAGGTCGCGGCGGCGCTCGGAGACGACGAGGCCGAGCGCCGAGAGCACGCCGGAGGCGCGCGGGACGACGATCCGGCGCATCTCCAGCTCGTCGGCGATCGCGGCGGCGTGGAGCGGGCCCGCGCCGCCGAAGGCGAGCAGCGCGAGCTCGCGCGGGTCGATGCCGCGCTCGACGGTCATGACGCGCACCGCGCGCGCCATCTCGGCGCTCGCGACGCGGACGATCCCCGCCGCCGTCTCGAGCGGGGAGAGGCCGAGCCGCTCGCCGAGGCCGGCGATCGCCCGCTCGGCCGCCTCCCGGTCGAGCGTCACCCCGCCGGCGAGCGGCGAGCCGGGGTCGAGGTAGCCGAGCAGGAGGTTCGCGTCGGTCACCGTCGGCTCGGTCCCGCCGCGGCCGTAGCAGGCGGGGCCGGGCACCGCGCCCGCCGAGCGCGGCCCGACGCGGAGCGCGCCGCCCGTGTCGCGCCAGGCGACGCTGCCGCCGCCGGCGCCGACGGTGTGGACGTCGACCATCGGCAGCGCGAGCGCGCGCCCGCCGACGTCGCGGCCGCCGGTCGTCGCCACGCGGCCGCTGCGGGCGAGCGAGACGTCGCAGGAGGTGCCGCCCATGTCGAGGCAGACGGCGTCCGGGGCGCCGGCGCGCGCGGCGAGCCGGGCGGCGCCGACGGCCCCGCCCGCCGGGCCGGAGAGCACCGTCCAGGAGCCGTGGCGCGCCGCGGTCGGCGCGTCGGCGACGCCGCCGCCGGAGAGCATGACCTCCGGCTCGGGCAGCCCGGCCTCGCGCGCCCGCTCGGCGAGCCGCGCGAGGTAGCGGCGCAGGAGGGGGGAGAGGGCGGCGTCGACGATCGTCGTCGCGCAGCGCTCGTACTCGCGGAAGACGCCCGCCGTCTCGTGCGAGGTCGAGACGTGGACGCCCGGCCGCTGCGCGCGCACGAGCTCGGCGGCGCGGCGCTCGTGCTCAGGGTGGCGGAAGCCCCACAGCAGGCAGACCGCGACGGCCTCGACGTCGTCGTCCAGGGCGGCGAGCCGCTCGGCGAGCGCCTGCTCGTCGAGCGGGCGCAGCACGCCGTCCGGCCCGCAGCGCTCGGGCACGGGGACGCGGCGCTGCGGCGGGACGAGCGGCGGCGGGTGGGCGGCACAGAGGCGGTAGAGCTCGGGCCGCGCCTGGCGGCCGAGCTCCTCGATGTCGGTGAAGCCCTCGGTGGCGAGCAGCGCGGTGGGAGCGGTCTTGCCCTCCAGCAGCGCGTTCGTCCCGACGGTCATCCCGTGGACGAAGCGCTCGACCGCGCGCGCCTCGGCGCCGGCGCGCGCGAGCGCGGCCTCGACGGCGGCGATGACGCCGGCGGACTGGTCGTCGGGCGTGGTCGGCGCCTTCGCGGTGACGACGCCGTCCGGGGTGAGCAGGACGGCGTCGGTGAAGGTCCCGCCGACGTCGACTCCGAGCAGCATCGAGGCCGGAACGCTAGACGGTCCGCAGACGCGCCACGGGGGCGGCCCCGGCCGCCCCCGTGGGCTCGAAGCGCTTCAGGCCCGGTCTCAGGCGGCCGTGGCGGCCGGCTCGACCTCGAGCGTCTCCTCGAGGTGGCGGTGCGACGGGCAGTACTTGCTCCCCGGCAGCGGGATCCGCTGGCACGGCGTGCCCTTGCGGGTGGTCGCGTGGCAGCAGAGCGGGCTGCCGTCGAACGTGACGCCGGCGCGCGCGTGGGCGTCCACGTACGCCGCGGCCAGGCGGACGTAGCGGTCGATGACGTGGTAGACCCGCAGCTGCGCCGTCATCGGGAACAGGTCCCGCACGTCGTTGAAGAGCGTGCGCGCGGGGCGCGCGAAGTAGAACCGATCGGTCGCCAGCCGCTCCATCGCGGCCTCGCAGGAGCGGAGCAGACGAAGCTTCCCCTCTCCCGGGCGATTCGGGTTCTCGATCACATACGGAGCCAGTTCGCGGTAGATCGAACGGCTGAACTGGTACATGGGAGCCTCCCTATCCCTGTCCTACGCCGCCCCACATCCACTGCTTCCCCCGGGCGGCGCGGATCGAGTATGACGGCCACGTGTAAAGCCGGAACGTAAGAAATGTTAAGGCCGCATTAAGGCGGGTATGTCCCTCTACCTGGCCATACAACGTCCCGGTGACGCGAAACTTGCGCTTCCGGGCCGTCAGTCCTCGTCCGGCAGGCGGCCGTAGATCGTCCGCTCGAAGATCTGGCCGAGCGCGTCGGTGATGCGCTCGGGGTCCGGCTGCGGCTCCTCGCGCGAGAAGTGGTACAGCGACCGCTCGACCATCCAGGTGAGTGCGGTCGCCGTCTCGGCGGGCGGGACGGGGGCGGCGAGGCCACGGCGCTGGTCGGCCTCGATCCGCTCGGCGATCGCGGTCGCGAAGCGGTTGGCGATGTCGAGCCAGGCGTCGCGCAGCTCCTCGTCGTAGCCCGCCGCCTCGGTCATGACGCGCAGCACCGCGCCGTGGGCGAGGTAGAGGTCGACGACGCGGCGGAGCGAGTCGCGCAGGCTCTCGTCGCCGTGCAGATAGCGGTCGGCCTCGCGGTAGAGCTGCTCGGTGGCGTCGGCGCTGAGGCGCAGCAGCACCTCGCGCTTGTCGCGGAAGTAGAAGTAGAAGGCCGTCCGCCCGATCCCGGCGCGGGCGGCGATCCGCTCGACCGTGAGGGCGGCGTAGGGGTGACCCTCCTGGAGGAGGGCGTCGGTGGCGCCGAGGATCGCGCGCTCCGCCTCGGCGCGGCGGCTCCGCTGATCCATGGTCGCCACGCGTCGGAGTGTACGCGGCCCGCAAGAACGTCCATGGGTGGACACCAGACGGGCTGGTGCTGGACGTTGTCGTGAGAACGTCCATGGGTGGACACCAGAGGGGCTGGTGCTGGACGTTGTCGTGAGAACGTCCATGGGTGGACACCAGAGGGGCTGGTGCTGGACGTTCTCGCGAGAGCGTCCATGGGTGGACACCAGAGGGGCCATTCCTGGACGTTCTCGGGAAAGCCCCACCTGCAGACGGCGCCGCGCCCCAGTGACGGATCGCCGCGGGCGTGGAAGAGTTGCCCTGTGCCCGCCGCCTCGCAGATCGGCCGAGACTCGCCTACCTGACGCTCGCGCTGCTCACGTCCATCGTCGCCTTCACGGTGGCGGTCACCGGCTTCGCCGTCTCGCTCTCGCTCGCCTGCTTCGTCGTCGGCCTGCCGGTGATCCTCGTGACCGCCTGGGCGTTCCGCCGCACCGCCGACCTCGGGCGCCTCAGCGTCGCGATCGCCGGCCGGCGCCCGCCCGCCCGCCGGCCGCTACGCCGACCATCGCGGGGAGCGCTTCCTCGCCCGCCTCGCCGGCACCCTCCGCGACCCCCAGACCTGGCGTGACCTCACCTGGCTGCTGTTGCACTCGTGCGTGGGCTTCGGCTACGCCGTCGCCGCCATCTCGATCGCCGGCACCGCCGCCTGCCTCGCCGCGATGCCGGCCTGGTACTGGACGGTCACCGAGGGTGTGGACTTCGCGATCTGGCGGATCGACACGCTCGGCGAGGCGTTCGCCGTCGTCCCGCTGGCGATCCCGGCCGCGATCCTCGGCGCCTGGCTGCTGCGGCTCATGGCCGAGTCCCATGTCCGCATGACCGAGGCGCTGCTCGGCACACCGGAGGGAGCGGCCGCCGAGCCCGCGCCGGACGCGCGCCGGCTCGTCCGGGCGCTCGCGCGCGGCCGGCGGCTCGCCCCGCACGCCGCCGTCGCGGCGCTCGCCGGGCTCGTCTGCACGCTCATCTGGGCGCTCACCGGCGGGAGCTTCTGGCCGGCGTGGGTCTGGTTCGGCCTGGTGACGTCCGTCGCCGCCCACCTGCTCGTCGTGCGGGCGGCGCGGGCGGCGGGCGACCGCCGGGCCGTGCTGCGCGCCGAGGCGGAGGCACGCCGCCGCGATGGTGGCCGTCTGCGTCGCCGTCTGGGCGCTCTCAGGCGGCGGCTACCCGTGGCCGGCGTGGCCGGCGCTCGGGCTCGCCGCCGCGCTCGCGCTCCACGCGCTCGTCGTCTTCCGCCACCGGCTGCCGTGGTGGCACGACCGCGAGCTCGCCGAGCGCGTCGACGTGCTGACGCGCAGCCGCCGCGGGGTGCTCGACGTCCAGGCGGAGGAGCTGCGCCGGATCGAGCGCGACCTCCACGACGGCGCCCAGGCGCGGCTCGTCGCGCTCGCCATGGAGCTCGGCCGCGCCGAGGAGCGCCTCGCCGGCCGGCCCGAGGTCGTCGAGATCCTCCGCCGCGCCCGCTCGGAGGCGGGCGCCGCGATCGCCGAGCTACGCGACCTCGCGCGCGGCATCGCGCCGCCGGTGCTCGCCGACCGCGGCCTCGTCGCCGCCGTCGAGGCGCTCGGGCGGCGCGTCGCGATGCCGGTCGAGGTCGTGGCCGAGCTCGAGCGCCGCCCGCCGGGCGTGGTCGAGAACGCCGCCTACTTCGTCGTGGCGGAGTCGCTCACGAACGTCGCCAAGCACGCGCCCGGCGCGCACGCGCGCGTGCGCATCGCCGGCGGCGAGGGCACGCTCGTCGTCGAGGTCGCAGACGACGGCCCCGGCGGTGCCGACCCCGAGGGCCGCGGGCTCACGGGCCTGCGCCAGCGCGTCGAGGCGCTCGACGGGACGCTCACCGTGACGAGCCCGCCCGGGCAGGGGACGACGATCCGCGCGGAGCTGCCGTGCGCGTCGTGATCGCCGAGGACCACCCGCTCCTGCGCGAGGGGATCGTCGCGCTGCTGCGCGACCACGACATCGACGTCGTCGCGACCGCCGGGGACGGCGACGGGCTGCTGCGCGTCGTCTCCGGCCACAAGCCCGACCTGGCGATCGTCGACGTCCGCCTGCCGCCGACGTTCACGGACGAGGGCATCCGGGCGGCGATCGAGGCGCGCGAGCGGCTGCCGGGCTGGCGATCTGCATCCTCTCCCAGTACGTCGAGCCGGTCTACACGCAGGAGCTGCTCGCCGGCGGACAGGGCGGCGTCGGCTACCTGCTCGAGGAGCGCGTCGGCGACGTGCGCGAGTTCCTCGACGCGATCCGCCGCGTCGCCGCGGGCGGCACCGCGCTCGACCGCGGGCGCCCGCCGCGCGCCCGGCCGTCCGGGCCCGGCGGCGACCGCTAATCTCGGCGCCTCATGGCCCAGCAGTACGTCTTCTCCATGTACCGCCTGTCCAAGGTCTACCCGCCGGACAAGGAGGTGCTGAAGGACATCTCGGTCTCGCTGCTGCCGGGCGCGAAGATCGGCGTGCTCGGCTACAACGGCGCCGGCAAGTCGACCCTGCTGCGCATCATGGCCGGCCTCGACGACGACTTCCGCGGCGAGGCCCAGCTCGCGCCGGGCGCGACCGTCGGGCTGCTGGAGCAGGAGCCCGAGCTCGACCCCACCAAGGACGTCCGCGGCAACGTCGAGGAGGGGCTCGCCGAGATCCGCGCGATGCTCGACCGCTTCAACGAGCTCGCCGCCAACTACTCCGACGAGAACGCCGAGGAGTTCGCGCGCCTGCAGGAGAAGATCGACGCGGTCGACGGCTGGAACCTCGACAACCGCATCGACCAGGCGATGGACGCGCTCCGCTGCCCGCCGGGCGACGCCTCGGTCGAGCACCTCTCCGGCGGCGAGCGCCGCCGCGTCGCGCTCGCGCGCCTGCTGCTCCGCCGGCCCGACCTGCTGCTGCTGGACGAGCCGACCAACCACCTCGACGCCGAGTCGGTCGCGTGGCTGGAGCGCCACCTGCGCGACTACCCGGGCACGGTCGTCGTCGTCACCCACGACCGCTACTTCCTCGACAACGTCACCGGCTGGATCCTCGAGCTCGACCGCGGCCGCGGCATCCCCTACAAGGGCAACTACTCCGGCTGGCTCGAGCAGAAGCAGCAGCGCCTCGAGCAGGCGGAGAAGAAGGAGGCCGCGCGCCTGCGCACGATCAAGCGCGAGCTCGAGTGGGTGCGCCTCAACCCCGCCGGGCGGCGCTCGAAGCCGAAGGCGCGCCTGCGCAACTACGAGGCGCTGCTCGCCCAGGACGCCGAGGTCAAGCTCGACCAGGTCCAGATCCACATCCCGGCCGGGCCGCGGCTCGGCGACGTGGTGGTCGAGGCGAAGGGCGTGACGAAGGCCTACGGCGACAGGATCCTCTTCGAGGACCTCACCTTCAGCCTCCCGCGCGGCGGCATCGTCGGCGTCATCGGGCCGAACGGCGCCGGCAAGACGACGCTGTTCCGGATGATCGCCGGGCTCGAGCAGCCGGACGCCGGCGAGCTGCGCGTCGGCGACACCGTCGAGCTCGCCTACGTCGACCAGGACCGCGCCGAGCTCGATCCCGAGAAGACGGTGTGGGAGGAGATCTCCGGCGGCGAGGACCAGATCAAGGTCGGCGACCGCTGGGTGAACTCGCGCGCGTACGTGGCGAGCTTCAACTTCCGCTCCTCCGACCAGCAGAAGAAGATCGCGAAGCTCTCCGGCGGCGAGCGCAACCGCGTGCACCTCGCGAAGCTGCTGCGCCGGGGCGGCAACCTGCTGCTGCTGGACGAGCCGACGAACGACCTCGACATCGACACCCTGCGCGCGCTCGAGGAGGCGCTGCTCGCCTTCGCCGGCTGCGCGGTCGTGATCTCCCACGACCGCTGGTTCCTCGACCGCATCGCCACCCACGTGCTCGCCTTCGAGGGCGACTCGCAGGTGACGTGGTTCGAGGGCAACTTCGACGCCTACGAGGAGTGGCGCCGGGAGCGGCTCGGCGAGGAGGCCGACCGCCCGCACCGGATCACGTACAAGAAGCTCGTCCGCGACTAGGGCGGCTCCGCCGCCGGCGCGGCGGGCCGCGCCGCGCGGGCTACGCGGCGGCGAGCGCCCACCGCGCGAGCTGGGCGATCGCCGAGCTCACGATCCCGGGCGCCTCGACGGGCAGCATGTGCCCGGCGCCGGGGATCTCGACGAGCTCGACGACCTGCGGCAGCGTCTCCGCCATCCAGCGGGCGTGCACCGGCGGGGTGAGCTTGTCGCGCTCGCCGGCGAGGACGACGGTCGGGACGTCGAGGTGCGCGACCGCCTCGCGCAGGTCGAGCGCCGACAGCGTCCCGCCGCAGGCGGCGCGGACGTCGTTGCGGCAGGCGAGCACGATCTCCTCGCAGAAGGCGACGGCGGCCGGCGACGCCGAGCGGCTGAGCGTGACGTAGCGGATCGCCCGGTGGCTGATCGGCGTCGAGCGCCGCGGCAGCGGCGCCGAGGCGCTGAGCATCCGTCGCCCGACGGCCGCCTTCACGCGGCCGAGCCGCCTCGGCGTGCGCAGGACGAGCGACTCGCTGACGAGGTCGCCCATGCCGGTCGCCACCAGCGCGGCGGCGGCGATCGAGTCGCGCAGGCGCTCCGGGTGGCGCGCGGCGCAGGCGACGACGGTCATCCCGCCGAGCGAGTGGCCGGCGACGACGGCCCGCTCGCCCGGGCGCAGCGCGGCGCGCAGCACCGCGTCGAGGTCGTCGGCGAAGGCGTCGGTCGAGTAGTCGCGGTCGGCGGGCATGCCGCTCGAGCCGTGGCCGCGGAGGTCGTAGGCGATGACGCGGAAGTCGCGCGCCAGCTCCTGGATCTGGAGCGTCCAGAAGCGGAGCGCGCACGTCCAGCCGTGGACGAGGACGACCGGCGGCGCGTCCTCGGGGCCGAACACCTCCGCGTGCAGCGGCGTCCCGTCGGCGGAGCTGACGGACAGCGGCCGCCCCTCCAGCGGCGCCCACAGGCGCGGGCGCAAGGGGTCGGCGTCGATGCGGCGCCGGTCGATCCGCCGCTGGATCTCCCAGGCCGTCGCGGCGGCGGCGGGCAGGGCCGCGGCGGCGAGCATGCGAGTCCTCGTCGTCATCGCGCGGCAGCGTACGGGAGCGCTAGCGGGGCAGGCGCCTCCAGGCGTCCGGGATCTCGTCGGAGCCCTGGAGGAAGTGGCCGATCTCGACCTGGACGAAGAGGGCCTTCGCGTCGGCGACGAGCTCGCCCTCGTGGCGGACCTCGCCGGCGAGGTGGAGCTTGCGCCCCTCGATGCGCTCCGTCCACGCCTCGACCTCGTAGGTGCGGTCGATGAAGGCCGGGCGGCGGTAGTTGACCTCGAGCTTGGCGGTGACCGCGGGCCGCTGGAGGAGCAAGAGGAGCGACCCGAGCGCGTCGTCGAGGACGGTCGCGATCGCGCCGCCGTGGACGAAGCCGGGCGCGCCCTCCTGGCGGCGGTCGAGGGTGACCTCGCCGCGGATGCGATCGCCGTCGACGCGCAGGCGGAGGCCGATCCCCGCCGGGTTGTCGCGCCCGCAGGCCATGCAGTTGGGCTGGTGCTCGAGGTACTCCGTCACGGCGGCGGCAAAGGCTATTCCCAGCGCTCGAAGCGATGTGTCCCGTCTGCGCGGATGATCGAGTGCATGCCCGCCAGCTCGGGCTTGGCGGTCGGGTGGTCGACGCGCAGGTGCGCCCCGCGGCTCTCCTCCCGCGCGAGCGCGCAGCGGGCGACGAGGCGGGCGAGCGGGAACGGGTCCTCGGCGAGCTCGCGCAGCCCCTCGGGCGTCCGCTCGAGCCCCGCCAGCCGCCAGAGCGCCTCCCGCGTCTCCGGTGTCGGCACCGGGTTCGGGCCGGGCGGCGGGGGCGGGGGCGTGACCGGCGGCGGTGCGGGCCCGGCCGCGGCGGCGAGCGCGGCGCGGCGGCCGAAGACGAAGCAGTCGGCGAGCGAGTTCGAGGCGAGGCGGTTGGCACCGTGGAGGCCGTTGCAGGCGCACTCGCCGACGGCGAACAGCCCGGGGATCGACGAGCGCCCGTCGAGGTCGGTCGCGACCCCGCCCATGGTGTAGTGGGCGGCGGGCGCGACCGGGATGAGGTCGCGGCGCGGGTCGAGGCCGGACTGGGCGAGCGCCTCGGCGATGTTCGGGAAGCGGCCCGGGTCGACGTGGCGCATGTCGAGGTAGACGGGGCCCTCGGCGAGCTTGCGCTGGACGGCGAGCGCGACCTCGTCGCGCGGCGCGAGCTCGTCGACGAAGCGCTCGCCGGAGGCGTCGAGCAAGGTCGCGCCCTCGCCCCGGATCGCCTCGGTGATGAGGAACCCGTCGCGCTCGCCGCCGACGAGCGCCGTGGGGTGGAACTGCTGGAACTCGAGGTCGGCGAGCTCCGCGCCGGCGGCGTGGGCGAGCGTCATGCCGGCGCCGATCGCCCCGCGCGGGTTCGTCGTCCGCGCCCACAGCGCCGCCGCCCCGCCGGTGGCGAGGATCGTGCCGCGGGCGAGCACGAGCAGCGAGCCGTCGTCGCGGCGCTCGGCGCGCACGCCGACGCAGCGCCCGTCGGCGATCCAGAGCGCGCTCGCGGTCGTCCACTCGAGCACCTCGATCCGCTCGTGCGTCGCCGCCAGCGCCGAGAGCTGGCGGGTGACGCGCCGCCCGGTCGCGCTCCCGCCGGCGTGGACGACGCGGCGGTGGGAGTGGCCGCCCTCCAGGCCGAGCGCGAGCTCGCCGTGGCGGTCGGCGTCGAAGCGGACGCCGAGGCGCTGGAGGTCGCGGACGCGGTCGGGCGACTCCTCGCAGAGCACGCGCGCGGCGCTCGGGCGACCGAGCCCGCGGCCGGCGGCGAGCGTGTCGGCGATGTGGTCGGCGACCGAGTCGCCCTCGGCGAGCGCCGCGGCGATCCCGCCCTGCGCCCAGTAGCTCGCCGACTGGTCGAGCGGGCGGCGGGAGACGAGCGCGACGCGCGCGCCCTCGCGCGCGGCGACGAGCGCCGCGTAGACGCCCGCGGCGCCCGCGCCGACGACGGCGACGTCGACGCGCAGCAGCGGCATGTCGGGCTCGCGGGCCATGGCGGCGCACTACGGTACCGGCGTGCTCTATTTCCGCCACGACTCGTCGCTCGAGCACGAGACCGGCGCCCATCCCGAGCGGCCGGCGCGCATCCCCGCGATCGAGCGGGCGCTCGAGGCGCGCGACTGGCTCGGCTGGGAGCGGGTCGAGGCGCCGGCGGCGGAGATCGAGCGGATCACCGCCGTTCACAGCGAGCGGCACGTCGCGGCGGTGCGCGAGATGAGCGAGGGCGGGGGCGGCTGGTTCGACCCCGACACCTACGCGAGCCCCGGCACCTGGCGCGCCGCGCTCCACGCCGCGGGCGGGGCGTGCGCGATGGTCGAGGCGCTGCTCGCCCAGGGCGGGCCGGAGGTCGCCTTCTGCGGGATGCGCCCGCCCGGCCACCACGCCGAGCCGGCGACGGCGATGGGCTTCTGCTTCTTCAACAACGTCGCGGTGGCGGCGCGCCACGCGCTCGCGCTCGGCGCGAAGCGGGTGCTCATCCTCGACTGGGACGTCCACCACGGCAACGGGACGAACGCGGCCTTCCACGACTCGCGCGAGGTGCTGTTCGCGAGCATCCACCAGTCGCCGCTCTATCCCGGCACCGGCTCGCTCGGCGACGTCGGCTCCGGCGAGGGGGAGGGGTACTCGCTCAACCTCCCGGTCCCGCCGGGGTCGGGCGAGGAGACGTTCGTCGCGCTCGTCGAGCACGTCGTGGTGCCGGCGGCGCGGCGGTTCGAGCCCGACCTCGTGCTCGTCTCCGCCGGCTACGACGCCCACCGCGCCGACCCGCTCGCCAACTGCGAGCTGGAGGCGGAGTCGTACGCGCACATGGCGCGCTGGGTCCGCTCGCTGGGCGTGCCGGTCGGGGTGGTGCTCGAGGGCGGCTACGACCTCGACGCGCTCGCCGCCTCGGTCGTCGCGACGCTCGAGGGGCTCACCGACGGCAAGGCGCCGCGCAGCGTCGAGCCGACGTACGTCGTCGAGCGGGCGCGCGAGGTCCACGGCAAGCGCTGGGCGCTGTGAGCGGGGCTGGGGCGGCCCAGATCGGCAAGCGTCCTGCCTTGTCCCGGCGATGGCTGGTGAGGACAGGACGCTTCTCCCGGCGGGCCGCCCGCTCGGATCGCACGCGCGGCGTCACTCGTCCCCGTTGACGAAGCGCGGGTAGCCGCCCGGGAAGCCGAGCCCGGCGTAGCGCTCGGCCTCGGCCTGCGCCTCCTCGGCGGTGTCGAACTCGCCGGCGAAGACGACCTGGTAGCCGGGGTTGAGGCTCGAGTAGTCGCTGGAGTCGAGCACGCCGGCGGGGATGCCCGCCTCGGCCGCCCGGCGGGCGAACTCGCGCGCGCCCTCGGCGGTCGTGGTCGACAGGAGGATGACGGTGTAGGCGCTCGTGCCCTCCGGCCAGGAGCGGATCTCGCCCTCCTCCGGCGCGGGCGTCGTCTCGGTCTCGGCGGTGTCGGTCTGCGCGGGCGTCGTCTCGGTGCCCTGCTGCGCGGTCGCGGGCGGCTGGACGGGCGGCCCGGCGACCTCCTCGGCGTCGCCGGCGATCTGGACGAGCGCGACCGCGACCGCCGCGCCCGCGAGCGCGACGACGACCGCCATGACGGCCGCGGGGAGCCGCCAGCTCGCCGGGCGGCGGTAGCCGAGGGCGATCCGCTCGCCGCAGGTCAGGCAGAAGAGCTGGTCGCGCTCGACGTCGGCGCCGCAGTGGGGGCAGGCGGCAGGGGCGGCTTGGGGGCGCTCCTCGGTCGTGGCCACGGCGTCAGGACGAGCGGGTCGGGGCCTGGGCGTCGGAGGCGGCGCCCTCGGCGCGGGGGAGCTCCTGCGTGGCGGCGGGGTCGTCGCGGCCGTTGCGCGAGGCGGGCGGCTTGCGCCGGCCGGCGTCGGCGGCCTCGCGCGTGGCCGCCTTCGCGCGCTTCCTCCCGCCGCCCTTGCGCAGCTCGGTCCCGCAGCGCTCGCAGTAGCGCGCGGAGGTGCCGGCGAGCAGCCCGCACGACGGGCACGGCCCGGCGACGCCGGCGCGGACGAGCTCGGCGGTCGTCCGCTCCTGCTCGAGCGCGGCGGCGAGCGCGCGCTCCTCGTCGTCGAGGGCGCGGATCTCGGCGAGCTTGCGGTCGAGCAGCTCGGGCTCGTGGCGGTCCCGGCGGTGCATCTCGAACAGCAGCGCGCCGAGCTCGAGCAGCATCGCCTCGCGCCGGCGTCGGAGCTGGCGGGCGCGGCGGCGCATCGCGCCCCGCTCGCGGGCGCTCGGCCGCCCGGCGCGGACGTTCGCCTCGGCGGGATCGGTTCCGGCCGGAACGGCGCGACCGGCCGCGGCCTCGTCGGCCATCTCCCCGGCGCGCCGCCACAGCCGTGTCAGCGAGGGGCGCATGTGCGCACACGATAGCCCCGCGCCCCGCGGGCTCCCGCCGTCGGCGGCGGGTTCCGCCGGCTCGTCCGGGGTCCCTCCGCCCGGCCCGAGGGGCGTTCGACGTTCTGCAGCGGATTCCGCGCCAAACGTCGAACACCCCCTTGCGGGAGCGCCGGTCGTGTCCGTTGAGCGGTCCGCCTCAGCGCCCCGCCACCAGGTCCCGGTATGCCGCCGCCACCCGCTGCGCCATCCGGCGGCGGTCGAAGATCGCCGCGCGCGCCCGCCCGGCGACGCGCGGGTCGGGGTCGTCGAGGTGGGGCGCGGCGGCGGCCGCCCAGCGCTCGAGGTCGAAGGGGGCGCAGAGCGTCCCCGGGATGCCCTCGAGCGCGAGCGGGGCGATGCCGACGTCGGTGGCGAGCACCGGCACGTCGCAGGCGAGCGCCTCGAGCGTCCCCAGGCCGAAGCCCTCGCGGTCCGAGCAGACGACGACGGCGTTGGCGGCGTTGACGTGGTCGGGGACGTCGTCGGGGTGGGTGCCGTCGTAGGTGAGCAGCGTCGCGCACGTCGCCTCGGCGAGCGCCCGCGCGCGGTCGGCCCGCTTCTCGGGACGCGCCGGGTCGGCGGGGAGGAGGAGGTAGCGGCCGCCGGGATCGAGGCCGAGCCGCTCGCGCGCCGCGCGCCGGTCCGCGGGGCGGAAGCGGTCGAGGTCGACGCCGCAGGGCAGCACGGCGACGCGCCGGCGGCTGCCCGCCCCGCGCAGGCCCTCGCGGGCGAGCGACGCCGAGACGGCCGCCGGCAGGGCGGCGAGCGCGGCGGCCGCGCGCGAGAGGGGGCCGACGCGGGGGTGGCGGAGGTCGGAGCCGTGGAAGGTGACGACGTGGGGCGCGCCGCGGAGCGCGAACGCCACCCAGGCGGTGAGGCCGTAGTGGGCGTGGACGACGTCGAAGCGCTCGCCCCGGAAGCGGGCGCGCAGCTCCCGCGCCGCCCGCGCGTAGGCCGCGGGCCCGCCGCCGCGGAAGGCGAACAGCTCGACCTCGAGCCCGTCGATCTCGCGCAGCGCCGCGACCTGGTCGGCGACGAAGCGCCCGAGCTCCGGCCGCTCGGGCGAGGGGTACATGTTCGTGACGACGAGCACCCGCATGCGGGCGCCAGCCTAGATCGTCACATCCCGTCGCACCTGGGCCACGGCCGGTCGCCGCCCAAACCACCGCGGCGTGGGCGGGCCGTGACCGGCGGCTTGGGCGCGCCGTGACCGGCCGGCGCAGGCGGCCGGGCGGGGCCGGCCGGGAGGCTCAGACCTCCACCGTTCCACTGACGATCCGCGGCTCGGGCACCTCCTCGCCACGCTCGCGCAGGAAGTCGAGGTGGAGCGCGATCGCCTCGCGGACGTTCGCCTCCGCCTCCTCCAGGGTCTCGCCGTGCGAGAAGACGGGGAGGTGCGTGACGGAGGCGGACCAGCTGCCGTCGTCGGCTTGCTCGTAGATGACGTGCCACTGAGCCAAGGCGCATCTCCTCCGGTCGGTTCGAGACGGCTCCACAGCCTAGATGGTTGATTCCACGGTGGGTTAGACGGCGAGCGCGGCGAATGCCCGGGTCGGTTGGGCCAGGAGGTGGTTGAGCCAGACGCCGGCGGCGAGGGCGAGGAGCTTGCTGGCGATCCTGGCCCGAAGCCCGGTGAGGGTGCGGGCGCGGTGGCGTTCGAGGCCGAGGCGGTCCTTGAGGGTCCAGAAGACGCTCTCGATGCGCTGGCGGATCGATGAGAGGTGCAGGCCGTTGTGGGGCTCGTCGCGGCGGTGCGGGCGAAGGACCGTTGCCTTGAAGGTGGAAGCGACGGTCTGTTCGAACTCGCGGCCGGCGTAGCCCTTGTCGCAGACGATCGCCTCGCCGCCGCGCAGCGCGAGCGGCAGCAGCCTGAGCGCGACCTCGCGTTCCTTCTGGTCGGCGGGGGCCAGGATCGCGGCTCGGGGTGTGCCGTCGGGTGCGCAGCAGAGGTGTAGGCGCATGCCCCAAAACCAGCGCGAGTGCGAGCGGCAGTAGCCGTAGCCGCAGGCGTCGGCCAGCTCGGAGCGGCGGGCGGTCTCGACCGAGCGGCCGCATTCCACCGGGGTGGAATCCAGCAGCACGACGTCGTCGTGGTAGCCGGGCGAGTCGGCGGCGAACACGCCGCAGAGCCACTCGATCGTCTCGGCCAGCCGGCGGCGGCGCTTGAGGTAGCCGGGCTGCTTGGGCAGCCGAGGGAACAGGTGCCCCAGGCGCTTGGCGGCGACGGCGAGGAACTCGCGATCCGAACTGATGTTCATCACCGCCTGGGCGACGCACAGCGTGACAACCTCCGCGTCGGTCACGCTGCGGCGAGCGTTCTTCTGCCGTTCGGGCAGGAGATCGTCGGCGGTGCAGAACACCGCAGTGAGCAGCAGGTCGAGGTCGGCGAGCATCGTGGCCCCCCTTTCCGGGTCGACGGCGCGTAGAGACACCGCCGACTTCGACCTCTGCTCGCTTTTTCCGCTCAGGCGGTTTGCTCCGCCGAAGCGGTCACGCGCCGCTCAGCGCCCGACAGTCCGCTTCGAGCGCCCGCAGACCCTCATCTCCGACGGTTCCGGAGGCGTAAGAAGCGATGAACCACAACGACTTCGATCCCCACCTCCTCATCGGGCTGCTCTCGCTCGCCACCAGCGCGCTCAGCACCCAGCTCACCCTGCTCATCGTGGCCCTCGGCCCCCTCGCAGCACTGATTGTCATCGCGTTCATCACCAGCTCGGCGATTACCGCCGCGGTGATATGGCATTTCCAGCAGCGAGCGCCACCCTAACGCTCGCCATGGAATCAACCATCTAGGCGCCCGGATCGTCACGTTCCCGTCGCCGTCTTGTCACACGCGGGTGTGGAGCCGTCACCTGCCGCCGAGCAGCATCGCGGGCGTCCGAGTCGTCCGCACAGGAGGTTGCCTGACATGTACCGGGTGATGGCCCGTGCCCACCTCGCGCTCGCCCGCGCGGGCGGCGCCCTGCGCGCGAGCGCCGGCCAGGGCACGGTCGAGTACGTGGCGCTCATCCTGCTCGTCGCGCTCGTCATGGCGGGCGTCGTGACGGGGATGAGCGAGTTCCGCACCGACGAGGGGCAGAGCCTCGCCAACGTCCTGCTGGACAAGCTCAAGTCGGCGGTCCGGAAGGTGGCGTTCTGAGGGTGGCGGCGGGGCCGTGCGGGGGCGTCCGCCGGGCGGCCATGCGAACATTGCTCGCCGTGTCCGCCTCCACCGCAACGCCTGCGATGACCGCCCGCCGCCGCCTCGGCGCGCCCAGCCGCGCCGTCCCGTCCGCGCCGAGGAGGGCGGCGTGACGAGGCACGACGGCCGCGCGCCGGACGAGCTGCGCCCGGTCTCGATCGAGCCCGGCTTCGTCCGCACCGCTACCGGGTCGGCGCTCATCACGGTGGGCGGCACGCGCGTCATCTGCACCGCCTCGGTCGTCGAGGACGTGCCGAAGTGGCTCGCCGGCGAGGGGCGCGGCTGGGTGACCGCCGAGTACGGGATGCTCCCGGCCTCGACGGGCGAGCGGAAGAAGCGCGACGTCAGCAAGGGCCGCCCGGACGGGCGGACCGTCGAGATCCAGCGGCTCATCGGCCGCTCGCTGCGCGCGGTCGTCGACTTCGAGGCGCTCGGCGAGCGGACCGTCTACATCGACTGCGACGTGCTCGAGGCCGACGGCGGCACCCGCTGCGCCTCGATCACCGGCGGCTACGTCGCGCTCCAGCTCGCGCTCGAGCGGGTCGTCGAGGAGGGGCTGCTCGAGCGGCTGCCGCTCACCGGCTCGGTGGCGGCGGTCTCCTGCGGCGTCGTCGACGGCGTTCCCTGCCTCGACCTCGACTACCCGGAGGACTCGACCGCCGAGGTCGACATGAACGTGGTCATGACGGGCGACGGGGGCCTCGTCGAGGTCCAGGGCACCGCCGAGCGGACGCCGCTCACGCGCGCGTCGCTCGACGAACTGCTCGAGCTCGCGGCCTCCGGCATCGAGCGGCTGCGCGAGGCGCAGGCGGCCGCGACGGGCGGCCTGCCCGCGAGCGCCCCCGCCGACTGAGCGAGGCGAGCGCCGTGCGGCTCGTCCTGGCGACCCGCAACCCCCACAAGGTGCGCGAGTTCGCCCAGCTGCTGGCCGGGCACGAGGTCGTCCCGCTGCCCGACGACGTCGAGCTTCCGCCCGAGACCGGCGAGACGTTCGCCGAGAACGCGCTCGGCAAGGCGCGCGCCGCCGCGGCGGCGACCGGGATGGCGGCGATCGCCGACGACTCGGGGATCGAGGCGGCGGCGCTCGGCGGCGCGCCGGGCGTGCGCTCGGCCCGCTACGCCGGCGAGGACGCGACCGACGAGGAGAACCTCGCCAAGCTCCTGCGCGAGGTGCCCGCCGACGGGGACCGCCGCGTCGCCTACGTCTGCGCGCTCGCCTACGTCGACCCCGACGGGCGCGAGCGGCTGTTCGAGGGGCGCTGCGAGGGCGAGCTCGCGCACGAGCCCCGCGGGGAGGGCGGCTTCGGCTACGACCCCGCCTTCCTGCCGGCGGACCTGCCGGACGGCCGGACGATGGCGGAGCTCGCGCCGGAGGAGAAGGACGCCATCAGCCACCGCGGGCGCGCCGCCCGCGCGCTGCTCGCCTGGCTCGACGGCGGCGCGCCATGAGCCGCCGCCCGGCGAGCGTCGTCGTCGAGCCGGCCGCCTTCGGGCGGCGGAAGGCGCGCGCGGCCGCCTTCTCGATCGCCTCGAACCTCACGCTCATCGCGCTCAAGCTCGCCGCCGGCATCGTCACCGGCTCGATCGCGATCATCACCGAGGCGGTCCACTCGAGCATCGACCTCGTCGCCTCGGTCATCGCCTGGTTCAGCGTCCGCAAGGCGGAGGAGCCGGCCGACGAGGGGCACCACTACGGCCACGCGAAGATCGAGAACGTCTCCGCCGCGATCGAGGGCGTGCTCATCCTCGTCGGCGCGGGGGTCATCGTCTACGAGTCGATCCGCCGCCTCGCCGACCCGCACGGGATCGAGGCGCTCGGCTTCGGCATCGCCGTCATCGCCTTCTCGGGCGTGGCGAACCTCGCGATCTCGGCCTACCTCTACCGGCAGGCGCGGCTCACGCACTCCCCGGCGCTCGAGGGCGACGCCGCGCACCTGCGCACGGACGCGCTGACGTCGTTCGGCGTCCTCCTCGGGCTCGTGCTCGTCGAGGTCACCGGGGCGGAGGCGCTCGACCCGGTCGCGGCGCTGCTCGTCGCCGCGGCGATCATCTGGGCCGGCGCGCGCATCGTCACCGGGTCGCTGCGGGTGCTCGTCGACGAGACGCTCCCCGCCGACGAGCTCGCCGAGGTCCGCGACGTCATCGAGCGGCACGGCGCGCCCGAGATCGAGGGCTTCCACAAGCTCCGCGCCCGCCGCGCCGGCAGCCGCCGCTACCTCGACCTCCACGTCCAGTTCCGCCCCGGCACGACGCTCGAGCGCGCCCACGAGGTCGCCCACGAGCTCCAGGCCGGCATCCAGGCCCGCCTCCACGAGGCCGACGTGCTCATCCACGTCGAGCCGTCGCGGGAGGGCAGGGATGGCATCGCGAAGGGCGTCCCTCACCCCGATGCGTAGGAGCAAGGGATGAACTGCCGCCGTCTACGGGGCGGTCAACAGCTTGTAGGCCGCCCGGGCTCTGACGGCCTGGTCGGTCCCGGTCTCGGTTCGCTGTAGCGCCTGCGTCCCGCCGGGAACCGGGATCGTCTCGTGCTTCTCGATCGTCCTCGGCGGAGTCTTTAGGCCGTCGGGGCCGAGGACATCAACCCTGGCGCCATCGCGCTCGAAGGTGAAGAGCGTCGGCGTACCGATCAAGCCTGTCGGCTCGCCCGCCTCATAACCAAGTCGGATCAAGCGCTCAGCGACCAGCTCGGTCAGGCTCCGTGGGCGCTGCCGACTGTCGGCGAGGATGTCGATGTCCACGGTTGGTCGTATCCGCCCTTGCCCGTGGCGAAGAGCGTGCAACTGGACCATCAGCCCGCCCACGAGGACCCAGCCTTGGTCGGGCAACTCGTCGGCCAGAGCGAGAGCGGACTCCCAGAGGCGCTTGGCGCGGTCGTCAACCGGCTGGATTCGGACGACGGCCGCCGAATGGATGGGGCCCGCGACGGACCGATCCGTGTGTGGACGTCGTCTGCGAGCCATTCGCGCGATCGGGGGGATTCAGCTCGATGCTGCTCGCCAGCGGTGCTCTTGATCCAGCCGGCGGAGGGTCGCGAGGCCGATCCGGCTGCTGCGAACATCGAGCTCCTGGGCCAGATCGAGCGCCACCACGGCGAGCGGCGCGACATGCTTCCGAAACGGCCAGATGCCCTCGGGAACGACGCGTAGCCGAACGTTCCCGGCGGTCCCGACGCGAGGCTCCTCCAGGGCAAACGTGGTCATCACGTCTACGACTGACTCGGCCGGGACGTACGCGTCGACCTCGTCGCTGGCGCTGAGCCCCAGCTCATACTCGCCCGCGGCGCTGATGCCCGTGAGGACGATCCGCTGATCGGAGGACAAGTGGCGAAGGACGCCGGGGTGCGCGACGAGCGAACGCTCCGAAGCCCGTTGGTCGAAGCGGTCGAGGAGGCCTTCGACGCCACCACGCAGCTCGAGTAGACGCCGAAGCCGGGAGCGGGCGGAGCCCGAGATCTGCGGGTTGTTCTCACCGGATGCGAGGAACAACACCGCCCAGGCATTCGCGGGGGTGAGGGAGCGCCCGCGACCGCGTCGCTCGCGTCGACGGCGACGGACACTGGCGCTGTGCACTAGCCAGCGCCCGCCCACCTTGCGGCCATCAAGTCGGCCGGCGGCCAGCATCGCCCTTACGCGGGCGGCATTGACACCGAGCTCTCGCGCTGCAGCGCTGACAGAGATGAGGTCGGCGCTTGCCATGCATCAAATATAGCGATAGCGCTGCATTTGATGCAACGGACTACCGCGAAACAGCCCGTACGCAAATGTAGCGCTAGCGCTATATTTGATTCGCGCTCGTGTCTCAGCGCAGGTTCACGGCCGCCGCCGCCGCGATCGCGAGCAGGACGCCGAAGTAGCCGACGTAGCCGTTGAGGAGGACGATGACGCCGGCGACGAGGCAGACCCCGACGGTCACCAGCCAGGCGATCCGGGAGAGAGGCACGGCGGCTATTCTGGCGGGCGATGCCGGACGCCGCGCAGACCCCGCAGCTCGCGCTGCGCTACCTCGCGGAGATGAGCACCGACATCAAGGCGTCGCTCATCCTCGACCGCGCCGGCGCGCTCGCCGCCGCCCGCGGCGCCGCCGGCGGGCAGGCCGGGGAGATGGCGGAGCTCGTGCGGGCGCTCTTCGACACGGCCGGCGAGGGCGTCTCGCAGGTGGAGGTGACGACCGCCGACGGCGGCGTCTTCGCGCTGCGCGAGCACGGCTGGACGATCGCCGCGGTCACCACGCGCTTCGCGCTCCCGTCGCTCATCTTCTTCGACCTGCGCAGCGTGCTGTCCGACCTGGAGGCGCGGGCGGCGTGATGCGCAGCGTGCTCTCGCACCCGGAGGCGCGCGCCGCGTGAAGGACCGCAAGGGCCCCGTCGGCAAGGTCGGCACGATCGCGGCGGGCCTCGCCGCCGCCGCGCGCCGCCGCCAGAACGGCCGCGAGCCGCGCGTCGTCGTCTACGACGCCGTCGGGCACGGCCGCCTGCTCGGCGCCGCCGACCCGGCGCGCGAGCCGCTGCTCGCCGCCGGCCGGCGCCTCATCGAGCTCGGCCTGCGGGAGGACGCGTGAGCGGCCTCGTCGACCCCGAGCTCGCCGCCCGCGTGCTCGAGCGCGCCCTCGCGCGCGGGGGCGACTTCGCCGACCTCTACGTCGAGGACCGCTCGAGCCTCGCGGTCACCCTCGACGACCGCCGCGTCGAGCGCCCGCAGACCGGCCGCGAGCGGGGCGCGTCCGTCCGCGTCGTCGTCGGCGACGCGAGCTACTTCGGCCACGTCGACGGTCTCGCCGAGGAGGATCTGCTGCGCGTCGCCGAGTCGGTCGCCCAGGCCGTCCGCGGCGACGCCCGCGCGCCCGCCGCGCTCGGCGCGGCCTCGGCGGCGAAGGGCCACGAGGTCCGCCGCCGTCCCGAGGAGGTCGACGCCGCCACGAAGGCCGAGCTGCTGCGCGCCTGCGACGAGCGCGCCCGCTCGGTCGCCGGCGAGATCGCGCAGGTGAGCGCGAGCTACGCCGAGAGCCGCCGGCGCGTCGAGATCTACAACTCCGACGGCCTGGCCGCCGCCGACGACCGCACCCGCGTCCGCCTCGGCGTCCAGGCGGTCGCCCGCCGCGACGGCCGCGTCGAGACCGGCCACGAGACGCTCGGCGGCCACGCCGGCTTCGAGCTGCTCGAGGCCGACCCCGAGGCGGTCGCCGAGTCCGCCGCCCGCAAGGCGCTCACGCTGCTCGACGCCGTCGACGCGCCGACGGGGAAGATGCCGGTCGTCGTCGGCAACGGTTTCGGCGGCGTCCTCCTCCACGAGGCCGTCGGTCACGGGCTGGAGGCCGACGCGATCCAGAAGCGGGCGAGCATCTACGCCGGCAAGCTCAACGACAAGGTCGCCGAGCCGTTCGTCACCGCCTACGACGACGGCGCCCGCGCGAACGCGTGGGGAAGCGACGGCATCGACGACGAGGGCACGCCGACCCAGCGGACGACGATCATCGAGGAGGGCCGCCTCACCTCCTACCTCTACGACCTCGTGCGCGCGCGCAAGGACGGCGTCCGCTCCACCGGCAACGGCCGCCGCGAGTCCTTCCGCCACCTGCCGCTGCCGCGCATGACGAACACGTACTTCGCGCCCGGCGACGCGACGAAGGACGACCTCATCGCCGGCGTCAAGCGCGGGCTCTACGCCGTCTCCTTCGGCGGCGGCCAGGTCGAGCCGGCGACCGGCGACTTCGTCTTCGGCGTCTCCGAGGGCTACCTCATCGAGAACGGCAGGGTGACCGCGCCGGTCCGCGGCGCGACGCTCATCGGCAACGGGCTCGAGGCGCTCGCGGCGATCGACGGCATCGCCTCCGACCTCGACATCGCGACCGGCTTCTGCGGCAAGGGCGGCCAGCGCGTGCCCGCCGGGGTCGGCCAGCCGCACGTCCGCCTGCGGGCGCTCACCGTCGGGGGGACCGCGTCCTCGTGAGCGAGCTCGCCACCGCCGCCGAGCGCGCGCTCGCGCTGGCCGCCGACGCCGGCGCCGACGAGGCCGAGGCCTGGTGCGAGCGCTCGGTCAGCCGCCAGATCCGCGTCTACGACGGCCGTGTCGAGAGCCTCTCCGACGCCGGCTCGCGCGGGCTCGGCCTGCGCGTCTTCTGCGGCGCCCGCAGCGGCTACGCCTACGGCACCGACCTCACCGACGCGGGCCTCGCCGCGCTCGCGCACGCCGCCGTCGGCGCCGCGCGCGTCGCCGACGAGGACGAGTACGCGGGCCTGCCCGACGAGTGCGGCACGACCCCGGTCGAGGGGCTCTTCTCGCCCGCCGTCCGCGAGTGGACGACCGAGCGCAAGGTCGAGCTCGCGCTCCAGATCGAGCGGGCCGCGCGGGCGCACGCGGGCGTCACGCAGGTCGAGGACGTCGTCTACGCCGACAGCGAGGGGGAGGTGGCGCTCGCCAACACGCGCGGCTTCTCCGCCGCGTACGAGGCCTCCGCCGCCTGGGCGTACGTCTCCGCCTTCGCCGGCGAGGGCGCCGACCTCATGACCGGGCTCGGCGTCGGGCTCGCGCGCGACCCCGGCGGGCTCGACCCCGTCGCGATCGGCGACGAGGGCGCCGAGCGCGCGCTCGCGCTGCGCGGCGCCCGCCAGCCGAAGAGCCGCCACTGCCCGGTCGTCCTCGACGCGTTCGTCGCCGCGAGCTTCCTCGGCTTCATCGGCGGCATGCTCTCCGCCGAGGCCGTCCAGCGCGGTCGCTCGCTCTTCGCCGGCCGGGAGGGCGAGGAGATCGCCTGGAGCGGCCTGCGCCTCGCCGACGACGCGACCGACCCGGGCGGGCTGGAGAGCGCCCCCTTCGACGGGGAGGGCTCGCCGTCGCGGCGGACCGTGCTCATCGAGGACGGGCGCCTGGCGACCTACCTCTTCGACGCGCGCACCGCGCGCAAGGCCGGGCGGCGGACGACCGGCAGCGCGGGGCGCAGCTCCTACCGCACCCCGCCGTCGGTGAGCACGAAGAACCTCGTCCTCGATCCCGGCGACGCGCCGCTCGAGGAGCTGCTGCGCCGCGCCGGCGACGGCCTCTACGTGACCGACGTCGCCGGGCTGCACTCCGGCGTCAACCCGGTCTCGGGCACCTTCTCGGTCGGCGCCACCGGCCGCCTCATCGAGGACGGCGAGCTCGGCCGGCCGGTGCGCGAGATCACGATCGCGAGCGACCTCGTCTCGATGCTCCGGTCGGTCCAGGCGGTCGGCTCGGAGACCCGCTGGGTGCCCTTCGGCGGGAGCGTGAAGGCGGCCCCGCTGCTGCTCGGCGAGATGGCCGTCTCGGGCGCCTGAGCGGGCGCGAGAGGCGTCTTTTCGCGGACTTTGCGGGCGCGGATCGGCCGCGAACCCGCATGAGAAGCGGGTTTCGTCCGTTCCCGTTGTTAGCTTCGGGCCCTTCGGACAACCCGTTAGGAGGAAAGGTGACGAAAGCCGAGTTCGTGGACCAGGTTGCGGCGACCTCCGGCCTGGCCAAGAGCGACGCCGCCAAGGCGGTCGACGCCGTGCTGTCGGTGATCGAGGAGACGCTCTCCCGGGGCGGTGAGGTGAACTTCACCGGCTTCGGCAAGTTCTCCGTGGCCGAGCGCGGCGCGCGGCAGGGCGTCAACCCGCAGACCGGCGAGAAGATCCAGATCGCGGCCACCAAGGTCCCTCGGTTCTCGCCCGGTTCCGCCCTCAAGAAGGCCGTCAAGGGCTGATCACGGCCCCGGCTCGACCCGCAGGGCGCCGCCGGCCTGCCGGGCCGGTGGCGGCCCTCCGTCTGTGGCATCCTCGGCGCCCGATGGACCGGGAGCCAGGAAGCCGATGACGGAGCGGTCGAGTCCGTTCCCGGACCGGCTGGCTGCGCTCGTCGAGGAGCGGCGCAGCCAGATCGTCCTGGGGCTCGACCCCGACCCCGCCGCGCTCTGGCCGAGGGCCGTCGAGGCGGCGGGGACGGCGGGGGACGCCCGCGAGCGGACCGCCGCGGCCGTCGCCGCCCACTGCCGGGCGGCGATCGAGGCCGCCGGGCCCTCCTGCGTGGCGGTGAAGCTCCAGCTCGCCTGCTTCGAGCGCCTCGGCGCGCCGGGCTGGGCGGCGCTCGAGCAGGCCGTCGCGGCCGCGCGCGAGCACGGCCTGCTCGTCATCGCCGACGGCAAGCGGGGCGACGTGCCCGTCACCGCGAAGGCGTACGCGCAGGCGCTCGTCGGCTCGGTCGACGGCCCGTTCGGGGCGGTCGCCGGCCTCGGCGCCGACGCGTTCACCGCCAACCCGCTGCTCGGCCGCGACGCCCTCCGGCCGCTGCTCGAGGCGGCCGCCGCCGCGGGCGCCGGCGCGTTCGTGCTCGTGCGGACGTCGAACCCCGGCGCGGGGGAGATCCAGGACGCCGACGCCGGCGGGCGGCCGCTGCACGAGCGCCTCGCCGGGCTCGTCGCCGAGCTCGGCGAGCCGACGACCGGCTCGTCCGGCCTCGCCGCGGTCGGGGCGGTCTGCGGCGCGACCCGGCCCGAGCTGCTCGGCCGCCTGCGCGAGCTCATGCCGCGCGCGATCTTCCTCCTGCCCGGCGTCGGCGCCCAGGGCGGGACCGTGGAGGAGCTCGCGCCCGCGTTCGCGCCCCATCCGGCCGCCGGGCTCGTCGCGGCGTCGCGCTCGATCGTCAACGCCGCGGCCTCCACCGGCGGCGACCCGGCGTCGGCCGCCGCGGAGGCCGCCGAGGCGCTGCGGCGGGCCACCTGGGAGCTCGCCGGCCGCGCCTAAGCGGCGCGCCGGCGACCGGGTCCGAGCGCGGCGCGCGGAGATACCATCCGCGGTCGCAGATGGACCGACCGCGTCGCAGCCCGTTGCGCATGCTGGCCCCCCTCTCGATCGTGGCCTTCGCGCTGGCCCTGGTCGTCGTCGTGGCGACCGCCGGCACCGGCTCCGACGGCCCCGACCGGGACGCGCAGCGCGCCGAGCAGCGCGACCTCGGCGGCCGCGTCGCGGAGGACGACACGACGACGACCGAGGAGGCGGGCTCCGAGGACGCCGCCGGGGCGGAGGAGGACTCGGAGGAGGAGCTGCCGGACGACGTCTACGTCATCGAGCCGGGCGACACCCTGGGCGCGATCGCCGAGCGCGTCGGCATCAGCGTCGAGCGCCTCCAGGAGCTCAACCCCGACATCGATCCCCAGGCGCTCGTGTCCGGCCAGCAGCTCAAGCTGCGCGAGTGACCCTCGCCCGCGCCCTCGCCGCCCTGCTCGCCGCCTGCGCGCTCGCGGCCGCCCCGTCGAGCGCCGCGGAGCGCCCGCCGTCGCTGCGGGCCGAGGCCGCGATCGTCGTCGACGCCGACACCGGCGAGGTGCTCTTCGAGCACGACGCCGACGAGCGCCACGCGATCGCGAGCGCGACGAAGCTCATGACCGCGCTGCTCGCCATCGAGCGGCTCGACCCGCGCCAGACGCTCGAGGCCGCCGACTACGACCCGGCGCCGGTCGAGTCGCAGATCGGCCTGCGGCGGGGGGAGCGGATGGCGGTCGAGGACCTGCTCGAGGCGCTCATGCTCGAGAGCGCGAACGACGCCGCGGTGACGCTCGCCGAGGGGGTGGCGGGCTCGGTGCGCGCGTTCGTCGCCGAGATGAACGCGCGGGCGGAGGCGCTCGGCCTCGACGACACCCGCTACGTCGACCCGATCGGCATCGGCGCGCGCAACCGCTCGAGCGCCGAGGACCTCGCGACGCTCGCCCGCGTGCTGCTGCGCGACGAGGACTTCGCCGCGCTCGTCGACCGCCCGACCGCGGTGCTGGAGACGGGCGCGCGCCGGCGGGTGGTGCGCAACCGCAACCGCCTCGTCGCCACCCACCCGTTCGTCGACGGGGTGAAGACCGGCCACACCCGCGAGGCCGGCTACGTGCTCGTCGGCTCGGCGACCGGGCGGCGCAAGCAGGTCGTGAGCGTCGTGCTCGGCGAGCCGAGCGAGGCCGCCCGCGACGCCGACACGCTCGCGCTGCTGCGCTGGGGGATCGACCAGTACCGGCGCGTCCCCGTCGTCAGGGCGCGGACCGTCATCCACCGCGTCCCCGTCCGCTGGCTCGACGACGGCGAGGCGGCGCTCATGGCGACCGAGGACGTCGCGCTCACCGTCCGCCGCGGGGAGCAGCCGCGGACGATCATCGACGCCCCCGACGAGCTCGAGGGCCCGCTGCCCGCCGGGGAGCGGGTGGGGTGGGTGTCGGTCGTCCACCGCGGCAAGGTCGTGCGGCGGGTTCCGCTCGTCACCGCGGCCGAGGTCCCGGGCGCCCGGGCGATCCGCCGGCTCACCGCGATGCTGGGGATCGCCTTGACGGTCATCGTCATCCTCGCCATCCTCGTCGCGTCCATGCTCGTGGCGCTACGGATTCGCGCCGTGCGGAGGAGGAGGACCGGAGCATGATCATCACCGTCACGCTGAACCCTGCGATGGACCGGACGCTGGCCGTGCCGAACTTCCGGCTCGGCCACCGGCACCGCGCCATCGAGCAGACCTCGATGGCGGGCGGCAAGGGCGTCAACGTGGCGCGTGCGCTCAAGACCCTCGGTCAGCCGGTGATCGCGACGGGCATCGCGGGCGGCCACACCGGCACCCGCATCATCGAGCAGCTCACCGAGGACGCGATCCTCAACGACTTCGTCCGCATCCGGGGCGAGTCGCGCACCTCGACCGCGGTCGTGGACCCGACGTCGGGGGTCCAGACCGAGATCAACGAGCGCGGCCCCGTCATCGCCGAGGCCGAGCTCGAGCTCTTCGTCGACAAGCTCCTCTACCTCGCGAAGGGCGCGGAGGTGTGCGTCTTCGCCGGCAGCCTCCCGCCGGGCGTCCAGCCCGGCATCTACGCCGACCTCATCGGCGAGCTGAAGAAGCTCGGCGTCGTCTGCGTGCTCGACTCCGAGGGCGAGCCGCTGCGGCTGGGCACGAAGGCCGGCCCGGACGTCGTGGCGCCGAACCAGATCGAGGCCGAGGAGCTCGTCGGGCACGAGTTCTCCGACGAGGAGGACCGCGTCCTCGCGGTCGCCGAGATGGCCGCGATGGGCGCTCGCGAGGCGATCATGACGCTGCCGGACGGCTGTATCGCCGCGGTCGACGAGGGCGAGGGCGAGCGGCGGATGTACCGGGTGACCGTCGAGCATCAGGAGGCGGTGTCGGCGGTCGGCTCCGGCGACGCGTTCCTCGCCGGCTACGTCGCGGCGCGCTACTCCGGCCGCTCGCCGGCCGACGGGCTGCGCTTCGCGGTCGCCTGCGGCGCCGAGTCGACGCTCCACTTCGGCGCGGGCGTGCTCGACCCGCACGAGGCCGAGCGGCTGATGGACGAGGTGACCGTCGAGGAGCTGTCGGCGCCGGCCTTCGACGAGATCTCCTGATCGCTCGTTAGCCTGCCCCGAGGTGGCTTACGTCCTGCTCGGGGCAGCGATTCTCGCGGAGGTGATCGGCACGCTCTTCCTGCGGGCCGCCGTCGACCGGCCGGCCCTTGGGGTCGTCGTAGCCGCGGGCTACCTCGCCGCCTTCGCCCTCCTGGCGCTGGCGCTCGGTCGCGGCCTCCCGCTCTCGATCGCCTACGCCTTGTGGGCGGGGATCGGCGTCGCGCTCGTCGCCGGCCTGAGCGTGCCGCTCTTCGGCGAGGCGCTGTCGGCGCTCCAGCTCGGCGGCATCGCGCTCGTGATCGCCGGGGTCGTCGCGATCGAGCTGGGTACCTCGCACTGACCGCCCGCGGGCCCCTGCGAGGCGACGCCAAGGCGCGCAGACAGCGGGTTTTCGGCGGCCGGATGGGGTCCGAAACCGCTGCTATCGTCAGCGGTTCCCACCAGTCCACCGCCGCCGACAACCACCGAGGATGCCGCCATGGAAGTAGAGATCGGTCGAGGCAAGAAGGGCCGTCGCGCGTACAGCTTCGACGACATCGCGATCGTGCCGTCCCGGCGCACGCGCGACCCCGACGACGTCGACATCAGCTGGACCCTCGGGCCGTACCGGTTCGAGCTGCCGCTGCTGGCGTCCGCGATGGACGGCGTCGTCTCGCCGAAGACCGCGGGCATCATCGGCAAGCTCGGCGGGCTCGCCGTCCTCAACCTCGAGGGCATCTGGTGTCGCTACGAGGACGCCGACGCCCAGCTCGAGAAGATCGCGAGCCTCCCGAAGGAGACCGCGACCGCGGAGATGCAGAAGATCTACAGCGCCCCGCTCCAGCCGGAGCTGATGGCGCAGCGGATCCGCGAGATCAAGGAGCAGGGCGTCGTGGCGGCGGCCTCGCTGACGCCCCAGCGGGTCGCCGACTACTACGAGGTCGCGCTGGAGGCCGGGCTCGACATCCTCGTCATCCAGGGCACGGTCATCTCGGCCGAGCACGTCTCCTCCACGTCGGAGCCGCTCAACCTCAAGGAGTTCATCAAGGAGGTCCCGGTCCCGGTCGTCGTCGGCGGCTGCGCCTCCTACTCGACGGGGCTCCACCTCATGCGCACCGGCGCGGTCGGCGTGCTCGTCGGCGTCGGGCCCGGCGCGGCGTGCACCACGCGCGGCGTGCTCGGCATCGGCGTCCCGCAGGCGACCGCGATCGCCGACGTCGCGGCGGCGCGCTCGCAGCACATGCTCGAGACCGGCGAGTACGTCAACGTCATCGCCGACGGCGGCATGCGCACCGGCGGCGACATCGCGAAGGCCGTCGCCTGCGGCGCGGACGCGGTCATGATCGGCTCGCCGCTCGCCCGCGCCTACGAGGCCCCCGGCCGCGGCTACCACTGGGGCATGGCGACCTTCCACCCGACGCTGCCGCGCGGCGCGCGGGTGAAGACGACGCAGAACGGCACGCTCGAGCAGATCCTCCTCGGGCCCGCCCACGAGAACGACGGCACGTTCAACCTCATGGGCAGCCTGCGGACGTCGATGGCGACCTGCGGCTACGCCGACATCGCGGAGTTCCACCGCGCCGAGGTCATGGTCGCCCCGGCGCTCCAGACGGAGGGCAAGCAGCTCCAGCGCGCGCAGGAGATCGGCATGGGCGCCACGAGCGCGGCCGCCCCGGCGCCGCCCTCGAAGGACGGCGTCGACGACACGCCCGCGCCGGCGCTCGTCGAGAGCTAGGAAGCGAGCAGGGTTGGGCGACACGCTGACCACCGCGCCACCCGAGACCGCCGAGGGCGGCCGGGTGGGCGCGGACGAGGTCCTCGTCCTCGACTTCGGCGGCCAGTACAGCCAGCTCATCGCGCGCCGCGTCCGCGAGTGCGGCGTCTACGCGGAGCTGCTCCGCCACGACGTCGACGTCGCCGAGATCCGCAAGCGCAACCCGCGCGGGCTCATCCTCTCCGGCGGGCCGGCGTCGGTGTACGCGCCGGACGCCCCGCGCCTGCGCGGCGAGCTGCTCGAGCTCGGCGTCCCGGTGCTCGGCATCTGCTACGGCATGCAGGCGCTCGTGCTCGAGCTCGGGGGCCGCGTCGAGGCCGCCGAGGTCGGCGAGTTCGGCCGTTCGACGCTGACCGTCCTCGAGCACGGCCGGCTCTTCGCCGGGCTGCCGGCCGAGCAGACCTGCTGGATGAGCCACCGCGACACCGTCTTCGAGGCGCCGCCGGGCTTCACCGCGCTCGCCTCCTCGACCGCCTCGCCGGTCGCCGCGCTCGAGGACGCCGAGCGCGGGCTCTACGGCATCCAGTTCCATCCCGAGGTCGCCCACACCCCCTACGGGACCGACATCCTCAAGACCTTCCTGCGCGACGTCTGCGGCTGCGACCTCTCCTGGTCGCCCGCCTCGGTCATCGACGAGCAGATCGAGAAGATCCGCGCCCAGGTCGGGGGCGAGAAGGTCATCTGCGCGCTGTCGGGCGGGGTCGACTCCTCGGTCGCCGCGCTGCTCGTCCACAAGGCGGTCGGCGACCAGCTCACCTGCGTCTTCGTCGACCACGGCCTCATGCGCAAGAACGAGGGCGAGCAGGTCATCGCCGCCTTCCGCGACAACTTCCACGTGCCGCTGGTCGCCGTCGACGCCGAGGAGCGCTTCCTCGCCCGGCTGAAGGGCGTCACCGACCCGGAGCGCAAGCGCAAGATCATCGGCGAGGAGTTCATCCGCGTCTTCGAGGAGGAGGCGGCGAAGCTCGGCAACCCGCGCTTCCTCGTCCAGGGCACGCTCTACTCGGACGTCATCGAGTCGGGCGGCTCGAACGGCGCGGCGACGATCAAGTCCCACCACAACGTGGGCGGGCTGCCCGAGGACCTCGAGTTCGAGCTCGTCGAGCCGCTGCGCGGCCTCTTCAAGGACGAGGTCCGCCGGGTCGGGCTCGAGCTCGGCATGCCGGACCGGCTCGTCTGGCGCCAGCCGTTCCCCGGCCCGGGGCTCGCCATCCGCATCGTCGGCGGCGAGGTGACGAAGGAGCGCCTCGACATCCTCCGCGACGCCGACGCCGTCCTCCAGGACGAGATCCGCGCCGCGGGCCTCTACCACGAGCTGTGGCAGTCGTTCTGCGTCCTGCCCGCCGACCTGCGGACCGTCGGCGTCCAGGGGGACGAGCGCACCTACGGCTACGTCGTCGTCATCCGCGCGGTCACGAGCAACGACGCGATGACCGCCGACTGGGCCCGCCTGCCCTACGACCTGCTCGAGCGGATCTCCTCGCGCATGATCAACGAGATCCCGCAGGTCAACCGCGTCGTGCTCGACATCACGAGCAAGCCGCCGGGCACGATCGAGTGGGAGTGAGCGCGGGCGCCGTGCTGGCCGCCACCGAGGTCGCGGGGTTCGTCGACCTCGTCAGCTGGGCCGTCTTCGGCTTCTTCGTCGGCGCGGTCGCGCGGCTCATCGTGCCCGGCCGCCAGCCGATCGGCCTGCTCTGGACGCTCACCCTCGGCGTCGCCGGCGCGATCCTCGGCGGCATGGCGGCCGAGGAACTGCTCGACGTCGGCGAGACGGGCGCCTTCGACTTCGAGAGCTTCGTCGCCGGGGTGATCGTCGCGACGTTCCTCGTCGCGACCGCGGCGGCGCTGCTGCGGCGGGGCTAGGCGTGCGGCGGCGGGCTGCCGCGGCGCGGCCGGGCGCGGGGCGCGGGGCGCCCGCTCAGGAGTAGGCGTCCCATGCCTTCAGCAGCGGGAGCGGGTCGATCGGCGAGCCGCCGTCGTACCAGCCGGGCGGGCCCCAGATCTCGAAGTGGAGGTGGCAGCCGCGCGCGTTGCCGCTGTCGCCGACGCGGCCGATCTCCTGGCCGGTGTAGACGCGGTCGCCGACCTTGAACGGGCTCGCCGACTGCAGGTGCATGTAGGCGTAGTCGTAGCCGGTGCCGTCGCCGTCGATGACGACGTAGTGGCCGGCGGCCCGGTGGTACTGCTTGAACTTCACGACCCCGCCGCGCGCGGCGACGAGCCGCGTGCCGCAGCGGGCGAAGACGTCGTGGCCCTGGTGGGAGTGGCCGGCGCGGCCGGCGCCGAACTCCGCGCCGCTGCCGCCGTAGTCGTGGCGGCCGCGCACCGGGAAGATGTGGCCGTAGGCGTCGAAGGCGTCGCGGCGGATGTCGGCGGCGGACGCGCTGCGGGCGACGGCGCCGCTCGCGCCCTGCGCGACGACCCGGAAGGCGTAGCGGCCGTCGCGCGGCACCCGGCCCTTTGCGTCGCGGCCGTCCCAGCTCACGCGATGGACCTTGCCCGGCTCGGGCGCCTGCTGCTGCCAGCGGCGGACGACGGCGCCGTCGGCGGCGCGGACGAGCTGGACCTCGACGGCGGCGGCCGTGCCGTCGCTGATCCGGTAGAGGAGCGACACGCCGCGCTCGGCGCCGAAGAACCACTTGACGTGCGTCGTGCCGGTCTCGAGCTTCGGCGCGCCGGGCTCGCGCGGCCCCGGCACGGGGGTGAGCTCGGCGTTCGGCAGCGGCGGGGGCGGGGGGAGGATCGCGATCGCCTTCGACCGCTTCGAGCGGACGTCCTGCGCGGCGACCGAGACCGGCCCGCTGCGGGCGTCGAGCGGGACGCGGACGTCGAGGCGCCTGGCCGAGCGCGGGCGCACGCGCACGCTCACGTCGTCGCTGCGGCCGGCGGCGCCGTGGAAGGTCACCTTCGTCGCGCCGCCGAGGTTGCGCCCGGCGATCCGGATGCGCCCGCCGGCGCGCGGGCGGCGCGCCTTGCCCTTGCCGACGCACGTCGAGAGGCAGCTCACCTTCGAGATCTCGGGCACGGGGACGAACCCGGCGCCGCCGGTCCCGGCGCCGCCCGCGCCGGCGGCCCCGGTCGCCGCCGCGGCGGATGCGGGCACGGCGAGCGCGAGCGCGACGGCGCTCGTCCCGATCACCTTGCGGAGATGCAAGCCGGTCAGCGTTCCTTGCCTTCGTCGTGCCTGCGGGGTTAGCTGACGGGCTCGCGCGGTGCGCTACGCCGCTCGTGGCCCTTGCGGGCCGCGGCGATTCGCCCCACCCGGGCGCCTCGGGCGCCCGGACTTGGTTCCCCCGCTCCCCGCCGGCGGCCGGCGGGGATTCGGCGATGGTCACCTCGACGGCGCGGCAGTATACCCGGGCCGCGGACGGGCTCCGGAACGAGGAACGACCGGAGCGCCTCCAGGCCCTGGAACGAGGAACGACCGGAGCGCGCCCGGGCCCCGCACGACGAACGTCCCGGAGTGCACCCTATAGGGTCCATTGCGGGACGTTCTCGCGTCGGCCGCCACCACGGGCGCGCGCTCGCTAACATGAGCCGCCGCGCGTGCCGAGGCTGGCGCCGGATGCCGCCCCGGTGCGCTTGTTTCGTGCTCATGAAGACTTACGTCGCAACTCCCGCCAACCGCGAGCGCAACTGGTACGTCGTCGACGCCACCGGCAAGACGCTCGGCCGGCTCGCCACCCAGATCGCCGACACCCTGCGCGGCAAGCGCAAGCCCGAGTACACGCCGCACTGCGACGTCGGCGACTTCGTCATCGTGGTCAACGCCGAGAAGATCTCGGTGACCGGCAAGAAGCGCGAGGAGAAGCGCTACTACCGGCACTCCGGCTATCCGGGCGGCCTCAAGGTCCGCACGCTCGAGGAGATGCTCCAGCGCAAGCCGGAGGACGTCATCCGCCTCGCGGTGAAGGGGATGCTGCCGCGCAACCGCCTGGCCCGCCAGCAGCTCCGCAAGCTGAAGGTCTACGCCGGGCCCGATCACCCGCACGCCGCACAGAAGCCCCAGCCCCTGGAGGTCGACGCCTGATGTTCGACGACGAGCGCGACGAGGAGCGCGAGGAGGGCGCGGCCGCCGAGCCGGAGGCCGCGGCCGAGCCCGCGGCCGGCAAGCCGGCCGGCGACGAGCAGCCGGCCGAGGAGGCCGGCGCCGAGGCCGCTGCCGGCCAGGAGGGCGAGCCCGAGGCGGCCGCCGAGGCCGAGGGCGAGGGCGACGCCGAGGCTCAGGCCGAGGGCGACGCCGAGGCCGCGGAGGCCGAGGCCGCGCAGCGCGCCGAGCAGAAGGAGCGCCAGCGCCGCGAGCGTGGCAAGCGCAAGGGCAAGGGCGACGAGCAGGAGGAGCCCGAGGTCATCCCGGGCGCCCACCTCGAGCCCGACCTCGTCCTCGAGGATCGCCGCAAGCAGGAGGAGGAGCCGGAGTTCGGCCGCTACCAGGCCCAGGAGGTCGAGGCCGAGTCCCAGACCGAGCCCGAGGAGGGCGAGGAGGAGCCCGAGGCCGAGCCGGTCCGTGCGCCCTCGGTCGACCTCGCCGCCGGCGCCCGCTACCGGGCGACCGGGAAGCGCAAGACCGCGGTCGCGCGCGTCATCCTCAAGCCGGGCGACGGGACCTACTCGATCAACGGCAAGCCGCTCGACGTCTACTTCCCGCGCGAGACGCTCCAGGTCCAGATCCGCCAGCCGCTCGACGTGGTCGGCTACTCGAGCAAGATGGACGTCGTCGCGAAGATCCACGGCGGGGGCATCGCCGCCCAGGCGGGCGCGCTCCGGCACGGGATCGCGCGGGCGCTCGTCGAGGCGGACCCGAACCTGCGCGGCGAGATGAAGCGGCGCGGCTTCCTCACGCGCGACGCGCGCGTGAAGGAGCGCAAGAAGGCCGGCCTCAAGAAGGCCCGCAAGCGCCCGCAGTTCTCCAAGCGCTGACAGGCGGCATGTCGGCCGGGGGCAGCTCTGGGCGGCCCGCGCGGCGCCGCCTGTTCGGAACCGACGGCGTCCGCGGCGTCGCCGGGGAGTTCCTCACGGCCGAGCTTGCGCTCGCGCTCGGCCGTGCCGCGACGGCCGTCGCCACCGACGCCGAGACGCCGCAGGTCCTCATCGTCCGCGACACGCGCGAGTCGGGCGAGATGCTGGAGGCCGCGCTCGCGGCCGGCATCGCCGCCGCGGGCGGCCACGCCCTGCTCGGCGGCGTGCTGCCGACCCCGGGCGCGGCGCTGCTGGTGCGCCGCTTCGGCTTCGACCTCGCGGCGGTCGTGTCGGCCTCGCACAACCCCTACCGCGACAACGGCATCAAGTTCTTCGGCCCCGACGGGATGAAGCTCGACGACGAGCTGGAGGCGAGGGTCGAGGCGGCCGTCGACGACCCGCCGCCCGCGCCCGCCCCCGGCCGCGTCCGCGAGCTCCACGGCGCCTCGGGCGACTACCTGCGCGAGCTGCACGCCCGCTTCGAGGACCTCGACCTGTCGGGCAAGCGGATCCTGCTCGACTGCGCGAACGGCGCGACCTACCGGGTCGCCCCGGCGATCTTCCGCCGCCTCGGCGCCGAGGTCGACGCGCTCTCGGTCGAGCCGGACGGGCGCAACATCAACGACGGCTGCGGCTCCACGCACATCGAGCTGCTCCAGGAGCGCGTGCCCGCCGGCGGCTATGACGTCGGCTTCGCCTTCGACGGCGACGGCGACCGCGTGCTCGCCGTCGACCGCAACGGCATCGTCGTCGATGGGGACGAGCTCATCGCGCTCGCGGCCGTCCACCTGCGCGACGCCGGCCGGCTCGCCGGCGACGGCGTCGCCGTGACGGTGATGACGAACTACGGCTTCCACCGCGCGATGGCCGAGCAGGGGATCGAGGTCGCCACGACCCCGGTCGGCGACCGCAATGTGCTCATGGAGCTGCTGCGGCGGGGCTGGGTCCTCGGCGGCGAGCAGTCGGGTCATATCATCGAGACCGGCTTCGTCCCCTCGGGCGACGGCATCGCCTCCGCCCTCCTCACCCTGGAGGCGCTCGGCGACCGCGACCTCGCCGACCGCGACGTCATGGCGAAGCTGCCGCAGACGCTCGTCAACGTCGAGGTCGCCGACCGGGACGCGGTCGCGTCGGCCACCGCGGTGTGGGAGGCGGCCGAGGAGGAGGGCCGTCGGCTGGAGGGACGCGGCCGCGTGCTCATCCGCCCCTCGGGCACCGAGCCCGTCGTGCGGGTCATGGTCGAGGCGCCCGACGAGGCCGAGTGCGAGGAGATCGCGCAGCGGCTCGTGGGCGTCGTCCGGCGAGAGCTCGGCTAGGGCCGGTACGATCGACAGAGCCCGGAAGGGGGTGGGAGGAGCCGCGGCACAGCGGCTCTTTCCGTTGGAAGGGTTCGTTTCGAGATGACGTAGGAGGTGACGAAGGGACGTGTGCGGCATCGTCGGCTACGTAGGTCACAGGCCGTGCCAGGAGCTGCTCCTGCAAGGCCTCGAGAAGCTCGAGTACCGCGGATATGACTCCGCCGGCCTGTCCGTGCAGGCCGACGGCCGCATCCACTCCGTCCGCGCGGTCGGCAACCTCCAGGTGCTCCGCGCCGCGGTGAGCAACGGCGGGGGTGTCGCGACGCTCGAGGCCGAGGCGACGACCGGCATCGGGCACACCCGCTGGGCGACGCACGGGCGCGTGAGCGAGGAGAACGCCCACCCCCACTTCGACACCGACGACCGCATCCACATCGTCCTCAACGGGATCGTCGAGAACCACGTCGAGCTGCGCGAGCGCCTGACCGCCGAGGGCGCGCAGTTCACCTCCGAGACCGACGCCGAGGTCGTCGCCCACCTCATCGCCGCCCACTACGACGGCGACCTCGTCGCCGCCGTGCGCGCCGCCTACCAGGAGCTGCGCGGCCACTACGCCTTCGTCGCGATGTGCGCGGACGAGCCGGGGCTGCTCGTCGGCGCGCGGAAGGAGTGCCCGCTCGTCGTCGGCGTCGGCGACGGGGAGCACTTCATCGCCTCCGCGATTCCGGCCTTCCTCAAGGAGACCCGCCGCGTGCAGGTCATCAACGACGACGAGATCGTCGTCGTGACCGCCGACGGGGTCCGCTTCCTCGACGTCTCCGGCGTGCCGCTCGAGCGCGAGGTCGAGGTCGTCGACTGGGACGACGACGCGGCCGAGAAGGGCGGCTACGAGACGTTCATGCTCAAGGAGATCCACGAGCAGCCGGACGCCGTCGCCGAGACGATCTCCGACCGCACGCCGCACGACGACGCGATCGAGCTCGGCGAGATCGGGATCTCCGACGACCGCCTGCGCGAGCTGCGCCGGATCGTCGTCGTCGCCTGCGGGACCTCGTACCACGCGGGGCTCGTCGGCCGCTACGCGATCGAGGAGTGGGCGCGGATCCCGGTCGAGCTCGACATCGCCTCCGAGTACCGCTACCGCAACCCCGTCGTCGACGAGCGCGACCTCGTCATCGGGATCTCCCAGTCCGGCGAGACGGCCGACACGCTCGCGGCGATGCGGCTGGCGCGCAAGCGCGGCGCGCACGTCATCGCCGTCACGAACGTCATGGGCAGCCAGGCGACGCGCGACGCCGACGGCGTCATCTTCACCCGCGCGGGGCTGGAGATCGGCGTCGCGGCGACGAAGACGTTCGTCTCGCAGGTGGCGGTCATGTACCTGCTCGGCCTCTACCTGGCGAAGGTGCGCGGGACGCTCCCGCCGGAGAAGCTGCGCGAGCTCATCGGCGAGCTCAAGCGCATCCCGCACGCGATGAGCGAGCTGCTGCCGAAGCTCGAGGAGGCGGTCCGCCCGATCGCGGAGCGCTGGTACCCGTCGGAGTTCTTCCTCTACCTCGGCCGCCACATCGGCCTGCCGGTGGCGCTCGAGGGCGCGCTCAAGCTCAAGGAGATCTCCTACATCCCGACCGACGCGTACGCGGCCGGCGAGATGAAGCACGGGCCGATCGCCCTGCTCGACGAGAAGACGCCGGTCGTCGCCGTCGCGACCGAGTCGCCAGTGCTGGAGAAGATGCTCTCCAACGTCGCCGAGGTCCAGGCGCGCGGGGCGCACGTCATCGCGATCGCGACCGAGGGCGACACCGAGGTGTCCAAGGTCGCCGAGGAGGTCATCCGCGTCCCGCGGACGCACTGGCTGCTCCAGCCGATCCTCGCGATCCTCCCGCTCCAGCTCCTCGCCTACGCGATCGCCCGCCACCGTGGCCTCAACGTCGACCAGCCGCGCAACCTCGCGAAGACCGTCACGGTCGAGTAGCGGGCCCGGACATGAGAAGGGCGGGGCCGAAGCCCCGCCCTCCGATGGTCTCGGCGCCTGACCGGGCGCTAGCCGTCGATCTCGGTGCCCTCAGCGACCTCGAGCTTGGTGAGCACGAGGTTGCCGCCGGCCTGGGCGTTCTTGTCGGTCTCGTTGCCGCGGATCGCGACCACGGCCTGGAGCTCATCGCCCTCTTGCAGCTCGAGCACCAGCACGCCCGACGCCTGCGCCGGGTTGTTGCCGTCATCGGGGATGTTGGCGGTCCAGGAGGTCCCGACCGGCTGCCCGTTGACGAACAGGCGGGCGACGCCGTACTCGAGCCCGGGGTCCTCGTCCTTCGGGAAGTCGAAGAACTGGACCGTGCTCTGGATCAGGTAGACCCCCGACTCCTCGATCTCGATGTCGTCGACGACCTCGACACCGTCATCCGGCGTGTTGGGGCCGAGCGAGTTGATCGGCAGCGAGTCATTGATGTCCACGACCCGCACCTCGTTGCCGCCCGCGCTGTACTTCGGGTTGACGTCAGTGAGCTCGTAGGCGACCAGCGACTGGCCGGCCGGGCCCTGCGGACCAGCCGGACCGGGACCGCCCTGGTCACCCTTGTCCCCCTTGTCGCCCTTCGGACCCTGCGGGCCGGCCGGGCCGGGGACCGCCTCGCTGGGCGCGAGCTGCTGGTCGCCCTTCATGAGCGCGGCGAGCGTCTTCGGGTTGATGTCCTTGGCGCGGATCGAGCCGTCCTTGATGTGGCGGCTGGTGATCGAGTTCTTCGCGACCTTGCTGCTGGCAGCACGGTCGGCGACGGCGGTCCCGCCGAGCGCGAGGACGAGCGCCCCCACGGCCACGACGAGGCCAGGCGAGAACAGTCTCTTGAGGCGTTCCACTGAAAACCCCCCTGCGATGTTGCTGACAGGTCCGGGCACGAAGCGCGTGCCCGGAGATGGAAGTCGCGGGACCGCGGGGAACCTGACAGCGGTCGGGGCACGAAAAGGGCGGGGCCGAGGCCCCGCCCTCCTGAGACCGTCAGCGAGTCGCCTTCCTAGTTGGCGTCCACGCAGACGACGAACACCTGCGCGTGCTGCGCCTTGTCCGTCGGGTTGTCGACGGTCACAGCCCACGCGCGGGCACGCCAGGTGCCATCCGCCTGCTTCTCGAGCTTGGCGGGATGCGACTCCCGGATCTCGAGGTCGTTGCCCGGCTTGGAGTTGCCGTTCGAGACGCCGCCGCCGACGGCGACCTTGTCGCCCCGGCACTCGACGACGAACTGCACGCGCTCACGGTATGGATCGATGGCCTTGCCCAGGCCGCTGCCGTCGTTGCGGGTGTAGCGGCTGTGGACCTCGTAGCCGCTCACACCGTCCTTGCCGGGCTCACCCTGCGGACCCTGCTCACCCGGGTCGCCCTTGTCGCCCTTCGGGCCCTGCGCGCCCGGGACGGTCTCCGCGGGTGTGGTCGGCCGGTTGGCCTGCATGAGGGCCGCGAGCGTCTTCGGGTTGATGTCCTTCGCGCGGATCGAGCCGTCCTTGATGTGGCGGCTGGAGATCGAGTTCGGCGCGACCTTGCTGCTGCTGGCGCGCTCAGCGACGGCGGTTCCGCCGAGCGCGAACACGAGCGCCAGGATGGCCACGATGAGCCCAGGCGAGAACAGCCTCTTGAGGCGTTCCATGCACATACCCCCTGCGTGTTGTTCCTGCAGACGCGCTCTCGGCGCGTCCGTTGTTGCGAGTCCGGGGGACGCGTCGGATCCCAGACACACACCCCCCAGAAACCTCGACGATACGTCCCCCTTGGCGCTTTCGCAATCCCACGATCGGGCGATCTCCGACCGGTCTTCCCGGCGCGCCCGTCCCGCCGCTTATCCTCCCGCCGATGCCCGGCATCGGCTTCGACCTGCTCGAGATCGACCGCCTGGAGGCGGCGCTGGCGCGGCGCCCGGGGCTCGCGGAGCGGCTCTTCACCGAGGCCGAGCTCGCCTACGCGCGGTCGCGCCCGCGCCCGGCGCAGCATCTCGCCGCCCGCTTCTGCGCGAAGGAGGCGGTCGCGAAGGCGCTCGGGCTGACGGCCTGGTCGTTCCGCGACGTCGAGGTCGTCGCCACCGGCGGCGCGCCGGAGGTCCGCCTGAGCGGCGAGCCGGCGCGCCGCGCCGCCGAGCTGGGGGTCACGCCGCTGGTGTCGCTCACCCACACCGACACGACGGCCGGCGCCGCGGCCGTGCTCGTGCCGTGACGCTGCCCGCCTGGCTCGACCCGCTCTTCGACGCGCGCGAGATGCGCGCCGCCGACGCCTGGGCGATCGAGGAGCAGGGCGTCCCCGGGCTCGACCTCATGGAGCGCGCCGGGGCCGCGCTCGCGCGCGCCGCCGCCCGGCTCGCCGGGCGCGAGCGCGTGCTCGTCGTCGTCGGCAAGGGCAACAACGGCGGCGACGGGCTCGTCGCCGCGCGGCTGCTGCGCGAGGAGGGGAGGGAGGTCGAGGTCGTCGCCGCCGTGCCGCTCGAGGGCGCGAGCGGCGACGCCGCGGCGAACCTCGAGCGCCTCCCGGGCGAGCCGCCGCGCGAGTGGGACGGCCGCCCGCTCCCGCCGGCCGGCGTCGTCGTCGACGCCCTGCTCGGCACGGGCTTCACCGGGGTCCCACGCGAGCCGCTCGCAGGCCTCATCGCCGCGATCAACGCCCATCCCGCGCCGGTCGTCGCCTGCGACGTGCCCAGCGGCGTCGACGCCGCCACCGGCGAGGTCCACGGCGAGGCCGTCCGCGCCGACCTCACCGTCACCTTCCACGGCCCCAAGATCGGCCTCCACGTCTGGCCGGGCGCCGAGCACGCCGGCGAGGTGGAGGTCGCCGAGATCGGCATCCCGCGCGGCGCCCCGACCGCCCGCACCGCCGGCCTGATCGCCGACCGCGTCCTCGACCTCGTCCCGCCGCGCCCCCGCTTCGGGACGAAGTTCACCTCCGGCACCGTCGTCGTCGCGGGCGGCTCGCTCGGCCTCACCGGCGCCCCGGCGATGGCGGCGCGCGCGGCGATGCGCGCCGGCGCGGGCTACGTCCAGCTCGCCGTCCCCGCCTCGACGCAGCTCGTCTTCGAGATCCAGCTCACCGAGTCGATGACGCACGCGCTCCCCGAGCGCGACGGCGCCCACGTCCCCGAGGGCGCCGAGCGCGTCGCCGAGCTCGCCGAGCGCGCCGGCGCGGTCGTGCTCGGCCCCGGCATCGGCCGCAGCGAGGGCGCGTTCGCCTTCGCGCGCGAGGTCGCCCGCCGCGTACCGGCGCCGCTCGTGCTCGACGCCGACGGCCTCAACGCCCACGCCGGCGACCTCGAGGCGCTGCGCGAGCGCCCGGGCCCGACCGTGCTCACCCCGCACGCCGGCGAGCTCGCCCGCCTGCTCGGCACGGACTCGGACGACGTCGCCGCCCACCGGCTCGCCTGTGCCCGCGCCGCGGCCGAGCGCAGCGGTTGCGTCGTCCTGCTCAAGGGCGACGACACGATCGTCGCCCAACCCGGCCGGCCCGTGGCGGTGAGCCCCGGCGCGACGCCGGCGCTCGCGACCGCCGGGACGGGCGACGTGCTGTCGGGCGTCATCGCCGCCTTCCTCGCCAAGGGGCTGGGCGCCTTCCAGGCGGCCGCCGCCGGCGTGCTCGCCCACGCGCGCGCCGGGCGCGAGGCCGCCGCCCGCGTCGGCGCCGACCACACCGTCGCCGGGGACGTCATCGACGCGCTCTGCGTCGCCCTGAAGCGCTAGGGTCGGGCCGCGATGGCGACCCTCGTGCGCGACATCATGGACGCCGACCCGGTGACCGTGTCGGAGGACACGAGCATCGAGGAGGTGCTCCACGTCCTCCGCAAGCACCAGCTCCCCGGCGTGCCGGTCGTCAACCAGGGCGGCCGCTGCGTCGGGATCATCACCGAGTCCGACCTCGTCATCCCCGACGAGGAGCGCGACCTCCACCTGCCGCACTACATCAGCGTCTTCGGCGGGCTCATCTTCCTCGAGCCGCTCAAGCGCTTCGAGGAGCGGGTGCGCAAGGCGTTCGCCTCCACCGCGCGCGACATGATGACCCGCGACCCCGACACCGTCGACGCGGACGCGACGGTGGAGGAGGCGGCGCGCAAGATCGCCGAGGCCGGGCACAACCGCCTCCCGGTGGTCGAGCACGGGCGGCTCGTCGGGGTCGTCACGCGGGTCGCGGTGCTCGAGGCGCTCGTCGGGCGGGGGTAGCGGCGGTGGCCGGCCGCGCCGACGCGCCACACCCGCCGGAGCGCGCCGTCGCGCGCGTCGACGTCGGGGCGATCGAGCGCAACTGCCGCAGGCTGCGCGAGCGCCTGGGGGAGGGGACCGAGCTGTGCGCGGTCGTCAAGGCCGACGGCTACGGCCACGGCGACGTCTGGTGCGCCCGCGCCGCGCAGGCCGGCGGCGCGACCTGGCTCGCGGTCGCGACCGCGGGCGAGGCGGCCGAGCTGCGCCGCCACGGCATCTCCGGCCGCATCCTCGTCATGGGCGCGCTCACGCACGAGGAGATCCACGTCGCGCTCGACGCGGGCGCCGACGTCGTCGCCTGGCGGGCGGAGTTCGCCCGCGCCGTCGCCGCCGCGGCGGCGCGCGAGCCGGGGATGCGCGCGCCCGTCCACGTCAAGCTCGACACCGGCATGGGGCGGCTCGGCACCGCCGACCCGCAGGAGGCGCGCGAGCTCGCCGCGCTCGTCGCCGCCGACGAGCAGCTCCGGCTTGCCGGGCTCATGACCCACTTCGCGACCGCCGACGAGCTCGGCGACGACCACTTCCCCGCCCAGCTCGAGGCGTTCAGCGCCTTCGCTCGCGAGCTGCGCGAGCGCCATCCGGGGCTGATCGTGCACGCGGCGAACAGCGCCGCGACGCTGCGCGAGCCCGCCGCCCACTTCGACATGGTCCGCTGCGGCGTCGCGATCTACGGGCTCGACCCCTTCGGCGAGGACCCGGCCGCGCACGGCCTGGAGCCCGCGCTCACGCTCGAGTCCTACGTCGCCGCGATCAAGCGCTTCGAGCCGGGGCAGAGCGCCGGCTACGGCCGCCGCTGGCGCGCGAGCGAGCCGACCTGGGTCGCCGTGCTCCCGATCGGCTACGGCGACGGCTGGCGGCGCGCGCTCACCAACAACGCCGACGTGCTCATCCGCGGCGTCCGCCGGCCGCTCGTGGGCACGGTGAGCATGGACAACATCACCGTCGACCTCGGGCCCGAGACCGACGTCGAGGTCGGCGACCGGGCCGTCCTCATCGGCGCCCAGGGCGGCGAGCGGATCCTCGCCGAGGAGGTCGCCGGGCGGCTGGACACGATCAACTACGAGGTCACCTGCGGCCTGCTGCCGCGCGTGCGGCGCCACCACCTGCGCTCATGACGACGCTCGAGCAGCACCCGCACGTCCGCACGGTCCGCGAGGCGGTCGGCGACCGCGACGGCGTCTGGGTGGTGGGGGGGACCGTCCGCGACGCGCTGCTGGGGCGGGAGATCGCCGACATCGACCTCGCCGTCGCCGGGGACGCCGAGCCGGTCGCGCGCGCCGTCGCGAAGGCGGTCCGCGGCCCGGCCTTCCCGCTCTCGGACGAGTTCGGGACCTGGCGCGCGATCGCCCGCGGCGAGGGCTGGGTCTGCGACGTCTCGCCGCTGCAGGCCGACACGCTCGCCGGCGACCTCGCCCTGCGCGACTTCACCGTCAACGCGATGGCCGTGCCGCTCGCCGGCGGCGAGCTCGTCGACCTCCACGGAGGGCGCGCCGACCTCGACGCGCGCGTGCTGCGCGTGCTCGACGGCGCCTACGAGCGCGATCCGCTGCGCCCGCTGCGGCTCGTCCGCTTCGCGACCGAGCTCGGCTTCGCCCCCGACCCGGCGACCGAGCGCGCCACCCGGGAGGCGGCGGAGGCGGTCACGCGCGCCTCGCCGGAGCGGATCTTCGCCGAGCTGCGGCGGATCGTCGTCGCCGACGCCGTGCTCGACGGGCTCGAGCTCGCCGCCCGCCTCGGCATCACCCGCGCGGTCCTGCCCGAGCTGGAGGAGCTGCGCGGCGTCGAGCAGAGCGCGTACCACCACCTCGACGTCCACGACCACACGATCGAGGTGCTCCGCCGGCAGCTCGAGCTCGAGCGCGACCTCGGCGCCGTCTTCGGCGAGCACGCGCCCAGGATCGAGGCCATCCTCGCCCAGCCGCTCGCCGACGAGCTCACCCGCGGGCAGGCGCTCCGCTTCGCGGCGCTGCTCCACGACATCGCCAAGCCCGCCACGCGCGAGGTGCAGGAGAACGGGCGCGTGACGTTCATGGGCCACGACGTCGAGGGCGAGCGGATGATCGCCGAGGTGTGCGCGCGGCTGCGGACGAGCACGAAGCTGCGCGACTACCTCGGCCGGCTCACCCGCCACCACCTCGTGCTCGGCTTCCTCGTCCACGAGCGCCCGCTCAGCCGCCGCCACGTCCACGCCTACCTGCGGCGGACCGAGCCGGTCGAGGTCGAGGTCACCGTGCTCTCCTGCGCCGACCGGCTCGCCACGCGCGGGCGCAAGGCCGAGGAGGCGATCGCGCTCCACCTCGAGCTTGCGCGCCAGGTCATGGGCCCGGCGCTCGAGTGGCGCGAGCACGGCCCGCCGCGGCCGCTCGTGCGCGGCGACGAGCTCGCCGAGGAGCTCGGCATCGAGCCGGGGCCCGAGCTGGGCCGCCTGCTCGCCGAGCTCGAGGCGGCCCAGTACGCGGGCGAGGTCGCCACGCGCGAGGAGGCGGTGGCCCACGCGCGGGCGGTCCGCGAGAATCAACCTGGATGATCGTCGACTGCGCCGTCTACGCCGACGGCCGCCGCCAGGACGCGGGCCTGGCGCCGGCGGAGGCGTACGATGCCGCGCGCGCCGCCGGCGGGTTCGCCTGGGTCGCGCTCGACGACCCCGGCGAGGCGGAGCTGGCCGCGCTCGCCGAGCCCTTCGGGCTCCACCCGCTCGCCGTCGAGGACGCCGTCCACGCCCACCAGCGCCCGAAGCTCGACCGCCACGGCTCGGCCGGGCTGCTCGTGCTCAAGCCGGTGGAGCGCGCCGGCGACGACGGCGCGCTCCGCTTCGGCGAGCTGCTCGTCTTCGTCGGCGACGGCTACGTCATCACCGTCCGCCACGGGTCCGTGGGCGACCTCGAGGCGGTCCGGCGCGAGCTCGAGGCCGGCCCGGCGCGGCTGTGGCTGGGCGAGACGGCGGTCGTCCACGCGATCGTCGACCGCGTCGTCGACGACTACGGGCCGGTCATCGACGCGCTCGAGGACGAGGTCGAGGACATCGAGGAGGAGGTGTTCTCGGACGAGCGGACGAGCCCGGCGGAGCGCATCTACCGCGCCAACCGGCAGGCGATCGAGCTCCACCGCGCGGTCGGGCCGCTCGACGACCCGCTCGCCCGCCTCGCCGATGGCGAGCTCGGCGTGCCGGCGCGCGTGCGGTCGTACTTCGGCGACGTCCACGACCACGTCGTCCACGCCCGCGAGCGGCTCGAGTCGCTGCGCGAGCTGCTCGGCGGCGTGCTCGAGGTCAACCTCACGAAGGTCAGCGTCCGCCAGAACGACGACATGCGGAAGATCTCGGCGTGGGCGGCGATCGCCGCCGCGCCGACGGTCATCGCGAGCATCTACGGGATGAACTTCCGCTACATGCCCGAGCTCGACTCGCCGTTCGGCTACCCGGCGGCGATGCTCGTCATGGCCGGCATCTGCGTCGGCCTCTACCGCTGGTTCCGCAGCATCGGCTGGCTGTGAGGCGGCGCCCGGCCGGGCGGGCGGGTCCGCGAGCCGCGCCGGGTGTGGCCGGGTCCGTCGGCGACGGGCCTGCCTCGCGCGAGGGGCCGGTATGAGGAACGACAGCGCTGGATCGACCGTCGATGAGACGGCAGATCGAGCGCTGCCGTCCGGGCCGGCCGGCAACCCCCACCGGCAGCGCTGGATCGACCGTGTATGTGACGGAAGACCGAGCGCTGCCCTGGCCCGGACGCTGACGGAAGACCGAGCGCTGCCCTGGCCCGGACGCCGCCCAGCGCCCGCGCCGTCCGCCTCAGGCTCCCGCCCGCACCAGCTCCTCGGCCGGCTGCTCGTCGCGCCCCCCGCCGAGCTCGCGCACGACCGCCTCGACGAGCAGGGCGCAGTCGGCGACCGTCCGGTAGTCGACGTTCTCGGGCGTGTCGGTCGGCCAGTGGTAGTTGGCCGGGATCTTGAACTCGTCGACCGAGCCCACCGTCGCCGTCCGGTAGCCGGCGCGCAGCGGGATGACGCCGTCGGTCGCGTTGCGGAAGCGGAGGTTCGCCATCAGCTCGATCCCCAGCCGCTGCGCGCAGCGGTGGAAGAGCTCGATGAAGTCCTTCGGGTACTCGTGGATGCCGAGCATCCCCTCGCCCTCGAGCACGAGCAGGCGCGGCGAGCCGACCGTGTCGACGCAGATGAAGTCCGTCGACTCCAGCGGCAGCTCGGGGAAGTGGCGGCGGCCCCAGGCCTGCATCCCCTCCGAGAACGACTCCTCCGAGCCGGTGGAGAGGAGGATGACGCGCGCCCCCGGCAGCGGCCGCTCGCGCAGCGCGTGCGCGAGCGCGACGATGACCGCGACGCCGGTGAGGTTGTCGTTCGCGCCCGGGACGACCGGGCTGCGGCCGATGTCCGCCATCGCCGCCGCGTTGCCGAGGCTGACGAGCGTGCCGATCCGGCGCAGCCGCCGCAGGCCGAGCAGGCTCCCGAGCGCGACCGCGAGCGGCCCGCCGAACGCCGGCCACAGCGTCCCGGGCGTCGTGTTCGCCTTCGGGAGGATCTGCGGGAAGCGCCGCAGCGGCCAGCGCGGCAGCTCGGGGTGGAAGGCGAAGCCGGTGTGGGCGGCGTCGTGGTGGGAGACGACGACGATCGTCCGCCGCGCGTCCGCCGGCCCGACCTCGGCGTGGACGTTGACGGTCGTCCGCTTCGGCAGGAAGTACCGGCGGAACCAGCGCCGCTCGTGCCGCACGTCGTCGGCGACCGCGGCGGCGGCGAAGGCGCCGGCGGCGACGCCGAGCAGGCGGCTGCGCGCGAAGCCCGCCGCGGCGGCGAGGGCGGTCAGCAGGCCGAGCGGCCACCAGTACGTCCCGTGGACGCGCTCCTCCTCGAGCCGCACCTCGCGGACGCCGGCCTTGCGCAGCTCCTCGGCGATGAGCTCGGCCGCGCGGCGCTCCCCGTCCGAGGCAGACGGCCGCTCGATGGCGGCGAGCCGGGCGACGAGGTCGCGCAGGTCGTCCTGGCCGAGCACTCCCACCGGGGCGGTAGGGTAACCGCCCATGGAGGACGACTGCATCTTCTGCAAGATCGTCGCGGGCCAGGCCCCCGCGCAGGTCGTCGACGAGGACGAGCACACGATCGCCTTCCTCGACATCAACCCGTGGACGCGCGGCCACGCGCTCGTCGTCCCGCGGCGCCACTCGCCGAACCTCTACGAGGTCGACCCCGAGGACCTCGCCCACGCCTCCCGCGCGGCCCAGCGGCTGGCGCGGCGGATGCGCGACAAGCTCGGCGCCGAGGGGGTCAACCTCCTCAACTGCTGCGAGCCCGCGGCCTGGCAGACGGTCTTCCACTTCCACATCCACGTCATCCCGCGGTATGCGGGCGACCCGCTCACGCTCCCGGCGCAGCCGCAGCAGCGCACGCCGGAGGAGCTGGCGGTGGTGGCGGACGAGCTCCGTGGCTGAGCGGCGCGTCACCTACGAGCGCGACGGCGACGTCGGGATCGTCTGCCTCGACGACCCGCCGCTCAACCTCTTCGGCCCCGAGCTGACGCAGGACCTCGCGGCCGCGATCGGCGAGGCCGAGGCCGACGCCCCGCGCGCGCTCGTCCTCCGCGCGGAGGGGAAGGTGTTCACCGGCGGGGTCGACGTCCACGTCTTCCGGGGGCTCACGCCCGCCGAGGCGGCGAAGCTCTTCGGCGAGCTCGTCGCGCTCGTCCACCGCGTCGAGGACCTGCCGTTCCCGACGCTCGCCTGCGTGCACGCGCTCTGCCTCACCGCCGGCTTCGAGCTCTCGCTCGGCTGCGACCTCATCTGGGCGGGGGAGTCGGCGAAGTTCGGCCTCGTCGAGCGCGTCGTCGGCATCACGCCCGCGATGGGCGGCACGCAGCGGCTCGTCGAGCGCGCCGGGCCGGCGCGCGCCCGCGAGCTCGTGATGAGCGGCGCGCTCTACGACGCGGCGACGCTCGAGCGCTGGAACGTCGTCAACCGCGTCCTCCCCGACGACGACCTGCTCGACGCGGCGCTCGACTTCGCCCGCGACCTCGCGCGCGGGCCGACGCGCGCGCACGCCGTCACGAAGAGGATCGTCCGGGCGGCGCTCGACGAGGGCATCCGCGGCGCGGACGCGCGCGTCGGCGAGCTCGTCGGCCCGCTCTTCGACACCGAGGACTGCAAGAACGCGGTGGAGAGCTTCCTCCGCGACGGACCGGGGAAGGCCACCTTCGAGGGACGATGAGGAGACGGCGGCTGCTCGCGATCCTCGCCGTCGGGGCCGTCGCCGTACCGGCGCTCGCGGTCGCCCAGTCGCGCCTCACCGACCGCGACGACTCCGCCGGGGTCGTCGACCTCGCCGCCGTCCGCGCGGCCCACAACCGCGCGACCGACGAGCTCGTCTGGACGATCGACCTCCACGAGCCCTTCCGCGCCGACCTGCTGCTCAACCGCGACGGCCCGCCGGGGAGCGTCTGCGTCAACGCCTGGACGCGCCGGCGGGTGCGCGAGGACCCGCCCGACTACGACGTCTGCGTCACCTCGACGCGCCGCGGCGACGAGCTGCGCGCGACCGTCGCCCGCCATCTCGCCGACGGGCGGGTGCGCCGCGTCGCGGCTGCCGAGGTCGAGCAGGAGGGCGAGCGGCGGCTCGTCCTGCGCGTCGACCCCGACCACCTCCGCCGGCCGCGCTTCGTGCGCTGGACGCTCCAGGTCGCGGTCTTCTCGCCGGGCTGCCCGGCGACGACCGGCTGCGAGGATTTCGTCCCCGACCGGCCCGCGACCGTCCGCACCGAGCTCCGCACGCCCCGTGGCCGGGCGGGGGCTTGGTAGCGTTCTCCTTCGGGTTTCAGGCAACCGGCGGCGCCCCGCCCGCGGCGGCGGCGCCCCGTGATCGAGAAGGAGAGCGTGGCGAAGGAAGAGAAGATCGAGATGGAGGGCGAGGTCACCGAGGCCCTCCCCAACACGATGTTCCGAGTCCGCCTCGACAACGGCCACGAGGTGCTCGGGCACATCTCGGGCAAGATGCGCCGCCACTACATCCGCATCCTGCCCGGCGACCGCGTGAAGATCGAGCTCTCGCCATACGACCTCGACCGCGGTCGCATCACCTACCGCTACAAGTAGCGGTCAGGCGGCGGCGAGCCCGGCGGGCGACGCGTCGACCCACTCGCGGCCGGTCGCCCGCTCCAGGTGCTCGACGGCGTCGAGCACGCGCGCCTCGGCGCCCCACGGTCCCTGGATCATGAGGCCGATCGGCAGCCCGGAGGGATGCCGCCCGACCGGCGTCGACGCGCCCGGGATGCCGGTGAGGTTCGCGAGCCCCGCCTGGCCGACGTTGGCCGCGTCGGCGGGCACGATCCCCGACGGCAGCTCGACGGTCGGGTTGTCGATCCGCGGCGCCGGCGCCGGGACGGTCGGCCAGACGAGCACGTCGACGCGCTCGAACGCGCGCGCGACGCCGCGGCGCAGCAGCGAGCGGACGCGGTCGGCGCGGACGAGCGCGTGCGCGGGCACGAGCAGCTCATACTTGACGAGCGCGCGCAGCAGCGGGTCGGCGTCGGCGAGGTCGGCGTCGGTGAGGGAGGGGAGGCTCTCGAGCGTCAGCCGCAGCGTGGCGGCGATCATGGCGTGCTCGGCCCCCTCGAGCTCGACGTCCTCGCAGCGCCAGCCGGCGGCGGCGAGCGCGTCGCGGCAGGCGCGCTCGACGTGCGGGTCGAGCTCCTCCCAGAAGGGCGTCCGCACCAGCCCGGCGACGAGGCCCGAGCCGTCGCCTGTGGGCAGCTCGCGGCCGAAGAGGACCTCGCCGAGCAGGCGCGCGTCGGCGGCGTCGCGGCAGAGGGGGCCGGCCTGGTCCATCGACAGCTCGCCGTGGACGTTGCCGTCGGGCGGGACGGTGCCGAAGGTCGGCTTGATGCCGGTGGCGCCGCAGTAGGCGGCCGGCAGGCGGATCGAGCCGCCCCCGTCGGCGCCGACCGCGCCGGCGACGAGCCGCGCGACCGGCGCCGCGGCCGAGCCGCCGGACGAGCCGCCCGCGCAGTGCTCGGCGTTCCAGGGGTTCGCGGCCGGGCCGTAGGCGGAGACGTGCCCGGTGGAGCCGGCGCCCCACCAGTGCATGTTCGTCACCGCGCAGACGACCGCCCCGGCGGCGCGCAGCCGCTCGTACACGGCCGAGCTGCCGGCGGGGATCGCCTCCCGGTGGGTGCCGTCCGTCGGGGCGCGCCAGGGGAGCGCGAACTGGTCCTTGACCGCGACCGGGACGCCGTAGAGCGGGCCGCGCGGCGCCTCGGCGAGCATCCGCTCCGACTCCTCCGGGAAGGTCGCGATGACCGAGCGCAGCGGCCCGTTGCGCTCCTCGATGCGCTCGAGCGTCGCCCGCAGCAGCTCCGCCGGGTCGAGCTCGCCGGAGGCGACGAGCGCCGCCTGGGCGCGGAGCGAGAGGTCCTGGGGGTGGGCGCCCGGCGCGGGCGCGGGCGGCTCCTCCGCGGCGGCGGGCGCAGGCGGCGACTGCGCGACCGCGCGGCCGGCGAGGGGCACGTCGCTCGGCGGCCGGCCGGGGTCGAGGTCCGGCTCCTCGGCGACGTCGGCGAGGTCGGCCTGGATGAGCGCGCGGACGCGCTCCCCGTAGATCGCGTCCGCGACCCGCATGACGCCCAGCTCGACGTCGCCGACCTCCATCCCGGCGAGCTCGAGCCCACCACGCACGAAGCGCTCGAACGCGTCCATGGCGGCGTACCCTAACGGCAAGCGACACGGCGCCGTGCGCCTTCCGGCGGGGCGCCGGCGCGCAACTCGGACCGGCCGTTCGTGTTGAATGCGGGCGGCACATGAAGCGACTCGCCCTCCTCCTCGCCGTCCTCGCGGCCGCCTGCGTCGCGCCGCCGGCGGCCGGCGCCGCGGTCGTCGAGCTCGGCTCGCTCGAGGGCGTGACGCCCGGCTGCCCTGACCCCAGCACCTGCTACGCGATCGGCCGCGTCACCGGCTACCAGGTCCGCGCCGGGAGGAAGCGCAACCCGTTCCGGGCGACCCAGCGGGGCAAGATCGTCGCGTTCAGCCTCGCGCTCGGGAAGCCGGACGAGGAGCAGACCGAGTTCTTCAACTCCCTCTACGGCAGCCCGTCGAAGGTGCAGCTCGTCGTGCTGCGGCCGGGGAGCAAGCGGCGCCACCGCCTCATCGGGCGCAGCGAGGTCTTCGAGGTCAACGACTACTTCGGCTCGACGCCGACGTTCGCGCTCCAGCGGCCGCTGACGATGCGCCGCGGCTACGTCGCCGCGATCAGCGTCCACACCTGGATCCCGAGCTTCGCCGTCGGGCTGCCGCAGACCGACGCCTGGCGCTCCTCGCGCGACGGCGAGAACTGCGACGACGTCCGCACGCCCGCCGAGCAGACCCGCCGCGGCAGCCTCCGCACCTACGGCTGCCTCCACCGGACGGCGCGGCTGCTCTACAGCGTGACGTTCGTGCCCGACCCGCCGCGGGTCAACCGCCAGAAGACGACCCGCCGCTAGGCCGTCGCGGGCCGCCCTGAGCGCCCGCCGCCCTCGTCGATCGGCGCGAATTCCGAAGCTTGCGCTGTTTGGCACGAGCGCAAGGCGGGGAGGTATGCTCGCGACGTGTCCACCGAGGGATGGATCTTCATGGTCGGCTTCCGGATCTTCGACGTCGGCCTGCTGATCCTGTGGATGATCTGGTTCTTCCGGCTCCGCGACGACGAGGACGACTTCCCCGACGACGACGGCCCGGGCGGTGGCGGGCCGGACCGCGGGCCGGGTCCCCTCCCCGGTGGCGGCGGTGGCCTGCGCGGCAAGCTCGATCCCGGCCCGCGCCGGCGCGATCACGCCCCGCGCCGGCCGAAGCCGGTGCGCCGCGGCGGCGCGCCGCCGGTGCCCGAGCCGCTGCCCGCGCGGGTGCGCAAGCCGGTCACGCCCGCGCCCGCGCGGCGGACCGTCGGCTGAGCGCGCCTCGGCGCGCGCTCGGCGCGCGTCGACACGGCGGCGTCCGGGGCCGCCTCAGCAGGCGCCCGGGTTCTCCTCGCAGAAGCGCTCGAAGCGCTCGGCCGGGCTGCCGGGAGGCGGCGGGGTGTCGTTCTCGGGCGAGTCCTCGGGGGCGTGCTGGCCGCCGGAGGGCGCCTGCTGGCCGCCGCCCTGCGACGGGGCGTTGCCGCCGCTGCCAGGCGCGCTCCCGCCGCCCGAGCCGCCCGAGCCGCCGTCCGAGCCGGCGGACCCGCTGCCCGAGCCGGGCGTCTCGCTGCCGGACGTCGCCGATGGGAGCGTCGAGTCGGGCAGGTCGTCGAGCGTCGGCGTCTCGGCGCCGGGCAGGGAGAGCTCAGGCGGAGGCGGGACCGTCTCCGCGGTCTCGTCGTCGCCGCCGCAGCCCGCGACGAAGAGGGAGGCGACGGCGAGCGTGACGGCGGCCGCCCGCCGCACGGTCAGCCCTCGACGGCCGGAAGCCGCCGCCCGCAGTGCGGGCAGTCGTTCACGTCCTTCGGCGCGAGCTGCTCGAGCGAGCATCCGCACAGACGGAGGTTCTCGACGGCCCAGGGGAGGTTGCTCTCACTGGGGGCCAGGGGGAGGAGCTTCCCGACGACCTCGAACTCCTCGCCGGTCTCGCGGTCGACGTAGGTGGTGCCCGGCTCCAGCTCGCGGATGATCTCGCGATCGGACCGGGAACGCAGGCGGTACTTCTGAACGCCGCTCATCGGCGCGGAACCTTAGCAACCGGAGGCGATACTCCACCTCGTGCGCGTCCTCCTCTTCCACGCCTACCTCCTGCGCGGGACCGGGAGCAACGTCTACAACGCCAGCCTCGCGCGGGCCCTGGTGGGCGCCGGACACGAGGTCCACCTCTTCTGCCAGGACCGCGAGGCGGCCTCGCTGGGGTGGGTCGACGCGGTCGGGCGCTGGCGCGGCGGGCGCCTGGAGGTCGAGCGCCTGCGCGAGCCGGTCCGCTGCACCGCCTACCTCCCCGACACCGGCGGGCTGCTGCCGGTCTACGTCGCCGACGAGTACGAGGGATTGCGGGCGGTGCCGTTCCCGGAGCTGGCCGACGAGGAGATCGAGGGCTACATCGCCGCGAACGTCGCGGCGGTGCGCGAGGTCGTCGCCGCCGTCCGCCCGGACGTCGCGCTCGCCAACCACCTCGTCGCCGGGCCGGCCGTGCTCGCGCGCGCGGGCGGCGTGCCGTACGCGGTGAAGATCCACGGCAGTGCGCTCGAGTACACGGTCCGTCCCCACCGCGAGCGCTTCATCGGCTTGGCGCGCGAGGGGCTCGATGGCGCGCGGGGCGTGCTCGTGGGCTCCCGCCACACGGCCGAGAGCCTCTGGGAGGTCATGGGCGACCCGGGCCTGCCGGCCCGGACGCGGCTCGGCCCGCCCGGCGTCGACGTCGCGGCCTTCCGGCCGCGCGCGCCGGAGGACGCCGCGGCGCGCGTCCGCGCGCTGGCGAGCCGCCTGGAGGCGGCGGCGGGCGACGGGCGGGGCGCGCGCGAGGCGACGGCCTGGGCGCCGGATGCGGGCGCGCCGGCGGCGCTGCGCGCGCTCGACCCCCGCCGCGAGCCGGTCGTCGGCTACGTCGGGAAGCTCATCGTCTCCAAGGGCGTCGACCTCCTGCTCGCCGCCTGGCCGCTCGTCGTCGCGGCGGTGCCGGCGGCGCGGCTGTGCGTCGTCGGCTTCGGCGCCTACCGCGACGGCCTCGAGGAGCTCGCCGGGGCGCTGCGGCGGGCCGACCTGCAGGCGGCGCGGGCGATCGCCGCGGCCGGGCGGGCGCTCGAGGGCGGCCCGCGCAGCGAGCTGCGCTACCTCGCCGCCTTCCTCGACGGCCTCGAGGGCGAGCGCCGCGACGCCTACCTGGCCGCCGCCCCGCGCGCCTTCGCCCGCGTCCACTTCACCGGGGCGCTCGCCCACGGCGACCTGCCCGACCTGCTGCCCGCCTTCGCCGCCCAGGTCGTCCCGAGCACGTTCCCGGAGGCCTTCGGCATGGTCGCCGCCGAGGCGGCGTGCTGCGGCGCGCTCCCGCTCGCGGCGGCCCACTCCGGCCTCGCCGAGGTGACCGCCCGCCTCGCCCCGGCGCTGCCCGCGGACCTGCGCGACCTGCTCGGCTTCGCCCGCGGGCCCGGCGCGGTGGAGGAGATCGCGGCGAAGCTCGTCCGCTGGCTGACGCTGCAGCCCGAGCGGCGCGCGGAGGCCTCGGCCGCGCTCGCCGCGACCGCGCGCGGGCAGTTCGGCTGGGAGCGGGTCGCCGAGGGCGTCATCGCGGCGGCGGAGGGGCGGCTCGACGCGCTGCCGGCCGTCGGGCCGTAGGCCGGCTTGGCGCGCTCGGAGGCGCGGCGTGCGCCCGTCGCGGCGCCTGCCGCCCGCAGGCCTTTGCGTCCGTCCGATCGGAGCGGTTAGGGTTGCACCACGGTGGAGCGGAGGAGGGACATGCGCCGTATCGCCACGGCGGTTCTCCTGGCCGCGTGCACCGTCCTCGCCGCCGCCTGCGGACGCGAGGAGCCGCCTGACCTGGCCAACGGAAAGGGGCTCTTCATCGAGCGCTGCGGGAGCTGCCACGCGCTCAACCGCGCCGGCACGGCCGGCACGCAGGGGCCGAACCTCGACAGGGCCTTCGGCCCGGCGCGCGACGCGGGCATGGGGGAGGACACGGTCGAGGGCGTCGTCCGCGACCAGATCGCCCACCCGCGCAAGGGCAGCGCGATGCCCGCGAACCTCGTGGAGGGCGACGACGCGCGCGACGTCGCCGCCTACGTCGCCTTCGCGGCGGGTCAGCCGGGCGAGGACGAGGGCGAGCTCGCCTCGGTCGGCGGCGCGCAGGGCACCGACGGGCAGTCGATCTTCACCTCGCTCGGCTGCGGCTCCTGCCACACCTTCACGCCGGCGGGCACGAACGGGCAGACCGGGCCGAACCTCGACGAGCTCGCCGACGTCGCCGGCGAGCGCAAGCCCGGGACCTCGGCGGAGGACTACGTGCGCGAGTCGCTCACCGACCCCAACGCCTTCGTCGTCGAGGGCTTCCAGGGCGTGATGCCGAGCTTCGCCGAGCAGCTCTCCGACGAGCAGCTCGACGCGCTCGTCGAGTACCTGCTCCAGACGGCCTCCGGCGGGAGCTAGCGGGCCGCGGGCCGGGCCGCCGGGGCGTCCTGGGGTGCCCGGGGCGCGGGCGGGTGGCCCGGGGCGGGGCCCGCGGAGGCGTGCCGTGCCCGCGCCGGGGCGTGGTTGCACGCGGAGGGGCGGAAGCGTCCTGGGTTGACCCGGCTATGGCTGGGCAGGGCAGGACGCTTGCCCGGCGATGCCGTGCCACGGAGGGGAAGCGTCCTGTTCTGCACCGGCAGAGGCTGGGCAGGGCAGGACGCTTGGGCGCGGGCGGTGGCCGCCCCGGCGGGAGGGTGGGTCGTCAGCTCACCAGCTCCACCAGCGCCGGCAGCAGCCGCGGATTCGCGGCCGCAAGCCCCTGCGGCTCGCCGTCGAGCCAGCGGGTCGCGCCGCCGGCCTCCTCGACGAGCAGGCGGCCGGCCGCCCAGTCCCACGGCTTCAGCCCGCGCTCCCAGTAGCCGTCGAGCCGGCCCGCGGCGACCCACGCGAGGTCGAGCGCGGCCGAGCCCCCGCGGCGGATGTCGCGGACGCGGGGGAGGACCTCGACGAGCTGCTCGGCCTGGAAGCGGCGGCGCTCGGCCGAGTAGCCGAAGCCGGTCGCCACGAGCGCCGTCTCCAGCCGCTCCGCGGAGGTGACGCGCACCGGCTCGCCGTTCAGCGTGCAGCCGCGGCCGCGCGCGGCGGCGAACGTCTCCCCGCGCGCCGGGTCGTGGACGACGCCGACGGCGAGGCCGTCCGCGTCCTCGAGCGCGATGCTCACCGCCCAGGCGGCGTGGCCGTAGAGGTAGTTCACCGTCCCGTCGAGCGGGTCGACGATCCAGCGCCGCCCGCTGCCCGCCTCGGCGTGGGAGCCCTCCTCCGCCAGCAGCCCGTCGTCGGGCCGCGCCGCGGCGAGCTCGCGGGCGATGAGCGCCTCGGCCTCGCGGTCGGCGTCGGAGACCGGGTCGGTGGCGCTCGACTTCAGGTCGAGCCCGCTCGCGGGGCGGCGGAAGCGCGCCATCAGCACCTCGCCGGCAGCGCGAGCGACGCGCTCGGCGAGCGCGAGATCGTCATCGAGTCCCACGCGTCAGAAGATTGCCCGAACGAGCAGCACGACGGCGACGACGACGGCCGCCACGCCGATCGCCCAGAGGAGGAAGCGGAACGCCTCCTGCTCGGACCGCAGGGGATTGATCACCCGCTCAGAGGACGTAGAGCGTCGTGTACACGACGATCCACATGATGTCGACGAAGTGCCAGTAGATCCCCGGCACCTCGACGCCGCGGTGCTCCCGCGCGCTGAAGTGCCCGCGGAAGGCGCGGATCGTCGCGAACGCCAGCAGCATGAGCCCCACCGTCACGTGCGCGCCGTGGAGCCCGGTCAGCCCGTAGAAGATCGAGCCCTGCGCGTGGTCGTGGGGCGCGAAGCCGATGTGGACGTACTCGTTGACCTGGATCGTGAGGAAGGTGAGGCCGAGCAGGAACGTCGTCACCAGCCCGGCCTGCATCGCGAAGCGGTTCTCCCGTCGCGCCCCCTCGAGCGCCCAGTGCATCGTGAAGCTCGACGAGACGAGGATCGCGGTGTTCACGCCCGCGACCGCGACCGGCAGCTCGGTGCCCTCCGCCGGCCACTCGGCGCCCGACACGACCCGGATGAAGAAGTAGGCCGTGAAGAACGCCCCGAAGAGCATGACCTCGGAGCAGATGAACAGCAGCATCCCGAGCACCTGCGGGTCCACCCGCGAGCTGCGGTTCGCGGGCGGGGGCCCGTGCTGCTCGTGCGCGTGTGCGGCGACCGCTGCCGACTCCACCGTCCTACACCTTCGCCTCGGCCGCCTGCCGCTCGTTCACGACGACGTGCTCGACCGGCCGCGCGGTCGCGGACTGGACGCGGCGGACGAGGTCGGTCCGCAGCCAGCCCGAGCGCGCCTCCGGGAACGTCGAGATGACGATCTCGTCGATCGCGTAGTACTGGAGCGTGTTCTGGATCGCGGTGTAGGGGTCGGGGTGCCCGATCTGCCCGATCGCCTCCAGGTCACGCTTGGTCATCATCTCCAGCATCCTCGCCAGGCGCTCGGCCGCCTCCCCGTCCGACTGGGGGCAGACGACCACGAAGCGCGTCGGCCGCTCGCGCGCCTTGTCCTCGAGCAGCCGCATGAGCGGCTCGCCGCCCATCGTCTGGTTGGCGACGACGAGCACGTTGCGCCGGTCGTCGCGGTCGAGGTCGAGGTCGACGACGACGTGCTCGACCGGCAGCTCGGTCGCGTCGCGGACGCGGTCGACGAGGGCGCGCCGCAGCCAGCCGGAGCGGGTCTCCGGGTGGGTGGAGATGATGATCTCGTCGTAGGAGTCCTCGGCGAGGGCGTCCATCGTCGCCGAGAACGGGTCCGGGTCCATGACGTCCCCGGTGGCGTCGACCCCGATCTCGCGGAGCTGCGCGAGCGTCAGCCTAAGCCGGTTCTCCGCCGCCTCGCGCACGGTCTCGTCGTAGACGACGTAGCCGTGGCTCGGCTTGTTCTGCGGGCAGATGACGCGGACCGCGAGCGGTCCCTCCTCCGCCCGCCGCCGCACGGCGTCGATCAGCGGACGCCCCGCGACGGTCTCGTTGGCGACGACGAGGATGCGGCGTGTGTTGCTCATGGCCCTCACTCAGGTCGATGGGCTACGGCCGGGGTCGGACCGGTGCCGGCGGGCTCCTTCTCGCCCTTGAAGACCGCGTGCACCGCGCCGGGCACGCCGTACTCGTACGGCCCGCCGACGACGGTCGGCACCTCATCGAAGTTGAAGACCGGCGGCGGCGAGGACACCTGCCACTCGATCGTGTGGGCCCGCCAGGGGTTGGCGGCCGCGCGCGGGCCGTGCCGCCAGCTCGCGATCATGTTGTAGAGGAAGATGAAGAAGGTGGCGCCGAAGATGAACGACGACACCGAGATGAGCGCGTTCAGCGCCGCGAACTGCTCCGCGTAGTCGGCCACCCGCCGCGGCATCCCGTCGACGCCGACGAAGTGCATCGGCCCGAAGGTGAGGTTGAAGAAGACGAACGAGAGCCAGAAGTGGATCTTCCCCAGGCGCTCGTCGTACATCCGCCCGGTCATCTTCGGGAACCAGTGGTAGATGCCGGCGAAGATCGTGAAGACGCTGCCGCCGAACAGCACGTAGTGGATGTGCGCGACGACGAAGTAGGTGTCGGAGACGTGGATGTCCACCGGCACCATGCCGAGCATCACGCCGCTGATGCCGCCGAGCGTGAACATCGTGATGAAGCCGAGCGCGAACAGCATCGGCGTGCGCAGGTGGATGACGCCGCGCCAGAGCGTCGCCAGCCAGGAGAAGATCTTGATGCCCGTCGGCACGGCGATGAGCAGCGTCGTGATCATCATCGGGATGCGCAGCCAGTCGTGCATGCCCGACACGAACATGTGGTGCGCCCAGACCGTGAACCCGAGGATCACGATCGCCATGAGCGAGAAGGCCATCATCCGGTAGCCGAAGATCGGCTTGCGGGCGTGCGTGGAGATGACCTCCGAGATGATCCCGAAGCCCGGCAGCATCATGATGTAGACGGCCGGGTGGGAGTAGAACCAGAAGACGTGCTGGTACATGATCACGTCGCCGCCGTTGGCCGGTGAGAAGAGGTCGGTCCCCAGCGCGCGGTCGAACAGCAGGAAGAACTGCGACCCGGCGATGAACGGCGTGGCGATGACGACGAGCAGCGACGTCGTGAACTGCGCCCACACCAGCAGCGGCATGCGCCAGAACGTCATGCCCGGCGCCCGCATGGTGATGATCGTGACGAGGAAGTTGAGCGCCGTCGCGATCGAGGACGCGCCCGCGAACTGGACGCCGATCGTGAAGAAGGTCTGGCCGAGCGGCGTCTCGGTGGAGAGCGGCGCGTAGGCGGTCCAGCCGGTGGCGAACGCGCCGCCGGGCGCGAAGAAGCTCGCGACCATCATGATCCCGGCGATCGGGAGCAGCCAGAACGACAGCGCGTTCAGGCGCGGGAACGCCATGTCCGGCGCGCCGATCATGAGCGGCACGACGTAGTTGGCGATCCCGGCGAACACCGGGATGACGAAGAGGAAGATCATCAGCGAGGCGTGGACCGAGAACAGCCCGTTGAAGGTGTTCGGGTCCACGAACTGCGAGCCCGGCGCCGTCAGCTCGGCCCGCATGAGCATCGCCATGAGCCCGCCGATCACGAAGAAGGCGAACGTCGTGACGATGTACTGGATGCCGATGACCTTGTGGTCGGTGTTGACCTTGAAGTAGTCGCGCCAGGAGTAGGCCCCGTGGTTGGAGTGGTCCTCGGGGACGGTGGGCGCGCCTGAGGCCCAGCGGAACCAGTAGTCGAAGCAGCCGATCCCGATGAGGAAGGCGAGCGGGACGGTGATGAGGCAGACGGTGGTGATGGCGTCGCCGTCGAAGAGCGGCTCCCAGCCGTAGAGCGCGCGGCCGGCGACCACGATCCCTGCGCCGACCACAGCGCCGATCGGCAGCGAGACCAACGCCCGCCACCAGCCTGGCGCCGTCAGTCGGGCCGCGAGGCTCATCGCATCCTCCCCTCCTGTCTCATGCTATCCCCCGTTTTCCCCGGATCCGCCGGCTTCACCGCCCTGTCCGCCCTCCTGCCGGCGCTCGGCGACCCAGCGCTCGTACTCCTCGGGCCGCACCACGCGCACCCGCTGGCGCATCGTCGCGTGCCCGATCCCGCACAGCTCGGCGCAGACGATCTGCCACGAGCCCGTGCGGGTGGGGGTGACGCGCGTCGTCGTCGTCAGCCCCGGCACCGCGTCCTTCTTCATCCGGAACTCCGGCACCCAGAAGGAGTGGATGACGTCCGCGCTGCGGATCTTGAACTCGGTCTGCCGGTCGACGGGCAGGACGAGCTCGTCCGCCTGCTTCACGCCCTCCTCCGGGTAGGCGAAGCTCCAGGCGAACTGCCGGCCCGTCACCTCGACGACGACCTGGTCCTGCTCGCTCGCCTCGATGTCGTCGAGGACGATCCACGAGTAGATCGCCAGCGACGTGACGATGACGAACGGGATCGTCACCCAGATGATCTCGAGCTTCGTGTTGCCGTGGATCGGCGGGCCGTCGCCGGTGTGCCCGGGCCGCGCGCGGAAGCGGACGACCGAGTAGATCGCCACGGTCATCACGAGCACGAAGATCGGGACCGCGCACATCAGCACGATGTCCCAGAGCGTGTCGATCCGGTCCGCGGCGGTCGACGACTCCGCGGGGAACCAGTCGATCGCGAGCGCGACCGCGACGCCGACGAGCGAGGCCACGACGCCGATGGCGAGCATCTTCGCCATCTCGCGCCGGTTGACGCGGGACACTTCCCGGGCGGGCTCCTCCACTGAGGGCGACTCTAAACAAACGCGGGGGCGGAACGGAAGGGGTGCCGCGACGCCAGCGCCCCGGCGGGCGGGACCCCGCGGCCGCGGGGACGCCTCAGGCCGCCGCGCGCGGCTGGCGCGGGCGGAAGCGCGAGGGCGGCTTGCCGTAGCGGCGGCGGAACGCCTTCGCGAACTGGGCCGGCTGGCGGTAGCCGACGCGGCGCGCGACCTCGCGGACGGGCAGGCTCCCCTCGGCGAGCAGCTCCTTGGCCCGGCGCATCCGCACCTCGCCGAGGCAGGTGCGGAACGTCGTCTTGCCGTTCTCGGCGAAGGCGCGCTGGAGCTGGCGGCGGGAGGTCGCCACGCGCCGCGCGACGTCGTCGAGCTCGAGGTCGCGGGCGTACTCGCGCTCGATGATCGCGAGCGCCTCGCGGTAGAGGGCCTCGCGCCGCTGGATGGTGGAGTCGCGCGGCATGCGGTCCTCCCATTGTGGCGTGAACGGCTGGGCGGCGGAGGTTGCTTCTCGGACCCCCGTGGGTAAGCTTGAGGCAATCGTCACGAGGGAGGGGTCCACGGAATGCAGGTTCGCGACGGCATGACCCAGGCGGTCCTCGCCATCGGGCCGGCCCACACGCTCCGGGAGGCGGCGCGCCAGATGTCGCAGCGGAACGTGGGCGCGGCGATCGTCATCGACCCCGACGGCCAGGGGCCGGGGATCATCACCGAGCGCGACATCCTCAACGCGATCGGGGCGGGGCAGGACCCCGACGCCGAGCGCGTCGCCGACCACCTCTCGTCCGACCTGACCTACGCGGCGCCGGACTGGTCGCTCGAGCGGGCGGCCGAGGCGATGGTGAAGGGCGGCTTCCGCCACCTCATCGTCGTCGACGGCGGCGAGACCGTCGGCGTGCTCTCGATGCGCGACATCGTCCGCTGCTGGACGATGGACGGTGCGAGCTGCGACCTCACGGCCGCCTAGCCCGGCGCGGCCGCGGCCGACGCGGCGGCTAGTGCTCCTCGCCGTGCTCGAGCGGCAGGTCGTCGATGTCGCGCCGGACGTCCCGGATCCAGCGGATCGTGGCGATCAGGAAGATCACGAACCCGATCGCGAACAGGACCCACGACATGACGATCCCGACGAGCGCGATCGTGATCCCGAGCGCGACGAGCACCGGGAGGAAGGTCGGCTCGGGCATGTGGATCCGGTCGCCGACGGGCGGCACCGGCGGATCCTCGTGGCGGGTCTGCGGCTGCTCGCCGGCCATCAGTAGATCAACCCCACGAAGAAGGAGGCGGCGAACAGGAACAGCGCGATGGCGCCCGCGATCAGCGCGGTGCGCAGGTTCTTCAACGCGAGACGGCGGTCCACGGCCCGGCTTTCTAGCAGATGCGGGCGGCGGGATGCCGTCACGTCACATCCGCCTCCCGGTGTCCTTGAATGCCGTCCGCCGGCTCAACACAATGCGACCGGATGGGGGTCTCCCGCTGAACGTCCTGGGCATCGATGTCGGAGGCACGAAGATCGCCGTGGCGCACGTCGCCGACGGGGAGGTCCGGGCATCGCTGGAGGTCCCGACGCCGCTGGAGAGCACCGACGCGCTGCTCGCCGCGATCACCGGCCTGGTGCGGGAGGTGAGCGCGAAGACCGGCCGGCCGGACGCCATCGGCCTCGGCGTGCCCTCGCAGATCGACTTCGCCACCGGCACCGTCCGCTCGAGCATGAACATCCCGCTCGCGGACGTGCCGCTGCGCGCGCGCCTGGAGGAGCAGCTCGGCGTCCCGGTCTTCGTCGACAACGACGCGAACGTCGCCGCGCTCGCCGAGCACGCGCGCGGCGGCGCGGAGAATCTCGTGATGCTCACGCTCGGCACCGGGGTAGGCGGAGGGGTGGTGATCGGCGGCCAGCTCTTCCGGGGGGCCACCGGGCTCGGGGCCGAGCTCGGCCACATCGTCATCCACGGCGACGGGCCGAACTGCCCGGGCATGTGCCCCAACCGCGGCTGCCTCGAGGCCTACTGCAGCGGCTCCGCGCTCGAGCGCGACGCGACCGAGCTCGCCCGGGACCTCCCGGACTCGCCGCTCGCGCAGGCCGCCGAGGAGGGCGGGCGCGTGCGCGGGCGCGTCGTCGTCGAGCTCGCCCGCCGGGGCGACCGCGACGCCCTGCGCCTGCTGGAGGAGCTCGGGCGCAACCTCGGCATCGGCATCGCGACGATCGTCAACGTCTTCGAGCCGCGCCAGGTGCTCATCGGCGGCGGGCTCTCGCGCGCCGCCGACCTCTTCCTCGATCGCGCGCGCGACGAGGCGCGCGCCCGCGCGCTGCCGGCCCTCTTCGCCAACGTCGAGATCGCGACCGCCCGCGGCGGCCCCGAGGCCGGGGTGATCGGCGCCGCCGCGCTGGCCGAGCAGGAGCTCGCGCGGCTCGGCGACACCTCTACGACACCTGAAGGGACCCGATGACGACGACCACGAGGACCGACACCAGCACGCTCGACCAGCTCTGCATCAACACGATCCGGACGCTCGCGATGGACGCCGTGGAGCGGGCGAAGTCGGGCCACCCCGGGACGCCGATGGCGCTCGCGCCGATCGCCTACCTCCTCTACACGCGCCTGCTCAAGCACAACCCGGCCAACCCGCGCTGGTTCGACCGCGACCGGTTCGTGCTCTCGGCGGGGCACGCGTCGATGCTGCTGTACGCGTCCCTCTACCTCGCCGGCTACGGCCTGACGCTCGACGACCTCAAGAACTTCCGCCAGCTCGGCAGCCCCACCGCCGGCCATCCCGAGTACGGCCACGCGCCGGGGGTGGAGGCGACGACGGGCCCGCTCGGGCAGGGGATCTCGATGTGCGTCGGCCTCGCGCTCGCCGAGCGGATGCTCGCCGCCCGCTTCAACCGCGACGGCCACACCGTCATCGACCACTTCACCTACACGATCGCCAGCGACGGCGACATCCAGGAGGGCGTCGCGAGCGAGGCGTGCTCGCTCGCCGGCCACCTCGGCCTCGGCCGGCTCATCGCCTTCTACGACGACAACCACATCTCGATCGAGGGCGACACCGGGCTCGCCTTCAGCGAGGACGTCGCCAAGCGCTTCGAGGCCTACGGCTGGCACGTCCAGGACCTCGGCGAGGACCTCGCGCTCGAGCGGATCGAGCAGGCGGTCGCCGCGGCGAAGGCGGTCGAGGACCGCCCGTCCCTCATCATCGTCCGCACCCACATCGCCGAGGGCAGCCCGAACAAGCAGGACACCGCCGACGCCCACGGCGCCCCGCTCGGCGAGGAGGAGGTGCGGCTCACCAAGCAGGCCTACGGCTGGCCGACCGACGAGCCCTTCCACGTGCCCGAGGAGGCGCTCGAGCACTTCCGCGCGCAGGCCGCCCGCGGCGCCGCCGCCGAGGCCGAGTGGAACGAGCGCCTCGCCGCCTACCGCGAGGCCGAGCCCGAGCGCTACGAGGAGCTCGCGCTCATCATGGAGGGGCGCCTGCCCGAGGGCTGGGACGCCGATCGCCCGCGCTTCCGCCCCGAGGACGGGATGATCGCCACGCGCAAGGCGTCGAACGCCGTCATCCAGTGGGTCGCGAAGGGCGTGCCGCACCTCGTCGGCGGCTCGGCCGACCTCGCGCCCTCGAACCTCACGCTCATCGAGGGCGGCGGCAGCGTCGCGAAGGGCGACTACGCCGGGCGCAACCTCCACTTCGGCGTCCGCGAGCACGCGATGGGCGCGATCGTCAACGGGCTCGTCCTCCACGGCTTCCGCGCCTACGGCGGCACGTTCCTCATCTTCAGCGACTACATGAAGGCCGCCGTCCGGCTCGCGGCGCTCATGCGCCTGCCGTCGATCTTCGTCTACACCCACGACTCGATCGGCCTCGGCGAGGACGGCCCGACCCACCAGCCGATCGAGCAGCTCGCGACGCTGCGGGCGACGCCGAACCTCGACGTCGTCCGGCCCGCGGGCGGCAACGAGACGGCGCTCGCGTGGCGCTTCGCGCTCAGCCAGACCGAGACGCCGACCGTGCTCGCGCTCTCCCGCCAGGGGGTGCCGTCCTGGTCGCCGGCCGCCGTCCCCGGGGACGCGATCGAGCGCGGCGCCTACGTCCTGCGCGAGTCCTACAAGGAGACGCCCGACGTCATCCTCATCGGGACCGGGTCGGAGGTCCACGTCTGCACGCGCGCGGCCGACCTGCTCGAGGCCGACGGGATCGCCACGCGCGTGGTGAGCATGCCCTGCGTCGACCGCTTCGCCGCCCAGGACGCCGGCTACCGCGACGAGATCCTGCCGCCGCAGGTGCGCGCCCGCGTCGCGGTCGAGGCCGCGAGCCCGCTCGGCTGGCACCGCTGGGTGGGCGACGCCGGGGCGGTCATCGGGATGGAGACCTTCGGCGCCAGCGCGCCGCAGGCGGCGTTGTTCGAGCACTTCGGCTTCACGCCCGAGCGCGTCGCCGCAACCGCGCGCGAGGTGCTCGAGCGGGTGGGGGCGAGGACGTGACCGCGCCCGCCCCCGTCGAGGTGAACGAGCGCCTCGCGGCGCTCACCGAGGCCGGCACGAGCGTCTGGCTCGACCAGATCCAGCGCAGCCTCGTCACCGGCGGGGAGCTGCGGCGGCTCGTCGAGGAGTGGTCGCTGCGCGGGGTGACGTCGAACCCCTCGATCTTCGGGAAGGCGATCCTCGGCTCGCCCGACTACGACACCGAGCTGCGCGAGCTCGCCGCGCAGGGGCTGTCGGCGCGTGAGATCTACGAGCACATCGCCGTCCGCGACGTCAGCCTGGCCGCCGACGTGCTCCGCCCGGTGCACGAGGCGACCGCCGGCCGCGACGGCTTCGTCTCGCTCGAGGTCGCGCCCGAGCTCGCCCACGACACCGAGGCGACGCTGCGCGAGGCGCGCCGGCTGTGGGAGCTGCTCGGCCGCCAGAACGTGATGATCAAGATCCCCGGCACGCCCGAGGGGGTGCCGGCGATCGAGCAGGCGACGGCCGAGGGCATCAACGTCAACGTCACGCTGCTCTTCTCGGTCGAGGCCTACGAGGCGATCGCGGAGGCCTACATCCGCGGGATGGAGCGGCGCCTGGAGGAGGGGCGCCCGCTCGACGTCCAGTCGGTCGCGAGCTTCTTCGTCTCGCGCATCGACACCGAGGTCGACCGCCGCCTCGAGCGGCTCGGCCGCACGGACCTCCAGGGCACCGCCGCGATCGCGAACGCGCGCGCCGCCTACCGGAAGTTCAAGGAGCTCTTCCAGGGCGAGCGCTTCGCCCGCCTGCGCGAGGCCGGCTGCCCGGTCCAGCGCCCGCTCTGGGCCTCGACCGGCGTGAAGAACCCGCTCTACCCGCCGACGAAGTACGTCGACGCGCTCGTCGGGCCCGACACCGTCAACACCATGCCGATGGCGACGCTCCGCGCCGCCGCCGAGCACCTCGAGGTCACCGGCCCGACGGCCGACCAGGACCCGAGCGCGGAGCTGGAGGCGCTCGCGGAGGCCGGCATCGACCTGCGCGACGTCACCGACACGCTCCTGCGCGCCGGCATCGAGCAGTTCGTCACCGCCTTCGAGCAGCTCATCGACGGCGTGGAGTCGGCGAAGGAGGCGGCCGTCACCGGGCGGCCGCCGACCATCCGCTCCTCGATCCCCGACGACCTGGAGGAGGCGATCCGCGAGCGCGTCCGCGAGGCGACCGAGGCCTCCGTCGCCCGGCGCGTCTGGCGCAAGGACGAGTCGCTGTGGGGCGGGCCGGGCGTGCCGGAGATCGCCGACCGCCTCGGCTGGCTGACGATCACCGAGCCGATGCTCGAGGCCGCCGGCGAGCTGCGCGCCTTCGCCGAGGCCTGCCGCGCCGACGGCTTCACCGACTGCGTCCTGCTCGGCATGGGCGGCTCGAGCCTCGGGCCGGAGGTGCTCGCGCGCTCCTTCGGCGACACGCTCGACGGGCTGCGCCTGCGCGTGCTCGACTCGACCGACCCGGGCGCGGTGCTCGACGCCGAGCGCGCCGTCGACCTCGACCGGACGCTCTTCCTCGTCTCGTCGAAGTCGGGCGGGACGATCGAGACGCTCTCGCAGTACCGCTACTTCCGCTCGCGCGTGGACGACGGCGGCCGCTTCGTCGCGATCACCGACCCCGGCTCGCCGCTCGAGCGCCTCGCCGCCGAGGAGGGCTTCCGCCGCTGCTTCCTCAACGACCCCGAGATCGGCGGGCGCTACTCGGTGCTCTCCTACTTCGGGCTCGTGCCCGCCGCGCTCATGGGCGTCGACGTCGAGGCGCTGCTCCAGCGCGCGCAGATCGCCGAGCAGAACTGCTCGAGCCTCGGGGCGGTGTCGGAGAACTCGGGGCTGTGGCTCGGCCTCGTCGCCGGGGAGCTCGCGCTGCGCGGGCGCGACAAGGCGACGTTCGTCGTCGGCGAGCCGATCGCGAGCTTCGGGCTGTGGGTCGAGCAGCTCATCGCCGAGTCGACCGGCAAGGCGGGGAAGGGGATCCTCCCGGTCGCCGACGAGCCGCTCGGCGACCCCGCCGTCTACGGCGACGACCGCGCCTTCGTCTACCTCCGCGACGCCGACGCGCCGGACGCCGAGACCGACGCGCGCATCGAGGCGCTCGCGCGCGCCGGCCACCCGGTGCTCACGCTCGCCACGCACGGGCCGACCGACCTCGGGCGGGTGTTCTTCTTCTCCGAGTTCGCGACCGCCGTCGCGGGCTGGGTGCTCGGCGTCAACCCCTTCGACCAGCCCGACGTCCAGGCGGCGAAGGACGCGACGAAGCGGGTGCTCGAGGCCGGGATGCCCGACCTCCCCGAGGCGGACGACGAGGCGCTCGCCGCGCTGCTGCGCCAGGCCGAGCCGCCGCGCTACGTCGCCATCCACGGCTATCTGCGCCCGTCGGCCGAGCTCGACGCCGCCGTCGCCGAGCTGCGCGTCGCCATCCGCGACGCCACGCGCGCGGCGACGACCTTCGGCTACGGCCCGCGCTTCCTCCACTCGACGGGCCAGCTCCACAAGGGCGGCCCGCCGACCGGGCTCTTCCTCCAGCTCCTCCACGACGGGGACGAGGACGTCGAGATCCCGGGCGCGGGCTACACGTTCGCGACGCTGAAGAACGCCCAGGCGGCCGGCGATCTTGCGACGCTGCGCGAGCGCGGCCTCCCGGCCGAGCGCGTCCGCCTCGAGGGCGACCCCGTCGCGGCGGTGCGCGAGCTCACCGAGCGGGTACGGAGGCTCCTGTAGATGGAGCTCGGCTTCGTCGGCCTCGGCCGCATGGGCGGGAACATGGTGCGGCGCATCCAGCGCGGCTCCGATCACCGCTGCGTCGTCTGGGACGCCTCGCCCGAGGCGGTCGCCGCGGCGGCCCGCGAGGGCGCGACCGCCGCGGACTCCCTCGCCGACCTCGTCGCGCGCCTGCAGCCCCCGCGCCACGTCTGGGTCATGGTGCCCGCCGGCACGCCGACCGAGGAGACCGTCGCCGCCCTCGGCGAGCTGCTCGAGCCCGGCGACGCGATCGCCGACGGCGGCAACACCCGCTGGACCGACGACAAGCGCCGCGCCGCGGCGCTCGCCGAGCGTGGCATCGCCTACGTCGACGTCGGCACCTCCGGCGGGGTGTGGGGGCTGGAGGAGGGCTACTGCCTCATGGTCGGCGGGCCCGAGGAGGCGGTCGCGCGCCTTGCGCCGATCCTCGACGTGCTCGCGCCGCCGCCGTCGGAGGAGCACGGCCCGGGCTGGCTTCACGTGGGGCCGACCGGCGCCGGCCACTACGTGAAGATGGTCCACAACGGGATCGAGTACGGGCTCATGCAGGCCTACGCGGAGGGCTTCGCGCTGCTGGACGGCTGCGAGTACGAGCTCGACCACGCCCGCATCGCGCGCCTGTGGATGCAGGGCTCGGTCGTCCGCTCGTGGCTGCTCGAGCTCGCCGCGCGCGCCTTCGAGCAGGAGGGCAACGACCTCGCCCGGCTCGAGCCCTGGGTCGAGGACTCCGGCGAGGGGCGCTGGACGGTGGAGGAGGCGATCGGCAACCAGGTCCCGGCGCCGGTCATCACCGCGGCGCTGTATGAGCGCTTCGGCTCGCGCGGGCGGGGCGCGTTCGCCGCGAAGGTCAACGCGGCGCTGCGCCATCAGTTCGGCGGCCACGCCGTCCGCGCCGCGGGGCCACCCGGCGGGCCCGGCGACACGGGCGGGTGAGCGATGGCGACGCTCGAGGAGAACCCGCTCACCGAGGGCCTCGAGCGTCTGCCCGTCCCGCCGACGACGATGACGATCTTCGGCGGCACCGGCGACCTGGCGCGCCGGAAGCTGCTGCCGGCGATCTACAACCTCGCCCACGAGGGCGCGCTGCCCGAGCAGTTCAACCTCGTCGGCATCTCGCGCGGCGACCTCTCCGACGACGCCTACCGCGAGCTCGCGCGCGAGGCGATCCGCGCCTTCTCCCGCCGCCCGCCCGACGGGGCGGTGCTCGACGCGCTGCTCGCCCGCGTCCGCCACGTCCGCGGCTCCTTCGACGACCCCGCCGTCTACGAGCGCGTCGAGGCGTGCGCGAGCGCCTGGGACGAGGAGGCGGGGATGCCGCTCGACCGCCTCTACTACCTCGCGATCGCGCCCTCGTTCTTCCCGGCCGTCGTCGCCCTGCTCGGCGAGCGCGGGATGCACCGCCGCCCCGGCGCCGAGGTCCGCGTCGTGATCGAGAAGCCGTTCGGGACCTCGCTCGCGGAGGCGCGGACGCTCAACCGCCGGGTCCACGAGGTGCTCGAGGAGCGGCAGGTCTTCCGCATCGACCACTACCTCGGCAAGGAGACCGTCCAGAACCTGCTGGCGCTGCGGTTCGCCAACGGGATGCTCGAGCCGCTCTGGAACCGCAACTACATCGACCACGTCCAGATCACCGCGGCCGAGGACATCGGCATCGGCAGCCGCGCCGGCTACTACGACCGCTCCGGGGCGCTGCGCGACCTCGTCCAGAACCACCTGCTGCAGCTCCTCACGCTGCTGTGCATGGAGCCGCCGATCGCCTTCACCGCCGACGAGATCCGCGACGAGAAGGTGAAGGTCCTCCACGCGATCGAGCCGCCGCAGCCCGGGCACACCGTCCGCGCCCAGTACACGGCCGGCGTCGTCGGCGGCGAGCGCGTCCCCGGCTACCTCGAGGAGGAGGGCGTGCCGCCGGACTCGCGCACCGAGACGTACGCGGCGCTGCGGCTCGAGGTCGAGAACTGGCGCTGGGCGGGCGTGCCGATCTACCTGCGCACCGGCAAGCGGCTCGCGCGCAAGGTCACCGAGATCGCCGTCCGCCTCAAGCCCGTCCCGCACATGGGCTTCCTCAGCGAGGGGGCGGTCGGCCCGCAGCCGAACGAGATCGTCATGACGATCCAGCCGAACGAGGGCGTGTCGATCTCGCTCGCGGCGAAGATCCCCGGCACCCGGATGCGGATCCGGCCGGTGAAGATGGAGTTCCTCTACGGGACGGCGTTCATGTCGCAGTCCCCGGAGGCGTACGAGCGGCTGCTGCTCGACGCGATGCGCGGGGACGCGACGCTCTTCACCCGCGCCGACGAGGCCGAGGCGCAGTGGGCGATCTGCGACCCGGTGCTGCAGGCGTGGGCGGAGGGCGCCGACCCGCTCGCCCACTACCCCGCCGGCACCGCCGGGCCGGCGGCGGCCGACGCGCTCATGCCCCCGGGGACGCGCTGGCGGGCGATCTGATGGAGCACGCGGTCTGGGCAGCGCAGGACACGACCGCGCCGCAGATCGAGGCGGCGCTGCGGGCGATGCTCGCCGAGCGCCACGCCGCCGACGCCGCCTACGTGCCCGCGCGCGTGCTCAACCTCGTGCTCGTCGTCGACCGCGAGTGGCGCGGGGAGGTGCTCAACCGGCTCGAGCGCGTCGGCCGTCACCACCCCTCGCGGACGATCCTCTGCGCCGTCGAGCCCGGCCGCACGACGCTCGACGCGCGCGTGACGACGACCGCCCCGGCGCGCTCCGGCGAGGCCGCGCCGGCGGTCGCGCAGGAGCGCGTCGAGATCGCCTGCGGGCCCGGCCACATCCCGCACCTCGACACGATCGTCGACCCGCTCGTCGTCACCGACCTCGCGACGGTCGTCTGGTGCCCGCACGGCCACGAGGAGGCGCGCCGCGCGCTGCTGCGGCTCGCCCAGGTCGTCCTCATCGACTCCCTCGACGAGCCCGACCCGCGCGCCGCGATCGCCCAGGCGCGGCGGCTCGCCGAGGAGGCCTACGTCGTCGACCTCGCCTGGCTGCGGACGACGCCCTGGCGCGAGCGCGTCTCGGCGGCCTTCGACCCGCCGCGCCGCCGCGGCGAGCTGGGCCGCATCGACGCGGTCACCGTCCGCCACCGCGCCGACTCGGTCGTCTCGGCGCTGCTGCTGCTCGGCTGGCTCGCCTCGCGCCTGGGCTGGGAGCCGGGCGCCATCGCCGGCGTCGACGGGGTGCTCGCCGGGCGGGCGCGGACCCGGCGCGGCGAGGTCGCGCTGCGCCTGGAGCCCGACCGCGGGCAGGACGTCCCCGGGCTCGCCGGGCTGACGATCGAGACCGCCTCCGGGACGGCGCTCGCGCTCGACCGCGGCCGCGGCGGGCTGCGGGCGCGCCGGCGCTCCGCGGACGGGCGGGAGCGGCGCTGGACGGTGCTCGGCGCCTCGCGCGGCGAGCCGGGCATCCTCGGCGAGGGCATCCGCCAGGCGCTGCTGCGCGACCCCACGTACCGCCCGGCGCTCGAGGCGGCGGGGAGGATGCTCGCGTGAGCGTGCGCGACGACGTCGAGCTGCGCGTCGTCGACGACCCCGCCGGCGAGGCCGCCGAGTGGCTCGTGCGCGTCGCCGAGGCCGGCGGGCAGATCGCGCTCTCCGGCGGCACGACGCCCCAGGCCGCCTACGAGCGCGCCGCGGCGCTCGGCGGCGACTGGTCGCGGGCGGTCCTGTGGTTCGGCGACGAGCGCTGCGTGCCGCCCGACCACGAGCACTCCAACTACCGCATGGCCCGCGAGGCGCTGCTGCGCCACCTCGACCCGGCCCCGGAGGTCCACCGCATGCAGGGCGAGCTCGGCCCGCGCGCCGGCGCCGACGCCTACGAGCGCCAGCTCCGCGTCGCCGCCGGCGGTGGCGTGCCGCAGCTCGACCTCGCGCTCATGGGGCTCGGCCCGGACGCCCACACCGCCTCGCTGTTCCCGGACCAGCCCGCCCTGCAGGAGCGGCGGCGGCTGTGCGTCGGGGTTGGCGAAGCGGGGCTTGCGCCCTACGTTGCCCGTGTGACGATGACGCTGCCCCTCTTCAACGCCGCCCGCGAGGTCGTCTTCCTCGTCGCCGGCGCGGACAAGGCGGAGGCGATGGCGCGCGCGTTCGCGGGCCCGCCGACGCCCGCCGCGCCCGCGAGCCTCGTGCGCCCGGGGTCCGGCCGCCTCGTCGTCTTGAGCGACGCGGCGGCGGCGGCGCGACTGTGACCGACGCGCACGGGGGAGAGCAGGTCGTGGAGCGCGCGTTCCCGCCGATCGCCGACTACGGGTTCCTGTCCGACTGCGAGGTGACGGCCCTCGTCGCCCCGAGCGGCAACGTCGAGTGGATGTGCCTGCCGCGGATGGACTCGCCGAGCGTCTTCGGCGCGATCCTCGACCGCAACGCCGGCGGCTTCCGCGTCGGCCCCGCCGACGCGACCGTCCCCGCCGGCCGGCGCTACCTGCCGGGGACGAACGTGCTCGAGACGACGTGGCGGACGCGGACCGGCTGGATGATCGTCCGCGACGCGCTCGTCATGGGGCCGTGGCACCACGACGACGAGCGCTCGAACACCCACCGCCGCTCGCCGACCGACTGGGACGCCGACCACGTCCTGCTGCGCACCGTCAAGTGCGTCCACGGCGAGGTCGAGCTGGCGCTCGAGTGCGAGCCGGTGTTCGAGTACGGCCTCGCGCCCGCCGAGTGGGAGTACACCGGCGAGACCTACCACGAGGCGCTCGCGACCTCGGAGGGCAGCGACGTCACGCTGCGGCTGACGACCGACCTGCGGCTCGGCTTCGAGGGCGGGCGCGCCCGCGCGCGCACGACGCTGACGGCGGGCGACAACGCGTTCGTCGCGCTGTCATGGTCCGAGCACGCCCCGCCGCGCACCTTCGACGAGGCCTTCGACCGGATGGAGCGGACCGCCGCCTACTGGCGCGAGTGGCTCGACCACGGCGAGTTCCCCGACCACCCCTGGCGCGTCTACCTCCAGCGCAGCGCCCTCACGCTCAAGGGCCTCTCGTACGCCCCCACGGGCGCGATGGTCGCGGCCGCGACGACGTCGCTGCCGGAGACACCTGGCGGGATGCGCAACTGGGACTACCGCTACACGTGGATCCGCGACGCCACGTTCACGCTCTGGGCGCTCTACACGCTCGGCTTCGACTGGGAGGCGAACGACTTCTTCTACTTCATCGCCGACGTCGCCGAGGCCGAGGGCGCCGACCTGCAGATCATGTACGGGATCGGCGGCGAGAAGGAGCTGGACGAGATCCACCTCGACCACCTCGCCGGGTATGAGGGCGCGCGGCCGGTGCGGATCGGCAACGCCGCCTGGAACCAGCGCCAGCACGACGTCTGGGGCGCGGTGCTCGACTCCGTCTACCTCCACACGAAGTCGCGCGACTACCTGCCCGAGCGGATGTGGCCGATCCTCAAGCGCCAGGTCGAGGCCGCGATCGCGCACTGGCGCGAGCCCGACCACGGCGTCTGGGAGATCCGCGGCGAGCCGCGCCACTTCACCTCCTCGAAGCTCATGTGCTGGGTCGCGTGCGACCGCGGCGCCCGGCTCGCCCGCCTGCGCGGGGAGGCCGAGTGCGCCGAGCGCTGGCAGCGGGCCGCCGACGAGATCCACGCCGACATCTGCGCGAACGCCGTCGACGAGCGCGGGGTCTTCTGCCAGCACTACGACACGACCGCGCTCGACGCCTCGGTGCTGCTCATCCCGCTCGTCCGCTTCCTGCCGCCCGACGACGAGCGCGTCCGCAAGACCGTGCTCGCGATCGCCGACGAGCTCACCGTCGACGGGCTCGTGCTCCGCTACCGCGTCGAGGAGACCGACGACGGGCTGGAGGGGGAGGAGGCGACGTTCGCGATCTGCTCGTTCTGGCTCGTGTCGGCGCTCGTGGAGATCGGCGAGGTCGCCCGCGCGCGGGAGCTGTGCGAGAAGCTGCTCTCCTTCGCCAGCCCGCTCCACCTCTACGCCGAGGAGATCGACCCGCGCACCGGCCGCCACCTCGGCAACTTCCCGCAGGCGTTCACGCACCTCGCGCTCATCAACGCGGTCATGCACATCATCCGCGAGGAGGAGCGCCCGCACGAGGCGCAGCACTTCACCCCCGCGCACGCGGCCGCGCCGCACGCGACGCTCGCGCTCCGCCCGCCGAGCCGCTGACCTCGCAAGCGCCCTTGCGGCGCTCAAGCCGCGCGCGCCGCGGCCGAGTCCTCCTGGCACGTGCCCGCCCGCCGGGCGCGCGGAAGAGATCGCCTCCTGCCGCCCCGTCGCCGGGCGCGCGGAAGAGATCGCCTCCTGCCGCCCCGTCGCCGGGCGCGGCTGTCTCGCCCTGCCCTCAAGCCGCGCGGCGAGGCGCCGACATATTCGGACATAAGTCCAAAACCACCCCTGACGATCGCCACCGGGGCTTCAATTGGCCCCCGAGGCCGGGACAGGGACCGGCCCGGCGATCGAGCAGCAAGGAGGCAGCGTGAGACTGAAGACCCTCATCGTCGCGGGCGCCGCCGCCGGCGCGCTCGCGGCGCCGGCGGTCGCGGAGGCGCACCGCAACGCCGACTACCGGGACGTGCGCGCCCACGTCCGGGCCGCGGACCGCGCGCTCGACCGCGCCGTTCGCTTCGTCAACCGCGATGACGTCTCGCAGGCGGCGAAGCAGCTCCGCGTCCACCGCAGGGAGGTGCGCGCCGCGATCAAGGACGCGCGCACCGCGCTCCGCCGCGCGCGCAACGACCGGCGCGAGGTCAGCCGCGTCGCGCTCGCCTACCGCTCGCTGGGGGCGCAGCAGACCGAGGACATCACCCGCTACACCGAGCTCCTGGGCTCCGACCTGCCGGCGTCGCTCGCCAAGCGTGTCGCGAGCATCATCAACGCCGCGCTCAACGAGCGCGAGCAGGTCCTCGACAAGCTCACCGGCCTGATCGAGAAGCTGCCGCAGGGCTCGCGCACGAAGGTCGCCGGCTGGGTGCGCCAGCTCGTCACCGACGGCCAGGCGCACGTCGGCGCGCTCGTGGGCGTGCTCGCCGAGATGCAGTTCCCGCCGGACGTGCAGAACATCCTCGCGAAGGCCCTCGACCTCGCGTTCACGGCGATCGACTCCGCGACGAGCCGCCTCACCGAGCTCGTCGACCTCCTGCCCGAGCGGGCGCGGGAGCCGGTGCGCCTGGCGATCGAGCAGGTCCAGGCGACGCTCGTCACCGTCCGCGGGGTGCTCGAGTCGCTCGTCGGCTCGCTGCCCGCCGGGGATGGCGAGCTGCCCGACCTCTCACAGCTCCTCCCGAAGCTGAAGGAGGTGCTCCCGGGCCTCGGCGGCGTGCTGCCGAGCGTGCAGGAGATCATGGCCAACTTCCAGCAGGTGCTGCCGAAGCTCCAGACCACGCTCGGTGAGCTCACCGAGAACCTCAACCTCGGCAGCGGCGGCCAGGGCCTGAGCGGGCTGCTCGACCAGGTGCAGCAGCTCGTCCCCGGCCTCGGCGACCTGCTGAGCGGCCTCGGCGGCCAGGCCGACGGCGGGAGCGGCGGCGACCAGGGCGGATCCGGCAGCCCGGGCACGAGCATCATCGATCGCCTGCTCGGCGGGCTGCTCGGCGGCCTGTTCGGAGCGCGCGCCTGACCGGACGGCATCCGATGGACCGGGTCCGGCGATCCCCGCGTCCCGCCTCGCGCGCGGGCGCGGGGATCGGCCCCGTCCTCCGATATCGGTCGAGCGACCGCGGCTGAGGCGGGACGACCCGGCGGCTGAGGACGACACGGACACATGGCCATGCGACCGCGGCTGTTCGGCAAGCGAGGGGCGGCGGACGGGCTGGGCGCCTCCGTGCTGGAGGCCGCGCTGGACGCCATCGTCGTCGTCGACGCGGACGGGCGGATCATCGAGTTCAACCCGGCGGCGGAGCGGGCGTTCGGGCACGCCCGCGACGACGCGCTCGGCCGGGACGCCGCCGAGCTGCTCCTGCCCCCGCGCCTGCGCGCCGAGGGTCGCAGCCACTTCCGTCCCGACGGGGCGGCCCGCCGGCGCGTCGAGCTCATCGCGATGCGCGCCGGTGGGCGGGAGTTTCCGGTCGAGCTGACGAGCGCGCCGACCGACGTCGACGGCCGGCCGGCGCTCACCGCGTTCATGCGCGACATCTCCGACCGCCGCCGCAACGACGCGCGCGAGGCCGCGGTCGCCGAGCTCGGCCGGCGCGGGCTCGAGGGCCTCGAGGTCGGCGACCTCATGCGCGAGGCGACCGAGGCGATCGTGGGCGCGCTCGGCGTCGCGCTGGCGGTCGCGCTCGAGGCCGGCCACGACGGGGAGCTGCAGGTCCGCGGCTGGTCGGGGCTGCCGCTGGGGTCGGCCGCGGCGGCCGCCGGCGCGTCGAGCAGCTCGCCGGAGCGGGAGGAGGCGCTGCGGACGCGCGCGCCGGTCGTCGTCGCCGACTGGCGGAGGGAGCAGCGCTTCGAGGCGCCGTCGTTCCTGCGCGACCTCGGCGTGCGCAGCGCCGCCACCGTGCCGATCGAGGGGCGGAGCGACGTCTTCGGGACGCTGTCGGTGTACGCGACCGAGCCGAACCGCTTCGGCGCCGACGACGTCCACTTCCTCCAGGCGATCTCGAACGTGCTCGCCGCCGCGATCGAACGGGCGCGCGCGGAGGAGGAGACCGTCCACCGCTCCCTCCACGACGCCCTCACCGGCCTGCCGAACCGCGCGCTGCTGCTCGACCGCATCGGCAACGCCGTCGCCCGCGCCCGGCGGCGCCACCTCACGCCCGCGGTGTTCTTCCTCGACCTCGACAACTTCAAGCTCATCAACGACAGCCTCGGCCACCAGGCCGGCGACGAGCTGCTCATGGGGGTCGCGCCCCGGCTGCGCGCCGCGGTGCGGCCGGACGACACCGTCGCGCGCTTCGGCGGCGACGAGTTCGTCGTGCTCTGCGAGGACGTCCCCTCGCGCGAGGACGCCGAGGCGATCGCCCAGCGGATCCTCGGCTCCTTCGACGAGCCGTTCACGGTCGCGGGCAAGGAGCTGGTCATCAAGCCGAGCGTCGGCGTGGCGATCGCCGAGGGGCCCGACCAGGACCCGGCCGGGCTCATCCGCGACGCCGACGCGGCGATGTACCGCGCCAAGGAGCTCGGGCGGGGCCGCTACGAGATCTTCGACGCGGAGCTGCGCGACCTGGTCTCGGGGCGGCTGAAGATCGAGGCCTCGCTGCGCGGCGTCGCCGAGCGCGGCGAGCTGCGCGCCTTCTACCAGCCGCTGGTCGAGCTCACCGGCGGGATCGTCGGCGCCGAGGCGCTGCTGCGCTGGGAGCATCCGGCCTGGGGGTGGCTGCGCCCCGGCGAGTTCATCCCGATCGCCGAGGAGAGCGACCTCATCCTCCCGGTGGGGGAGTGGATCCTCCGGGAGGCGTGCCGGCAGGCCGCCGACTGGGGCAACGGGCGGCCGGGGGCCGGGCCGCTGTCGCTCAGCGTCAACCTCTCCGCCCGCCAGCTCTCCGATCCCGAGCTGCCGCGGCTCGTCGAGCGGGTCGTGTCCGACACGGGCGTCGACCCGGCGCGGATCGCGCTCGAGATCACCGAGACCGCGCTCATGGCCGACGGCGACGTCCCGATCAGGCGGCTCCAGGAGCTGAAGGACCTCGGCCTGCAGATCGTCCTCGACGACTTCGGCACCGGCTACTCGTCGCTCACCTACCTCAGCCGCCTGCCGATCGACATGCTCAAGCTCGACCGCTCCTTCGTCGCCCGGCTGGGCACCGAGGACGGCCAGGCGACGGCGGCGATCATCAGCGCGGTCGTCGGCATGTCGCAGGCGCTCGGGCTCTCGGTCGTCGCCGAGGGCGTGGAGACCGCCGAGCAGGTGGAGCGCCTCGCCGACCTCGGCTGCGAGGTCGCGCAGGGCTTCCACTTCGCCCGTCCGATGGCCGCGCCGGCCTTCTCGGAGCTGCTCCTCAAGGGGCGCGCCCTCGCTGCCGACTCATCGGAGGGCGATGCTGACCGTGACGCTCCTCTTCACGTTCCTCGTAGCCATGTGGGGTGGGTGGTTCCGCCCCGGCGAGCGCGCCTGAGGCGGATCGAGCCGTAGCGACGCCCTGCCGGAGGTGGTCGGTTGGCCGGGGGTCAGTTGGCTGATCCCCGGTGCCGGGGCGTCGCGCAGCACCCGGCCGGTCGGTGACCGGGGCCCGGACGACGGCAACGCTCGGTCTTCCGTCCATCCGACAGTCGATCGAGCACTGCCGGCCAGGAGCCGGGCCGCCCGGACCGACGAGCGAGCGGATCCCGGCGCTCCGGGCGCCTGCGCCGCGGAGCGTGCCCTCGGCCCGCCTACAGCCGCACGTCCGCCACCATCGACGCGAACAGCAGCGCGAGGTAGGCGAGCGAGTAGAGGTAGAGGCGGAGCGCCAGGCGCCGGTCGGGACGGCGGTGGAGCCGGACGGCGCCGGCGATGAAGAGGCCGCCGAGGACGATCGAGCTGGCGAGGTAGACGAGGCCGAACGCGCCCGCGCAGAAGGGGAGCTGCGTGACCGCGTAGAGGAGGATCGAGTAGAGGACGATCTGCCGCCGCGTCTCCTCCTCGCCGCGGACCACCGGGAGCATCGGGACGTTCGCCTTCGCGTACTCGTCCTTCATGAGCAGCGAGAGCGCCCAGAAGTGCGGCGGCGTCCAGAAGAAGATGATCGCGAAGAGGTAGAGCGCGGTGCCCGACAGCTCGCCCGTCGTCGCCGCCCAGGCGACGAGCGGCGGGACGGCGCCGGCGGCGCCGCCGATGACGATGTTCTGCGGCGTCGAGCGCTTCAGCCAGACGGTGTAGACCAAGACGTAGCCGAGGAAGCCCGCGAGCGCGAGGACGGCGGCGAGCAGGTTGACGGTGAGCGAGAGCAGCAGGAACGACGCGACCTGGAGGCCGACCCCGTAGGCGATCGCCGCGCCGGGGCTGACGCGGCCCGAGGCGACCGGCCGCTCGGCGGTGCGGGCCATGAGCCGGTCGAGGTCGCGGTCGTAGGCGTGGTTGATCGCGCCCGCGCCGCCGGCCGAGAGCGCGCCGCCGAGGAAGGTGAGCAGCACGAGGCCGGGGGAGGGGTCGCCGGCGACGAGCATCGTCGTCACCGTCGTGAAGAGCAACAGCGTCTGGACGCGCGGCTTGGTCAGCTCGAAGTAGTCGCGGACGAGCTGCCGCGCGCGCGCGGACCCTCGCGCGACGGCGACGGCCTCGCTCACGCGGACACCGCCTCAGGGCGCGAGCCGACCGCCGCCGGCGCCGGCGCCGGCACGCGGTAGAGGTTGAGCGTGATCGCCACGCAGAGCGCCCACAGCAGCGTGCCGAGTGCGAGGTGGGTGACGATCAGCAGCTCGTACTCGTCGAGCCAGACGTTGAGGGCGCCGACGAGGAGCTGCGCGACGAGCGCGACGACCGTCACGCCCGCAAGCTTCGTGACCGGCTCGGACAGCCGGCGGCGGATCGCCGCGATCGCGAGCCAGAGCACGATCGCCGAGGCGAGGTAGACGAAGACCCGGTGGGTGAGGTGGATGTCGACGAGGCGCGCCTGGCCGAAGGGGAGGAAGTCGCCGTTGCAGGTCGGGAACTCCTTGCCGCAGGCGTGGTGGGCGCCGTCGCCGAGCTGGTAGTCGGCCCGCCCGTACTTCTGCGTGCCCGCCATGTAGCCGCCGGCGATGATCGTGCCGAGGATGAGGATCGACGCGGCCCAGGCGAGGCGGCGGAAGCCGGCGCTCGTCTGCGGCGGCTCGGCGCCGATGACTTCCGGGCGCGAGGCGCGCCAGATGTAGATGACGAGCCCGAGCAGGAGCATCGCGAGCGCCAGGTGCGCGGCGACGAGCTCCTCCTCGAGGTTCTCCTCGACGACCACGCCGCCCAGCACGCCCTGGAGCACGACGAGCACCGCCGCCGCCAGCGACGCCCAGGCGATGCCGCGGTGCTCGGGGTAGCGCCGCCAGGCCAGCCAGGCGAGGGCGAACATCATCAGCCCGACGGCGGCCGCGACGACGCGGTGGACGTACTCGATGATCGCGTTGAGGTCGACGCCGGGGACGACGTCGCCGTTGCAGAACGGCCAGCCGTGGAAGCCGCTGCCGGCCGGCCCGCATCCGAGGCCGGAGCCGGAGACGCGGACGATGCCGCCGATCACGATCAGGACGAACGTGAGGACGACGGTGGCGAGTGCGAGCTTGCGGAAGGAGGGCGCTGGGGCGGGCATAGCGCCCGGAAAGGTTAGGCGACCTGCGCGCTCGGCGGCTCGACGGAGAGGACGCGGACCTCGACCGTGCGGCCGTTCGGGAGCTCGGCGGTCACGGTCTCGCCCGCGCGGGCGCCCATGAGCGCCTGGCCCATCGGCGAGGCGGCCGAGACCATCCCGTCGGCGATCGTCTCGTGCGCGCCGGCGATCCGGTACGACGCCCGCTTGCCGGTCGTGAGGTTCTCGATCGTCACCGTCGACCCCAGCAGCGCCACGTCGCCGTCGGCCTCCGCCGGGTCGACGATCGTCGCGCGGGCGAGCACCTCCTCGAGCGAGGCGATGCGCGCCTCGAGGATCGCCTCCTGCTCGCGGACGGCTTGGTGCTCGTCGTTGTTGGCGTCGTCGCCGAACGCGCGGGCCTCGCGCAGCAGGCGGGCGATCTCCTCGCGGCCCTCCGAGCGGAGCCGCTCGAGCTCCTCGCGCAGCTCCCGCTCGCGCTCGGGGGTCATGAGCAGGCGGTGCCCGCCCGCGGCCGGGCGTCCGTTCGTGGAGTCCATGTGGGGATCCTCGCCGGGTGAACGGCGACCGGGAATGGGTAGAAAGGACCAATCCGGCCGCGGCTTGCTCCCCAGCGGGTGAATCGGCCCACCAACGCGAAGCGGCGGCCGGGGCCGCCGCTTCGGATCGCGCTCAGAGGCCTCCCGCGGGCATCTGAGGGCCGTCGCGGCCCTCAGATGACGCCGAGCTCGAGCATCGCCTGGGCGACGCGCTGGAAGCCCTCGATGTTCGCGCCCGCGACGTAGTCGCCGGGCATGCCGTACTCCTCGGCGGCCGCCCAGCAGCGGGTGTGGATGTCCCGCATGATCTCCTGGAGGCGGTTCTCGGTGTACTCGAACGTCCAGGAGTCGCGCGAGGCGTTCTGCTGCATCTCGAGCGCGCTCGTCGCCACGCCGCCGGCGTTCACCGCCTTGCCGGGGCCGAAGGCGACGCCGGCCTCCTTGAAGGCGCGCACCGCCTCGGGCGTGCAGGGCATGTTCGCGCCCTCGCCGACGGCGATGACGCCGTTCTTGATGAGCTCCGCGGCGTCCCGGCCGGTGAGCTCGTTCTGCGTCGCGCACGGGAGCGCGACGTGGCAGGGGATCGACCAGACCGACTGGTTGGGGACGAAGCGGACCTTGTCCCCGCGCCGGCGCGCGTACTCGGAGATGCGCTCGCGCTCGACCTCCTTGACCTCCTTGAGCAGCTCCACGTCGATGCCGTTCTCGTCGTGGACGAAGCCCGAGGAGTCCGAGCAGGTCACGACGCGCCCGCCGAGCTGCTCGACCTTCTCGATCGCGTAGATGGCGACGTTGCCCGAGCCGGAGACGACGACGTCCAGGCCGTCGAAGGACTTGTCGCGCATCTTCAGCATCTCCTGGACGAAGTAGACGGTGCCGTAGCCCGTCGCCTCGGTGCGGACCATCGCGCCGCCCCACTCGACGCCCTTGCCGGTCAGCACCCCGGACTCGTAGCGGTTGGTGATCCGCTTGTACTGGCCGAACAGGAAGCCGATCTCGCGGCGGCCGACGCCGATGTCGCCGGCGGGCACGTCGGTGTGCTCGCCGAGGTAGCGGTGGAGCTCGGTCATGAACGACTGGCAGAAGCGCATGACCTCGCCCTCCGACTTGCCCTTTGGGTCGAAGTCGGCGCCGCCCTTGGCGCCGCCGATCGGCATGCCGGTGAGGCTGTTCTTGAAGATCTGCTCGAAGCCGAGGAACTTCACGATCCCGAGGCTCACGGTGGGGTGGAAGCGCAGGCCGCCCTTGTAGGGGCCGAGCGCGCTGTTGAACTCCACCCGGAAGCCGCGGTTGACGTGGACCTCGCCCTTGTCGTCGGTCCACGGGACGCGGAAGATGATCTGCCGCTCGGGCTCGCAGATGCGCTCGAGCAGCTTCGCCTCCGCGTACTCGGGGTGCTTGGCGATCACCGGGCCGACGCTCTCGAGGACCTCGCGGACGGCCTGGTGGAACTCGGGTTCGGCAGGGTTACGTCTGAGGACGACTTCGTAGACGCCCTCGAGCTTCTCGTCGAGTCTTCTGATCACGTGCGGAAGGAATCGCGTTGCGGAAGGAATCGCGTGCTGCGGCACACGCGGCAGCGGCCGCCTCGAGCGCGTGCGCGAAGTGGCGGAGGCTCCAGGGGCCAGAGTCCGAGGCCTCCTTGCCGTCGACGCGAGCCTCGAGGCTCGCTGCCTGCTCTTCAGCGTACCGGGCGACCGCCGCGATCGCGGCCTCGACGTTCTTGAGGGCGATCTCGAGGTTCGGGGGCTTCGCCTTCGTCGCGACCGCCGCGAAGCCGAGCCGCTCCGCCGCCTCGTGGAGCTCGGCGGCGGCGGTCGCCTCCCGGCGTCGCAAGGGTGGGGTGACGGCGGGTCCCATCGCGGCCGATCATGGCCGCCGCCCACGGGGGCGGGAATGGGTGAAAACGTGCACCCTCGCTACGGCTCGACCAGGCCGCGGCGGATCGCGTAGCGCGTGAGCTCGACGCGGTTGCGCATGCCGAGCTTCTCGAGCACGTTCGCGCGGTGGCGGTCGACCGTCTTCTTGCTGATCGACAGCAGCTCTGCGATCTCCTCGCTCGTGTGCCCCTCGGCGATGAGCTTGACGACCTCGAGCTCGCGCGGGCTCAAGGGGTCCTCCGGCGTCTCCTCGCCGCTGCGGGCGCGCTCGAGGTAGTCGCGGATGAGGGCGGTGACGGCGGCGGGGTAGAGGAACGGCTCGCCGCGCATCGCGGCGCGGCAGGCGTCGATGAGGTCCTGGTTGGCGGCGCTCTTGAGCACGTAGCCGGACGCGCCCGCCTTGAGCGCCTCGAAGAAGTAGCGCTCGTTGTCGTGCATCGAGAGCATGAGGACGCGCATGTCCGGCTTTCGCCGCGTGAGCTCCGCGGCGGCCTGCAGGCCGGTCATGCGCGGCATCGAGACGTCGAGCACGGCGAGGTCGACGTCGTGCTCGAGCGCCTTCTCGACGGCCTCCGCGCCGTCGCCGGCCTCGGCGACGACCTCCAGGTCGGGCGCGGTCTCGATCACCATGCGCAGCCCGCTGCGGACGACCTCGTGGTCGTCGGCGAGCAGGATGCGCGTCACGAGCGGGACCGGCATCACTCCTCCTTGTCCACGGGGATGGTCAGGCGCACCTCCGTGCCCGCCCCCGGCTCGGAGGTGATCCGCAGCGTCCCGCCGGCGAGCAGCGCGCGCTCGCGCATCCCGCTGATGCCCACGGTCCCGCTCGGGACGCCGTCGGGCATCCCGCGCCCGTCGTCGGTCACGCGTAGGACGACGTTGCCGTCCTCGGCGCGGAGCGAGACGGTGGCCCGCTTGGCGCGGGCGTGGCGGACGACGTTCGTGAGGCTCTCCTGGGCGACGCGGTAGATGACGAGCTCGGTCTGGTCGTCGAGGCGCGGGATGCCGCGCTGGAAGTCGCGCTCGACGCGCAGGCCGGCCTGGGTGCTGACGCGCTCGCAGAGCGTGATGAGCGCGTTGACGAGGCCGAGGTCGTCGAGCGCCTCGGGACGGAGCTCGCGGGCGATGCGGCGGACGTCGTCGAGCGCCTCGCGGATCTCGTCGGCGATCCGGCGCAGCTCGGCGCCGGCGTCGGCGCCCGGGTCGGCGGCGGCGCGCTCGGCCTTGAGCGTGACGGCGGTGAGGCTCTGGCCGATCTCGTCGTGGAGCTCGCGCGCCACGCGCAGCCGCTCGCGCTCCTGGGCGGCGAGCGCGAGGCGGGCGCTCTCGCGCCGCTCGGCCTCGAGGCGGTCGAGCATCTCGTTGAAGGCCTTCGCGAGCGCGGACACCTCCGGCTCTCGGGACGACACGCCGTCGACGAGGCGGCGGCCCGGCCGGTCGGGGTCGATCGTCTGCATGAGCTCGGTGAGGCGCCGGAGGGGGGAGAGGATCTGCCGCAGGAGCGCGAAGTCGATGACGAGGATCACGAGCAGCCCGGCGATCAGGAGCGAGATCTGCTCGAGGGTGGCGATCGGCGCGGTGATCTCGATCGGCGTGACCGAGAGCAGGACGACGGCGAAGGCGAAGACGGCGCCGTTGGCGAGGAAGACGCGCCAGAGCAGGGGCAGCCCCTGGCGCTCCGCTCGCGGTCGCAGGACGGAGAGTGCGGTGCGTGCGTGCTGGACGGCCACGGCCTCATTGTGGGGGTCCTGCCGGGCGGTCGTCTGCCCGCCCGCGGGCGCGGGCGGTCGGCGGCGCGGCGCGCGGGCCGGGGCGCGCGGCGCCGCCGGCGGGCGGCGCCCGTCACGACGTCGCGCCGCTCGCGGCGCCCCCGACGGCGGCGCGGCGCAGGATCGTCGGCCGGAGCCCGAGCAGGCGCATGTCGCTCAGGACGCCCTCGAGGCGCTCGGGGTCGATCCCGTCGCCCGCGCCGGCGTCGAGCTCGATGAGCCAGCCGGCCTCGCGCGCGCCGGGCGGCGCGGCCTGGCTGAGGCGCAGCAGGCGGCAGGCCGATTGCGGCGCCGCCTCCCGCAGGCGCTCGGTCTGCCGCTCCAGCCACTCCTCGACCTCGCCGGTCGCGACCGGCGCGAAGGGATGACAGCGGATGGCGATCTGCACGCCGGCGATTCTCCGCGCCCAGGCGCCGGGCGGGAATGGGGTCCAGTGCGCATTTCCGGCCGCGGGCGGGGGAGGGGTGTACACAGTTCCACCCATGGCCGACACCCCGCCCGGACGCGACGATCCCGCGATGCCCGGCAACGCCCCCGCGCCGCCGGCCGTCACCGCGACGCGCCGCCCCTACGTCAGCCCCTGGCTCGCCGTCCGCGAGGACACGCTGCTGCTCCCCGACGGCTCGTCCGCCACCTACGCGGTGGTCGAGCGCCGGGACTTCGCGATCGTCATCCCGCGCACGGACGAGGGCCTCGTGCTCGTGGAGCAGTACCGCCACCCGCTCGGGCGCCGCTCGCTCGAGTTCCCGCAGGGCTCCGACCCCGGCGACCCCGACCGCCCGCCCGCGGAGGTCGCGCGCGCCGAGCTCGCCGAGGAGACCGGGATGCGGGCGGGGACGCTGCGAGCGCTCGGGCACGTCCACCTCGCGACCGGCCTCTCGCCGCAGGCCGCGCATGTCTTCCTCGCCACCGATCTGCGCCCGGGCCCGACGGCGCGCGAGCCGCTCGAGCAGGACATGACCGTCCACGTCGTCTCCGTCGAGCGGTTCCGCGAGCTCGTCGCCTCCGGCGCGATCGACGATGCGGCGACCCTCGCCGCCTGGGCGCGCTACCTCGCGGTGGCGAATGGGGCTTTCGACGCCCCGGAAGTGGGTGGCTGAGTCCATTGGCGACCCCGCCGTGCGGGGCCACCCTCAGGCCATGAACGGCTCCGCCCGCCTCCTCCACGCCCGGGCCTGCGACCTCCTCGAGGCCGCCCACGGGATCGCCGCCGCCAGCACCGCGACCGGCGCCGAGCCGGCGATGCCCGAGGCGCTCTCGCGCATCGAGGAGGCGCTCGCGCTGCTCGCCCTCAGCGCCGACGCGATGCGCGGCGCCACCGCCGGCCGGCCGGCGGCTCGCACGCGGACGCGCGACCGCCAGGACGCCGCGGCCGCCGCGCTCGCCGACCTCGCCACGGCGCTGCGCGAGGCCCGCGGCCGCTGCGGGACCGCCGCGGCCGCGCTCGGCGGCCTCGCCGGGCTGCCGTCCAACGGGGCGGCGGCGCGTTAGCGCCGGCTTGCCGGGCGGGGCGGGCAGGGGGCGTTCGACGTTTGCCGCCGTGTGTGCGGCAGAACGCCGAGCGCCCCGGGTCCCCAGCCCGACCGAGTGCCCCCGAACGCAGCGGCGCCGCCCGGGGGGCGGCGCCGCTTCCAGAGGCTGGACCCTGGCGGAGGGCCGTCAGGCGACCGGCTGGGCGACCGTGCCCGCGGCCTGCTGGCTGTTGCGGGCGACCTCGCGCCGGATGTCCTTCATCGGCTCCACGCTGCGGACGCGCGGGATGACGTCGAAGTTGTTCTCCGGCGGCGGGGACGGCACGAACCACTCGAGCGTGTTGCCCTTCCACGGGTCGTTGCCGGCCCGCTTCCCGTGCTTGAGGCTGCGGAGCACGTTGACGAGCGTCACCAGCACGCCGATGCCCAGCAGGAAGGCCCCGATCGTCGAGACCAGGTTGTAGCCCTCCCAGCCGGCGCTCTCCGGGTAGTCGTAGATGCGCCGCGGCATGCCGGACAGGCCGGCCGAGTGCTGGACGAGGAACGTCATGTTGAAGCCGATGAACATCAGCCAGAACGAGAGCTTGCCGAGGCCCTCGCCCATGAGCCGGCCCGTCATCTTCGGGAACCAGTAGTAGAGGGCGGCGAAGATCCCGAACACGGACCCGCCGAACAGCGTGTAGTGGAAGTGCGCGATCACGAAGTACGTGTCGTGCAGCTGCCAGTCGACGGGGAATATCGCGACGATGATCCCGGAGATGCCGCCGATGACGAACTGGGCCGGCAGCGCGACGGCGAAGAGGAGCGGCGTCTTGAAGACGATCGAGCCGCGCCACAGCGTCGCGATCCAGTTGAAGATCTTGATGCCGGTCGGGACGCCGATAGCGAACGAGGTGATCATGAAGATGGCCAGCACGACCGTCGCGGTCGGGGTCGTGAACATGTGGTGCGCCCACACGAGCAGGCCGAGGAACGCGATCGCCGCCGTGGACGCCGCGATGGCCTTGTAGCCGAAGATCGGCTTGCGGGCGAACACCGGCAGGACCTCCGAGATCATCCCGAAGGCCGGCAGGACCATGATGTAGACCTCGGGGTGCCCGAAGAACCAGAAGAGGTGCTGCCACAGCAGCGGGTCCCCGCCGCCGGTCACGTCGAAGAACGCCGTACCGAAGTGGCGGTCGGTGAGCAGCATCGTGGCGGCGGCCGCGACCGCCGGCAGGGCGAGGATCAGCAGGTAGCTGTAGATGAGGATCGCCCAGATGAACAGCGGCATGCGGCCCCAGCTCATGCCGGGCGCGCGCATGTTGTGGATCGTCGCGACGAAGTTGATCGCGCCGATGAGCGACGAGATGCCGGTCAGGTGGATGAGGAAGATCCACGCGTCGATGCCGCCGTCGGGCAGGTAGGCGTCGTCCGACAGCGGGGCGTACATCGTCCAGCCGGCGGTCGGCGGCGTCCAGAAGAGGCTCGCGTAGAACGCGATGCCGGCGAACAGCAGCAGCCAGAACGACAGCGCGTTCAGGCGCGGGAACGCCATGTCGCGCGCGCCGATCATGAGAGGCACCATGTAGTTGCCGAAGCCGGCGAGGACCGGCACCACGAAGAGGAACACCATCGTGGTGCCGTGCATCGTCACCAGGCCGTTGTAGGCGGCCGGCTCGATGAGCGTGTTGTCGGCCTGCGAGAGCTGGAGGCGGATGAGGAGCGCCTCGGCGCCACCCACGACGAAGAAGAAGAAGGTGGCGACGAGGTACATGATCCCGATCTTCTTGTGATCGGTCGTGGTGAGCCACTCGAGCCACCCGCGCGGGCGCGGCTTGAGGCCGTGCATGACGATCTCAGGCCGCGGCCGGGCCATCACCGGGGTGCGAATCGCTTGATCCGTCACTGCTGACTCTCCTCACGTTGCCGGCGCTGCTCGGCGAGCGCGCGCTGGGCCTCCTCGATGTCCTGACGCCGCTGCTCCGCCCAGGCCTGGTACTCCGCGACCGGAACGGCCCGGACGACGGCGCGCATGTCGGCGTGGTTGTCGCCGCACAGCTCGGCGCACTGCCCCACGTACACGCCGGGCTTGTCGATCTTGAACCAAGTCTCGTTGACGTGACCCGGGGTGGCGTCCTTCTTGCCGCCGAGCTTCGGGATCCACCACGAGTGGATGACGTCCGACGAGGTGATCTCGAGGACGACGGTCGTCTTGATCGGGACGACCATCTCGTAGTAGCTGAAGAGCTGGCGGCCGTTCTCCTGCGGGTAGTCGTAGCGCCAGAGGTACTGCTGGCCGTTGACCCGGATCTTGAGGCCGCGGTTGCCGGGCGGCGGGGCCTGGTCGATCGCGGCGAAGTCGCCGACGACCTGGAGGCCGTCGGGGTCGGACGCCGGTGGGTTGCGGATGTCGTCGAGGTAGACGAACGTGATCGCCGCGATCACCACGACGATGGCGGCGGCGCCGGCCGTCCAGCCGATCTCCAGGCGGGTGTTCCCGTGGATCTGCTCCGCGGGAGGACCGCCCTTGCGGGCGCGGTACTTCACCAGGGAGTAGATGAGGGTGCTCTCGACGATCAGGAAGATGACCACGCCGACCGCGAGCGTGATCTTGTAGAGCGTCGAGATGTCATCGGCCTGCGGCGAGCCGCCGGACTCGGGGAAGATCGCCCCGGCCATCGCGGCGGGGGCGCCAACGAGAAGGCCGCCGAGCGCGAGCGCGAGGGCGGCGAGCAGGATTCTGTTCTGACGATGGGGTCGCACGGCGGGCGGCATCATAGCCGCCGTCCGGACGACCCCGCCGCCACGTCAGTCAGGCTGCCGTCACGCGGGCGGCTCAGCCTCCGGCGTCTGGGGGCCGATGGCGAAGCTCACCGAGTCGCCCTGGATCTGGGCGTCGAGGATCGCCGCATCGAGCGCCACGGCCGCGGCCGGCTCGAGGAACACGGTCGCGCCTTGCGAGCGCACGACCTGGTCGCCTTCGAGCGGCTCGTCGGCGAGCTCGAGGGCGAGGGCGGCGCCGCTGCCGTCGGCCGACGGCTGGGCCGCGATGCGGAGGCCGCCCTCGTCCGGGATGGCGTCGGACGCGGCGACGATCGCCTTGATGGCCTCGGCTGCCGCGTCGGTGATCGCGAGCATGGGAACTGCTCCTTGGTCGGGGAACCGAAGCCTCACCATCCCCGCCCGAGGGCGGGCGGAAACGCCCTATGCGCCGCTGAAGGCCGCCGGGCGCTTCTCGAGGAAGGCCGTCACGCCCTCGGCGAAGTCGCCCGTGCGGGCGAGCTGGTGCTGGAGCTCGGCCTCGAGCGCGAGCTGGTCGTCGAGGTGGCGGTAGATGGCCTCGTTCAGCGCGCGCTTCGCTGCGGCGTACGCCTTGGTCGGCCCCGCGGCCAGGCGCTCGGCGAGCGCGTTGGCCTCCTCGGCCAGCTTGTCGTCGGGGACGACCTTGTTCGCGAGGCCCCACTCGACCGCCTGCCGCGCGCCGATCCGCTCCCCGAGCAGCGTCATCTCGAACGCGCGCGCCTTGCCGACCGCCGCCGGCACGAACAGCGTCGAGCCGCCGTCGGGCATGAGCCCGATGTTCACGAACGCGAGGTTGAAGAAGGCCGACTCGGCGCAGACGATCAGGTCGCAGGCGAGCGCGAGCGAGCAGCCGATGCCGACCGCCGGGCCGTTCACCGCGGCCACCACCGGCTTGGGCAGGCGGCGCACCTTCGCGATGACCGGGTTGTAGACCTCGTCGAGCTCCTTGCGGATGTCGGGCCGGCCGTCGTCGGCGGCCTCGAAGCCGCCCTTGAGGTCGGCGCCCGAGGAGAAGCCGCGTCCCGCGCCGGTGACGAGCACCGCGCGGACGGAGTCGTCCGCCGCCTCCCCGTCGAGCAGCCGTCCCAGCTCCTCGCCGAACTGCGTGATCCAGGCGTTGAGCGACTCCGGGCGGTTGAGGGTGATCCGGCCGACGGCGCCGGACTGCTCCCAGATGACGGTCTCGTAGCTCACTGGCGGTTCCTTTCTCGGCTCGGACGGTCGGGATCCGCGGGGAGCCTATTGTTCGGCCATGCTCGTCGACGCGGTCGAGTGGCTCGGTCACGCCGGCTTCCGCATCCGTGCCGGCCGGCACGTCATCTACATCGACCCCTACCGCGTCTCGGGCGGGCCACCGGCCGACCTCATCCTCGTCACGCACGGCCACTACGACCACTTCTCGCCGACCGACGTCGAGCGCCTCGCCGGCGAGGAGACGATCCTCGTCGCGCCGCCGGCCGTCGCCGAGCGCGTCGGCGGGAGGGTCGTCTCGGTGCGCCCGGGCGACGTCGTCGAGCCGCTGCGGGGCGTGGAGGTGCGGGCGGTGGCCGCCTACAACACCTCCAAGCGCGGCAGCGACGGGCAGCTCTTCCACCCCCGCGAGGCGGGCTGGGTCGGCTACGACGTCAACGTCGCGGGCGAGCGCCTCTACCACGCCGGCGACACCGACGTCATCCCCGAGATGGACGAGGTCGCCGGCGTCGACGTCGCGCTGCTGCCGGTCAGCGGCACGTACGTCATGACCGCCGCCGAGGCGGCCGAGGCCGCCCGCCGCCTCCAGCCGCGGGTGGCGATCCCGATGCATTGGGGCGAGCACATCGGCACCGCCGAGGACGCCCGCCTGTTCGCCGAGCGCGCGCCCGTCGAGGTGCGCGTGCTCGAGCCCGTCTAGGGCGCGAGGCGCTCGATCGCCCAGCCGCCCTCGGGCAGCCGGCGGTAGCGGAGCCGGTCGTGGAGGCGGTGCTCGCCGTGCTGCCAGAACTCCCAGGCGCGCGGCGCCAGGCGGTAGCCGCCCCACCACTCGGCGACGGGGACGTCGTCGCCCGGGTGGGCGGCGTCCAGCTCGCGCACCCGCGCCTCGAGCTCCTCGCGGCTTGCGACGACCTCGCTCTGCGGCGAGGCGAGCGCGCTCAGGCGGCTGCCGCGCGGGCGCGTGCGCGCGTAAGCCTCCGTCTCCTCGCGCGAGACGCGCGTCACCGTCCCCTCGGCGCGCACCTGCCGGCCGAGCTCCTTCCAGTGGAAGAGCAGCGCCGCCTGCGGGTTCGCCTCCAGCTCGCGGCCCTTGCGGCTGCGGTAGTTCGTGAAGAAGACGAGCCCGCGCTCGTCGTGGCCCTTGAGCAGGACCATCCGGACGCTGGGCGCGCCCTCCGGGGTCGCGGTCGCGAGCGCCATCGCCTCCGGCTCGAAGACGCCCGCGGCGCGCGCGTCCTCGAACCAGCGCGCGAACTGGCGCAGGGGGTCGGGATCGACGTCGTCCTCGCGCAGCGGTTCCACTGGCGCGGAAGGCTAAACTCCGCGCGCTTTGCGCCTGTCCAGCGTCTTGAGGACCGCGGCGCTGGGCTGCGTGGCGGCAGGGGTCGCCGCGCCCCTGTTGCGCCGCCCCTTGAAGCTCCGCCCAGCGGTGGTGTCTGCCCTTGCGTGGCAGGCGCCGCTCGCCCTGGCCGTCGCGCGACCGCGCTCGCCGCTGCGCGACGCCGGCATCTACGCGCTCCAGATGTGGGCGTACATGGCCCACTACGAGATGCCGAACGACGACCCCGAGAAGCTGCTGCGGCGCGTCCACGTCAGCTACCCGATCCGCGTCGACGAGGTCATCGGTTGCGGCGAGCTGCCGACGCAGCGGCTCCAGCGGGCGCTCGGGCGGCCGGGGGAAGTGCGTCCCCACGACGTCGCGCTCGCGTGGGTCCACTGGAGCTGGTTCCTCGTCCCGCACGGGACCGCGGCCTGGATCCTCTGGCGCCACCGCGACCACTTCCCGCGCGCGGCGACGCAGATCGCGGCGACCTTCGACGCCGGCCTCCTCTTCTACTGGATGCTGCCGACCGCGCCGCCGTGGTGGGCGGGGCAGAACGGGTACACGGGCCGGATCCGGCGGATCATGGCCGAGGCAGGTGAACACCACTGGGGCCGGCTGTGGCGTCCCCTCTACGATTTCCTGGGCGGCAACCCGTTCGCAGCCATGCCATCGCTGCACTTCGCGACATCCGTGATGGCCGCGCACGTGCTCTCGGACGTGGGCCGGGGGCCCGGAGCGCTCGGCTGGACGTACGCCGTGACGCTCGGCTTCGCGCTGGTCTACCTCGGTGAGCACTACGTCGTCGACCTCGCGGCGGGCCTCGCGCTCGCCGAGACCGTCCGCCGCCTCGGTCCGCGCGCCGAGCCGCTGATCCGGGCGGTGCAGCGCGCCGTCCAGCGGCTCGAGCCGGGGATGGGGTGGTGACCCGTCCCGGCGACGCGCCGCAGCAGCCCGACCTCCCGGACCGGGCGGAGGACGCGGCGGAGGACGCGGCGATCGAGCAGCGCGCCGCCGGCCTGCTCCGCGACCCGCGGCGGCTCGCGATCCTCTTCCTCGGCTTCATCGCCGTCGTCGTCGCGATCTACGTCCTGCTGCCGATGGTCGTCGGCCTCGGCGACACCGTCGACCGCCTCGGCGACGCGGTCTGGTACTGGATCCTCGTCGCGCTCGCCTTCAACGTCGCGGCGTTCGCCGCCTACGTCGCGCTCTTCCGCGGCGTGCTCGCCGGCACCGACGACGCGAAGATGGAGCGGCGGCTGGACTTCAGCGCCTCCTACCAGATCACGATGGCCGGCCTGGCGGCGACGCGCGTGTTCTCCGCCGCCGGCGCGGGCGGGCTCGTCCTCACCTACTGGGCGCTGCGCAAGGCGGGGCTCGCCCGGCGGCGGGCGGCCTGCCGGATGGTCGCCTTCCTCGTCCTGCTCTACACCGTCTACCTGCTGGCGCTCGTCGTCTTCGGCGTGCTGCTGCGCACCGACGTGCTGCCGGGGAAGGACCCGGTGAGCGCGACGGTCGTCCCCGCGGCGATCGCCGCCGGCGTGCTGCTCTTCCTCGGCTGCGTCGCGCTCATCCCCGGCGACATCGAGCGCCGGCTCGCCGGGCTCGCGAAGGGGCGGCGGCGGGCGGTCTGGGCCGGGCGGCTCGCGACGGGCCCGGCGACGCTCGCGACCGGCGTGCGGACGGCGATCGGCTACATCCGCCACCCGCGCCGCGGCGCGCTCGCGATCGCGGGGGCGATCGGCTTCTGGGCGGCGAACATCGGCGTGCTGTGGGCGAGCTTCGAGGCCTTCGGCGGCGACGTGCCCTTCGGCGTGCTCGTCCAGGGCTTCTTCGTCGGGATGGCGGCGAACCTCATCCCGTCGCCGGCCGGGGGCGTCGGCTCGGTGGACGCGGGGATGATCGGCGCCTTCGTGCTCTTCGGCATCCCGGCCGCGTCGGTGGTCTTCCCGGCCGTCCTGACCTACCGTGTGATCGCGTTCTGGCTGCCGATCCCGCCGGGCATCATCGCCTTCTTCCAGCTCCAGCGGACGGTGGCGGCGTGGGCGGACGAGGACCGGCGGGCGCCCTATCCTTCAGAAAGTAAAGTGACTGTCGGGGAGACCAGGTGAGCGAAGCGAGGATCGAGAACGTCATCATCATCGGCAGCGGCCCGGCCGGCTACACCGCCGCGCTCTACACCGCGCGCGCGGACCTCGAGCCGCTGCAGTTCGAGGGCTACGTCTGGGGCGGCCTGCTCCAGCAGACGACCGACGTCGAGAACTTTCCCGGCTACCCCGAGGGCATCACCGGGCCGGAGATGATGCAGCAGTTCCGGGCCCAGGCCGAGCGCTTCGGGACGCGCTTCATCACCGAGGACGTCACGCGCGTCGAGCTGTCGCCCGACGGCGGCGTCCACAAGGTCTACGCCGGCGACCGCGAGCACCTCGCGCGCGCGGTCATCCTCGCCATGGGCGCGGAGCCGAAGAAGCTCGGCGTGCCGGGCGAGGAGGAGCTGTCGGCGCGCGGCGTCTCCTACTGCGCGACCTGCGACGCGGCGTTCTTCCGCGGCAAGCCGACGATCGTCGTCGGCGGCGGCGACACGGCTATGGAGGACGCGATCTTCCTCTCGAAGTTCGCGAGCAAGGTGACGATCGTCCACCGCCGCAACGAGTTCCGCGCCTCGGCGATCATGCTCGAGCGCGCGCGGCAGATCGAGAACATCGAGCTGCTCACGCCGTACGTGGTGAAGCGCTTCGAGCCGGGCGAGGAGGGCACGCTCTCGCGCGCGGTGCTGGAGCACCGCGAGACCGGCCAGGAGAAGGTGCTCGAGGTCGACGGCGCCTTCGTCGCGATCGGGCACGCGCCGAACTCCGCGATCGTCCAGGGGCAGGTCGAGACCGACGAGGAGGGCTACGTCCTCACCGAGGGCAAGTCGACGCGGACGAACGTCCCCGGCGTCTTCGCCGCCGGCGACCTCGCCGACCGCACCTACCGCCAGGCGATCACCGCGGCGGGGTCGGGCTGCATGGCCGCGCTCGACGCCGAGCGCTATCTCCGCGACCGGCCGATCGACGGCGAGGCCCACTGGGAGCCCGACGTCGACAAGGCCGAGCGCGCCGCCGAGGCCGCCGCGGGCTAGCGCCGACGCGAGAACGTCCAGCAGTGGCCCCTATGGGGTCCATTCCTGGACGTTCTCGGTGATCGATCTTGGTCCTACGTCCCTGCCGCTTGGCGCCGGTAAGCTCAACGCCCGCCATGGCGGAGCTGTGGAGGAACTGGGCGGGGGAGCAGCGCTGCGCGCCTGCCGCGCTCGAGCGCCCGCGTAGCGAGGAGGAGGTCGTCGCCGCCGTCGAGCGCGCGCGGGCGGCCGGCCAGAAGGTCCGCGTCGCGGGCTCGGGCCACTCGTTCACCGACATCGTCTGCACCGACGGGCGGCTCCTCCACCTCGGCGCGCTCGACCGCGTGCTCGACGCCGACCCCGAGACCGGGCTCGTCCGCGTCCAGGCGGGGATCACGCTCCACCGCCTCACGGAGGAGCTCCACGCCCGCGGGCTCGCGATGGAGAACCAGGGCGACATCGACCGCCAGGCGCTCGCGGGCGCGCTCGCGACCGGCACCCACGGGACGGGCGCGCGCTTCCGCAGCATCTCCTCGCAGGTCGCCGGGATGCGGATCGTGAAGGGCGACGGCGAGGTCGTCGACGTCAGCGACGAGGCGGAGCTGCGCGCCGCCCGCGTCGGGCTGGGGGCGCTGGGCGTCGTCACGGAGGTGACGCTCCGCTGCGTGCCGGCGTTCACGCTCCGGCGCGTCGACGAGCCGCGCCCGCTCGAGGAGGTGCTCGCCTCCGTCGACGAGCTCGCCGAGCGCTACGACCACTTCGAGTTCTACGTCTTCCCCTACACCGACGTCGCGCTCGTCCGCCAGCTCGAGCGGAGCACGACGCTCCAGCCGCAGCCGCCCGGGCAGCTCCAGTGGTGGTTCGAGGAGGTCGCGCTGCCGAACCTCGCCGTCGGCGCCGCCGCGAACCTCGGCAAGCTCCTCCCGCCGCTCATCCCGTCGATCAACCGGACGCTCATGAAGGTGGTCGGCCGCACCGAGCGGGTCGACCGCAGCGCCCGCGTGTACGCGAGCCGGCGCGACGTCCGCTTCACCGAGATGGAGTACGCGATCCCGCGCGAGCACGGGGTGGAGGCGATCCGGCGCGTGCTCGCCGAGATCGAGCGGCTGCGGCTGCCGGTCGTCTTCCCGCTCGAGTTCCGCATCGTGGCGGGCGACGACGCCTACCTCTCGACGGCCCACGGCCGCGACACCGTCTACATCGCGGTCCACCAGCTCGTCGGGATGGAGTTCGAGACCTACTTCCGCGTGGTCGAGCGGATCATGGACGAGTACGGCGGGCGGCCGCACTGGGGCAAGCGCCACTACCAGACGGCCGCGACGCTGAAGCCCCGCTACCCCGAGTGGGACGCCTTCCAGGAGGTCCGGGCGCGGTTCGACCCCGACGGCGTCTTCACGAACCCGTACCTCGAGCGGGTGCTGGGGCCCGTCGGCGCGTCGTCGTAGCGTCAGCGCTCGCCGACCGCGCGACCCAGCGCGTCGAAGTGGGCCGCCCAGCCCTGCTCGTGGTCGGCGCGCAACGACGCCGGGACGCCGTGGTGGACGAGCGTCAGGCGCGTGCCGTCCCCGTCTGCGACGAGCGTGACCTCCACGCGCGTGTCGTCCCAGGTGAAGATGAGGCGGGACGGCGGCTCGACCTCGACGAACTCGCCGCGGATGTCCCAGCGGGTGCCGTCGCGGTCGTAGTGGACCTGGTGGAGGACGCCGCCCGGGCGTGGGTCGTGGGTCGCCTCCGCCGCCAGCCAGCGCGTCACCTTCTCGGGATCGGTGAAGAACGCGAACACGGTCTCGGGCCGTGCCGCGATCCAGCGCTCGCACACCACCGGCTCAGTTCCGGTCGCCTCGCCCATGCGCTCGTCTCCTCTCCTCTCGCTCGGCCTCGCGCGCGAGTGCGGCGAGGCGGTCGGTCCAGAACTCGTCGAGGAACGCGCGCAGCTCGGCGAGCCCCTCGGCACGTGCGCGATACAGGCGGCGCGTGCCCTCGCGCCGCTCGCTCACCAGCCCAGCCTCCTTCAGCACGCCGAGGTGCTGAGAGATCGCCGGGCGGGTGACGTCGAAGTTCGCCGCGATCTCGCCGGCGGAGAGCTCGCGGTCGCGGACGAGCCGGAGGATCTCGCGGCGGCGGGGCGCGGCGATGGCGTCGAGGACGGCCTGCATCGTCGCCCAAGCGTAAGCCAGCGCTTATGTAAGTGCAAACTAAAGGAACGTCCTGCCCTCGCCCCGGTAGGTCGGCACCTCGTCGACGATCTCGTCGCCGGAGACGAGGTAGAGGCGGTCGAAGCGCTCGCACAGCTCGCCCGCCTTGGCGTGGCGGAGGTAGACGCGGTCGCCGGGGCGGAGCCGGTCCGCCGCGGGGCCGTGGAGCGGCGTCTGGACCTCGCCCGCGCCCTCCATCGCGTCGAGCCGCAGCCCCTGCGGGAGGTGGATGACCGGCAGCCGGAAGCGGTCGGCCACGCCGGAGGCGAGGTAGCCGCCCCCGAGCGCGGTGACGACGCCCGGGCCGGGGCGTCGCACGACCGGGAGCGCGAACATCGCGGCCGGGCGGAGCCTGAAGCGGGAGTAGTGGTCGAACAGCGCCGGCGCGTAGAAGCCCGAGCCGGCGGTCACCTCGGTCACCCACGGCTCGCTCGCCGAGGCCTCGATGCTCCCGGTGCCGCCGGCGTTGACGAGCTCGACCGGCGCGACCTCGCGCACTGCCGCGACGAGCGCCGCGCGCCGCTCGCGCAGCTCGCGCGCCGACAGCGCCTGCATCGCCCGGATCGCCAGGCCCTTGAGCCGCCGGCCCGCCGGGCGGTCGCCGACGCCGGCGATGTGGCCCTCGTAGCCCATCACCCCGGCGAGCTCGAAGCCGTCGCGGCGGACGATCTCGCGCGCGAACGCCCGCGCCTGCTCGGGCGTGCGGATGGGGGAGCGCTTCGGGCCGATCTTCACCCGCCCGCCGGCGAGCCAGAGCGAGCAGTCCATGTCGATGCAGACGCGGATCGGCCGCCGATCCCGGCCGGCCGCCGCGTCGATGAGGTCGAGCTGCTCGGCCGAGTCGACCATGACGATCGGCGGCCGCTCGCCCTCGAACCGGCCGAGCCGGCGCAGCGCCTCGCGGTCGGCGGTGGGGTAGGCGAGCAGGAGGTCGTCGAAGCCGCGCTCGGCGAGCCAGAGCGTCTCCGGCAGCGTGAAGGTCATGAGCCCGCGGAAGCCCGGGTCGCGGTCGAGGATCTGCCGCAGCAGCGGCCGGCAGCGGACCGACTTCGACGCGACGCGGATCGGCGTCCCGCCGGCGCGGCGGAGCATGTCCGCGCCGTTCTGCCACATCGCGTCGAGGTCGACGAACGCGAACGGGGCCTCGACGCCCTCGAAGGCCTTCTCGTAGCGGGCGTACGGATCGGCCGGTGCGGGGGATCGGGTCGGCGCCTCGGTCGCCATGGCCTCACATTACGCTACGGGCCATCCGGCCCTTCGACGACTTCGACGAGGCACGTGCCGTCCTGCCGCGCGGGGAGCGCCCGCGCGCGCTCCGCGACGCCGCGGAGGGCTTCCGCGAGCGCTTCAAGGCGCAGGGCCGGATCCACGCCGCCAAGGCCGTCGACCTCCAGCTCGCCGGCCACCTCACCCGCTTCGCGCTCGGCGGCGCCGCCCGCGGGGTGAACCCCTACGTCGCCGTCGTGCGGCGGATGCTCATCGTCCAGTTCGACGACTTCGACGGCGTGCGGCGGACGCTGCTGTGGAAGCCGACCGTCCCCGAGGGCGCCGAGCAGGCGCCCTTCCACCGCCGCCTGCTCGCCCGCCACGGCGAGCGGGTCGTGCGGACGGCGCTCGCGCGCGAGCTGGAGACGATCGACGGCGGCCTGGCGCGCTGGGGGCTGCGGCGCGAGGACGTCGACTACGTCGCCTTCGACCACCTCCACGGCCAGGACCTGCGGCGGCTCGTGGGGACGACGAAGCCCGTCTTCGGCGAGCCCGAGCCGCGCCCGCCGCTGTTCCCCAACGCCCGCTTCCTCCTGCGCCGCCGCGAGGTCCTCGCGCTCGCCGCCCTCCACCCGCTCCAGTGGGCCTGGTACGTCCCGGGCGCGGCGGAGGACGTCGACGAGGAGCGGATCGAGCTGCTCGACCGCGACGTCGAGCTCGGCCCCGGGGTCGCGCTCGTCGCCACCCCCGGCCACACCGACGGCAACCAGTCGCTCGTGCTCAACACGCCCGACGGGATCTGGGTCTCCTCGGAGAACGGCGTCTGCGCCGACAACTGGCACCCGCACATCTCGCGCATCCCGGGCGTGAAGGCCTTCGCCGAGGCGTTCTGCTGCGAGGTCGTCCCGAACGCGAAGACCTCCAGCGACGCGCTCGCCCAGTACGACGCGATGGTGCTCGAGAAGGCGCTCGCCGACTCCAACCGCGACGACCCGCGCTGGCTCAACATCCTCCCCTCGTCGGAGCTCGCGTCGCTGCGCCGGCAGTGGCCGGTCGTGCCGACCTTCCGCTACGGCGGGATCGACTACGGAATCCTCGAGCCGCCCGCGCGCCGCTGAGGGGCCGCTACTCCTCCCAGTCCCAGGTGGCGAGCACCGCGTCGAGGACCTCGGCGCCCTCGTCGAAGGCCTCGTGCCGGTCGGTGTAGGTGACGATGTAGCCCGCGCCGTCGCGGACCGCGAAGACCTGGCGGAAGCGGAGGCCGACCCCGCGCGACTCGCCGGAGTAGTCGAAGGCCCGCGCCTCCTCGCCGTCGAGCTCGAGCTCGCGCACCTCGCTGATGTCGCTCGGCTGGAGAGAGCGCGTCAGCTCGTCGCTCGCCTTGCGCAGCGCCTCGTGCGAGACGTCGGCGAAGCGCTCGACGTCGACGCCGTCGGGCAGGCCCTCCTGGCGGAGCACGTTGATGTTCGCGGCGAAGCCCTCCCGGGGCGCGCCGGCGAGCACGACATCGGGCTCCAGGCCGGCGGCCTGGAAGTGCTCGGCGTCGTCGCTGTGGTCGTCCCAGCCCGCGGGTGCGCGCAGCGTGTAGCCGGTGCCCTCGACGGGCAGCCCGCGCGCCTCGCCCCGGTCGCCGCCCGGGCTGGGCGCGGGCTGGGTGGCGGTTCCGGCGCGGTCCTCCGGGGTCGCCTCGTCGTCGCCGCCGCCACAGCCTGGGAGGGCGACTAACGCGGCCAGGAGGGCGAGCAAGAGCAGCCGCGGCACGCGCAGTAGGGTAAGGGACATGCCCGACGCCGACTCCTTCGGCGCCCGCTCCACGCTCCAGGTCGGGAGCGAGCGCTACGACATCTACCGCCTCGACGCGCTCCAGTCCAAGTACGACGTCGCGCGTCTCCCGTACTCGCTCAAGATCCTCCTCGAGAACCTCCTCCGCCACGAGGACGGCGAGGCCGTCACCGCGGCCGACATCGAGAACGTCGCGAAGTGGGTCGCCACCGAGGAGCCCTCGAAGGAGATCCGCTTCACCCCGAGCCGCGTGCTCATGCAGGACTTCACCGGCGTGCCGGCGATCGTCGACCTCGCCTCGATGCGCGACGCGATGGCCGAGCTCGGCGGCGACCCGGCGAAGATCAACCCGCTCCAGCCCGCCGAGCTGGTGATCGACCACTCGATCCAGGTCGACGTCTTCGGCGTCCGCGACGCCTTCCGCCGCAACGCCGAGATCGAGTACGAGCGCAACCGCGAGCGCTACGCGTTCCTGCGCTGGGGGCAGTCGGCGTTCGACAACTTCGCGGTCGTCCCGCCGAACACCGGCATCTGCCACCAGGTCAACCTCGAGTACCTCGCCAAGGTCGTCGCCACCCGCGACGGCGTCGCCTTCCCCGACACGCTCGTCGGCACCGACTCGCACACGACGATGGTCAACGGCCTCGGCGTGCTCGGCTGGGGCGTCGGCGGCATCGAGGCCGAGGCGGCGATGCTCGGCCAGCCGATCTCGATGCTGCTGCCGCAGGTCGTCGGCTTCCGCCTCGTCGGCGAGCTGCCCGAGGGCGCGACGGCGACCGACCTCGTCCTCACCGTCACGCAGATGCTGCGCGAGAAGGGCGTGGTCGGGAAGTTCGTCGAGTTCTTCGGCCCCGGCCTGGCGAACCTCCCGCTCGCCGACCGCGCGACGATCGGCAACATGTCGCCGGAGTACGGCGCGACCTGCGGGATCTTCCCCGTCGACGCCGAGACGCTCCGCTACCTCGAGTTCACCGGCCGCCCGCCGGAGCTCGTCCGCCTGGTGGAGGCCTACACGAAGGAGCAGGGCCTCTTCCACGACGAGGACAGCGAGGAAGCCGTCTACTCCGACACGCTCGAGCTCGACCTCTCGACGGTCGAGCCGTCGCTCGCCGGCCCGCGGCGCCCGCAGGACCGCGTCCCGCTCTCGCAGGCCGCGCAGGCCTTCCGCGAGGAGCTGGCGGAGTTCGTCGAGTGCGAGCCCGAGCCGGGCAGCGCCGAGGACGCCTCGGCCGCCTCGTTCCCGGCGAGCGACCCGCCGGCGGCGATGGCCGGCGTCACCGGCGCCGGCGAGCCGGGCCACGCCCCGTGCGAGGACGGCGGCACGGCGACGAAGCTCTTCAGCAAGCCGGTGAAGGTGACGCTCGACGGCGAGGAGTTCGAGCTCGACCACGGCCACGTCGTCATCGCCGCGATCACGAGCTGCACGAACACCTCGAACCCGTCGGTCATGCTCGGCGCCGGGCTCTTGGCGAAGAAGGCCGTCGAGGCGGGGCTCGCGCGCAAGCCGTGGGTGAAGACCTCGCTCGCGCCGGGCTCGAAGGTCGTCACCGACTACCTCGAGCGCGCCGGGCTGCTGCCGTACCTCGAGCAGCTCGGCTTCTCGCTCGTCGGCTACGGCTGCACGACCTGCATCGGCAACTCGGGGCCGCTGCCGCCGGAGATCTCGAAGGCGGTCGTCGACAACGACCTCGCCGTCTGCTCGGTGCTGTCGGGCAACCGCAACTTCGAGGGGCGGATCCACCCCGAGGTGAAGATGAACTACCTCGCCTCGCCGCCGCTCTGCGTCGCCTACGCGCTCGCGGGCACGATGGCGATCGACCTCTTCAACGAGCCGATCGCCGACGACGTCTACCTGCGCGACATCTGGCCGTCGCAGCAGGAGATCGCCGAGGCGGTCGAGCAGGCCGTCCAGTCGGACATGTTCCGCAAGGAGTACGGCGAGGTCTTCGAGGGCGACGAGAACTGGAACGCCCTCGAGGTGCCGGAGGGCGACCGCTACGCCTGGGATCCGGCCTCGACCTACGTCAAGCGCGCCCCCTACTTCGACGGGATGCCGCGCGAGGCGCCCGGGGGGTTCGAGCGGATCACCGGCGCGCGCATCCTCGCCCTGCTCGGCGACAGCGTCACCACCGACCACATCTCCCCGGCCGGCGCGATCAAGAAGGACTCGCCGGCCGGGAAGTACCTGCTCGAGCACGGCGTCGAACAGCGCGACTTCAACTCCTACGGGTCGCGCCGCGGCAACCACGAGGTGATGGTGCGCGGGACGTTCGCGAACGTCCGCCTGCGCAACCGGCTCGCGCCGGGGACCGAGGGCGGCTTCACCGTCCACCTGCCCGACGGGGAGCAGACGACGATCTACGAGGCGGCGATGCGCTACGCCGAGGAGGGCGTGCCGCTCGGCGTGCTCGCCGGCAAGGAGTACGGCTCGGGCTCGTCGCGCGACTGGGCGGCGAAGGGGCCGCGCCTGCTCGGCGTCCGCTTCGTCATCGCCGAGTCGTTCGAGCGCATCCACCGCTCGAACCTCGTCGGCATGGGCATCCTGCCGCTCCAGTTCCCGGAGGGCGAGTCGGTCGAGTCGCTCGGCCTCACCGGGCGCGAGCGCTACGACCTCGCCCCGCTGGAGGAGGGCGCCCGCACGCTACGCGTGACCGCGACGCCGGACGAGGGCGGCTCGCCGATCGAGTTCGACGCGACCGTGCGGATCGACACGCCGAACGAGTGGCAGTACTACCGCCACGGCGGGATCCTCCACTTCGTGCTGCGGCGGCTGCTCAACGAGAGCTGAGGCGCGAGGCGCGGCGGGCCGGGGGCGACCCCGGGCCCGCCGCTCGCTGCGTCCGCCCGTGGCCGGCGACCGCCGTGCGGCGGGCCCCTTCGTCGTACCCGGCGCGGCCGCGCCCGTTCCCCGGGGCGGTGACAGGCGCCATGCACGGGGGTGGGTCGGCACCCGCGAAGGTCGCAACCTTGTCCCGGCGGGGCGGTTGAGGAGGGGAACCACGCAAGCGAACCAGGGAGGTTCTCCTCACATGCGACGGCTTCGACGGGCCTTCGCGAACGCGGGGCAGGGCAAGTGGGTCTTCCTCTCCGCCCTCGTCCTCGCGATCGCGGTCGCCCCGTTCGCGGTGGCGGCCGACGGCGATCCGGTCAAGGCCGGGGGGCGGACGACGTTCACGAAGATCACCCGCATCCTCGGCAACTCGACCACCTACGCGACCCAGCAGTCGAACCTCATGCAGGGCGATGGCGGCGCCGCCCGCTACGGCTGCCGGAGCGCGCCGGGCCGCGAGCACTGCCTGATGTCGAAGAACGTCGGCGGCAGCGGCGCCTTCCGCTTCGTCGCCGAGAACAGCGTCATCGGCGGCGAGATCACGGTCAAGCCGCCGCAGGGGAAGGGCGCCGACGACGCGCGGCCGTTCACGACGAACGCGACCGGGGTCGCGACCGGCCTCAACGCCGACCGCGTCGACGGCCTCCACGCCGACGAGCTGCGCCCGCGGTTCGCGCGCGTGAACGCCGACGGCACGCTCGTCAACCAGCGCGGCGTCCAGCAGGCGAGCCGGACCGGCGTCGGCACCTACGCGCTGACGTTCTCGCAGCCGATCGCCAACTGCGCGATCCAGGCGACGCCCGCGGCGCTCGAGGATGTCGGCGTGATCTCGGCCGAGCAGACCTCGGACACGGTCGCGACGGTGAGGACGCGCGACGCCACGGGCGCCGACGCGGACCGGCCGTTCAGCGTCACCGTCGTCTGCTGAGCGCCGGCCGGCACCGGCTCGAAGCATCAGGAGGGGCGCCCGCGGGCGCCCCTCCGTCGTCCTCGGGCGGGAACGTCCCGGAGGGGCTGAGGGCGAACGTCCCGCAGGGCCCTACCGAGCGAGAACGTCCCGGAATGGCCCCTGTAGGGGCCAGCGCTGGACGTTCTCGCTACGGGTCGTCCCGCAGCTTCTCCTCGACCGAGCGGACCTTGTCGTCGAGCGTCTGGTCCGGCTTGTCGCGCCGCTCGTCGAGCTTGAGCACGGTGTAGGCGCGCGGGTAGCCGAGCTCGAGCGGGACGCGGTGGAGCTCGGCGACGACCGCGAGGATGTCCTCGGTCGAGCCCTCGAGCGAGGTGCCCATCCCGTGCAGCCGGTAGCGCACCCGGTCCTGCCTGGCGAGCCGGCGCTGGATCTCGGCGACGTAGGCGGAGGCGCTCGCCCCGCCCCCGATGCCGAGCACCGAGAGGTCGGCGTGGGCCATCAGGCGGCCTCCCGCGCGAGCTTCAGCAGCAGCGGGGCCGGGCGGTAGCGCTCCTCCCGCCGCGCCTGCCAGATCGCGTCGAGCGTCGCCAGCACGCGGTCGAAGCCGAGGATCCGTCCCCACGTCATCGGCCCGCGCGGGTGGTTGAGGCCGAGCTCCATCCCCGCGTCGACGTCCTCGGGCGAGCCGACGCCCTCGCCGACGGCGAAGCAGGCCTCGTTGACGAGCTGGCAGACGATCCGCCCGAGCACGCCGCCGGGCGCGTCCTCGACCCACTCGCAGACGAACCCGAGCGACGAGAACAGCCGCTCGCGCTCCTCGTCGCGCGGGCCGAGCAGCTCGACGAGCCGCGGCTCGGGCGGCACGAGGACGAAGCCGCCGACCGGCCGCCCGTCCAGCCGCACCTCGCCCTCGGCGCCCCCGCGCGTCACCGCGTAGCCGGCCGCCTCGCCGCGGGCCCGCAGCAGCTCCGCGACCGGTCCGTCCCCGCCGACGGCGAGCGCCCGCCCCTCGCCGCCGCCCGGCGCGGGCGGCTCGGGGTCCTCGGGGCGGTACGGCCCGTCGCCGTACTCGTACCAGCCGCGCCCGGTCTTGCGGCCCAGCCGGCCGGCGGCGACCATCCGCGCCTGCAGCGGGCTCGGCCGCCAGCGCGGCTCGCCGAAGGAGAGCTCCATGAACGACTTCGCGACCTCGAAGCCGACGTCGATCCCGACGAGGTCCATGAGCTCGAACGGCCCCATCCGGAAGCCGCCGCCGAGGCGGCAGATGCGGTCGACCTGCGCGGGCGTCGCGATCCGCTCGGTGACGCAGCGCAGCGCCTCGCCGTAGAACGGCCGCCCGCAGCGGTTGACGAGGAAGCCGGGCCCGTCGGTCGCGCGGATGACGCGCTTGCCCATCGCCTCGCCGGTCGCGGTGGCGACCTCCAGCGCCCGCTCGCCGGTCTGCTCGGCGGCGATGACCTCGACGAGGCGCATGAGCGGGGCGGGGTTGAAGAAGTGCATCCCCACGACGAGCTCGGGCCGCGCCGCCGCCGAGGCGAGCGAGGTCACCGGGATCGACGACGTGTTCGTCGCGAGCACCGCGTCGGGGCAGATCTCCGACACCCGGGCGAACAGCTCGCGCTTGAGCTCGGCGCGCTCGGGCGCGGCCTCGATGACGAGCTCGCAGCCGGCGAGGTCCTCGAGCGCCCCGGTGGTCTCCAGCCGCGCGGCGGCGGCCTCGGCGTCGGCCGCGCTCCAGCGGCCGCGCTCGGCGCCCTTCTCCAGCCCGGCGCGCAGGCTCGCCGCGCCGCGCTCGAGCGCCTCCGCCACCGGGTCGTACAGCACCGTCGCCATCCCGGCGAGGCAGCCGAGCTGGGCGATCCCCGAGCCCATCGTGCCGGCGCCGACGACGCCGAGCCGTTGCGGCAGCGCGCTCATCGCCCCCGGAACTCCGGCTTGCGCCGCTCGAGGAAGGCGGTCATCCCCTCGACGCGGTCCTCGGTCGCCATCGCCAGCTCGTACAGCCGCCGCTCCTGCGCGAGCCCCGCCGTCAGCGCCGTCTCGTCGGCGGCGAGCACCGCCTGCTTCGCCAGCCGCGCCGCGATCGGCGGGCGGGCGGCGACGACGCGCGCGAGCTCGAGCGCGGCGTCGAGCCACTCGCCCTCCTTCGCGACCTTGTTCACGAGCCCGAGCGCGTGCGCCTCCTGGGCGCTCATCCGCCGGCCGGTCAGCACGAGCTCCATCGTCCGCTGCTTGCCGAGCACGCGGGCGAGCCGCTGCGTGCCGCCGCCTCCGGGGATGATCCCGAGCAGGATCTCCGGCTGGCCGAACTCGGCGGTCTCGGAGGCGACGATCATGTCGCAGAGCAGCGCGAGCTCGCAGCCGCCGCCGAGCGCGTAGCCCGACACCGCCGCGACCATCGGCGTCCGGACGGCGGCGAGCCTGGGCCAGAACGCGGCCGACGGGTGGACGAGCGCCTCCTGGAAGCTGCGGTCGCGCAGCGCGCGGATGTCGGCGCCGGCGGCGAACCAGTCGTCGCCGCCGGCGATGACGATGCAGCGGCAGGCCGGGTCGGCGTCCCAGGCCTCCATCTGCCCGGCGAGCTCCTCCATGAGCTCGGGCGAGAGCGCGTTGCGCGCCTCCGGGCGGTTGAGGCGCAGCAGCCCGACCCCGTCGTCGGCGAGCTCGGCGATGACGAGCGGCTCCGCCATCAGACGAGCGCGTTGATGCCCGTGACCGCCCGGCCGATGATGAGCTTCTGGATCTGCGAGGTGCCCTCGTAGAGCGTCGTCACGCGCGCGTCGCGCAGGTAGCGCTCGACCGGGTGGTCGTCGACGTAGCCGGCGCCGCCGTGGACCTGGATCGCGGTGTTCGCGCACTCGACCGCCGCCTCGGTCGCGTACAGCTTCGCGATCGACGTCTCCATCGTGTTCGGCTGCCCGGTGTCCTTCAGCCAGCCCGCCCGCCAGACGAGCCCGCGCGCGGCCTCGGTCTTCACGACCATGTCGGCGATCATCTCCTGGACGAGCTGGAAGGACGCGATCGGCCGGCCGAACTGCCGCCGCTCCTTCGCGTAGGCGACCGACGCCTCGACGCAGCCGCGGCAGATCCCGACGCAGCCCGAGGCGACGCTGAAGCGGCCGGAGTCGAGCGCCGACATCGCGACCTTGAAGCCGTCGCCGACCTCGCCGAGCACCGCCTCGTCCGGCACCTCGACGCCGTCGAGCGACAGCTCCGCCGTGTCGGAGGCGCGCAGGCCGAGCTTGCCGTGGATCGGGCGGGAGGAGAAGCCGGGCGTGTCGGTGGGGACGAGGAAGCAGGCGAGCCCGCGGTGCCTTCGCTCCGGGTCGGTCTGGGCGAAGATCAGCGCGACCTTCGCGTAGTTGCCGAGCGAGATCCACTGCTTGCCGCCGGTGATCCGCCAGCCGCCGTCGATCTTCTCGGCGCGCGTGGCGAGGTTCGCCGCGTCGGAGCCGGTGTTCGGCTCGGTGAGGCCGAAGCAGCCGAGCGCCTCGCCCGAGCACAGCCGCGGGAGCCACTCGCGCTTCTGCTCCTCGGTGCCCCAGCGCTCGATCGAGGAGCAGACGAGCGACGTCTGCACGGACACGACGGTGCGCGCCGAGGAGTCGCCGCGCCCGATCTCCTCGACGATGAGGCCGTAGGTGCGGTAGTCGAGGCCGCGGCCGCCGTACTCCTCGGACACGATCGCGCCGAGGTAGCCCATGTCGGCGATCTTCTTGACGAGGTCGGTGTCGAAGCGCTCGGCGCGGTCGTTCTCGCGCGCGACCGGGATGATCTCCGCGTCGGTGAACTCCCGGGCGGTGTCGCGGATGAGGCGCTGTTCGTCGGTCAGCTCGAAGTCGATCATCGCGCGCAATCTATGGGCTTCGCCGCCTGCGATGCGACGAACCTGCGAGCTGGCGCATCGACGCTGCCGCGTGTCGCAAACTTTCGGGCGGCTCGCGCGTTGTCTCGTGCGAGGGAACAAGGAAGGGGAACAGGGAGATGGCCGACCGAGCGACGATCCTCGCGGACGTCTGGACGCGCCTCGTCGAGGAGTGGAACGCCGGCAACGTCGAGCGGGCTCGCGGCCTCGAGCGCTTCTACGGCGCGCTCGAGCGGCGCTGGGCCGACGAGGTGGCGGCGGAGGGGCGCCGCCGCGCCTCCGCCGCGCGCGACGCCGGCCGCTGACCGCCACGCTGGACGGGCGGGAGGCCCGGTGGGAGACTGGCCGGCGTGGAGTTCGGCCTCGTCGTGTTCGCCGGGCTCGGCCTGGTGGTCGTGGCGCTGCTGGCACTGGGGTACTGGTATCCGGGGTCGGGGGCGGACGTCCTCGACTGGACGCCGGCGCGCTCCTATGAGGACGAGATCCGGCTCGAGCAGGAGGACGTCGAGCAGATGCTCGCGGCGCAGAACGAGCGCCGGCGCCGCAGCGGGCTGCCGGAGCTGAGCGAGGCCGACGTCGCCGCGCAGGTCGAGGCCGAGCGGGCCGAGCTGCGCGAGCGCGCCAGGCGCGCGGGCGGCCGGTAGGGTGCCGCCCCATGGCAAGGGTCCTCATCGTCGGCTGCGGCTGCCGCGGGCGCGCGCTCGCCGCCGCGCTCGCCGAGGACGGCCACGCCGTGCGCGGGACGACGCGCGATCCGGCGCGGCTCGGCGAGCTCGAGGCGGCCGGGGTGGAGGGCATGGTCGCCGACCCGAACGTGCTCGGCACGCTGCTCCCGGCGCTCGAGGGCGTGAGCGCGCTCTGCTGGCTCATGGGCAGCGCCGACGCCAACGCCGAGGAGCTCCACGGCCCCCGCCTGGAGTCGCTGCTCCACAAGCTCGTCGACTCGACGGTGCGCGGCGTCGTCTACGAGGGGGCGGGCACGGTGGCCGGCTCGCTGCTCGAGCAGGGCGCGATGATCGTCCGCACGGCGGGGGCGACGCACGGGATGCCCGTCGAGGTCGTGGAGGCCGACCCGTCCGCCCACGAGCGGTGGGTGGCGGAGATGCGCGCGGCGGTCGGGCGGGTACTGACCGCCTAGGCGGGGCGACACCCGGTTGCCGGGTGAATTAAGCTTCGAAAACTGACCGGCTTTCAGCAATTTCGGAGGTGACGGAGAGTGGCGGGTTACGCCAAGGACGTGTTGGTCGACACCCAGTGGGTGGAGGACCACCTCGACGACGACTCGATCCGCATCGTCGAGGTCGACGAGAACCCGGGCCTCTACGCGGAGGCGCACATCCCGGGCGCGATCGGCTTCGACTGGCAGAAGGACCTCCAGGACCCGGTGAAGCGCGACTTCCTCGGGCCGGAGGCCTTCGGCGAGCTGTTCGGCAGCCGCGGGATCTCCAACGACCACACGATCGTGCTCTACGGCGATCGCAACAACTGGTTCGCGGCCTACACCTACTGGTACCTGAAGTACTACGGGCACGACAAGGTCAAGCTCATGAATGGCCCGCGCGAGAAGTGGATCGCCGAGGGCCGGCCGACCTCGACCGAGGTGCCGAGCTACCCGCCCGCGACGTTCGTCGCCAAGCCGGGCGACGAGAGCATCCGCGCCCGCCGCGACGAGGTGCTCGCCGCGCTCGAGCGCGCGAACACCAAGCTCGTCGACGTCCGCTCGCCGCAGGAGTACTCGGGCGAGCTCATCGCGATGCCCGGCTACGAGAACGAGGGCGCGCAGCGCGCCGGCCACATCCCGGGCGCGGCGTCGATCCCGTGGGCGCAGGCCGTCAACGAGGACGGCACGTTCAAGAGCCGCGAGGAGCTCGAGCAGCTCTACGGCGGCAAGGGCGTCCTCGACGGCGAGGAGGTCATCGCCTACTGCCGGATCGGCGAGCGTTCCGCGCACACGTGGTTCGTCCTCCACGAGCTGCTCGGCAAGGACCGCGTGAAGAACTACGACGGCTCGTGGACGGAGTGGGGCAACCTCGTCAACGTGCCGATCGAGCGCGGCGTCTAGCCGCCCTGGGCGCCTAGTCGCCGGATCTGAGCAACGGCCCGAGTCGCTCCAGCAGGTGCTGGACGATTCGGGCCGTCGCGCCCCAGACGAGGTGCTCGCCGACCGTGTAGGTCGGCATCCTGAACGGCACGCCGCGGCGGATGAGCCGCTGCATCCGGTGGCCGGCCGCGAGCGCCCGCAGCGGCAGCTCGAGCACCTCCTCCACCTCGGCCGGCTGCGGCACCCAGGCGTGGCCGGGCCGGATCACCCCGACGAAGGGGTGGATCTTGTAGTTCGTCACGAACGTGCCGACCGGCGGCAGCGCGCCGACGAGCTCGACGTCCTCGGGCGGCAGCCCGATCTCCTCGTGCGCCTCGCGCAGGGCGGTGAGCCCGAGCTCCTCGCCCTCGTAGTCGGGCCGGCCGCCGGGGAAGGAGATCTCGCCGGCGTGACGGCGCAGGTCGGCGCGGCGCTTCGTGAAGACTGTGACGAGCTCGCCGCCGTCGACGAAGAGGGGGATGAGGACCGCGGCGTCGGTGCGGCCGCCCGGCACGTCCATCGCCGCGGCCTCCTCGGGGCTGAGGAGCAGGGCCCGCAGCTGCGCCGGCGTCGTCAATGCAGCTCGACGCGCTCCTCGAACATGACCTCGCCCTCGAGCGTCCGGTGGACGGGGCACTTCGCGGCGATCTGCATGAGCCGCTCGCGCTGCTCCTCCGGCAGCTCCTTGGGGAGGCGGACGACCATCTCGAAGCGCGTCGGCGAGCCGCGCTGGGCGGGCTCGTAGTCGACCTCGACGGCGACGTCGCCGATGTCCCAGCCCTTCCGCCGCGCGTACATCTCCATCGTCACCGCGGTGCAGCTCGCGAGGCTCGCGGCGAGCAGCTCGAGCGGGCTCGGCCCGGCGTCCTCGCCGCCGTGGTCGCGCGGCTCGTCGACGACGAACCGGTGGTGGCGGACGTCGATCTCGGTGCGGAAGGGGGCTCCGGCGCGGCGTGCGATCGCCTTCATCCGCGTCCCTCGAAGAGCTCGGGGTCGGGGACGTCCGCGTAGCGCGCCATCGCGTAGACGCAGTCGGAGGCGCGGTTGAGGAAGGTGATGACGAGCTCGTCGGCGAGGTCGCCCGCGAGCTTGAGGTCGACGACGCGCCGCTCGGCGCGGCGGAGCGCGGCGCGCGCGACGTCGAGCTGGGCGGAGAGGAGGTTGCCGCCGGGGATGACGAACTTCGGCGGCAGGTCGACGCGCGCCATGTAGCGGTCGATGTCGGCCTCGAGGCGGTCGACCATCTCCTGCGTCACCTTCGAGACGCCCGGCTGGAGCCGGCCGGCCGCCTCCGGCGCGGTGGCGAGCTCGGCGCCGGCGACGAAGAGCTCGTTCTGGAGGCGGAGGATGTCGGCGCGCAGCTCGGCGTCCTCGCAGAGCGCGCGGCAGACGCCGAGCTGCGAGGCCGCCTCGTCGACGGCGCCGTAGGCCTCCGGGCGGCCGCTCGACTTCGGGACCCGCCCACCGTACCAGAGCGAGGTCGTCCCGTCGTCGCCCTTGCGCGTGTAGATCTTGACCATCTACTCCAGGAGATTGAACACGAGGCCGGTCGGGATCTTCGGGAAGAAGTAGGTCGACTTCGGCGGCATCGACTCGCCGGCGGCCGCCACCTCGCGGACCTGCTCGACCGGGGTGGCGCGCATGAAGAAGGCGGCGTCGCAGCGGCCGCTGCGGACGGCGTCGAGCGCGTCGGCGAAGTCCTTCGAGTAGTCGAGGCCGCGCTTCTCGTCGATGTCGTGGTCGGTCATGCCGAGCGCGCCGCGCAGCACGAGCGCCTCCAGCACGGCGGTGTCGAGGCGCCGGTAGGCGTCCGAGCGGCCCGGCAGCGCGCGGTCGGCGATCGCCTGGTCCTTGAGGCGGAGGCGGAACGCGCGCCGGAAGTGGCGGTCCATGTAGCCGAGGCAGACGCCCTCCTCGTCGGGGGCGGGCTCGAGCCGCTCGGGCTCGATCTCGGTGATCTCGAAGTGCTCGCGCAGCGCCTCGGCGAGCCGCTCCTGCTTGTCGGCGTCGAGGTCGGTGAGCAGGCGGTGGGTGGGGAAGACGGCGAGGCCGGGGTCCTCGAGCGCGCAGAGGAACATGAGCACCCAGCGGTGCTCGCCCTCGCCGCCGACCTCCTCGGCGTAGACGCGCGCGGTCTCGTAGCGGTGGTGGCCGTCGGCGATGAGCAGCTCGCTCGGGGCGAGCGCCCGCTCGACCGCGGCGATGGCGCCGGCGTCGCCGACGCGCCAGAGCGTGTGGCGGGTGCCGTCCTCGTCGGTGAGCGCCCCGAACGGCTCCTGCGCGCGGGTGGCGGGCTCGAGCGCGCCCCAGGCGTCGCCGCCGGGGTCGGAGAAGAGGCTGAAGATGGGGGAGAGGTTCGCGCGCGTCGCGCGCGTGAGGCGGAGGCGGTCCTCCTTCGGGCCCGGGTGGGTGCGCTCGTGCGGGCGGATGCGGCCGGGGCCGTAGTCCTCGACGCGGACGCGGGCGAAGAAGCCGCGGCGCGTGTAGGCGTTGCCGTCCGGGCCGGTGAACTCCTGCGTCAGCGCCCACAGCGCCGGCTCGCGGTCGCGGACGAGGATCCCCTGCTGGCGCCAGGCGTCGAGCGTCGTCTGGGCGTGGAGGTAGGGGTCGTCGCCGCCGTCGGCGCGGGGGAGGTCGATCTCGACGACGTTGAACGGGCTCCGCGCCGCCAGGCGGGCGCGGTGCTCGTCGTCGATGACGTCGTACGGGGGCGAGCAGACCGCGTCGAGCGAGCCGACGCGGGCGAGGTCGTAGTGGAGGGCGCGCAGCGGTGCGATTCGAGCCATCGGAGGGCGGACCCTACCGCCCCGGCTCGTCTCAGCGCCTGCCGAACTCGGTCACGTAGGTCGCGGCGCGGCTGTGGCCGCGGCGCGGCGCCCGGCGGACGAGCGCGATCCCGATCTCGCGGAAGCGGCGGTCGAGGATGTTGCGCCGGTGGCCCGGGCTGCGCATCCAGGAGCGCACGATCGAGGCCGGGGTCGCGTAGCGGCCGCTGCCCCAGGCGAGGTTCTCGCCGAGCACCCAGTGCCCGCGCCGGCTGCGGACGTAGCGGGTGCGGAGGATGCGGTCGACGAAGGTCGCGCCGCTGCGGGAGCGGTGGCTGAAGTACTTGTGGCGGACCATGTCGCGCGCGTGGCGGCTCGCGGCCGTCGCGAGGCGGCGGTTGTGGCGCAGGGGCCGCAGCCCGCGCTTGCGCCGCTCGGCGTTGAGCAGGCAGAGCGTCGCGTTGCGGATCACCGCGGTCGAGACCGCCCGCGGGTGCGCGCCCGCGGCGGCGCAGGCGGCCGACGACGTGGCGCGCTCGGCCGAGGCGCCGGCCGGCGCGGCGAGCGCGAGGGCCAGGGCAGCGGCGGCGAGGGCAGGGACGATGAGCAGGCGCAGACGCGCCCTCGTGGTGAGGGAAGCCGAGGTCATGGGGTGGGGTGGCGCGCCGGCCGGGGGTGGGGCGTCGCCGTCCCTTCGTGCCTCGGCGGGGGCGGACGTCCCCTTGAGGGCGCTTGTCAGGAACTAGACTCGGCTCGGAGCGACGGGGTGTAGCTCAGCCTGGTAGAGCACGCGCTTTGGGGGCGCGGGGCCCCCGGTTCGAATCCGGGCACCCCGACTGGCGGCACCCGCGCGCGGGCGCGGGTCCCCGCAGCGCCGAGGCGCGGAGCGCGTTCCAGCCGACCAGGTCGTGCGCGGCGGCGAGCTGCCTGCGAGCCCGCGGAAGCACGACGCCATCGCGGGCGCGAGCCCATCCGGCGGATACGCTTGCCGGAAGCGGCCCCCGTAGCTCAACTGGACAGAGCGTCGGCCTTCTAAGCCGAGGGTTGCAGGTTCGAGTCCTGCCGGGGGCGTGCGCCGCAGCAAGAACGTCCCGGAATGGCCCCTATGGGGTCCAGCGAGGGACGTTCTCGCTACGCGATGACCTTCACCGCGCTCGCGTACCCCGTCCCGAGCCGCTGCTGGAGCTGCATGTGGAGCAGCCCGAGCGCCTCGAGCTCGCGGGCGCGCTCCTCGCCCCCGGCGTCGATCGGGTTGAGGCCGCCGTCGCGGGCGAGCTCCGCGACCGTCTCGCGCGCCTCCTCGTCGTCGCCGGCGATGAAGACGTCGAGCGGCTGGCCGGCGACCTCGCCGGCGACGAGCGTCCGCGCGAACGTCGTGTTGAACGCCTTCACGATCCGGGCGCCCTCGGCGAGCCGGCCGAGCTCGCGCGTCGCCGAGCTGTCGGGCGGGACGACGAGGGCGTCGACGGTCTCGTTCACCGGGTTCGTGATGTCGACGACGACCTTCCCGGCGAGCTCGCCCGCGTGCCGCTCGACCGCCGCGCGGGCGTCGGGGTAGTAGACCGCGAGCACGACGACGTCGCCGCCGACCGGGTCGGCGTCGAGCGCGGTGCCGACCGAGCCCGGCCCGCCCTGCTCGCGCAGCGTGGCCGCCGCCTCCTCGGCGCGCGCCTCGTCCTTGCCGACGACGGTGACGTCGTGGCCGCCCGCGAGCGCCCGGCTGCCGATGCCGCGGGCCATGTTGCCGGTGCCGATGATCGTCACGTGCATGCGCGCCCCTCTCGTCGTGTGCCAGCGCGCCACTACCCGCCTTCGCCGCGCGTCAGTCAGGTCGCCACGCTCCGCGCCGTCTCGGCGACGAACACGAGCGCGAGGAAGAAGCCGAGCCGGTCGAGCAGCCCGGCGACGTAGGTGAGCGCGGCGGCGAGCAGGACGCGCCGGACGGCGGCGAGCTCCCGCCGGTCGGCGAGGCGCGTCCGCTCCAGCACGGCGAGCGCCTGGCGGCTCGCGCCGAGCTCCACCGGGAGCGTCGCGAGCGCGAACACGACGAGCCCGGCGACGTAGGCGAGCGCGAGCGCGATGAGGATCGGGATCCCCAGCCAGAAGCCGCCGACGAGGAAGAAGCCCGACCACGGCGCGAGCCGGGCGAGCGGCTCCGCCACCGCCTGGCGGAAGCGATAGGCCTCACTGCCGGAGGCGTGCTGCCAGGCGTGCGAGACCTCGTGGGCGGCGATCCCGAGCGCGGCCACGCTCCGCCCGTGCGCGACGACCGGGGAGAGGCGGAGCGTGCGGGTCTCGCCGTCGTAGTGGTCGGTGAGCGCGCCCGGGACCAGCTCGATCCGCACCCAGCGCAGCCCGTAGGCGTCGAGCAGCGCCCGCGCGACCTCGGCGCCGGTCGCCGCGAAGCGGTTGGGGATCGCGCGGTAGCGGGCGAAGGCCGCGCGCAGGAGTTGCTGCGCCACGAGCCCCGCCAGCGCCGGCAGGAGGAGGAGCAGCAGCCAGATCTCGAACACGGGCCTGGCGGCCAGGCTAGCCCCGTCCGGGTCCGGTGCCGCGCGACGGGCGACGCCGGATCATCCCGGCACCGCCCGGGCGATGCGGCGCCGTCGGGGGCTCACCCGGCGCCCTCCCGCCGTCGGCGCGCCCAGCGCAGCAGCTCGTCCGACCCCCAGACCACGAGCGGGAAGGCCGCGAGGATCGCGAGCTCGCGCAGGCCGAGCGCGGCGGTGCCGAAGACGTCCTGGAACGGCGGGAGCCAGATGAGCGCCGCCGCGAACGCGAGCTCGAAGGCGATCCCCCACAGGAGCAGCCGGTTGGAGAGGACGCCGATCGAGCGCAGCGACGCGCGGCTCGTCCGGGCGGCCATCGCGGTCCCGACCTGGCAGGCGGTGATGCCCGCGAAGGTCATCGTCGTCGCCGCGAGGTAGTCGTCGTGGAGCGGGGTGCCCGCGCCCACGTCCGCGCCCGGCGTCCAGCCCGCCGTGGCGAGCACGAGGAAGAAGCCGCCGGTCACGAGCGCCGCCTCGACGAGCCCGAGCGTGCCCACGCCCGCGCCAGCAGGCGGCGGTCGATGGGCGGGCGCTCGTTCACGCGGGCGTCGTCCGTACCCGGCGCGCGGCCGGACGATGCGGCGCCCGCCGGGCCCTCAGCGGCCGAGGTCGAGCTCGGCGGGGACGAGCGTCACCGTCGTCGCCCGCCCGGCGCGGAGGATGGAGAGCGTGACGGCCACGCCGATCCGGTCGGCGGCCATGAGCTGCTGGAGGTCCTCGACCGACCTGACGGGCCGGCCGTCGACCGCGAGGATGAGGTCCTCGGGTCGCAGCCCCGCGCGCTCGGCGGGGCTGCCGGGCAGCACCTCCACGACCTCGACGGCGTGCTCGGCGCCGGTCTCGCGCCGCCACTGGGGCGGCAGCGGCCGCCGCCCGCCGGCGATCCCGAGGTAGCCGCGGCGGACGCGGCCGTCGCGCATGAGCGCGGCGATGACGCCGCGCGTCGCGGCGTTGATCGGGACGGCGAGGCCGAGCCCGATGCCCGCGATCGCGGTGTTGATCCCGACCACGCGCCCGGCGCTGTCGGCGAGCGCCCCGCCGGAGTTGCCGGGGTTGAGCGCCGCGTCGGTCTGGATGACGTTGTCGATGACGCGCACCGTCCGCCCGACGCGCGCGGGCAGCGAGCGACCGAGCGCGGACACCACGCCCGCGGTCACCGAGCCGGCGAAGCCGTTGGGGTTGCCGATCGCCACGACGAGCTGCCCCACGCGCAGCTCGCTCGCGTCGCCGAGCGGGGCGGCGGCGAGGTCGTCGCCGTCGGCGCGGAGCACCGCGAGGTCCGAGAGCGGGTCGCGCCCGACGACGGTGAAGCCGAGCTCGCGCCCGTCGGTGAACGACGCGACGCCCTCGGTGTCGGGCCGCCCGACGACGTGGGCGTTCGTGAGCAGGAAGCCGTCGCCGCTGAGCACGACGGCGCTGCCCGCGCCCTCCGTCACCCGCCCGCCGCGCGTGCGGCGCGTGAGCCGCAGGCTCGCCACCGACGGCGTGAGCGCGGCGGCGACCTCGGTGACGGTGCGGGAGTAGGCGTCGAGGGCCTCGCGCTCGGTGTCCGCGGCCGTGCTCATCGCCGTGCCTCCTTCCCGTTCGCCGCGAGCTCGACCGTCAATCCGAGCTCCTCGGTCCCGCGCACGATCCCGAGCGCGAGCGGCTCCTCGCCCGCGCGGTCGAGCGCCGCGTAGAGGTCGTCGACCGACGTCACCGGCCCGCCCGCGGCGACGATGAGGTCGCCGGTGCGCAGCCCCGCGCGCTCGGCGGGGCTGCCGGGCTCGACGGCGCGGACGAGCAGCCCGTCGCGCTCGGGCAGGCCGACCGCCCGCCGCAGCCGGCGCGCCACCCGCGGCGGGGCGACCGCGACCCCGAGCCGCGGCCGCGCGGGTTGCTCGCCGTGGGCGAGCGCGTCGATCCGCGCGCCGAGCGCCGGGCCCGCGGCGAGCGCGAGGATGAGCCCGCCGGGCAGCCGGGCGAGGTTGATGCCGATGAGCGTGCCCTCGGCGCCGAGCAGCGGCCCGCCGGCCGAGCCCTGGGGGAGGGGCGCGGTGTGCTCGATCCCGGCGAGCAGCCGCCCGCCGCGCGGCGCGCGGAAGCGGCGCGGGCCGGAGGAGACGAAGCCGAGCGTCGCGCGCAGCCCGCGGCCGCCGGGGTTGGCGAGCGCGACGACCGCCGTGCCGATCGGCGGCTCGGGCTCGGCGTCTCCGGGACGGAGCGGCTCGGCGTCGCCCGTGTCGGCCTCGACGAGGGCGAGCCCGAGCTCGGGGTCGGCCGCGAGCAGGCGGCCGCGCTCGCGCCGGCCGTCGGCGAAGCGGAGCGCGGGCTCCTCGCCTACGCGGCGGGCGGGGACGAGCACGCGGCCTTCGGCGACGACGATGCCCGAGCCCATGCCCCAGCCCCGCCCGAGGCCGACGACCGCCTCGCCCGCGCGCTCGGCGGTCGCGGCGATGAGCTGCTGGGCGTCGGCGAGCACGAGCGGCCTCACTTCCTGCCGGCCCGCCCCGGCCGGGTTCCGGATGAGCGGGTAGTGACTTGCATGTCGCAAGTAACCGTAGCAGCCGACCGGCTACGCTCCCGGCATGCCGGACACGCCGCCCGTCTCGCGCCACGACGCGCTCGCGACCGCCCTCGAGGCGGTCGGCGACCGCTGGTCGATGCTCGTCGTCGCCGCGCTGCTCGACGGCCCGCGCCGCTTCGGCGACCTCGAGCGCGAGGTCGAGGGGATCGCGCCGAACGTGCTGAGCGCGCGGCTGCGCGCGCTCGAGGACGAGGGCGTCGTCGTCGCCGAGCCCTACTCGGAGCGCCCGCCGCGCTTCCTCTACAGCCTCACCGCCGCCGGCGTCGAGCTCGCCGGCGCCATCCGCCTGCTCGCCGACTGGGGCGCGCGCCGGCGCGAGGGCGCGGAGCCGCTCCGGCACGCCGCCTGCGACACGCCGCTGGAGGCGCGGCTGTGGTGCCCCACCTGCGAGCGGCCCGTCGAGGCGCCGGAGACCGACGAGCTCCACTTCGCCTGAGGCGGCCGCGCCTCAGGCGTCTGCGTGCGCGCGCGGCAGCGGCATGGTCACCACCAGCGCGCCGTCCTCGACGTCGACCCGGCCGCCCATGAGCGACAGCCGCGCCCGCAGGACGGTGAGGTCGCGGACCTCGCCGTCTGAGCCGAGCGGCTCGACGACGACGCGCAGCTCGCCACGCTCCTCGCTCACGCGCGCCTGCCGCCGCCCCGTCATCGAGCGGACGGCGTCCTCGACGACGCGGTAGACCGCCGTCTCGAGCTCGGGATCGAGCTCGCTCGTGGCGTCGCCGAGGTGGGCCACGATCCGCTCCAGCTCGGGCGCGCGGCTGCTGCCGGCGAGCCGCTCGAGCGCGACCTCCAGCCCCAGGCCGTCGAGCACCGGCGGGCGGAGCATGACGGCGATCTCGCTGAGCGAGCCCATCGTCTGGTCGACGTGCTCGCGCAGCTCGGCGAGCTGCCCGGTCCGCTGGGCGGCCTCGAGGTCGCGCTCGACGAGGTGGAGGCCGAGCAGCACCGCCGAGAGCACCTGCGCCGCCTCCTCGCGCAGCTCGTGGGCGACCTCGCGCCGCTCCTGCTCGTGCGTCTCGAGCACGCCGCGGAGCTGCTGCGCGCGCTCCTCGAGCGCCCGGCGCGCCTCGCTGAGGTCGGCCTGGAGCTTGGCGTGCTCGCGCTCGCGCTCGAGCAGCGTCCGGTTCTCGAGCGCCACCGACGCCTGGAGCGCGAGCGCGGCGAGCGCCGCGCGCTCCTCGTCGGCGATGACGCCCGAGCTGCGCAGCTCGACCTCGAGCGTGCCCTCGCTTCGGTGGCGCGTGGCGATCGGCAGCCGCAGCGCGTCCGGCCCCGGCGCGCGCTTCTCGACGACCTCGAGGTCGCCGAGGCGGACGCGCACCCCCCGCACCGCGGCGATCTCCGCGGCGTGGCGGGCGACCATCGCGGCGAGGTCGTCGCCCTGGTCGAGGCGCGCGAGCTCGACGCCCGAGCGCAGCAGCGCGTGCTGGCGGCGCTGGGCGCCGCGCATGCGGTCGGCGAAGCGCCCGGAGATCGCGCCGACCGAGAAGAAGACGACGGCGCGCGTGGCGAGCCCGAGCAGGCCGAGGCCGTCCGCCGTCGTCGCCGCCCAGAACGCCGTCAGGCCCGTGGCGAGCGCGCCCGCGAGCAGCCCCGCGACGATCCCGAGCTCGAGCGCGGTGAGCGCGACGGGGACGACGTAGAGGAGCGCGAGCCCGTCGCGCGGGTCCTCGTCGAGCTGGCAGAGGACGAACACGCCGACGAACGACACGGCGGCCGCGAGCAGCACGACGGGCCGCCGCTCGACCCCGCGGCGGACGACGGGCTCGCCCAGCTCGGCCACGGTCTGCACGCGCTCCTCGGCCACGCTCCAATACTCGCGCGCCTGGCACCCGGGTGCCATCCGACCTCGGTCCGCGCTCGGCGGGGCGCGGTACGGACCCCGCGGCCGAGCCGCGCCCGCAAGCGGAGGGCACTAGCCTCTGCGGCCGCAGTGAGCGCAGCGCACGGCACCGAGGGCGGTCAGCCGCTCGAGCTCATCCTCGCCCGCAACCTCGTCTCGATCCTCGCGATCCCGGCGTTGCTCGTCGACGCCGGCGAGCGGATCGTGTTCTTCAACGACGCCGCCGCCGACATCGTCGGCGAGCCGTTCGAGGAGATCGGGACGATGAGCCGTGAGGAGTGGAACCAGCGCTACGGCCCCTTCGACGAGCACGGCGAGCCGATGTCGGTCGACGAGCTGCCGCTGGTGGAGGCGATCCGCGACGGCCGTCCCGGGCACGCGCGCTTCCGCATCGGCGGTACGACCGGCATCCGCCAGGTCGAGGCCGGCGCGCTGCCGCTGCTCGGCCCGGCCGGCTATGCGGGCGCCGTCGTCTTCTTCTGGGCGGCCGACGCCGAGGGCGGAAGCTGATGCGGGTCCGCTTCTGGGGCGTGCGCGGCTCGGTGCCCGTCCCCGGCGGGGCGACCGAGCGCTACGGCGGCAACACCTCCTGCGTCCAGGTCACCGCCTCCGACGGGTCGGAGTTCGTGCTCGACGCCGGCACCGGCATCCGCGCGCTCGGCGCCGCGCTGGCCGGGCGGGTGAAGCGGCTCCACATCCTCCTCACCCACCTCCACCTCGACCACATCCAGGGGCTCATGTTCTTCGCGCCGCTCTTCGACCGCGAGGCCGAGGTGACGGTGTGGGGGCCGCCGGCGGCGGGGCGCGCGCTGCGCAGGCGGCTCGCGCGCTTCCTCTCCAGCCCGCTGTCGCCGCTGGAGATCCGCGACCTGCCCGCGCGCGTCCGCTTCCGCGACGTGCCGCCCGGGCCGTGGCGGATCGGCGACGTCGAGGTGCGCGCCGAGCTCGTCGCCCACCGCGGCCCGACGCTCGGCTACCGCCTCGCCGAGGACGGCCGCAGCCTCTGCTACATCCCCGACCACGAGCCCGCGCTCGGGCAGGACCTCGACCGTGCCGAGCCGGAGTGGATCTCCGGCCACGCGCTCGCCCGCGGCGCGTCGCTGCTCGTCCACGACGGTCAGTACAGCGAGCCCGAGTACCCCGCCCACCGCGGCTGGGGCCACTCGAGCGTCCCCGACGCCGTCGCCTTCGCGCGCCGCTGCGAGGCCGAGCGGCTGCTGCTCTTCCACCACGACCCCGGCCACGACGACGAGGCGCTCGACGTCCTCGAGCGTGAGGCGAGCGAGCGCTGGTCGGCGCTCGGCGGGGAGGGGCCCGTGGTGATGGCGCGCGAGGGGCAGACGGTCGAGGCGGCCTAGCCGGCGCCGCGCTTCACCGGCGCGGCCCGCGGGAACGGGAAGGGGCGATGACCGGCCCCTCCACGGCGACGAGCGACCCCGCGGCGGCGCCCTGGCTCGCCGACGCCGCGGCCGTCGCGGCCGCGGCGGGCGCCGACCCCGGGCGCGGGCTGAGCGCCGCCGAGGCCGCCGCGCGGCTCGCCCGCCACGGTCCCAACCTGCTCGAGGGGGGCGAGCGCGTCCCGGCCTGGCGGCAGCTCCTCGCCCAGCTCGCCGACCCGCTCATCTACCTCCTGCTCGCCGCCGTCGTCGTCTCCGCGATCGCGTGGGCGGTCGAGCGCGAGGACGCGCTGCCCTACGACGCGATCGTCATCACGGCGATCGTCGTCCTCAACGCCGTGCTCGGCTACGCCCAGCAGCGCCGCGCCGAGGCGGCGGTCGCGGCGCTCGGGCGGATGAGCGCCCCCACGGCGACCGTGCTCCGCGACGGCGAGCCGCGGCGGGTCCCCGCCGCCGACGTCGTCCCCGGGGACGTCCTCGAGCTCGCCGAGGGGGACGCGGTCCCCGCCGACGCCCGCCTGCTCGAGTCCGCCTCGCTCATGGTCGCCGAGGCGGCGCTCACCGGCGAGAGCCAGCCGGTCGCCAAGCACCCGGAGCCGCTCTCCGGCGAGGTCGCGCTCGCCGACCGCGTGAACATGGTCCACGCCGGCACGGCGGTCACCCGCGGGCGCGCCCGCGCGGTCGTCACCGCGACCGGGATGGCGACGGAGATGGGGCGGATCGCGGGGCTCCTCGCCCGCACGGAGGACGAGGCGACGCCGCTCCAGCGCGAGGTCGCCCGCGTCGGGCGCATCCTCGGCGTCGCGGTCGTCGCGATCGCCGCGGTCGTGGTCGCCACGATCGTCGCGGTCAACGGCGTCGGCGAGGCGTCGGAGCTCGTCGACGTCCTGCTCGTCGGCGTCTCGCTCGCCGTCGCGGCGGTGCCCGAGGGGCTGCCGGCGATCCTCTCGGTCGTCCTCGCGCTGGGGGTGCAGCGGATGGCGCGCCGGCGGGCGATCGTCAAGCGCCTCGCCTCCGTCGAGACGCTCGGCTCGGCGTCGGCGATCTGCTCGGACAAGACCGGCACGCTGACGCAGAACGCGATGACGATCACCCGCGTCGTCACCCCGTCGGGGACGGCGGAGGTCTCCGGCAGCGGTTGGCGGCCGGAGGGCGAGCTCCGCCACGACGGCGCGCCGCTCGCCGAGCACCCCGTCCTGCTCGACGAGGTGCGCGCCGCGCTCGCCGCGGGCAGCCTCGCCAACGACGCGGCGCTCGTCCGCGAGGACGGCGGGTGGGCGATCCGCGGCGACCCCACCGAGGCCGCCTTCCTCGTCGCCGAGGCGAAGGTGCCGGGGCTGGCCGAGGAGCGGCGGGCGCGCTTCAGGCGCGTGGCGGAGATCCCGTTCAGCTCGGAGCGCAAGCTCATGAGCACGGTCGAGGCCGACGCCGGCGGCGGCCTGACGCTCGTGACGAAGGGCGCCCCGGACGTGCTGCTCGCCCGCTGCGGCGCCGAGCGGGTGGCGGGCGAGGTCCGCCCCCTCACCGACGCGCGGCGGGCGGAGGTGCTCGCCGAGGTCGACCGCCTCGCCGCCGACGCGCTGCGGACGCTCGCGGTCGCCTACCGGCCGTTCGCCGACTCCGAGCGCCCGACGCCGGAGGCCGAGCGCGACCTCGTCTGGCTCGGGCTCGTCGGCATGCTCGACCCGCCGCGGCCGGAGGCGCGCGCCTCGGTCGCGGAGGCGCAGGCGGCGGGCATCCGCGTGCTCATGATCACCGGCGACCACCCGCGCACCGCCGCGCGGATCGCCGCCGACCTCGGCATCGCCGGCGCCGAGGCGCCGGTGCTCACCGGCGCCGAGCTCCAGCGCCTGGGCGACGAGGAGCTGCGCCGCGCCGTCGCCGAGGTGTCCGTGTACGCCCGCGTCGCGCCCGAGGACAAGCTGCGGATCGTCGACGCCCTCCAGGAGCTCGGCCAGATCGTCGCGATGACCGGCGACGGCGTGAACGACGCCCCGGCGCTGAAGTCGGCCGACATCGGCGTCGCCATGGGGATCAACGGCACCGAGGTCGCCAAGGAGGCGTCGGACATGATCCTCGCCGACGACAACTTCGCCACCATCGTCGGCGCCGTCCGCGAGGGGCGCGCGATCTTCGCGAACATCCGCAAGTTCCTCCGCTTCCTGCTCTCGTCGAACGCCGGCGAGGTGCTCGTCATGTTCTGCGGCGTCGTGCTCGCCGGCGTCATCGGGCTCGCCGACGCGGGCGACGCGGTCGCGGTGCCGCTGCTGGCGACGCAGATCCTCTGGATCAACCTCCTCACCGACAGCGCGCCGGCGCTCGCGATGGGCTTCGACCCGCCGCCCGACGACGTCATGCGCCGTCCGCCGCGCCGCCTCGAGGATCGCATCATCGACCGCGAGATGTGGGCCGGGATCCTCTTCGTCGGGCTCGTCATGGCGGCGGTCACGCTCGTCGCGCTCGACCTCCGCCTCGAAGGGGGCGTGCTCGGCGGCTCCGGCGACCTCGACGAGGCGCGGACGATGGCGTTCACGACGCTCGTGCTCGCCCAGCTCTTCAACTGCTTCAACGCGCGCTCGGACCGCGAGAGCGCCTTCCGGCACTTGTTCACGAACCGGCTGCTGTGGGGCGCGATCGCCGTCTCGGTGGCGCTCCAGGTCGCCGTCGTCGAGCTGCCGTTCCTCAACGACGCCTTCGGGACCGTCCCGCTGCCGGCGGCCGACTGGGCGATCTGCGCCGGGCTCGCGGCGGTCGTCCTGCTCGCCGACGAGCTGCGCAAGCTCAGCGCGCGGCTGCTGCGGGCGGCCTAGCGCGGCGGGCGATCCAGCGGCGCGCGGCGTCGAGCAGGCGCTCGGCGTCGGCGATCGCCCGGCGCGCGTCGTGCGCGCTCGGCTCCAGCAGCGCGCGCTCGACGTGGCGGCGGTCCTCGTACAGCCGCCGCGGCGTGCGGCCGAGCTCGCGGTCGAGGCCGCCCTCGACGACGACCCGCCGCCCGAACGCCGAGATCACGCCGGCGTCGGTCTCCGCCGTCTCGCCGGCGGACTCGAGCGCGGCGACGGCGATCTGGTGGACCGCCTCGGCGGCGCGCGCGATCGCCTGCGCGGGCAGCCCCGCGTCGAGCAGGACCCGCGCGGCGTGGAGCTCCTGGCGGGCCCGGTCGGCGGGCGCGGCCCAGCGCGCCCTCATGCCGGCTCGGCCTCCTCGGCCTGCAGGCGGGCGAGCAGCGGCGCGGCCTCGGTCGCCAGCTCGGCGGCGGCGACGGGGAGCAGGCAGACGACGGTGTCGTGGCGGATCGAGTAGCGCCAGGCGACGCGGTCCATGCGGCGCTTCTCCTGCCAGGGGTCGACGACGCGCTCGAGCACGACGAGCGCTCGATCGGGGACTCGGGGTGCGGGTCCCCGTGCGCCCACGCCCCGGTGAGGACGACCTCGCGCAGGCGCCCGGCGTACATCCGCCGCAGCTCGCCGGCGATGCGCCGGACGATGCCGCGCGCGTCGAGCAGGCCCGGGACGTCCTCGGGCCCCGGCTCGGGCCGGCGCGCGAGCGCCGCCTCGGCGGCGGCCGCGTCGACCAGCCCGCGCTCGGCGAGCCAGGCGATCGCCCGCCGCTCGCCGCGGGCGTCGTGGAAGGCGAACCAGGACCGGCGCAGCTCGGGCCAGTCGAGCAGCGCGTCCTTGAAGCGGCGGAAGGCGCCGCGGCCGACGATCGCGCGCCCGAGCAGGTGGCGCGCGCGGGGGTCGCGGACGAGCGCGACGAAGTCCTGCATGTCGCGGTAGCCGACGGCGGTGGGGAGGGGGTCGACCGGCACGAGCCCGCGCGCCGCCGCCTCCTCGCCGCCGCCGAAGCGCGGCTCGACCTCGCCCGTGCGCGGGTCGAGCCACCAGCGATGGTCGGGCGCGTGGTCCTCGAGCGCGAGCGCGAGGTCGGCGAGGTCGAGCGTGCCGGGGTCGAGCGCCATCACGTCCAGCGCCGTGCGCGCAGCAGCAGCTCGAGCTCGACCTCGCTCGCGCGCACCTCCTCGACGGCCCGCCGCCAGGCCGGGACGTCGCCGCGCTCGGCGGCGCGCGCCAGCCGCCGGTAGGCCCGCTCGACGGCGGCGAGCGCGGCGGCGAGCGTCCGCTCGCCCGCGACGCGGCCGGGGGCGCGCAGGAGCGCGGCGCGGGCGGCGCGGTGGTGGCGCGCGAGCCGCTCGGCGACCTCCGCCTGCGCCTCCGTCTCCGGCGCGGCCCGCAGCCGCCGGCGCTCCGTCGCGCGCCGGCGGTCGAGCCGCGCGACGATCGGCCGCACGACCGGGTCGGCGCCGGCGCTCACGCCGGGCGCCGGCGTCGCCGGGGCAGAGGTGGAGGACGGCTCCTCGCCGGGCCGGCCGGCGGCGAAGCCGGCGAGCGCGCTCGCCACGAGCGCGAGGCCCGCCCAGCCGGGCGCGAGCCGGCGGACCGTCGCCCAGCCCGTCCGGCGCGCGGGGCGGCGCCGCCGGGCCGGGCGGGGGCGCTTCGCGGCGGGGCGGCGGCGGTCGCCGGCGTGCTCGCCCGCCGCGGGCGCGGGGCGCGGGGCGGGCGCCGCCGGCCGGGACGGCTCGGGGCGGGGCGCGGCGGGCGCGGGCTCGGGGGCCGGGGCGGCCTCGCGCGCGGGCGTCCCGCGCAGCGGGATCGGCGCCGCGATCCCGAGCGCGCGCTGGACGGTGCGTATGAGCTCCGCCGGCGAGGCGTGGCGGCGCTGCGGCTCCTTGGCGAGCGCGCGGGCGAGCACGCGGTCGAGCTCGGCGGGGAGCGCCTCGTCCCGCTCCGACACGCGCGGCGGCGGCTCGGCGAGGTGGGCGTGCATGACGAGCAGCGGCCGGTCGTAGGGGAAGGGCGGGGCGCCGGTGAGGCAGGCGACGAGCAGGCAGGCGAGCGAGTAGACGGCGCTCGCCGCGGTCGGCGCCGCGCCGGCGAGCTCCTCCGGCGCGCGGTAGGCGGCCTCCTCGATCGTCGCGCGGACGCGGCAGCCCCGCTCGTCGGGGACGGCGATGCCGAAGTCGCCGAGCAGCGCGCGCGGCGGGTCGTCGCCGGCGACGAGCACGGTCGCGGGGGAGAGGTCGCGGTGCGCGAGCCCGCGCCGCAGCGCGACCTCGAGCGCGCCGGCGACCTGGGAGGCGAGCGTCACCGCCTCCTGCGCCGACAGCGGGCCGTCGCGGAGGCGGTCGGCGAGCGTGACCGTGCCGGCGGGCAGGGCGTCGAGCACGAGCCGGCGGCGGTCCTTGCCGTCGTCGAGCAGCGGCAGCACGTGCGGGTGGACGATCGACGCCCGCACGCGCGCCAGCCGGGCGACGGCGCTGCGGCGCGCCTTGCCCTCCAGCGGCCGCTCGAGCAGCCGCAGCGTCACGCGCGTGCCGTCGGGCGCGTCGGCCTCGGCGAGCGCGTCGAGCCCGGGGCGGCGGGCGACGACGCGGGCGATGCGGTAGCCGCCTGCGTCGAGCTCGCCCATCAGCCGCCCCCGTCGTCGTAGAACTCGGTGGGGACCGACGGCTGCGGCGCGGGCGCACGCTGCGGCTGCGGCCGCGGCGAGGGCGACGGGCCCGGGGCCGGCGCCGGCGTGCGCCGTGGCGACGGCGCCGGCGCCGGCGCGGGCTCCGCGGGCTCCGGCGCGGGGGCCGAGGCGGGCGTCGGCGGCTGCGAGGCGGGCGCCGGGGCGGACCCGCCGGCCTCCTCCTCGTCCTCGCTCGCGGCCTGCGCCCGCTCCTGTCGGGGGGCGGCGCGGAGCGCGGGCAGGTCCGCCGCCTGCGTGAGCTCCGCGGGCTGGCCGGTCGCGGGCGGCGGCGCCGGCGCGGGGGTCGCGGGCGTCGCCCCGTCGTCGCCGGCCAGGCGCGCCACGGCGAAGAACGTCGCGAACGCGGCGGCGCAGGCGGCGAGCAGCAGGAGTGCGGGCCGGCGCGTCATCAGTCGGCCGAGCAGCGCGTCGCCTTCGAACTCCCCGGCCGCAGGCAGAGGTCGCGCCGCAGCGGCGGGCGCCCGCGCCGGATGACGAACGTCGTCTCCTTCCCGATCAGCCCGCGCCGCGTGACCCGCACGACGACGCGCATCCGCGGCCGGTAGGTCCGCTCGAAGCGGCGGAAGCGGATCGTCTTGCCGCGCGACCGCTTCACGATCCGCCTCGGGCAGCCGCGGCCGCGGCAGCGCACGACGACGCGCGCGCCGCGCTGCGCCCGGATCGCCAGCCGGGTCACGCGCGTCCGCGCCCGCACGAGGCGGCCGCGGATCGAGACGACCGCCGAGACGGTCGCCACGCGCGAGCGCGGGGCCGCCGCGACCGCGAGGTCGGCGCGCGCCGTCGCGACCGCGCCGTGCGCGTCGGTCACCCGCAGGAGCACGGGCTGGACGCCGGAGCGGTGGAAGGTGGCGAAGACGACGGCGGCGCTCGCGTCGTCGGCGAGGCCGTCACCGTCGAGGTCCCAGTCCTGGCGGACGAGCGGGCCGTCGGGGTCGAGCGAGGTGGAGGCGAGCGTCACCGGCTGGCCGGCGATCGGCCGCTGCGGGCTGACCGTGAAGCCCGCCTGCGGCGGGGCGTTGACGGTGACGGTGTCGTGGACGACGAGCGTGCCGCCGCCGCTCTCGCGGACGCGCAGCGCGACGGTCCGCGGGCCCGCGCTCGGGAAGATGTGGCTCACCCGCGCGCCGTTCGCCTCGACGTCGAAGCGGCCGGTGGAGCGGTCATAGGAGAAGTCCCATTCGATCGCGGCGATCGGCTTCCCCGTCGGGCTCGAGGCGCTCGCGGCGAAGGTCACCGCCTCGCCCGGCAGCGGGGTGCCCGGCGACCACGAGAACGACGCGTCCGGGCGCGTGGCCTGGACGACGACCTGCCGCGTCGCCTCGCGGGTGATGCCGCCGCTGTCGGTGACGCGCAGACGCACCCGGTGGCTCGCCGCGGTCGCGAAGGCGCGGCGGACGCTCGGGCCCGTCTCGCCCGTCTCGCAGAAGGTGCCGTCGTCGTCGAGGTCCCAGGAGTACGTGAGGCGGGTGCCGTCCTCGTCGTCGCTCGCGGTCGAGGAGAACGTCACCGGCTGGTCGATGACGGGCGTGCTCGGCTCGAAGACGAAGGACGGCGACGGGGCGGAGTTGACGCGGAAGGTGAGCGTGGCGGTGGGGGTCGCGCCGTGCTGGTCGGCGACGCGAAGGCGGACGGTGTACGTGCCGGCAGGCCGCCCCTGGGAGAGAGCGTCGATGCCGCTCGCGTCGTCGAAGTCCCCGTCGTTGTCGAGGTCCCAGGCGTAGCCGGCGATCTCGCCCTCGGCGTCGCTCGCGCCGGGCGCCTCCGGCGAGCCCGGCAGCGGCGGGCAGCCCGGCGCCGGCGACTCGGCGGGGAGCGCCGGGATCGTGCGCGCCGTGAGGACGAACTCCTGGCCGGCGAGCGGCTGGGTGTTCCGCTGCCCTGGCTCGGCCTCCGCGTTGAGGATGTTGATCCGCGCGACCGGCAGCGCGTTGACGGTCACCTGGCGCGTGAGCTCGCTCACGACGAGGCACGCGGCCTCGCCCGCCTCGACCCGGCGGATCGCCTCGGCGAGCGCGGGGCGATGCGGGACGGCCGCGTCCGCGGGGCGGGGCTCGCACGCGAGGCCGGCGAGCTGGAGCCCCAGCGCCCGGCAGCCGCGGCCGATCGCCCGCCGCTGCTCGTCCGCCTCGGGGCCGTCGGGGGAGGCGCCCGGCGGCACGCTGGCGTATCCGAGCGCGGCGGTCCGCATGGCGCCGAGCCTACGGCCGCCCGGGGCGCGGCCGCGGGGCGGGTTCCTGCCCCGCGAGGGGGCCGGCTTCCACCGGCCGGGGGCCAGGAGCGCCCCGGGCCGCCGAGGCCGGCCGGCCCAACCGGGAAGCGTCCTGTCCTGACCCGGCGATGGCTGGGCAGGGCAGGACGCTTGCCCGCCCGGAGGCGATTATTAACCACTGCACAACTACACAGTTGTGCTACGGTGGACGCCATGACTCGCCTGCCGAACCCCTCGACCGCCCGCGGCGCCTGGCCGCTGGAGCGAGCCCTCTTCCTCCTCGCGGGGACGGTCACGCTCCTCAGCGCGGCCCTCGCCGCCGCGGTCTCGCCCTGGTTCCTGCTGCTGACCGCGTTCGTCGGGGTCAACCAGCTCCTCTTCGTCGCCGTCGGCGACTGCGCGGCCTCGCTCGTGCTCCGGCGCCTGCTCGGCCTCCGCCCGGGGGCGTGCGCGCGGTGAGCCGCCTCGGACCGATCGGCCGCCTCGGCGCCTGGGCCGCCGATCACGCGCGCGTCGTGCTCGTCGCCTGGGCGATCCTCGTCGCCGCTCTCGGCGCATTCGCGCCGCGCGCCGAGCACGCGCTCTCCGGCGCCGGCTGGGAGGCCACCGGCTCGGAGTCGGTCGCCGTCCGCGAGACGATCGACCGCGACTTCGGCGGGCTCTCCTCGAGCGCGCTCATGGTCGTCGTCCACTCCGGCGAGCACCGCGCAGGCGAGCGCGCCTTCGACCGCGTCGTCGCGCAGGTCGCCCACGCGCTCGAGCGCGACGACGCCGTCTCGCGGGTCGTGCCGCCGCGGCCGGGCCTGACGATCTCGCGCGACGGCCACACCGCGATCATCCAGGCCGGCGCCGCCGAGCCGCCCGATGACATGGTCCGCGCCGCCGGCGAGCTGGAGGACACGCTCGCAGCCCTCGGGCGCGACGGCGTCGAGGTCGACCTCACCGGCGCCTCGGGCATGTGGGCCGACTTCAACGCGGCGAACAAGACCGCGATGCTGAAGTCCGAGCTGCTCTCCTGGCCGGTGACGCTCGCGATCCTCGTCGTCGCCTTCGGCTCGCTCGTCGCCGCCGGCCTGCCGCTCATGCTCACGATCCTCGGGCTCGCCGCCGCGGCCGGCTCGCTCTGGATCGGGACCCAGGTCCTCGACATCTCGATCTGGGCCATGAACTTCGCGCTCATGTTCGCGCTGGCGCTGGGGATCGACTACGCGCTCTTCGTCGTCATGCGCTTCCGCGGCGCGCACTTCGGGTCGAAGCTGCCGCCGCGCGAGGCGACCGCGGTGGCGATGGACACCGCCGGCAAGGCCGTGCTGTTCTCCGGCATCACGGTCCTCATCTCGCTCAGCGCGGTCATGCTCGTGCCGAGCCCGGCGTTCCGCTCGATGAGCCTCGGGATCATGCTCGCCGTCGTCTTCGTGCTGGCGGCGACGCTCACGCTCCTGCCCGCCGTGCTCGCCAAGCTCGGCCCGCGGGTGAACCGGCTCGCGCTGCCGTGGGTTCGCGCGGGCGAGCACCGCTCGCCGCGCTTCGCGGCCTGGGCCCGGCGGCTGTGGCGGCGGCCGCTGCGCTGGGGCCTCGCCGCGACGGTCGCGCTCGGCGTCCTCGCCGTCCCCGTCGCGGGGCTCGACACCGGCATGCCGTCGATCACGGTCGTGCCCGAGGGGGAGCCGTCGCGCGACGGCTACGAGCGGCTCCAGGCGGCCTTCGGGCCGGGGATGCCCGGCACGCTCCACGTCGTCGTCCCTGCGGCGGAGGCCGGCGAGGCCGAGCGCGTGCTCGCCGCCGACCCCGGCATCGCCGCGGTGTCGGGCCTCGGGCGCTCCGGCGAGCTCGCGCTGCTCGGCGCGGTGCCCCGGCACGACCCCTCGGACGAGCGCGTGGGGGAGACGATCGACCGCGTCCGCGACGCCCTGCCGGCGGGCGCGCAGGTCGGCGGGGCCGCCGCCGAGCACCACGACCTCGAGCTCGCGCTCGCCGACGCGACGCCGCTCGCGATCGGCCTCGTGCTCGCGCTCGGCTTCGCGCTCCTGCTCGTCGCCTTCCGCGCCCCGCTCGTCGCCGCGGCGGGCGTCGTGACGAACCTGCTCGCGACGGGCGCGGCCTTCGGCGTCGCCCGGCTCATCTTCCAGGAGGGCAACCTCGAGGGCCTGCTCGGCTTCGAGAGCCAGGGCTTCCTCGACGCCTGGGCACCCGTCTTCTTCTTCGCGATGGTCTTCGCGATCGCGATGGACTACACGGTGTTCCTGCTCTCCTCGGTGAAGGAGCACTGGGACCGCTCCGGCGACGCGGAGGAGGCGATGGTCGGCGGCGTCGCCCACTCGGGGCGGGTCGTGTTCGCGGCCGCCGCGGTGATGGTCGCCGTCTTCTTCACCTTCGCCCTCTCGGGGCCGCTGCCGCCGAAGGAGATGGGCGTGATCCTCGGGATCGCCGTCCTGCTCGACGCGGGGCTCGTCCGCCTCGTGCTCGTGCCGGTGCTGCTGCGGCTGCTCGGCGCGCGGGCGTGGTGGCTGCCGCGGCCGCTCGCGCGCGTGTTGCCGGACATCCGTTTCGGGCACACCTAGGGCACATGCTGTTCCGGCAGCTCATCCACGACGACCTCGGCTGTGCCTCCTACCTCGTCGGGGACGAGCGGGCGGGCGTCGCCGCGGTCGTCGACCCGATGCTCGCGATCGGGGAGTACCTGCGGCTCGCGCGCTACCTCGGCGTCGAGATCGGCCACGTGCTGGAGACGCACAACCACGCCGACCACGTCTCCGGCCACGGGCGGCTCGCCGCGGCGACCGGGGCGACGATCCACATCCACCGCGCGGCCGAGCCCGAGTACGAGCACGAGCCGTTCGACGACGGCTGGGAGCTCGCGCTCGGGCGGGTGCGCGTGCGCGCGATCCACACGCCCGGCCACCGGCCCGAGCACTGCGCCTTCGCGCTCGCCGACGCAGAGCGCGGGGAGGAGCCGTGGGCGGTGCTCACCGGCGACAGCCTCTTCGTCGGCGACATCGCCCGGCCGGACCTGGCGATCGACAAGGAGGACGGCGCGCGCGGGATCTTCCGGTCCCTCCACGAGCGCCTGCTCGCGCTCGCCGACGACGTCGAGGTGTGGCCGGGCCACCTCGGCGGCTCGCTCTGCGGCGGGCCGGGGATGGACCTCAAGGTGTCCTCGACGATCGGCTTCGAGCGCGCGCACAACCCCGCGCTCGCGATCGCCGACGAGGACCGCTTCGTGGCGGCGGCGACCGCGCACCTGCCGCCGCAGCCGCCGAACTTCCAGGCGATCGTCGCGCTCAACCGCGGGCCGCTGCTGCGCGACCTCGGCGACGCCCACCCGCTCACCCCGCGCCAGCTCGTCCAGCACCGCGACGCCGGCGCGCTCGTCGTCGACGTCCGCACCGACCTCCAGTTCGACGGCTCGCACGTCCCCGGCGCGGTCGGCATCACCGCGTTGCGCGCCGGGTTCGGGTCGAAGCTCGCATGGATCGCCCGCCCGGGCGAGCCGATCGTCCTCGTCGGGCGCGACGACGCCGACGCGCTGCGCGCCGCCGAGCTCGCCCATGCCGTCGGCGTGAGGGCGATCGCCGGCTACCTCGCCGGCGGGATGACGAGCTGGCACGAGGAGCGCCTGCCGGCCGAGCGGATCGAGCGGATCGACGTCGCCGCGCTCGGCGAGCTCGCCCGCCGCGACGGCGCCCAGATCCTCGACGTCCGTGAGCGCGCGGAGTGGGAGGAGGGGCACATCCCCGGCTCGCTCCACGTGCCCTACCACGACATCACCGGACTGCCGGAGGGCCTCGACCCCGCGCGCCCGGTCGCCGCGATCTGCGCCTCCGGGCAGCGGAGCGCCGTCGCGGCGAGCCTGCTCCAGCGCCACGGCGCCGAGCGGGTGCTCCACGTCGTCGGCGGCGGCGTCGGGACCTGGGCCGAGCTCGGCCTGCCGATCGAGCGGTGACGCTGCTCGCGCTCCCCCTCGGCCTGGCGATCGGGCTCGCCCTCGGCATGCTCGGCGGCGGCGGCACGGTGCTCGCCGTGCCGGTGCTCGTCTACGTGCTCGACCAGGACGTCCACGCCGCGACGACCGCGTCGCTCGTCGTCGTCGCGGCGGCGGCGCTCGCCGGCGGGTGGGGTCAGGCCCGCGGGGGTCAGGTCTGCTGGTCGCACGCGGCGGTGTTCGCGCCCGCGGCGGTCGCCGGCGCGGCGGCGGGGACGGCGGCGAACGCGGCCGCGGACGGCGACGTGCTGCTCGTCGCCTTCGCGCTGGTCATGCTCGTCGCCGCCGCCTTCACCTGGCGGAGCGCCCGCGGCGAGGCCCGCGAGCTGCGCTCGGGCGCCTGCCCGCCGCTGCGGCCCGCCCGGGTCGCCCTCGCGGGCGTCGTCGTCGGCGCGCTCACCGGCTTCCTCGGCGTCGGCGGCGGCTTCCTCGTCGTGCCGCTGCTCGCGCTCGCGATGCGCTTCCCGCTGCGGCGCGCGATCGGCACCTCGCTCGTCATCGTCGCCTTCGTCTCGGTCGTCTCGGCGATCGCCCACTTCGTCGCCGGCAACGAGGTCGACTGGGGCGTGACCGTGGCGCTCGCGGGCGCCTGCGCGGCCGGGGCCGTCGCCGGCGGGCTCATCGCCCCGCGCGTCCCCCAGCGCGCGCTCGGCGAGGCGTTCGCGGCGCTGCTCGCCGCCGTGGCGATCTACCTGCTCGTCGCCCAGTAGCGAGAACGTCCAGGACTGTGCGCTATAGGGGCCAGCGCTGGACGTTGTCGCGTGCGCGCGCACGAGAACGTCCAGGACTGTGCGCTATAGGGGCCAGCGCTGGACGTTGTCGGCTCAGGCGACGGGCTGGCGGGCGGGCTCGTCGTCCATCGGCTCCCAGCGGTCGGCCATCCGCTCGGCGACCTCCGGCAGCGTCGTGTACTCCATCTCGTCCTGGGAGAGCCGGCCGGGCTCGAACGGGCCCATCCGGCGGAGGTGATCGGCGAGCTCGAGCGCGATCGCCCGCGCCCGGTCGAAGGAGTTGTTGCCGAGCATGTCGCGCGGGCCGACGAGGCGGCCGTCGGCGAGCTGGAAGCCCATGCCGACCACGCGCGGCGGCCCGTCGAAGCGCGCCGGCTGGCTCGCGCCGAGCGCGCACGGCATGAGCGGCCCGTGGTGGGAGCCGCGCATCCAGCCCGCGACGATGTGCGGCTGGGCGAACGGCTCGAGCACCTCGCCGACGGCGGGCAGCCCGCTCTGGCAGCGGACGATCATGATCGGGTCGTCCTTGCCGACGTAGCGGCCGGCGATGAGCGACAGCCGCGAGGTGGAGGTGGAGGCGACCGGGTCGCTGCGCTCGCCGCTGCGGAAGACGTGCTTGATGACGTACCGCGACGGCGCGCCGATGTAGACGAGCAGGTCGTAGAGGTCGCGCGGGCAGTCGAAGAAGATGCGGCGGTGCTCGACGAGGTCGTGCACCTCGAGCGTGAAGCCCTGGTGCATCTTCGGGTCGATGACGAGCCCGGCGGTGTTGAACGGGTCGCAGAACATCTTGTAGAGCGGGTAGTTCCACGCGCCCGGCTCGGTCTTGTCGGCCGCGAAGACGATGAACGGCTCGGACGGGCGCTCCTCGATGTCCATCTCCGCCACGCCGGGGCCGGCGCCGCGGACGTTCCCCGAGAACGCCTCGGCGAGCAGGTCCTGGCCGGCGCCGTAGAGGTGGAGGCGCTCGGCCACGTCCGTCAGGACGCGGAAGGTGTCCCAGGCGAAGCGGTGGACCTCCTCGTCGTCGGCGCCGCGGTGGTGGGTGAGCACGAGGTTGACGTCGTCGCCGCAGGAGCTCACCCGGCCGTCGACGAGCAGCCCGGAGGCGATCGCCTCGCGGACACGGGTCTCCGCCGCCTCGAGCATCTCCGGGTGGACGTCGGAGTGGCCGACCCAGCCGCCGACGTCCGCCTTGATCGCGCTGATCGTCACCTGTCCCATGGCGCTGTCCTCCAAGCCGTGGAAGGCGATCGTCGCGCGCTCCGCCGCCCGCGCCATCCCGTCGGCGCGCGTCGTCGCGTTCGGCGGAGCACGGACCCCGGGCTCCACCCGGCGGGGTAGGATCGCCCGCCGATGGCCGGTCCGCTGCTCATCTGCTTCGACGGCTCGGAGGGCGCGCGCCACGCCCTGCAACGGGCGGCCGAGGCCTTCCGGGGCGGGCCGGCGATCGTCGTCTCGGCCTGGGAGCCGATCGAGGCGGTACGGGTCGTCGCGCCCGGGCTCGCCGGGCTCGTCGCCGGCGGGGTGAAGGCCGTGAACGAGCAGGCCGAGCAGCAGGCGGAGAAGCTCGCCGAGGAGGGCGCGCGGCTGGCGCGCGAGGCGGGCTTCGACGCCGAGCCGCTGCCGCTGCGCGCCGAGCGCGGCGTGCCGCGCGGGATCCTCGAGGCCGCCGCCGAGCGGCAGGCGAGCGCGATCGTCATCGGCTCGCGCGGGCTGGGCGGGGTCGCGCGGATGCTCGGCAGCGTCGCCTACCGGGTCGTGAACAACGCGCGCTGCCCCGTCTTCATCGTCCCGCCGCCGGCCGCCGGCGAGGGCTAGCGCCCGCCTCGAACACCCGTCCACGGCGGGTGTGGCGAGCCTGCGCGGACGGGAATCACCCTGGCGAGGCTCACGAGAGGAGGAGGAGGGCAGGTGGCGTTCGTCCGAGTCGAAGGCGTCCTCGGGTGCGTCCTCGTCGCCGCGGAGTGGCGCGACGGGAAGGTGACCGGCAACCCCGTCCTGCTGCGCGCGATCGAGCAGGCCGCCGGCGGCCGCGACGGCCGCTGCTACGCGGACCCGCTCGCGTTCGCCGCGCTCGCCGCCCGCGTCGTCGAGCGCTGGAGCGACCGGCCGGCGCGGATCGTCGCCGAGGGCGTCGCCGAGCCGATCGAGCGGGGGATGGCGGGGATCGCCGCCTGAGGCGTCACGCCGCCGCGAGCGGCCCCGCCGCAGGGCATCGCAGGCACCGGGCGCGTTCCGTACCCTTCAGCCGATGGCTACCTGTCTCGTCACCGGCGGCGCCGGGTTCCTCGGCTCGCACCTCTGCGACTACCTCCTCGAGCAGGGGCACTACGTGATCTGCGTGGACAACCTCGAGACGGGGTCGCTGAAGAACATCAAGCACATCCGCTCGCCCCGCTTCCGGTTCGCGAACATCGACATCACGAACCACTACGAGGTCGAGGAGGACGTCGACTTCGTCTACCACATGGCCTCGCCGGCGAGCCCGATCGACTACGCCCGGCTGCCGCTGCACACGCTCAAGGTCGGCGCGTACGGCACGCACAACACCATCGGGCTGGCGAAGAACAAGCGGGCGCGCTTCCTGCTCGCCTCGACCTCCGAGGTCTACGGCGACCCGCTCATCCACCCGCAGCCGGAGACCTACTGGGGCAACGTCAACCCGATCGGCCCCCGCGGCGTCTACGACGAGGCGAAGCGCTACGCGGAGGCGCTGACGATGGCGTACCTGCGCCAGCAGGGCGTCGACACCTGCATCGCCCGCATCTTCAACACCTACGGCCCGCGCATGCGGCCGAACGACGGGCGCGCGATCCCGACCTTCCTCCACCAGGCGCTCAACCAGAAGCCGGTGACGGTGTTCGGGGACGGGTCGCAGACGCGCAGCTTCTGCTATGTCGACGACCTCATCCGCGGCCTCGTCGCGCTCGCCGAGTCCGGGGTGCACGAGCCCGTCAACCTCGGCAACCCGGACGAGATGACGCTGCTGGAGATGGCGAAGCTCGTGATCGAGATGACGGAGTCCAGCTCGGAGATCGTCTTCGAGGCGCTCCCGGTCGACGACCCGAAGGTCCGCCAGCCCGACATCACCCGCGCCCGCGAGCTGCTGGGGTGGGAGCCGCAGATCGGCCTGCGCGAGGGGCTGCGCCGGACGATCGACCACGCGCGCGCTACTCTCGGCGCCACGGCCTGATCTCGAGTCCGAACCATGAGCTCATCCGAAGCGAAGAACCTCGAGGCCATCTGCCGGGCGATCGACATCCACAACGAGCGCTGCGAGTGGCCGGCGGTGGCCGTCGTCATGAATCCGTTCGAGGTCGAGCGCCTCGGCTGGGACAGCATCCGCGGCCTGCCGATCCGGCCCGACCCGAGCATGGGCACCGGGCGCTTCCGGATCGTCTGCGCCCGCGAGGAGCCGGAGCTCGAGGAGGACGCGGTCGAGGCGGTCTCGACCCAGTACGTCGGCGTCCAGAACTAGCCGGCACGGCCGGCGTCGCGCGGCCGCGCGTCCGTGAACGTCACCCGGAAGCGCGCCCGCTCGCCCGCCGTGGCGAGCAGGCGCCCGACCTCGTTGTCGTGGCAGACGACCTCGAGCGTCGCGTGCCGCTGCGCGAGCGCGCGGGCGGTCTGGGCGACGATCGCGACGAAGCTGAAGTCGACGCCGGTGACGCGCCGGACGTCGAGCACGAGCCGCCGGCACTGCTCGTCGATCGCGTGGCCGAGCCGCGCGTTCACCTCGGCGGCGTCGTAGAGGTCGACGGAACCCTCCAGCTCCACCACGGTGGTGAGCACGTCGACCGTCCGCTGGCGGATCGTCACGCCCACGGTGCAGCCGTCTCTGCGGTTCGCGAGTCCATTCGCAGCGGTGCCGTCCCGTCCGGGGCCATCCGGAGCAACGGGGGCGAGCTCCACTGTAGAGGCAATCAGGCGTCCGCGCGAGCGCTGCGCTGCTAGATTCGGGCGCGCTTGGTGAGCGTAGCTCAGCTGGTAGAGCTCCTGGTTGTGGTCCAGGCGGTCGCGGGTTCGAGTCCCGTCGCTCACCCTCCGGCCCGGGACGGGGCCTGACCCGACCGGCCTCGCCGCCCGAGCCGGCCCGGGCGCACGCGGTCGGGGCCCGGTCGCCCTGAACTTGTCACGCGGGCGCGCGAACTTGCCACGGATCTCCCACCTGGCGTGGCAACCGGTCGCGCGGTGGAGCCCGAGAGCGTCCGCGCGATCAGCCCCGGCGTGACCGCGCCGCTTCATCGCGCCGCCGCGACTCGCCCGGCACCGAGCCGGGGCGGCGGCGGGTTTCGGATCCGGCGCCGTCTCCCGCACGGGCTTCCCCGCCGAAGCCCGTGCAAAGGCGTAACGCCGCAGGCACTCCGTGCCGATGACATGGGTGCCCGCGACGGAGCCGCCCACGATTGTCGGATAAGCAAAACCGTCCCGTGACGCGTCTCCGCGCGCCGTGGGACCGATCCAACGGAGTTGAATGGAATCGTCGAGTGGAGCAGGGGACTCGACAAAGACGCAGCCAGCGGGCCCGGCCGGCCGGAGCAGCGACGCCACCGCGATGCGGCTGGCGGGGCTGGAGGCGATCAGCGACGGGGTGATCATCGTCGACCCTGCGCGCCGGTTCGTCGTGACCAACCGCAAGGCCCGCGAGATCTGGCGCGCGCCGGGTCCCGAGGGACGTTGGAGCGAGGGCAGCGCCTTGCTGCGGCATGCGCTCGGCCAGGTGGCCGACCCCAAGCGGCTCCTCGCCGTCGTCGACGAGCTGCACCGGCAGCCGGAGCGAGAGGAGACGCTCGACGTCCGCCTGCGCGACGGCCGGGTGCTCGAGTGCTACACGGCCCCGTATCGGCTCGGCGATCGGTCGGCCGGGCGGATCTGGTGCTTCAGGGAGCGCCGGGCGGACGTGCCCGCCCCGGGCCCGCTCCGTGACGCGGCCGACCGGCTCGCGGAGATCGAGGAGCTCGGCCAGATCGGGACCTGGGAGTGGATTGCGGCGTCGCGAACGCTGATCTGGTCGGAGCAGCGCTCATCGACGGCGCGACCCTGGCCTTCGTGCACGCCAACCGCGCGCTCTACCGGATCCTCGGCGCCGAGCCGGGCTACCTGCCGGGCCGCGAGGTGGCGACCGTGCTTCCCCCCGACCGGCGCGACGCCGACATGGCCGCGCTGCGCGCGCTCGCGAGGGGGGAGACCGAGCAGGTCCAGGTCGAGGGGCGGTATCGCCTCTGCGGGGAGGAGCGCTCCCTGCGCATCGATGCGTCGGCGCTGGGCGGAGCCGACGGCTCGCCACGCGACGTGGTCATCCAGGTCCAGGACGTCACCGCCGAGCATCGCGCGCGCGAGCAGCTCCGGCACGAGCGGCTGCACGATGGCCTGACCGGCCTCCCCAACCGCGTCCTCCTCGAGGACCGGCTCGCGCACGCGCTCGCGGCGGACGCCTCGGCGACGACCGCGCTCATCTTCCTGAGCCTCGACCGCTTCGAGCTGGTCAGGCGCAGCATGGGCGACCGGGCGGCCGACGAGGCGATCGAGGCGATCGCCAGGCGGATCGGCCGGCACCTGGGCAGGAAGCACTTCCTCGCGCGCGTGGGCGAGCACGACTTCGCGCTCGTCTGCGAGGAGGTCGACAGCGAACGGGAGGCCGCGGGCTTCGCCGAGGAAGTCCTCGGCCTCGTCTCCAAGCCCGTCGCGGTCGGGGAGGTGGAGCTCGCGTTGACCGCCAGCGCCGGCATCGCCCTCGGACGCGGCGGCGAGACCGCCGAGTCGCTGCTCCGCGACGTCCAGGGCGCGCTCCACCGGGCGAGGGAGCGGGGAGGCGCCCGCTTCGAGTTCTCCGACCCGATCACCGGCTCCCGCTTGCGCGAGCAGCTCCAGCTCGCGGCCGACCTCCGCCGCGCCCTGCGGGAGGGGCAGCTCCGGCTCGTCTACCAGCCGATCTTCGAGACCGAGGGCCTCGCCCTCATCGCCGTCGAGGCGTTGCTGCGCTGGGACCATCCCGAGCGCGGCGCCGTCAGCCCTGCCGACTTCATCAGCGGCCGGGGAGTCCAGTCGCTTCACCGGGTCAGCAAGTTGCGGCCGGACTTCGTCAAGCTCGACCGGGGGCGCTCTCCTCTTCCTCGGTCGCGTTGCCCGCCGGCCCGCGTGATCACGCGCCGCGCGTCGCCCTGCCGGAGCGCTCGCTCGCGGGCGTGCGCACGGCGAGCCGCGCCGCGTTCGACCTGCTCGAGCGCGAGCTACCGGGCAGCCGCGCCTTCCTCTCGTATCTCGATTACCGGCGACGGCGCTTCCAGGTCGTCGCCTGCTCGGAGGACTTCGGCTCCCAGCTCGAGCCGGGCTTCACGATCCCGCTGGAGGAGGCGCCGTGCTTCCACATGGCGTCCGGGAACGGCCCCCGCCTCTGCGGCGACGTCGCGACCGACCCCGTCTACGGGCCGCTGGCGTTCTGCCAGGCGGTGGAGATGGGCAGCTACGCCGGCGTGCCGCTCGAGCTGCCCGCCGGCCCGCGGCCGGGCAGCCTCGCGCTCGTCTCCGCCGCCACCGGCGGCTACGACGAGCGCACGCTCGCGCTGCTCCAGCAGACGGCGGCGATCCTCGCGGACGTGCTCGAGGCCGAGGCCGCGCAGGAGGGCGCCGAGTCGCCCGCCCTCTACCTCCAGGCGCTGGCGGAGACCGACCAGCTGACCGGCGCGCTCAACCGCCCCACGTTCGTCGATCGCCTGGAGGAGAGTCTCCGCGGCCGGTCGCGCGCGGACGAGCTACCTCCTCTACGTCCGGCCCGAGAGCTTCCAGGCGGTCGTCGACCGCTACGGGCGCGGCGTCGGCGAGCTCGTCCTCAGGGACATCACCGACGCGCTGTCGGCCGTCTCCGAGGCGGGCGACGCCGTCGGGCGCGTCGGCAAGACCGAGCTCGCTGCGCTCCTGGGCTACCGCCCGACCCCGGCGCGGGCGGACTATCACCGCCGGCAGGCCGCCGCGCGACTGGGAGACATGTTCGCCAAGCGGGGGATCACCGTGACGATGCAGGCGGGGCTCGTCCCGCTCGACCACGACTCCGCGGAGGAGGCGCTGGACGCCGCGCGCGCCGCGATCGGGCCGCTCGTGCTGGCCGAGGCTGCCGGACAGTCCGAGCCGGTCGCGTCCTAGCGCCGCACCACGAGCACCGAGCAGCGCGCCTCGTGCGCGACCCGCTCGCTCACGCTGCCGAGCGCCTTGACGCCGCCCAGCCCTCGCGCGCCGACGACGAGCAGGGCCGCGTCCGCGTCGGCCGCCGCCGCGGCGATCTCCTCGTGCGCGTCGCCGGAGCGCTCGAGCTTGAGCGGCAGCTCGCCGAGGACGTCGGCGAGCAGGCGGGTGTGCTCGCCGAGGCGGGCGTCGACGCCGAGCAGCCAGATGCGCGCGCCGTGGCGGCGGGCGAGCTCGCCGGCGAGCGCGACCGCCTTGCCCGCGTGCTCGGAGCCGTCGCTGGCGACGACGATCCGCGACGGGAAGGCGACGCCCTCCGGCGGGCGGCGGGCGAGCAGCACCGGGCAGCGGGCGCGGTGGACGAGCGCCGTCGCGACGCTGCCGAGGGCGATGCCTGCGCCGCGCGAGCCAGCGTGGCCGCCGGCGACGAGCAGGTCGGCGCCGTCCGCCGCCTCGACGAGCGTGGCGGCGGGGTCGTCGGACTCGGGCACGCTCCCGCGCGCCCGCACGCCCGCCGCGGCCGCCCGCGCGAGCGCCTCCTCGACGGCGCGCTCGCACTGCTCGCGGTCCTGGGCGACGTAGCGGCCGGGGGCGAAGCCGGTCTCGGGCGCGACGGAGACGAACTCGACGAGCGCGTCGTCGGCGCCGAGGACGAGCGCCTGCTCGACGGCGACCGCCGCCGGGGCGCTCCCGTCGACGGCGCAGACGATCCACTCCCTGGCCCCGGCCGCGCTCGTCATCGCCTCGCGAGCCTACCGCCGCCCCGCCGACGGGCGGCCACACCCCTGCCACACTCGGTGGGGAGCGGGAGATGATCGACCTCCACTGCCACATCCTCCCCGGGGTCGACGACGGGGCCCGGTCGCTCGCCGACAGCCTCGCGATGGCCCGCCAGGCCGAGCAGGACGGCATCCGCGTCGTCTGCGCGACGCCGCACATCCGCCACGACCACGACGTCGCCATCGCCGAGCTCTCCGAGCGCGTCGCCGACCTCAACGACGCGATCGCGCGCGCCGGCATCGACGTGCGCGTCCTGACCGGCGGCGAGGTCGGCGAGAGCGCCGCGCTCGAGCTCGACGACGGCGAGCTCGACCTCGTCTCGCTCGGCGGGGGCGGGCGCTGGATCCTGCTCGAGCCCGCGCCGGGGCCGCTGTCGGACGCGCTCGAGCGGGTCGTCGCCGAGCTCGCCCGCCGCGGGCGGCGCTGCATCATCGCCCACCCCGAGCGCCACCTCGACGGCGACAGCGCGGAGCGGCTCGCCGCGCTCGTGCGCGCGGGCGCCCTCCTCCAGGGGACGGCCGCGCACCTGCTCGGCCCGGGCGCGCCGGCGCTCCACGACCTCGCCGCCGCCGGGCTCCTGCACGTGCTCGCCAGCGACGCCCACTCGGCGCGCGCGGGGCGGCCGCTGCGGATCTCTCCGGGCCTCGAGGCGCTGCGCGCGGGCGGCACGCTGACCGCCCACCTCGACTGGATCACCCGCACGGCGCCGGCGGCGGTCGTCGCCGGGCGCGATGTCGACCCGCCGTTCCATCCCTAGGCCGGCCGCAGCTCGACCCGCTCGCGCAGCTCCTCGATCGCCGGCCGAGCGCCCGTCCCCAGCCCGCGGCGGAGGAAGTTCACCGCGCCCGCGGCCGCGCCGAGGCGGAGCGCGTCCTCCCAGTCCAGCCCGCGCGCGACGGCGGCGGCGAGCGCGCCCATCATCGAGTCGCCGCAGCCCTCGCGCGCGCCGCGCGCGAACGCCGGCGGGACGACCTCGAGCTCGCGCTCGGGCGTGATCGCGAGCGCCGGCCGCTCGGCGCGGGTGATGATCGCCGCGCCCGCGCCGGCCTCGAGCAGGCGGCGGGCGGCGGCGCGGAGCTGCTCGGGCTCCGACACCGGCCCGGCGACCCAGCCGGCGAGCTCCCAGTCGTTGATCTTCACCAGATCCGGCCGCCCGGTGAGGGCGCTGTCCAGGCGCGGGCTGGAGAGGTCGGCGAGCACCGGCACGCCGTTGGCGCGGACGTCGGCGACGAGCGCGCCGTAGATCGCGTCGGGCAGGACCTCGGGCGGGAAGCCGTTGCAGACGACGAGCGCGCGGCTCGTGAGCGCCGCCGCCACCGTAATCGAGAAGAGGTCGTCGAGCTCGTGGCGGCTCGGCGCGCCGGCGAGGGCCTGCGCGACCGCCTTCCGCTCCCCGCCGCGGCGGTCGATGACGTACGAGCCGTTCCCGGCCGCGGTCTCCACCAGCCGCAGCTCGCCCGGCAGCGTCGCGAGCAGGGTCCGCAGCAGCGCCCCGCTCTCGCCGCCGGCGAAGCTGCAGAGCACCGGCTCGGCGCCGAGCTCGGCGACCATCCGCGCGACCCAGACGCCCTGCCCGCCCGCGTGGAAGTGGATCTCGTCGCGCCCGTCCGGCCGCGCCTCGACCGTCACCGTCAGGAGCGGGTGGGGGCCGAAGATCGCGACCCTGGGCCTAGATGAGCGCGCGGGCAAGGCCCAGCGTCCCGATCACGCCCACCGGCTGGCCGGTCTCGGGCTGGACGGCGACGAGGTGGGCGACCTGGTGCTCGGCCATGAGCTGGGCGGCGCGCTCGAGCGGCTCGTCCGACTTGATCGTCACGAGCTCGGTGCTCGCGATCTCGCGCGCCGTCAGCTCGTCGCGGCGGTCGCTGAGCGCGGCGGTCGCGAGGTCGAGGTCGGAGACGACGCCCCAGTCGCGCTCGCCCTCCTCCTCGTCGAGGCCGGCGACGATCACGCTGTGGATCCCGTAGGCGATCATCATGCGCGCGACGTCGCTCACCGGCGTCTCCGGCCGGCAGGTGACGAGCCCGACCCGCATGACGTCGGAGACCTTCGCGCGCTCGAGCGGGACCGGGAGGTAGGGGTCCTGCACGGGCTGGACCGGGGGAACGTGGGTCATGGTCAGGACCTCCAAGGTCGACGGTCGGATGCCTTGAGCGTTACCCGCGGACGGGCCCCTCGCTATCCGTTGTCGGCCCGCCGTCGCGAGGCGCCGGGACGGGATGCGCGCACGCCCGCGCGCTCGGCGAGCTCGCGGAAGGCCCGCTCGATCCCGTCGGTGAGCACGTCGAGGTCCGGCATCGCGCGCTCGTCGGCGTTGAGGCCCAGGTAGATCTGGCCGTCGTAGCTGAGCGCCGCGATCCCGACCGCGTGGTCGGAGGCGAGCGGGACGAGCGGGTAGGCGGCCTCGAGGCGGCTCCCGAGGGCATACAGCGGGAACTGCGGCCCCGGCACGTTCGTGATCGTGATGTTGAACAGCCGCGGCGAGTAGAGCATCCGCGCCACGAGCGAGTGGAGCGCCGGCGGCAGCAGCGCGGTGACGTCGAGCAGCGCCTCGCCGCCGCCCGCCTGGCCGCGCTCCTTGCGCTCGCTCGTCGCCGCGACCGTCCGCCGGTAGCGGACGACCGGGTCGGGCTCGGCCACCGGCAGCTCGACGAACAGCGAGCTGATCCGGTTGCCCATCGCGAGCGACTCGGCGGCGTCGCGGACGTTGACCGGCACCATCGCGCGCAGCCCGGCGGCGGGCGGCTCCTCGGCGCGGTGGAGGAGGAGCGCCCGCAGCCCGCCGGCCGCGGCGGCGAGCACGACGTCGTTGACCTTGCCGCCGAGGGCGTCCTTGATCGCCTTCGCCTCCTGAAGCGGCAGCTCGACCCCCGCGAACCGGCGGTCGGCGCCGATCGGGACGTTGAGCGAGGTGCGCGGCGCCGCCATGAGCTCGTCGCGGACGATGAGCTCGGCGAGCGCGCGCGTGCGGTCGAGCAGCCGGCCGGCGCGGCGGGGATGGCGCAGCGTGCCGAGCGCGGTGCGGGCCGCGCGGACGAGCCCCGCGCGCAGGCCGCCGGGCGGGCCGGCGCTGCGCGGCGCAGGCGGCGGGATCGGCGCGGCGCGCCCCTCGCGGTCGAGCTCGAGCAGCAGCGGGCCGACCTCGACCGAGCCGATCCCGTCGGCGAGGCAGTGGTGGAGCTTGAGCGCGAGCCCCCAGCGGCCGTCGGCGAGGCCCTCGAGCAGCGCGAGCTCCCAGAGCGGGCGGGTGCGGTCGATCCGGCGCGACCAGAACAGCCCGGCGAGCTCGAACAGCTCGGCGCGCCCGCCGGGGGAGGGGACGGCGAGCCGGCGGGTGTGGTGGGCGAGGTCGAAGGCGGGGTCCGGCTCCCACGACGGCCACTCCAGGCCGCCGACGTGCGTCGCCGAGAGGCGCTTGGTGAAGCGGGGGAGCGCGCCGATCCGCTCGGCGAGCAGCGCCCGCACCTCCTCGAGCGCCGGCGGCGGCCGCCCCTCCCGCGGCTCGAAGACGAGGATCGCCCCGATGTGCATGTGCGCGGCCGGGTCGATCTGCTCGAGCTCGAGGAAGGTCGCGTCGAGGGGCGTGAGGTGGTCGGCCATGTCCCGCCCGCCTCGTTGCCCGGAACGCCGCCCGGCGAAGCGCGTGAGCGCGCGGGCGCGCGGGTACTGCGCCCACATGACCCGACGGCGACGACGAGAAAGGGGAAGCGGGCAATGGCGGACATCTCGCCTTCCACGACGAAGCTCCAGGCGGTGACCGAGGCGCTCGAGGGCGCCGGGGTCGCGTTCCGCGTCCACGAGCACCAGACGGTCGACACGGCGCTCGCCGAGGCGGCGGCCGAGCACGTGCCGCCGCAGCGCGTGGCGAAGACGGTGGTATTGCGCGCGGGCGAGCGGTGGGTGCTCGCGGTCATCCCGGCCTCGCACCGGCTCGACCTCCGCAAGCTGCGCGAGCTGCTCGGGGCCGGCGGCGACCTGCGGCTGGCGACCGAGGAGGAGATGGCCGAGCACTTCACGCGCTTCGAGGTCGGCGCGGTGCCGCCGATCGGCGCGATCGTCTCGGCCGAGGTCGTCGACACGCGCCTGCTCGACCAGGAGCGCGTGCTCTTCTTCGCAGGCGACCACCGCCACTCCGTCGAGGTCGGCGTCCGCGACCTCGTCGAGGCGACGCAGAGCAAGATCGCCGACATCTGCGAGGACTGACCGGGGTCCGTCGACGCGCCCCCTAGGCTGCGGGGCGCATGGACGGCCCGACAGTCGCGCTCATCCTCGCCAGCGGGGCGGCGACCGGGCTGGGAGGGCTCGCGCTGCTCGCCCTGCGCCGCCCGAGCCACCTCGGCCTGGACGCCGCGCTCGGCTTCACCGCCGGCGTCATGCTCGGCGCCACGGTCTTCAGCCTGCTCGTGCCCGCGCTCGACCGCGGCAGGCTGGGGGAGGTGCTCGCCGGCTTCCTCGTCGGGGCGGGCTTCATCGCCTTGCTCGACCGCCTCGTCCCGCACGCGCACGCGCGCTTCGCCGAGCGCGGGCACCTGCCCGCCGAGGCCGAGCACGCCCACCGGGCGGCGCTCCTGCTCACGGCGATGACGATCCACAACATCCCCGAGGGCGCGGCGGTCGGGCTCGCCTTCGCCGCCGGCGGCGCCGACCTCGGCGTCCCGCTCGCGCTCGCCATCGGCATCCAGAACGTGCCGGAGGGCTTCGCCGCCGCGGCGCCGCTCATTCCCGCCGGCGTCCGCCGCCTCACCGCCATCGGCATCGCCGCCCTCACCGGGCTCGTCGAGCCGCCGGCGGCGCTGCTCGCCTACTTCGGCTTCGAGCTCTTCGAGGCGCTGTTGCCCGCCGGGCTCGGCTTCGCGGCGGGCGCGATGCTCTACGTCGTCGTCGACGAGCTCGTGCCGGAGAGCCAGGCGCGCGGCAACGAGCGCGTCGCGACCGCCGCGCTCGTCGCCGGCTTCTCGCTGCTGCTGGTGCTCGACAACGCGTTCGCGTAGGGCGGGCGGCCGGGTCTGGCGGGGAAGCGTCCTGTCCTGCTCCGCCATGGTCCGGGCAAGACAGGACGCTTCTGGCCCCACCGCCCCCCGCGGGGCCAAGTGTCCTGCCCTGACCAGCCCATGCCTGGTCAACCCGGGACGGTCCCGGGGAAGGGGAGGCGGGGACGCCCCCGGGCGTGCAGGCGGCGCGCCCCTACCGCGGGGTGAACGGGCTCGGCCAGGCGGCCCGCGGGCGCGCCTCGACCGCGCGCACGCGCACGCGCGCGTCGACCACCGCGACGCCGTCGGGCCGGGCGATGACGGGGTTGAGGTCGAGCTCGGCGACCTCGGGATGGCGGTCGGCGAGGGAGGCGACGCGCAGCACGAGGTCCTCGAGCGCGGCGAGGTCGGCCTTCGGCGCGCCCCGGTAGCCGGTGAGCAGCGGGAAGGTCCGCAGCGAGCGGAGCATCTGCTGCGCGTCGCGGTCGGTGAGCGGCGCGACGCGGACGGCGACGTCGCCGAGCAGCTCGGCGGTCGTCCCGCCGGCGCCGCAGGCGACGACCGCGCCGAAGGAGGGGTCCTGGACGGCGCCGACGATGAGCTCGGGCCCCTCGTCGGCCATCGGCTGGACGAGGAAGCCGCGCGGCTCGTGCCCGGCGGCGTGCACGCGCTCGGCGATCTCGCTCGCCGCCTGCCGGACCGCCTCGGCGCCCTCGAGCCCGAGGCGCACCCCGCCGACGTCGCTCTTGTGCGTCAGCCCTTCGGCGACCGCCTTCACGGCGACGGGGCGGCCGAGCCGCGCCGCCGCCTCGGCGGCCTCCTCGGGCGAGGCGGCGAGCTCGAAGCGCACGAGCGGGATGCCGTAGCAGTCGAGCAGCCGCGCCAGCGGCTCGGGGTCGAGCCAGGCCGGCTCGTCCCGCAGCGCGGCGGCGATCGTCGCCGCCGCCTCGTCGGCGCGGACGTCGAGCTCGGCCTCGCGCCCGCGGGGCTCGCGCCGCCAGGCCGCGTACGCGGCGGCGTGGCTGAGGGCGCGGGCGGCGTCCTCGGGGAAGGCGAACGTCGTCAGCTCCGGGTCGGGCTCGTGCGGCATGAGCACGCAGAGCACCGGCAGCTTCCCGCGCAGCTCGCCCGCCGCCTCGCGGATCGCGGCGCGGATCGCCGGGGTGGCGGGATTGGCGACCGGGATATGGATGACGATGAGCGCGTCGATCGCGTCGCTCGAGCCGAGCGCGCGGATCGCCTCGCGGTAGTGCTCGGCGGTCGCGCCGGCGATGAGGTCGACGGGGTTGCCGGTCGCCGCGGCGGCGGGCAGGAAGCCGCGCAGCCGCGCCTGCAGCTCCTCCGGCAGCGACGGGACGGACAGCCCGAGCGCCTCGCAGGCGTCGGCGCACATGATCGCCGGGCCGCCGACGTTCGTGACGATCCCGACGCGGTCGCCGGTCGGCAGCGGCTCGCGGTCGAGCAGGTGGCCGACGTCGAACAGCTCGGCGAGCGTGTCGGTGCGGATGACGCCGGACTGGCGGAAGAGCGCGTCGACGGTGACGTCGGAGGTCTGGATGAGCGCGCCGGTGTGGGAGGCGCTGCCGCGCATGCCGGCGCTCGTCCGCCCGGACTTCACCGCGACGATCGGCTTGCTCCGCGCCACCCGCCGGGCGATGCGCGCGAACCGGCGCGGGTTCCCGAACGACTCGAGGTAGAGGAGGATCGTCCGCGTCCGCTCGTCGCCCTCCCAGTACTGGAGGAGGTCGTTGCCGGAGATGTCGGCCTTGTTGCCGACCGAGACGAACGACGACAGCCCGAGCCCCCGCTCGCGCGCCGCCGCGACGATCGCCAGGCCGAGCCCGCCGCTCTGGGAGAGGAAGCCGATGCTCCCCGCGGGCGGCGGCGGGGCGAGGCTCGCGTCGAGCGAGACGTCCGGGTCGGTGTTGATGACGCCCATGCAGTTGGGGCCGATGAGGCGGACGCCCGAGCGCCGGCAGACCTCGAGCAGCTCGCGCTGGCGGGCGAGCCCCTCCTCCCCGATGTCGGCGAAGCCCGCGGAGATGACGACGAGCGCGCCGACCCCGGCGGCCGCGCACTCGCGCGCGACGGCGGTCACCTGCGCCGCCGGCACTGCCACGACGGCGAGGTCGACGCGCTCGGGCAGCTCGCCGACCGACGGCCAGCAGCGGACGCCGCGGATCTCGCCGGCGTTGGGGTTGACCGGGTAGAGGCGGCCCTTGAAGCCGGCGGCGAGGAGGTTGGACAGCAGCAGGTCGCCGATCGAGCCGGGCGTGCGCGAGGCGCCGATGAGCGCGACCGCCCGCGGCCTCAGGAAGCGGGCGAGCGCGTTCTGGGCGGCGATCCGGTCGCGCTCCTCGAAGCGGCCGAGCACCTCGCGCGAGAGCGTCGTCGGGAAGCGGACGACGAGCATGTCCGGGGTGCTCTGCACCTCGACGTCGAAGCCGCTCTCGCGGAAGACCTCGATCATCCGGTGGTTGGAGGGCAGCACCTCGGCCTCGAACATCTCGATGCCCTCCGCCTGCGCGCGGTCGGCGAGCGCGCCGAGCAGCGCGGTGCCGAGGCCGCGCCCCTGCCACTCGTCGGCGACCTCGAAGGCGACCTCCGCCCAGCCGGGCTCGATCCCGACGGCGGCGGCGTGGCCGACGATCTTCCCGCCGGAGAGCGCGACGAGGCTCGTGCCCTTCGCCGTCAGCGCCCAGCGGACGTACTCGTCGAGGTTCGCCCCGCCGGCGAAGAAGCGCAGCCAGCGGGAGCGGTCGGAGAGGCCCTCCACGAGCGCGCGCAGGCCTTCGCGGTCGCCCTCCTCGACGGGGCGGATGCGGACGGTCGAGCCGTCGCGGAGGACGATGTCGGCGGTGGCGCTCACGCCGTCCATCGTGCCCCGCGCGGCGCGGGGCGAACCGTCCTCCGCGGGCCGCTAGGCGCGGCCGCTCGCCATCAGGACGAGGTTGTCGAGGCGGACCTCGCCGTCGCCGGCGACGTCGCGGACGGCGCCGGCGATCGCCGCCCAGGTCGCCTCCTGGACCTGCGGCGGGTGCGGCGCGATCATCGCCTGGATCGGCGGCGCGATCTCGCGGATGAACGTCGTGAACGCCTCCGGCGAGTCCCAGGCGAAGCTGACCGTCGCCTCCTCGACGACGACGTCGCCGAAGCCGCCGTCGATGAGCAGCCCGCCGAGCGCCTCGGGCGTCGGCCGCGAGAGCGGGCCGGGCGTCCCCGGCGCGGGCGGTGGGACGTCGAGCTGGGCCATCGCCGTCCGCATCGGGATCGCGAGGAACGGGACGCGCTCGGGCGGCCCCCAGGAGGCGATCGCCATCCGCGACCCGGGCGTGAGGAAGCCGCGGACGCGCTCCGCGGCCCGCTCGGCCTCGGGCTCGAAGATGATCCCGAAACGCGAGAGCGCCGCGTCGAAGCTCCCGGGGGCGAAGGCGAGCCCGCTCGCGGCGGACTCGACGAAGTCGATGTTGCCGAGGCCGGCGGCGTGCGCGCGCTCGCGGCCGAAGGCGAGCATCGTCGCCGACATGTCGGTCGCGACGACCCGCCCGCCCGGCCCGGCCCGCCGCGCCGCGCTCAGCGTCGGCTCGCCGTAGCCGGCGGCGACGTCGAGCACCCGGCTGCCCGGCCCGATGCCCGCGAGGCCGACGAGCCGCTCGCTGATCTCGCTGGAGGCGTCGTCGATGAGGCCGGCCCACTTCCGCCAGCCGCGCGCCGCCTCGTTCCACTGCCCGCGCTGGAGGGCGCGGAACTCCTGGGCGTCGATCGTCTTCACTGCGTCCCCTTCGCGTTCGGGAGCCGGCGCGACCGACCGTAGACCCGCCGGCTCAGGCGAGGGCGGGAAGTTCCTGCCCACGGCGCTCCCCCGGGGCTCCCACGCACGGCCGCCGGCGCGCCCGCCTCAGCCGCCCGCCGCCCAGCGCTCGGCGTCGATCGCCGCGGTGACGCGGTCGGCGATCTCGGCGACGGGCCGGTCGGTGCGGACGAGCAGGTGGCGGCCGGCGGGCACCTCGTCGAGCGGCTCGAACTCGCGCCGGTGGCGGGCGGCGATCTCGGCGGTCGCGTCGGAGACGCGCGCGGGGTCCCGCATCCGCGCGGCGGCGCGCTCGGCGACGACCGACGCCGGCGCGCGGCACTCGACGAACCACGGGGCCGGAACGTCGTCGCCGTAGGCGGCCGTGAACGCCTCGCGGTGGGTGCGCCGGCGGAAGGTCGCGTCGACGATCACCCCCTCGCCGGCGGCGACGACGGCGCGGGCGCGCTCGCCGAGGGCGGCGTAGGTGCGCAGGCTCGCCTCCTCGCGGTACTGCTCCAGCGGCGCGCGCTCGGTCGGGGCGATCCCCGCGAGCTCCTTGCGGACGGCGTCGGAGGAGACGTGCGCCCAGCCCGACAGGCGCGCGAGCTCGCGGGCGAGGTGGGTCTTGCCGGTCGCGGCGCCGCCGCAGACGACGAGCGCGAGCGGCCCGCGCGCCCGCCACTCCAGCCGCCCGGCGGTCGCCGCGAGCGCCCGCCCGCGCTCGACCGCCTCGGCGCGGCGCGCGTCGCCCGGATCCAGCTCCGCGACGCGGACGAACGCGACCTTCGCGCGCACCCAGGCGCGGTAGGCGGCGTAGAAGGCGAGCAGCTCGGCCGGCCCGAGGTCGCCCCCGGCGGCGCGGTAGGCATCGGCGAGCTCGCGGGCGAGGTCGTCGCGGCCGAGGTGGGCGAGCTCCATGACGAGAAAGGCGACGTCGGCGGCGACGTCGATGAAGCGCAGCGCCGGGTCGAACTCGACGGGGTCGAAGACCTGGACGTCGTCGCCGTCGCAGATGACGTGCTCGAGGCGGAGATCGCCGTGGCCCTCGCGCACGTGCCCGCCGGCCTCGCGGGCGGCGAGCAGCTCCCAGCGCCCGTCGAGGAACGCCGTGGCGAAGCGGTGGGCGGCGGCGAGCCGGCCGCGTTCGGGGAGGTCGGCGATCGCCGCCAGCGTCTCGAAGTTCTCGTGCACCGCCCGCGCGACCGCCGGCGCGCCGAAGCGCCCGCGGGGGGCGCGCTCGGCCTCGGCGTGGAAGCGGGCGAGCACGGCCGCGAGGCGGCGGACCGCCTCGGCGCCGTCCTCGCCGCGCTCCAGGCGCGCCTGGAGCGTCTGCCGCTCGTCGAAGCGGCGCTGCTCGACGACGTAGTCGGCGGCGGCCGGGTCGTCGGCGTCGCCGAGCCGCCAGCCGTCGCCGTCCGGCACGAGCGCGCGCACCCCGAGGTAGACGCGTGGCGCGAGCCTGCGGCCGAGGCGGACCTCCTCGGCGCACATGTCGCGGCGGCGCTGCGGCGTCCCGTAGTCGAGGAAGGGGAGGACGAGCGGCTTCTTCAGCTTGTAGACGCGGTCGCCGGCGAGGAACACCCACGAGACGTGGGTCTCGACGAGCTCGACGCGCTCCGGGGCGTGGGGGTAGAGGCCCGGGTCCGAGAGCGCGGCGACGAGGGCGGAGGCGGTTGCGGCGTCTCCGGCGCCGACGTCCACGGCCCCGATCCTAGGGCCGGCTCGCCTCGCGGCGCCGGGCGGCGCGGTCGCGGGCGTCCGCGGCGCGCCCCGCCGCGGCCTGGGTCACCGCCGGCGCCCCCGGCGCGGCAGCGCGCGCTCCCCCTCGCCGCGCGCGCGGGCGCGCGACTGGAGCGAGCGGACGCGCGCCTGCAGGCGCGTGAGCGGGCTCGCGCGCTCCGCGGCGCGCATCGGGGTGAGCAACGGCGAACGGTGGTCCAGCATGGTCACGTCCTTGCTTGGGCATGGGGGCGAGCGCCCCGCCCGTTCCCCTCGCGCCCCGCGGCGAAACCTCGCCCCGTCACGCGAAGAACGTCCAGCAACGGCCCCTATAGGGGCCACCCTTGGACGTTCTCGTGGCGCGGGGTTTGGGAACGGCCCCGGGCGGACAGGAAGGGCGGCGATGCGGGTGATCGACTGCGACTGCGGCGTGACGCTCCAGGCCGGCAACGACGACGACCTCGTCCGGCGCGTCCGGGAGCACCTCGCCGCCGACCACGCGGGCGCCGTCCTCGACGAGGCCGCGATCCGCGCGCTCGTGGCGCGGCGGGCGTACGCGGCGACCGACTCCTAGCCGTCGAAGCGGCGGCCGCGCGCTCGCGCCCACAGCCAGCGCGACCAGAGCACGACGAGGTCGGCGGTCACGCTCCAGAGATGGCCGAGCGGGCCGGTCACGAGCCAGGCCGCGGCGCGCTCGGTCGGGGTCCGGCGGATGCGAGCCACGGCGCCACGCTATCGTGGCCAGCCACATGGCAGCCGTGAAGACCAGCACCACCGAGCTCGGCGAGTCGCGCGTCCGCGTCGAGGCCGAGGTCGCCCCCGAGGCGGTCGAGCGCGAGGTCCGCAAGGCAGCGGCCGAGCTCGGCCGCGATCTCCGCCTCCCGGGCTTCCGCAAGGGCAAGGTCCCGCCCGAGGTCGTGCTCCAGCGCGTCGGCCGCGACGCCGTCGTCGGCGACGCCATCAGCGCCGCGCTCCCGACGTGGTACGAGCAGGCGATCCACGACGCCGGGCTCGTCACCGTGGGCGAGCCGAAGATCGACGTCGGCGACCCGCCGCCGAAGGGCGAGCCGCTCACGTTCACCATCGAGGTCGCCGTCCGCCCGAGGGCGAAACTCGGCGACTACGAGAAGCTCGAGGTCGGCCGCCGCGAGCCGGCCGCCGACCCCGAGCGCGTCGACTCCGAGATCCACCGCCTGCGCGAGTCGCTCGCCAAGCTCGAGACCGTCGACCGCCCCGCCCAGCTCGGCGACTTCCTCGTCCTCGACTTCGTCGGCAAGGTCGACGGCGAGCCGTTCGAGGGCGGCGAGGCGCGCGGCTACCTGCTCGAGCTCGGCTCCGGGCGGCTCATCCCCGGCTTCGAGGACCAGCTCGTCGGCGCCAAGGCGGGGGAGGAGCGGGCGGTCGAGGTCACCTTCCCCGACGACTACGCCGAGCACCTCGCCGGCAAGCAGGCGACCTTCGACGTCACCGTCAAGGAGGTCAAGGAGAAGCGCCTGCCCGAGCTCGACGACGACTTCGCCGCCGACGCCGGCGGGTTCGACTCGCTCGACGAGCTGCGCGCCGACATCGAGCAGCGCCTGCGCGAGGCCGACGAGCACGCCGTCGAGGCCGAGTTCCGCGAGGCGGTCGTCGACGCCGTCGCCGAGCGCGCCGATATCGAGATCACGCCCGAGCTCGTCGAGGCGAAGGCGCGCGAGATGTGGCACCGCACCGCGCACCGCCTCGGCCACCAGGGCATCAGCGCGCAGCAGTACCTCCAGCTCATCGGCAAGACCGAGGAGGAGGTGGTCGAGGAGGCCAAGGCCGACGCCGAGAAGGCGCTCCGCCGCGAGGCGACGCTCGCCGCGGTCGTCGAGGCCGAGGGGATCGAGGTCTCCGACGAGGAGGTGCTCGACTCGCTGCGCGAGGCCTCCGGCGTGCCCGCCGGCCAGGAGCTGCGCCCGAGCGAGGAGAAGAAGCTGCGCAAGGCGCTCAAGCGACTGCAGTCCGACGGCCGCGACGAGCTGCTGCGCGAGGACATCGCCATGCGCAAGGCCGTCGACTGGCTCGTCGAGCGCGCCACCCCGGTGCCCGCCGAGCGGGCGCAGGCGCGCGAGAAGCTCTGGACCCCGGACAAGGAGCAGGGCAAGTCCGGGCAGGCCGAGAAGTCCGAGCTCTGGACGCCCGGCGCGTAGGGCGCTCAGGCCGCCCGCGCGGGCGGCCGGAGCACGCCACAAGCCCGGAAAAACCCGTTGCTAGACTCCGGCGCACGCCGCGGCCGGAGGGCGTCCCGCCCAGGCCCGCGTGCCCGGGGAGGAATCCCGCCCGACAAGCGAAACAAAGCGAGGACACATGACTCCACTGGTCCCGATGGTTGTCGAGCAGACCTCCCGCGGGGAGCGCGCGTTCGACATCTACTCCCGTCTCCTCAACGAGCGCATCGTCTTCCTCGGGACGCCCGTCACGGACGAGATCGCGAACCTGATCGTCGCGCAGCTCATCCACCTCGAGTCCGAGGACCCGGACAAGGACATCTCGCTCTACATCAACTCGCCCGGGGGCTCGGTCTACGCGGGGCTCGCGATCTACGACACGATGCAGTACATCAAGCCCGACGTCCAGACCATCTGCGTCGGGATCGCGATGTCGATGGGCGCGCTCCTGCTGGCCGGCGGGGCGCCGGGCAAGCGGATGGCGCTGCCCAACGCGAAGATCCTCATCCACCAGGTCTCCTCGTCGTTCCAGGGCCAGGCGACGGACATCGAGATCCACGCCAAGGAGATCATCGACGTCCGGCGCAAGCTCGACGAGATCCTGGCCAAGCACACCGGCCAGCCGATCGAGAAGGTCTCGCAGGACACCGAGCGCGACTACTTCATGAGCGCCCAGGAGGCCAAGGAGTACAACCTCATCGACAAGGTGATCGAGCACCACTAGGCTCGCCCCATGGCCCGGCCCACGGACTCCAACGAGCAGCTTCTCTGCAGCTTCTGCGGGAAGTCGCAGCGGCAGGTCAAGAAGCTGATCGCAGGGCCGGGCGTCTACATCTGCGACGAGTGCATCGATCTCTGCAACGAGATCATCGATGAGGAGCTGACCGCTCCGCAGGCCTTCGACATCGAGAACCTGCCGAAGCCGAAGGAGATCTACTCGGTCCTCCAGGAGTACGTCGTCGGGCAGGAGCCGGCGAAGCGCACGCTCTCGGTCGCGGTCTACAACCACTACAAGCGCGTGCAGATGATGCAGCGCGGGGACACCGACCTCGAGCTGCAGAAGTCGAACATCCTCCTGCTCGGGCCGACCGGCTGCGGCAAGACGCTGCTCGCGCAGACGCTTGCGAAGATCCTCAACGTCCCGTTCGCGATCGCCGACGCGACGGCGCTCACCGAGGCCGGCTACGTCGGCGAGGACGTCGAGAACATCCTGCTCAAGCTCATCCAGGCGGCCGACTACGACGTCAAGAAGGCCGAGACCGGGATCATCTACATCGACGAGGTCGACAAGATCGCGCGCAAGGCGGACAACCCGTCGATCACGCGCGACGTGTCGGGCGAGGGCGTCCAGCAGGCGCTGCTGAAGATCCTCGAGGGGACCGTCGCCTCGGTGCCGCCGCAGGGCGGGCGCAAGCACCCGCACCAGGAGTTCCTCACGATCGACACGACGAACATCCTGTTCATCTGCGGCGGGGCGTTCCAGGGGCTCGAGAAGGTCATCGAGCGCCGCATCGGGCAGAACGGCGTCGGCTTCGCCGCCGACATCCGCTCGAAGGCCGAGCGCGACCCGGGCGAGATCTTCGAGCACGTGCTGCCGGAGGACCTCGTCGAGTACGGGCTCATCCCGGAGTTCATCGGCCGCCTGCCGGTGGTGAGCGTCATCCACCAGCTCTCGCGCGACGACCTCGTCTCGATCCTCACCGAGCCGCGCAACGCGCTCGTCAAGCAGTTCAAGCGCTTCTTCGAGTTCGACAACATCGAGCTCGTCTTCGCCGACGACGCGCTCGTCTCGGTCGCCGACAAGGCGCTCGAGCGCAACACCGGCGCGCGCGGGCTCCGCTCGATCCTCGAGGAGACGCTGCTCGACGTCCAGTTCGAGCTGCCCTCCCGCCGCGACGTGAAGAAGTGCGTCGTGACGAAAGAGACGATCGAGAAGGGGCTGAAGCCGACGCTCGTCACCGAGGCCACGCCCGAGGAGGACGTCGGCCCCTCGGCGGCCGAGTCCGCGTAGCGGGCGCCCGGCCCACGCCCACCCGCGCCCGGCCGCGGCGGGCCAGGGGCCGCGGGGCCTGACGCCGGGGTCGGGGTGGCGAGTCCGCGAGCCCGTGCGGTGCAGCTCGAACGGGGAGCCACGTCCTCCATCGGCAGCGCCCGCCCGCGGCTTCAGCCTCCGGCGGCGCGGAGGTCGCCGCGATGACCACGGCGCCGCGCCCCTCGCGCGTCGTCCCGGCGGCTGCGCCATACAATCGCCCGTCCGTGGCCAGGATCGAACGCACCCGATACGAGCCCTCCGAGACCGAGGCGCGCATCTTCGAGCGCTGGGAGTCCGCCGGCGTCTTCACGCCCGAGCCGGAGGGCGACGCCTCCGAGAACTTCTCGATCGCCGTCCCGCCGCCGAACGTCACCGGCGAGCTCCACATGGGCCACGCCCTCAACGGGACGATCCAGGACGTCCTCATCCGCATGCGCCGGATGCAGGGGCGGCGGACGAAGTGGATCTACGGCACCGACCACGCCGGCATCGCCGTCCAGGTCAAGGTCGAGCAGCAGCTCGCGGAGGAAGGCCTGACGCGCCACGACGTCGGGCGCGAGGAGTTCGTCCGCCGCGCCTGGGCCTGGCGCGAGCGCTACGGCGGCGCGATCACGCAGCAGTTCAAGCGCATCGGCGCCTCGCTCGACTACGCGAACGAGCGCTTCACGATGGACGATGCCTACGCCCGCGCCGTCCTCCACGTCTTCGTCCGCCTCTACGAGAAGGGCTGGATCTTCCGCGACCACTACATGGTCAACTGGGACCCGGGCCTGCGCTCGGCGATCAGCGACCTCGAGGTCGAGCAGCGGACCGTCGAGGACACGCTCTACATGATCGACTACCCGCTCGAGTCCGGCTCGGGGTCGATCACCGTCGCCACCGTCCGCCCCGAGACGATGCTCGCCGACACGGCGGTCGCCGTGAACCCGAACGACGAGCGCTACCAGCGCCTCATCGGCGAGCACGTCATCCTGCCGCTCGTCGGCCGGCGCCTGCGGATCATCGCCGACGACTACGTCGATCCCGAGTTCGGCACCGGCGCGCTGAAGATCACGCCCGGCCACGACCCCAACGACTTCGAGATCGGCCGCAAGCACGGCCTGGAGGAGATCTCGGTCATCGGCGAGGACGGCCGCATGAGCGCCGAGGCCGGGGAGCGCTTCGCCGGGCTGACCGTCGAGGAGGCGCGCGATGCCGTCGTCGCGGCGCTGCGCGAGGAGGGGCGGATCTCCGGCAGCAAGCCGTACGTCCACGACGTGCCGCACTCGCACCGCTCGGGCCGGCGCGTCGAGCCGCTCATCTCGCTCCAGTGGTTCTGCGACATGACCGAGCTCGCCAAGCCGGCGATCGAGGCCGTCCGCAGCGGCAAGGTCCGCTTCCACCCGCGCAACCCGCACACCGACGTCTACCTCGGCTGGCTCGAGAACATCCGGCCCTGGTGCCTGTCGCGCCAGCTCTGGTGGGGCCACCAGCTCCCGGTCTGGTACTGCGACGCCTGCGGCGAGACGCACGTCGCCGAGACCGAGCCGGAGCGCTGCCGCAAGTGCGGCGGCGAGCTGCGCCGCGACCCCGACGTGCTCGACACGTGGTTCAGCTCGGCGCTGTGGCCGTTCGCGACGCTCGGCTGGCCCGAGGACACGCCCGAGCTGCGCGCCTTCTACCCGACGGACGTCCTCTCGACGGCGCGCGACATCATCTTCCTCTGGGTCGCCCGGATGATCATGTTCGGGATCGAGCTCACCGGCGAGGTCCCGTTCACCGACGTCCCGGTCCACGCGACGATCCAGGCGCCCGACGGGCGGCGGATGTCGAAGTCGCTCGGCACCGGCATCGACCCGCTGGAGATGGTCGATCGCTACGGCGCCGACGCGCTCCGCTTCGGCCTGCTCGCGATGGCCTCCTCGCAGGACGTCCGCTTCAGCGAGGAGCGCGTCAAGCAGGGGCGCGAGCTCGCGAACAAGCTGTGGAACGCCTCGCGGCTCGTCCTCAACGCGGTCGACGACGCGCCGGCCGAGCCGCGGCCCGAGACCGTCGAGGACCGCTGGATCCTCTCGCTGCTCGACCGCACCGTCGAGCGGATCACCGAGCGGTATGAGGGCTTCGAGCTCTCGCGCGCGGTGCTCGACCTCTACGACGTCTTCTGGGACGAGGTCTGCGACTGGTACCTCGAGCTCGTCAAGCCGCGCCTCTACGACGAGCGTGGCGACCGCGGCGCCGTCTCCGCGACGCTCCTCCACGTGCTGGAGCGGATGCTCGCGCTCATGCACCCGGTCATGCCGTTCGTGACCGAGGAGATCTGGTCGTACCTGCCGGGCGAGCGCGGCCTGCTCGCGACCGCGCCGTGGCCGGAGAGCGACCCGGCCCGGCGCGACCCCGAGGCCGAGGCGGTCGTCGAGCGCCTGAAGGAGGCGGTCGTGGCGCTGCGCCGCTGGCGCGACGAGGTCGGCGCGAAGGCGGCGGCGCGCCCGCGCGCCCGGCTCGTCGCCGAGGGCTACGAGGAGATCGCCGCCCAGGTCGCGCGGCTCGCCCGCTTCGACTTCGTCGAGAGCGACGAGGAGGCGGTCGCGACCGTCGCCGTGCCCGGCGGGATGGTCGAGGTGCTGCCGAGCGAGGACATCGACCCCGCCGAGGCGGAGCGCCGCCGCGCCGAGCGCCGCAAGCACCTGGAGGCCGAGATCGCGCGCGCCGAGGGCAAGCTCGCGAACGAGAAGTTCGTCGAGCGGGCGCCCGCCGAGATCGTGCAGGCCGAGCGGGACAAGCTCGAGCGCCTGCGCGCCGAGCTCGCCGAGCTCGGCGACTGAGGCGGGCGGGCGATGGACGCGCGCGAGGCCGAGCGCCTGCTGCTGGATCTCGAGCTGTTCGGCATGCGGTTCGGGCTCGACCGCATGTACAAGCTCACGACCGCGCTCGGGATGCCGCAGCGGCGCTTCGCCTCGATCCACGTCGTCGGCACGAACGGCAAGTCGTCGACGGTGCGGATGATCGCCGCGATCCTCGAGCGCCATGGTCTGCGGACCGGGAGCTTCACCTCGCCGCATCTGCGCTCGTTCGCCGAGCGGATCGAGGTGCGCGAGCGGCCGGTCTCGGACGCCGACTTCGCCGCGGCGATCGAGCGCGCCTGGCAGGCGGCGCAGCTCGTCAACCGCACGCTGCCCGGCGACGACGAGGTGACGCAGTTCGAGCTGCTCACCGCCGCCGCCTACCACGAGCTCGCCCGCCGCGAGGTCGAGGTCGCCGTCGTCGAGGCGGGGCTCGGCGGCCGCTACGACGCGACGAACGTCATCCCCTCGAAGGTCCAGGTGCTCACCGGCGTCGGGCTCGAGCACACGCGCTGGCTCGGCCCGACGATCGCCGACATCGCGCAGGAGAAGCTCGCCGTCGTGCAGGACCACGCGACGCTCGTCCTGCCCGCCGAGCTGCCCGCCGAGGCCGAGGAGGCGGCGGCCCGCGCCGCCGCCGAGCACCACGCGCGCGTCGTCCGCGCGGAGCCCGAGGAGCGCGGCGTGCCGCTGCGCGCCCGCGGCGCCTTCCAGCGGCGGAACTTCGCGCTCGCCGAGGCCGCCGCGGAGGCGTTCCTCGGCCGGCCGCTCGACCGCGAGGCCGTCCGCCGCGCCGCCGCCGAGCTCGAGGTGCCGGGACGGCTGCAGGTTGTCGGCGAGCGCCCGCTCACGCTCTACGACGGCGCCCACAACCCCAACGGCGCGGCGGCGCTCGCCGCCTCGCTGCCGGAGGTGCTCGGCGGCCGCCCGCTCACGCTCGTCCTGTCGGTGCTCGACGACAAGGACGCCGCCGGAATGCTCGCGGCGCTCGTCCCGCTCGCCGAGCGCGTCGTGCTCACCCGCTCGGCGAACCCGCGCGCGCTCCCGCCGGCGACGCTCGAGACGCTCATCGGCAAGCTCGGCTCGCCGCCGCCGACCGAGATCGTCGCCGACCCGCGGCGGGCGATCGCGCGGGCGCGCGAGCTCGCCGGCGAGGATGGCGCCGTGCTCGCGACCGGCTCGATCTACCTCATCGCCGACCTCGTCCGCGACCCCGGCGCGGCGCGCGCCTCGATGCTGTGATGGACGCCGGCGAGGGGCCCCGCTTCCTCACGATGATCGCGATCGTCGCGGTGGTCGTGGCGCTCGTGATCCTGATCTTCTTCGGGATCGGGTACGCCTTGGGGAAGATGGTGTTCTAGAGGCGCCCGCGCCGGGGCCGGGACGCCTGCCGGTACACTCCGACCGCTCATGGGCCTTCCCGCCGCCGTCTTCGGCATCACGAACGACGGGCTGAACCTGGCCGTCAGCCTGCTGCTCCTGTGCCTCGTCGTCATCTGGCTGGCGCTCGTCTGGTGGACGTACGCGGACGCGCGGCGGCGGATCGACGACCCGATGCTCGTCGGCTGCGCGACGGTGGCGGCGCTGTTCCCGTTCATCGGGACGATCGTCTACGCCATCGTCCGCCCGCCCGAGTACCTCGAGGACGTGCGCGAGCGGGAGCTGGAGATCGCGGCGGCCGAGGCGCGGCTCGCCCAGCTCGAGCACCTCACCTGCCCGTACTGCGACTTCGAGATCGAGCGCAGCTTCCTCCGCTGCCCGAGCTGCCTGCGCCGGCTCAAGGCGCCGTGCGCGAGCTGCGGCAAGCCGCTCGACCCGCGCTGGAAGATCTGCCCCTACTGCGAGGCGGAGATCGGCCAGCCGCCGCCGCGCCGCCGCCGGCGGCCGGCGACGAGCGCGGGCGCGAGCGCGGGGAAGGCGCCCCCCGGGGACATCACCGCCGAGCAGCCCGCGGCGCCGCGGCGCCCGCGGCCGATCATCTGAGGGTGCGCGGGCGGATCGCCGGCGCGGCCGCCATGGCGGCCGCGGTCTGTGTCCTCGCCGTCCCCGCGACCGCCCCCGCCGCGCCCGGCCTCTCCTGCCTCACGCTGCTCGCCGGGACGGCGGGCATACAGGTCGAGGCGCTCACGAGCGCGCTGCCCGGCACCGGGCTCGCCGCCGCGCTCCCGCGCGCCCGAGGGCCCCGAGCGGGTCGACCTGCGCACCACGCAGGCGACGTTCAACCGCCGGTACGAGTTCGCGCTGTGGGAGGGGAGGCTCGTCTTCCGCCCGCGCGGCGGCGGGACCTGGCGGGCCGTCCCGGTGCCCTCGTGCCTGCAGGGGCGGCTGCGGGAGATCTCCGCCGACGACGACGAGCTCGCCGCCGTCGACGCCGAGGGGCGGATCCACATCCTCGACGGCGTCCTCTCCGACCCGCTGCTGTGGACGTGGACGAGCCGCTGGGGCCGCTACTTCTGGACCGGCCTCGGCCATCGCCTCCCCGCCGGCACCGTCGCCTGCAGCGCGACGACGTCCTCGGGACGAGCCGGGCGCGCGCCCGGTAGCCTGCGCCGCCGCGTAGGAACGCAACGAGAACGTCAAGGAGAGTCCGTGGAGCGCACCCTCATCCTCGTCAAGCCCGACGCGTTCGCCCGGCGCCTCACCGGCGAGATCCTCGCCCGCTTCGAGCGCAAGGGCCTCACGATCGCGGCGATGAAGCTCATGACCGTCGACCGCGAGCTCGCCGAGCAGCACTACGCCGAGCACAAGGAGAAGCCGTTCTTCGGCGAGCTGGTCGAGTTCATCACCTCCGGCCCGCTGGTCGCGCTCGTGCTCGAGGGCCACGAGGCCGTCAAGGCCGCGCGCCAGGTGATCGGCTCGACGAACCCGGTCGAGGCCGCGCCCGGCTCGATCCGCGGCGACTTCGGCCTCCAGGTGCAGGAGAACCTCGTGCACGGCTCCGACTCGCCCGAGTCCGCGCAGCGCGAGATCGCCCTCTGGTTCCCGGAGCTGTAGGAACGATCGAGCCGCTCGTCCTCGCCTCGCGCTCGCCCCAGCGGCGGGCGATCCTCACGCAGCTCGGCGTCCCGTTCACGGTGCGCCCCGCCGACGTGGAGGAGCTGGGCGAGGGCGAGCCGGCCGAGGTCGTCGTCGAGAACGCGCTCCGCAAGGCGCGCGCCGTCGGCGGCGACCTCGTCCTCGGCGTCGACACCGCGGTTGTCTGCGAGGGGGTCGTCTACGGCAAGGCCCCCGACGAGGCGGCCGCGCGCGCCTACCTGTCGCGCCTGTCCGGGCGCGAGCACGAGGTCTGGAGCGGGATCGCGCTGCGCGACGCCGGCGGCGGCGAGCGGACCGCCGCCGCGCGCACGCTCGTCCGCTTCCGCGAGCTCGACGAGCGCTGGATCGACTGGTACCTCGGCACCGGCGAGTGGCGCGACCGCGCCGGGGCGTACGCGATCCAGGGGCTCGGCGCGGCGCTCGTGGAGCGGATCGACGGCGACTTCTGGAACGTCGTCGGCCTCCCCGTCGCCGAGCTCGTCCGGCTCGCGCCCGAGCTCGTCCTGGGGCGGCGCTGAGGGCGGCAGGGGCCGCCCCCGCGACGGTGATCTTGCAGGCCCCGAGACAGGGCAGGCGAGGCGATAGACTGCTCGACCGCGGGTCGCGCGCCCTCCAACCCGTCGCGCGGCATCTGATGGCTGCCGCCGGGCGGCCTATTCTCTTCCTGCTTCTTCGAGCTTCTCCATGGGCCTGGTCTCGTACCTCACCGGCTTCGGCGGCCGCGACATGGCCGTCGACCTCGGAACCGCGAACACCCTGGTGTACGTCCGCGGGCGCGGCATCGTGCTCTCGGAGCCGTCCGTCGTCGCGATCGACTCGCGCACGGGCGAGGTGCACGCCGTCGGCATCGAGGCGAAGCGGATGCTCGGCCGCACCCCGGGCACGATCCAGGCGATCCGCCCGCTGAAGGACGGCGTCATCGCCGACTTCGACGTCACCGAGCAGATGCTCCGCCACTTCATCCAGAAGGTGCACCAGAACCGCTGGGCGCACCCGCGGGTGGTGGTGTGCGTGCCCTCGGGCGTCACCGGCGTCGAGAAGCGCGCGGTCGAGGAGGCCTGCCTGTCGGCCGGCGCGCGCCAGGCCTACCTCATCGAGGAGCCGATGGCGGCCGCGATCGGCGCCGGCCTGCCGGTCGGGGAGCCGACCGGGAACATGATCGTCGACATCGGCGGCGGCACGAGCGAGGTCGCCGTCATCAGCCTCGGCGGCATCGTCGTCTCGCAGTCCGTGCGCGTCGGCGGCGACGAGCTCGACGAGGCGATCATCAACTACGTCAAGCGCGAGTACAAGCTCATGATCGGCCAGCAGACCGCCGAGGAGGTCAAGCTGGAGATCGGCTCGGCGTTCCCGCTGGAGGAGGAGGTCCAGGCCGAGATCCGCGGCCGCGACCTCGTCTCGGGCCTGCCGAAGACGATCGTCCTCACCAGCGAGGAGGTCCGGCTCGCGCTCGAGGAGCCGCTGCAGGTCATCATCGACGCGGTCAAGGAGACGCTCGACCGCACGCCGCCCGAGCTCGCCTCGGACATCATGGACCGCGGCATCATGCTCGCCGGCGGGGGCGCCCTGCTCCAGGGCCTCGACCAGCGTCTCCGGGACGAGACCCAGATGCCCGCGCACCTGGCCGAGTCCCCGCTGACGTGCGTGGCGGTCGGCTCCGGCCGCTCGCTCGAGGAGTTCGAGGCGATCCACCGGAGCAACAGGAACTCCCGACACCGACGCCGGTTCTGAGCCCCGGGGGGTGATCGCTTGTCCTTCGGCTACGACAAGCAGGTCATCCGCCGGCGCCGGATCACCTTCGGCGTCCTCGTCGCGCTCTCCCTCGTCCTCATCACCGGCTACTTCGGCGAAGGCCCCGGCGGGGTCCTCCACACGATCCAGCGCGGCGCGCAGGAGGCGCTCGCCCCGATCGAGAAGGGCGCCGGCAAGGCGCTCAAGCCGTTCCGCGACCTCGCCGGCTGGTTCGGCGACGTCATGGACGCCAAGAGCGAGAACGAGGAGCTGCGGCGCGAGAACGAGCGGCTCCAGAAGGAGCTCGCGCGGGCGCTCATCGCCGCCCGGGATGGCGAGCAGGCGCGCTCGCTCATCGGGCTGACGGAGTTCTCCGGGTACCCGGACGGCATGGAGGCGATCACGGCGCGCGTCATCGTGCGCTCGCCGACCGTCTGGTACTCGACCGTCCAGATCGACAAGGGCTCCAGCGACGGCGTCGAGGTGAACATGCCCGTCGTCGCCGCCGGTGCCGACCCGCAGGGCACCGGCGGGCTCGCCGGGCGCGTCGTCTCGGTGACCCCGAGCACCGCGCGCGTCATGCTCATCACCGACTCCGACAGCGGCGTCGGCGCGGAGGTCTTCCCGGGTGGGGAGAACGGCGTCGTGCGGCCCGAGGTCGGCAAGCCGAGCGACCTGCTGCTCGACTTCATCGAGAAGGGGCGCCGCATCCGCAAGGGCAACACCGTCATCACGTCGGGCTTCCGCTCGCGCGGCCTGGAGTCGCACTTCCCGCGCGGGATCCCGATCGGCGTCGTCACGCGCGTCGACCCGGGCGAGCTCGACCTCTACCAGCGCGTGCACATCCGCCCGTTCGCCGACCTGCGCCGGATGGACGTCGTCCAGGTGCTCCGCCCGGCGGGCGCCGGCCAGCGCGCGGGGGTGGGGGCCGAGTGACGCTCTCCGGGAGCTCCGCGCTGCGACTGGGGCTGCTCGTCTTCGCGGCCGTCATCCTCCAGATCTCCGGGTTCGGCCAGCTTCGCCTGCTCGGCGGCAACGCCGACCTCGTCCCGCTGCTCGTCGCCGCCGTCGCGCTGTACGCGGGCGCGATCTCCGGCGCGCTCGCGGGCTTCTCCGCCGGCCTGCTGCTCGACCTGGCGATCGGCAGCGACCTCGGCGCCTCCTCGCTCGTGCTCACCGCCGTCGGCTACGGCGCGGGCCGCTGGTGCGAGGTCCGCCGCCCCTCGAACTCGCTCGCCCCGATCCCCGCCGCCGCCGCGGTGACCGCCGCCTGGGGGATCGCGTTCGCCGCCGTGAGCATCATGCTCGAGATCGACGCCGAGGTGAGCCCGCTCGTGCTGCGCGACATCCTCGTCACGACGCTGCTCAACGCGCTCATCGCGCTGCCCGCCTTCTCGATCGTCCGCCGCTTCCTGCGCCCCGTGCTCGTCGTCGACCCGATCGAGGTCCGCCGCCGCCGGCGCGCGCCGCGCGAGCGCGGCCCGATCGGCCTCCGCGGCCTGGAGGTCTGAGCGCGGATGTACCTCGAGACGAGGCCGCCCGCGACGAGTCCCCAGCTCGCCATCCGCGTGGCGATCATCGGCGGACTCGCGCTCGCGATGTTCGCGGTCATCTTCTTCCGCCTCTGGTACCTCCAGGTGCTCTCGGGCGACAAGTACCTGGCGGAGGCGAACGACAACCGCATCCGCGAGATCAAGATCCAGGCGCCGCGGGGCGAGATCGTCGACCGCGAGGGGACGGTGCTCGTCGACAACCGGCCGAGCACCGTCATCAAGATCTCGCCGAAGAAGCTGCCGCGCAGCCAGGCGGCGAAGACGCGCCTCTACGACCGCCTCGCCGAGCTCACCGGCCAGACGCGGCGCGAGATCCGCACGAGCGTCCGCGAGCAGCTCCGCGCCCAGCCGTTCGCCGCCGCGACGGTGAAGAGCGACGTCGACGAGCACGTCGTCGCCTACATCCTCGAGAACCAGCGGCGCTTCCCCGGCGTCGAGATCGAGCGGGTGCACCTGCGCTCCTATCCGCACAAGGAGCTCGGCGCGCACCTCTTCGGCACCGTCGGCGAGGTGACGAAGGAGCAGCTCGAGGACGAGCGCTATCGCGGCGTCGAGCTCGGCGACCGGGTCGGCCAGTCGGGCATCGAGTACTCCTACGACCGCTTCCTCCGCGGCCAGAACGGGGCGACCCGCCTCCAGGTCGACGCGATGGGCGTGCTCCGCCAGGAGCTCGGGCGGCGCGAGCCCAAGCAGGGGCGGCAGCTCCGGCTCACCATCGACCTCGACGTCCAGCGTGCCGGCCAGCGCGCGCTCGGCGGCGAGCGGGGCGCGTTCGTCGTCATGAACGCGCGCAACGGCGAGGTCATCGCGCTCGGCAGCTCGCCGTCGTTCGACCCGAACAAGTTCGCGCGGGTCATGCGCCAGTCCGACTACGAGCGGCTGGTCGACCCCGCGAACGGCGCGCCGCTCCAGAACCGGGCGATCGCCGGGCTGTACCCCACCGGCTCGACGTTCAAGCCGATCACCGCGGTCGCGGGCCTCATGGGCGGGCTCATCGGCCCCGACACCGTCATCCACGACAGCGGCTCGATCACCGTCGGCGACCGCGTGTTCGAGAACGACCGCGGCACCGCCCACGGGCCGGTGAACCTCCGCCGCGCGCTCGAGGTCTCCAGCGACGTCTACTTCTACCTGCTCGGCCGCGACTCCTGGGACGACAACCTCATCCAGCGCTGGGCGCGCCGGCTCGGCCTGGGGCGGCGGACCGGGATCGACCTGCCCGGCGAGGCCGAGGGGCTCATCCCGAGCCAGAAGTGGCGCGACGAGGGCTTCGAGAAGTTCCGCAAGTGCGCCGAGAGGAAGAAGCTGCCGCTGCACGCGGCGGCGGGGATGCCGCCCGAGAAGTGCGGCTTCATCGACCGCCCGTGGGGACCGGGCGACAACATCAACCTCGCGATCGGCCAGGGCGACCTCGCCGCGACGCCGCTCCAGATGGCCGTCGCCTACGCGGCGATCGCCAACGGCGGCTACCTCGTCACGCCGCACCTCGGCCTGCGCGTCGAGGACGACGAGGGCCGCGCGCTGCAGCAGTTCGAGACGCCGCCGCGGCGGCGGGTGGAGATCGACGCCGCCTACCGGGACGCGATCATGGACGGGCTCCGCCTGGCCGCCCAGGGGCCGGGCGGCACCTCGACCGCGGTGTTCGCCGGCTTCCCGATCCCCGTCGCGGGCAAGACGGGCACCGCCGAGCGGGGCAACAACCCGAGCCAGTCGTGGTACGTCGCGCTCGCGCCCGCCGACCGGCCGCAGTACGTTGTCGCCGTGACGTTCGAGCGCGGCGGGTACGGTGCCGAGACGGCCGCGCCGGCCGCGCGGAAGATCCTCGCGGCGCTCTTCGGCGTCAAGAACGACGAGCGCAAGCAGCAGGAGGCCGCGCAGACGGCGCCCGGGAACCTGGATTGATGGAACGGACGCTCGGCGGATCGATCAAGGACTTCCAGCAGCCCGAGCCGCGCCCCTGGCTGCGGCTCGACCCGCTGCTGCTGCTCGCGACCGTCGGGCTGCTCGCCTGCAGCGTCTACACGCTCTCGACCGCGACCCTCGACGACGTCCCGGACGACCCGTACCACTTCGTCGTCCGCCAGGCGGTCTACGGGGCCGTCGGCCTCGTCCTCATGCTCGTCATCGCCCGCTTCGACTACTCGCGGCTGCGGGAGATGAAGCACGGGATCTACGCCCTCATGATGGTGACGATCGTCGCCGTGCTGCTGTTCGCGACGGCGACCCGCGGCGTCAAGGGCTGGATCGACCTGCCGTTCTTCCGCTTCCAGCCGGCGGAGCTCGGCAAGGTGCTGCTCATCGTCTCGCTCGCGGCGTTCGCGATCGACCGGGTGCGGCGGATGTCCGAGCGGGAGCAGACGAGCCGGATCATGCTGCTCGCGCTGCTGCCGGCGATCCTCGTCAGCGCCCAGCCCGACCTCGGCAGCGCGCTCGTCTACGTCGTCATCGCGCTCGCCGTGCTCTTCATCGGGGGCACGAAGTGGACCCACTTCGCCGCGCTCGGGGCGCTCGGCGTGACCGCGGTCGTGCTCGTCCTCGTCGTCGCGCCGGCGGTGGGGGTGCAGGTGCTCAAGCCCTACCAGGTGGACCGCCTGACGGCCTTCCTCAGCCCGACAAGCGACCCGCAGGACGAGGGCTACCAGCTCAAGCAGTCGATCACCGCGATCGGCTCGGGCCAGAAGACCGGGCGCGGCTCGGACGAAGCCTCGCAGACGAAGCTCGACTTCCTCCCCGAGCACCACACCGACTTCATCTTCGCCGTCGTGGGGGAGGAGTTCGGCTTCATGGGCGCCTCGCTCGTGTTGTCGCTCTACGCGCTGCTCATCTGGCGGGGCCTGCGCATCCTCACGATGGCGAAGAACCTCTACGGGGCGCTCATCGCCGCGGGGGTGACGGCGATGATCATGTTCCAGCTCTTCGTCAACGTCGGGATGTCGGTGGGGATCATGCCGATCACCGGCGTGCCGCTGCCGCTCATGAGCTACGGCGGCGCCTCCGTGCTCACGACGCTCATGGCGATCGGCCTCTTGCAGTCGATCCACGTCCAGGCCCGCGAGACCTTCACCGCCAAGGCCCAGCCGATCTGACGGAAGAACGTCCCGGAATGGCCCCTATAGGGGCCAGCGAGGGACGTTCTCGCTCCCCGCGCACGACGAACGTTCCGGAGTGCCCCCTAGAGGGGCCAGCGAGGGACGTTCTCGCTACGGGGCGAGGGCGGCGGCGGCGTCGAGCAGGCCGGCGCCGTAGCGGGCGTCGGTCCCGGGGGCGCCGAGGTCGCGCGCGGTCTGCTTCAGCCGCCGCTCGACCGCGACGGGCGACGGGTTGCTGCCGAGCCGCTTCGTGGCGATGAGCAGCGCGGCGGCGGCCGAGACGTGCGGCGCGGCCATCGACGTGCCCTCGTAGCCGGAGGGGAAGCCGAAGCGGCGCAGGCTCGACGTGAACGTCTGCTGGTAGATCGTCCGCCCGCCCGCGCCCGGGCAGTGGGCGTCATTGGGGTGGTCGGGCGGCCGGGAGACCGTGTAGTCGTCGCCGCCGCCGGGCGCGACGAGGTCGAGCCCGGGGCCGGTGTTCGCATACGCGGCGCCGCAGCCGTGCTCGGTCGTCGCACCGACCGAGATGACGTACGGCGCGCGCGCCGGGTAGGCGACGGCGGCGCGCCCCTGGTTGCCGCTCGCCGCGACGACGACGACCCTGCGGCGGCGCGCCAGCCGCAGCGCCGCGACGACCTCGGGGATCTGCGTCGCCGAGCGCACCTGCGCGTTGTCGAACTCGAGGCTGAGGTTGATGACGTCGGCGCCCTTGCGGACCGCGTAGCGGATCGCGCGGGCGATCGCGACCGAATCGCCGCCGCCGGAGGCGTCGAGGGCGCGCAGCGGGAGGATCTTCACCCCGTAGGCGAGGCCGGTCAGGCCGGTGCCGTTGTTCGTCCACTGCGCGATCGTGCCGGCGACGTGCGTGCCGTGGCCGTTCTCGTCGTCGGGGAAGCGGTCGTCGTCGACGAAGTCCCAGCCGCGCATGATCCGGCGCGGGTGGAAGTCGGGCGCGCGCCGGTAGCGGCCGCGATTGCGGTAGGCCAGGCCGGTGTCGATGACCGCGACGACGGCGCCGCGGCCGCCCGGGGCGCCGTAGAGGCGGGCGAGCTCCCAGGCGTCGGGCGCGCGCACGCCCCACGGCCCGGCGAAGTTCCACTGGAGCCGCTGCCACTCGCCGAGCCCGCCGAGGCCCGGGTCGTTGGGGTAGAAGGCCGCCGCGCGTGCGACGTAGTTCGGCGTCGCCGACGCCACGCGCTCGTCGCGCCGCAGCTCGGCGACGACCGCGCCGACGCTCCGCCCGCCCGCCACGCGCAGGCGGTACGCGCCGCCGGGCAGCTTCCGGGCCGACCGCGCGCCGGCGCGGCGCGCGATCGCGGCCCGCTCGGCCGCGGAGGTGCCGGGCTCGTAGCGGACGACGACCTCGCCCGGCACCCAGGCGCTCGCCGACGCGCCGGCGGCCGCCGCGGTGCTCGCCGGCGCGGCCGCAGGGGCGAGCAGGGCCGCGCAGAGCGCCCCGGCGATCGTCAGCACGCCTCGTTGCCGCATCCGCCAATCCATCGGCAGCTCGTGCGCCGTTCCGTAGCCCCGCAAGGGGCGCGCTGGACGCCACGGCGGGCCGAGCCGCTATCGTGGCTGGCACCGATCCCCGATCGGCACAGAGTCTTCTCCCGCCTCAGGCTGCCGTTGGCGCCAGGCGGGCCCACAACGCGCGGCGCGCCGACGCCGCCACGAACCACATGCGAGGAAACCTTGAGAAAGCAAGTGCTCGTCACGGTCGACCGTGGCGAAACCCGCGTTGCCATCCTCGAGGCGGAGGGGGAGCCCTCCCCGAGCAGCAGCAGCACCGGCAAGTCCGGCCGCAGCGGCCGCCAGCGTAAGAAGCCCGACGACGGCGACTGGCGGGTCGCCGAGCTCTACGTCGAGCGCCGCGGCTCGCGCTCGATCGTCGGCAACATCTACAAGGGCAAGGTCGACAACGTCCTGCCCGGGCTCGAGGCCGCGTTCGTCGACATCGGCCTCGACCGCAACGGCTTCCTCCACGCCGACGACATCGTCATGCCGGGCGTCGACATCGCCCGGCGCGGGAAGGGCGGCCGCGGCAAGCGGATCTCCGAGCTGCTCACGCCCGGCCAGGAGATCGTCGTCCAGGTCGTCAAGGACCCGCTGAAGTCGAAGGGCGCCCGCCTGTCGATGCAGCTCTCGATCGCGGGCCGCTACCTCGTGTACGCGCCGCAGGGCGAGGGCATCGGCGTCTCGCGCCGGCTCGACGACAAGGAGCGCGAGCGGCTCCGCCGCCAGGCGAGCAAGCTCGACCTCGGCGGCGGCGGCGCGATCGTCCGCACCGCCGCCCACGGCGCCACGCGCGAGGACTTCGAGCGCGAGATCAAGTACCTCCACAAGCTCTACGAGGTGCTCCAGCGGCGCGTCGAGGAGACGCCCGCGCCGGCGCTCGTCTTCCAGGAGGCCGACCTGCCGGTGCGCGTCGTGCGCGACATCTACTCCGAGCACTTCGAGCGCGCGCTCGTCGACGACGAGCAGGCGCACCACCGGCTGGTGTCGTTCCTCACCCGCACCGCGCCGGAGCTGCTCGACCGCATCGAGCTCTACACCGACAAGGAGACGCCGCTCTTCGAGGCCTATGGGATCGAGGAGGTCATCCAGTCGACGCTCAGCCGCCGCGTCGACCTGCCCTCGGGCGGCTACCTGATGATCGACTACACCGAGGCGATGACGGTGATCGACGTCAACTCCGGCTCGTTCACCGGGCGCGGCAAGGGCGCGCGGCTGGAGGAGACGATCACCAAGACGAACCTCGAGGCCGCCGAGGAGGTCGTCCGCCAGCTCCGCCTGCGCGACATCGGCGGGATCATCGTCATCGACTTCATCGACATGGCGCGGGCCCGCAACCGCGAGGCCGTGCTGAAGACGCTCCGCCGCGCGCTCGAGGGCGACAAGACCAAGACCTACGTGATGGAGATCTCGCCGCTCGGGCTGGTGGAGATGACGCGCCAGAACGTCACCGACGGCGTCCGCGAGGTGCTGACGACGACCTGCCCGACCTGCCACGGCGAGGGCGTCGTGCTGTCGGAGGAGACGGTCGCGATCGAGGTCCAGCGCAAGCTCCGCGACCTCGTCAAGGAGCGGCCGAAGCCCGAGGCGTTCCTCATCCAGCTCAACCCGAAGGTCTCCCAGCTTCTCCTCAACGGCTCCGGGAAGCCGCTGCTCGAGCTCGAGGAGGAGGTCGGGCGGCGCTTCTACTTCGAGGGCTCGGAGTCGCTGCCCATCGACCACTTCGAGGTCATGCTCGAGGGCACCATCGAGGAGGTCGAGGAGCGCGCGCTGCCGTTCCGCGAGGGCGACGAGCTGCTCGTCACCATCGAGGAGCCGCACATGTACAACGAGGACGACGCCGTCGCGAAGCTCGACGGCTACGTCATCTCGGTCGCCGGCGCCGGGAACCTCATCGGCCGCAAGCGGATGGTCCGCATCGAGGAGGTCGGTCGCAACGCCGCGAACGCGACGATCGTCGGGGTGCCCGCCGGTGAGGACGAGGACGAGCAGGAGCGCAAGGCGCGGCGGCGCGGGCGGCGCGGGGGCCGCGGGCGCGGGCGTCGCAAGCAGGAAGCGCTAGACTGACGCGCCGCTCATGTACGCCATCGTGAAAGTCGGCGGTAAGCAGTACCGCGTGGAGAAGGGGGACACCCTCCTCGTCGACCGCCTTCCGGAGGAGGAGGGGGCGAAGGTCACCCTCCAGCCGCTGCTGTACCGCTCGGACGACGTCGTCTTCGGCGGCAAGGACCTCGAGAAGGTCAAGGTCGAGGCCGTCGTGACCGGCCATGAGCGCGGCAAGAAGGTGCGCGTGCTCAAGTTCAAGCCCAAGCGCGGCTACAAGCGGACGCTGGGCCACCGCTCCGAGCTGACGCGCCTCGAGATCAAGGACATCAAGATGCTCTCCCGCAAGCCGGCGGGCAAGTCCGCGGGTGCGGGCAAGGCCGACAAGGAGGCCGGGGATGGCGCATAAGAAGGGTCTCGGCTCCAGCCGCAACGGGCGCGACTCGCAGTCCAAGCGCCTCGGCGTGAAGGTGTTCGCCGGCCAGCGCGTCTACGGCGGCGAGATCATCGTCCGCCAGCGCGGCACCCGCTTCAAGCCGGGCGACGGCGCCGGCATCGGCAAGGACCACACGATCTTCGCCAAGCGGCCGGGCGTCGTCGAGTTCAAGACCGGCCGCGCCGGCCGGGTCGTCTCGGTCGTCGCCGCCGAGTAGCCGGCTCGGCCCCGCTGCGACCGCAGGTGGCGCCCGTCGCGAGGCGGGCGTTCGTGTGTGGGCGCTCGCCGGCAAGCGTCCTGCCCTGACCCGCCATGGTCTGGTGAAGACAGGACGCTTGCCCTGACCCGCGGGGCGGAGCGGAGAAGTGTCCTGCCGTGCCCCGCCAGTGCCTGGGCAGAACAGGACGCTGCCACGCACGGCGCGTCGGCGCTGCCCGGCCGACCCGTCCCTAAGCTCTCCCCGTGCTCACCGATCGCGCGAGGATCCACGTCCAGGCCGGTGCGGGCGGGGACGGGTGCGTCTCCTTCCGGAGGGAGGCGCACGTCCCGCGCGGCGGGCCGGACGGCGGCGACGGCGGCCGCGGGGCCGACGTCGTGCTCGTCTGCGACCCCTCGTTGCGCGATCTGCAGGCGTTCCGGCGCCGGCGGCAGTTCAAGGCCGCGCGCGGCGGGCACGGCGAGGGGGCCCTCCGGCACGGGGCGAGCCCGCCGCCGCTGGAGGTCCGCGTGCCCCCGGGCACGATCGTCGAGTCCGCCGACGGCGACCTGCGCTTCGACCTCGTCCGGCCAGGGCAGCGGGCGGTCGTCGCGCGCGGCGGCCTCGGCGGGCGCGGGAACAAGCACTTCGCGACCCCGACGCGCCAGGCGCCCCGCTTCGCCGAGCGCGGGCTGCCAGGGGAGGAGCGCGAGCTCGAGCTGCGGCTGAAGCTGCTCGCCGACGTCGGGCTCGTCGGCCTGCCGAACGCGGGCAAGTCGTCGCTGCTCTCGCGCCTGACGCGGGCGCGGCCGAAGGTCGCCGGCTACCCGTTCACGACCCTCGAGCCGGTGCTCGGCACGCTCGACCTCGGCGACCGCCAGCTCATCCTCGCCGACATCCCCGGCCTCATCGAGGGGGCGAGCGAGGGCGCCGGCCTCGGGCACGAGTTCCTCGCCCACGTCGAGCGGACGCGGCTGCTGGTCCACGTCCTCGACCTCGCCCCGCTCGACGGCAGCGACCCGCGCCGCAACTGGGAGGTCATCGAGAACGAGCTGCGCGAGCACGGCGGCGGCCTCGCCGAGCTGCCGCGCATCCTCTGCCTCTCCAAGGCCGACCTCGTCCCGCCCGAGGTCGCGGAGCAGGCCGCGGCCGAGTGGCGCGAGCGCCTCGGCATCCCCGTCCACGTCACCTCCTCGGCGACGGGTCAGGGCCTCGACGAGCTCGCCGCGGCGCTCGCCCGGCACGTCCCGCTCGAGGAGACCCCGGAGGAGGGGGAGGAGGCGCTCGCGACGCACAAGGTCTACCGCCCGGGCGCCGAGGAGGCCTACGAGGTCGAGCGCCTCGGCCCCGGCTCCTTCCGCGTCAGCGGCCCGCGGGTGGAGCGGCTCATCGAGCGCCATGACCTCGAGAACGAGGAGGCGCTCCGCTACGTCGAGGAGCGCCTGCGGGCGCTCGGCGTCATCCGCGCGCTCGAGGCGGCCGGCTTCGAGCCCGGCGACGAGGTCGAGATCGCCGGGACGGTGTTCGAGCTCGACCCGGGCGCGCCCTTCCGCTGATGGGCGCAAGCACGCGCCCCGTTCGTTCTGCGGGCGCCGGGACATAATTGCCCGCCATGGCCACCGTCGTCGTCAAGCTGGGCTCGAGCATCGTCGCGGACGAGCGCGGGGAGTTCCGCGACGACGTCATCCGCCACGTCTGCACGGAGGTCGCGCGCCGCCACCGGACCGGCGACGAGCTCGTGCTCGTCACCTCGGGCGCGATCGCGCGCGGGATGCGCCTGCTCGGCCTCGACGGCCGCCCGCAGGCGATGGACGAGCTGCAGGCCGCCTCGGCGGTGGGGCAGGGGACGCTCTACCGCTCCTACGACGAGCTCTTCGCCGAGCACGGCATCCGCGCCGCCCAGGTGCTCCTCACCTACTACGACATGTCGGCGCGCACCCACTACCTCAACGCGCGCAACACGCTCCGCCGCCTGCTCGACTGGCGCGTCGTCCCCGTCATCAACGAGAACGACACGACGACCACCGACGAGATCTCCTTCGGCGACAACGACTTCCTCGCCGCCCAGGTGGCGATCCTCGTCGGCGCCGACCGGCTCGTCCTGCTCACCGAGGTCGACGGGCTCTTCACCGCCGACCCCCGCCGCGACCCGGGCGCGGAGTTCGTGCGGGAGGTGCGCGACTTCGCCGAGCTGGAGCGCCACGACATCACGACCTCGACATCGTCGCTCGGCTCGGGCGGGATGCGGTCGAAGGTCGTCGCCGCCGAGATGGCGACCGCCGCCGGCATCCCGGCCGTGATCGCGAACGGGACGCGCCGCGAGGCGGTCTCCGCCGCGCTCGCGGGCGAGCCGGTGGGGACGCGCTTCCTCCCCCAGGAGGGGCGGCAGATGTCGAGCTTCAAGCTCTGGCTGAAGTACGCGAAGCCGACCGCGGGGCGGGTGCTCGTCGACGACGGCGCCGCGCAGGCCTTGCGCGAGCGCGGCACGAGCCTCCTCCCGGTCGGGATCGTCGGCGTGCGCGGGCGCTTCGAGGCCGGCGACGCCGTCGAGATCCGGGCCGCCTCCGGCAACGGCACGCCGATCGGCAAGGGGATCGTGAACTACTCCTCCGAGGAGCTCGAGCGGATCAAGGGGAAGAAGACCGCCGAGGTGCGCGAGCTGATCCCGCACGCGAGCGAGGAAGCGGTCCACCGCGACTACTTCGTGCTCGACTGAGCGAGCGGCGCGCCCGCGCCGGCCCGCCTAGGCGCCGAGGCGGAGGCGGTGGGCGGTCACCCGCCGCCTGCCGTCGGAGGCGTGGGCGACGACCGTGAGGACGGCGTCGAGGCCGGTGCGCGCGGTGAGCGCCCGGACGGCGTCGCCGGGCAGCCCGAGCCGGAGGGCGTGGCGGCCGCGGCCGAGGTCGTGGCGCGCCCGCGCGAGCGTGACCGGGACGGGGCGATCGTGGGTGCCGTCGCCACGGCTGACGGTGCGCAGGTCGGGCGTGCGCAGGACGAGGTCGACGGTCGCCGGCCGCTCGAGGCCGAGCGTGAGCGGCAGCCCGCCGCTCAGCAGGTCGTCGAGGCCGATCCGCTCGGTCAGCTCGACGAGCAGGCCCCGGACGAGGCCGAGCAGGTCGCCGACGAGCCAGTCGCCGAGCGTCGTGCGCTCGCCCGCCGGCGGGCCGAAGACGTACCTCTCCGGCACGCCGCCCTCGGGGATGCGGAAGGGCCCGGTGACCTCGTAGACCGCGCCGTCGGCGACGGGCGTGCCCGGGATCCAGGGGTAGGCCCGCTGGGAGCTGAAGTACATGCGCGTCTGCGAGGGGTCGAAGATGACCCCGCACAGCTCCGAGCCCTCGTGCTCGTCGCCGACGAGGCGGCAGAAGGCCGAGACCTCCCGGTCGGGCGTGATGAGCCCGATCTCCATGTTGCCGCCGTCCTCGCAGACGAAGATGTCGCCGCTGGCGGCGACGGTGATGTTGTCGACGGCGTCGAGCGCGGCGTCGGGCGTCTGCCGGTGGTCGTAGAGGACCTCGAGGCGCTCGGCGGCGGCGTCGTAGGCCCAGACGCGCTTGTCGCCCTTCGTCGTGAAGTAGATGACGCCGTTGTCGTGCCAGATGCCCTCGCCGCCGTTGAACTTCGTCATCTCCGGCACCTGGCGGCGGGTGGGCTGGAGGCGCGTGACGACGTTGGGGTCGGGCACCTCGCGCCAGGTGACGCGCCCGTCGGTGGCGACGACGGCGACCTCGAGCAGCCCGGAGGCGAGGCTCGGGTAGTCGTCGGGCGTGAAGCGGTAGAAGCCGCCGTCGGGCTCGTCCTCGGTCATGTAGACCTGGCCGCGCTCGGGGTCGACGGCGGCGGCCTCGTGGCAGAAGTTGCCCATCGCCGGCCGCGGCACGGCGGGCAGCACGCCCGCGGGGTCGGCCTCCCAGATCATGCCGAGCGGATGCTCCTCGCCGGACAGCCAGGTGCCCCACGGCGTCGGCCCGCCGGCGCAGTTGATGTTCGTGCCGGCGAGGATGCGGTAGGCGCGCTCGATCCGCCCGTCCGGCGAGAAGCGGATCGCCGAGGCCCCGCCGCCGGTGACGGCGGGCGACTCGGAGTTGGAGACGAGGATGAAGCCGCCGTCGCGGGTGCGGAAGGTCGCCTGGCCGTCGGAGGCGATGTGCCACGGATACAGCGTGCCCTCGACGAGGCGGTTGCCGCGCACGAGCCGGCGGCCGGTGAAGCCCTCGGGGAGCATGAGCCCGGCCTCGTTCGGCGGCTGGAGCGGGCCGTAGGGGCCGGGGCCGGGCGTCGCGGGCGCGGCGAGCGCCTCGCGGAGGAAGCCGGGCGCGAGCGCGAACGCCCCCGCCATGACGCCGGTCGCGATGAAGTCGCGGCGGCGCATGCCGCCTGCCCCCTGCACGCCTCCCATGCGCGGATTCGATCAGATGCGGGGCGCCGGGGGAAGGGGGAACGCGCCGCGCGCGCTCGCGCGGCCGGGGCGCGCCGCGGGGGCGCGCCCCGGCGTCAGGCGAGCGCGGCTACCAGGAGCCGTACGTCAGCGCGAAGTCCGACCAGCGGACCGCGTGCGGCGCGTCGTACCAGGCGTACCAGGTGGTGTCGGGGAGGTCCTGGTAGTTGACGTCCGCGTCGCGGGTGTCGGTGGTGTCCGACATGTAGTCGGAGTGGCCGATGTTCATCGAGCCGAGGTACTGGACCTTGTGCTTGGCGGCGCTGTCGCCGACGCCCGAGCCCTCCGAGACGAGGCCGTCGTCGTAGGAGGAGATGAGCGTCCAGTCGGTGCCGCCGTCGCCCTGCGGGTTGCGGGCGTTGCTGGTGAGGTAGCTGATGAACGACGAGCCGTTCTCCATCTGCACGCACTCATAGGCCCAGACGCAGCCAGACGCCCAGCCCGAGCCGAGGTGCGGCGTCCCGAGCGTCACGACGTCCTCGACGTAGAGGTAGGGCGGGAAGTCGGGGTCGTTGGCCTGGATGCGGTGGAGCATGTAGCGGAGGATCAGGCCGCCCATCGAGTGGCCGACCGCGTCCACCGTCACGCCCTTGCTGCTCCAGGTGTCGTAGATGAGCCACGCGAGGTGGTAGCCGAGGTGGCGGATGTCGGCGTCCATGTCGTGGCGGCCGCCCGTGCTGTTGTGCGCGTCGGTGCGCGGATAGTGCTTCGAGTGGCTGCCGTGCAGGCCGAGGTTGTGGGTGCAGTTGGTGTCGCCGCCGTAGTAGGCGACGGTCGCCTTCGTGCCGGTGTGGCCGAACTGGGCGAGGCGGTTGGCCATCGTGCCCCAGGTGCCGGCGCAGTTGACGCCGGCTTCCCCGAAGACGTCGAGGCCGTGCACGAAGACGATCGGCTTCGAGCGGTTGTCGGTACGGGCCTCGGCCGCCGCCGCGCCGAAGGCGGCCAGGACGAGGCAGGCGGCCGTGAGGGCCGCGGCCATGCGAGCTGGCATGAGGCTCCTCCCTTGTCGAACGGCTCCCGCGCGGCTTCCCCGCTCCCCGCGCCCGGCCGCCGGTCGTCCGGTCGGCGCCCGGCAGAGCGACGCTAGCCGGGCGGGCGGACGGCGGGCAAGGGCCCCGGTACCCTTGGTGGCGATGGCGACGACGACCGCATCCGTCGCCGAGGTCTGCGCGCAGGCGAAGGCCGCCTCGCGCGCGCTCGCCTCGGCGTCGACCGAGACGAAGAACGCCGCGCTGCGCGCGATGGCCGAGGGGCTGGAGGCGCGCGCGGCCGAGATCCTCGAGGCGAACGAGCGCGACATGGAGGCCGGGCGCGCCGCCGACATCGGCGACGCGCTGCTCGACCGCCTCAAGCTCACCGAGGAGCGGCTGGCGGGCATCGCGGAGGGCGTGCGGAGCGTCGCCGAGCTGCCCGACCCGGTGGGGGAGGAGCTCGAGCGGCGGACGCTCTACAACGGCCTCGACCTGCGCAAGGTGCGCGTGCCGCTCGGCGTCGTCGCCGTCGTCTACGAGGCGCGGCCGAACGTGACGATCGACTGCTCGGCGCTCTGCATCAAGTCCGGCAACGCGATCGTGCTGCGCGGCTCCTCGACCGCCGCGCACTCGAACGTCGTGCTCGCGCAGGTGGCGCGCGAGGCGGTGGCGTCGGCGGGGCTGCCCGAGGCGGCGGTGTCGATCATCGCCGGCGGCGATCGCGACGAGCTGCCCGAGCTCGCGACCCAGGAGGGCCTCGTCGACCTCATCATCCCGCGCGGCGGCGAGGGGCTGAAGAAGGTGCTCAAGGAGCACGCGACCGTGCCCGTCATCTACGCGGCGTCGGGGAACTGCCACGTCTACGTCGACGCGAGCGCCGACGTCGACCAGGCGGTCGCGATCGCGGTGAACGCGAAGACGCAGCGGCCGGGGGTGTGCAACGCGGCGGAGACGCTGCTCGTCCACGCCGACGTCGCGCCCCGGTTCCTGCCGCGCGCGCTGCGCGAGCTGCGCGACGCCGGCGTGGAGATCCGCGCGGACGCGCGCACGCGGTCGCTCGCCGGCGACGTCGCGGACGAGCTGCGCGAGGCGACGGACGAGGACTGGGCGACGGAGTACCTCGCGCTCGTGCTCGCGGTGAAGGTCGTCGACTCGGTCGAGGAGGCGATCGAGCACGTCGGCCGCTGGGGGAGCGGCCACTCGGAGGCGATCGTGACGCGGGACGACGCGGCCGCGCAGGCGTTCGTCGAGGGCGTCGACGCGGCGTGCGTGTACGTGAACGCCTCGACGCGCTTCACCGACGGCGGCGAGTTCGGGATGGGCGCGGAGATCGGCAACTCGACCCAGAAGCTCCACGCGCGCGGGCCGATCGGCCTGCGCGAGCTGTGCACGTTCAAGTACGTGGTCCACGGCACGGGGCAGATCCGGGACTGACGTGCGCGTAGGCGTCTTCGGCGGCGCGTTCAACCCCCCGCACGTCGGCCATCTCGTGTGCGCGCAGGAGGCGCACCACGCGCTCGGGCTCGACGTCGTCGTGTTCGTGCCCGTCGGCGACCCGCCGCACCGCGTGCTCGAGGACGACCCGGGGCGGGAGGCGCGGCTGACGATGTGCGAGTACGCGATCTCGGCGGACGGGCGCTTCCGGCTGTCGCGGGCGGAGGTCGACCGCGAGGGGAAGTCGTACACGGCCGACACGCTGCGGGAGCTCCGCGAGCGCTCGCCGGACGACGAGCTCGTGCTCATCCTCGGCGCCGACGCGGCGCGGGGGCTGCCGAGCTGGCACGAGCCGGACGTCGTCGTCGCGCACGTGGCGGCGATCGGGGTGGCGGAGCGCGAGGGGATCGACCGCGAGCAGGTGGTCGAGGGCGTGAAGGCCGTGCCGGGCGCGGTGGACAAGCTCGCGTTCTTCGACATGCCGCGGCTGGACGTGTCGTCGTCGCTCGTGCGGCGGCGGGCGGCGGCGGGCCGGCCGATCCGCTACCTCGTGCCGGACAAGGTGGCGGGGTACATCGGGGCGCAGAGCCTCTACGGGGCGTCGGCGCCGGTGGGGGCGGGGCGGTGACGTCGCAGCGACCGCAGCCGGCGCGCGAGGGCGCGGCGCCGCGCAGCCAGGCGCTCGCGGAGCGGATCGCGCAGGTCGCCTCGGACCGCAAGGCGCGCGACATCCGCATCCTCGACGTGCGCGAGCTCGTCAGCTACACGGACTTCCTCGTCATCTGCACCGGCAACACCGACCGGCAGACGAAGGCGATCCACGACGCGATCCACGAGGAGCTGAAGAAGGAAGGGCGGTTGCCGCGGCGCACCGAGGGGGAGCGCGAGGCGCGCTGGATCCTGCTCGACTACCTCGACTGCGTCTGCCACATCTTCACGCCCGACGCGCGCGACTTCTACCGCCTCGAGCAGCTCTGGGGCGAGGCGCCGTCCTGGACGGTGGAGTAGGGGCGGCGGCACCGCCTTGGCGGGCGGCGCCGGCCGGGGCGGCTCAGCGTCGTCGGCGCCGCCGGGCGCCGGCGCAGGCGTCCGGGAGCGGCTCGGGCGGGACGAAGTAGATCTCGTCGGCGATGCGCTCGGTGGTCTGCTCGAGCAGGGCCGCCGCGGCCGGGAGGTCGTCGCGGCCGGCGAAGGCGGGGCCGAGCGTCTGCGTGAGCAGGCGGCGGAGCGTGTCCGGGATCGGCTCGGCGTCTGGGGGCGGGCCGCCACGCGCGGCGTCGTAGGCGAGCATGTGGTCGACGATGTTCATGAGCGTCCCCGTGCAGACGAGCAGCGCCTCGACGTAGGCGCCGACCGGGTCCTGCGCGGAGGGCGAGGTCGTGTCGTTCATGCCGGGAGAAGGCGCCGGGCACGGCGTTCTCACCCCCCTTGGGCGGCGAGCAGGCGCACGCTCGGGCGACCGCGACGAGTGACGAGGACCTCGTTGCCCTCGGCTGCGCACTCCAGCCAGAAACCGAGGTGCTCGCGGAAACGGTGGGCGCCGACGGTCAGGACCGTCGCCGCTGTCGCGGGAGTGGAGCTAGCGGGACTCGAACCCGCGACCTTTCGGCTGCCAGCCGAACGCTCTCCCAGCTGAGCTATAGCCCCAGGAAGCTCGAAATCGCGAGCTAGGTTAACGCACGCCCGCTGACCGTTCCTCGGTGGCTCGAGGCGAAGGTGGATCGCCTTGCGCCCCGCGACCAGCGAGCATGGGAGAAGGTAGCAGCGATCGAGGTCGTCGCAGTAGACCGCGACGAAATCGATCTCGTCCTCGCTGTACACGCGCCGCACCTCGCCCGAGGGGCCGTACGAGGAGCCGCCGACCCGTACGACGATCACCCCGCGATCACGGTCGAGCCGGCCCCACTTGCACTGGATCCGGAACAGCTCCGAGCCGATCTCGAAGGCGAGGTCATAGCGCGCATGGTCCGTCAGGGGACGGAGCACCGTGACGCCGAGCCGCGTCGCCGCGAGCGTGACAGCCGTCTCGGCGATCGCTCCTTTCCGGTTCGCGTCCAACTCGACTACCTGCGACGCCGCTACGCGCTGCGGTGCGTCTCGGCGATCGCTCCTTTCCGGTTCGCGTCCAACGCGAACACATGTTCGTATATGGGCCGGACGGAGTCGCCGACGCGCCAAGCGGGTAACCCGTCATCGTGCAGGCAGCAGCGGAGCAGCCGCTGGCGGGGCGGCGGGCGCTCGTGACGGGCGGCTCGTCCGGGATCGGCGAGGCCAGCGCCCGGCGCCTCGCCGCCGACGGGGCCGCCGTCGTCATCGACTACGTCGGCGACGCCGGCCCCGCCCGCGAGCTCGCCGCCGAGATCGAGCACAACGGCGGCCAGGCCGTCCCGCTGGCCGCCGACGTCTCCGGCGAGGACGAGGTCCTCGCCCTCTTCCGCCAGGCGCGCGAGGCGCTCGGCGGCCCCGTCGACCTGCTCGTCAACAACGCCGGCATCGAGTCCTCCCACCGCCTCGTCGACATGCCGCTCTCCGAGTGGAACCGCGTCCTCTCCATCAACCTCACCGGCGCCTTCCTCTGCGCCCGCGAGACGGCGCGCGGCCTCATCGAGAGCGGCAGCCCGGGCGCGATCGTCAACGTCACGAGCGTCCACGAGCTCATCCCCTGGCCGACCTTCTCCCACTACTGCGCGAGCAAGGGCGCCCTCAAGCTCTTCGGCCAGACGATCGCCCGCGAGCTCGCCCCGCACCGCATCCGCGTCGTCCAGGTCGCCCCCGGCGCCATCGCCACCCCGATGAACGAGGCGGTCCTCTCCGACCCCGGCAAGGTCGCCGAGGTCGAGGCGCAGGTACCCTGGGGCCGCATGGGCCGCCCCGAGGAGGTCGCCGCCGCCGTCGCCTGGGCCGCCTCGCCCGACGCGAGCTACGTCACCGGTACGACGATCTTCGTCGACGGCGGCATGACGCTCTACCCCGGTATCACGTGAAGTCCCTCGCGCTCGTCGCGCTCCCCGACCGCCTCGCGGTCGCCCGCCTCCCCGCCGGCCTCCCACCGCCCGGCTGGGCGCTCGCGGGCGACGGCTTCCTCGCGCTCACGCGCACCGAGGACGAGGTCTCCATCATCGCCCCGGAGGACGCCATCCCGCCGCGCGTCGAGCGCGAGGACGGCTGGCGCGCCCTCCGCGTCGACGGCACCCTCGACTTCGCGTTGACCGGCGTCCTCGCCTCGCTCGCCGGGCCGCTCGCCGAGGCCGACGTCCCGATCTTCGCGATCTCGACCTACGACACCGACTACATCCTCGTCCGCGAGGACGACCTCGAGCGCGCGGTCGAGGCGCTCGCGGCCGCCGGCCACCGCGTCAGCCCGCCGCCGGGCTGAGCGCCGCCACGCGCGCGGCCACCGCCGCCGCCTGGTCCTCCTGGAGGAAGTGGCGCGCGGGGACCGTCTGCAGCTCGACGCCCGCCGCGCGCGCCGCCTGCTCCCCGTAGGGCCGAAGCGGGAGCGCCGGGTCGTCGGCGCCCCACACGACCTGCACCGGATAGCGGTCCGAGCGCACCACCGCCCGGTAGCGCTCGCGCTTCTCCGCCGTCCGCTCGAACCCCCGCATGATCCGCAGGAACGCCCGCCCGCCGTCCTCGCGCCTGAGCAGGTCGAGGTACGCATCGATCTCCTCGTCGGCCACCGCCCGCCGGTCCCCGATCCCGGCGTAGCGCATGAGCGCACGGAACAGCGGCCTCGCCATCGACGCGAGCCACAGCTCCCCGACGATGGGCCGCGCGAACGGCGCCATCATCCACGGCCGCCGGAAGGCGTCCACCTCGACCATCGTGTTGAGCACCGTCAGCGAGCGCACGCGCTCCGGCACCGACGCCGCGAGCTCGAACCCCACCGGCCCGCCGATGTCGTGGACGACGAGGTGGAAGCGGTCGAGGCCGAGCGCGTCCACCGCGGCCACGCACCAGCGCCCGAGCCCCGTCCACGAGTAGTCGAAGTCCCGCGGCCGCGCCGCCAGCCCGAGCCCCGGCAGGTCGAACGCGACGCCGCGCAGCCCCTCCCGCGCGAGCTCGCCGAGCACCTTCCGCCAGGTGAACGACGAGGCCGGGACGCCGTGGACGCAGACGACCGCCTCGCCCTCGCCCGCCTCGCGGACGAAGCTCCGCACCCCGGCCGCCGTGAACTCCCGCCCCGCCGCGCGGTGGCGCTCCACGACCGCGGCGGCGCCCATCACCCGCGCAGCCAGCTCGGCACGTCGAGGTCGTCGCCGCCGGCCGCCTCGCCCGCGCCGGGCGGCCGCAGACGCGACCCCGGCGCCTCCGCGGCCCGGCTCCGCCCCGCCGGCCCCAGCTCGCTCGCCGGCACGCGCAGCTCCGCGGTGATCCGCCGGTGCCCGGCCTGGACGTCGCGGAGGATCCGCCCCGCCTGCTCGGTCAGCGTCTCGGCGAGCTGGCGCAGCCCGCGCGAGATCGCCCGCGCCTCCTCGAGCGCGTCGTCGGCCGCCCGCTGCGCCTCGGCGATCCGCCGCGCGCCCTCCTTGCGCACGTCCTCGTCGAGCTCGATCGCCTTCCGCCGCGCCCGCTCGAGCTCCGCCTCGGCGTCCTCGCGCGCCTTGGCGCGGATCGCCTCCGCCTCCTCCTCGGCCTTCTTCCGCAGCTCCTCGAGCTCGCGCTCCGTCCGCTGGCGCAGCTCGTCCATCTCGCGCCGCGCCTCGGCCTTGATCTGCTCGGCCGCGGCCTGGGCGGAGGCGACGAGGTGCTCCACCTCGCGCGCGGCGATGTCGGCGGCACGCTCCTTCGCAGCCATGGCGGCGCATCATGCTACGGGGATCGCGGCCCTCGGGCGACTCGCCGGTCAGCGCGGCCACTACGATGCGTCGTCGATGTACGACCCGAAGACGATCGAGCCGAAGTGGCAGCGGATCTGGGAGGCCGAGGGCACCTGGCAGGTCTCCAACGAGCCCGACGACCGCCCGAAGTCGTACGTGCTCGAGATGCTCCCCTACCCGTCGGGCGAGCCGCACATCGGCCACCTCAAGGTCTACTCGGTCGGGGACGCGATCGCCCACTTCCGCCGCCGCAACGGCTACCGGGTCCTCCATCCGCTCGGCTACGACGCCTTCGGCCTGCCGGCCGAGAACCACGCCATCCGGACGGGCCAGCACCCGCGCGAGTCCACCGAGGCCTCGATCGCCGAGTTCCGCCGCCAGTTCCGCCAGTGGGGCGTGTCGATCGACTGGAACCGCGAGTTCGGCACGCACACGCCCGAGTACTACCGCTGGACGCAGTGGCTCTTCCTCAAGCTCTTCGAGCGCGGCCTCGCCTACCGCGCCGAGGCGCCGGTGAACTGGTGCCCGAAGGACGCGACCGTGCTCGCCAACGAGCAGGTCATCGACGGCCGCTGCGAGCGCTGCGGCACCGAGGTCGAGCAGCGCCGGCTGGAGCAGTGGTTCTTCCGCATCACCGAGTACGCCGACCGCCTGCTGGACGACCTCGAGACGATCGACTGGCCCGAGCACGTCGTCACGATGCAGCGGAACTGGATCGGCCGCTCCGAGGGCGCCGAGGTCGTCTTCCGCTGCGAGGAGCTCGGCCTCGACTTCCCGGTCTTCACGACGCGTCCCGACACGCTCTTCGGCGCGACGTTCTTCGTCCTCGCCCCCGAGCACCCCGACGTCCTCAAGCTCCGCGACGACGCGGAGGTACGCGAGTACATCAGCCGCCCGCGCCGCCAGGACACGACCGAGAAGACCGGCGTGCCGCTCAACCGGACCGTCACGAACCCGGTCACCGGCGAGCAGATCCCCGTCTTCGTCTCCGACTACGTCCTCATGGAGTACGGCACCGGCGCGATCATGGCGGTGCCGGCCCACGACGAGCGCGACTTCGAGTTCGCGCGGAAGTTCGGCCTGCCGATCCGCCACGTCGTCGCCCCGCGCGACGGCGAGCCGCCGGAGGACGAGGCGTTCGTCTCCCACTCCGAGAACGAGGTGCTCGTCAACTCCGGCGAGTTCACCGGCATGCCCGCGCCGGAGGCCAAGGAGGCGATCATCCGCTGGCTCGAGGAGCGCGGCATCGGCAAGCGGGCGGTGAACTACCGCCTGCGCGACTGGCTGGTCTCGCGCCAGCGCTACTGGGGCTGCCCGATCCCGATCGTCCACTGCGACGACTGCGGGCTCGTCCCCGTCCCCGAGGAGCAGCTCCCGGTCGAGCTGCCCGACATCGACGACTACGCGCCGAAGGGGAAGTCGCCGCTCGCCGCGGCGGAGGAGTGGGTGCGCACGACGTGCCCGTCCTGCGGCAAGGAGGCGCGCCGCGAGACGGACACGATGGACACGTTCGTCGACTCCTCCTGGTACTTCCTCCGCTACTGCGACGCCCGCAACGACCGGGCGCCGTGGGACCGCGAGGTCGCCGACGCCTGGATGCCCGTCGACCTCTACATCGGCGGCGTCGAGCACGCGATCCTGCACCTCATGTACGCGCGCTTCTTCACGAAGGCGCTCGCGGACATGGGGCTCGTCGGCTTCCAGGAGCCGTTCACGCGCCTCTTCACCCAGGGGATGGTCACGCGCGACGGCGCGAAGATGTCGAAGTCGAAGGGCAACGTCGTCAGCCCGCGCGACTACGTCGAGCGCTACGGCGCGGACACGACCCGCACCTACATCCTCTTCGTCGGCCACCCGGCCGAGGGCGGCGACTGGGTCGACTCCGGCATCGAGGGCGTCCACCGCTTCCTCTCCCGCCTCTGGCGGCTCGCGGAGGAGGCCCCGCCCGGCGACGGCATCGAGCCGACGGGCGAGCCGACCGACCTGCTGCGCAAGACGCACTGGGCGATCGACAAGGTCACGCGCGACCTCGGCGAGCGCTTCGCGACCCACACGGCGATCGCGGCGCTCATGGAGCTCGTCAACGAGATCGCCCGCTTCGACGACGACTCGCCCGAGGGGCGCTCGCAGCTCCGCTTCGCGATCGCGACGGCCGCGTCGCTCGTCTTCCCGTTCGCGCCGCACCTCGGCGCGGAGGTCTACGAGCGGCTGACCGGCAAGCGCGTCTGGGAGGAGCCGTGGCCGAAGGTCGACCCGGCGCTGCTCGTCGCCGACACCTTCCCGCTCATCGTCCAGGTCAACGGCAAGCTGCGCGACAAGATCGAGGCGCCCGTCGGAGCGACGCGCGAGGAGCAGGAGCAGCTCGCCCGGCAGTCGGAGAGGATCGCCCAGCACATCGACGGGCGCGAGATCGTGAAGACGATCGTCGTGCCGGGCAAGCTCGTCAACTTCGTCGTCCGGTGAGCGCGCGCGGGGAGGTCGAGGCCGGGCCGCTGCTCGCCGCCGTGGGCGGAGCGGCGCTGCTCGTCTCGCTCTTCCTCGACTGGTACGACGTCTTCAGCGCCTGGACGATCTTCGAGCTCGTCGACCTCCTGCTCGCCGGCCTCGCGCTGGCGGCGATCGGCGGCGCGCTCTCCTCGCTCGGGGTCGTGCGCTGGGTGCCCGTCCGCGCGCTGCCGGCGATCGGCGCGCTGGCCTTCGTCGTCACGACCGCGCAGCTCCTCAACCACCCGCCCGCGGGCATCGACCGCGACCTGGAGATCGGCGCCTGGCTCGGCTTCGCGTCGGCGACGCTCATGCTGCTCGGCGGGATCGTGAGCGTCGCGCGCGTCTCCTTCGCCGTCAACGTCGCCGAGCGGGACGGCGAGGGCCCGGGCGCCGCCGCGCAGGCGCCCGCCGGCGAGGCGCCGACCCAGGAGGCGCCGACCGTAGAGACGCCGCCCGCCGGCGACGAGACCCGCCGCCCGCCGGAGTGACCCGCCGCTACGTCGCCGTCGCCGGACCGGGGCGCTGCGACGAGGCGACGGCCGCGCTCGCCGAGGAGGTGGGGCGCGAGCTCGCGCGCCACGGCGCCATCCTCGTCTGCGGCGGCCTCGGCGGCGCCATGGAGGCGGCCTGCCGGGGCGCGAAGGAGGCCGGCGGCCTCACCATCGGGATCCTCCCCGGCAGCGACCGCTCAGCCGCGAACCCGTGGGTCGACGTCGCGCTGCCGACGGGGCTGGGGGAGGCGCGCAACACGCTCATCGTCCGCGCCGCCGACGCGCTCATCGCGGTCGCCGGCGAGTTCGGGACGCTGTCGGAGATCGCCTTCGCGCTGAAGGCCGGCAAGCGGGTCGTCGGTCTCGGCACCTGGGAGCTCGCCAAGGGCGGGGAGCCGGTCGACGCCTTCCCGCGCGCGGCGACGTCGGCCGAGGCCGTCCGGCTCGCTCTCGTAGACTCGCCCATGTGAGCGATCCGCGCGCCACCGCCGCGGAGCGACGCGCCCTTCCCCCGCAGACGGAGGCGCCGTACCTCGACGCGCTCGCCGACTACGCGACGCGCAACCCGGGTCGCTTCCACGTCCCGGGCCACAAGGGTGGCACCGGGGCCGACCCCGCCCTCGCCGCCGCGATCGGCCAGGCGGCGCTCGCCTTCGACATCCCGTCGCTGACCTGGGGCATCGACGTCGGCGTCGACCCGACGCCCTTCCAGCAGGCCCAGGACCTCGCCGCGGAGGCCTGGGGCGCGCGCCGCTCCTGGTTCCTCATCAACGGGGCCTCGCAGGGCAACCAGGTCGCCTGCATGGCGCTCGCCCACCTCGGCCGCGAGGTGATCGTCCAGCGCAACGTCCACTCGAGCACGATCGACGGGCTCATCCTCTCCGGCCTGCGGCCGACGTTCGTCGCCGCCGAGATCGACGCCGAGCTCGGCATCGCCCACTGCATCACGCCGGAGGCGCTCGCGGCGGCGCTCGACGCCGTGCCGGGCGCGGTCGGCGTGCTCACCGTCACGCCGACGTACTTCGGCGCGGTCGCCGACGTCCGCGGCCTCGCCGCCGTCGCGCACGCCCGCGGCGCGGCGCTCGTCGTCGACGAGGCGTGGGGCGCCCACATGGCCTTCAGCGACGAGCTGCCCGAGCACGCGCTCGCCGCGGGGGCGGACATCGTCGTCTCGAGCACGCACAAGATCGTCGGCAGCCTCACGCAGTCGGCGATCGTCCACACCGGGCACGAGGGGCGCGTCGACGACGCGATCGTCGACCGCTGCGTGACGCTGCTGGAGTCGACGAGCCCGAACGCCCACCTCGGCGCCTCGCTCGACGCCGCGCGCCGCCTGGCCGCCACGCGCGGCCACGAGCTCATCCCCAAGACGATCCGCGCCGTCGACGCCGCGCGGGCGGAGGTCCGCGCGCTGCCCGGCCTCGACGTGCTCGACGAGCGGATCACCGGGCGGCCGAGCGTCGCCGCCTACGACCCGCTGCGGCTCGCGATCGACGTGCGCGGCACCGGCGCGACCGGGTACGAGATCGCGCGGGTCATGCGCGAGCTGGACGATGTCAACGTCGAGCTGGCGGGGGAGAACGTCATCGTCGCCGTCTTCGGGATGGCCGAGCCGGCGGCCGAGCACGCCAAGCGCCTCGTCGGCGCGCTCCGCCACGCGCTCGGCCGGCTTGGCGAGCGCGGCGACCGCCGGCGGGAGCCGTTCGCGCCGCCGCCCCCGTGGGGCGACCTCGTCATGACGCCGCGCGAGGCGTTCCTCGCCCCGCAGGAGGTCGTGCCGTTCGCCGACGCGGCGGGACGGATCGCGGCCGAGTCGCTCGCGGCGTACCCGCCCGGGATCCCGAACGTGCTGCCGGGCGAGCGGATCACCCACGAGACGCTCGACTACATCGCCGGCGCGCTCGAGCAGGGGGGGACGCTGCGCGGCGCGAGCGACCGCCGGATCAAGACGCTGCGGGTCGTGGCGGAGGGGGCGGCGTGACCGACGGGTTCGCCGCCCCCCGCTACACCGGGGTGCGCACGTTCGCCCGCCGACCGCACGAGCGGCCGTCGGGGGGCGTCGACGTCGCGATCGTCGGTGTGCCCTTCGACACCGGCACGAGCTTCCGGCCGGGCGCGCGCTTCGGGCCGGAGGCGATCCGCAGCGCGTCGGTGCTGCTGCGGCCCTACCACCCGGCGCTCGACGTCGACGTCTTCACCGGCCGGGCGGTCGTCGACTGGGGCGACCTCGCGGTGACGCCCGGCAACGCCGAGCGGACCGTCGCGCAGATCGCCGAGGGGCTGGGGGAGGTGCTGCGGACGGGCGCGACGCCGATCGTGCTCGGCGGCGACCACACGATCGCGCTCGGCGAGCTGCGGGCGCACGCCGCCAAGGCCGGCAAGCCCGTCGCGGTCGTGCTGCTCGACGCCCACGCCGACACCTGGGACGCCTACTACGGGGAGCGCTACTTCCACGGCACGGTGTTCCGGCGCGCGGTCGAGGAGGGGATCGTCTGGCCGGAGCGGTCGCTGCTCGCGGGGATGCGCGGGCCGCTGTACGGGCCGGAGGACCTCGACGACGCCCGCGACCTCGGCTTCGAGGTGCTCACCTGCGACGAGCTGCGCGCGCTCACGCCCGAGGAGTACGGCGAGCGCGTCCGCGCGCGCGTGGGCGACGCGCCGGTGTTCCTCGGCTTCGACATCGACGTCGTCGACCCGGCGTTCGCGCCCGCGACGGGGACGCCGGAGGTGGCCGGCCTGCTGCCGGAGGAGGCGCTCGCGTACCTGCGCTCGCTCGCCGGGATGGCGTTCTGCGGCTTCGACGTCGTCGAGGTCGCGCCGCCCTACGACGGGCCCGGCCAGCAGACGGCGCTGCTCGCCGCGAACGTCGCCTACGAGATGCTCGCCCTCCACGCCGTCGCCGGCCGCCCGGAGGAGCCGCTGTGACGGCCGGGTGTCGCGAGGTCGTTTGCGGGGAGGGCGGCCTGTGAGAGTCCGCGGCCGCGTGGTCGTCCACCGGGAGGGCGGCCCGTGACGATCCGCCGCCGCGTGGTCCTCCACGGGCGGGTCCAGGGGGTCGGCTTCCGCTACGCGACGCGCCGCGCGGCCCGGGCCGCCGGCGTCGCCGGCTGGGTGCGCAATCGCCCGGACGGGACCGTCGAGGCGGTCTTCGAGGGCGAGGAGGAGGCCGTCGGGCGGATGCTGGCCTTCTGCCGCGAGGGCCCGCCCGGGGCCGAGGTCGTCGCCGTCGAGGCGCGCGAGGAGGAGCCCGAGGGGCTGGTGGGGTTCGAGGTCCGGGCGTAGCCGCGGGCCGGGCCGGCCGCGGGCCGGGCGTAGCCGCGGGCCGGGCCGGCCGAAGCGTCCTGGCCTACCCGGCTTCCTGACCGAAGCGTCCTGGCCTACCCGGCTTCCTGACCGAAGCGTCCTGCCCTACCCGGCTTCCTGACCGAAGCGTCCTGCCCTGACCCGGCATCGTCGGGTCAAGGCAGGACAGTTGCTCACGTAGGCCCCGGAGCGTCCTGTCTTTCCCCGCCATCGTTTGGCCAACCCAGGACGCTTGCCACCCGGCCGTCCGGCTTTCCCCTCACGGCCTTCCCCGTCCCTCCAGCACGGCCTTCCCCGTCCCTCCCGCATGGCCTTCCCCGTCCCTCCCGCATGGCCTTCCCCGTCCCTCCAGCACGGCCTTCCCCGTCCCTCCCGCACGCGCCCTCTCGTCCCTCCACCCGCGCGCGGGCGCCGGGCCGACTGCAACAGCCTTGTCACACATCCGTCGCCGGCTTGTCACCCACGCAACCCACCCGTGACGCGCCCCTCCGTACGGTCGCGGCATGGACATCACGCGCGTCGCGGCATGGGGGGTGGCGGCGATCCTCGCCGTCATTGCCGTCACGCGTGTGTCCGGGGGTGACGACGCCGCCGCGCCCACGCTCGCGCTCGACGAGCCGGCGGGCGCGGCGGCGACCGCCTCGGCGGCACCGGCCGAGGCGCAGGAGCCCGGCACCGCGGCCGCGCCCGCGGCGGGCGTCGCCGGCGACGGGGCGCTCCACGTCCACGTCGCGGGCGCGGTCCGCCGGCCGGGCGTCTACCGCGTGCCGGCGGGCTCGCGCGTCGTCGCGGCGATCGACGCCGCGGGCGGGCTCGCGCGGCGCGCCGACGCGACGGGGGTGAACCTCGCCGCGCCGCTCCAGGACGGCCAGCAGGTCGTCGTGCCCGAGCGGGGCCGGGGCGGGACCCGTCGCGGAGGGGCGAGCGCGGGCGCCACCGCGGTCGGGGACGGGACGATCAGCCTCAACACCGCCACCGCCGAGGAGCTCGAGGCGCTCGACGGGATCGGCCCCGCGCTCGCGCGGCGGATCGTCGAGTACCGCGAGGCCCACGGCGGCTTCCGCTCGGTCGACGAGCTGCTCGAGGTCGACGGCATCGGCGAGAAGCGCCTGGCGGCGATCCGCGATGACGTCGGGCTGTGATCGCGGCGGCGCGGCGGCTCGCCGTCCGCCATCCCGCCCACCTCGCCCTCGCCGCGCTGACGGCCGGGCTCGCGCTCGCGCCGGCGCCGCCGTGGGCGGCGCTCGCCACGGCGGCGACCGTCACGACCGCCCTCGCCGCCGCCCGCTCGCCGGGGCTCGCGCTCGGCTGCGCGGCGCTCCTGCTCGCGGGGACGGCGGCCGGCGACGCGCGCCTGCGCGCGATCGAGGCCCCGGCGGCCCGCCTCGCCGCCATGGGTCCCACACCGGTCGCGGCGACCGCCCACCTGCTCGAGCCGCCGCGCGCCTCCCGCTTCGGCGCGGCGGCGACGGTCCGGATCGCCTCGGGGCCGCTCGCAGGGATGCGGCTGTACGCGCGCGCCGCCGGCTCGGCGCGCTGGCCGGCGCGGGCCCGGCCGGGGATGGTGCTCCGCGTCCGCGGCCTCGCGCGGCCGCTGCGCCCGGGCGGCGAGGACCGGCGCGGGCGCCCCGACGGGGAGCCGCGCTTCGACTTCCACGCCCACCTCCGCCGCGAGGGCGTCGCGGGCGAGCTGAGCCTCCGCCACGTCGCCGCGACCGGCCGCGTCCGCAGCGGGCTCGCGGGCGCGCTCGACCGGGCGCGCGAGCGGGCCGAGGCGGCGCTCTCGGCGGGCCTGGGGCCAGGCGAGGCGGCGCTCGCGCGCGGCTTCATCCTCGGCCAGGACGAGGCCGTCGACCCGCTCCTGCGCGAGGACTTCCGCGACGCGGGGCTCGCCCACCTGCTCGCCGTCTCCGGGCAGAACGTCATGCTCCTCTGCGCGCTTGCGCTCCCGCTGCTCGCGCTCGCGGGTGCGGGGATCGGGGTGCGCGTCACCGTCCTGCTCGCCCTGATCTCCGCGTACGTGCCGCTCGCGGGGGCGGGCCCGTCGCTCCAGCGCGCGGCGGTCATGGCGGGTGCCGGCCTCGTCGCGCTCGCCGCGGGGCGGCCCGCCTCGCGCTGGTACGCGCTCCTGCTCGCCGCCGCGGCGACGCTCGCGTTGCGCCCGCGCGTGAGCGGGGACGTCGGCTGGCAGCTGTCCTTCGCGGCGGTCGCGGGGATCGCGCTGCTCGCGCCGCCGCTGCGGCGGGCGGCGCTCGCGCTCCTCGAGCCGCTCACCCGCGGGCGCCGGCTCATGCGCCGCCTCGCGCGTGCCGCCGCGGACGGGATCGCGATGACCGTCGCGGCGACGGTCGCGACGCTGCCGCTGCTCGCCCTCCACTTCGGCTCCGTGCCGGTCGCGAGCGTGCCGGCGAACGTCGCCGCGCTGCCCGCCGTCGCGCCGGTCATGTGGATCGGGATGGCCGACGCCGCGCTCGGCCAGCTCCGCCCGCTCCCGTTCGCCGGGCAGCTCGCCGGCGCCGCCGCGCGCGCGCTCGCGCTCCCCTTCGGCGCGCTGCTGCGCTGGATCGCCGCGGTCGCGGAGTGGTGGGCGGAGCGCGTCCCCGCCGAGCCGCTCCGGCTCGCGCCGTGGCAGGCCGCCGTCGCGTACGCGGCCCTCGCGGCCCTCGCGGTCATGCTGGCGCGGCGGCGGGCGGCCCGCGGCGCCGGAGCGAGCGTGGCCCTCTCCGCCGCGCTCGCCGACCCGGACACGCCACTCGGCCGCCTGCGGGAGCGCTGGCGGCGCCTCCCGCGCGCGACCCGCGCCGGCGCCCGCGTCGCCGCCGTCTGCGCGGTCGCCGCCCTCGTCGCGGGCCTCGCCCGCCCGCCGGGGCCGCCGGACGTCCTCACCGTCTCCTTCCTCGACGTCGGCCAGGGGGACGCGACGCTCGTCCAGCACCCGCGCGGCGGGACCCTCCTCGTCGACGGCGGCCCGCCGGAGGGGCGGGCCGTCCGGCTGCTGCGCCGCGCGGGCGTCCGCCGCCTCGACGCCGTCGTCGCCACCCACGCCGCGCGCGACCACCACGGCGGGCTCGCCGAGGTGCTCGCCGAGCTCCCCGTCCGGCTCCTCCTCGACGGCGGCGACGGCACGGCCGACCCGTCCTACCGCGCGCTCCTCGCCACGGCGCGGCGGCGCGGCGTCCGGATCGTCCCCGCGCGCGCCGGCCTCACGCTCCGCGCCGGCGCGCTCACGATCCGCGTGCTCTCGCCGCCGCCGCGCCCGCCCGGCCCGCCGCCGGAGGACCCCAACCCGCGCGCCGTGGTCACGCTCGTCTCCGCCGGCGGCTTCGACCTGCTCCTCTCCGGCGACGCCGAGAGCGGCACGCTCCTGCGCCTGCCGCTCCCGGACGTCGAGGCGATGAAGGTGCCCCATCACGGCAGCGCCGATCCGGGCCTGCCCGAGGTGCTGCGCCGCGCCCGGCCCGAGGTCGCCGCGATCCCGGTGGGCGAGAACTCCTACGGCCACCCGGCGCCCTCGACGCTCGCGGCGCTCCGCGCCGCCGTCCCGCGCGTCGCCCGCACCGACGAGGACGGCACGATCCGCATCGAGGTCGCCGCGGGCGGCTACCGGGTGCGGACGGAGCGGTGAGCTACGCTGCCGCGGCGATGGCCGCCCTCAAGCCCGTCTACCTCGTCCACGGGGACGACGACGCGAAGATCGACGCCTGGCGGGCGCGCCTGCGCAGCCGCGCGGAGGCGGAGGGCGGCCCCGGCGCGCTCGAGGTCTTCCACGGCGCCGACGCTGCGCCGGAGGCGCTCGCCAACGCGCTCATGGCGCTCACCTTCACGACCGGCACGCGCTACCTCCTCGCCGACGGGGTCGAGAGCTGGAAGGCCGGCGACCTCGACCCGCTCGAGCCGGTGCTCGCCTCGATGCCGCCCGACACCGTGCTCCTGCTCGTCGCGCGCGGCAAGGTCCCGGCCCGGCTCGTCAAGGCCGTCGAGAAGGGGGGAGGGGAGGTGCGCGAGTTCGCGGCGCCGAAGCCGTGGAAGCTCCCCCAGTGGGTCGCCGAGCGCGCCGCCGAGGCGGGGCTGCGCCTCGACCAGGAGGCCGCCAAGGCGCTCGTCGCGATCGTCGGCAACGGGCAGCAGCGGCTCGCGCGCGAGGTCGAGAAGCTCGCCATCGCCGCCCATCCGCGGATGGAGCTCAGCGCCTCCGAGGTCGAGCAGCTCGTCGCGGGCGAGACCCGCGCCCAGGTCTACGAGCTCGCCGAAGCGCTCGTCGCGGGCGATGTCCAGCGCGCCCTCGACCTGGCCGAGCAGCTCCGCGGCGCCGACGAGCCGCCGGGGCGGCTCCTCTACCCGATCGTGCGGCGCCTGCGCGACGTCCACCGCGCCGCGGAGCTGCTCGCCGCCGGCGTCCCCGAGAAGGAGGTCGGCGCGCAGCTCAAGATGGCGCCGTGGCTCGCCAAGCGGACGGTCGAGCAGGCGCGCAAGGCCGATCGCGAGGGGCTCGAGCGCGCCATCTGCACGTTCGCCGACCTCGAGCTCGAGCTACGTGGCGGCGGCGACCTCGCCCTCGACGAGGACACGGCGTTCTCACGCGCGCTCGTGCGCGCGGCGGCCGGCTAGGGAGGAGGGAAGGCGCGGGGCCGAAGCCGGCGCCCGCTACGAAAGCCGCTGGCGGATCCGCGCGGCGCGGGACTTCTTCCGTGCGCCGTTGTTGCGGTGCAGCGCGCCGCGGAACACCGCCCGGTCGATGAGCGAGACGAGCCGGCGGTGCTCGGCGTCGGCGCGCTCGGCATCGCCCTCCTCGACCGCGGCCTCGAGGCGGCGGAAGTACGTCTTGATCGCCGACGTGTAGCGGCGATTCTCGAGCCGCTCGCGCTGCGCCCGGGCGATCCGCTTCTCTTGTGAGGCGATGTTGGCCATGAACGTGCAAACGCCGCCGGGCATGGATGGCCCGCGGCGGCGGCGTACTATAGCGCGCCCGTGACGGACCGACCCCGCGGCCGCCTGGCCTGGAACACCGCGTTCTTCTCCTTCGCGACGGGCCTCTCGCGGGTCGCGGGGCTCGTCCGCGAGGTCGTCGCCGCCAGCTACTTCGGCGTCAGCGGCGCGATGTCGGCGTTCACCGTCGCCTTCCAGGTCCCGAACCTCGTCCGCGCGCTCTTCGCCGACGCCGCGCTCCAGGGCGCCTTCGTGCCGGTCTTCACCGAGCTGCTGGAGAAGGGCGATCGCAAGGAGGCGTTCCGGGTCGCCTCGGCGCTCTTCTTCCTCATCACGCTCGTCCTCGGCGGCCTCACCGCGCTCTTCATCCTCGCGGCGCCGCTCCTCATCCCGCTCTTCGCCCCCGGCTTCGACGAGCAGCTCACCGACCTCACCGTCGGGCTCTCGCGGCTCATGTTCCCGATCGTCCTGCTGCTCGCGCTCTCGGGCCTCGTCGTCGGGATGCTCAACTCCTTCGAGCACTTCAGCGTCCCGGCGCTCGCGCCGCTCGCCTGGAACCTCGTCATCATCGGCTGCCTCGTCGGGCTCACGCCGGTCTTCCCGGACGAGGACGAGATCTACGCCTACGCGATCGGCGTGCTCGCCGGCACGATCGTCCAGCTCCTGCTGCCGATGCCCTGGCTGCGGGGGCGGGGCGGGCGCTTCAGCGTCACCTTCGCCTTCCGCAACCCGCACGTCATCCGGGTCCTCAAGCTCATGCTGCCGGTGACGATCGCGCTCGGCCTCATCAACTTCAGCCTCCTCATCAACTCGTTCTTCGGCACGCTCGTCCAGGAGGAGGCGCCGGCGGCGATCGACAAGGCGTTCCGCATCTACATGCTCCCCCAGGGGCTCTTCAGCGTCGCCATCGCGACCGTCGTCTTCCCGACGCTCAGCCGCTTCGCCGCGCGCGGGGCGCGCGACGACCTCCGCCGGACGATGGCGAACGGCGTTCGCCTCATCTGCCTCCTGCTCATCCCCTCGGCGATGCTCATGGCCGTCCTCGCCGAGCCGATCACCCGCCTCGTCTACGAGCGCGGCGAGTTCGGCCCCGAGGCGACCGACCTCGTCGCCGAGGCGATGTTCTGGTGGGCGTTCTCGCTCCCCGCCCAGGGCGTCTCCCTGCTGTTCTCGCGCACGTACTTCAGCCTCCAGCGCCCGTGGGTGACGACGGCGCTGTCGGCCGGCAATCTCGTCGTCAACGCGCTCGTCGCGCTCGCCCTCTACGAGCCGCTCGGGATCGCCGGCATCGTCCTCGGCACCGTCGTCGGCACGCTCGGCATGACGCTCATGCAGGGGCTGCTCCTGCGGCCCGAGCTCCACGGCATCGAGGGCCGGGCGACGCTGCTCGCGATCGTGCGGATGCTCGTCGCCGCGGCCGTCCTCGGCGCGGTCGCCTACGGCGTCTGGGCGGGCCTCGACGAGCTGCTCGGCCGCGCGCTGCTCGCCCAGGCGGTCGCCGTCGGCGGAGCGATCTCCGCGGGGCTCGTCGCCTACGCAGCCGCCGTCAGCGCGCTCGGGGTCGCCGAGGCGCGCCAGATCCGCGATCTCGTCCGGGCCCGGTTCGGCGGCGCGTCGTGATCGCGCAGGCCGCGACCCGGGTCGCCTCGCCGCCGGGCGCCGCGCTCGCCGGGGCGCTCTGCATCGCCTTCTCGGCGATCCTCGTGCGGCTGTCGGAGACGCCGCCGTCGACGTCGGCCTTCTTCCGCTGCCTGTGGGCGCTGCCGGTGCTCGGGCTGCTCACCTGGATGGAGGACCGCCGCCACGGGCCGCGCCCCGCCGCCGAGCGGCGGCTCGCCTGGCTCGCCGGCCTCTTCTTCGCGATGGACCTCGTCGCGTGGCACCACGCGATCGACGACGTGGGCGCCGGGCTGGCGACCGTGCTCGGCAACCTCCAGGTCGTCTTCGTCGGCCTCATCGCCTGGGCCGCGCTCGGGGAGCGCCCCGACGGGCGCCTGCTCGTCGCCCTCCCGGTCGTCTTCGGCGGCGTCGTCCTCATCTCCGGCGTCGTCGGCGAGGGCGCCTACGGCGACCACCCGCTCCGCGGCGTCGTCTTCGGCGTGGCGACGGGGATCACCTACTCGCTCTTCATCCTCGTCCTGCGCCGCGCCGGCAGCGACCTCCGCCGCGCGGCCGGCCCGCTCTTCGACGCGACGGCCGCCGCGACCGCCGGCATCCTCGCCGGCGGGGTCGCGCTCGGCGAGCTCGACGTCACCCCGGGCTGGGAGGCGACGGCGTGGCTCGTCACGCTCGCGCTCACCTCGCAGGTCGTCGGCTGGCTGCTCATCGGCGGCTCGCTCCCGCGGCTGCCCGCGGCGCTCGCCTCGGTGCTCCTCTGCGCCCAGCCGGTCGCCTCGGTGCTGCTCGGCGTCATGCTGCTGGGGGAGGACCCGTCGGCGCTCCAGCTCGCCGGCGTCGCCGTCGTCATCGGCGGCATCCTCGTCGCGACCGTCCGATGGAGGACAAACGTCCCCCAATCGTTGGCGGAACCGCAGAAGCCGTTGTAGATTGGCCTCCGTTCGGCCGGACGCGACTCGGCCGGTTCCTCTGGACTCGGAACGGAGCGACCGCCGTCACGAAGACGGCGCAGGAGACACTCTTGATGGACGCGAGCCTCGTGCAATTCCACGTTGTCGAGCCGGGCGTCGATGACGCGCCGACGCTCTTCAAGGTCACGATGTGGGTGCCGAACGACACCCGCACCCGCATCTCCCGCGACGACCCCGCCGCCTGGCGCGAGGTCATCCGCAAGGCCAAGCGGCTCGTCAACGAGCACCTCGCCGAGCGTCGTACCGCGCTCGACTGAGCGGGGCTCGCCGGCCCGCCGGGGCGCCGCGCGCACGGCGTAAGCTGAGGCGATGCCGGTCATCGAGACCGACGGGCTGACGAAGCGCTACGGGAGCGCCCGCGGCATCGAGGACGTCTCGATGACCGTCGAGGCCGGCGAGGTCTTCGGCTTCCTCGGCCCGAACGGCGCGGGGAAGACGACCACCGTCCGCGTCCTGCTCGACCTGCTCCACCCGACGAGCGGGTCGGCGCGCATCTTCGGCCTCGACACCCGCCGCGACAGCGTCGCGATCCGCGCGCGGCTGGGAAACCTCCCCGGCGACTTCGCCTACGACCCCCAGCTCACCGGCCGCGAGCTGCTCACCCTGCTCGCGCGGATCCGCGGCGTCCGCGGCCTCGGCCGCGCCGAGGCGCTCGCCGAGCGCTTCCGCGCCGACCTCGACCGCCCGCTCGGCCACCTCTCGCGCGGCAACCGCCAGAAGATCGGCCTCATCCAGGCGCTCTTCCACGAGCCGGAGCTGCTCATCCTCGACGAGCCGACGAGCGGCCTCGACCCGCTCATGCAGGAGGAGTTCATGGCGCTCGTCGGCGAGGAGCGCGAGCGCGGGCGGACGGTCTTCCTCTCCTCGCACGACCTCGACGAGGTCGAGCGCGTCTGCGACCGCGTCGGGATCATCCGCGAGGGGCGGCTCGTCGCCGTCGAGTCGGTCGCCGAGCTGACGCGCAAGTCCTACCGCCACGTCCGCATCGAGCTCGCCGGGCCGCCGGACGCCGCCGAGTTCGCCGCGCTGCCGGGCGTGCGCGACCTCGCCGTCGACGGGCGCACGGTCACGTTCAAGACGAGCGGGCCGCTCGACCCCGTCGTCAAGGCGGCGGCGCGCCACACCGTCGTCGACATCGAGCTCAGCCACCCGACGCTCGAGGAGGTCTTCCTCACCTACTACGAGGGGGACGGGCGGACCGCGGGCGCGGGGGCCGAGGGGCGAACGGCCGGCGCCGGCGCCGAGGGGGACGGGGCGCGATGAGCGTCGCGACCGAGACGAGCGCCGTCCGCCGCGGCTCGCCGCTCGCCGCGCTCGTGCGGCGCGGCCTGCTCGACCGCCGCCGCTCGCCGCTCACCTGGGGCGGCTCGCTCGGGGCGCTGTCGGCGCTCATCGTCGCGATCTACCCGTCGCTGGAGGACCAGCTCGACGAGCTCGCCGACAGCTACCCGCAGTCGCTGCTCGACGCCTTCGGCATCCAGGACCTCTCCACGCCCGAGCAGTACCTCTCGGCGGAGATGTTCAGCCTCATCGTCCCGTTCGCGATCGCCTTCTACGCGATCCGCTCGGTCGCGCGCGCGATCCCCGGCCGCGAGGAGACCGGCGGTCTCGACGTCCTCCTCTCCGCGCCGGTGCGGCGGGGTGAGCTCGTCGCCGCGGCGCTCGTCGTCACCGCCGTCGCGACGGCGGGCGTGCTCGCGGTCGTCGGCGCGCTGACCCAGCTCGCCGCGCTCGCGGTGGGCGTCGACCTCCCGGCCGGGGCGACGCTCGCCGGGCTGGCGTCGTCGTGGGCGTTCGCGCTCTTCTTCGCCGGGGTGGCGATGCTCGCCGCCGGCTTCTCCGGCCGCTCGGCCGCCATCTCCGGCGTGGCGGCCGGGGCGCTGCTCACGATGTACGTGCTCGACCTCGTCGGCAAGCTCGTCGACGGCGCCGACTGGGTCCGCCGCCTCTCGGCGTGGCGCTACTACGGCAACGCGCTGGTCGACGGCCTCGACTGGGCGGCGTTCGCCGGTCTCGCCGCGGTGGGCGTGCTGCTCTTCGCCCTCGGCGGCCGCCTGTTCGCGCGCCGCGACGTCGCCGGCTAGCTCCGCAGGCCGGTCACGCGGGCGGCGAGGCCTCCGGCGCCGGCGCCGCGCCGGGCAACGGGGCGAGCCCCTCGTGCGCGGGGACGAGGTCGCGGCGGCGGACGAGCGCGAGCGCGATCACCGCGCCCGCCAGGCAGGCGAGCGCGCCGCCGAGCATGACGGCGTCCAGCCCGGCGAGGAAGCCCTGTTCGGCCACGCGGGCCATCGCCTCGCGCCGATCCGGCGGCACCGACGCGAGCGCCCGCGGGCCCTCGCCGGAGGAGAGCGCCTCCGCGAGCCGCTCCCCGGCCGGGCCGGGCACGAGCGACCGCACCTCCGAGCCGGCGACGTCCTTGAACAACGTGCCGAGCGCGGCGACCCCGATCGAGACGCCGGCGAGCCGGAACGTGCTGTTCAGCCCCGACGCCATCCCGGCGCGCGCGGCGCCGACGACGCCGAGCGCGGCGGCGGTGATCGTCGGGTTGAGCATCCCGACGCCCACGCCGCCGACGATGAAGCCCCCGAGCAGGTCGGTCCACTCGCCGCCGGGGTGAACGCCGCGCATGAGCAGCAGGCCGACCCCGGCGATGCCGAGCCCGGCGGCGATGACGGTGCGCAGCGGGACCCGCTGGCCGAGCCGCGCGCCGATCCCCGCCGCCAGGAACGAGGCGATCGTGAACGGCAGCAGGCGTAGGCCCGTGCCGAGGGCGTCGTAGCCGAGGACGTTTTGGAGGTAGAGGACGAGGAACAGCAGCAGCGCGAAGACGCCGCCGCCGAGCGCGAGCACCGCGAGCGAGGCGCCGCTCGTCGTCGGCTTGCGGAACAGCGCGAGGTCGAGCATCGGGCGGGCGCGGCGGCGCTCGGCGGCGACGAACAGGACGAGCGCGACCGCCGCCGTCACGAGCACGACGACGACGAGCGGATCGCCCCAGCCGCGCTCGCCCGCCTCGTGGAGGCCGAGCGTGAGGCCGCCGAGCGCGATCGCGAAGAGGACGAGGCCCGGCACGTCGACCGGGCCGGCGTTCGGGTCGCGCGACTCGCGCACGCGCGCGAACGTCAGCGCGAGCGCGAACGCGCCGACCGGCACGTTGACGAGGAAGATCCAGTGCCAGCTCGCGATCTCGATGATCACGCCGCCGACGAGCGGGCCGATCGCGACCGACGCCCCGGTCGTCGCGCCCCAGAGGCCGAGCGCGACGGCGCGGTCGCTGCCGCGGAAGGCGTCGGCGAGCAGCGCGAGCGCGGTCGCGAGCATCGCCGCGCCGCCGAGGCCCTGGGCGGCGCGGGAGACGATGAGCATCGCCGGGTCGCCCGAGAGCCCGCACGCGAGCGAGGCGAGCGAGAAGACCGTCAGGCCGAGCGCGAACAGCCGCCGCCGCCCGAAGCGGTCGGCCAGCGAGCCGGCGGTGAGCAGGACGGCGGCGAGCGCGACGGCGTAGGCGTTGATGACCCACTGGAGGTCGCTGAGCGTCGCGCCGAGGTCCCGCTCGATCTCGGGGAGGGCGACGTTCACGATCGTGACGTCCAGCAGGAGCATGAACGTCGCGACGCAGACGGCGGCGAGGGTCCACCACTTCATCGAGGGCGCTCCGTGGTTCGGGGACGACGAAGTATCCCGGTCGCGCCGGCCCCTACCCTTCTCGGCGCCTCATGGGAGCGCCCGCGCGCAACATCCGCAACTTCTCGATCATCGCCCACATCGACCACGGCAAGTCGACGCTCGCCGACCGCATCCTCGAGCTGACCGGCGCGGTCGACGAGCGCACCCACCGCCCGCAGCTCCTCGACTCGATGGAGCTCGAGCGCGAGCGCGGGATCACGATCAAGGCGCAGGCCGTCCGGGTCGAGTACGCCGCGCGCGACGGGCAGACCTACCGCCTCCACCTCATCGACACGCCCGGCCACGTCGACTTCACCTACGAGGTGTCGCGCTCGCTCGCCGCCTGCGACGGCGCGCTCCTGCTCGTCGACGCCTCCCAGGGGGTCGAGGCGCAGACGGTCGCGAACACCTACCTCGCGATCGAGGCGGGCCTCGAGCTCATCCCCGCGATGAACAAGATCGACCTCCCCGGCGCCGAGCCCGAGCGCGTCGCCGCCGAGATCTCCGAGCTGCTCGGCGAGCCGGCCGACGACGTCATCCGCATCTCGGCGAAGACGGGGGAGGGCGTCGAGGACCTGCTCGAGGCGATCGTCGAGCGGATCCCGCCGCCGGAGGGCGACACCGACGCGCCGCCCAGGGCGCTCATCTTCGACTCGGAGTTCGACCAGTACCGCGGCGTCGTCGCCTACGTCCGCGTCGTCGACGGGCGCTTCACGAAGGGCGACGCGATCCTCGCGATGCAGACCGGCACCGAGGCCGACATCGACGACATCGGCTTCTTCGGGCCGGAGATGACGCCGGTCGAGTCGCTGGAGGCGGGCGAGGTCGGCTACGTCATCACCGGGATCAAGGAGGTCTCGCGCCTGCGCGTCGGCGACACGCTGACGAGCCGCGCGAACCCCGCGAGCGAGCCGCTGCCCGGCTACCGCGAGGTCAAGCCGATGGTCTTCTGCGGCCTGTTCCCGATCGACACCGACCAGTTCCCCGAGCTGCGCGACGCGCTCGACCGCCTCGCCCTCAACGACGCCGCGCTCACCTATGAGCCGGAGACCTCGCAGGCGCTCGGCTTCGGCTTCCGCTGCGGCTTCCTCGGCCTGCTCCACATGGACATCGTGCGCGAGCGCCTGGAGCGCGAGTACGGGCTCGAGCTGCTCGCGACCGCGCCGAACGTCGAGTACGAGGTCGAGCTCACCGACGGCACGACGCAGATCGTCCACTCGCCGAGCGACATGCCCGACCGCTCGCGCATCAAGGAGGTGCGCGAGCCCTACATCCGCGCCTCGATCCTCTGCCCGAAGGAGCACGTCGGCGCGGTCATGGAGCTCTGCCAGGAGCGGCGCGGCAAGCACGTCGACATGACGTACTTCTCGGAGTCGCGCGTCCAGCTCGTCTACGACCTGCCGCTCGCGGAGATCGTGCTCGACTTCTTCGACCAGCTCAAGTCGCGCACGCGCGGCTACGCCTCGCTCGACTACGAGGTGCTCGGCCCGCGCCCGTCCGACCTCGTCAAGCTCGACATCCTCCTCGCCGGCGAGCCCGTGGACGCCCTCTCGATGATCGTCCACAAGGACAAGGCCTACCCGACCGGCCGCGCGCTCACCGAGCGGCTGCGCAAGCAGATCCCGCGCCAGCAGTTCGAGGTCCCGATCCAGGCGTCGGTCGGCTCGAAGATCATCGCTCGCGAGACCGTGAAGGCCGTCCGCAAGGACGTGACGGCGAAGTGCTACGGCGGCGACATCACCCGCAAGCGGAAGCTGCTGGAGAAGCAGAAGGAGGGCAAGAAGCGGCTGAAGCAGGTCGGCCGCGTCGAGGTCCCGCAGGAGGCCTTCCTCGCCGTGCTCGAGATCGGCGACGGCGACGAGGCCGCGGCGCGGCGGTAGGCGCCCCCGCGCGGGCGAGGCGGTAGGCTCCCGCGCCGGTTCGCAAGCCGACCGGGGGACCTGATGGCGCTCGACAGATCGAAGATCGGGAAGACCTACGCGCCCGTGGACTACGAGGTGGGGCGCGAGAAGATCCGCGAGTACGCGAACGCGGTGGGGGAGGCGAACCCCATCCACCACGACCGCGAGGCCGCCCGCGCGGCGGGCTTCCGCGACGTCGTCGCCCCGCCGATGTTCGCCGTCGTCTACTCGGCGCCCGCGATCGCGCCGGCGTTCTTCGACGGCGAGATCGGGATGAACTTCGCCCGCATGGTCCACGGCGGCCAGGAGTTCGCCTGGTCCGAGCCCGTCTGCTGCGGCGACGTGATCACGACGCAGGCGAGCGTGAAGGACCTCTACGAGCGCGCGGGCAACGAGTTCTTCGTGTTCGAGACGGTGTCGACGAACCAGGACGGCGCCGAGGTCGTCCGCGGCACCTGGACCGCGATCGTGCGAGGAGGCTGAGATGCAGGCCGGTGACGCGATCCCCGAGCTGAAGGTCACGCCCGACCGCTGGCTGCCGCACCGCTACGCCGGCGCCTCGGGCGACTTCAACCCGATCCACATCGACCCGGAGTTCGCGAAGAACACGGCGGGCCTGCCGGGCAACATCCTCCACGGCCTGTGGACGATGGCGCAGGTCGCGCGCGCCGCGACCCAGGCCGGCGGCGGGGACCCGCGCCGGCTGCGGCGGCTGTCGGTCCAGTTCCGCGGGATGGGCTTCCCCGAGAAGGAGATCACCGTCTCGGGGACGGTCTCGCGGGTCGAGGACGACGGCACGGTCGTCGTCGACCTCGTCGCCGAGCAGGACGGCAAGCAGATCGTCCGCAACGCCGAGGCGGAGATCGCGGCGGGCTGAGGGCGGGGCGGCCGCCCCGCCCCGCCGCGGGCCGGATTCCCCCCGACCCGCCTGACGGGCGCGCCACAATAGGGGCGTGGAGGTCTCGGTCCGACAGGGAGCGGTGCAGCTCACCGCCCGCCAGGCGTTCGTCCTGCGCAAGGTCGTGCAGGGCTACGTCGAGGCCGGCCAGCCGGTGGGGTCGAAGTGGCTGGCCGAGCAGGAGGACGTGCCCTGGGGGTCGTCGACCATCCGCGCCGAGCTCGCCCGGCTCGAGGAGATCGGCCTGCTCCAGCATCCGCACACCTCGGCCGGCCGCGTGCCGACCGACAGCGGCTACCGCTTCTACGCCGACCAGCTCCTCGAGGAGGCGCTCCCGCCGAAGCGCTTCCGGCTCGAGCTCACCCGCCGCGAGGTCGACGAGGCGATGCGCGTCACGACCGAGCAGCTCTCGCAGGTCACGAACATGCTCGCGCTCGTCTCCGCGCCGCCGATCGCGACGACGACGATCCGCCACGTCGAGGTGCTGCTGCTGCAGCCGCAGCTCGTCATGGTCGTCGTCATCACCTCGACGGGCGGGGTGACGAAGCGGGTCATCAGCTACGACGGGCCGGTCGACCCCGGCCTCGTGGACTGGGCCGGCGAGTACCTCAACGAGCGCCTGCGCGGCATGGGCCTCGGCCGGCGGATGCTCCACTCGCGCCTCGACGACCCCGAGCTGACCGAGCGCGAGCGCGAGTTCGTCGGCACGCTCTCGCCGGCGATCCTCCAGCTCGAGGACACCGCCGAGGACACGCTGTACGTCGGCGGCGCCGGGCGCCTGCTGTCCGAGGACCGGATGCAGGAGCTCACGCAGATCAACGAGCTGCTGCTCATGCTCGAGCGGCGCGTCGCGCTGCTGTCGCTGCTGCGCAGCGCGCTGGACGAGCAGAGCGTCTACGTGCGCATCGGCTCGGAGAACAAGGCGCCGGAGCTGCGCTCGCTCTCGCTGGTGGGCGCCAACTACGGCCTGCCGCACCGCAACCTCGGGGCGGTCGGCGTCATCGGGCCCGTCCGCATGGACTACGCGACCGCCATCCAGGCGGTGCGCGGCGCCGCGCTCGAGCTGTCGCGCTTCGTCGAGGACTTCTACGCCGACGAATGAAGCGCGACCCCTACGAGGTCCTCGGCGTCGCCCGCGACGCCGACGAGAAGGAGATCAAGAAGGCCTTCCGCCGGCTGGCGCGGGAGCTGCATCCCGACGTCAGCGACGACCCGCACGCCGAGGAGAAGTTCAAGGAGGCCGCCGAGGCCTACGAGATCCTCTCCGACCCCGAGCGGCGCGCCGTCTACGACCGCTACGGCCACGAGGGGCTCGACTCGCGCGGCTTCGCCTCCACCGCCCAGTCGTTCGGCTCCTTCGCCGACATCTTCGACGCCTTCTTCGGCGGCGACCCCTTCGGGGTCTTCGGGGGCCGCGGGGGCTTCGGCGGCGGCGCGGTGCAGGGCGGCGACGTCGCGGTCGCCGTCGAGATCAGCCTCGAGGAGGCCGCGCGCGGCGTCACCAAGCAGGTCGAGGCCGAGGTCGTCGACCGCTGCTCCCGCTGCCACGGCAACCGCGCCGAGCCGGGCACGCCGCTGGAGGCGTGCGGGCGCTGCGGCGGCACCGGCCGCCTGCGGATGGTCTCGCGGACGGCGTTCGGCCAGATGGTGCGCGAGTCGGTCTGCGACGCCTGCGGCGGCGAGGGCACGATCGCCCGCACGCCCTGCTCGGAGTGCGGGGGCCGCGGCCGCCGCGCCACGCGCAAGACCTTCGACGTGGAGATCCCGGCCGGCATCGCCGACGAGCAGCGGATCCGCCTCACCGGCCGCGGGCACGCGGGCGAGAACGGCGGGCCGCCCGGCGACCTCTACGTGCTCGTGCGCGTGCGCGAGGACGAGCGCTTCATCCGCGAGGGCACCGACCTCATCACCGTCGTCGACGTCTCCGCCGCCGACGCGGCGCTCGGCACGACGGTGACCGTCCCGACGCTCGACGGCGACGAGGAGCTCGAGATCGAGCCGGGGACCCAGCCCGGCACGGTCCTCACCCTGCCCGGGCGCGGGATGCCGTCGTTGCGGCGTGGGCGGCGCGGCGACCAGCAGATCGTCGTCAACGTCGTCGTCCCGCAGCGCCTGAGCGCCGAGCAGCGGGAGCTGCTGCGCGCCTTCGCGGAGTCGCTGTCGGAGGAGAACTTCCGCCCGGCCCGCGAGGAGTCGCTGTTCGACAAGGTCAAGCGGGCCTTCCGGCAGTGATCCGCCTCGCGATCCGGGCCTCGGCGGAGGACGCCGAGCCGGTGCTCGCCGCGCTGCTCGAGCTCGCCCCGGCGGGCGTCGAGCAGGTCGACGGGGACGGCTGGGTCGAGTTCGCGATCTACGGCGCGCCGGGCGAGCTGCCGTCGCTGCCGGCGGGGGAGGCGACGATCGGCGGCGTTCGCGTCCGGGTCGACGGGCGCGAGGTGCCCGACGACTGGCACGAGCGCTGGAAGCGCTTCCACCGGCCGGTGCTCGTCGCCGATCGCCTGCACGTCCGCGCGCCCTGGGAGGCGCCGAGCCGCCGCCCGGGGGTGGAGGAGGTCGTCATCGACCCGGGCCGGGCGTTCGGCACCGGGGCCCACCCGACGACGCGCCTCTGCCTCGAGCTCCTGCTCGCGGTCGAGCCCGCCGGCCCCGTCGCCGACCTCGGCTGCGGCTCGGGCGTGCTCGCGATCGCCGCCGCGAAGCTCGGCTTCGGCCCGGTGTGGGCGTTCGATCACGACCCCGCGGCGGTCGAGGCGACCGAGCGCAACGCCGCCGCCAACGGGGTGACGCTCGCGCGCGTCGAGCGGCTCGACCTGCGCGCCGAGCGCCCGCCGCGCGCGCCCGTCGTCGTCGCGAACCTCATGCGCTCGCTGCTGCTCGAGGTCGCCGCGCGGATGGAGGAGCGCCCTGCCACGCTCGTCGTCTCCGGCCTGCTCGACCACGAGGCCGACGAGGTCGCCGCGGCCTTCGCGCCGCTTGCGGAGCGCGACCGCCGCAGCGCCGAGGGCTGGTCCGCCCTCCTGCTCACCCGCCCGTAGCGAGAACGTCCAGCACTGGCCCCTATAGGGACCATCCCTGGACGTTCTCGCGAGCTAGATCACGCCGACGAGCGGGGTGCGCGAGCAGCGGACGCTCGCCGTCGCCGTGCGCGGTGCCCGGAGCGTCCGCGTCCAGGCGATCCGCCCGCGCGTGCTCGAGGTCGGGCAGTGCACCCGGACCGTCGCCTGCCCGCGGGTGCGGACGCGGACCTTCAGCCGCCACCTCCCGCCCGAGCGGCGGAGCGTCACGTGCGCCGTCCGCCAGCGCTCGGCCGCGACCGACGCCTTGGCGCCCGACGCCGTCTCGTAGTAGGCGACGGCGCGCGGCTTGGAGGCGCAGCGGACCCGCTTGCGCAGGGTCCTCGGGATCCGCGTCCGCCGCGACCAGACCGTGCTCGCGCCCTTGCCCTTGCCCGTCCTGCAGCTCAGCGAGACGACCCCGCGCCCGCGGCCGCGCACCCGCAGCTGCACGCTCCAGCGCTGGCGCGCGTAGCGCCGCGCCTCGACGCTCACCCGCGCCCGGCGGCGCGTGCTCGTCGCGCCCTCGGTCTGGGAGCCGTCACCGCTCGCGGGCGTCGGCGGGGTGTAGCCGCCGGGGAGGTTGCAGGTCGCGTTCTCGCAGAGGAAGCGGTTGAGGTTGACCGTCCACCACGGCAGCGCCCCGCCGGCCGGGTCCCAGTAGTCGTCGTTGCCGTAGTCGAAGAAGAGCTCGTGGTAGGCGCCGGACGCCCGGTTCGGCGCGGTCGGCAGGCACATCGTGTCCTCGAAGGCGTCGGTGCAGTGGCCCTCGCCGCTGGCGTTCGGCGCCTTGGAGACGACCGCGCCCATGGTGTGGGCGATCTCGTGGCGGACGGTGTTCGCGCCGCAGAAGTTGCCGCCGTTGCGGAAGATGACCGCGACCTTGCCGCCGAGGTTGTTGTAGTTGCTGTCGGTGCGGCGGGCGTCGTCGTAGAGCATCGCCTGGCCGCAGGCGTTGTCCGGCGCGGGGCCGTCGAGCCAGACGACCCAGTTGCGGGTGCGCGCGGCCGCCGTCGACCAGGCCTCGCCGCCCTTGATGACGCCCATGCCGTTGCGGTCGAGCGCGCGGGCGACGGCCTCGAGCGTGCCGGTCCTCGTGTTCTTGAGCGACTCGAGCTCGGCGGTCGTCTCGGCGAGGCGGACGACGGTGATGTCGATGTACTGCGACCCGCAGCCGGTGCCCATGTCGTAGCGGATCGCCCGCCCGTAGAGCTGCTCGATGAGCCCGGACGCGCGCATCGCGTCGGTCTGGATGATCCCGGCGACCTCCTTCAGCCGGCTCGGCGCGTCGGCCGGGATCGCGTAGACGGCGTGGAAGCGGTACTCGCCGTTGTCGAGCTCGTTCCGCTTGTCGTCGGTGGTGAGCTCGTCCCCGCACCACGTCTTCGGCAGGCTCGTGCTCGAGGCGGCGCGCGCGTACGGGCCCTTCGGCAGGTCCGGGCCCTCGTCGATCGACTCGGGGTCCGGCCCGTGCGTGCCCGGGCTGCCGTGGTCGGCGAGCGCGGGCGGCGCGCAGGCGAGCGCGGCGAGCATGGCGGTGACGAGGGCGATTCGGCGCATCGCCCTTCGCGCATCGACCCCGCCGGACCCCGCCGCCCGGCGCCCTGAACGCGCCTGGACGGTCGTACGAGGGCCTCCCGCACATCCGTCCAGGGATCGGCGGATGGCTCATGTCCGCGCGCTGACGCGAGAACGTCCCGCAATGGTCCCTATAGCGGCCGGCCATGGACGTTCTCGCGATGAACGTCCAGCAGTGGTCCCCATAGGGGCCGGCCATGGACGTTCTCGCGACGAACGTCCCGCACTGCCCCCTATAGGGGCCACTCAGGGACGTTCTCGTCACGTGACGACGCGCTGGGCGAGCACGCCGGCGATCTCCTGCCACCAGGCGCGCGCCTCGTAGCTCGCGGCGCTGTCGATCCGCTCGGCGCAGTAGCGGGCCAGGCGGCGCGGGCCGCCGATCGCGACGATGCCCTCGCCGAGGACGGCGAAGCGCCCGTCCTCGAGCTGGACGAGCGAGCCGGGCGTCGCCCGACGCGTCCGCAGCCGCCGGACGACCTGGACGCCGCCGACCCGCTCGGGATCGCCGGGGTCCCCGTCGTCTTCGCGCCAGGGCCGGACCGTGAAGATCGCCGGCCGGCCGAGCACGGGGGCGGCGGGCGGCTCGGGCTCGCCGATCGGGCCGTTGCGCCAGCGCTCGAACAGCCCCTCGACCTCGCGCCGCACCCGCTCGCGCATGAGGATGTGGAGGCGGTCGCCCGCCTCGATCATCGTCGAGCCGCGCGGCAGCAGCGCCTCGTTGCCGCGGACGATGACGCTGACGAGCGCCTCGCGCGGGAGGCCGAGCTCGTTGACGACGTGGCCGACGATCGCGTCCCCCTCCTCGACGGGGTGCTCGACGACCTCCGCGCCGAGGCGGCGGATGCGGCCGACCTCGATGAGCGGCCGCGGCAGCGCCGGCTCGTTCGTCGTCAGCCCCAGGGCGCGCGCGAGCGGCTCGAACGTCGTCCCCTGGAGCAGCGTCGAGGTGAGCACGACGAAGAAGACGATGTTGAACATCTCGCCCGCCTGCTCGATCCCTTCGCTGATCGGGAAGGTCGCGAGCACGACCGGGACGGCGCCGCGCAGCCCCGCCCAGGAGACGAGCGTCGTCTCGCGCAGCGAGAAGCGGCCGACTCGCGTCGCGGCGAGCGCCGCGAGCGGGCGGGCGAGGAACATGAGCACGCCGGCGAGCAGGAGCCCCTCGGGGGCGATGTCGGCGAGCTCGCTCGGGAACACGAGCAGGCCGAGGGTGAGGAACACCGCGATCTGGCTCACCCAGGCGGCGCCGGCGTGGAAGTCCTCGACCGTCCGCCGCCCGGGGATGCGACCGCTGCCGAGCACGAGCCCGGCGAGGTAGACGGCGAGGAAGCCCGACCCTTCGATGACGTCGGCGCTGCCGAAGGCGAGCGCGGCCGTCGCGATCGAGGCGACCGGGTAGAGGCCGCTCGTGGCGAAGCTCACGCGGCGGAAGGCCGCGACGGCGAGCCAGCCGAAGAGGAGGCCGACGGCCGCGCCGATCGCCAGCTGTTGCGCGACGAGGGCGAGCATGTCCGGCACCCCGTAGTCGGGGAGCTGGATCCATTCGATGAACCCGATCACGAGCAGGATCGCGGGCGGGTCGTTGAGCCCCGACTCCGCCTCCAGCGTCCGCGCCAGCCGCCGCTGGATGCTCGAGTTGCGCAGCACGCCGAAGATCGCGGCGCTGTCGGTCGAGGCGACGATCGAGCCGAGCAGCAGGCCCTCGAGCGTCGAGAAGTCGAGCAGCAGTGTCGCCGCGAGGCCGACGACCGCGGCGGTGGCGAGCGTGCCGACGGTCGCGAGCGAGATCGCGGTCCGGATCACCGGGCGGATCTCGTCCCAGCCGGCCGACAGCCCCCCCTCGAAGAGGATCATGACGAGCGCCACCGTCCCGACCGTCCGCGCGAGCTCGAAGTCGCCGAAGTCGATCCAGCCGAGCCCGTCCGACCCGATGGCCATCCCGAGCAGGAGGAAGAGCACGAGGCCGGGGACGCGCAGCCGCCCGGCCACCAGCGTCGACGCGGTGCCCAGGGCCAGCAGCGCGCCCGCCACGAGGATCAGGGCGCCGTCGGTCATGTCGGGGGCCGCAGTCTATGGATGCCACCCGTCCCGGGCGAGGGGCCTGGCGGTGGGGGAGGGGCCTCGTAGAATCCCTGACGTGGAGTTGCTCCAGCGACTGAAGGCCGACACGAGCGCGGCGCTCAAGGCCGGGGATCGCGAGCGGGTCGGGGCGCTGCGGATGCTCAGCGCGGCGCTCCAGCAGGCCGAGAAGGACGCCCGCGACGGCGTCGATCCGGTCGCGGTGCTCCAGCGCGAGCGCAAGCGGCGCCTGGAGTCCGCCCGGACCTACCGCGAGGCCGGCCGCGACGACCTCGCCGAGAGCGAGGAGCGCGAGGCCGCGCTCATCGAGGAGTACCTCCCGGCGCAGCTCTCCGACGAGGAGCTGCGCGCGCTCGTGGAGGACGTCGTCGCCGAGCTGGGCGCGCAGTCGCCGCGCGACATGGGGAAGGTCATGGGCGCCGTCATGCCCAAGGTCGCCGGTCGCGCGGACGGCAAGCGCGTGAGCGAGGTCGTGAAGGAGACGCTGACGCCCTGAGAGCGCAGCTCGAGCTTCCCGACGAGGTGGCCACCGAGCTGGCGGGGGCCAACGACGCCATCATCCGCACCCTCGAGGGCCACCTCGACTGCGACATCTACCTGCGCGGCAACGTCCTCACGCTCGACGGCGGCGAGGGCGAGATCGAGACCGCGAAGACCGTCGTGCGCGAGATCTCCGATCTCGTCCGCCAGGGGCATGAGCTCGCGCCGGGGACGATCGAGGCGATCGCCGGCGCGCTCGACAAGGGCGAGAGCCCGAGCCGCATCCTCGACGACGTCATCTGGCGCCACCGCAGCCTCAAGGTCGCGCCGAAGACGGTCAACCAGAAGCGCTACGTCGACGCGATCCGCAAGCACACGATCACGATCGGGATCGGGCCGGCCGGTACCGGCAAGTCGTTCCTCGCCGTGGCGATGGCGGTCGCCGCGCTCTCGCGCCGCGAGGTCAACCGGATCGTCCTCACCCGTCCCGCGGTCGAGGCGGGCGAGCGGCTCGGCTTCCTCCCGGGCGACATGATGGCGAAGGTCGACCCCTACCTGCGGCCGCTCTTCGACGCCCTCTACGACATGCTCGACGCCGAGCGCGTCCACGCGCACCTCGAGCGCGGGGTCATCGAGATCGCGCCGCTCGCCTACATGCGCGGCCGCACGCTCAACGACGCCTTCATCATCCTCGACGAGGCGCAGAACACGAGCCCCGAGCAGATGAAGATGTTCCTCACGCGCCTGGGGTTCGGCTCGAAGATGGTCGTGACCGGGGACGTCACCCAGATCGACCTCGAGGACGACCAGCGCTCGGGCCTCGTCGAGATCGGCGACATCCTCGAGGGCGTCGAGGGGATCGCGTTCGTCCGCTTCGGCGGCGAGGACGTCGTCCGGCACAAGCTCGTGCAGCGGATCGTCGCCGCCTACGACGAGCACGCGCGCCGTGGTGGAGATCGAGGCTCCCGCGCCTGAGCTCGAGCGGGCCGCGCGCGCGGCGCTCGAGGCCGCCGGGATCGCCGACGGCCACCTCGCGGTCGTGCTCGTCGGCGAGGAGGAGATCCGCGCGCTCAACCGCGAGCACCGCGGCAAGGACCGCCCGACCGACGTGCTCTCGTTCCCGATCGACGAGGACGGCCCCTCGTACGGCCCGCGCGAGCTCGGCGACGTCGTCATCTGCCCGCAGCACACCGCCGACCTCGTCGAGGCGACCGTCCACGGCGTCCTCCACCTCTGCGGCTACGACCACGAGACCGACGACGGCGAGATGCTCGCGCTCCAGGACGAGGTCATGGCGCGGCTGACCCCCGACGAGACGCCATGAGGTCGGGGTTCGTCGCGCTCGCGGGCAGGCCGAACGCCGGCAAGTCGACGCTGCTCAACCGGATCGTCGGCGGCAAGGTCGCGATCGTCTCCGACAAGCCGCAGACGACGCGCCGGGCGATCCGCGGCATCGCCACCACCGACGACTACCAGCTCGTGATCGTCGACCTGCCCGGCGTCCAGCGCCCGCGCGACGTCCTCACCGAGCGGATGCAGCGGCGCGTCGAGCGCGAGCTCGCCGACGCCGACGCGGTGCTGTTCGTCGTCAACGGCGAGCAGAGGATCGGCCCCGGCGACCGCTTCATCGCCGAGGCGATCAAGAACGTCGGCCTGCCCGCGGTGACGGCGGTGAACAAGGTCGACCTGCTCGACAAGCCGCGCACCGTCCAGGCGCTGGCCGCGGCGGCGGAGCTCGGCGTCCAGGGCGAGATCTTCCCGATCAGCGCGCGCACCGGCGACGGCGTGCCGGAGCTCGTGGAGGCGCTGGTGGAGCTGCTGCCGGAGGGGCCGTACCTCTACCCGCCCGAGGAGGTCACCGACCTGCCGCTGCGCGTGCGCCTGGCGGAGCTCATCCGCGAGCAGGTGCTCCTGCGCACGCGCGAGGAGCTGCCGCACGCCGTCGAGGTCGAGGTCGACGAGGTGGAGGAGCGCGAGGACGGCCTCGTCGTCATCCGCGCGCGGATCTGGACCGAGACGGAGTCGCAGAAGGGGATCGTCATCGGCGCCGGCGGGCGGATGATCCGCGCGATCGGGAGCGCGGCGCGGCGCGAGATCGAGGCGGCGCTCGGCGGGCGGCGGGTCTTCCTCGACCTCACCGTCCGCGTCCGCCGCGGCTGGCGCAAGGACGAGGGGCTGCTCGACCGACTGGGGATCGAGTGAGCGACAATCCGCCGGTGGCCCAGATCGCATTCGACGAGCGCGGGCTGGTGCCGTGCGTCGTCCAGGACGCGCGCACGGGCGAGGTCCTCACGCTCGCGTACATGAACGCGGAGGCGCTCGCGCGCACGCGCGAGACGGGGGAGGCGTGGTTCTGGAGCCGCTCGCGCCGCCAGCTCTGGCACAAGGGCGCGACCTCGGGCAACGTCCAGCGCGTGAAGGCGCTGCGCTGGGACTGCGACGCCGACGCGATCGTCCTGCTCGTCGAGCCCGCCGGGCCGGCCTGCCACACCGGCGAGCGCACCTGCTTCCACAACGGCGAGACCGAGCCGCTCGCCCACGAGGCGCTGCCGGCGCTGGAGCGGACGATCGCGGCGCGCCGCGGCGCCGACCCGCGGCGCAGCTACACCGCCCGCCTGCTCGCCGACCCGGCCCACATCGGCGAGAAGGTGCAGGAGGAGGCCGAGGAGGTCGCGCGCGCCGCGCGCGAGGAGCCCGACGAGCGGGTGGCCGAGGAGGCCGCGGACGTCCTCTACCACCTCGCGGTCCTGCTCGCCTCCCGCGGACTGAGCTTCGAGGACGCCTTCGAGGTGCTCAATGCCCGTCGCCGCTGAGGCCGAGGTCAGCCCGTCGCTGGAGGAGGTGCGCGCGCTCGCGCGCGAGCACACCGTCGTCCCGGTCCGCCACACCTTCATCGACGACTGCGAGACGCCCGTCTCGGCCTACCTCAAGCTGCGCGGCGACGGGCCGTCGTTCCTGCTGGAGTCCGCCGAGCAGGGGCAGCGCTTCGGCCGCTGGTCGTTCCTCGGCGTCCAGCCGCGCTCGGTCATCCGCCTCGACGGCGGCACGCTCACCGTCGACGGCGAGCCGCGGCCGTTCACCGACCCCTTCGACGCGGTCGCGCGGGAGCTCGGCCGCTACCGCATGCCGCGGCTGGAGTGGCTGCCGCCGTTCGCCGGCGGCGCGGTCGGGCTGTTCGGCTACGACCTCGCCCGCTGGGCCGAGCCGACGATCGGGCCCGGCAAGCCGGACGAGCTCGGCCTGCCCGACCTCGCGCTCATGGTCTCCGACGTGCTCGTCGTCTTCGACCACTTCACCCACGAGGTGACCGTGCTCGCCAACGTCTTCGCCGAGGGCGACGTCGAGCGCGGCTACGCCGACGCCGTCGCGGCGATCGCCGACGTCCGCGCGCGCCTCGCCGCGCCGGTGCCGCGAGCAGGGGCGGGCCCGCGGACGCCGCCCGAGTGGACGTCGGAGCCCGGCCCGGAGGGCTACGCGGAGGCGGTCGAGCGCTGCCGCGCCTACATCCGCGCCGGCGACGCCTACCAGGTCGTGCCGAGCCGCCGCTGGAGCGCCGAGACGCCGGTCGAGGCGTTCTCGATCTACCGCGGCCTGCGCACGATCAACCCGAGCCCGTACATGTACTTCCTCGACTTCGAGGACTTCCAGATCGCCGGCGCCTCGCCGGAGACGCTCGTGACCGTGAGCGGCCGGCGCGCGACCGTCCGCCCGATCGCCGGCACGCGCCCGCGCGCGGCGACCGTCGCCGAGGACATGGAGCGGGCGCAGGAGCTGCTCGCCGACGAGAAGGAGCGCGCCGAGCACGTCATGCTCGTCGACCTCGGCCGCAACGACCTCGGGCGGGTCTGCGAGTACGGCTCGGTCAAGGTCGACGAGCTCATGGTCGTCGAGACGTACTCTCATGTCATGCACATCGTCAGCTCGGTCTCCGGGACGCTGCGGCCGGACGTCACGCCGCTCGACGCGCTGCGCGCGACGCTGCCGGCGGGGACGCTGTCGGGAGCGCCGAAGATCCGGGCGATGCAGATCATCGACGAGCTCGAGCCCGCCCGCCGCGGGCCCTACGGCGGCGCCGTCGGCTACCTCTCCTACACGGGCGACCTCGACACCTGCATCTACATCCGCTCGGCGGTGGTCAAGGACGGCCGCGTCCACGCCCAGGCGGGCGCGGGCATCGTCGCCGACTCCGACGCGGCGAAGGAGGTCGCCGAGACCGAGGCGAAGGCGGGCGCCGTCTTCTCGGCGATCGAGCTCGCCTGCCGCCAGCGCGACTGGGCGTGACCGCGATGAAGGTCCTCGTCGTCGACAACTACGACTCGTTCACCTACAACCTCGTCCAGTACCTCGGCGAGCTCGGGGCCGAGATCGACGTCGTCCGCAACGACGTCGCCACGGCCGAGGAGCTCGCCGCCCGCCGCCCCGACCGCGTCGTCGTCTCGCCGGGCCCCTGCACCCCCGCGGAGGCCGGCTGCTCGATCGAGGTGCTGCGGGTGCTGCCGGCCGCCGGCGTGCCGACGCTCGGCGTCTGCCTCGGCCACCAGGCGCTCGCGGTCGCCTACGGGGGCCGGGTGGTCCGCGGCGCGCCGGTCCACGGCAAGACGGCCGAGGTGACCCACGACGGCCGGACGATCTTCCGCGGGCTCGCGAGCCCGATGGTGGCCGCCCGCTACCACTCGCTGGTCGTCGACGGCGACGCGCTGCCGGACGAGCTGGAGGTGTCGGCGCGCTCGGCGGGGACGATCATGGGGCTCCGCCACCGCGAGCTGCCCGCGGAGGGCGTCCAGTTCCACCCCGAGTCGGTCTTGACGACCGACGGAAAGGCGATGCTGCGCAACTTCCTCGATGGCTGACTCCGTCCTCACGAAGGCGATCGACACGGTCGCGTCCCGGCGCGACCTCGACATCGACCAGGCCGCCGCGGTCCTGCGCGAGGTGATGGCAGGCAACGCCTCGGAGGTCGAGACGGCCGCCTTCCTCATCGGCCTGCGGACGAAGGGGGAGACGGTCGACGAGATCGCCGGGCTCGCGCGGACGATGCGCGAGTTCGCCCGCCCGGTCGCGGCGGAGCGCGGCGACCTCCTCGACACCGCCGGCACCGGCGGCGGCACGCTGACGTTCAACGTCTCGACGACCGCGGCGCTGGTGGCCGCGGCGGCGGGCTGCCCGGTCGCCAAGCACGGGAATCGCTCGAGCACGAGCCGCTCCGGCTCGGCCGACGTGCTCGAGGCGCTCGGCGCGCGGATCGACCTCGAGCCCGAGGCGGTGGCGACCTGCATCGACGAGCTCGGCTTCGGGTTCATGTTCGCGCCCGTCCACCATCCGGCGATGCGCCACGTCGTGCCGGTGCGGAAGGCGCTCGCGGTGCGGACGATCTTCAACTTCCTCGGCCCGCTCACGAACCCCGCCGGGGCGACGCACCAGATCATCGGCGTCTCCGACCCGGGCTACCTCGAGGTCATGGCGGAGGCGCTCGCGCGGCTGGGCGGGCAGAGCGCGCTGGTAGTGTCGAGTGAGGATGGGCTGGACGAGATCAGCGTGTCCGCGCCGACGCGGGTGGCCGAGCTGCGCGCAGGACGCATCGAGCGCTTCACCGTCACCCCCGAGGAATTCGGCGTCGAGCGCGCGCCGGTGGAGGAGCTCGGCGCCGGCACGCCGGAGGAGAACGCCGCGATCACCCGCCGGGTGCTCGCCGGCGAGCCGGGCGCCGCGCGGTCGATCGTGATCGTGAACGCCGCCGCCGCGATCTACGCCGCCGGGAAGGCGGAGAGCATGCGCGACGCCGCGGGCGTCGCCGCCGAGGCGATCGACTCGGGCGCGGCGCTCGACCTGCTCGAGCGCTTCGTCGCCCGCACGCAGGAGCTGGCCCGGTGAGCGTCCGGCTCGACGCGTTCGTCGAGGCGACGCGGCGCCGCCTGGAGGAGCGCCGGCGCAACGTGCCGCTCGCCGACCTCGAGCGGCGGATCGGCGACGGCGGCGGGCCCGCCCGCCCGTTCCGCGAGGCGCTGTCGCACCCCGGCACGTCGCTCATCGCCGAGCACAAGCGCCGCTCGCCCTCGGCGGGGACGATCCGCGCGGGCTCGAGCGTCACCGAGATCGTCCGCGCCTACGAGCGCGGCGGCGCCGCGGCGCTCTCGATCCTCACCGAGGAGACGCACTTCGGGGGCTCGCTCGACGACCTGGTGGAGGCGCGCGCGGCGAGCGACCTGCCGATCCTGCGCAAGGACTTCACGATCGACCCCTACCAGCTCTACGAGGCGAAGGCGGTTGGCGCGGACGCCGTCCTGCTCGTCGTCGGCAGCCTCCGCCCCGACCGGCTCGCCGAGCTCTACGAGGAGGCCCGGCGGCTCGACCTCGACGCGATCGTCGAGATCCACGACCGCGACGAGCTCGAGGTGGCGCTCGAGATCGACGCCGACGTCATCGGGATCAACAACCGCAACCTCGAGGACTTCAGCGTCGACCTCGGGCGGACCTTCGAGCTGCTCGCCGACGTGCCGGCCGGCAAGACCGTCGTGTCGGAGTCGGGCATCCACACCCGGGAGCAGGTCGAGGCGCTCGAGGACGCGGGCGTCGACGCGATCCTCGTCGGCGAGGCGCTCATGCGGGCGGCCGACCCCGAGGCGGCGGTGCGCGAGCTCTCGCGCTTCGAGGAGCCCACGCAGGCCTAGGGCTGGCCGGGGGTCAGTTGGCCGGGGGTCAATTGGCCGGGGATCAGGTGGCGGGGGTCGGTTGGCCGGGGTCGGTTGGCCGGGGGTCAGGTTGGCCGGGCCGTCGGGGGCGGGCCCAGAGGCAATGAGGGCGAGGAGAGCGTCTTGGATCTCCGGCGCTTTGCGGGCAAGCGTCCTGCCTTGACCCGACAGGGCCTGGGTAAGGCAGGACGCTTGCGGGCGATCCCGCCCACGGCGCCACCAAGTGTCCTGTCCTGACCAGCCTATGTCCGGTCAACGCAGGACGGTTCCGGCCTGCGGGCCGGCGTCCGTCCCCCCAGGCCGGGGTGCTCAGCCCCTTGGCGAGCCCGGCAACCGCCCGTCGGCCGGCCCCCGAGGGGCGACTTCCGCCGCCCCGTAAGCTTGTGTGGGCATGGCCACCGTGCCGGAGCTCGATCCGCCCGCCGTGGCAGCGCTCGGCCGCCGCCTCGCCGACAACGTCGCCTCGGCCGTCAAGGTCCCGCCGGACACGCTGAGCCACGTGGTCATCGCCCTGCTCGCCGAGGGCCACGTCCTCATCGAGGACCACCCGGGCGTCGGCAAGACCGCGCTCGCCCGCGCGCTGGCGCGCTCGGTCGACGCGGAGTTCGCCCGCATCCAGTGCACCGTCGACCTGCTGCCGGCCGACGTCGTCGGCACGAACGTCTTCAACCAGCGCGAGGCGCGCTTCGAGTTCCGGCCCGGGCCGGTGTTCGCGAACGTCGTGCTCGTCGACGAGATCAACCGCGCCTCCCCGAAGACGCAGTCCGGCCTGCTGGAGTGCATGCAGGAGCGGCACGTCACCGTCGACCGCCAGACGCACGAGCTCGCCCGCCCGTTCGTCGTGCTCGCGACCCAGAACCCCGCCGAGTACGAGGGCACCTACCCGCTGCCGGAGGCGCAGCTCGATCGCTTCATGGTGCGCGTCTCGATGGGCTATCCGACCCCGCAGGCCGAGGCCGACATGCTCGCCGACCACGCCGCCCGCGACCGCGTCCTCGACCTCGAGCCGGTCGCCGAGCTCGCCGAGATCGTCGCCGCCCAGGAGGCCGTCGCCGCCGTGCATGCGAGCGAGGCGCTGCGCCGCTACGTCGTCGCGATCCTCGACGCGACCCGCGGTGACCCGCGCGTCGAGCTCGGCGCGAGCCCGCGCGCCGGCCTCATGCTGCTCAAGGCGGCGAAGGCGCGGGCGGCGCTGGAGGGGCGCGACCACGTCCTGCCCGACGACGTCCAGGCGCTGGCCGAGGTCGTCCTCGGCCACCGGCTCATCATGTCCCCCGAGGCGGGCGAGGTGGAGCGGGAGACCGTCATCCGCGACGCGCTCGGCCGCGTGCCGGCGCTGTAGCGATGGGCGGCGGGCCGGCGACGTCGCTGTGGCGGAGCGCCGGCGCGGTCGCCCTCGGGCTGGGCCTCGTCCTCGCCGGCGGCGCGTTCGACGTCGCCGCCTTCCACGTGCCCGGGGTCGCCCTGCTCGCGCTCGGGGTCGTGGCTGCCGCCTGGGTGTGGCTCGCCGCCTCGACGGCGCGCGTGGAGCGGCGGACCGGCCCGCGGCTCATCGAGGAGGGGGTGCCGTTCCCCGTGCGCGTGACCTTCCGCGCCGGCGCGCCGCCGCCCGGCGGCGAGCTGCGCGACCCGCTGCTCGGCGAGCCGGTGCGGCTCGCGTTCGCCCGCGAGCTCGCGCTCGCCGCCGAGGCCCGCTTCGAGCGGCGCGGCCGGCGCCGGATCCCGGCGGGGACCGCGGTCGTCGCCGACCCGCTCGGGCTCGCGGTCCGCCGGCTCGCGATCGGCGAGCCGGCCGAGGTCATCGTGCTCCCGCGCGTGTCGGGGGTCGTCGCCCTCGACGGCGGCGGCCGCGGCGAGCGCTTCGGCGAGCTCGGCGTCCCGCTGCGCTCGGCGGCGAGCGAGATCGAGCCGGAGGGGGTGCGGGCCCACATTCCCGGCTCCCCCGCGTCGCGCATCCACTGGCCGAGCGTCGCCCGCGCGGGCGAGCTGCTCGAGCGCAACCTCATCGGCGCCGACGAGACCCGCCCGATCGTCGTCTGCGACGCCCGCGCGCCGGCCGGCGAGGAGGCGCTCGACATGGCGGTCCGGGCGACCGCCTCGCTCGTCGTCCGCCTCGCGCGCGAGGGCGGCTGCGCCCTGCTGCTGCCCGGTGACCGCCGCCCGGTCGAGATCGGCCCGGACCTGCGCGCCTGGCCGGCCGAGCACATCCGCCTCGCGCTGCTCGGGCCGGCCGAGGAGCCGCCCGCCTCGGCGCGGCTCCAGCAGGCGGGGACGGTCTTCTGGGTGCGGGCCGCGGCGGGGCCGGGCGTCCCCGCGGGGCTCGCGCGGGTCGGCGCGTCGGTGCGCTGGCTCATCGGCCCGCCGGCCGACCCTGCGCCTGGCAGCGCCCGCTTCTCGGTCGCCGGCTGCGTCGGCTACCGCCTGGCCGGCTCGCGGCTGCGGGGGGCGGCGTGACGGCGCGGACGCCGCTCCGCCTCCTCGCCTTCGGGGCGCTCGCGCTCTACGTGCTCGCCCACTGGGGCGGGCTCGTCGCCGACCCGCCCGCCTGGCGGCTCGCCGCGGTCGCCGCGATCGCGACCGCGGCCGGCGGCCTCGTCGCCGCCACGGCCGGCCTGCCGGGGACGGCGGGCAGCGCCGCCCGGGCGGTCGTCGCCTGCGGGGCGTTCGCGGCGGGCGCCGCCGTCGCCGGGCTCGAGCCGCGCCTGCTGCTGCCCGCCAACTGGGACGCGCTCCACGCGGGCCTCGACGAGGGGATGGCGGGCCTGCGGACCGTCTCCTGGCCGTACGACGGGCGCGACGAGTGGGTCCGCCGGACGATCCTGCTCGGCGCGCCGGCGGGCGCCGTCGCCGCCGCGCTGCTCGCCTTCTGGCCGAGCGGGCGGGCGGCGCCGCTCGCCCACGCCGCCGCGCTCGTCCTGCTGCTCGCGCTCTTCGGGACGCCGGTCGCCGAGCGCGAGTACGGCGCCGAGCTCGCCCGCGGCGTCGCGCTCGCGCTCCTGCTGGGGGCGTGGCTGTGGCTGCCGCGCGCCCGCGGGCGGGAGGCCGCGCTCGCCGCCGCCGCGGTCTGCGGCGCGACGCTGCTCGCCGTCCCCGTCGCGGCCGCGCTCGACCGCGGCGAGCCGTGGGTCGACTACCGCGACTGGAACTGGTTCGGCGCGATCGGCGGCAGCGCGTTCGACTTCGACCACTCCTACGGGCCGATCGACTGGCCCCGCGACGGCACGACGCTCCTGCGCGCCCGCGCCGCGCGGCCGCTGTACTGGAAGGTCGAGGTGCTCGACCGCTTCGACGGCGTCCGCTGGGTGCGGACGGGGGAGGGGGCGACGACGCCACCCGCCTACGAGCTGCCCGGGGTGCCGAACCCCGACTGGGTCGAGACCGCCGAGCTCAGCATCCGCGAGCTGCGCAGCGACGTCGCCGTCGTCGCCGGGATCCCCCTGCGCGTGGAGGGGCTCCGCGGCGTCGACATCGCCGTCGACGGGACGACGACCCTGCGCGCGCGCCAGCTCTCGGAGGGCGACCGCTACTCGGTCGTCGCCTACGTCCCCAACCCGAGCCGCGCCCGGCTGCGCGCCGCCCCGGCGCCGAGCGGCTTCGCGCTGCGCCGCTACCTCCGCGTCGAGCTGCCGCCCGCAGGCGGCGGCGACGCGCTCGAGCGGGGAGGGCGCATCACCGTCGCGATGCCGCTCCACGGGGAGGACCCGCCGGGCGACCAGGCGGCGCGCGAGCGGCTCGTGCGCGAGTCCGCCTACGGGCGGACGTACGCGCTCGCCCGCAGCCTCACCGACGACGCGCCGACGACCTACGACGCGGTCAAGGCGGTCGAGCGCCACCTGCTCGACAACTACCGCTACAGCGAGCGCCCGGCCGAGCGCGACCTCCCGCTCGACGCCTTCCTGTTCGAGGACCGGATCGGCTACTGCCAGCACTTCTCCGGGGCGATGGCGCTCATGCTCCGGCTCGTCGGCATCCCCGCGCGCGTCGTCGGCGGGTTCGCGCCCGGCTCCTACAACCCCGACGAGCGCGAGTTCCGCGTCCGCGACCTCGACGCCCACTCCTGGGTCGAGGTCTTCTTCGCCGGCATCGGCTGGGTCCAGTTCGACCCGACCCCCTCGGGCGCGCCCGCGCAGTCGCGCGCCGAGCAGTCGGCGGCGCCGACCTCGGCGACCGGGACGCCGACCCCCGGCCGCGGCGAGGCGGTCGCCGCCCGGCGGGACGACGAGCCCGAGGAGGCGCCGCGCCGGCGGCGGGCCGAGCAGCCCGACGAGGGCCTCCCGGCCTGGGCGGCGCCGCTCGCGCTGCTCGGCCTCGCCGCGCTCGCCACGGCCGGGCTGTGGGGCGCGACGGCGCTGCGGGTCCGCCGCGCGGGCGGCGGGGCGGACGCCTCGCTCGCCGAGCTCGAGCTCGCGCTGCGCCGCCTCGGCTGGCGGCTGGAGCCGCGGACGACGCTGCTCGCGCTGGAGCGCCGGCTCGAGCGCGCCGCCGGGCCGCGCTCGGCGGCGTACGTGCGGGCGCTGCGCGAGGCCCGCTACGCCGACGGCGGACGCCTCGACGGCGACCTCGCCGCCCACCGCCGCGGCCTGCGCGCCGAGCTCGGGCGCGCGGCCGGGCGGCTCGGGCGCGTGCGGAGCTGGGTCGCGCTCCCGCCGCTGCCGCCGTTTAGGCGCACTTGAGGAAGGCCTCCTACAACTAGGGCCACGATGAAGCTTCCCACCTCCGAACTCCTCTCCGGCCTGCTCGGCGGCCTCGTCGTGCTCGTCGTCGGGGCGGTGCTCATCGCGACCGATGTCATCGACACCGGCGACACCGTCCGCGAGGTCGTCCAGGCCCCCATCTCGGGCGCGGCCGACACCGGCTCGGGCGACGGGCTCACCGTCAACGAGGTCTACCGCCGCGACGGGCCGGGCGTCGTGTTCATCACGGCGACCGGCGTCAGCTCCTCCACCCCGAGCCCCTTCGGCACGCCGCGGGAGGGCCGCGCGACCGGCTCCGGCTTCGTCATCGACGACGAGGGCCACATCCTCACGAACGCGCACGTCGTCGAGGACGCCGACGAGGTCACCGTCCGCTTCCACGACCGCAAGACCGTCGACGCGAAGATCGTCGGCACCGACCCCTCGACCGACATCGCCCTGCTCAAGGTCGACCCCTCCGACGCGGAGCTCCGCCCGCTCACGCTCGGCGACTCGAGCAAGGTCAAGGTCGGCGACCCGACGATCGCGATCGGCAACCCGTTCGGCTTCGACCGCACGGTCACGACCGGCATCGTCTCGGCGATCCAGCGGACGATCGAGGCGCCGAACGGCTTCGCGATCGAGAACGCGATCCAGACCGACGCCTCGATCAACCCCGGCAACTCGGGCGGCCCGCTGCTCGACGCCAACGGCCGCGTCATCGGCATCAACTCGCAGATCGCCACCGGCGGCAGCAACGGCTCGGTCGGCATCGGCTTCGCCGTCCCGATCAACACCGCGAAGGCGGTCATCCCGCAGCTCAAGGAGGACGGCGAGGTCAAGCGCGCCTACCTCGGCATCAGCACGGTGACGATCGACGAGCGGATCGCCGAGGAGCTCAACCTCGCGCACGACCGCGGCGCCCTCATCCAGGAGGTCTTCGAGGGCGGCCCGGCCGAGCGCGCGGGGCTGCGCGCCGGCCGCACCGAGACGAGCGAGGGCATCGTCCTCGGCGGCGACCTCATCGTCCGCGTCGACGGCGTCGACGTCGACGAGTCCAGCGACGTCGCCGCGGCGATCGCCGACAACAAGCCGGGCGACACGATCGAGATCGAGTTCTTCCGCGGCAAGGACCGCCGGAAGGTCAAGGTGAAGCTCGGCGAGCGTCCTGACGAGACGCCGTCGTCAAAGGGTCGCATGCCCTCGCCGCGCGAGCGGGGCGACGGCGGTCCGGACCTCTTCCCGTTCCCGTAGGAAGCGCCGGCTCACCCCACACACCCCCCGCCCGCGAGGCCCCCGGTTCCCCCCTCCGGGGGCCTCGTGCGTTGCGGGCCTGCCACCATTGCGTCCCGTGACGAAGGTGAAGATCTGCGGCATCGCGCGGCCGGAGGACGCCCGGCTCGCGGTCGAGTGCGGCGCGTGGGCGATCGGCCTCGTCTTCTGGCCCCGCAGCCCGCGCCGCTGCGACGTCGACGTCGCGCAGGCGATCGGCGCGGAGCTCCGCCGCGAGGTCGAGATCGCTGGGGTCTTCGTCGACGCGCCGCTCGAGGAGGTCGCCGCGATCGCCGAGGCGGTCCCGCTCTCGCTCCTGCAGCTCCACGGCAGCGAAGGCCCCGCCTACTGCCGCGAGGCGGCCCGCCGCACCGGCGCGAAGGTCATGAAGGCGGCGCGCGTGCGCGACCGCGCGAGCATCCGCGCGCTCGAGCCCTTCCACACCGACTACCACCTGCTCGACGCCTACTCGCCGCGCACCCCGGGCGGCACCGGCGAGCGCTTCGACTGGGAGCTCGCGGCCGAGCACCCGCGCGACGTCCCGGTCGTGCTGTCGGGCGGGCTGACGCCCGAGAACGTCGCCGAGGCGATCCGGACGGCGCGCCCGTTCGCCGTCGACACCGCGAGCGGCACCGAGGCGGCGCCGGGGCGCAAGGATCCCGCGAAGGTGCGCGCGTTCTTCCGCGCGGTCCAGGCGGCGGACGAGAAGCTGGCGGCATGACGGTCGGCATCGAGCAGCGCTTCGGCCCCTACGGCGGCCGCTACGTCCCCGAGACGCTCATCCCCGCGCTCGACGAGCTCACCCGGGCGTGGCTGGAGGCGAAGGCCGACCCGGCCTTCCACCGCGAGCTCGACCGGCTCCTGCGCGACTACGTCGGCCGGCCCTCGCCGCTCTACCTCGCCGAGCGGCTGTCGGAGGTCGTCGGGCACCCGACCTACCTCAAGCGCGAGGACCTCAACCACACCGGCTCGCACAAGATCAACAACGCCCTCGGCCAGGTGCTGCTCGCCCGCCGGATGGGCAAGCGGCGGATCATCGCCGAGACCGGCGCCGGCCAGCACGGCGTCGCGACGGCGACGGCGTGCGCGCTGCTCGACCTCGAGTGCGTCGTCTACATGGGCACCGAGGACATGCGCCGCCAGAAGCCGAACGTCGAGCGGATGCGCCTGCTGGGGGCGACCGTCCAGGGCGTCGACGCCGGCGCGCGGACGCTGAAGGAGGCCGTGAGCGCGGCGATCCGCGACTGGGTCACGAACGTCGCCGACACCCACTACGTCATCGGCTCCGCCGTCGGGCCCGCGCCGTACCCGGCGCTCGTCCGCGACCTCCAGCGCCGCATCGGCGACGAGGCGCGCGCGCAGATCCTCGAGGCCGAGGGGCGCCTGCCCGACCGCGTCATCGCCTGCGTCGGCGGCGGCTCGAACGCGATCGGGATGTTCACCGCCTTCACCGCCGACGAGGACGTCGAGCTCGTCGGCGTCGAGGCGGCGGGGGAGGGGCTGGAGTCGGGCCGCCACAGCGCCCCGCTCACCACGGGCGCGCGCGGCATCCTCCACGGCGCGCTGTCGGCGGTGCTCCAGGACGAGGAGGGCCAGGTGCTCGAGGCGCACTCGGTCTCGGCCGGGCTCGACTACCCCGGCTCGGGGCCCGAGCACGCCTGGCTGCGCGACACCGGCCGCGCTCGCTACGTCGCCGTCGACGACGCGGCCGCGCTCGAGGCCTTCCGCACGCTCTCGCGGCTGGAGGGGATCATCCCCGCGCTCGAGCCCGCGCACGCGATCGCGTGGGCGCTCGCCAACCCCGCCGGGACGCTCGACGTCATCACGCTGTCGGGCCGCGGCGACAAGGACCTGGCCGAGGTGCTGGGCCTTGGGTAGCGAGCGGATCGCGGCCGCCTTCGCCGGGCACGGCAAGGCGGCGGCGCTCATGCCGTACCTCATGGGGGGCTTCCCCGACCTCGCCGCCTCGCGCGCGGTGGGGGAGGCGTGCGCCGAGGCCGGCGCCGACCTGCTCGAGCTCGGCGTGCCCTACTCCGACCCCCTCGCCGACGGGCCCGTCATCCACGCCGCAGCCACCGAGGCGCTCGCCGCCGGCGCGACGGTCGACGGGGTGCTCGGCGTCTGCGAGGCGCTCGCCGCGCGCGTCCCGGTCGTGCTCATGATCTACGCGAACCTCGTCTTCGCGCGGGGGGCGGAGGCGTTCGCCGACCGCGCCCGCGACGCGGGCGCGTCGGGGCTCATCGTCCCCGACCTGCCCCACGACGAGGCGGGCGAGCTGCGCGCCGCCTGCGACGCGCGTGGGCTCGCGCTCGTCCCGCTCGTGGCCCCGACGACGACCGACGAGCGGGTGCGGGCGATCGGCGCCGGCGCGCGCGGCTTCGTCTACACGGTCTCGACGACCGGGACGACCGGGGAGCGCGACCGCCTCCCCGAGGGGCTGGAGCGGACCGTCGAGCGCGTCCGCGCCGCCACCGAGGTGCCGGTCGCCGTCGGCTTCGGCATCTCCTCCGGCGCGCAGGCGCGCCGGGTGGCCGAGCTCGCCGACGGGGTCATCGTCGGCAGCCGGATCGTGCGCGCGGCGGGCGAGGACGGCCCGGAGGGCGTGCGCGCCGTCGTCGCCGACCTTGCCGAGGCGCTGCGGTCCTGATCTCGTCCTCTGCCGCCGTGCCCGCCTCTCCGACGAGGCGCTCGTCGGCCTCGCCGCCGAGGCCGCCGCGTCGTCGTCCGCGGGCCCGTCGTCGAGCGGCTACGGCTCGTCGCGCTCGACGCCGCCGCCGGCCCGCCGCGGATGACGATCGAGCTGAAGGTGCGCGCCCGCCGCCACCTCGAGGACCGCGACACGGCCGCGGTGCTCGCGGGCGGCCGCGAGGCCGAGGCGCGCTTCACCGAGCGCTGGACGCTCGCGCTCGGCGGGCCCGACGACGCGCCCTGGCGGATCGTCGAGGTGGCCGCCCAGGCTCTTCGCTAGACTGCCGCGCCGCATGCAGGTCATCGTCGTCATGCTCATCGGCTTCGTCTGGTGGGTCGCCGCCTGGGCGCTGGGCGTCAAGTCGTTCGACGCCTTCCTCATCACCCTGGCGCTCACCCTCGCCGCGACCGCGGTCCACGTCTTCAAGCCGTACGTCCAGCGGATGCTGGGCCACGCCGAGGACTGACGGCGCCGGACGCGCCGTCATCCCGCCGCGCCGGCCGAGGCGACGCCCCGGCCGGCCGCCCGTCGCTAGCCGAAGAACGTCGCCGCGGCCTCGTAGTCCTCGGGCGGGACCGTGCGCAGGTCCTTGACCGCCTCGGCGAGCGGGACGAGCTCGATGCGCGTCCCCTTGAGCGCGGACATGACGCCCCACTTGCGCTCGTGTGCGGCGTCGATCGCCGCCAGCCCGAGGCGGGTGGCGAGCACGCGGTCGAAGGCCGTCGGCGTGCCGCCGCGCTGGATGTGCCCGAGCACCGTCGCGCGCGTCTCGAAGCCGGTGCGCTCCTCGATCTCGCGCTCCAGGAGCTGGCCGATCCCGCCGAGGCGCTCGTGCCCGAACTCGTCCTTCTCGCCGGAGCGGACCTCGAGCGTCCCCTCCTTCGGCACCGCGCCCTCGGCGACGACGACGATCGAGAAGTAGCGCCCGCGCGCGTGGCGGCGGCGGATGAGCCGGCAGACCTCCTCGATGTCGAACGGCTGCTCGGGGATGAGGATGACGTCGGCGCCGCCGGCGAGCCCGGAGTGGAGCGCGATCCAGCCGGCGTGGCGCCCCATCACCTCGAGGATGACGACGCGGTTGTGGCTCTCCGCGGTGGTGTGGAGGCGGTCGATCGCGTCGGTGGCGATCTGGACGGCCGTGTCGAAGCCGAACGTCATGTCGGTGCCGCCGAGGTCGTTGTCGATCGTCTTCGGCACCCCGAGCACCGGCACGCCCGCCTCGTGGAGCTTGTGGGCGGCGCCGAGCGTGTCCTCGCCGCCGATGGCGATGAGGCCGTCGAGGCGCAGCCCCTCCATGTTCTCCTTGATCCTCTCGACCCCGTCCTCGCGCTTGAACGGGTTCGTGCGCGAGGAGCCGAGGATCGTGCCGCCGCGCGGCAGGATGCCGCGCACCGACTCGATGGTGAGCTCCTCGTAGGCCGACTCGAGCGGCCCGCGCCAGCCGTCGCGGAAGCCGATGACGGTGTGGCCGTAGTGGTCGATGGCCTTGCGGACGATCGCGCGGATGACTGCGTTCAGCCCGGGGCAGTCACCGCCGCCGGTGAGCACTCCGATACGCATCGTGCCCGCGAGACTAGCGGCTCGTGACGCGGCGACCGGCGATCGGATACGGGCTCGCGCTGGCGGCGGCCACGATGTGGGCGCTGAACAGCAGCATCTCGCGCGCGCTGCTCGACGACGGCGTCGACGCGCTGCGTCTCGCCCAGCTCCGCGCGACCGGGGCGTGGGCGCTGCTCGTCGTCGCGCTCGCCGTCGGGCGGCGCGAGCTGCTGCGCGTGCGGCGGGCCGACCTGCCCGCGCTCGCCTTCCTCGGCGTCGCCGGCCTCGCGCTCGTCCACGTCACCTACTTCGTCGCGATCGAGCGGCTTCAGATCGGCGTCGCGGTGACGATCCAGTACCTCGCGCCGCTGCTGTTGCTGCTCTGGCTGCGCTTCCGCCACGGCCGCCGGCTCGGGGGCGGGCTGTGGGGCGCGGTCGCCCTGTCGGTGTCCGGCTGCTTCCTCGCCGTGCGCGGCTTCGACGCCGGGGCGCTCGACGCGCTCGGGCTCGTGGCGGCGTTCGGCGCGGCGCTCAGCTTCGCGATCTACCTCGCCGGCGCCGAGCGCGCCGGCCACCGCCTCCAGCCGGTGACGACGCTCGCGTGGGCGCTCGGCTTCGCGGCGGCGGCCTGGGCGCTCGCGCTGCCGTGGTGGCGCTTCCCCTTCGATCAGCTCGGCTCGGCCGAGGCGTGGGCGCTCGCGGCCGGCGTCATCGTCGTCGGGACGCTGCTGCCGTTCGCGGCGATGCTCGCCGCCGTCCGCCACATCCCGGGCCCGCGGGCGGCGATCGTCGCCACGCTCGAGCCGGTGCTCTCGGCCGTCTTCGCCTGGCTGCTCCACGACGAGGGCCTCGCCGCGATCCAGCTCGCCGGCGGCGCGCTCGTGCTCGCCGCGGTCGTCTGGGTGCAGGCCCGGCCCGCCGACCCGGACGTCGAGTACGCGCCGCTCCGGGAGGCCCGCTGAGGGCTGCTGCAGGCGGGAGGCCGAGGCGTAAGAATGCGCGGCGCCCCCATGACCGTCCGCCTGCTCGCCTGCCTGCTGGTCGCCGCCCTGGTGGCGGCGGGGTGCGGCGACGAGGAGACGCGGACCGACACGGGCGGGGGCGACGCGCTCACCGTCTACTCGAGCTTCCCGCTCTCGGCGGGCGACCAGCGCGGCGAGGCGGCCGCGCTCGTGGAGGGCATCGAGCTCGCGCTCGCCGAGCGCGGGGGCGAGGCCGGCGGCTTCCGCGTCGAGCACCGCTCGCTCGACAACAGCTCCGCCGAGGAGGGCGGGCTCACCCCGGAGCTCGAGGCGGCGAACGCGCGCACCGCCGCGCAGGACGAGACGGCCGTCGCCTACATCGGCGGCATCTCGTTCGCCGCGGCGGCGATCTCGATCCCGATCCTCAACGAGGCCGGGATCGTCCAGGTCTCCCCGGGCACCGGCTACTCGGGCCTCACGCGCCGGACGGCGGTCTCGCAGCCGGGCGAGCCGGAGAAGTACTACCCGACCGGCGAGCGCAACTTCGCGCGCATCGTCCCGCTCGACGTCTACCACGCCGCCGCGCTCGCCGGCGTCATGGAGGACGCGGGCTGCGCGAGCGCCTTCCTCGCCGCCGAGGAGGAGGTCGCGAGCCGCGCGCTCGCCCACGCGCTCCGCGACGACCTGCGCCGGCGCGGGGTGGCGATCGCCGGGGAGGAGGCCTTCGACGGCGCGCAGGTCGGCGACGTCGCCGCCGCTGCCGCGGAGGCGCGGCCCGGCTGCGTCGCGCTCGTGACGCGCGCGCCCGCCGCGGCCGTGGCGGCGTACGAGGCGCTCGGCGAGGCGCTGCCGCGGGCGCGCCTGTTCGGCGCGGAGGGCGCCTGCCGGCCGGCGCTCACGCCGCCGCCGGCGCACCTGGAGGAGTCGCTGCTGCGCCGGATCACCTGCACGGCGTGGGTGCGCGAGCGCCGGTCCTACCCGGACGCCGACGTCGAGCTCGAGGACCCCGTCGCCCTCTACGGGTACGAGGCGATGCGGCTCGTGCTCGACGCGATCGAGCGCGGCGGCGGCGATCGCGACGCCGTCCGGCGGGCGCTGCTGTCGACCGGGGAACGCAAGGGGCCGTTCGGCGAGTACCGCCTCGACGGCCGCGGCGACGCGACGCTCGACACCTTCGCGGTCTACCGGGTCCGCGGCGGGAGACTGCGCCAGACGCGCCTGGTCCAGCCTCCCGGTTGACGTTCATCCGACCGCTCCTGTATGCCTTCCGTGTACGGCGCGGGGGTGTTCACGCACGGCGCCGTGCTCCACCAACGAAGGAGGGACTTTTTCAGTGAGTCGCTTGAAGGCATGGCGCGTGCTCGCGCTGATCGCGAGCCTCGTGCTGGTGCTCGGCGTCGCCGCGTGCGGCGATGACGACGACGACGGCGGTCCGAGCGAGGACGCGGCGAACGCCTCGTTCGACCTCAAGATCGGCGGCGTCTTCCCGCTCACCGGCGACCTGTCGCAGTTCGGCCCGTCGGGCGAGAAGGCGCTCGAGCTGGCCGTCCAGGTGGCGAACGACGCCGCCAAGGAGGCCGGGGCGGACATCACCGTGACCTCGGAGGTCGCGGACGACGAGACCTCGCCGCAGGCCGGCCAGCAGGCGGCCACGCAGCTCGTCTCCAACGGCGCGAACTGCCTCGTCGGCGCCTACGGCTCGGCGGTGACCATCCCGATCGCCGAGGCGGTCGCCTCGCGCCAGAGCGTGCCGCAGATCTCGCCGGCGTCGACGAGCCCGGAGATCACCGAGCTCGACGACAACGGCTTCCTCTTCCGTACGGCGCCGTCCGACGCGCTCCAGGGTGGCGTGCTGGCCGATGCGGTCGAGCAGGAGCTCGGCGGCACGGACTTCACGCTCTCGCTGGCCGCGCGCAACGACCCGTACGGCGAGGGCATCATCCGCGCCTTCCAGCAGGCCTGGGAGGCGAAGGGTGGCAAGGTCACCGGCGATCCGGTGCTCTATGACCCGGAGCAGTCGAGCTTCAACTCCGAGGCCGACCAGATCACCCAGGGCAACCCGGACGCGTACGTGATCATCGACTTCGAGGACCCGTACGCGAAGGTGGGCGCCGCGCTGGCCCGCACGGGCGAGTTCGACGCCAAGCGCCTGTTCACGGCGGACGGCCTCGCGTTCGGCGACGGCATCCCGGACACGATCCCGACGGCGGCGCTCGACGGCGCCCGCGGCTCGCGTCCGGCCACGCCGACCGACACGCCCGCTGCGAACGCGTTCGACAAGCTCTGGGAGGAGAAGGGCGGCGCTGACCGCAACACCTTCGACGCCCAGACGTTCGACGCCGCGATCCTCTGCTTCCTGGCGTCGGTCGCGGCCGGGTCGAACGAGGGCGCGGATATCCGCGACCAGCTCCAGGCCGTCTCGGGCCCGGGCGGGACGAAGTACACCTTCGACCAGCTCGCCGAGGCCGTCGAGGCGCTCCGCAACGGTGAGGACATCGACTACGAGGGTGTCTCCGGCGCGGTCGACTTCGACGACAACGGCGACCCGAGCTCGGCGACCTACGAGCTGTACGCGTACCAGAACGGCAAGCTCGAGGTGACCGACCAGGTCGCGGTCGGCGGCTCGGAGAGCGGCGGCGAGGACGGCGGCTCCTAAGCCGGCTCACCGCCGAGACTCGAGTCTCGAGGGGCCCCGCTTCGGCGGGGCCCCTTGTCGTTGGGGGACGGGGCCCTCGGCGCGCGCAAGGGACGGCACCGCCGTGGTCGATCGAGCACCTATGTGGTGTCCGATCGACCACAGCTCGGCAGGGCGGCTCAGGGGCATCGCGGAGTCGGCGCGCGGTGCTTACGCCACAGCTCACCGTAGTCCGACAGCCCGACGGACGCGCGCCAGTTGGGATCTCGCCGCAGGGGCGGCCGGGCTTGTCGCCCCGGGCCGCTAGTCCTCGTGCGCCTGCTCCCCCTCGACCGCCCCGGCCTCGGCGATCGTCGCCTCGGCCTCGGCCGCCTGGTCGACGCGGGCGCCGCCGCCGAGGTAGAGCTCCGCGACCTTGGGGTCGTGGATGAGGTCGATGCCGCGGCCCTCGAAGCGGTTCTTGCCGAGGTCGAGGACGTAGCCGCGGTGGGACATCGCGAGCGCCCGGCGGGCGTTCTGCTCGACCATCAGCATCGTCACGCCGGTGCTGTTGATCTCCTGCACCTTCTCGAAGATCGCGTCGACGAAGGCGGGGGCGAGGCCGGCGGAGGGCTCGTCGAGCAGGAGCACCTGCGGGTCGGGCATGAGCGCCCGCGCCATCGCGACCATCTGCCGCTCGCCGCCCGACATCGTGCCGGCGGGCTGGCGGCGGCGCTCGCCGAGGCGCGGGAACAGCTCGTACATCGCGGCGATCCGCTCCTGCTTGTCCGTCCCCTTGCGCGCGATCGCGCCCATCTCGAGGTTCTCCTCGACGGTCAGCGTCGGGAAGACGTTGTCGAGCTGCGGCACGTAGCTCATCCCGCGCCGCGTGATCGTGTGCGGCTTCTCCCCGGAGATGTCCTCGCCGTGGAGCTCGATCTTGCCCTCGCGCGGGCGCAGGAGCCCGAAGACCGTCTTGATGAGCGTCGACTTGCCGGCGCCGTTCGGCCCGACGATCGTCACGATCTCGCCGTCGCGGACCTCGATGTCGACGCCGTTGAGGATGTTGACCTCCGGGACGTACCCGGCCACGAGGTTCGTCGTCCGCAGGACGACCTTGCGCTCGCCGGTCGCCTCGGCGCTCACGTGCTCGACCCCCCTTCGTGCGACTCGCCCAGGTAGGCGTCGATGACGCGCTGGTCGCGGCGGACCTCCTCCGGCGGGCCGTCGGCGATGACGCGCCCCTGCGCCATGACGATGACGCGGTCGGAGTGGTTCATCACGACCTCCATGTCGTGCTCGATGAAGAGGAACGTCACGCCGCGCTGCTCGCGCAGCTCCGCCATGTGGTCGAGCAGGCGCCGGCCGAGCGTCGGGTTGACGCCCGCCATCGGCTCGTCCAGCAGCACCATCCGCGGCTCGACCATCAGCGCGCGGGCGAGCTCGAGCAGCTTCCGCTGGCCGCCCGACAGCGTGCCCGCGTAGTCGTCGGCCTTCGTGTGGAGGTTGAACATCTCCAGCAGCTCGCGGGCGCGCTGCTCCACCTCGGCCTCGCGCTTCAGCGACTTGCGCGGGCGCAGGACGATGTTGAGGAGCTTCTCGCCGGGCTGGTTCGGCGCGGCGAGCATCATGTTGTCCATCACCGACATCGCCGCGAGCGCCTTCGTGATCTGGAAGGTCCGCACCATCCCGCGCCGCGCGATGACGTGGGCGGGCTTGCGGAAGATCGACTCGCCGTCGTAGACGACCTCGCCGCCGTCGGCGCGGTAGAAGCCGGTGACCACGTTGAAGCAGGTGGTCTTCCCGGCGCCGTTCGGGCCGATGAGCGCGGTGATCGAGCCGCGCTCGACGTCGAACGTCGCCCCGTCGACGGCGCGCAGGCCGCCGAAGCGCTTCGTCAGGCCCTCGACGCGGAGGATGAGGTCGCGGCCCTCGGCCGGGCGCGCGGGCATCGGGGCGGCGGTCCCGGCCTCAGTCGCCAAGCTGCATCTCCTCTCGCTTGCCGAGGATGCCCTGCGGGCGGAAGCGCATGATGAGGATGAGGATCACCCCGACGATCATGAAGCGCAGCGCCGCCACCTTGTCGCCGGAGAGGGGGAGGTCGACGAAGCGGGTCGCCTCGAGGAGCGTCCAGAGGATGAGCGTGCCGAGCGCGACGCCGAGGTAGCTCGCGAGCCCGCCGAGCACGAGGATCGTGTAGCCGATGAACGTGAACAGCGGCTGGAACGAGTCGGGGTTGAGCTGGATGAGCTGGAGCGCGAGCAGGTGCCCGGCCACCGCGCCGATCGCCGCGGCGAGCGCGAGCGACTGGAGCTTGTAGAGGAAGGGGTTCTTCCCGAGCGCGCGGGCGGCGTCCTCGTCCTCGCGCACCGCGCGGATGACGCGTCCCCACGGCGTGTGCTGCAGCCGCGTGAGCAGGAAGATCAGCAGCATGAAGACGATCCAGGTGAGGATCAGCAGCGGCAGCAGGTCCGGCCGGTCGGACTCCAGCCCGAGGTCGGCGAGGTCCCGGGCGAGCGGGTTGGCGAAGTCGACCCAGGCCGCGTCGAACTGCCGCAGGCCGAGGTTGCCGCCGGTGAGCTCGCGCGCGTTCTGCGCGGTGAAGCGGACGATCTCGGCGAACGCGATCGTCACGATCGCGAAGTAGTCGGCCCGCAGCCGCAGCGACGGCAGGCCGATGAACAGCCCCGCCGCGACGGCGAGCACGACCGAGCCGAGCAGCGCCCAGCCGAAGGGCCAGCCGGCCTCGACGACGAGCACGCCCATCCCGTACGCGCCGATCGCCATGAAGCCCGCCTGGCCGAAGTTGATGACGCCGGTGAAGCCGACGTTGAGCTGCAGGCCGAGCGTGAAGATGCCGTAGATCCCCGCCAGCACGCCGACGGCGATCCAGAAGTCCCACGACGTGAAGATGTCGAAGGAGATCGCGAGCGGGGTGAAGGCGAGCGAGGTCACAGCGTCCGCTCCCGCCCGAACACGCCCTGCGGCCGGAAGATGAGGACGATGATGAGGATCGCGAAGCCGACTGCGGTCTTCCAGCGCGCGTCGATGAGCAGCGTCGACCACTCCTGGCTCAGCCCGAGGATGAGGCCGCCGGCGAGCGCGCCGTAGGCGTTGCCGATGCCGCCGAGGATGACCGAGGCGAACAGCGACAGGAGGATGAAGAAGCCGATGTTCGGCGTGATGACGCCGGTCGCCGCGCCGAGCATGCCGCCCGCGAGCCCGGCCAGGCCGCCCGCGAAGATCCACGTCGCGATGACGATCCGGTCGGTGTCGATGCCCGTCGTCTCGGCGAGCTCGAAGTTGTCCGAGAGCGCGCGCATCTGCTTGCCCAGCGTCGTGTAGCGGAGCATGAGCGCGATGAGCGCGAGCACGGCGAAGCCGATGAGCATGACGACGAGCTCCGTCGTGCCGATCCGCAGGCCGAGGAACTCGATCGTCGAGGTGACGTTGACGTCGAGCCGCTTCACGTCCGGCCCGGCGACGAACTGGATCGCGTTGCGCAGCACGAACGCGAGGCCGATCGTCACGAGCAGGAGCTGGAGCATCCGCGCGCGGGCGTCGCGCATGGGGCGGAAGAGCACCCGCTCGAAGGTCACGCCGAGCGCGGCGGTCGCGACGACGCCGGCGAGCACCCCGATCGCGAACGGGGCGCCGAGCGTCACGCTCACGAGGAAGGCGATGTAGACGCCGAACGTGAGCATGTCGCCGTGGGCGAAGTTGACGAGCCTGAGGATCCCGTAGACGAGCGTCAGCCCGACGGCGCCGAGGGCGAAGTAGGACCCCGAGACGAGGCCGTTGACGGTGCGCTGGCCCCACGCCTGGAGGCCGTAGTCGAGGATGAGCCAGAGCGCGACGAGCGCGATGATGACCAGCGCCGTGCGCCCCGGGCTTGCCCGGACCGCTCGGCTCAGACGCTCGAACGCGGACGGCTCGGTCCGGGCTAGCGTGCCGGCTTCCACGGCGGGGAAGTCTTACAGGTCGGGAGCAGTGCGCGCGGCAATGGTCAGTTGAGTTTCCGTTAAGAAGATCTCAGTGCTCGAGGACCAACCCGAGGAAGCGCTTCGTCCGCTCCTCGCGCGGGTTCTCGAACACCTCCTCCGGCGGTCCCTGCTCGACGATCACGCCCCCGTCGATGAAGGCGACGTGGTCGGCGACCTCGCGCGCGAACCCCATCTCGTGGGTGACGACGATCATCGTCATGCCGTCGCGGGCGAGCCGGCGCATGACGTCGAGCACCTCCTTGACGAGCTCGGGGTCGAGGGCACTCGTCACCTCGTCGAAGAGCATGACGTGCGGGTCCATCGCCAGCGCCCGCGCGATCGCGACGCGCTGCTGCTGGCCGCCCGACAGCCGCTCGGGGTACTCGTGGATCTTGTCGGCGAGCCCGACGCGCGTGAGCAGCTCCTCCGCCCGCCGCGCCGCCTCCTCCCGCGGGCGCTTGAGCACCGTCACCGGCGCGAGCGTGACGTTCTCGAGCACGCTCTTGTGCGGGAAGAGGTTGAACTGCTGGAAGACCATCCCGACGCGCTGGTGGACGAAGCGGAGCTGCTCGCGCCGCGCGTGGGTGATGTCCTGCCCCTCGAGCCAGATGCGCCCGCCGTCGGCGCGCTCGAGCAGGTTGACGCAGCGCAGCAGCGTGCTCTTGCCCGAGCCGCTCGGCCCGATGACGCAGACGACCGAGCCGCGCTCGACCTCCATGTCGATGCCGCGCAGCACGTGCAGGCTGCCGAAGCGCTTGTGCACGCCCTCCAGCCGGACCATCGGCGCCCGGGCCTCGCCGGAAGCCGGGGCCGTCACGGCGCTGCCCTCTGCAGCCGGAGCTGCTGCCGGTTGATCTGGCGGTCGACGATGCGGGCGAGCGGGATCGTCACGACCAGGAACAGGATGGCACCGAGCGTCAGCGCCGACGAGTTGAAGGTGTCCGCCTGGATCTCGCGCCCGACCTTGACGACCTCGACGACGCCGATGACCTGGACGAGCGAGGTGTCCTTCATGAGCGCGATGAAGTCGTTGAGCATCGGCGGGATGACCTTCCGCACCGCCTGGGGGACGATGACGTGCCGCATCTCGGCCGCGTGGCTCATACCGAGCGAGCGCGCGGCCTCGCGCTGGCCGTGCGGCACCGCCTCGATGCCTGCGCGGTAGACCTCGGCGTAGTAGGCGCCGTAGGTGAGCGCGATCGCCAGCACGCCATACCAGAAGATGTCCGGCTTGCCGAACCAGGTCGGCGCCCGCAGCCACTCCGGCAGGAAGTCGAGGAACGGGAAGCTGCCGGAGATGATGAGCACGACGAGCAGCAGCGGGATGCCGCGGAAGGCGTCGATGTAGGCGATCGCCAGCCAGCGCGCCGGGGCGGTCCCCTTCCCGGGGAGCTGGCGGATGAGCGCGAGCACGAGGCCCCAGACGAGGGCGATCGCCGCGCTGATGAGGGCGAGCTGCACGGTCTCCCAGAAGCCCTCCAGCACGATCCCGAAGTTCTCGCGCATGAGGGAGATGTCGAAGTACTGCTCGAAGAAGACGTCCATCGTCGTCGCTCCTTGTCACGACGGCGAGAGGGCGCCCCGGCGGGCGCCCTCTCGATCCGTCGTCTCGCGCCGGCCGTCGCTCAGCCGCCGCTCCCGCTCTGGAGGATCTCCGCCGGCGGGTCCGCTTCGAACCACTTCCGGAAGATCTCCTCGTAGGTTCCGTCCTGCTTGATCTCCGCGAGCGCCCGGTTGACCGCGTCGCGCAGCGCGGTCGACTCCTTCGCGAAGGCGAAGCCGTACTGCTCGTCGGTCTGGATCGTCTCGACGACCTTCACGTCCCCGGTCTCGACCTCGGCCCGCTTCGCGACGGGGAAGTCGATGATCGCGGCGACGATCTGGCCCGCCTGGAGGGCCTGGAAGGCGTCGTCGACGACGTCGTAGGTGCGGACGTCGGCGGCGTCGATCTCGTTCTGCGCGTACTCGGCGCCGGTCGTGCCGAGCTGGGCGCCGATCACCTCGCCCTCGAGGTCGGCGACCGACTGGATGTCGGAGTCGGCCGGCACGACGACGGACTGGTCGGCGTTGAAGTACGGGTCGGAGAAGTCGACCGTCCGCTTGCGCTCCTCGGTGATCGTCGTCGCCGAGGCGACCATGTCGAAGCGACCCTGCGCGAGGTTGCGGAAGATCGTGTCGAACGGCGTCTTGACGATCTTCACCTCGAGCCCGAGTCGCTCGGCGATCGCGTTCACCATGTCGATGTCGAAGCCCTCGTAATCGGGCTCGCGCCCGAACTCGAACGGCTCGTACGGGATGTCCGATCCGACCGTGAGGACGCCCGCCTCGATCGTGTCGAACTGCTGGGCCTGGGTCGCGCCGTTCGTCTGCGTGGCCCCGTCGTCGTCATCGTCGTCGCCGCACGCCGCGAGCGCCAGCGCGCAGACGAGGGCGAGCAACGCGACGACGAGCAAGCTCCTCCGCTTCTCGCGCATCAGTGCCTCCATGGTCGAATTCCGGGGCGCGAGCCTACACCCAGTCAGCGACCGGTCGCCGCACGCAGCGCGGGCTCGAGCTCGGGGTGGTGGAAGCGATACCCGAGCTCGGCGAGCCGCCGGGGGACCATCCGCACCCCGGTGGTGACGATCGTCGCCATCTCGCCGTAGAGGACGCGGAGGGCGAGCGCCGGCACCGGCAGGACGGCCGGGCGGCCGAGCACCCGGCCGAGCGTCCGCGACAGGTCGCGGTTCGTCACCGGCTCGGGCGCGGCGACGTTCACCGGGCCCTCGGCGCGCTCGTCGCCGAGGCAGAGGAGGAGCGCGCCGACGACGTCGTCGAGGTGGACCCAGGGGACGTACTGACGTCCGCCGGCGACCGGGCCGCCGAGCCCGAGGCGGAAGGGCGGCAGCATCTTCGCGAGCGCCCCGCCGCTGGGGGAGAGGACGACCCCGGTGCGGGTGCAGGCCACGCGCAGGCCGAGCTCGGCGGCCTTGCGCGCCTCCGCCTCCCAGGCGGCGGCGACGGAGGCGAGGAAGCCCGGGCCGGGCGGGGCGGACTCGTCGACGCGCTCGTCGCCGCGCGGGCCGTAGTAGCCGCTCGCCGACTGGGAGACGAGCACGCGCGGGCGGGGCTCGGCCGCGGCGATCCCCGCGACGAGGTTGCGCGTCCCCTCGACGCGGGAGCTGCGGATCGCCTCCTTCGCCCGGCGGGTCCAGCGCTGCGCGACCGGCGCGCCGGCGAGGTGGACGACCGCGTCGGCGCCGGCGAACGCCTGGACGGGCGCGGGCTCGGCCTCCGGCCGCCGCCACTCGACGACCGCCGTCCCGGGCGGCAGCGCCCGCGTCGCCCGCTCGGCGTCGCGGCCGAGCGCGACGACCTCGTCGCCGCGATCGAGCAGTGCGCCGACGAGCGCCCGCCCGATCGTCCCCGTCGCCCCTGTGACCGCGACGCGCATCCTGCTTCGCTGCGTTCCCGCCGTCCCGCCCGGAAGAACGTCCAGCAACCGCCCCTATAGGGGCCACTGTTGGACGTTCTCGTGGCGGCCCCGTCGAGAACGTCCAGCAGCAGACCCTATGGGGGCCAGTGTTGGACGTCCTTCGCGCTCAGGCGCTCTGGCGGACCGCCTCGCTCTCGCGCTCGCGCTGGGCCTCGCGCGCGACGGCGGCCGCCACGGCGGGGGCGACGTCGCGGTTGAAGACCGAGGGGATGATGTAGTCGGGCGAGAGCTCCTCCTGCCCCACGACGCTCGCGATGCCGTAGGCCGCGGCGACCTTCATCTCCTCGGTGATCTTGCGCGCGCCGGCGTCGAAGACGCCGCGGAAGATCCCCGGGAAGGCGAGGACGTTGTTGATCTGGTTCGGGTAGTCGGAGCGGCCGGTCGCCATGACGCTCACGTACGGCGCCGCCTCCTCCGGCCGGACCTCGGGGTCGGGGTTCGCCATCGCGAACACGAACGGGTCCGGGTTCATCTTCTTGAGGTCCTCGGCCTTGATGATCCCCGGGCCGGAGAGGCCGATGAAGAGGTCGGTGCCCTCGAGGATGTCCGAGGGCGAGCCGTCGCGCCGCTCCGGGTTGGTGTGCTCGGCCAGCCACTTCTTCGGCGCGTTCATCGTCCCGTCCTCGTAGTCGGGGCGGCCGGTGTGGATCGCGCCGTGGCGGTCGCAGGCGACGAGCGACTTCACGCCCGCGTTCATGAGGATCTTCGCGACGGCGACGCCCGCGGCGCCGGCGCCCGCCATCGACACGTGCAGGTCCTCGAGCACGCGGCCGGTGAGGCGGCACGCGTTGAGCAGCGCGGCGAGCACGACGATCGCGGTGCCGTGCTGGTCGTCGTGGAAGACGGGGATGTCGAGCTCCTCGATGAGCCGGTTCTCGATCTCGAAGCAGCGCGGCGAGGAGATGTCCTCGAGGTTGATGCCGCCGAAGGTGGGGGCGATCCGCTTGACGGTCTCGACGATCTCGTCGGTGTCCTTCGTGTCGAGGCAGATCGGGAAGGCGTCGACGCCGCCGAACTCCTTGAAGAGCATCGCCTTGCCCTCCATGACCGGCATCGCCGCCTCCGGCCCGATGTCGCCGAGGCCGAGCACCGCCGAGCCGTCGCTGACGACCGCGACGGTGTTCTTCTTGATCGTGTACTCCCAGGCCTTCTCCCGGTCGCGCGCGATCTCCATGCAGACGCGCGCGACGCCGGGCGTGTAGGCCATCGCGAGGTCCTCGCGCGTCCGCAGCGGCGCGCCGAGCGCGGTGTGGATCTTGCCGCCGCGGTGGAGCTCGAAGGTGCGGTCGGTGACCTCGATGAGCTTCGTCCCCTCGACCTGCTCGACGGCGCGGACGATGTCGGCCCAGTGGTCGAGGTCGTGGCAGAAGACGGTGATCTCGCGCAGGAGCTCGCCCTCGCCCGGCTCGATGATGTCGATCGCCCCGATGTTGCCGCCGGCCTCGCCGATCGCGCCGGCGAGGATGCCGAGCATGCCGGGACGATTCTCGATCTCGACCCTGAGGGTCATCGAGTACTGGGCGCTCGGCGTGATGGGCGAGGTGCTCATGCGGGGGCGAGAATCATAGGAGGCTCGTTACGCTGCGCCCGGTGAGCAGCGAGAGCCGGGAGATCTTCCTCATCGACGGGAACAGCCTCGCCTACCGGGCGTTCTTCGCGCTCCCGGAGACGATCGCGACCTCGCGCGGGTTCCCGACGAACGCGATCTTCGGCTTCGCGTCGATGCTCGTGAAGATCCTCACCGAGTACGGCCCGAAGCCGACGCTGGTCTGCTGGGACGCCGGCATGTCGGGCCGCGACGAGGCCTACGCCGAGTACAAGGCGACCCGCCGCGAGCGCCCCGACCTGCTGCGCGAGCAGTGGCCGCACCTCGCGCCGCTCGTGGAGGCGTTCGGCTACGCGAACGTGCGGGTCGAGGGCTACGAGGCCGACGACGTCATCGCGACGCTCGCGAAGCAGGCGCGGGAGAAGGGGTACGAGGTCATGGTCGTGACCGGCGACCGCGACACCTTCCAGCTCATCGAGGACGGCGTCCGCGTCATGGCGACGAGCCGCGGCATCACCGACACGAAGATCTACGACCGCCAGGCGGTCATCGACCGCTACGGCATCCCGCCGGAGCTCATCCCCGACTTCTACGGGCTCAAGGGCGACACCTCCGACAACATCCCGGGCGTCCCCGGCATCGGCGACAAGACCGCCGCCCAGCTCCTGCAGCGCTTCGGGAGCCTCGAGGGGGTGCTCGAGTCGATCGACCAGATCTCCGGCGCCAAGCGTCAGGAGAACCTCCGCAACCACGCCGAGGACGCGCGCATCTCCAAGCAGCTCGCCACCGCGAAGCGCGACGTGCCCGTCGACATCGACCTCGACGAGGTCGTCGCGCGCGAGCCGGACCGCTCGCGGCTGCGCGAGGTCTTCCGCGAGTTCGAGCTGCGCGAGCCGCTCCGCCGGCTGGAGGAGGCGCTCGGCGACGGCGAGACGGCCGCCCCGCGGGAGGCCCCCGAGCACGTGCTCGAGCTGCGCGGCCGCGAGGTCGCCCCGGCCGAGCTCGCCTCCCTCGGCGACGCCCCCGCCGCGCTCGCCGCCGGCCGCATCGCCCCGGAGGCGAAGGACGGCGAGCAGCTCGAGCTCGCCGCGGCCGCCGAGCGCCCGCCGCTGCGCTTCGCCGCGTACGCGGGCGGGGAGGAGGTGCTCGTCGGCGAGGCGGAGACGCTCCCCGCGCTCATGCTCGCCTGGGGCGAGCGCCCGGTCATCGCCCACGACTGGAAGTCGATCGCCGCCGCCGAGGAGGCGTGCCCGGCGCCGACGCTGGAGCACGACACGATGGTCGCGGCCTACCTCATCGACCCGGCGCGGCGCGGCTACCCGCTCGAGGAGCTCGCCGAGGCCGAGGGGCTCGCCGCGCGGGTCGAGGGCGCCGACGGGCTGGCGGCCGACGCGGCGGTCGTCTGGGAGCTCGCCGAGCGCCAGCGCGCGCGGCTGGAGGAGGACGGGCTCACGCGGCTGTTCCGCGAGGTCGAGCTCCCGCTCGTCGACGTCCTTGTCCAGGTCGAGCGCGCCGGGATCAAGCTCGACACCGCCCGCCTCGCCGAGATCCGCGAGAAGGTCGTCGCCCGCACGCTCGAGCTGGAGCGCGAGATCCACGAGCTCGCCGGGGAGGAGTTCACGATCGGCTCGCCGCAGCAGCTCGGCCACATCCTCTTCGACAAGCTCGGGCTGTCGCGCAAGCGGCGCGGGAAGACCGGCTACTCGACCGACGCCCGCGTGCTGCAGGCGATCCGCAACGAGCACCCGATCGTGCCGAAGGTCGAGGCCTGGCGCGAGCTGTCGAAGCTCACGAGCACCTACCTCGACGCGCTCCCGCAGCTCGTCGACGAGCGCAGCCGCCTCCACACGACCTTCAGCCAGGTCGGCGCGGTCACCGGCCGCCTCTCCTCGACGAACCCGAACCTCCAGAACATCCCGATCCGCACGGAGCTGGGGCGCGAGATCCGCTCCTGCTTCGTCGCCGAGGAGGGCTGCCGGCTCATCTCCGCCGACTACTCGCAGGTCGAGCTGCGCGTGCTCGCCCACATCGCCGGCGAGGAGGCGCTGAAGGAGATCTTCCGCCGCGGCGAGGACGTCCACACCGCGACGGCGGAGCAGATCCTCGGCGGCGAGGTCGACGAGGGCACCCGCTCGAAGGCGAAGATGGTCAACTACGGGATCGTCTACGGGCTGTCGGCCTACGGGCTGGCCGATCGCCTCCAGATCCCGCAGGAGGAGGCGCAGCAGTTCATCGACGCCTACCTCGAGCGCTTCCCGCAGGTGAAGCGCTTCATCGACGAGACGATCGCGTTCGCGCGCGAGGAGGGCTACGTCCGGACGCTCTTCGGCCGGCTGCGGCGGATCCCCGAGCTGCGCTCGCGCCAGTACCAGGTGCGCTCGCTCGGCGAGCGGCTCGCGGTCAACACCGTCATCCAGGGGACGGCCGCCGACATCATCAAGGTCGCGATGGTCCGCTGCCACCGGGCGCTCGCCGAGGCGGGGCTGAAGACCCAGCTCGTCCTCCAGATCCACGACGAGCTCCTCTTCGAGGCGCCCGAGGACGAGGTCGAGCGGGCCTCGGAGATCGTCCGGCGCGAGATGGTGGCGGCCTACGACCTCGACCCGCCGCTCGTGGTGGACCTCGGGGCGGGCCCGAACTGGCTGGCGGCCAAGTGACCGACGCCGACGCCCTCCTCGGCGCCGCCCGCCGCCCGCTGATCGTCGGCATCGGCGGGGGAGGGGACGTCGCCGGCGCGTTCGCCACCGCGGAGGCCTGCCGCCGCTACCACGGCGCCGAGCCGCGCCTCGGCGGCGTGGCCTGGGAGCGGCGCGTCCACGACCCCGTGCCCGGCCCGCGGGCGGCGGCGGAGATCGAGGGGGTCGTCGAGCGGATGGCGCCCGCCGCGCTGCTCGCCGGGCCGGAGACGCGCATCCGCGACGGTGTCCGCTTCGCCGAGGCGCACATGGCCGAGTTCCTCGGCGACCCGGTCCTGCTCGTCGACATCCTCGACGGGCCGCAGGCGATCGCCGACGGGCTCGCCGCCGCGGTCCGCCACATGGACTGCGACCTCGTCGTCTTCTGCGACGTCGGCGGCGACGCGCTCGGCCACGGTGACGAGCCGGGGCTCGCCAGCCCGCTGTGCGACGCGGTCATGCTCGCCGCCGCGCAGCGGCTCGGCCGCCGCGGCGTGCCGGTGCTCGGCGCGATCTTCGGGATCGGCTGCGACGGCGAGCTGACCCCGGACGAGGTGCTCGAGCGGATCGCCGAGGTCGCCGCCGCCGGCGGGCTGGCGGGCATCCGCGGGCTGACCGCGCCGGTCGCGCGCCGGCTCGAGGAGGCGGTCGCGGTCGTCCCCACCGAGGCGAGCGCGCTCGCGGTGCGCGCCTTCCGCGGCGAGACCGGCGAGGTGACGATCCGCGGCGGGCTGCGGACGGTGAACCTCACGCCGCTCGCCGCGCTCACCGTCTTCTTCGACGTCGACGCGGCGCTCTCGTCGGCGGCGCGGCTCGCGCGGGCGGTGCTCGACGCGGGCTCGCTCGAGGAGGCGAACGACGTCCTCCACGCCCACGGGGTGCGGACCGAGCTGGACTTCGAGCGGGAGATGGCCGAGCGGGGGCTGGAGGGCGACTGATGGACCGCACGGGGGTCGCCGTCCTCGCCGTCGTCGCGGCGGGCGGGCTCGTGGGCCTGCAGGCGCCGGTCAACGCCGGCCTGGGGCGGGGCATCGGCGCGTTCCCCGCCGCGGCGGTGAGCTTCGTCGTCGGGCTCGCGGCGCTGCTCGTGATCGTCGCCGTGCTCGGTCAGCTCGGCAACATGGCCAAGGCGCCGAGCCAGCCCTGGTACTACCTGCTCGGCGGGCTCATGGGCGCCGTGTACGTGACGACGGCGCTCGTGACGGTGAAGACGCTCGGCGCCGGCGGCATCACCGCCGCGACGATCGCCGGCCAGCTCGGCGCCTCGCTGCTCATCGACCGCCTCGGCGTCTTCGGCCTCGCCGAGCGCCCGATCACGCCCGGCCGGCTGCTCGGGGTCGCCCTGCTCGCCGCGGGCGTGTACTTCATCGTGCGCGAGTAGCGCGACCCCCCGCGCGGGCGCGCGGGGGTCGGGTAGGCTCGCCCCGTGGCAGGGGGTCGCACGCGCAGGCGGCGCCTCGCCGGCGCCGCCGTCGCCGCGCTCGCGGCGTCCGCGCCCTGGGCGGCGCCCGCGGGCGCGGTCCCGGCCTGCCCGGACGCGCCGCAGCCGCGCGTCCTCGCCGACCGGCAGGGCTCGCTCGAGGCCGTCGCGGTCGGCGGCGCCGGCCGGATCTACTACTCGGCGACCGACTTCAAGGCGGTCATGCGCATCGACGCGCCGGGCGAGGCGCCGCAGGCCGTCGCCGGCGCGATCGAGGCGCCCGGCGGGATCGTCGTCGAGGACGACGGCTCGCTCGTGGTGACCGAGGGCGACAGCCTCCTCAACGGCGTGCTCGGCAACCTCGTCGGGCTGGCGCGGCTGTGGCGGCTCGAACCCGCGACGGGCCGGCGGACGCTCATCGCCGAGGGGCTCGGGATGGGCAACGGGCTTGCGCGCGGGCCCGACGGGACCTTCTACGCCTCCAACGACCTGGGGCTGGCGCTCGACCGCATCCGCGGCTCGCGCGTCGAGCGCTGGGCGACCGTGCTGTCGGCCAACGGCCTCGCCGTCGGCCCCTCCGGCCACTGGCTCTACGCCGCCCAGGCGTTCGCGCCGGCCGCGATCGTCCGCATCCGCCTCGACGACCCGCGCGACGTGGCGACCTGGGCGCGGCCCGGCCTGCCCGACATCGCCGCCGGTCTCGACGGGATGACGATCGACGCCGCCGGGCGCCTCTACGTCGCGGCGAACCTCGCCGGCGAGGTCTGGCGCGTCGACCGCGACCGCTCGATCTGCGCGCTCGCGCGCGGCCTCGGGCAGCCGAGCGCCGTCGCGCTGCGCGGCGACGACGCGATCGTCGTCGGCTTCGGCGGGCAGGTCGTCGAGCTGCCGGGCGCCGTGCCCTAGCGCGAGAACGTCCATGGGTGGCCCCCATAGGGGCCAGTGCGGGACGTTCTCGTTGCGCGGTCAGGCCGCCGCGGCGGCGACGTCGCCGCGCTCGCCGGCCGGGGTGCGCGGCGGCGCGGCGGCGAACGACGGCGGCGCGATGTTGAGGTAGTGGCCGAACGACCAGCGGACGAAGCGCTCGTTGCTCATCGCCTTGATGAGCGGCCCGAGCAGGCGCGGCGGCACCTTCGGGATGAGCCGCTGGGTGCGCAGCATCCAGCGGAACTTCCACTCGTGCTCGGCGCCGAAGCGGTGGTAGCCGTCGAGCGCCTCCTCCTTCGTCCGCCGCCCCTCGACGACCGCGCGCAGCTCCCGTCCGCAGGCGAGCCCGAAGTAGAAGGCGGTGCGGATGCCCTCGGCGGTCAGCGGCAGGCAGTGGCCGGCCGAGTCGCCGACGAAGAAGACCCCGTCCTCGGTCGCCGGGCGGAGCTTGTGCGGGATCCAGTTCCCCTGGTAGCCGACCGGCTCGCGGCCGAGGTCGTGGGCGAGCTTGACGGTGTTGTCCTTGACGTGGAAGCGCGGGTCGAACGAGCCGACGCCGACGCGCACTTCGTCGCGCGCGGGGAAGCTCCAGGCGTAGCCGGCGGGCACGTAGCGGCGGTCGATCCAGATCTCCATGTCCGCGCCCTCGCCGGGCGGGTGGACCTCCAGCCCGCGCGAGAGCGGCGCGTCCGGCGGTTGGTAGCCCTCCCTGGCGAGCACGCGCCGCCAGCCGAGCGCGTCGACGATGAGCGGCGCGGTGAGGTCGCCGCGGTCGGTGTGGACGACGTTCCCGGTCCGCCCGTCGACCTTCGCGATCTCGAACTCGGCGTCGTTCTGGTCGTCGAGCAGCTCGCAGAGCTGCGGGTAGTCGAAGGTCGAGAACGTCCACGGCAACCGGTAGCGGCCGCTGCCGTGGGGGGTGCGGATGACGAGGTCGCGGAAGGTCTGGCGGATCGAGTCGCGCAGGCCGAGGTGCTCGAGCCACTCGGTCGGCGCCGCGCAGGCCGAGGTCTGGCGCTCGCCGATCTCGTAGCGGTCGATCACGAGCACGCGCGCGCCCGAGCCGGCGAGCTCACGCGCGACGGTGAGCCCGGCGAAGCTGGCGCCGCAGATGAGGACGTCGGCGTCGCGGTTGAGGGGGGTGCGCTCGGCGCCCCGCTTGGTCCGGCGACGTGGCATGGCCGCACAGGGTAAAGGCAACGGCCGGAGGTCGCGCGCGAAGAGCCCGGCGGGCCGGTATGCCGCGGCGCCGCCGGCGCGCTATCTTCCTTCCCGTGCCGGATACCGAGACCATCACCCCTGCCGCAAAGCCCGTCGAGGGCTCCGACGGTCTGCTCGTCGAGATCGACGGCCAGATCGTCCCCAATTACGACGCGACCATCGTCCCCTTCGAGGAGGGGGACGTCGTCACCGGGCACGTCGTCCGCATCGACAAGGATGAGGTGCTCGTCGACATCGGCTACAAGTCCGAGGGGGTCATCCCCGCCAGCGAGCTCTCGATCCGCAAGTCGGCGGTCCCCGAGGAGGAGGTGGAGCTCGGCGAGGAGGTCGACGCGCTCGTCCTCACCAAGGAGGACCAGGACGGCCGCCTGATCCTCTCCAAGAAGCGCGCCCGCTTCGAGAAGGCGTGGCGGCGCATCGAGGCCGCCGCCGAGTCGGGCGAGCCGGTGGAGGGCACCGTCATCGAGGTCGTCAAGGGCGGCCTCATCATCGACCTCGGCGTCCGCGGCTTCCTGCCCGCCTCGCTCGTCGACATCCGGCGCGTGCAGAACCTCGAGGAGTTCCTCGGCCAGAAGATCGAGTGCAAGGTCATCGAGCTCAACCGCTCGCGCAACAACGTCGTGCTGTCGCGCCGGGCGGTGCTCGAGGAGGAGCGCAAGGAGGTTCGCCAGCAGATCCTCGACCGGCTCCAGCCGGGCCAGATCGTCGAGGGCGCGATCTCGAACATCGTCGACTTCGGCGCCTTCGTCGACCTCGACGGCATCGACGGCCTCATCCACATCTCCGAGCTGTCCTGGAGCCACGTCAACCACCCGTCCGAGGTGCTCTCGATCGGCGACGTCGTGCCGGTCAAGGTGCTCGACATCGACCGCGAGCGCCAGCGCATCTCGCTCGGCCTCAAGCAGACGCAGGAGGACCCGTGGCAGCGGGTCGTCGACACCTACCACGTCGGCGACGAGCTCGAGGGCAAGGTCACGAAGGTCGTGACGTTCGGCGCCTTCGTGGAGATCCTCGACGGCGTCGAGGGCCTCGTCCACATCTCCGAGCTCGCCAACCACCACGTCGAGAACCCGCGCGAGATCGTCTCGCCGGGCGACGAGGTGCGGGTCCGCATCCTCGAGATCGACTCCGAGCGGCGCCGGCTCTCGCTCAGCCTCAAGCGGACGGGCGACTACGAGCCGCGGCGCAGCTCCGGGCCGAGCGCCGAGATCAGCGGCCTGCAGGACGTCCAGGACCTCGACCTGTCGGACGACGTCTTCCAGGGCGAGCAGGCGTCCGGGCCTGCCGAGGACGAGTAGCCGGCCCCGCGCCGTGGCGATTCCGTTCGTCGGCCTGACGGGCGGGATGGGCGCGGGCAAGTCCGAGGCGCTGAGGGCGCTCGAGCGCCTGGGCGCGGCGACGCTCTCCAGCGACGCCGTCGTCCACGAGCTCTACGAGTCCGACGAGGTCCGGGACCTGCTCGTCGAGCGGCTCGGGCCCGGCGTCGCGCCGGGCGGCCGGGTCGACCGCGGCCTGGTCGCCGAGGCGGTCTTCGCCGACCCCGAGCTGCGCGCCTGGCTGGAGGGCATCATCTGGCCGCGCGTGGGCGCGCGGATCGCCGAGTGGCGCGCCGAGCTGGAGCGGCGGCCGCAGCCCCCGCGCGCGGCCGTCGTCGAGGTGCCGCTGCTGTTCGAGTCGGGGATGGAGGCGGGCTTCGACCACACGATCGCGGTCGTCGCCGACGACGAGATCCGGCTGCGGCGGACGGCCGAGCGCGACCACGCGGCGCTCGCCGAGCGCGAGGCCCGCCAGCTCTCCCAGGAGGAGAAGGCTCGCCGCGCGGACTTCACGGTCCGCAACGACGGGACGATCTCCGAGTTGGAAGAGGAGTTGTCCCGCGTCCTTGCTTCCATAGACGAGTGACCTCGCCGACCATGGCCGGAGCACGCCGGCGCGCCGCCACGCGGTCGCGCGCCCGGCGGAGGAGGCGCGCGGTCCGGCGCCGCCGCCGGATCGCCGCGCTCGTCGTGGCCGCCGTCGTCGGCGCGGGCGCGGCCGGCCTGGCGGGCATCGGCCCGCTCGGCGACGCGGTGCGCGAGCTCACGCTCCCGCTCCGCCACGACGACATCATCCGCCAGCAGGCCGAGGCGAAGGACCTCGATCCGGCGCTGATCGCGGCGATCATCTACCAGGAGTCCCGCTTCCGCGACCAGACCTCGGAGGCGGGGGCGAAGGGGCTGATGCAGATCCTCCCCGACACCGCGCTCTTCATCGCGCGCAAGAGCGGCGGGACGGAGTTCGAGCTGCGCGACCTCGCCGACCCGGACATCAACATCCGCTACGGCTCCTGGTACCTCCGCTACCTGCTCGACCGCCACGACGGCGACGTCGCGCTCGCGGTCGCCGCCTACAACGCGGGGGAGGGGAACGTCGAGCGCTGGGTCCGCGAGGCGGGCGGGCCCGAGCACTTCGACCCCGACGAGGACATCCCGTTCCCCGAGACGCGCGCCTACGTCGCCGAGGTGCTCGAGCGGGCGGAGGAGTACCGCCGCCACTACAAGGAGGAGCTCGGCCTGTAGGAGGGGGTCAATTGGCTGGGGGTCAGTTGGCCGACGGCGCGTCTCAGCCCCCGACCGCGGCCTCCCAGCGGGCGTACGCCTCCTCGACGGCGCGCTTGGCCTCGGCGTGGCGGGCGCTGTTGCGCTCCATGAGGTCCGGCGTCGCCCAGGCGCCGGGGTCGGAGAGCTCGTCCTCGAGCGCGCGCAGCGCCGCCTCGGCCTCCTCGATCTCGCGCTCGAGCCGCTCGATCTCGCGCTTGCGGTTCTTCGACAGCCCGCCCGGGCGCTTGCCGTCGCGGCGGCCGGCCGCCTTGCCGTCGCGCCTCGCCGCCTTCCCGTCGGCGGCCTCGGCGGCCTGCCGCTCGGCCGCCTTGCGCTCCTCGCGGAGGCGCGCGTAGTCGGCCCAGCCGCCGTGGTAGGTGCGCAGCGTCCCGTCCTCGATCGCGATCGTCCGCGTGCCGACCGCGTCGAGCAGCGCGCGGTCGTGGGAGACGAGCAGGACGGCGCCCTCGAAGGCGCGCAGCGCGTCCTCCAGTGCCTCGCGCGACTCGAGGTCGAGGTGGTTCGTCGGCTCGTCGAGGACGAGCACGTTCGCGCCGGAGGCGACGAGGATCGCGAGCGACAGCCGCTGGCGCTCGCCGCCCGACAGCCCGGCGAGCGGCTTCTCGGCCTCGTCGCCGGAGAAGAGGAACCGCCCGAGCAGCGCCCGCGCCTTGTTCGGCGTGAGCCCGGTCGCGCGCTGGGTCGCCTCGAGCACCGTGCCGTCGCCGCGCAGCTCGTCGGCGTGCTGGGAGAGGTAGCCGATCTTCACGTTGTGGCCGCGGCGGAGCTTGCCGCCGTCGAGCTCGCGCCGGCCGACGAGCGTCTCCACGAGCGTCGTCTTGCCGCTGCCGTTGTCGCCGACGAGCGTGACGTGCTCGCCGCGTTCGAGCCACAGCTCGCCGCCGGAGATGAGCGTGCGGTCGCCGGCGCGCAGCACGGCGTCCTCGAGCTCGAGCACGACGCGGCCGGTGCGCTCCGCCTTGCCGAAGCTGAAGCCGAGCGTGCGGTCGTCGCGCGGCTCGCGCTCGATCCGCTCCATCTTCTCGAGCTTCTTGATCCGCGACTGGACCTGGCGCGCCTTCGTCGCCTTGTAGCGGAAGCGCTCGATGAAGCGCTCCATCCGCGCGATCTCGCGCTGCTGCTTCTCGATCGCCCGCCCGAGCGCGATCTCGCGCGCGGCGCTCTCCTTCCGCCAGGCGGCCCAGGTGCCGGGGAAGAAGCGGGCGCGGCCGGCCTCGAGCTCGAGCACCGAGGTGCCGACCGCCTCGAGGAACCAGCGGTCGTGGGCGACGAGGATGACGGCGGCGTCGATCGAGAGGAGGTGCTGCTCGAGCCACTCGAGCGAGGCGATGTCGAGGTGGTTCGTCGGCTCGTCGAGCAGCAGCAGGTCCGGGTCGCCGGCGAGCGCGCGGGCGAGCGAGCCGCGCGTGAGCTCGCCGCCGGAGAAGGTGCGCAGCGGACGGTCGAGGTCCTCGTCGCGGAAGCCGAGGCCGTGGACGGCCGCGAGCGCCTTGGCGCGCCAGCCGTAGCCGCCCGCGTGCTCGAGGCGGGTCTGGGCGCGGGCGTAGCGGTCGAGGATCGCCGCGTCGTCGGGGCGCCTGGCCATCTCCTCCTCGAGGCGGGCGAGCTCGGCCTCGAGCGCGACGAGGTCCTGGCAGCCGGAGAGGACGTAGTCGCGCAGCGTGAGGTCGCGCTCGCGCGGCGGGCGCTGGTCGTGGAGGGCGACCCGCGCGCCCTTCTCGATGTGGAGCTCGCCGCCGTCGATGCTCGTCTGCCCGGCGATCATCCGCAGCAGCGTCGTCTTGCCGGCGCCGTTGCGGCCGGCGAGCGTCATCCGGTCGCCGCGCTCCAGCTTGAAGGAGACGCCGCGCAACAGCGGCTCGCCCGCCATGTCCTTGTCGAGCCCGGCTGCGATGACGACGGCCATACGGCCGAGGGATGGTAGGACGCCCCGCCCTGCACGAGAACGTCCAGCGCTGGCCCCTATAGGGTCCATCCCGGGACGTTCTTCCTGCGGGCCCGTCTAGGACGCGAGAACGTCCCGCGCCATACCCCATAGGGTCCATCCCTGGACGTTCTCGCTCCGTAGGGTCCATCCCTGGACGTTCTCGCTGCGGGCGCCGCTACGCTGACCTCAGCGTGCCCGAGTTCCGCGTCAACCCCGCCTACCAGCCGATCGCCGACCAGGCGAAGGCGCGCGACGAGCTCGCCGAGGGCATCCGCGCCGGGGACCGGATGCAGACGCTGCTCGGCGTCACCGGCTCGGGCAAGACGGCGACGATGGCGTTCACGATCGAGGCCGTCCAGCGGCCGACGCTCGTCATCGCCCACAACAAGACGCTCGCGGCGCAGCTCTGCAACGAGTTCCGCGAGTTCTTCCCCGACAACGCCGTCGAGTACTTCGTCTCGTACTACGACTACTACCAGCCCGAGGCGTACGTCCCGAGCCAGGACCTCTACATCGAGAAGGATGCCTCGATCAACGAGGAGATCGAGCGGCTCCGCCACTCGGCGACGGCCGCGCTCCAGGCCCGGCGTGACGTCATCGTCGTGGCGAGCGTCTCCTGCCTCTTCGGCCTGGGCTCACCGGAGGCCTACGACCGGATGATGCTCACGCTCGCCCGCGGCCAGGAGGTCGACCGGGACGCGGTGCTGCGCAAGCTCGTCGACATGCAGTACCAGCGCAACGACAAGACGCTCGGCCGCGGAACCTTCCGCGTCAAGGGCGAGACGCTCGAGGTGTTCCCCGCCTACGCCGAGTCGGCCTACCGTGCGGTGCTGTTCGGCGACGAGGTCGAGGAGCTCCAGCACTTCGACCCGCTCACCGGCGAGGTCTACGACGAGCTCGAGCACGTCGGCATCTGGCCGGCGACCCACTACGCGACCGACCGCGAGACGATCGAGCGCGCCGTCCGCGAGATCGGCGAGGAGCTGGAGGCGCGCTGCGCGGAGCTCGAGGCGGAGGGGAAGCTGCTCGAGTCCCACCGCCTGCGCCAGCGCACCCAGTACGACATGGAGATGCTGCGCGAGCTCGGCTACTGCAACGGCATCGAGAACTACTCGCGCATCCTCGACGGGCGCAAGCCGGGCGAGCGGCCGTACTGCCTCATCGACTTCTTCCCGGACGACTTCATCTGCTTCATCGACGAGTCGCACCAGACCGTCCCGCAGATCGGCGGCATGTACGAGGGCGACCGCTCGCGCAAGCAGACGCTCGTCGACTACGGCTTCCGCCTGCCGAGCGCGCTCGACAACCGGCCGCAGACCTTCGACGAGTTCCTCCAGATCACGAACCAGATCGTCTTCGTCTCCGCGACGCCCGGCGAGTTCGAGCGCAACCACTCGACGCGGATCGTCGAGCAGATCGTCCGCCCGACCGGCATCGTCGACCCCGAGGTCGAGGTCCGCCCGACGAGGAACCAGATCGACGACCTCATGAACGAGATCCGCAAGCGGGCCGAGGCCGAGGAGCGGGTGCTCGTGACGACGCTGACGAAGAAGATGGCGGAGGACCTGACCGACTACCTGCTCGAGTACGGCTTCCGGGTCCGCTACCTCCACTCCGAGATCGACACGCTCGAGCGGATCCAGATCATCCGCGACCTCCGCCTCGGCGAGTTCGACGTGCTCGTCGGCGTCAACCTCCTCCGCGAGGGCCTCGACCTGCCGGAGGTGTCGCTGGTGGCGATCATCGACGCCGACAAGGAGGGCTTCCTCCGCGGCGAGACGTCGCTGATCCAGACGATCGGCCGCGCCGCCCGCAACGTCCACGGCAAGGTGATCATGTACGCCGACCGCACGTCGGCGGCGATGGAGCGGGCGATCTCGGAGACGAACCGCCGGCGCGCGATCCAGATCGCCTACAACGAGGAGCACGGGATCACCCCGGAGACGATCAAGAAGGGGATCTCCGACATCACCGACTTCCTCGCGCTGGAGTCGAAGGTCCCGGCGCGCGAGGGCCGCCGCCTGAAGCGCAAGCAGCAGGCGATGACGCCGGAGGAGATCGAGAAGACGATCGTCGAGCTCGAGGAGGAGATGCTGCTCGCCGCCGACGAGCTCCGCTTCGAGTACGCGGCGAAGCTCCGCGACGAGATCAAGGCGCTGCGGCGCGAGCTCGAGCAGCTCCAGGCGGCGTAGGCGGGCGTCCCGCCGCCGGCAGCGGGCGCGCCGCCGCCGACCGGCGCGCCACGTCGCCCCGGGAGGGTCGAATGCCTCGGCCTGCGACCCCGCCGGCCGCTACCGCTTCCGCGTCCGCGCCCGGCCCGACGCGCGCCGGCTCGCCTTCGCCGCGCGCGTGCCCGCGGGCGCGCGCGTGGAGGTCGTGCGGGTGCGCGACGGCTGCGGCGACACGGGCCGCTGAGCGGGCTCAGCGGGACCGCGGGTGCGGGGAGGCCGCCGCGCGCGCCCGGGCGGGTAACCGGGACGGCGCGCGGCGGCCGGATGGGCTCTCAGCGAACCCGGAGCTTGAGCGTGGCCCGCGCCGCCTCCACGCCGCTGGCGTGGACGACGAGCGGCACGGGGAGCCTCCGCGCCGACGCGCGGCGCGTGGCGACGAGTCGTACGGTCAGCGACGTCGTGCGGCGCCCCCGCAGCGTGCCCAGCGACAGCCGGACCGTCCCGGAGCGGGCGCGCTTGCCCGTCCCTGCCTTGACGCCGCGCGGGAGGCGGAGCGTGAGGGTGGCGCGGTGGACGAGGTCGCTGCGGTTGGCGACGCGCACCCGGACGGTCGCGCGGCGCCCGCGGCGCAGCGTGACGCTCCCGGGGGCGCGCACGGAGACGCGCGGAGCGGTGACGGCGTCCTCGTCGTCGTTCCACTCCTCGTCCTCGTTCCACTCCTCGCCGTCGCCCCAGTCCTCGCCCCACTCGTCGTCGCCCGATTCCTCGCCGTCGCCTTCGCTCCACTCCTCGCCGTCACCCCAGTCCTCGCCCTCGTCCCACTCGTCCTCGGACTGGGCGGCGACGGCGGTGACGTCGCGGACGTGGGCCTGGGCGTCGTCGCGATCGGCGGCGCCGATCACGGCGAGCGGCCAGCCGGCGAGCGAGCCGCAGAGCGCGAGCGCGAGCGCGGCGAGCAGGCCGAGCCACGCGCGGCCGCGTCGCCGGGTGCTCGCCTGGGGTCGCTGCTGTCCTCCCGCTCCGTGCGCCATTTGCGCTCCTTCCTTGGCTACGCGAAACGCCCAGCCGTCATCGGCGTGCGACGGGGATCGCTTGAGCGCGCACCGCCGTGTCTGGACGCGCCCGTTTCGCGGCCGCGGGGACGGCAGGAGGCTTCGCTAGGCTTGCGGCGCCCGACGACCGAAGCGAGGAGTGACCTCCGTGGAGCTGGACCGCCAATCGATCGAGCGCAAGGACTTCCCCGTCACCCGGCGTGGCTACGACCAGGACGCCGTCGGCCGTCACCTGCGCGAGCTCGCCGACGCGGTCGAGGCGCTCAGGGCCGAGCGCGCGAAGACGCGCGACGCCGGCGTCGCCGCCCAGGCGGCCGACCAGGTGCGCGCGATCGTCGCGGCGGCCGAGGAGAGCGCGGCGCAGATCCAGGAGAAGGCCCAGGCGGAGGCGGATCGCCTCACCGCCGAGGCCGAGCGGCACGCGCGCGAGGTCCGCGCCAAGGCCGACGCGGACGCTGAGGCGCTGCGCCGCGAGGTCGAGGAGGAGACGAAGGCGCTGCGCCGGCGGGCGAGCGCGCTCGCCGACGAGATCGACGAGCTGCTCGACGAGGTCCGCAACTCGGCGAAGACCCTCGCCGAGACGATCCGCCAGAACGTCGAGGCGCTGGGCGAGCAGATCCGCCAGCGGAGCGAGCGGCTGAGCGAGACGCTCGAGGCGCGCGCCGACGATCTCGCCGCCGAGCTCGACGAGGCGCGGGCGGAGGCCGGCGAGCGGGTGGAGGAGGTCGAGTTCGCGGAGATCGAGCGACCCGAGCCCGCGGCCGTCCCCGACCCCGACGCGCCCGGCGAGGCGCAGCCCGACGTCGCGCCGAAGCTCGACCCGGATGCGCCCGCGGACGAGCCGGACGAGCTCGACGAGGAGGACGAGGAGGACCTCGTCGAGGAAGAGCCGGACGAGGAAGAGGAGGAGGCCCCGGTCGCCGAGGCCGACGACGAGGATCTCGTCGAGGACGACGAGGACGAGGGCGACGAGGAGGAGCCCGAGAGCGACTCAGGCCAGCCCGCCCCCGGCGAGGGCGCCCGCCTCATCGCGCTCAACATGGCGCTCAACGGCACCCCGCGCGAGGAGACCGCGAAGTACCTCGCCGAGAACTTCGACCTCGAGGATCCCGAGGAGCTGCTCGACGAGGTGTATTCGCGGGTGGAGCAGGGGTAGCGGGTCACCGCGGCCGCTACCGCTTCGGCCCCGCCAGATACCGCTTCCCGGCCCGTAGCCGGATCACCCGGTTGCGAACGCTGTTCGCGCACGTCCGCCCGGCCGTCGGCGGGGCGCCAGGCGAGGGGGTTCCAGGCCGGGGAATCGAGGCGAACATCCGTTCGCTTCCCTAGACTCCGTTGCCGTGGCGGACGAGATCGTCATCTCCGGCGCGCGCGAGCACAATCTCCGCGATCTCCACCTCCGGCTGCCGCGCAACGCGCTCATCGTCATCACCGGCCTGTCCGGCTCAGGCAAGTCGAGCCTGGCCTTCGACACGATCTACGCGGAGGGGCAGCGGCGCTACGTCGAGTCGCTGTCGGCCTACGCGCGCCAGTTCCTCGGGCAGATGGACAAGCCCGACGTCGACTCGATCGAGGGGCTGTCGCCGGCGATCTCGATCGACCAGAAGACCACGTCGCGCAACCCCCGCTCGACGGTCGGGACGGTCACCGAGATCTACGACTACCTCCGCCTGCTGTGGGCGCGGATCGGCAAGCCCCACTGCCACAACTGCGGCGAGCCGATCTCCGCCCAGTCGGCCGAGCAGATCATCGACCAGGTCCTCACGCTCGAGGAGGGGACGCGCTTCATGGTGCTCGCGCCGGTCGTCCGCGGGCGCAAGGGCGAGCACCGCGACATCCTCGACCACCTCCGCGCCGAGGGCTTCACGCGCGTGAAGGTCGACGGCGAGCTGCGGCGGCTGGAGGAGGACATCGAGCTCGACAAGAAGTTCAAGCACGACGTCTCCGTCGTCGTCGACCGCCTGCGGATGCGCGACGACGTCCGCAAGCGCCTCGCGGACTCGATCGAGACGGCGGTCGCGCTCGCCGAGGGGCTGGTGGAGATCGAGCTCGTCGACACCGGCGAGATCCGTACCTACTCCGAGCGCTTCGCCTGCCTCAACTGCGGCACCTCGATGCCCGAGCTGGAGCCGCGGATGTTCTCCTTCAACTCGCCCCACGGGGCGTGCCCGCGCTGCACCGGGCTCGGGTCGCAGATGGAGATCGACCCGGACCTCATCGTCCCGGACCCGTCGCTGTCGCTCGCCGAGGGGGCGATCCTGCCGTGGTCGGTCAGCAGCTCGAACTACTACGAGCAGGTCACGCAGGCGATCGCCGAGCGCTACGAGATCGACCTGGACACCCCCTGGGAGGAGCTGCCCCAGGAGGTCCGCGACACCTTCCTCTACGGCACCGGCGACGAGCGCATCTACATCTCCTACCGCAACCGCTACGGCCGCCGGCGCTCCTACACGACGACCTTCGAGGGGATCGTCCCCAACCTCGAGCGCCGCTACCGCGAGACCGACTCGGAGTGGTCGCGCGAGAAGATCGAGGAGTACATGTCGGTCCGCCCGTGCCCGGAGTGCAAGGGCACGCGCCTGCGGCCCGAGTCGCGCGCCGTGAAGGTCGGCGGCCTCGGCATCCACGAGGTGACGCGCTTCTCGGCGCGGCGGGCGATCGACTGGTTCGAGTCGCTCGAGCTCACGCCGACCGAGCACCAGATCGCGCGCCTCATCCTGCGCGAGATCACCGAGCGGCTGCGGTTCCTCGAGAACGTCGGCATCGGCTACCTCTCGCTCGACCGCGCGGCCTCGACGCTCTCGGGTGGGGAGGCGCAGCGGATCCGGCTCGCCACCCAGATCGGCTCGAGCCTCGTCGGCGTCCTCTACATCCTCGACGAGCCCTCGATCGGCCTCCACCAGCGCGACAACGCCCGCCTCATCGCGACGCTCGAGCGGCTGCGCGACCTCTCGAACACCGTCATCGTCGTCGAGCACGACGAGGGGACGATGCGGGCGGCCGACCACATCGTCGACCTCGGCCCGGGCGCCGGCGAGCACGGCGGGCGGATCATCGCCCAGGGCACGCCGGAGGAGGTCATGGCCGTCGAGGAGTCGCTCACCGGCCAGTTCCTCTCCGGCAAGCGGCAGATCCCGGTGCCGAAGCGGCGGCGCAAGCCGACCGGCTACATCCGCATCAAGGGCGCCTCACAGCACAACCTCCGCGGCATCGACGTCGACATCCCGCTCGGCGTCTTCTGCGCGGTCACCGGCGTCTCGGGCTCGGGCAAGTCGACCCTCGTCAACGAGATCCTCTACAAGGCGGTCGCGAACAAGCTCCACCGGGCGAAGCTCCGCCCGGGCGCCCACGAGCGGGTCGAGGGGCTCGACCAGGTCGACAAGATCATCAACATCGACCAGTCGCCGATCGGGCGGACCCCGCGCTCCAACCCGGCGACCTACACCGGCGTCTTCGACCCGATCCGCGAGCTGTTCTCGCGCACGCAGGAGGCGCGCGCCCGCGGCTACAAGCCGGGCCGCTTCAGCTTCAACGTCAAGGGCGGGCGCTGCGAGGTCTGCCGCGGCGACGGGCAGATCAAGATCGAGATGCACTTCCTGCCCGACGTGTACGTGCCGTGCGAGCAGTGCCACGGCAAGCGCTACAACCGCGAGACGCTCGACATCCGCTTCAAGGGCAAGACGATCGCGGACGTGCTCGAGATGCCGGTGGAGGAGGCGCTCGAGTTCTTCCGGCACATCCCGAAGATCCGCCGCCGCCTGGAGGCGCTCAACGACGTCGGGCTCGGCTACATCCGCCTCGGCCAGCCCGCCACCACGCTCTCCGGCGGCGAGGCGCAGCGGGTGAAGCTCGCCAGCGAGCTCGCGAAGATCGCCACCGGGCGGACCCTCTACATCCTCGACGAGCCGACGACCGGCCTCCACTTCGCCGACGTCGAGCGGCTGCTGGAGATGCTCCAGCGGCTCGTCGACGGCGGCAACACCGTCGTCGTCATCGAGCACGACCTCGACGTCATCAAGACCGCCGACCGCGTCATCGACCTCGGGCCCGAGGGCGGGGACGAGGGCGGCCTCGTCGTCGCCGAGGGCACGCCGGAGGAGGTCGCCGCGACGGACGGCTCCCACACCGGGCGCTTCCTCGCTGAGCTCGTCACCCCGGCCGCGCCGACGGCCGCCCGCGGGCGCGGCAAGCGGAAGGTCGCGGCCGCCGCCTGAGGCGGGACGGCCGCGCGGCGCGAGGACGGCCGGGCGTCCGCCGCGTCAGTAGGGTGAGGCGCCGTGGACGGGCGGCTCCGCCTCTACCTCCGCAAGTGGCGCTGGTATCAGCGCAACAGCCTCCCGTGGAACCGGCTCGCCATCCACCGGGAGTTCATGCGCCGCGAGGCGTTCGTCCGCTGGCCGGTCCACGGCAACGTCCTCGAGGCCTTCCGCGAGGGGCGGCTGGAGATCGGCCCGCACGTCCTGCTGGAGCCGAACGTCTGGCTCACCGCCCCCGGCGACGCGCGCATCCGCATCGGCGGCGGGAGCTTCCTCAACATCGGCGTCATGGTCGCCGCCGACACGCTCGTGGAGATCGGCGAGCACTGCATGCTCGCCAACGGCTGCTTCGTCACCGACGCCAACCACCGCTTCGACGACCCCAATCTCCCGGTCCCGTGGCAGGGCTTCACGTCGAAGGGGCCGACGCGGCTGGGCGACAACGTCTGGCTCGGCGCGAACGTCGTCGTCACCAGCGGGGTGACGATCGGCGAGCGCTGCGTCATCGGCGCGAACAGCGTCGTCACCGAGGACATCCCGCCCTTCTCGGTCGCCGCCGGCGCCCCGGCGCGGGTGCTGCGGAAGATCACGTACGAGGCCTGAGTACGAGGGGTGCCGCCGCGACCTGCGCGTCGCCCGCCGGGGTGCCGCCGGGCAAGTGTCCTGGGTTGTCCTGGCGATGGCGGGTCAGGGCAGGACGCTCGGGCCGCCGACGCGGGACTGCCCGGGCAAGCGTCCTGCCTTGACCAGCTCCTGCCCGGTCAGGGCAGGACGCTTCGCCCTCACGTCCGGCCCCGCACGGACGCTTGCCACCCCCGCGTCCGTCGCTGCCCCCTATGGGGCGCGGCGATGGACGGTCGTCGGGTGCATGACCTCGCCCCATGCGAGGTACCCTGGCTGACGTGGCCGGCACGTTGGGGACCCGGCTCGCGGAGCGAGACCGAGGGCGGTTCGTGGGCCGGCAGGCAGAGCTCGCGGTCGTCGACGCGCTCTTCGGCGACGACCCGCCCGCGAGCGTCCTCCACGTCCACGGCCCCGGCGGCATCGGCAAGAGCGCGCTGCTGCGCGAGATCGCCCGCCGCGGGGAGGAGCGCGGCTGGACGCCCCGGCTGGTGGAGGGGCGCGACCTGCCGCCCGTGCCGGATGCGCTCGAGCAGGCGCTCGGCGACGTCGCCGAGCTGGAGCGGCCGCTGCTGCTCTTCGACACCTACGAGCGGATCTCCGCCCTCGACGGCTACCTCCGCCGCCGCCTGCTGCCCGCGCTGTCCGACCAGGCGATCGTCGTCATCGCCGGCCGCCGCCCGCCCGACCCCGCCTGGTTCCGCGACGGCTGGGAGCACGTCACCCGCGCGCTCGAGCTCTCGGGCCTGAGCGAGGACGAGTCGCTCCAGCTCCTCGCCAACCACGGGATCGAGGACCTCGCGGCCGCGCGGCCGCTCGTCCGCTGGTCGCAGGGCTCGCCGCTCGCGCTCTCGCTCGCCGCCGACACCGCCGCCGCGAGCGGCCGCGCCGACCTCGTCGTCGACGACCCGCGGATGCTCGATGCGCTCATCCGCCGCCTCGCCGACTCCGACCTCTCCGGCGCCCAGCTCGCGACCCTGGGTGTCGCGGCGATCGCGCGCGTCACCACGCCCGCGCTGCTCGACGACGTGCTCGACGAGGGTGACGGCCAAGAGCTGTACGAGTGGCTGCGCTCGCGCACCTTCGCCGAGCCGCTGGGGGAGGGGACGACGCTGCACGAGCTCGTCCGCCAGGCGATCCGCAGCTACGCCCGCCGGCGGGAGCCCGAGCGCGAGCGCGAGGTCCGCCGCCGGATCGCCGACCACATCCACGCGCGCGCGATCCGCGACCGGGTGCTGCTCGCCATCGACCTCGGCGAGATCGTCGAGAACCCCGGCGTGCGCTGGGGCTTCTCCTGGGCGGGGGCCGACCGCTACCGCATCGACGACCTCCGCGAGGGCGACGCCGAGGCGCTGCGCGACATGCTCGCGGCGCGCGGCGCGATCGGGTGGTGGGAGCACGCGCGCCCCTTCTTCGAGCGCGCGCCCGAGTACGTGGCGATCACCCGCGACGCCGAGGACCGCCCGGTCGGCTACACGACCGCGGTGACCCCGCGCAACGCGCCGGCCTTCGCCGACGAGGACCCGATGCTCGGGCCGTGGCTCGCGCACGCCCGCGAGCTCACCCCGCGCGGCAACGCCGTGCTCTGGCGCGACTCGATCGACCTTACCGACGACCCGCGAGGCGGCGTCCGGCCGATGCTCGGCATGGCGGGCGTGCTCCGCTCGGGGCTGGCGAACCCGCGCTACGCCTACCTGCCGATCAACCCGCGCCTGCCCGGCGCGCTCGAGTTCAGCCGCGCCTGCGGCGCGCGCCACCTGCCCGAGCTCGACGCCGAGGTCGCCGGGGCGCGGATCGAGTGCCACCTGCTCGACTACGGCCCCGGCGGCCTGCTCGGCTTCCAGCGCGACGCGATCTACCGCGAGTGCGGCTTCCCGCCCCCGAGCACGCCGCGCGCCGACCCGGTCGTCGCCGAGCAGGTCCGCGACGCGCTGCGCAACTTCCACGTCCCCGGCGAGCTCGCCCGCAGCGAGCTCGCGCACGGCCGCACGCCGGAGGAGCGGGTCGCCTCGGTGCGCGCGCTCATCGAGAGCGCCGTCGAGCGCGCCTTCGGCGACACGCCGGACGAGCGGCTGCTGCGCGAGGTGCTCGTCCGCGGCTACCTCGAGCCGGGCACCAGCCACGAGCTCATCGCCCACGAGCTCCACCTCAGCCGCGCGACGTACTTCCGCCGCCTCCGCGCCGCCGCCGAGCGCGTGGCCGACGACATCGCCGCCCGCGGCTGATCACGAGAACGTCCAGCAGTGGCCGCTATAGGGTCCAGCCCGGGACGTTCTCGCGCGGGCGCACACGAGAACGTCCAGCAGTGGCCGCTATAGGGTCCAGCCCGGGACGTTCTCGCGCGGGCGCACACGAGAACGTCCAGCAGTGGCCCCTATGGGGTCCACCCCGGGACGTTCTCGCTCAGTCCCAGCTTCCGCCGTAGGGCTCGGCCTTGAGCTCCGCGTCGAGCAGCGTCCGCAGGCGGGAGGCCTCGTCCGGCGCCATCGTGTAGCCGTGCGCGGGCTCCGGGTAGCGGCGGTTGCGGACGTCGTCGGCGTAGGCGGCGACGCCCTCGACCATCGCCTGCTTGATCTCGCCGTAGCGCTTGACGAAGCGGGCGGCGTGCCCGTCGTAGATGCCGAGCAGGTCGTGGTAGACGAGCACCTGGCCGTCGGTCGCCGGGCCCGCGCCGATGCCGATCACCGGCACCTCCATGTGGGGCATGATCAGGTCGGTGACCTCGCTCGGGATCGCCTCGAAGACGATCGCGAAGCAGCCGGCCGCCTGGAGCGCGAGCGCGTCGCGGCAGACCTCGAGCGCGCGCTCCGCCGTCCGCCCCTGCGAGCGGTATCCGCCGAGCGCCGTCGCCGTCTGCGGCGTCAGCCCGACGTGGCCCATCACCGGGATGCCCGCGTCGATGATCGCCTTCGCGCGCTGGACCGAGATCCCGCCGCGCTCGAGCTTCACGGCGTCGCAGCCGGCCTCCTTGACGAACCGCTGCGCGGTCTGGACCGCCTGCTCGTCCGACACCTCGTACGAGCCGAACGGCAGGTCGCCGACGAGGAACGGCCGCTGGAGCCCGCGCCGGACGGCCGCCGCGAGCATGAGCATCTCGTCGAGGGTCACCGGCACGGTGCTCGGGTAGCCGAGCACGGTCATCGCGGCGGAGTCGCCGACGAGCACGACGTCCACGTTCGCCTCCTCGGCCACCTTCGCGCTCGGGTAGTCGTAGGCGGTGACCATGACGATCGGCTCGCCGAGCGCCTTCTTCTCGGCGAGCGTCGAGAGCGTCACCGGCTTGCCCTTCGCGGGCGGGGCCTCGGCCTTCCGCGGGCGCGCGCTCATGACAGCAGCTCCGCGACGGCGTCGTCGACGGTGACGATGCGGTTCTCGGCGTCGACGTGGACGACGCGCGGCTCGTAGCTCTCCAGCTCCTCCTCGCTGTAGGAGGCGTAGGAGATGACGATGATCGTGTCGCCGGTGTGGACGAGACGGGCGGCGGCGCCGTTGATCTTGATCTCGCCGCTCCCGCGCTCGCCGGCGATCGTGTAGGTCTCGAAGCGGGCGCCGTTGTCGACGTCGAGGACGTGCACCTGCTCGTGCTCGCGGATGTCGGCCGCGTCGAGCAGGTCAGCGTCGATGGTGATCGACCCAACGTAGTGAAGATCCGACCCCGTGATCGTCGCGCGGTGGATCTTCGACTTCAGCATGGTCCGATTCATTCGGCCTCCAGGACGACGTTGTCGATGAGCCGGGCGCGGCCGACCTTGGCCGCCACCGCGAGCAGTGTCGAGCCGTTCACACGCTCGACGGGGGAGAGGTCGTCGGCGGAGCGGAGCTCGAGGTACTCCGGCTCCAGGTCTCCGAGCGCGGCACGGGCGGCGGCCAGCACCGCCTCGCCGTCCCGCTCGCCGGAAGCGACGACCTCCTCGGCGGCGCGGAGCGCCCGGCTCAGGGCGAGCGCGCGCTGCCGCTCCTCCGGCGAGAGATAGGCGTTGCGGGAGCTCATCGCGAGCCCGTCCGGCTCCCGCACCGTCGGGCAGACCGCGATCTCGACGGGGATGTCGAGGTCGCGGACCAGGCGGCGGATGACCGCCACCTGCTGCGCGTCCTTCTGCCCGAAGTAGGCGACGTCGGGACGCGCCATGTTGAAGAGCTTGCAGACGATCGTCGCGACGCCGTCGAAGTGGCCGGGGCGGTGGGCGCCGCAGAGGCCCTCCGACACGCCGGCGACGTGGATCGTGGTCGAGAACCCGTCCGGGTAGACCTCCTCGATCGAGGGGGCGAAGAGGACGTCGACGCCGGCCTCGCGGGCCAGGCGGGTGTCGCGCTCCTCGTCGCGCGGGTAGGCCTCGAAGTCCTCGTTGGGGCCGAACTGCCGCGGGTTGACGAACAGCGACATGACGACGACGTCGCACTCCTCGCGGGCCCGGCGCAGCAGCGAGAGGTGGCCCTCGTGGAGGTAGCCCATCGTCGGCACGAGCCCGACCCGGCCGCTCCGCTCGGCGAGGTCGGCGCGCAGGTCGGCGACGGTGCGGACGAGCTTCATGCGCGGACTCCGGCGAGGTCTCGCGTCGCCTCGACGAGCGCGTCGAACAGCGGCACCAGCTCGGCCGGCAGCGCCGCGCGCTGGCGGGCGACGGTCTCCTCGTCGCCGCGCGCGACGGGCCCGGTGAGGGCGCGCTCCGGCCCCAGCTCGACCCAGTTCTCGACGGTCCGGCGGACGAGCGGCGCGAGCAGCCGGCGGTCGAGGCCGGCCTGAGCGCCGACCCGCTCGGCGACGGCCTGGAGCGTGACGAGGAAGTTCGAGGCGATCGAGGCGGCGGCGTGGTAGGCGGCGCGGTCCTCGTCGGCGATCTCGAACGGGGTCATCCCGGCCGCGCGCGCCAGCCGCTCGGCGAGCGCGAGCGCGGCGGGCGTCTCGCCCGCGACCGCGCAGCCGGCGCCGGCGAAGATCGCCAAGCCGAACGGCCGGTCGTCGGGGTCGGGGACCGTCTGGAGCGGGTGGAGGCCGAACGCGGTCGCCCCGGCGGGCTGAAGCGCCGACAGCGGGGTCGCGCCGCTGGTGTGGCCGACCATCGGGGCGACGCCGGCGACGGCCTCGGCGGCGTTGGGGATCTCCGCGTCGGGCACGCAGAGGATGACGGCGTCGGCGGCGGGGAGGCGCTCCCCGCGTCCGTACGGGCCGCTCACGCGCACGCCGGCGGCGCGCAGCGCGCTCGCGAGCGCGGTGCCCATCCGCCCGGCGCCGAGGATGGCGATGTGTTCCTGCACGCGCCCAGGGATGGTCGGGGGAGTGTCGGCGGCGTTCGGGTCCACTCCACTCGGGGTAGCGGCCTCTTCGCCCGCGTAGTGTAGCGGCAGATGGCACAAGGGCGCGTCCGTCCGCGGACCGGCGGATGAGGGATCTCCACAGCCACGGAAAGGCCGCAACGTGCGGGAACCGGGCTTGCGGTTCCCTCGGTCCGCGCCCCTACGCTTTGCGCGCCGATGAGCTCGAGACCCGCAGCCGAGCGCCGCCAGGACCTCATCGCGCTGCTGCGCGAGATGCAGACCGACCACGAGTGCCCGCTCGCCGAGACGCGGACGAACCTCGTCTTCGGGGCGGGCAACGCCGACGCCGACCTCATGTTCGTCGGCGAGGCGCCGGGGCGGAACGAGGACGAGCAGGGCCTGCCGTTCGTCGGCCGCGCCGGTCAGCTCCTGGAGCAGCTCCTCGTCGAGATCGGCCTGTCGCGCAAGGACGTGTTCATCACGAACACGCTGAAGTGCCGCCCGCCGAACAACCGCGACCCGCTGCCCGGTGAGCTCGAGGTCTGCACGCCCTACCTCTTCCGGCAGATCGCGCTCATCGAACCGAAGGTCATCTGCACGCTCGGCAACTTCGCGACGAAGCTGCTCACCGGCCGCCCGACCGGCATCACCCGCGCCCACGGGGTCCCGGTCGTGCGCGAGCTCGGCGGGCGCTGGGTGCGGGTGTTCCCGACCTTCCACCCGGCGGCCGCGCTGCGCACGCCGCAGCTCGTGCAGACGATGCGCGAGGACTTCGCGAAGCTGCCGGGGCTGCTCGAGCTGCCGCTGCCCGAGCCGGTGGGGGAGGTGCCCGACCCCGACGGCGGCGCGGACGGCGCGGGCGGCGCGCCGGCCGCCGGCACGCGCGAGCCCGAGGCGACCCAGCTCGGGCTGTTCTGACCGCCGGCGGGAAGAACGTCCGTGGGTGGACCCCAGAGGGGCCACTGCTGGACGTTCTCGTTGCGGGCAGACTTCACGGGGTGCGGATCGAGAGCGCGAGCCCCGCAGACACCGAGGCGGCGGGGGCGCGGCTGGCCGAGCGGCTGCGCCCCGGCGACGTCGTGCTCGTCGCCGGCGAGCTCGGCAGCGGCAAGACGACGTTCGTCCGCGGGGCCGCGCGGGCGCTCGGCGTGACGGGCCCGGTGACGAGCCCGACGTTCACGATCGGGCAGGTCTACGCCGGCGAGGGCGTCGAGGTCGCCCACCTCGACCTCTACCGCCTCCGCTCCCTCGCCGACGAGGACCCGGCGCTGCTGGAGGACTACGTCACCCCCGAGCGGATCACCTTCCTCGAGTGGCCGGAGATCGCCGAGCCGCAGCTCGAGGGGCGGGTCGCGGTGCGCGTGCGGATCGCGCACGCCGGCGGCGACCGCCGCGTCCTGGAGGTCGAGCCCTGACGATCCTCGGCCTCGACACCGCGACGGCGGCCTGCACCGCCTGCGTCCTGCGTGACGACGGCGAGGCGTTCGAGCGCAACCCCGACCCGGGGCGCCTGCTCGGCCGGCCGGCCCACTCGCGCGAGCTGCTCGGCGCGGTGCTCGGCGCGATGGCGGACGCGCAGGTGACCTGGGACGACCTCGACGCGATCGCCGTCGGCGTCGGGCCCGGCGGCTTCACCGGCCTGCGCATCGGCGTCTCGACCGCGCGGGCGCTCGCGGCCGCGCGCGGGCTGCCGCTGCGGCCGGTCTCCTCGCTCGCCGCGCTCGCGGCGGGGATCGAGGCCGACCTCGCGCTGCCGCTCATCGACGCCCGCCGGGGCGAGGTCTTCGCCGCCCTCTACGACCGCGGCGAGGCCGTCTGGGAGCCGTTCGTCGCCCGGCCGGAGGAGCTCGCGGAGCGGCTCCGCGCCCTCGGCCGAGGCCCGCTGGCGGCCGGGGACGGCGCGCTACGATTCCGGGAGGTCGTCGAGGAGGCGGGCGCGCGGGTGGCGCCCGGCGGCTCCCCATCCCATCTGGTGCGTGCATTGCACGTCTGCCGGCTCGCCGCCGACGTGGCCGACACTCCGATCGAGGCCGTCGTCCCGCACTACATCCGAGCCCCGGACGCGACACCCAGCCGATGACCGAGATCCGCCGCCTCACGTACGCGGACCTTCCCCAGGTCATCGCGATCGAGCGGCGGGCCTTCCCGACGCCCTGGTCGCTCGCGATGTTCGTGCTCGAGCTGTCGAAGCCGAGCGGGATCTGCCTCGCCGCCGTCGAGCAGGGCCGGATCGTCGGCTACTGCATCTGCTCCCGCTACGACACCGTCTGGCACATCATGAACATTGCCGTCGACGAGCGGCACCGGCGGCGGGGGATCGCGAGCAGGCTGCTGGAGGCGCTGTTCGCCGAGGCCGACCGGCCGGGCGCGCAGTACACGCTCGAGGTGCGGGTGTCGAACACCGGCGCGATCAAGATGTACGAGCGCTTCGGCTTCCGCTCGGCGGGCGTGCGGCGCGGCTACTACCACGACAACCGCGAGGACGCGCTCATCATGTGGCGGACGGTCGACGCGCCGGAGCGGGCACGGGCGTGATCCTCGCCGTCGAGACGAGCTGCGACGACACCTGCGCTGCGGTCGTCGGCGCCGACGGGCGCATCCGCTCGAACGTCATCGCCTCGCAGGGGCTGCTGCACGAGCGCTACGGCGGCGTCGTGCCCGAGATCGCCTCGCGCCGCCACCTCGAGCTCGTCGACGCGGTCGTCGCCGACGCGCTCGAGCGCGCGGGCATCACCCTCGACGACGTCGAGCGCGTCGCCGTCACCCAGCGGCCGGGCCTCATCGGCGCGCTGCTCGTCGGCGTCTCGACGGCGAAGGCGATCGCGGCCGCGCGCGGGCTGCCGCTCACGCCCGTCGACCACCTCCACGGCCACGTCGTCGCGTCGACCCTCGGCGAGGACCCGATCGAGCCGCCGTACGTCTGCCTCGTCGCCAGCGGCGGCCACACCTTCCTCGCGCGCGTCGACGACCCGTCCGGCTACCGGGTGCTCGGCCAGACGCTCGACGACGCCGCCGGCGAGGCGTTCGACAAGGGGGCGCGCCTGCTCGGGCTCGGCTACCCGGGCGGGCCGGCGATCGACCGGCTCGCGCGCGAGGGCGACCCCGAGGCGTTCGAGTTCCCGCGCTCCTTCCCGGGCGAGCTCGACTTCTCCTTCAGCGGCCTGAAGACCGCGCTGCTCTACCGCGTCCGCGACCTCGGCGCGGACGCGGCCGAGCGGCGCAAGGCCGACCTCGCCGCCTCCTACCAGCGCGCGATCGTCGAGACGCTCGCCACCCGTGCCCGCCAGGCGGTCGAGCGGGAGGGGGTCGAGCGGCTCGCGCTCGGCGGCGGCGTCGCCGCCAACCGCGAGCTGCGCGAGCGCGTCGCGCGCGACTGCGAGGCGCGCGGGGTGGGGGTGTGGGTGCCGCCGCCCGAGCTCTGCACCGACAACGCGGCGATGATCGCCGGGGCGGCCCGCTTCCTCGAGGCGATCCCGTTCCCCGAGTACCTCGATCTCGACGCGAGCGCCCGCGTCGGCGCCGAGGCCGCGGGCGCCCCGCCCGCGGGGTGAGCGGGGCGGCCGAGCCGAGCCCGCCGGCCGCCCGTCGCCGGCGCCGGGCGGCCGCCGTCGCCGCGGCGCTCGTCGCCGCCGGCGCGGTCGTCGCGCTCGCCGGAGGGGACGGCGAGGGCGCGCCGGGCGCGGTGCCCTTCGACGGGCGCAGCCCGATCGTCGCCGAGGGGCGGACGATGCGCGTGCTGTTCGAGCTGCGCCGCCCCTCGCTCGGGGAGCGCCTCGCCGCCGAGGACCTGCCGCCGGCGCGCCAGCGGGCGTACGTCCGCAGCCTCCGGCGCGAGGCGGAGGCGCTGCGCTCCAGCATCGCCGCGCGCGGGGTGGCGCTGCGCGACGTCGTCGGCTACGAGCGCGTCTGGAACGGCTTCGCCGCGACGATCCGCACCGAGGACCTGCTGCGCGTGCAGACGCTCGGCGTCCGCGTCCAGCGCGTCCGCCGCTTCTTCCCGGCGACCGCGAGAACGTCCAGCGCTGGCCCCTATGGCGAACAGCGCGGGACGTTCTCGATGCGGGGTGGGCGAGCGACGGAGGTGGCGCTGCTCGACTCCGGCGTCGATCTCTCCCACCCGCTGTTGCGCGGACGCGTGCGGCGCGGCCACGACGCCGTCGGCGGCGACGCCTCGGGCGACGTCCACGGCACGCAGGTCGCGGGCGTCCTCGCCCAGGCGCTCGGGCCCGGCGCCCGCATCCGCGCCATCCGCGTCGCCGGCGTCCAGCGTGACCCCGAGACCGGCGTGCGCGAGGAGGCGGGCACGACCGACCAGCTCCTCGACGGCCTCGAGCACGCCGTCGACCCCGACGGCGACGGCGACGTCGAGGACGCCGCGCCCGTCGCGCTCGTCGGGGTGAGCTCGCCGTACGCGGGCTTCGCCGGCGCGCCGGAGGCCGAGGCGGTCGAGGGCGCGACCGCCGCCGGGACGCTCGTCGTCGCCCCGGCGGGCAACGAGGGGCGCCGCGCCGGCCGCTTCGGGACGATCGGCTCGCCGGCCGCCGCCCCGGCGGCGCTCGCGGTCGGCGCGCTCGAGGGCGGGCGGGGCGCGCCCGCGCTGCCGCGCGTCCGCGTCGGGCTCGCCGGGAAGCGCGGCCGGGCCGTCCTCGACGGCCGCGTGCTCGGCGGCGGGGACGGCGAGCCGCTCGCCGCCGGCGCGACCGGCCTCACCGGGCCGTCCCAGGCCGACCCGTCGGGCGAACGCCGCGCCACCGGCGGCGAGCTGCTCGAGTACTTCGGCGTCGACGCGCGCCCGCGCGCCCGCGGGCGGGTCGTCGTCGTGCCGGCGCGCGGCGAGGACGGGCGCGGGCCCGCGCCCGCCGCGGTCGCCGCCGCCGCGCGCGCCGCCGGGGCGGCGGCGGTCGTCATCTGCGATCCCTCCGGCGAGGCGCTGCGCGCGGTCCCGCGCGCCGCCGCCGGCGAGCTGCCGGTCGTCGGGCTCGCCGGCCACGCCGCCGAGCGCGCGCTCGAGCTCACCGAGGACGAGGGGACCGAGGCGTTCCTCTCGGCGCCCGGCGAGGCGGAGGCCGGCGGGGAGGTGCGCGTCGCCGCGGCGACCTCGGAGGGCCCGACGTACGACCTCGCGCCCAAGCCCGACCTCGCCGCCGACGGCGTCGCCCGCACGGCCGTCCCCGGCGGCGGGCGGGCGCTCGCCGCCGGCACCTCGGTCGCCGCCGCGCGCGTCGCCGCCCAGGCCGCGCGCCTGCGCGCCGCGCGCCCGCGCTGGTCGCCGCGGGAGGCGGCGGCGGCGCTCGTCGGCACCGCGCGGGCGGTCGGCCGGGCGGGCGCCGCGCTGCGCGCCCCCGCGCTCGCCGACGCCGCCGCGGCCGCCGCCGCGCCGGTGCTCGCCGCCCCGCACACCGTCGCCTTCCCGCGCGGGCGCACGCGCGCGACCCTCACGCTCCGCAACCCCACGGATCGCCCGCTCACCGCGGCGATCTCCGCCAAGGCCAGCGGCGTCGCGATCCGCGCGACGCCCGCGCGCGTCCGCCTCGCCCCCGGCGCGGCGCGGCGGATCGCGCTGCAAGCGACGCCGCGCCCCGGCCTGCCCGCCGGCTTCCGCACCGGGGCGCTCACCGTGAGCGCCGCCGGCGCCGCGATCCGCGTCCCGCTCGGCGTGCCCGCCGAGCCGCCCCCGCCCGCGCCGCTCGGGCCGCTCGAGCTCGTCCGCGAGGGCGGCCGCGTCCGCGGCGTCCGCTTCAGCGTCGGGGCGCTGCGCCGCGACGGGGAGGCGCGCTCGGTGCTCCCGGTCGGGCGGCTCACGCTCCGCCTCGCCGGCGCCGGCGGCACGCGCGAGCTCACGCCGCCGGGCGGGGCGCGCGACCTGCTCCCGGGCGAGTACGCCTACACGCTCACCGGCGAGACCCTGCGTGAGCTCCCCGTGGGCTCGTATCGTTTCGTCGCGCGGGCGCGCGGGCCGGGACGGTCCGCCGCCGTCGCCCAGCGACGCTCCGACCGCTTCGAGATCGAGGAATGACCGAGGTCACGCTCTACGGCAAGCCCGGCTGCTGCCTCTGCGACGAGGCGCGCGCCGTCGTCGAGCAGGTGCGCGCCGAGCGCGCCTTCGAGCTGCGCGAGGTCGACATCACGCTCGACCCCCGGCTCATGGCGCGCTACGGCGAGCGGATCCCGGTCGTCGCGGTGGACGGGGAGGAGCGCTTCGAGTACCACGTCGACGCCGAGGAGCTGCGCGCCGCCCTCGGTACAGTGAGCCGGTGACCTTGCAGGAGCCATCGACCGCCTCCGGCGAGCGCCTGTCCCTCGGGGTCGCGGCCCGTCTGTCGCGCTACCTCCAGGTCCTCACGCAGGCGAAGAAGATGGGCAAGGAGACGATCTCCTCGCAGGAGCTCGCCGACTACACGCACGTCAACTCGACCCAGATCCGCCGCGACCTCTCCGGCTTCGGCAAGTTCGGCAAGCGCGGCGTCGGCTACAACGTCGACTCGCTCGTCTCCCAGATCCGCAAGATCCTGCGTACGAGCGGCCAGCACAGCATCGCGCTGTTCGGCGCCGGCCACCTCGGGCGCGCGATCGCCGGCTCGGACATCTTCGCCGACCACGGCTTCAACGTCGTCGCGATCTTCGACGTCGACCCGAAGAAGATCGGGCAGAAGATCACCGACACGCTCACGGTCCGGCCCTACGAGGACCTCGACCAGGTCATCGAGGAGGAGGACATCGTCGTCGGCGTGCTCGCGGTGCCGAAGGAGGCGGCCCAGCAGGTCGCCGACGACCTGGTGGAGCGCGGCGTGAAGATCATCTTCAACTACTCGGAGGCGCTCCTCCAGGTCCCGCCGGACGTCACCGTCCACAGCTCCAGCCCGGCGGTCGACCTCCTCTACGCGCTCTACTTCTACCTCACGTAGCGATGCTCGACATGCGTCAGGTCAGGGAGACCTTCGACGCCTCCCAGGACTTCACGGTCGGGCTGGAGGAGGAGTTCGCGATCCTGGATCCGCGGTCGCGCTCGCTCGTCCAGCGCTTCGAGGAGCTGCGCGACGCCGCCCAGGCCGACCCGGTGCTCGCGCGGTCGGTCGCCGGCGAGCTCATCTCCTCGGAGATCGAGATCCGCTCCGGCCGCGGCGAGACCTTCGCCGAGGCCGTCGCCCTCCAGGCGGAGGCCCGCGAGCGCCTCTTCCGCCTCGCCGCCGACCACGACGTCCTGCTCGCCGCCACCGGCACGCACCCGTGGAGCCCCTGGCAGGAGCAGAAGATCATCGACACCGAGCACTACCGGCGCGTCGAGGACGAGCTCCAGTACGTCGCCTGGCGCAACAACACCTTCAGCCTCCACGTCCACGTCGGCATCCGCGGCGCCGACCGCGCGATCGCCGTCTGCGACCGGCTGCGCGCCGTGCTGCCGGAGCTGCTGGCGATCTCGGCGAACTCCCCGTTCCTCGACGGCCGCCTCTCGGGGCTCCACAGCGCCCGCACGCAGATCTTCACGCGCAGCTTCCCGCGCTGCGGGGTGCCGGACGCCTTCGGGGACTTCGCGACGTACGCCGACTACGTCGACTGGCTCGTCCGCGTCGGCTCGATCGTCGAGCACACCCAGCTGTGGTGGAGCGTCCGCCCGCACCACGCCTTCGGCACCGTCGAGGTCCGCATCTGCGACGCGCAGAGCCGCGCCCAGGACGCGACCGCGCTCGCCGGCCTCGTCGTCGCCTGCGTCGCCCAGGCGGCGCTCGACCACGACGAGGGCGTGGCGCCGGAGCCCGTGCCCGGGCGGCTCATCGAGGAGAACCTCTGGCGCGCGATCCGCTACGGCCTCGACGGGAAGATGATCGACTTCGAGCGCGGCGAGGAGTTCCCGTCCGCGGCCCTGCCGGAGCGGCTGCTGGAGTGGACCGCGCCGGCGCGGGCGGCGCTCGGCATCGACCCGCAGCTTCCCGCCGAGAACGGCGCGCAGCGCCAGCGGCGCACGTTCGCGGCGGGCGCGTCGATCGAGGAGGTGTACGCGGCCGAGGTGGCGGACACCCAGCGAACGTACGCTGATGCGGAGGTGAGGACGTGACCGAGGAGCAGAGGCAGCCCTCCGAGGAGGAGCTGCGCCGCCGGCTCGAGGAGGAGCTCAAGAAGCTCCGCGTCGAGGACGTGCTCGTCCAGAGCGCGGCGTCGCTGACGAACCTCGCCGGGCAGAAGCTCCAGGACAAGGACCTCGAGCAGGCCCGGCTCGGCATCGACGGCGCCCGGGCGCTGCTGCCGCTGCTGCCGGGCGACGCGCAGAAGGCGGTCCAGAACGCGCTCGCGCAGCTCCAGATGATGTACGCGCGCGAGGTCGGCGCCCGCCCGTCCGCCGGCGGGCAGCAGGAGGGCCGGCCGCCGCAGCCGGGCGCCTCGCAGGCCGACGCCGAGACGGCGCGCGAGGAGGCCGAGCGGGCGAAGGCGCGCGCGAAGCTCTGGACCCCGCCGGGCGTGTGATGATCGGCGTCTTCGGCGGCTCGGGCTTCTACCGCTTCCTCGACGACTGCGAGGAGCACGACGTCGACACGCCGTACGGCAAGCCGTCGGCGCGCATCCGCGTCGGGCGCGTCGAGGGGGTGGAGGTCGCCTTCCTGCCCCGCCACGGCGACGACCACAGCCTGCCGCCGCACGAGATCAACTACCGGGCGAACGTCTGGGCGATGAAGGAGCTCGGCGTGCGGCGGATCCTCGGCCCGTCGGCCTGCGGCGCGCTCAAGCCCGAGCTCGAGCCGGGGACGTTCGTCGTCTGTGACCAGTTCGTCGACCGCACCCGCGGGCGCGCCGACACCTTCTACGACGGCCCGCAGGTCACCCACGTCTCGGCCGCCGACCCCTACTGCGCCGACATGCGCGCGAAGATCGTCGCGACCGCGCGCGAGCTCGGCATCCCGGTCGTCGACGGCGGCACCGTCGTCGTCATCCAGGGACCGCGCTTCTCCACGCGCGCGGAGTCGCGCTGGTTCGCCGCGGCCGGCTGGGACGTCGTGAACATGACGCAGTACCCGGAGGCCTGGCTCGCCCGCGAGCTGGAGCTCTGCTACGCGAACATCTCGCTGGTCACCGACTACGACGCGGGGCTGGAGGGGGTCCCCGGGGTGGAGCCGGTGTCGGCCGAGATGGCCTTCCGGGTCTTCGCCGAGAACCTCGAGAAGCTCCGGGAGCTGCTGTTCGCGGTCATCCCGCGGCTTGGTCCGCAGCCTGACGACGCCTGCGCGAACGCTCTCCAGCGGGCGATCGTGCACGGCTGACGGCGGTGTCCCTCCGCCGGGAAGCTCGATAGACTGCTCGCGCTTCTCCGGCCGGGCAGGGCCCGGCCGATTCATCGCGCGGCGGCATCACCGCGCGGTCAGCGTTCGCAGCGCGCCGCCTGCGCACGACTCATCCAGACCCGGAGGAACCTCTCTTGACCGACTTCCTGACCGACTACGGGATCATCGTCGCGCTCGTGTGCGCCGGTGCCGCCGTGGTCTACGGCGTGACGACGTCGCGCTGGCTGCTCGCCAAGTCGCCTGGCAACGAGCGGATGCAGGCGATCTCGGCGGCCGTCCAGGAGGGCGCTCAGGCGTACCTCAAGCGCCAGTACCAGATCATCGGCTACGTCGCGATCGTCCTCGCGGTCCTGCTCGGCATCGCGCTCGACATCGAGACCGCGGTCGGCTTCGCGATCGGCGGCCTGCTCTCGGCGGCGGCCGGCTTCATCGGCATGAACGTGTCGGTGCGGGCCAACGCGCGCGTCGCCGAGGCCGCGCGCGGCGGCATCAACTCCGCCCTCAACGTCGCGTTCAAGGGCGGTGCCGTCACGGGCCTGCTCGTCGCCGGCCTCGCGCTGCTCGGCGTCGCCGGCTACTACGGCGTCCTGCTGCTGCTCGACGTCGACGAGAAGGACGCGGTCGACGCGCTCGTCGGCCTCGGCTTCGGCGGGTCGCTCATCTCGGTCTTCGCGCGACTCGGCGGCGGCATCTTCACGAAGGCCGCCGACGTCGGCGCCGACCTCGTCGGCAAGGTCGAGGCGGGCATCCCCGAGGACGACCCGCGCAACCCGGCGGTCATCGCCGACAACGTGGGCGACAACGTCGGCGACTGCGCCGGCATGGCCGCGGACCTCTTCGAGACCTACGCGGTCACCTCGGTCGCGGTCATGCTGCTCGGCGTCCTCACCTTCGACCAGATCGGCGCCGTCGCCGTCTATCCGCTCATCATCGGCGGCGTCTCGCTGCTCGCGTCGATCATCGGCACCTTCGCCGTCCGCACGCGCAGCGACAACGTCGAGCGCGCGCTCTACCAGGGCCTGATCGTCTCCGGCGTCCTCGCGGCCGCCGCGTTCCTCCCGATCACGCTCTGGCTGATGGACGACGTCACCTTCAAGGCCGACATCCTCGGCGGTGACTTCCTGACGGGCGGCGCCGCCGAGGCCCCGAGCGGCATCGACCTCTGGCTCTGCACGCTCATCGGCATCGCGGTCACCGCGGGCCTGTTCGTCATCACCGACTACTACACGTCGACCCGCTTCCGCCCGGTGCGGACGACCGCGGCGGCGTCGCAGACCGGCCACGCGACGAACATCATCCAGGGCCTCGCCCAGGGGTTCCAGGGCACCGCGCCGCCGGCGATCCTGCTCGCGCTCGGCATCCTCGGCGCGAACGAGCTCGCCGGCATCTACGGCATCGGCGTGGCCGTGATGGCGCAGCTCTCGCTCACCGGCCTCATCGTCGCCCTCGACGCGTTCGGCCCGATCACCGACAACGCGGGCGGCATCGCCGAGATGGCGGAGCTGCCGGACGAGGTCCGCAACATCACCGACCCGCTCGACGCGGTCGGCAACACGACGAAGGCCGTCACGAAGGGCTACGCGATCGGCTCGGCCGTGCTCGCGGCGCTCGTGCTGTTCGCCGCCTTCATCGTCGAGCTCCAGGAGGAGGCGGGCGAGGACACCGTGCTCGCGTCCTTCGACATCTCCCAGCCGGAGGTGCTCATCGGCCTCCTGATCGGCGGCATGATGGTCTACCTCTTCGCCGCCCTCTCGATCGAGTCTGTGGGCCGCGCCGGCGGCGCCGTCGTCGAGGAGGTGCGCCGCCAGTTCCGGGACAAGCCCGGGATCATGGAGGGCACCGAGAAGCCCGACTACGCGCGTGCGGTGAACATCGTCACGCGCGCGGCGCAGCGGGAGATGATCCTCCCGTCGCTCATCCCGATCGTCGTCACGCTGGTCGTCGGCCTGCTCTCCTACCAGGCGCTCGGCGGCCTGCTCATCGGCGTCATCGTCGTCGGCTTCTTCGCCGCGGTCTCGATGACGTCCGGCGGCGGCGCGTGGGACAACGCGAAGAAGCTCATCGAGGACGGCGAGTTCGGCGGCAAGGGCTCGGAGGCCCACGCCGCGTCGGTCACCGGCGACACGGTGGGCGACCCCTACAAGGACACGGCGGGCCCGGCCATCAACCCGATGATCAAGGTGGCGAACATCGTCGCCCTCCTGATCATCCCGTTCCTCGTCTAGGGCACCCGCCCGGACCACCTTCCGCACCGAGCCCCGCGCAGCTTGCGCGGGGCTCGGTCGTTCTCGGGGGCGTGTGCCCTCGCGGGGGGTGTGCCGCCGCGGACGTGTGCCGCTGCGGTGCGTTTCCCGCCACGGGCGTGTCCCGCGCCGCGGGCGTGTGCCGCCGCGGGCGTGTCCCGCGCCACGGGCGTGTGCCGCCGCGGGGCGGGGAAGCGTCCTGCCCTGACCGGACCATGTCGGGGCAGGGCAGGACGCTTCCGGCCCCACCCGCGCACGATCCTGGACAACTGTCTAGAGTTCCCCGCGGAGGCGCACCTAGCGATGCGGGAGCACGCAGATCGCCGGGCGGGGAGGACCGGCGCCGTCGTCGCGGCGGCGCTCGCGGCGCTCGTCGCCGCGCTCGCGGCCGCCGTGCCGGCCGCCGCCCAGCCGGCCCCCCAGCCGTACGGGCACAACGACCACGGCGGCTTCTGGGACGTCCTGCCGCCGGGCACCGACGGGACGGCGAGCTTCCTGGAGCTCCTCAACTTCCTCACCACGGGCGCCAAGCCGCAGCACAACGCCGACCAGCTCAACCGCTACGGGAACCTGATCTTCGCCTCGCCGGGGCTGGAGCGCTCGAACCTCGAGCGCTTCTTCAAGGACTCCCGCTTCGGCGTCAAGGGCCGGGAGGAGCGCCGCTACAGCCCGCGCTCGGACGTGACGATCGTCCGCGACTCCTTCGGCGTCCCGCACATCTACGGCACCACCCGCGACGGGGCGATGTTCGGCCTCGGCTACGCCGCCGCCGAGGACCGCCTCTTCCTCATGGACGCCCTCCGCCACGTCGGGCGGGCGCAGCTCTCGAGCTTCGCCGGCGGCGCGCAGGGCAACCGCGACTTCGACAAGCAGCAGTGGTCGGTCGCGCCCTACACCGAGGCCGACCTCCAGCGCCAGGTCGACCTGTTCGACGACCTCTACGGCGAGGCCGGCCGGCAGATCCAGCGCGACGTCCGCAACTACATCGCCGGCATCAACGCCTACATCGCCGAGGCGCGCCTCGACCCGGCGAAGATGCCCGGCGAGTACACGGCCCTCGGCCGCCCGCAGGGGCCCGCCGACTGGAACGAGCGCGACATCATCGCCACCGCCGCGCTCGTCGGCGGCATCTTCGGCAAGGGCGGCGGCGGCGAGATCCGCCACCTCCAGATCCTCGAGGCGCTCCGCAAGCGCTTCGGCCGCCGCCGCGGCGACCGGCTCTTCCGCGATCTGCGCGCCGCCGAGGACCCGGAGGCGCCGACGACCGTCCACGAGGGCGTCTTCCGCTACGCCTCCCGGCCCTCCAAGCCACGGGGGCGGGTCATCCCCGACCCCGGCACGCTCCGCCTGGAGCCGCAGGTCGCCGCCCGGAGCGGCTCGGCCGCCCGCCGCAGCAGCCGCAGCCGCAGCCAGGAGCGCGGCTTGCTCGACGACCTCCTCGGCAAGGGCGTGCTCGGCTCGACCGACCACCTGCCCAGCAAGAACTCGAACGCGCTGCTCGTCTCGGCGCGCGAGTCCGAGTCCGGCCATCCGATCGCCGTCTTCGGGCCGCAGACGAGCTACTACTCGCCGCAGCTCCTCATGGAGCAGGACGTCCACGCGCCCGCCTCCGAGGCCGGGCCGGCGATCGACGCGCGCGGCGCCGCGTTCGCCGGCGTCAACCTCTACGTCCAGCTCGGCCACGGCCGCGACTACGCCTGGAGCGCCACCTCCGCCGGCCAGGACATCATCGACAGCTACGCGCTCGACCTCTGCGAGCCGGACGGGTCGCAGCCGACGCTCGACTCCGACCACTACCTCTACCGCGGCCAGTGCCTGAAGATGGAGACGCTGACGCGGACGAACTCCTGGCAGCCGACCCTCGCCGACTCGACGCCCGCCGGGAGCGAGACGCTCGTCCGCAAGCGGACGAAGCTCGGGCTCGTCGCCGCGCGCGCGATGGTCCACGGCCGCCCGATGGTCTTCACCGAGCTGCGCAGCACCTACTTCCACGAGGTCGACTCCGCCCTCGGCTTCATGGACTTCAACACGCCGGAGCGGATGCGCAACGCCCGCGACTTCATGCGAGCGGCGAACAAGATCCTCTACACGTTCAACTGGTTCTACGTCGACGACCGCGACATCGCCTACTTCAACTCGGGCGCGAACCCGGTGCGGGCGAAGGGCGTCGACGCGGACTTCCCGGTACTCGGCCGCAAGAAGCTCGAGTGGCGGAACTTCGACCCCGAGCGCCTCACCGCCGACTACACGCCGCAGCGCGAGCACCCGCACGTCGTCAACCAGGCCTTCCTCACGAGCTGGAACAACAAGCAGGCGCGCGGCTACCGCGCCGCGGCCTTCGGCGACTTCACCTCGATCTACCGCAGCCGCCCGCTCGACGACCGCATCCGCGCGGGCATCCGCGGCAAGGAGAAGATGTCGCTCGTCGAGCTCGTCGACGCGATGGCCGACGCGGCGACCGTCGACCTGCGCGGCTCGCACGTGCTGCCGTGGCTGCTGAAGGTCATCGGCACGCCGCGCGACGCCGAGCTGCGCGACGCCGTCGAGAAGCTCCGCGCCTGGGCGCGGAGCGGCGCGCACCGGATCGACCGCGACCGCGACGGCACCTACGAGCACAGCGACGCGATCCGGATCATGGACGCCTGGTGGCCGCGGCTGTTCCGCGCGATCTTCGAGCCGGTGCTCGGCAAGGAGATCGTCGACATGCTCGGGGCGAGCGACGGCTTCGACGACCCCAACCGCCGCAACCACATCGGCTCGGCCTTCCAGGGAGGCTGGTACGGGATGGTCCACAAGGACATCCGCGCCGTGCTCGGGCGGCGGGTGCGCGGGGCGTACTCCGAGCGCTTCTGCGGCCGCGGCAGCCTCGCGCGTTGCCGCAACGCGCTGCTGAGCTCGCTGCGCGAGGCGATCGCCGTGCCGGCGAGCGAGCTCTACGGCGACGACCTCTGCCCGCGCGGCGACCAGGCCTGCCAGGACAAGATCGCCCACTCGGCGACCGGCGGCATCACCCAGCCGCTCATCCCCTGGCAGAACCGCCCGACCTACCAGCAGGTCGTCGAGATCACCAGCCACCGCCCGCGGTAGACGGCGAGAACGTCCAGCACTGGCCCCTATAGGGTCCAGCGACGGACGTTCTCGTGACGGGCGGGACGACGTTCTCCCGCCGTCCCACACAGCGGACGTCCCGGAACGCCGTTCGCGTCGTGGCCGGTGGGCCGTCTCAGCCGAACGGGTCGTACTCGACCTCGCCGGCCGCGATGGCGAGGTTGAGCTCGAGGAGGCGGCGATTGGACTCGTCGGCGTCGGTCGCGACGCTCGCCGGCCAGCCGTACGCCGCCGCGACCGCGCGGTCGAGCTGCTCGTGGAGCTCCCGCAGGTCCGCGTAGGCACCCTCCTCGACCTCGTTGTAGAGGCGGGTCAGGCCGATCTCGCGCTCGGCGCAGATCGCCTGCCGGCGCTCGATGATCGCGGCGGCCAGCTCGCCGATCTCCTGCCGCTGGGCGTCGGTGGGCGAGGGCGCCAGGGGAAGGTCTCGAACGCGGAGGTGGGGGTGTAGCGGATGCGGTCCTCGAGGGTCGACGACTGCGCCCGCGCCCACTCCCCGTGGAGGCGGGAGGTGAGGATGCCCATGGCGTAGTCGTCGGAGAAGGCGAAGACGTTGACGAGGTCGCTGGGGCACGTCCAGGGGTCGCACCAGCAGAAGGGGATTCGCTTGCCGATGCGGATGCCGGCGATGTAGCGGGGAAGTGGTGCCAACGCTCGTCTCATGCCCACGGCGACCTCCCCGAACCGCCACCAGCGTTCGCGACGCGCCCGTCGCCTGTTCCGATCGCGGAGCGGCTTGACGCGCTCGCGCACGATGTCGAGCGCCGCCGGGTAGCGGTACGCCTCCTCGAGCGGCATCGTCCCGAAGTCGATCACGTACCTGTCGGTCGCTGGCCTGGCTCATTCGCGATGTCGTCGCCGATCAGGTACGGACGCACGACTTCGCGGTACGGAGCATCGTCGCGCGCGAGCAACGCTTCGGCCTCCTCCGGCCCGAGGATGAACCCGTCGCCGACCGGGATCGGCCCCTGGAACGCGCGCCCGCGGTTGGCGGCGAGCCGGGCGGCCCGCGTGACGTCGAGCTCCACCGGTCGGAGCGCGGGCGAGATCGCCCCGACCTCGACGCCGTCGAGCACGGCGCCCTCGACCGGCGCCGGGGGGCTCCTTCACCCAGTTCACGATGCTCACGTTCTCGACCGCCTCGCCCGGCCATGGCTGCTTCGACACCGCGTTCGTGATCACCCCGCCGGTCTCGGCGATCCACTCCAGGCTCACGCCGCGCGAGCGGTTCTGCGTGATCGAGTTCGTCGCGACGAACCCGGCGCGTCCTCCCGGGCGCAGATGCTGGTGCGCCTTGCGGAACCAGTAGACGGCGTAGTCCTTCAGCCCGACGCCGAACTCGTCCTTGAGCCACTCCACGTACTCGTCCCCGAGCTCGCGCCGGAGCTGCTGGGAGCCGTGGTAGGGCGGGTTGCCGATGATCGCGTCGGCGCGCGGCCACTCGACCTGGAGCGCGTCGGCGCGCCGGATGCCGGAGAGGTCCGGCAGCGGGAGGGCGTTCTCCGCGATGTCGAGCTCGTCGATCGCGAGCTTGTGGCCCATCCAGAGGCTGAGGCGCGCGAGCTTGACCGCGAAGGGGTCGATTTCGATGCCGCGGATGTTCCGGATCGGGAAGTGGAGGGCGAGCTGTTCCTGGCGGCGGCGCCCCGCGCTACGACGCATGTCCTCCGCGCGGCGCCGGAGCGCGGCCTCGATCCGGCGCAGCTCGCGGTAGGCGACGTAGAGGAAGTTCCCCGAGCCGCACGCCGGGTCGAGCACGACGTACTCGCTGAGGTCACGCTGCGCCGCCTCGACGTCGGCGAGGGTGCGGCAGGCCTCGATCCGCTCGCGCCACGGATCGACGATCGTCGGCAGGACGATCTTGAGGATGTCGGCCTCCGCGGTGTAGTGGGCGCCGAGCGCCCACTGGCGCTCGCGCCCGAGCGCGCCCTGGAGGAGCGATCCGAAGATCGCCGGCTCGACCTGCTTCCAGTCGAAGTCGCAGGCCCGGCGCAGGAGCTCCAGCTCCTCGCGCTCGAGATGGACGGCGCGCGGGACGGCGAAGAGACCGCCGTCGACGTACGGCGCGCCGGCGTACATCCCGTGCTGCGGCCGCTCGCCCGGCTCGGCGAGGTGGCGGAAGAGCTGGCCGAGGTCGTCGGCGCTCGACCGCCGCTCGTCCTCGAGCAGACCCTCGACGATGCGGGTGAACATGTGGGAGGGCAGGAGCTGGAGGTCCTCGGCGAAGAGCGACCAGACGATCTGGAGGACGAACTCCGTGAGCTCGTCGCGGCCGCCCGCCCGCCGCTCGCGCAGGCGCTGGTGGAAGTCGGTCAGGAGCGAGACGGCCTCGCGGGTGAGCTCGGCCTGCCCGCGCGCGAAGTACGGCTCCCGCCCGGCGAGGAAGAGGAGCGCGTCGAGGTGCTCGGGCAGCTCCGCGAGGTCGAACGCCGCGCGGGGCTCGTTGTAGACGGCGCCGGGCTCCCACACCTCGAAGCGGTGGAACGCGCAGAGCACGACGTACCGCGGGGCGGGCACCGCCGGCGTCCCCGAGTCGCGCCAGTAGGCGAGGGCCTGCTCGCGGTGCTGCTCCAGCCGCCCCGCCTCGCTGGGCCGCTTCATCTCGAAGATGCAGACGCGCGGCCAGACCATGTCCATGAAGCCGCCGCCGGCGGTCGGGTGCTCGAAGCGGGCGCCGACCTCCTGGCGATCGGTGCCGTAGCAGGCCAGGAGCTGGGTAAGGAAGGTCTGGGCCTCCGCCCGCTCGGAGCCGCTGTAGCCGCCCCAGCGCGCGGCGAACTCGGCAAGGTTGCGGCGGATCTCCTCGCCGGACAGCGCCGACACGGACGCTAGAAGCTGGTCTGGGCGGCCGGCGCTGCGAAGTGCGTGCGCTGGAGGAGCGTCTTCTGCGTCGCCGACAGCTCTTCCGTCGCGCGCTCCAGCGCCTCGACGAGGTGGGGCTCCGCGCCGTCCTTGCGCAGCCGCGCGGCGGCCCGCTCGGCGCGCTCACGGGCGTCCTCGATGAACATCAGCGTGGCGTCGACCTCGGCGAAGTGCGGCTCGTCCATGGCTCTCCTGTCCTCCGGCAACCTAGTCGCCGGGGCGGACGGTAGCCGGTGCCGGCCGACAGCTCAGCACGCAAACGCAACGAGTTTGCGAAGAGTTCGTGCCGGTCGTAGCGGTCTACCGGCCGCCCGCTGCGAGGAGTACCGTTCCGCCGTCCGTGGCAGAGCGCAGGCCGAAGCATCAGGGACTGGAGCGCGTCCTCGGCAGTGGGGCGCTGTTCAGCACCGCCTACGGCAACGTCGGCAGCTCGATCTACTACGCGCTCGGGCTGGTGGCGATCTTCGCGCTGGGGATGACCCCGGTCGTCTTCCTGATCGCGGGGCTGATCTTCGCCTGCACCGCGGCCACGTACGCCGAGGCCACCACGATGTACCCGGAGGCCGGCGGCTCGTCGTCGTTCGCGCGGCGGGCGTTCAACGAGTTCTGGTCGTTCTTCGCCGCGTGGGGCCAGATGTTCACCTACATCATCACGGTCTCCATCTCGGCGTTCTTCGTCCCGCACTACCTGAGCGTCTTCTGGGAGCCGCTCGGAGAGTCGCCCGCGGACGTGCTGTTCGGCATCGGGGTCGTAGTCCTGCTCTGCGTTCTGAACGTCTTCGGCGTGCAGGAGTCTGCCCGGCTGAACCTGGTCCTGGCCGTCGCCGACTTCCTGACCCAGGTCGTGCTCGTTGTGGTGGGCGTGGTGCTCGTGCTGTCTCCGGACACCCTGGTCGACAACGTCGACTTCGGCACGTTTCCGACGCTCTCGAACTTCCTCGTGGCGATCCCGGTCGGGATGGTCGCCTACACCGGCATCGAGACGATCTCGAACATGGCCGAGGAGGCGCGCGATTACGGGCGGACGATTCCGCAGGCGATCCGGTACGTGGTCCTCGCGGTCGTCGTCATCTACGCCTTCCTCCCCGCGATCGCGCTGTCCGCCATGCCGGTGGTGGACGGCGAGACCGCCTTGGCGGGCGAGTTCGCCGGAGATCCGATCCTCGGCGTGGTGAAGAACCTCGACCTCGGGGTGCTCCAGAGCGCCGCGGAGTTCTACGTCGGGATCCTCGCCGCCACGATCCTGTTCATCGCGACGAACGCCGGGCTGATCGGGGTGTCGCGTCTCACCTACTCGATGGGCCAGTACCGGCAGCTTCCGGAGCGGCTCCGGCAGTTGCACCCCCGCTACCGGACGCCGTACGTCGCGATCGTGTCGTTCGGGTTCGTGGCCTGCCTTGCGATCATTCCCGGGCAGGCGGACTTCCTGGGCACGATCTACGCGTTCGGCGCGATGCTGTCGTTCACGATGGCCCACCTCGCCGTCGTGGTGCTGCGCGTGCGCCGGCCGGATCTGGAGCGCCCCTACCGCAGTCCTCTGACACTGCGGCTGGGCGGCCGCGAGATCCCGCTGCTCGCCGTGTTCGGCGGGCTCGGCACCGGGACGGCATTCGTGGTCGTGAGCGCGCTCGACCTGGCGACCATGGTCGCGGGCGTCGTCTGGCTAGCCGTCGGCATCGGGATCTACGTCGCCTTCCGCCGCGCCCAGGGACTGAGCCTGACCCAGACGACGAAGGTCGTCGTGCCCAAGCCGGCGGTGGAGGAGGAGGTCGAGTACGAGTCGATCCTCGTCGTCTTCGAGGACGGCGAGTACTCGCGCGAGGCGGTCTCGACGGCGATCAAGCTCGCCGCCCGGCGCCGGCGCGGCATCCACGTGCTCGTGACGATCACCGTCCCGCCGACCTCGCCGATCGACGCCCGCCTGCCCGAGCAGGAGCAGAAGGCGCAGGCGGCGATCGACTCCGCGCGCGTGCTCGGCGGCCGGCGGGTCACCGGCCACTGGGAGAAGGTCCGCCCCGGCCAGGCGGGGCGGCGCGTGGTCGACGAGGCGCGCGAGATCCGCGCGCGGGCGATCGTGCTCACCGTGCCGCGGCGGCGCGTCGGCTCGAGCGTGCTCGGGCGGACGATCGAGACCGTGCTCGCCGAGCGCCCCTGCCGGGTCATCGTCAACGCCCCGCCGGCGGAGCCGGCGCGGAAGGCCGCGGCCTAGCCGGAGGGAGAACGTCCGGCGCCGGCCCCTATGGGGTCCATCCATGGACGTTCTCGTGGGCCGGAGGGAAGAACGTCCGCCAATGGCGCCTAGGGGCCACCCATGGACGTTCTCGTGGGCCGGAGGGAAGAACGTCCGCCAATGGCCCCTATGAGGGCCACCCATGGACGTTCTCGGAGCCGGGGCGCGGCGTAACATCGCGCGCGTGCAACGCGCCTACCACCGCTTCACCCGCGCGGCCGGTCTACTCATCGCCGCGCTCGGCGTCGTCATGGTCGTGACGACGCTGGCGCGCGGCGGCGGCCCGCTCGCGCTCGGCGTGGTCGTCGGCGTCGCGTTCACCCTCTTCGGCGCCGGGCGGCTCTACCTCGCCCGCAACGGGACGTGACCGGGAGCCACGGCGGCATCGGGGCGGGGGCGCCCGGCGGCGACGGCGGCCGGCGGCCCGGCGCGCGCGGCGGCATCGGCGCGGGCGCGAGGGCATGGCGGCTGCGCAGCCAGGCCGGGGCGGTCGCCGACGTCGAGCTCGCCGTCGTCCGCGGCCTCGGCGCGCCCGCGCTCTTCGCGATCGTCACGAGCACCGTCGGCGCCTCGGTCTACTTCGCGCTCGGCGTCATCGCCGGCGACGCGCTCGGGCTCACGCCGGTCGTGTTCCTCGTCGCCGGCCTCTTCCTGCTCGTCACGCTCTGGACCTACGTCGAGGGTGCCTCGCTCCACCCCGAGCGCGGCGGCGCCTCGTCGCTCGCGCGCTACGCCTTCAACAACGAGCTGTGGAGCTTCGTCGCCGGCTGGGCGATCCTGCTCGACTACCTCATCGTCCTCGCGATCGGGGCGTTCGCCTTCTCCCACTACCTCGCCGCCTTCTGGCCGGCGGCGGCGAACGCCGGGGTCGAGCTCGTCGTCACCGCGGCGGCGCTCGCCTTCGTCGGCTGGTCGAACGTCCGCGGCGCCACCGCCCGCGGGCGGCTCGGCCCCGCAGTCGCGGTCGGGCTCGCGAGCCTCGTCCTCGCGGTCGCGCTCGTCGCCGTCGGGCTCGTGGTCGCCTGGGAGCCGGGGGAGGTCCTCGACACGGTCGAGCTCGGCACGGCGCCGGAGTGGGGCGACCTCGTCTTCGCGGCGGTCCTCGCGACCGTGGCGGTCACCGGCGTCGACGCCGCCTCCGGCCTGGCGGGCGACATCCGCGTCGGCCGGCGGAAGCTGCGCCGCTTCGTGCTGACGGCGGGCCTCGCGGTCATGCTCCTGCTCGTCGGCCTCTCCGTCGTCGCGCTCATGGCGCAGCCGGTCACCGGCGGCGCGACCCCGCTCGGGGACGAGTTCCTCGACGCCCCGATGCTCGGCATCCCCGAGGCGTTCGAGCCCGACTGGCTGGGCGAGGCCTTCCGCTACGCCGTCGGGCTCGTCGGGATGCTCGTCCTCCTGCAGGCGATGAACGTCAACCTGCTCGGGATCTCGCGCCTCACCTACGCGCTCGCGACCCACCAGCAGCTCCCCGCGCTGCTCGGCCGCCTCCATCCCGCCTACGCGACGCCGTACGTGACGATCGCGCTCGCCTGCGTGGTCGCGCTCGGCCTGGCGGTCGGCAGCCTCCAGTTCCTCGTCGGCCTCTACGCCTTCGGCGCGATGCTCGCCTTCGCGATCGCGCACGTCGCGGTCATCGTCCTGCGCTTCCGCGAGGGTGACCGCCACATCGCCTTCCGCGTCCCGCTCTCGGTCCGCGTCCGCGGTGTCGCGGTCCCGCTGCCCACGGTCGCGGGCGCGCTCGCCGCCGCGGCCGCCTGGGTGAGCGTGCTCGTCCTCCACAGGGGCGCGAGCATCGCCGGGCTCGTGTGGATGGCCGTCGGGCTCGTCACCTACGTCGCCTACCGCCGGTCGCAGGGCAAGACGCTCACCGGCCGCTTCGTCATCCCCGCCGAGGCGCTCACCGAGACCGAGGCGGTCGAGTACCAGAGCATCCTCGTCCCGGTCTTCGGCGAGCCGATCGACGACGACATCGTCGGCACCGCCGGGCGGCTCGCGAGCGAGGAGCCCGAGGACGAGGAGGAGCCGCCGTGCATCGAGGCGATCTACGTCATCGAGGTGCCGCTCACGCTCCCGCTCGACGCGCGCCTGCCCGACGAGGCGGTCCAGGCCGGCCGCCGCGCGCTCGCGCGCGCCAAGGAGGTGGGGGAGGAATACGAGGGCGTCCAGGTCCAGACCGCGCTCGTCCGCGGCCGCCACGTCGGCGCGACGATCGTCGAGCAGGCCCGCCGCCGGGGCGTGCAGGCGATCGTGCTCGCCGCGGAGCGCCCCTCGCGGATCCGGGGCGGCCCCGTCTTCGGCGGCCGGGGGCGGGCGAAGGACCGCGCGCTCGGCGAGGTCACGCGCTACGTCATCGAGAAGGCGCCCTGCCGGGTCATCCTCACCGCGCCGCCCGCCGGCGAGGAGGAGCCGCGCGCGGGGGTCCGGCCGTGATCGCGCGGTTGTAGAGTGGGCTGCGTGTTCGTGTTGATCTGCGGATGCGGCCGCGTCGGCTCGGCGGTCGCGAAGACCATGCTGTCCGAGGGGCATGAGGTGTCCGTCCTCGACGAGGACCCCGAGGCGATCGCGCTGCTGGAGAAGGGCTCCGACCGCAGCTGGGAGGACATGGGCGGCTCGTTCACCGTCGGCACCGCGCTCGAGATCGACGCGCTCATCGAGGCCGGCATCGAGCGTGCGGACGCCTTCGTCGCCTCCACCGACGGGGACAACACGAACCTCGTCATCGCCCAGATCGCCAAGCGCCGCTTCAACGTCCCGAAGGTCGTCTGCCGCGTGCTCGACCCGGCACGCGCCGAGTGGTATCGCGAGCAGGGGCTGGAGACGATCTGCCCGACGAAGACGGCGATCGAGCTCGTCGAGGCGGCGCTGCGCGAGGAGGCGAGCGTCTGATGTACATCATCATCGTCGGCGCGGGCAAGGTCGGCTGGAACCTCGCGCGCGAGCTCCTCGACAAGGGCAACGAGGTCACCGTCATCGAGTCCGACCCGGCCCGGTACGCGACCGTCGAGGAGGAGATGGAGCACGCCGTCCACTACGGGGACGGCTCGGAGCTCTGGGTGCTCGAGCGCGCCGGCATCGAGCGCGCCGACATGGTCATCGCCGTCACCGGCGACGACGAGGACAACATCCTCATCTGCCAGGTCGCGCGCGAGAAGTACGGCGTCGAGCGCGTCATCTCGCGCTGCAACAACCCGCGCAACCTCCAGCACTTCGAGCTGCTCGGCATCAAGCCGGTCGTCTCGGCGACCGACCTGATCCTCCGCCTCATCGAGCACGAGGTGCCGCGCTACGGCATGATCCACCTGCTCGACCTGCCGACCGAGCGGCTGGAGATCATCGAGGTCGAGGTGGCGCCCGGCTCGCCCGCCGACGGCACCGCGGTCAAGGACCTCGGGCTCCCCGACGGCTCGCTCGTCATCTCGATCCTCCGCGACGGCACCGGTTTCGTCCCGCTCGCGGACTCGGTCATCGAGGCCGGCGACGAGGTGCTGCTCGTGCTCGACACCGGGCTCGAGGAGCGCATCACCGCCCGCTTCAGCGCGCCGCAGGGCCAGCCGGAGGCCGCATAAGGCGTGGCGGAGCGCTCCGTCGACTACCTGCTCATCGGCGGGGGCCTGGCCGCCGCCAACTGCGCGCGCACGCTGCGCGAGGAGGGCGCCGACGGCTCGGTCCTGCTCGTCGGCCGTGAGCCCGACCCGCCGTACAACCGCCCGCCGCTCACGAAGGACTACCTGCGCGGCGAGAGCTCTCGCGAGGACGCCTGGTTCCGCCCGGCAGAGTGGTGGGAGGAGCAGTCGATCGAGCTGCTCACCCGCACGAGCGTCATGAAGCTCGACCCGGCGGCACGCGTCGCGAAGCTCTCCAACAAGGAGGAGATCCGCTTCGGCAAGGCGCTCGTCGCCACCGGCGCGAACGTCCGCCGCCTGCGCGCCGAGGGCGCCGAGCTGGAGGGCATCCACTATGTCCGGGCGTTCGGCAACGCGGACGCGATCCGCGCCGACGCCGAGCAGGCCGAGCGCGTCGTCTGCGTCGGCGGCAGCTACATCGGCTGCGAGGTCGCCGCCTCGCTGACGAAGCTCGGCAAGCAGGTGACCGTCCTCATGCTCGAGGAGATCGCGTTCGAGCGCGCCTTCGGGCCCGAGATCGGCCGCTTCCTCCAGGGCGCGCTCGAGCAGCACGGGGTGAGCTTCCGCGGCGGCGACGCGCTCGCGCGCTTCGAGGGCGACGGGCGCGTCCGGCGGGTCGTCACCGAGGGCGGCGCCGCGCTCGACTGCGACCTCGTCGTCATCGGCGCCGGCGTCATGCCGGACGTCATGCTCGCCCGCAGCGCCGGGCTCGAGCTGGGGGAGAGCGGCGGCGTGCGCTGCTCCTCGCGCCTGGAGACCTCGGCGCCGGGCGTCTACGCGGCCGGCGACATGTGCGAGTACGACAGCGTCGTCCACGGCCGGCCCCTGCGGGTCGAGCACTGGGACGTCGCCTTCAACCACGGCCGCACCGCCGCGCTCAACATGCTCGGCCGCGACGTACCGCACACCGAGATCCCGTACTTCTTCTCCGACCTCGCCGACTGGGTCTCGCTCGAGTACGTCGGGCCGGGATCCGGCCGCCCGGTCGTGCGCGGCTCGCTCGACGACGGCGAGTTCACCGCCTTCTACCTCGCCGACGACGGGCGCGTGACCGCGGCGCTCACCGTCGGCCGCTCCGACGACCTCGAGCACGCGAGGCGCTGGATCGCCGACGGCGCGGCGCCGCCGGAGGAGCGCCTGCGCGACCTCTCCAGCGACCTCGCCGAGCTTGCCGGGGCTTCCGGCGAGGCCTAGCGGCGGCTCGCAAATTCGTCCAGACCCCCTCGGGGTCCGCGCGAGCCCGCCGACGATGAAGACGAGGTGCGACACGGACGTCTGCCATCACTGCGGGGCGAGCGCGGCACGAGCGTCGCCGAGCTGCTGGTCACCGCGGCGATCTCGCTGATCATCGTCGCGGCGGCGGGGACGACGCTCGCGCTCGCCGTCGGGGCCTGGAACAAGCAGTCCAAGCGCACGGATGCCTTCGACCAGGCGCGCCAGGCGTTCCTCGACATGACGCGCGAGCTGCGCCAGGCCAGCGAGGTCAAGCGGCTGAGCGGCCAGATGCTCGAGGCGAAGGTCGCCGTCGGCGAGGGCGCGAACCGCACGCTTCACACCATCCGCTACGACTGCTCGCGGCCCGGCCGGCGTTCCGGCACGCGCACCTGCGTCCGCCAGGACGTCACCGCGAGCACGACGCGGAACGTGTGGGTGGACGTCCGCAACACCGAGGTCTTCACCCAGGCGCAGGGCTCGCGCCACATCCGCATCCGGATCGAGCAGGACAACGCCTCCGGCGGGGCGCCGTACGTCGTCGAGGGCGGCGTGACCGCGCGGAGCTGCGCCGAGGGCGAGGGGGTGGTCGGCGAATGCTGAGGCCGGTGTGGCAGCGGGTCCGCCGCGGCGAGCGTGGCCTCACGATCGTCGAGGCGATGGTGGCGATGCTCGTGCTCGCCGTCGGCGTGCTCGGGACCGTCGAGCTCGTCTCCTCGACGAAGCGCGGGTCGGCCGTCGCCGAGCGGACCTCGGTCGGGGTCGTCCAAGCCGAGCAGGAGCTCGAGGAGCTCCGAGACATGGAGTACGACAAGCTCGCGCTCGCGGCCGCGCCGCAGGCGACGAGCGACCCCGAGGATCCGCGCTCGCGCGTCTCGGGCGGGCGGTTCCAGGTCAAGCAGGGGCTGTCGGAGGAGCTCGTGCTCGCCTCCTCGGGCGGGATCGCGCCGACGGTCGTCAAGACGCTCGGCAGCGCGGACAACCCCACGCGGGTGACGATCCACCGCTTCATCTCCTGGCGCGACGAGGAGTGCCTGGCACTCGACCTCTCGCGGCTCGACCAGCTCGTCAACTCGCTGCCCGGGCTCATCCATACGGTGACCGGCAGCCTGACGGTCCTGCTGGGGCCGAACGGCTCGATCCAGTCGCTGCTCGACACGATCGGCGCGATCGGCAGGCTGCCGGTCGCGGGCGCGCTGCTCAGCCCGCTGCTGGGGATCCTCAACCCGCTCCTCCAGTCGCTGGAGCAGCTCTCGTCCGCGCTCGCGGGCGTGCTCAATCCGCTGTCGAGGCTGCTCGCGCCGCTCAACGCGATCGGCGGCAGCCTCTCGCAGCGGCTCGACCTCTGCGACCTCGACCTCGCGCTCGTCCGCAAGCTCGGCGAGCTCGAGACCCTCCGCGCGCTGCTCTCGGCGCTCTCGCCGCTGCTGCGCTCGCTCGAGGTGCCGATCGGCACGGTCAACTCGATCCTCGTCGCGCTGCTGCGGCTCGACGTCCTCGAGCTGCTCACGGCGATCCTGGAGGCGGTGACCCAGCTCCCCGCCGTCGTCAACGGCCTGCTCGGCACGCTGACGAAGATCCCGCAGGTCCTCGTCGGCCTCGGCACCGACCTGCCGCGCCTCGGCCAGCACCTCACCGCCATCGTCGGCAGCCTCACGAGCACGCTCAAGCAGCTCCTGGTCCAGCCCGACACCGAGCGCAACACGAAGCGGATCACCGTCGCGGTCGTGGTCGACAGCCCGCACCAGAGCGGGCCGCAGCGCCCGATCTGGGCCTCGACGGTGGTCATCGACCCGGACGAGGGGCTCGGAGGATGAGGCGGCGGCTCGAAAGCGAGCGCGGCTTCGCGCTGCCGGTCGTCATGCCGATCCTCGTCGTCGTCGGGCTGCTCGCCGCCGCGATGCTCGCGATGACCTCGGCGAGCCTCAGCCGCTCAGCAGAGGACCGGCGCGCGACCCGCGCGCTCGCGGCGGCCGACGCCGGCGCCGACGTGGCGGTCTGGCGGATGAACAAGACGCTCGCCTCGGCCGAGCTCACCGGCCTGCTCGGCCTCCCGCTCCACGTCGTGGGCAACCTGGGCTGCGTCAACCTCGACGCGCGGGGGCTGCTCGGCGTGTCGACGCTCTCCGCGGCGGGGTGGTGCCCGCCGACGCCGTGGGAGGACCTCGGCAGCGACGGGGCGGTCGACGCGAGCTACTCGTACACGGTCTCCACCGGGATCAACGTCATCGGCGTCGCCGACCTGGTCGAGCGCAAGATCGTCGCCACCGGCCGCGCCGGCGGCGAGCAGCGGCGCGTCATGGTGACCGTCCGGGGCGACCTCAACCCCGACAACCTGCTCTCGCTCTTCCGCCGCTACCGCTACGTCGAGTGCACGGCGCGCCCGACCGGGCCGGAGCCCGACTCGGGCTGCCCGGAGTAGCGGGGCGGGGCCTCGAGCGGGCCGGTTTCCGGGGGAGAGCCCGGCCTCGATGACGGAACTTGATCCGCCGAATACACTGTTGGGCCGACGGGTAGAACCCCGTCGCGATGCGGGATGGGGTAATTGGCAGCCCGCCTGGTTCTGGCCCAGGTAGTCATGGTTCGAGTCCATGTCCCGCAGCTTCATGGGGCCGCCGCTGAGGCGGCCCTTCTTCGTGGCGCCGCCGCGGGCTGACGGCCGGGCGACGCGGTCCCGCCGCGGCGCTCAGGCCGCGGCCTGCTCGGCCCAGTCGCGGTAGAGGCGCGCGTAGGCGCCGTCGGCGGCGATGAGCTCGTCGTGGGTGCCCTGCTCGGCGATCCGGCCCTGGTCGAGCACGAGGATCCGCCCCGCGTTGCGGATCGTCGAGAGGCGGTGGGCGATGACGAGCGCGGTCCGCCCGGCGAGCAGCCGCCGCAGCCCCGCCTCGATCCGGGCCTCGGTGTGGACGTCGACGTTCGAGGTCGCCTCGTCGAGGATGAGGATGCGCGGGTCGGCGATCGCCGCGCGCGCGAAGGCGACGAGCTGGCGCTGGCCGGCCGACAGGTGGCCGCCGCGCTCGCCGACCTCGGTGTCATACCCGTCGGGCAGGCGCTCGATGAACTCGTGCGCGCCCACCGACCTGGCCGCGGCGACGACGTCCTCGTCGCTCGCCCCGGGCCGCCCGAAGGCGATGTTGTCGCGGATCGTGCCGCTGAAGAGGAAGCCCTCCTGCGGGACGAAGCCGAGCTGGGAGCGCAGCGACCGCTGCGTCACCGTCCGCAGGTCGTGGCCGTCGACGAGCACGCGCCCCTCGGTGGGGTCGTGGAAGCGGGCGACGAGCTTCGCGAGCGTCGACTTGCCCGCGCCGGTCGGCCCGACGAGCGCGATCGTCTGCCCTGGCGGCACGACGAGCGAGACGCCGGCGAGGGCGAGCTTCCCGCCGGGACCGTCGTAGGAGAAGGAGACGTCCTCGAAGCGGATCTCGCCGCGGATGCGGGGCAGCTCCTCTGGCCCGTCGACGACGTCCGGCTCCTCGTCGAGCAGCTCGAAGATCTTGTCGAGCGCGGCCATGCCGGCCTGGTAGGTCGTGTAGAGCTGCGAGAGCTGCTGGATCGGGTCGAAGAAGTTCTGCAGGTAGAAGACGAACGAGGCGAGCACGCCGATCGTCACGCCCTCGCCGCCGATGACCTGGTTGCCGCCGTAGAGGAGGATCACGGCGGTCGCGACGGCCGACAGCAGCTCGACCGAGGGGAAGTAGGCGGCGTTGAGGTGGACCGTCTTCATGTTCGCCGCGCGGTTGGCCTCGTTGAGCTCGCGCAGCTCGTCCTTGTGGCGCTCCTCCTGGCCGAACGCCCGCACGATCCGGATGCCGGACAGCGTCTCCTGGAGATAGGCGGTGATGAGCGCGATCCGCTCGCGCGTGAGCCGGTAGGCGCCGGCGGAGGCGATCCGGAAGGCGACGCTGCCGGCGGCGAGCAGCGGGAAGGTGAGGAACGTGATGAGCGCGAGCTCGGCGTCGAGCGCGACGAGGATCGCCGCCGTGCCGGCGAGCGTGAGGGTCGAGGAGAAGAGCGTCACGACCCCGTCGGTGACGAGCTGGTCGAGCGCCTGGACGTCGTTGGTGATGCGCGAGATGACGACGCCGGTGCGCCGGCGGGAGTAGAAGCCGACCGACAGCCGCTGGAGGTGCTCGAACAGCCGCAGGCGGAGGTCCTGCAGCGCCCGCTGGCCGACCCAGCTCACGAGGTAGGTCTGGGCGTAGGTGGCGCCGAAGTTCAGCAGCGCGCTGGCGATGAGCAGCGCGACGATGACGTTGAGCGCGCCGAGGTCGCCCCCGGCGATGCCGTCGTCGATCGCCCGGCCGGCGAGGTACGGCGGCGCGAGCGCGGCGCCGACGGCGACGACGAGCGCGGCGAGCATGAGCGCGACCCGCCCGCGGTAGGGGCGCAGGAGCGCGAGCAGGCCGCGGAGCTTGCGGGTGCGCCGCTCCTCGCCGCGGACGAGCCGCCACAGCCGCCGCGCGGTGCCCTCGGTCACGGGGCCGGCGCCGCTCACAGCGCCGCCTCCTCCGGCTCGCGGGTGAGGAACACCTGGTCCGGCAGCCCCTTCTCGACGATCTCGCGGTAGAGCGGCGAGGCCTCGAGCAGCTCCTCGTGGCCGCCGCGGGCGGCGATCCGCCCGTCCTCGAGCACGACGACCTCGTCGGCGAGCGCGATCGTCGAGAGGCGGTGGGCGATGATGAACGTCGTCCGGCCGCGCTTGACCTCGCCGAGCGCGCGCTTGATCTCGGCCTCGGTCGTGGCGTCGACGCTCGAGGTGGCGTCGTCGAGGATGAGGATGCGCGGGTCGGTGACGAGCGCCCGTGCGATCGCGATCCGCTGGCGCTGGCCGCCGGAGAGCGTGAGCCCGCGCTCGCCGACGAGCGTGTCGTAGCCCTCGGGCAGCGAGGCGATGAAGTCGTGGATGCCGGCGCGGCGCGCCGCCTCCTCGACGGCCTCCTGCGGCGCGTCCGGGCGGGCGTAGGCGATGTTGTCGCGCACCGTCGCCGAGAAGAGGAAGGCGTCGTCGCCGACGAGCGCGATCTGCTCGCGCAGCTCGCGCAGGTCGAGCTCCCGGACGTCGACGCCGTCGACGAGCACCTGCCCCTCCTGCGGGTCGTAGAGGCGGGGGATGAGCGCGACCAGCGAGGTCTTGCCCGAGCCGGTCGCCCCGACGAGCGCGACGGTCGTGCCCGGGGCGACGTCGAGCGAGACGTCGCGGAGGATCGGCTCGCCGCCGTCGTAGCCGAAGGTGACGTGGCGGAGCTCGACGCGCCCTCCGCCGTCGGGGAGCGGCCGCGGCCGCTCGGGCTGGACGAGCCGCGGCTCGCGGTCGATGAGCTCGAACACGCGCGCGGCCGAGGCGACCGCCCGCTGCGCCATCCCGAGCGCGATGCCGAGCATCCGCATCGGCTGGGCGAGCATGAGCACGTAGCCGTAGAAGGCGACGAACTCGCCGACGGTGATCGCCCCGTCGTGGACCTGGCGCCCGCCGACGAGCAGGACCGCCGCGAGGCCGAGGTAGGGGAGGAAGGCGATGAGCGGGTTGTAGAAGGCGCGCAGGCGCGCGGAGACCATCGCCTGGTCGAAGACGCGCCCGACGGCGTGGCGGAAGCGGGCGAGCTGGCGCGCCTCCTGGGCGAACGCCTTCACCACGCGGACGCCGGAGATGTTCTCCTCGGCCTCCGCGGTGAGCTCGGCGATCCGCTGCTGGACCTCCTGCGTGGCGGGGCGGTTGCGCCGCCCGTAGCGGAACGACGCCCACACGACGAGCGGCGCGGGCGCGAGCGCGAGCGCGGCGAGCCCGGGGTTGACCCAGAGCATGACGCCGGCGGCGAGCAGGATCGTGAGCGCCGACTGGAGGATGAAGACGAGGCCGTAGCCGAGGAAGAAGCGGACCGACTGGAGGTCGACGGTCGAGCGCGACATGAGCTGGCCGGTCTGCTGGGTGTCGAAGAAGGCGAGCTCGAGCCGCTGGAGGTGCGCGTAGACGAGGTTGCGCAGATCGAACTCGACCCCGAGCGAGACCCGCCCGGCGACCAGGCGGCGGGCGACGCTGAACAGCAGCCGCAGCAGGCCGGCGCCGACGATCGCGATGACGAACGGCCCCAGCGACGGGTCGGCGCTGTCGATCTCGTCGACCGTGCGCCCGACGAGGAAGGGGATGAGCACGCCCGTGCCCATCGCGGCGGCGGCGAGCAGGAGCGAGGCGACGACGCCCCCGCGGTAGGGGCGGAGGAAGCCGAGCATGCGCCAGAAGACCCTCACGCCCCACGTACTTTACTTTGTGAAGCAACCCGCCCCGAGACACGAGAACGTCCAGCGCTGTGCGCCATAGGGGCCGGCCATGGACGTTCTCGCTGCGGGGGAGCGCATACTCTCGCGGCATGGACGGCGACCTGCCGCTGGCCGACGACAGCGTCAGCGACTGGCCCGCGGTGCTGCGGGCGCTCCCGGCGCGCGGCTGGGTCACCGCCGAGGAGGTGAGCGAGGCGCTCGAGCACGCCGCCCGCAGCCAGGACATCGCGGCGAAGCTCGCCGCGCTCCGCCGCCGCGGGCTCGTGGTGAGCCGCCGCTGCGAGTGCGGGCGGACGCTCATGTGGCGGATCACGCCGTCCGGGACGGAGTACATCGAGGGCTGACGCGACGACGTCCATGAGTGGCCCCTATGGGGGCCGGCCATGGACGTTCTCGCGTCAGCGCGCCGACAACCAACCGGGCGGTCGGAGGGCGGCGACCGACCGTTCGGGCGACCGCGACGGCGGCCGCTGGCTACTCTTCGGTGACGTGTTGTTCGCCTTCCGCTACCTCATCCCCGCCGCCCTCATCGTCATCGGCTTCGTGATCCTCGTCGTGGGCGGGGCGAGCGACATCGCCGTCGAGGGCTGGGCGATGTTCACCGGCGCCGGCGTCTCGGTGCTCCTGCTCAACTTCCTCTACCGCATGGGCGTCCAGGGCGACCGGGCGCGCGACCGCGAGGAGCGGGCACGCGAGTACTTCGACAAGCACGGCCACTGGCCGGACCAGCGCCGCCAGGCCTAGCGGCCCTCACGCCGCCGGAGGCGGCACCGCCACGACCGAGCGTCCTGCCCTGGCCCGCCGTGGGCGGGTGAGGCCAGGACGCTCGCCCTCCCTGCGCCGCCCGCCGCCCCGGCGGGCAGCCCGCGGTGCTGGCGCGGCCGGCTCCGCCCGTCCGGCTGACGGTGTCCGCTCACGCGGGGGCGACCCTCCGTCCGTCCGTGATTCGGCGTCCCCTGAGGCGGGTAGACTGCAAACAGGGCTCACGCACGAGCAAGAGGGAGGAGGCAAGATGGCAGGCACACTTGCTCTGCGACGCCAACTCGAGAACGGCTGGCAGCCCTTCGCCGAGCTGGAGGCGCTCCGCCGGCGCGTCGAGCGCGTGTTCGACGAGCTCGGCGACGGCGCGGCGCATCCGTGGAGCCTCGCGGTCGACGTCGTCGAGGAGGACGACCGCTACGTCGTGCGCGCGGACGTCCCGGGCATGAGCCCCGACGACGTCAAGATCGAGGTCGAGGACGACATCCTCACGATCCGCGCCGAGCACGCCGAGCAGAAGGAGGAGAAGGAGAAGAACTACGTCCGGCGGGAGCGCCGCTACGGCGCGTTCTCGCGCTCGCTCCCGTTGCCGCAGGGCGTGAGCCCGGACGAGATCGAGGCGACGTGCGCCGACGGCGTGCTCGAGGTGACCTTCCCGAAGCCGAAGGAACAGGCGCGGGAGAAGGTGACGATCACGCCGAAGGCGCGCGCATGACGGCGACCGCGGTACGAACGCCGGTCCGGGCACGCCGGCCCACCGTCCTCCACGACCCGGTCACCTGCGGGGTCTGCACGAGGACGCTGCTGACCGGCGAGCAGGCGACGTTCTTCCGCGACCCCGACAACGGCTCGCACCTGGTGTGCGAGCTGTGCGCGCCGGTCGCCCGGCGCCTCGGCTGGAGCCGTGAAGAGGGCTGTGCGCTTGTCCGCTAGCGCGCACCCGGCCCTGGCGCCGCCGGCCTGGCTGCGGCTGCCGGCCGGGGAGGTCGACGAGCGGCGCACGCGCTGGCTGGAGCGCGAGCTGCGGGTGCTCAGCCTCAGCCCGGCGCGTCGCGTCGTCGTCGACCTCTCCGAGATCGCCGAGCTGACGCCGGCGCTCGTCGGGGTGCTCGTCCACGCCCACCGCCGGCTCGAGTGGCACAACGCGAGCCTCGTCGTCGTCGCCCGGGACGAGACGTGCGAGCGCCTCGCCCGGATCGGGCTCGCGTGCGCGGACCGGGACGTTGCGCGCCGGCGTGGCGTGAAGTTGAGACCAACCTGACACTGACACGCGGGCGCGCGTGCCGTACCCCTTCCGGCGAGGACAAGCCGAGCAAGGGGAAGGATGGAATCACGAGCCCGCATGGGAGCGTCGGCCCTCGCGCTCCTGGTCATGCTCGGACTCGCATCGGCGGCGCAGGCCGCGACCGTCAGCATGAGCGGCACCCCGCCGGTGATCACCTGGAGCGCGGCGGCAGGCAAGAACAACGACCTGACCATCACGCAATCGGGCAACACGATCCGGTTCACGGACGTGACGGACCCGGTGACCGCCTGGACGGCGGGGGCCTGCGCCTCCCTCCCACCGCACACGACCGTCACCTGCGTGATCCCTGTCGATGCGCAGACCCTCCGTGTCACGCTCGGCAACGGCAACGACGTGGCGCAGAGCTCGGTGAGCAGCCTCACGACGAGCTGGGACGACGGCCCGGGCGACGACAGGATCACCGGCGGGCCCGGCGCCGACATCTTCCACTGGGCCTTCGGCGACGACGACTACGACGGCGGCGACGGCCACGACGTCGCCGAGTACCGCTCCATCGGCGATCCGGTCGCCATCTCGCTCGACGACCTCCCCAACGACGGGCGGATCGGCACGAGCGAGGCCGACAACGTGCGGTCGACCGTCGAGGAGGTCCGCGGCGGCCAGGGGGACGACGTCATCGTGGGCAGCGCCCGCAACAACATCCTCTGGGGCTACACGGGCAACGACGAGATCCGGGGCGGCGACGGCGGCGACGTGCTCTACGGCGACCGGGACTGCTGGGCCGGCGACGGGATCACCACCGACGGCGACGACCGGCTCGACGGCGGCCCCGGCAACGACGTGGTCCGCGGCTGCGGCGGCGACGACACGCTCGAGGGGGGCGCCGGCGCCGACCTGTTCAGCGGCGGGATCGGCGACGACGAGCTCGTCGCCGCCGACGGCGTCGCCGACCTGTCGATCGACTGCGGGCCCGGCGAGGACGAGGCCGGGCTCGACCTCGACGATCCGGAGCCGACAGGCTGCGAGGCCGTGGAGCGGTCCGATCCCGGCCCGGGCGACGGCGACGGGGGAGGTCCCGGTGATGGCGGAGGGCCCGGCGGCGGCGACGGCGGAGGGCCGGGTGACGGTGCCGGGCCGGGCGACGGCGACGGAGGGGGTCCCGGCGGGGGCACCGGCCCCGGCGGCGGGACCGACGCGTCGCGTCCCGGGAGCCCAGGCGACCCCGATTCGCGGCCGCGCGACACCGTCGCCCCGGTCGTCTCCCGCCTGAGCCTGCTGCGCAAGCGCTTCGCGGTCGGCCGCGCCGCCACTCCGCTGACGGCGCAGCGCAAGCGGCGGCGGGCGCCGCAGGGGACGCGCTTCCGCTTCACGCTGTCCGAGCCCGCGGCGGTGGCGATCCGCATCGAGCGGCTCGTGCCGGGCGTGAAGGTGCGGCGGTCGTCGCGCTCCCGCGCGCTGTCGTGCGTGCCCGCGACGCGCAGCGCCCGCGCGCGACTCCGCCGCGAGCTCGGCAGGCTCGGGTCGGTCCGCCGGCTCAGCGGCGACGCCCGCGAGCGGGCGCTCGCGCGGCTGGAGCGGCGCCGGCGCTGCACGGCCGCCCGGACGGCCGGCACGCTGCGCCGCACCGGCGAGCAGGGGCGCAACAGCGTGGCCTTCAGCGGGCGGCTCGGCCGCCGGGCCCTGCGCCTCGGCAGCTACCGCGCCGTGGTGCGGGCGACGGACGGCGCGGGCAACGTCTCGCGCGAGCGGAAGGTGACGTTCCGCGTCGTCGCCCGCTGACCTCGCGGACAGACGCCCGGAGTGACCCTTGCGCACCGCGCGCCTCTACGGGTGAACTGTAGGCCGCGGCGGCTACTGTTTCGCTAATGGCAGTCGGTGATCCTCGGCCGGGACGTTGCTGGTACTGCGGGTCTGGACGTCTTCAGGTTGGTGACCCGCTCGAGCACGTCATCCCGCGCGCTATGGGGGCACCCTGAAAACTGACCGTGTATGTCGTGACTGCAACGCCCGCGTCGGGCGGGAGATCGACGCTCCGTTCATGAGGGACCCGCTCATCGCCCCGGACCGCGCGCTCTACGCACCTCGCGGGGAGCGGCTGCCACCGCACCTAGACGCGACACTTCGCGACGGGACTCCGGTCGGAATCACGACCGGCACGCACCCGTGGAAATTCGGGGTCCGGGGGCATCGACCGGAAGGAAGACAAGATCACTATCCGCGCCTCTGACCGAGCGGAGTACGAAAAGCTTCTAGCCCGCGTTCGCCGAGCTGTCGAAGCAGAGGGGAAGGAGTTCGTCGACCCGGGAGAACCGACCAAGATCGAAACGTCTGGGCCCATTGATGTCCACGCAAGGGTTGACCGGGTCGTCTGGCTCCGCATGGCTGCAAAGGTCACCCTTGGGTGCCTCTCCAAGGTTCTCGACGAGGAGTGGCTCGACACACCGGACGCAGCAAAGTACCGCGGGTGGCTGTGGGACGAGACGCCAGTGAATCAGGATGGATCCCTGGCGGGCGCTTTCCCGTCCCGCCCGTTCGAGGCGGAACTTCACATGCTTCGTCCGCCGGAGCACCTTCTGTACTTCCACCCGCTAGACGCGAGCCGTGTAGCGCTGAGCATTGCGTACTTCGGGTCGCTCATCGTTCGCGCTCCTGTCGTGGTCGGCGCGCTGGCGATGCCGCGCACAGCGTGGCGGACCGTTCGCGGAGCTGAGCCGGTGGAGACAACCTTCGACGCTTTGCTGAGAGAGGCGGCGCTCAAGCTGGTAGAAGAAGCAGGTTCGACCGAAGCCGCGGCCGCGTCGCACTCGGACAAGTAGTCCGGATCGCGTCTGGGGCGAGCGCTCGCCTCAGCGGGTTGTCGCGCCCTGGAGAGGCAAGAACCATGTCCGGGGACAAGCAGCCCTGGATGAACCGCGACGCTTGTCCGCCCGACCCCCGGCAAGGCTGGTGCTAGGCACGTTAGGCAAAAGGAGGGCCCAGTCCAGTCCGCGTGGTGTCCGCCGCGGGAGTTAGCGTCAGGGGGTTCCGTAGATCCGACTGTGACTCGCCCAATGCAGCTTCACACCGTTCAGATCACGAACTTCCGTTCGATTGAGGACTCCGGCGTAGTTCCGATCGAGCGCGTCGCCGCGCTCGTCGGCAAGAACGAGTCCGGAAAGACGAATTTCCTCCAGGCGCTCGTGCGCCTGAACCCCGCGCCAGGCCAACCGGATCAGTTCGATATCAACGACGACTACCCGCGCCGAGGGCTCGGGGACATTGAGCACCGGCTTAAGGACCCTGCCTTCCCGCGTCCTCAGGTGATCAGCGCAACGTACCGGCTGGCAGAGGAAGAAGTCGCCGAGCTGGAACGGACGTTCGGGGAGGAAACTCTGAAGCTCGGCGACGGGAACACCATCGGAATCAGGGTCGACTACGACCGCGACCGGGTCTGGGACTTGGAGACCGACGAGACGGCCGCCGTCAAACACCTCGCGACGCAGGCGGGAGTCGTGGGAGAACCGGCGAAGGTCAAGACGCTCGACGAGCTCATCACTTGGGCTAAGGAGAACGCAACGGAAGATGAGGAGAGCCCGGCCGGTGCGGTCTTAAATCTGCTCGAGGACTGGGGAAGCCACGACCTGGACGACGCAGTGATCAGGTGGCTCGAGGCACGCGAGCCTCTGTTCATCTATTTCGATGAGTATGCGCAAATGCCCGGGGAAGGCAACGTCCGCGAGCTTCTGGCCAAGCGGGAGCAAGGGGACGCGCTGAGCCCTGCCGAGCGCACGTTCTTGGCGCTGATCGACGAGGCCCGCATTGACCTCGAGGACCTTGAGCGGCAGGAGTACAACGCGCTGCGGAACCGACTGGAGTCGGCCAGCATTCGGATCAGCGAGGAGCTTTACTCATACTGGAGCCAGAACCAGACCAGCGGCATCGACTTCGATCACCACTACGAGCACACGCCCGACCGCCATCGCCCGGGACACCGCGGCGACCTGATCCTCAAGGTGCGGGTCGAGGACAAGCGCCACGGCGTGAGTGTCCCGATCGACCGCCGGTCCAACGGCTTTGTTTGGTTCTTCTCTTTCCTAGTCAACTTCGGCCGGATTCGCGACAGTTACCCGGATCGTCCACTGGTGCTGTTGCTCGACGAGCCCGGGACCGCCCTTCATGGCCTCGCGCAGCACGACTTCCTGCGCGTGCTCGACGACAGGCTGGCCGAGCACCAGATCCTCTACACGACCCATCAGCCATTCTTGGTCGATCCCGACCGTCTCGACCGGGCCCGCCCCGTGGTTGAGGACGAGCGCGGCGGTTCGAAGGTCCACGCCCATGCCTACAAAGTGGACAACGACACCCTGTTTCCGCTCCAGGCGGCGCTCGGGTACGCGATCGGACAGACGCTGTTTGTCGCCCCGAACGTGCTGCTAGTCGAGGGAACCTCCGACCTGATTTACCTCCAGCTGCTCAGCCGCGCGTGCGAGCGGGCGAAGAAGCCCGGCCTTGATCGTCGCTGGACGATCACGCCAGTCGGTGGCATTGACCGCATGGATACGTTTGTCCGCCTGTTTCAGGGCCAGCAGCTCAACATTGCCGCACTCGTTGACGTAAGCGGCAACCGGAAGACGAAGGTCGAAAAGCTTGTGTCCGACGGGCAACTAACGGCAGACCAGCTCGTCAAGATCGCCGACTTCGTCGACGGGGACCAAGCCGACATTGAGGACATCATGTCCGAGGACTTCTACGTCCAGCTCGTGCAGGGCGTGGGGGCAGAGGATCCAAGCCGTGCCATCTACGGCGCGGTCCGCGTGGATCAGCTACCGGACAAGAGTGACGAGCCGCGGATCACTCGCCGCATCGATTACGTGCTGGAGGGCTTCAACCAGCCCCGCCTCGACCACCTGCCGCCGGCGCTCTACTTCGAACGCCACCAGGGCCAGTTGCTGGAGCAGGTTGACTCCGAGACGATCAATCGGGCCGCCGCGTTGTTCGAGCGACTGAACAGCCTGCTCCGAGCGTAGCCGCTGGGGGCAACGCGAGGGTGGTGGCTCTGCGCGGGTCCGGTCCCGTATTCGTTGTGCTTCAGGATCTCGGCGGCCGCGTCGGCCGTCAGCGCGATTCTTGGTGCGCTCCGGGCGCCCCGTCGTCCCAAGGCGCACAGGCACGCGTGGGCGGCGCTGACGGTCGCACCCCATCCCTGTGGGGCCGAGGTCGGTCGTCTTTCGGTTTCGAACGAACCGCCGGGGCTTGCGCGACGGTCGCGCGACGCGCCGAATAGCTCCGGCTGGATTCGAACCAGCGACCTCGCCATTATGAGTGGCGCGCTCTAACCGCTGAGCTACGGAGCCCTTCGAGCAGGAAAGATTAGAGCGTGCGCGCGGATCCGCCTCTCCTGCTCGCGGTGCCGAACGTCAGCGCCGGCGACGACGCCGCCTTGGTCGAGGAGCTCGGGATGAGCTTCGGGCCGGCGCGGCTGCTCGACGTCCACGCCGACCCCGACCACAACCGGAGCGTCTTCACGCTCGCCGCCCGCCAGGGCGAGCTCGCCGAGGCGCTCGTGGGCGGCGCGACGGCCGCGGTCGAGCGGATCGACCTCCGCCGCCACGAGGGCGTCCACCCGCACGTCGGCGCGATCGACGTCATCCCCGTCGTCCACCTCGACGCCGAGCGGCGCGGCGCCGCCGTCGCCGAGGTCCTCACGGCCGCCGCCGAGATCGCCGAGCGGCTCGAGCTGCCGGTCTTCCTCTACGGCGCGCTCGCCACCCGCCCCGAGCACGTCGAGCGCGCCGACCTCCGCCGCGGCGGCCCGGCCGAGATCGCGCGGCGGATCGCGGCGGGGGAGCTCGTCCCCGACTTCGGCCCGCCGCGCGCGCACCCGACGGCGGGCGTCGCGCTCGCCACCGCCCGCCCGCCGCTCGTCGCCTTCAACGTCGACCTCGCCACCGACGACCTCGCGGTCGCGCGCGCGATCGCCGCCGAGATCCGCGAGGCGGGCGGCGGCTTCCCCGGCGTGCGCGCGATCGGCCTGCCGCTCGCCCGCCGCGGCCGCGCCCAGGTCTCGATGAACGTCCACGACCACGCGCGCGTGCCGCTGCGCGAGCTCGTCGAGGCCGTGCGCGCCCGCGCGCCGATCGCCGAGGCCGAGCTCGTCGGCCTCGCCCCGGCGGCGGCGCTCGAGGGCTTCCCCGAGGACGTTCCGCTGCGCGGCTTCGATCCCGAACGGCACGTGATCGAGAACGCGTTACGCTCAGTCGCCTGATGGGTCAGACGAAGCGCAGGAGGAAGCGCAAGCACCGCGGCACGCCCGCCGGCACGATCGAGGCGCGCGGCCGCACGAGCCGGCCGTCGCCGAACGGCAAGGCGCCGCAAGCCGGCAAGCTCACCGCCGCCGAGCGGCGCGCGCAGCGCCTCGCCCAGCCGCCCACCTGGCGGAGCGCCTTCAACCGCTCGCTCATCGCCGCCGCGCTGTTCGGGTTCGTCGTCATCCTCTTCTTCGGCCAGACCGTGCCGGGCGGGATCGCGCTCGCGGGCGTGATGCTGCTCATCTACTGGCCCATGACCTACTACATGGACCTGTTCATGCACCGGCGCTTCAAGCGCCGCATGGAGCAACGGAGGCGGCGCTGATGGACGTGCGGATGTTCACCGTCGGGCCGGTCCAGGAGAACTGCTACATCCTCCGCCGCGACGGCTCCGACCGGGCGCTCGTCGTCGACCCGGGCGACGAGGCCGACAAGCTGCTCAACGCGATCGAGGCGCTCGGCCTGACGATCGACGGGATCCTCCTCACGCACACGCACTTCGACCACGTCGGCGCGGTCGCGCCGGTCGCGCGCGCCACCGGCGCCGAGGTCTGGGTGCCGGAGCTCGAGAAGCACGTGCTCGCCGACATCAACAGCCACGTCCGCTTCCCCGGCTTCGGGCCGTTCGAGTCGTACGAGGCCGAGCACACGCTCTCCGGCGGGGAGAAGCTCGAGCTCGCGGGCTTCGAGATCGACGTCCTCTTCACGCCCGGGCACAGCCCCGGCCACGTCACCTACTCGATCCCGGACGAGCGGGCGATCTTCTCCGGGGACGTCCTCTTCCAGGGCTCGGTCGGTCGCACCGACCTCCCCGGCGGCGACTGGGACACGCTGCTGGAGACGATCCGCAGCCTCATGGACACGCTGCCGCCGGAGACGACCGTCTACCCGGGCCACATGGGCATCACGACGCTCGCCGCCGAGCGGGCGACCAACCCCTTCCTCGCGGAGCTGGCGCGCTGAGCAGGCGGCTGCAGGCACCGAAGGGCACGTTCGACGTGCTCGGCGGCGAGGGGAGCGCCCGCCGGGCGCTGCAGGCGCGCGCCGCGGAGCTGCTGGAGCGCGCCGGCTACCGCTACGCCGACACGCCGATCTTCGAGGACACCGAGCTGTTCGCGCGCGGCGTGGGGGAGGCCACCGACATCGTCCAGAAGGAGATGTTCACCTTCCAGGACCAGGCGGGCCGCTCGCTCACGCTCCGCCCGGAGGGGACGGCGGGCATCTGCCGCGCCTACGTCCAGCACGGCCTCCACAAGCAGCCGCAGCCGGTGAAGCTCTGGTACTGGGGGCCGTTCTTCCGCAGCGAGGCGCCGCAGGCCGGCCGCTACCGCCAGTTCACCCAGGTCGGCGCCGAGGCGATCGGCTCCGCCGAGCCGACGCTCGACGCGGAGATGATCCTCCTGCTCGACGAGCTGCTGCGCTCGGCGGGCTGCCGCGACCTGCGCCTGCGCATCTCCAGCCTCGGCACCGCCGAGACCCGCCACGACTACCTCGAGGAGCTCAAGCGCTACTTGCGCTCGCGCGAGGACGAGCTCAGCCCGGAGGTCCGCGCCCGCATCGACCTCAACCCGCTGCGCGCGTTCGACGCCGCGCACGAGGGCACCCGGGCGGTCATGCGCGACGCGCCGCTGCTGCTCGACCGGCTCGCCCCCGAGGACGCCGAGCACTTCGAGGAGGTCAAGGCGCTGCTCGACGCCGCGGGCTGCGCCTACGAGGTCGACCCGACGCTCGTCCGCGGGCTCGACTACTACACCCGCACGGTCTTCGAGTTCACCAGCGACGCGCTGGGCGCGCAGTCCGGCGTCGGCGGCGGCGGCCGCTACGACCGCCTCGTCGAGGAGCTCGGCGGGCCGCCGACGCCCGCGGTCGGCTGGGCGGCCGGGGTCGAGCGCATCCTGCTCGCCGCCGGCGCGCAGGGCGAGGACGGCCACTTCGGCGGCGTCTACGTCGCGGTCGCGCCGGGCGGCTCGCCCCGCAAGGCGTTCGTGCTCGCCCAGCGCCTGCGCTCGGCGGGCATCGCGGCGCAGATGGAGCAGGCAGGACGGTCGCTCAAGGGCCAGCTCCGGCACGCCGACCGCATCGGCGCGCGCTGGGTGGTCATCGTCGGCGAGGAGGAGACGGAGTTGAAGGACCTGGCGAGCGGGGACCAGCGGACGGTCGGCGAGGAGGAGCTGCTGGCGGAGGTGCGCCCGTGAGGATGCCGATCCAGAACGCCTACCGGACGGCGTGGGCGGGCGACCTGCGCGAGGACAGCGTCGGCAAGGAGCTGCGCGTCGCCGGCTGGGTCCACCGCCGCCGCGACCACGGCGGGCTCATCTTCGTCGACCTGCGCGACCGCAGCGGCCTGCTCCAGCTCGTCTTCCGTCCCGAGGAGGCCGCCGAGGCGTTCGCGCTCGCCGAGAAGCTCCGCCCCGAGCACGTCATCAGCGCGAAGGGCGTGCTCGCCGCGCGCGAGCCCGGCACCGTGAACCCGAACCTCCCGACCGGCGCGGTCGAGCTCGTGGTGCAGGAGCTCACCCCGCTCGCGACGTCGGAGACGCCGCCGTTCCAGATCGACGAGGACGTCGACGTCGAGGAGGGCCTGCGGCTGAAGTACCGCTACCTCGACCTGCGCAAGGAGAAGATGCAGGAGGCGATCGCGCTCCGCCACGACGTCGCGCAGGCGATCCGCACCTACCTCAACGAGCGCGACTTCCTCGAGATCGAGACGCCGATGCTCACGCGCTCGACCCCGGAGGGCGCGCGCGACTTCGTCGTCCCCAGCCGGCTCCAGCGCGGCTCCTTCTACGCGCTGCCGCAGTCGCCGCAGCTCTTCAAGCAGCTCCTCATGATGGCCGGCTTCGAGCGCTACTACCAGATCGTCCGCTGCTTCCGCGACGAGGACTTCCGCGCCGACCGCCAGCCGGACTTCACCCAGCTCGACATGGAGCTGTCCTTCGTCGAGGAGGAGGACGTCATGAGCCTCGTCGACGGCCTGCTCAAGGACGTCCTCGCCGTCGGCGGCATCAACGTCTCCACGCCGCTCGAGCGCCTCAGCTACGACGAGGTCATCCTCCGCTACGGCACCGACCGGCCGGACCGCCGCATCGGCATGGAGATCCACGAGCTCGACGCGGCCTTCGAGGGCACCGAGTTCAAGGTCTTCGCCGGCGCGGAGGCGATCCGCGGCTTCAAGGCGACCGGCGAGTTCCCGCGCAAGCGCCTCGACGACCTCACCGAGCAGGCGAAGGAGCTGGGGGCGAAGGGGCTCGTCTGGGCGGTCGTCGAGTCCGAGACGGAGTGGCGCTCGCCGATCGCGAAGTTCCTCCGCGAGGAGGAGATGCGCAAGGCCGCCGAGATCCTCGGCGCCAGGCAGGGCGACGTCATCTTCATCGTCGCCGACGCCCCCGCCGTCTGCTCGAAGGTGCTCGGCGAGCTGCGCCTGGAGATCGGCGGCCCGCGCGAGGGCCACGACCTCTTCTGGGTCGTCGACTTCCCGATGTTCGAGTGGAACGAGGACGAGGGGCGCTGGGACCCGCTCCACCACCCGTTCACCGCGCCGACCGGCGACCTCGACGCCGACCCGGGGCAGTGGCGGAGCCGCGCCTACGACGTCGTCTTCGACGGCTGGGAGGTCGGCGGCGGCTCGATCCGTATCAACACGCCGGAGCTGCAGTCGAAGGTCTTCTCGGCGCTCGGGATCGGCGAGGAGGAGGCGCAGCGGCGCTTCGGCTTCCTGCTGGAGGCGCTCCGCTACGGCGCGCCCCCGCACGGCGGCATCGCCTTCGGCCTCGACCGGCTCGTCGCGCTCATCGCGGGGCGCTCCTCGATCCGCGACGTCATGGCCTTCCCGAAGACCGCGACGGGCGCCGATCCGCTCACCGGCGCGCCCGCCCCGCTGGAGGAGCGGCAGCTCCGCGAGCTGGGCATCCGCGTCGAGGTCCCCCGCTGACGCTGCTAGCGTTGCGGCAGGCCCGAGCCTGTGCGCCAGCCGTCGTACCAATGTTGAGCCAACACCATTGGAGACGGGAGCCTGACTCGGGGAGGGCCGAGGCCCGACCTGGAGGGCACCCACCTGCGCAGAGCAGGTTCAACTCCGTAGGCGGCAGCGGCAGGCTGGGGCTGTTCCATTCGGGGGGCTTGTCATGGCCGATCTCGCCGTCTTCGAGCACCACCTCAGCGCGCCGCGCGGGCTCGGCAAGCTCGCGGACGCCCCGTACCGTGGCATGGCGGGCGGGGCGGCCTGCGGCGACCTCATCCGCGTGTCGCTCGAGGTCGAGGGCGACCGGATCGCCGCCGCGGGGTTCGACGCCCAGGGCTGCGGCGCGCTGACGGCCGCCGGCAGCGCGGTCGTCGAGCTCGTCGAGGGCGCGGGGGCGCTGGAGGCCGCGCGCGTGGGGGCGCGCGAGATCGCGGCCGAGCTCGGCGGGCTGCTGCCGGCGAAGATGCACGCCGCCGACCTCGCCGCCGACGCCCTCCACCGCGCGCTCGGCGCCGCCGCCCGCGACGGCGCGCTGCGGCTCGCGCCGTCCGCCACGCGGACGCTCGTGGCGATGAGCGGCGGCGTCGACAGCACGGTCGCGGCGCACCTCGCGCGCGAGGCGGGCGACGAGGTCGTCGGCGTCACGCTCGAGCTGTGGGGCGACCCCGAGAACGACGGCGCGCGGAGCTGCTGCTCGGCGCAGGCGGTCGTCGGGGCGCGGGCGCTCGCGCACCGGATGGGGATGCCGCACTTCACGATCGACCTGCGCGAGGACTTCCGCCGCGAGGTCATCGCCGACTACCTCGCCGAGCACGCCGCGGGACGGACCCCGAACCCCTGCGTGCGCTGCAACGGGCTCGTCCGCTTCGACGCCATGCTCGCGCTCGCCGAGCGCCTCGGCGCGCGGCGGCTCGCCACCGGCCACTACGCGCGCATCGTCCGCGACGAGCAGGGACCGCTGCTGTGCTGCGCGGCCGACCCGGCGAAGGACCAGGCCTACATGCTCGCGCGCCTGACGCCGGACGAGCTGGAGCGGCTGTGGTTCCCGCTCGGCGAGCGGACGAAGGCCGAGGTACGCGAGCTCGCGCGCGCGGCCGAGCTGCCGGTCGCCGACAAGCCCGACAGCCAGGACCTCTGCTTCCTCGCCGGCACGACGCGCTCGCGCTTCCTGCGCCGCCACGGCCGCCGGGGCGGCCGGCGGGGCGAGATCGTCGACACCGACGGTCGCGTGCTCGGCTACCACGACGGCCAGGAGGAGTTCACGGTCGGCCAGCGCCGCGGGCTGCGCGTCGCCTCGCGCGAGCCGCTCTACGTGCTGCGCAAGGACGCGCGTGCCAACCGCATCGTCGTCGGGCCGCGCTCGGCGCTGGCGACCGATCGCGTGCCGCTGCGCGCGCTCGAGCTGCGCCGCGCGCCCGAGGAGGTGGACCGGGTGAAGCTGCGCTACCGTCAGCCCCCGGTGAGGTGCCGCATGGTCGGGCAGGAGGTACGACTGGAGGAGCCCGTGGACGGGGTCGCCCCGGGCCAGACCGCCTGCCTCATGCGCGGCGACGCGATCGTCGGGGTGGGCGTCATCGATGGCTGACGAGCCCGACGTCATCGAGCTCGCCACGCCGGTCGACCGCGCCTGGGACCCCGTCGTCCGGCTCGTCCTCGGCGGCATCGCCGACCGCATCGACCTGCCGTTCGAGGACCTCGACGACCTCCAGCTCGCCGTCGAGCGCCTCCGCGCGGAGGCCGGCTCGCAGGCGTCGCTCACGCTCGCGGTCGAGGTGACCGACCGCCGCGTGCGGATGCGGCTCGGGCCGCTGCGCGAGCGGGCGATCGCCGAGGCGCTCCAGGGCCCGGAGCCGCAGCCGGGCGAGCTCAGCCTGCGGCGCATCCTCGAGACCGTCGTCGACTCCTATGGGGTGGAGGAGGCGGCGGACGGGGAGCTGGTGGTGAGGCTGGAGAAGCGCGTGAGAGGGCGATGACCGTGACCCGGGCAACCCGCGACGCCGACCGCGAGTTGCTGCGCCGCTACCACGAGGACGGCGACGAGGCGGCCCGCCAGGAGCTGGTGGAGCGCTACCTGCCGCTCGTGCGCGCGCTCGCGCGGCGCTACGCCGGGCGCGGCGAGGCGGTCGAGGACCTCGAGCAGGTCGGGGCGATCGGGCTCATCAAGGCGATCGACCGCTACGACCTCGAGCGCGACGTGGCGCTGACGACCTACGCGACGCCGAACGTCGTCGGCGAGATCAAGCGCCACTTCCGCGACCGGGCGTGGGCGGTGCGCGTCCCGCGCGGGCTCCAGGAGCTCCACAGCCGCCTCGCGCGGACGATCGACCGGCTCACCGCCCTCCACGGCCGCTCTCCGAGCATCGCCGAGATCGCCGAGGAGCTCGAGACGACGCCCGAGCAGGTGCTCGAGGCGCTCGAGACCGGCTCGGCCTACACGACCGTCTCGCTCTCCGCCGACGGGATGGAGGGCGAGGAGGGCCAGGACCCGATGGACGCGCTCGGCGCGGAGGACGAGGAGTTCGAGCGCAGCGAGGACCGGGCGTCGCTCGCGCCGGCGCTGCGCTCGCTGCCGGAGCGCGAGCGGGAGATCCTCCGCCTCCGCTTCGAGGAGGGGCTCACGCAGACGCAGATCGCCGAGCGCTTCGGCATCTCGCAGATGCACGTCTCGCGGCTCATCCGCAAGTCGCTGGAGCAGATGCGCCGCCAGCTCTCCTGAACGCTTCCTCACCCGTCCTGGGTGTTCGCTCGCGCCACTCAGAGGCGATTGTCAGCGCGACGACTAGACAAGCACGGCCCTCGTAGAGGAATCGGCGCGGCCGCGGCCAAAGTGTTGGCTGGTCAAACGCGACTGAATCCGGTGAGGGAGGGAACTCACCGCTGTGAACGGCATAGGAGGGAAACGGCCATGACTGACCTGGTCAGACGCTTCCCCGTGCTCCTGGCGGCGCTGCTGCTGGCGGTGGCGCTCGGGGCCTGCGGCGGAGACGACGACGAAGGCGGCCAGGAGGGGGTGTCTGGCGAGGCGAAGCAGGGCGGATCGATCACGATCGCCCAGACCTCCCAGCCGGACTTCCTCGACCCGGCGCTGTCCTACACGGTGAACGGCTGGGAGCCGATGTGGCTCGTGTACGCGGGGCTCGTCGGCTACAAGCACGCCGAGGGGGAGGAGGGCACCCAGCTCATCCCCTACGCGGCCGAGGACATGCCGGAGATCTCGGAGGACGGCCTCACCTACCGCTTCAAGCTGCGTGACGGCCTGCGCTACTCCGACGGGACGCCGGCCAAGGCTTCCGACTTCGAGCACACGATCAAGCGCGTGCTCAACCTCGAGTCCGGCGGCTCGGCGTTCTACCTCGGCATCGAGGGGGCGCAGGAGTACGTCGAGGGCGACGACCCCGAGGCCGACATCAAGGGCATCGAGACGAACGACGAGACCGGCGAGATCACGATCCGCCTGAAGGAGCGCGACGGGCAGTTCCTCCACGCGCTGGCGATGAACTTCGCCGGGCTCGTGCCCTCCGACACGCCGTTCCGGAACATGACCGAGGACCCGCCGCCGGGGCTCGGCCCGTACTACTTCACGGAGTCGGTGCCGAACCGGCAGTTCGTGATGGAGAAGAACCCGCACTTCAACATCCCGGGCGTCCCGGCGGGCAACGTCGACCGCATCACGACGAAGATCGTCAAGAGCCTGTCGCGCCAGGCCCAGGACGTCATCAACGGGCAGCTCGACTACATGCAGGACCCGCCGCCGGCCGATCTGAAGCCCGAGATCCGCCAGCGCTACGGGGACCGCTACGAGGAGCACGTCACCGTCTCGACGTACTACTTCTGGATGAACCACGACATCCCGCCCTTCGACGACCCGAAGGCGCGGGAGGCGGTGAACCTCGGCATCGACAAGCCGGCGCTCGCGCGCATCTTCGCGGGTGAGCTCCAGCCCGGCTGCTCGTTCCTGCCGCCGGGCATGCCCGGCTACGACGAGGCGCTCGATGTCGAGGAGTGCCCGTTCGGCAACCCGAACGAGCCGCCGAACCTCGAGGCCGCGCGCAAGGCGCTCGCCGAGTCGGACTACAACGGCGAGACGATCACCGTCTGGACGAACAACGACGAGCCGTCGGATCGCGTCGGGCAGGCGTACGCCGACATGCTCGAGAAGATCGGCTTCAAGACGGAGCTGAAGATCCTCGACGGCGGCGTCTACTTCCAGACGATCGGCAGCGAGAAGACCGAGAACCTCCACACCGGGTTCGCGAACTGGTTCCAGGACTTCCCGCACCCGGGGAACTTCATGTTCCTCGTCAACGGGAAGTCGATCCAGCCGACGAACAACCAGAACTTCGGGAACGTCAACGACCCGGAGATCAACCGGCTGATCGACGAGGCCAACCGCGAGCCCGAGCTGACCGACGAGGCGGTGGAGAAGTACGCCCAGGCGAACCGCCTGCTGGCGGAGGGCTTCCACGTGGCGCCGTACGGCCACCGGAAGCTCGCCACCTTCCTGTCGGAGCGGATGGACTTCGAGAACTGCTCGCTGTTCCATCCGGTCTATCAGAACGACTACTCGAGCTTCTGCCTCAAGTAGCGATCACCACGACGACAGAGCAGGGGAGGGCGCCAACGGCGCCCTCCCCGCCTGATACGGGGAGGGATCCCAGCGACAGTGGCAACTGACCCGGCAAGCGTCACCCCGGCGGAGGTCGCGCCGGCGCCGGTGCCGCCCACCGAGGGGCGGCCGGCGGCCGGGCTCGGCCCGTGGCGGCTCGGCCTGCGCCGGCTGCGCCGCAACCGGGTGGCGATCGCCTTCGGGCTGCTGTTCCTCCTCCTGGTCGGCGCGGCGCTCGCCGCGCCGCTGTGGGCGAAGCACGTCGCCCACACCACGCCGTTCGAGAACCACCTCAGCGACACGATCGAGCGCGACGGCGAGACGGTGAACGTCGTCAGCTTCGACGGCGTGCCGATCGGGCCCACGTGGCGGGGCGAGTTCTTCCTCGGCGCCGACCCGAACGGGCGCGACATCATGGTCCGCCTCCTCTACGGGGCGCGGAACTCGCTCATGATCGGCGTCGCGGCGGCGCTGGTGACGACGATCCTCTCGATCGTGCTCGGCCTGATCGCCGGCTACTTCCGCGGCTGGGTCGACGCCGTCCTCTCGCGCGTCTTCGACGTCATGTGGTCGTTCCCGGTGATCATCCTCGGGGTGGCGCTCGGCGTCTCGCTCCAGCTCGGCGGGCTCAAGGTCGGCCCGCTCGAGGTCTCCGGCGACTCGCTGCTCATCCCGATCCTCATCATCGGGCTCGTGTACGTGCCGTACATGGCCCGGCCGCTGCGCGGCCAGGTGCTGTCGCTGCGCGAGAAGGAGTTCGTCGAGGCCGCGCGGGCGCAGGGCGCGGGCCCGCTGCGGGTCATGTTCGTCGAGATCCTCCCGAACCTCGCCTCGACGATCCTCGTCTTCGCGACGCTGCTGGTGGCGAACGCGGTGCTGCTGGAGGCGGCGCTGTCGTTCCTCGGCGCGGGCGTGCGCCCGCCCGAGCCCTCGTGGGGGAACATGATCCGCGAGGGCGTCGAGCGGGTGGCGACCGCCCCGCACGTCGCCATCGTCCCCGGCGCGATGCTGACGCTGACGGTGCTCGCGCTCAACGTCTTCGGCGACGGCATCCGCGACGCCCTCGACCCGCGGGCGAAGGTCCGCATGGAGCACTAGCCGATGCTGCGCTTCGTCGTCCGCCGCCTCGTCGGGATGGTGTTCGTGCTGTTCGCCGTCTCGGTGCTCACGTTCCTCGTCTTCAACGTCATCCCGAACAGCGACCCGGCCGTGCGGATGGCCGGCCGCCAGGCGAACGAGAGCACGATCGAGGCGATCCGCCGCGAGTGGGGCTTCGACGAGCCCCTCCACGTCCAGTACCTCACCACCATGGAGAAGGTGCTGACCGGCGACCTCGTCTCGCAGTTCACGCAGCTCAACGTCATGGACGAGATCGCCAAGGGGCTGCCGCGCACCTTCTCGCTCGCGATCGGCGCGGCGATCATGTGGATGCTCTTCGCGCTCGCGCTCGGCCTCTACAGCGCGCTCAAGGCCGGGAAGGTCGCCGACCGCCTGCTCACGATCCTCGCGCTCATCGGCATCTCGATGCCGGTCTTCTGGGTCGGCGCGCTCATGAACCACTACCTCGGGTTCAAGGCCGGGCTGTTCCCCAACGGCGGCTACGTCCCGCTCACCGAGGACCCGGTCCAGTGGGCCTACCACCTCATCCTGCCCTGGACGGCCCTGTCGCTGCTGTTCATCGGCTTCTACTCGCGCGTGCTGCGCTCGAACGTGCTCGACACGATCAACGAGGACTTCGTCCGCACCGCCAGGGCGAAGGGGCTGTCGGAGCGGCGGGTGCTGCTCAAGCACGTCCTGCGCAACTCGCTCATCCCGATCGTCACGCTCTGGGGGCTCGACGTCGGCGCGGTCATCGGCGGCGGCGCGATCCTCACCGAGACCGTCTTCAGCATCCAGGGCGTCGGCCAGTACTTCGGCGACGCGATCGCGCAGCTCGACGTGCCGCCCGTGCTCGCGGTGACGATGCTCGTCGCCTTCTTCGTCGTCCTGCTCAACGCGATCGTCGACATCGCCTACGCGGCGCTCGACCCGAGGATCCGCCTGCGATGAGCCATCTGCTGGAGGTCGAGGATCTCGAGGTGAGCTTCCGCACCGAGGAGGGGGTGGTGCGGGCCGTCGACGGCGTCTCGTTCCACCTCGACCGGGGCGAGGTGCTCGCGATCGTCGGCGAGTCCGGCTCGGGCAAGTCGGTGTCGGTCATGACGCTCATGGGCCTCACGCGCTCGCCGAACGCGCGCTTCTCCGGCAGCGCGCGGCTGCGCGTCGGCCGGCCCGGCGAGGGCGACGTCACGGTCGGCTCCGAGGTCGAGCTCATCGGCGCGAGCGACGAGGTGCTCCGCCGCGTGCGCGGCAAGGACATCGCGATGGTCTTCCAGGACCCGATGACCTCGCTCAACCCGGTGTTGCGGGTGGGCGACCAGATCGCCGAGCAGATCCTGGCCCACGAGGACGTGAGCGAGGCGGAGGCCCGCGAGCGGGTCGTCGCGCTGCTGGAGCGCGTCGGCATCCCGCGGCCGGCCGAGCGGGCGCGCGCCTACCCGCACGAGTTCTCCGGCGGCATGCGCCAGCGCGCGATGATCGCGATGGCGCTCTCCTGCGGGCCCAGCGTGCTCATCGCCGACGAGCCGACGACGGCGCTCGACGTGACGATCCAGGCGCAGATCCTCGACGAGCTCAAGCAGCTCCGCGACAGCGGGGAGGCGGGCGTCATCCTCGTCACCCACGACCTCGGCGTCGTCGCCGAGATCGCCGACCGGATCGCCGTGATGTACGGCGGGCGGATCGTCGAGGAGGGGACGCTCGACGAGATCTTCTACGACCCCCAGCACCCCTACACGTGGGGGCTGCTCGGCTCGATCGCCCGCATCGACCGCCCGCGGCCCGAGCGGCTGCCGGCGATCCCGGGGCTGCCGCCGTCGCTCCACGACCCGCCGGAGGGCTGCCACTTCCGCCCGCGCTGCCCGCACGAGTTCGGCCGCTGCGCGCAGACGCCCCCGCTGGAGGCCCGCGTCCCCGGGGTCGGCGGCCACCGCGACCGCTGCTGGCTCGACTGCGAGGCCAAGCGCGAGCGCCGCGTCGTCGCCGACGGCCAGATCGGGCTCGCGCCGAAGGAGGCCGCGGCGGGGAGGAGGGACGGATGAGCGCGCAGCCGGGCACCGAGCGCGGCGCGGCCGCGCAGGCAGGCGAGGGCGGCGCGCCGCCGCTGCTCGAGGCGATCCACCTCGAGCAGCACTTCCCGATCAAGTCGGGGCTGCTGTTCGACCGCGTCGTCGGCCACGTCCACGCCGTCGACGACGTCTCGCTGACGCTGCGCGAGGGGGAGACGCTCGGGCTCGTCGGGGAGTCGGGCTGTGGCAAGACGACGCTCGCGCGCTCGCTGCTGCGGCTCATCGAGCCGACGGGCGGGACGATCCGCTTCCGCGGCGTCGACATCACGCACGCCTCGCGGCGCGCGCTGCGGCCGCTGCGGCGCGAGATGCAGATGGTCTTCCAGGACCCCTACGCGTCGCTCAACCCGCGCCGGCGCGTCGTGCAGATCGTCGGGCAGCCGCTCCGCCTCCACGGGGTGCCGCGCGACGAGATCGAGCCGCGCGTGCGCGACCTGCTCGACCGCGTGGGCCTGCGGCCCGAGCACCTCAACCGGTTCCCGCACGAGTTCTCCGGCGGCCAGCGCCAGCGCATCGGGATCGCGCGGGCGCTCGCGCTCGAGCCGCGGCTCATCGTCCTCGACGAGCCGGTGTCGGCGCTCGACGTCTCGGTCCAGGCGCAGATCATCAACCTGCTCGACGACCTGCAGGAGGAGTTCGGGCTGAGCTATCTCTTCGTCGCGCACGACCTCTCGGTCGTCCGCCACGTCTCGGACCGGATCGCCGTGATGTACCTCGGCAAGGTCATGGAGATCTCGCCGTCCGAGGAGCTCTACCGCAAGCCGATCCACCCCTACACGTCGGCGCTGCTGTCGGCGATCCCGGTCCCCGACCCGCGCGAGAACCGCCGCCGCGAGCGGATCGTCGTCCAGGGCGAGCCGCCGTCGCCGATCGACCCGCCGAGCGGCTGCGTCTTCCACACCCGCTGCCCGCGCGCGACCGACGTCTGCCGCAGCGTCGTCCCGCCGCTCACCGAGTACCCGGGCGGCCACCTCGCCGCCTGCCACCACCCGATGAACGTGAGCGCCGAGGAGATCGCCCAGGCGACGCGCTCGCCGCTCAGCCCGAAGGCCGCCGGCGAGGCCACGCCCGAGCCCGCCGAGGCGGCCGCGAACGCCTGACGCATCGGGTCCGCCGGGGGCGGAGAGGAGGGGCGGAGCTCCCCGATGATCGACCTCGCGCCGCGGCCGATCGTGCCCAGGCGCCTCCTCACTCCGCACGACGCGGGGCCGCCGGCCTGGTGGATCTGGCTCCGGCGCCTGTGCGTCGCGACGTGGCGGCGGCTGCGCGGACGTCCGCGCACCTCGTCTCGCCCGCCTGACCGCCAGCCCCCGCCCGCCCCATGCCGGGGTGGCGCGCGGACACCCGGAAAGGGGACATGGCGTCCTCAGGTCACGAAGTTTGCGGGTTTCTACGGAGAAGAATCCGGGCTTCGGTCTCAGGAATTGCGCTGCCTTGACCGTTGAAGCTTGTGCACAGTCGGCGCTTGCAGCGCCAGATCCGAACGACAAGGAGCTCAGCACATGGCTCTTCGTGCTTGCTGATGCACCCATGTGCGGGGGCCGCGCGTAAGCGCGGCCTCCGCTGTCTCAGGAGGGAAGGAGGGCTGCCGGCGCGGGCGAGCGGAGCATGAACGTCGTCCGCCCGGTTCACTATGCGTCCCTCGGGGGTCCTGAGCGCCGATGCGTGCCATTTACGAGCTTCTTCGTCACAACCGGGCGCTGCGCTGGTTCCTCGCGGCGCATGCGCAGTCGTCGCTGGGGACGGGCGCGTCCTACGTCGCGCTCGTCGTGGTCGCCTACGACCGCTTCGAGTCGCCCTGGTCGATCTCGCTCGTCCTGCTCGCCGAGTTCCTCCCGGGCATCGCGCTCGGGCCGCTCCTCGGCGCCGCCGCCGACCGCTGGTCGCGGCGGGCGTGCGCGATCGTCGCCGACCTCGTGCGCGCCGGCGCGTTCCTCGCGCTCCCGTTCGTCGACGGCGTCGTCGCCACGGTGGCGGTCGCCGCGGTCGCCGGCGCGGGCAACGCGCTCTTCCGCCCGGCGGTGCTCGCCGCGATGCCGGGCATGGTCAGCCGCGAGCACCTGCCCGCGGCGAACGCCGCCTTCGGCGCGCTGACCGACATCGGCTATACGGCCGGCCCGGCGCTCGCCGCGCTCGCGATGCTCTTCACCGGCGCGGAGATCGCGCTGGTCGCCAACGGCGTCACGTTCGTGCTCTCCGCGGCGGTGCTCGCGCGCCTCGACTTCGGGCGCGCGCCCGCCCAGCCCGAGGACGCGGAGAAGCGCTCGCTGCTGCGCTCCGCCGCGGAGGGGATGCGCGCCGCGGCCGCGCGGCCGGGCATCCGCATCCTCATCGTCGCGCCCGCCGCGGTCATGCTCTTCGGCGGCATCTTCAACGTCGGCGAGCTGCTGCTCGCCGAGAAGGAGCTCGGCGGCGGCGACGCCGCCTACTCGATCCTCGTCGCGATCTTCGGCGGCGCGGTCGCGCTCGGCTCGCTCACCGGCTCGCGCGGCGGGCCGATCCCCGTGCTGCTCAACCGCTACGAGGCCGGCTTCCTGCTCATGGCCCTCGGCATCGTGGCGGCGGCCTTCGCCCCGAGCGTGCCGGTCGCCGCGGTCGACTTCGCCGTCGCCGGCTTCGGGAACGGCCTCATCCTCGTCCACGAGCGGATCGTCCTCCAGCGCGTCACCGCCGACGCGATCATGGCTCGCATCTTCAGCGTCAAGGAGACGCTCGAGGCGATCGCGTTCGCGATCGCGTTCATCGCCGGGGGCGCGATCGCCAGCGCCCTGCCCACGCGCGAGCTGTTCCTCGTCGCCGGGGGCGGCGCGCTGGTCATCTGGTTCATCGTCGCGCTGTCGCTGCGGCGCGCGGCCGGGCGCGGGGCGTTCGCCGAGGTCGAGCCGGACGCCGCGCTCGAGCCCGCCGGCGGCGCCTAGCCCTCGGCGACCTCGACCTCGTAGACGCCGTCGCCGGCGCGCCGCCAGGAAAAGCGCAGGCCGAGCGCCTCGGCGAGCGGGACGAACTTGTCCCAGAAGCGGTCGGACTGCTCGGCCGGCACGCCGAAGAACTCCATGACGTCGGCTCGGACGAGGCCGGTCACGCGCGCGCGGACGCGGCCGTCCTCGCGCTCGACCGAGAGGACCTCATGGCCGTTGGAGCGGACGTTGAGGAGCACGCCCTCCATGAGCTCCTCCGCCGACTCGGTGCCCTCCCACGAGGCCGCCGACGCCCGGCCGACGTAGTCGATGAACTCCTCGAGCGAGCCGCCGCGCTCCTCGACCCAGCGGAACATCATCGCCAGGTGGGCGCTGAAGTTCGACTGCTCCTGGCGCCAGAGGTCCTCGGTGCTCCACTCCGTGTCCATGCGGGCGCGTAGTATCGCGGCCCATGGGAGCGGAAGGCGCCGAGCCCCGGCCCCTCTGCGAGCGGCTGCTCGTGGGGATGACCGGGACGATCGGGATCTACGACTACCTCTACTACGTCGAGGCGTTCCGGGGGACCGTCGCCCGCGAGCTGCGCGTCATCCAGACGCCGACGGCCGCGCGCATGATCGAGCCGCGCATCGTCTCCACGATCCTCCGCTGCGACGTCTGGACCGACCAGTGGGACGACGTCGCGGGCGTGAAGGTCCCGCACGCCGAGCTGCCGGCGTGGGCGGACATGTTCATCGTCATGCCCGCGACCGCGAACGTCCTCTCCGCGGTCGCGCGCGGCGACGCGTCCAGCCTGCTGCCGCTGAGCGTGCTCGCCTCGCCGCGGCCGGTCGGCTTCGTGCCGCACATGAACCCGCTCATGTGGCGGAAGCCGGCGATGCGGCGCAACGCGCGCCAGCTCGTCGAGGACGGCCACGTCGTGCTCGATCCGGAGACCTGCGGGGGCGAGGCGCAGGCGATGTCGGACCCCGACGCGCCGGTCTTCCCGGCACCGGGGCCCGAGGACGTCAAGCGCTTCCTGCTGCAGGTCGCCGCCGCGTCGGGGATCGAGGTCGCGCCCGGGCAGCTCGACGGCATCGAGCTCCCCGACGTCGAGGCGCACCGCGCCGCGATCCGCGAAGCGCTGCCGACGGTCGAGGGCTAGCTCGCCTCGGGGAGCGCCTCGGCCGCGGCCCGGAGCTGCGGCGGCGCCGGCGGCTCGGCGAAGAGCGCCCGCACCGCCTCGGCGGGCGTCGGTCGGACCTCGGCGAGGCCGTGCTCGACGACCCGGACGAGCGCGGCGACGACCCACGGGTCGAACTGGGTGCCGGCGTTGCGGCGCAGCTCGTCGAGCGCCTCCTCGACTGGCATCGCCTCGCGGTAGGGCCGCGTCGTCGTCATCGCGTTGAAGGCGTCGCAGGCGAACACGATCCGCGCCGCGAGCGGGATCTCCTCGCCGGCGAGCCCGTCCGGGTAGCCCTTGCCGTCCCAGCGCTCGTGGCAGGAGCGGACGATCCGCCCGACCCGGCCGAGCAGCCCCCCGACGCGGTCGAGCAGGAGCTGGCCCTCGATCGTGTGGGTCTTCATGACCTCGAACTCCTCCGGCGTGAGGGCGGCGGGCTTGTTGAGGATCTCCTTCGGGATCGCGATCTTGCCGACGTCGTGCAGCAGCGCCGCGAACTCGAGCTCCAGGCGCTCGTCCGGCGAGATCCCCAGCTCGTCGGCGACCGCGGTGACGAGCTCGACGACCGAGCGGCAGTGGTCGGCGGTGTAGTTGTCCTCGGCCTCGACGACGTCGGCGAGCAGCATTACCGTGCCGCGGTAGGCGCGGTTGAGCTCGAGCGCCGCGGCGTAGCGCTGCTGCCGCTCGCGCGAGAAGACGCGCAGCATCCAGACCAGCGGCGCGATGCCGAGCAGCATCCACGGGTCGTGCGAGGCGACGACCGCGGCCATGATCCCGATCGGCCACAGCGACGCCTCGATGCGCGCGCCCATGGCGGCGAGCTTCAGGACGTCGCGCACCTTGCCGCCGCGGCCGGCGCACTCGAGTACGAGCATGAGCACGGCCTGCGTCAGGAACCCCGCCACGAAGGCGAGCACGAACACCGGAAGGTCGGCGAGGTGCGGGTCGTTGAGGTCGAAGAGCGCGATGACGGCGACCGGCCCGATCGTGAACCAGGCGTCCGCGAGGCCGTAGATCCAGCGCTCCGGGTGGAGCTCCCCGCGGAGGTACTGCGGCACCTGGGCGACGATGAAGGCGAGCGCCACGATGACCGGCACGAACGGGAGCGGCACCAGGAAGAGCAACGGCACGAAGAGCGGCGCCTCGGGGACCGCGTAGATCGACCCGATCTCGAACTCGATGCTCGAGAGGAGCGCGTAGCCGACGACGAGGCCCGCGATGAGCAGCGGGTCGATGTCGCGCTCGATCGGGCGGAGCGCGAACAGGGCGACGACCGCGAGCACGAACGCCGCCGCCGTCACGGTGACGACGAGGCGCTCACGCGCATCCATGCGCTCGGGCTGGCGCTCCCGCGCCGCCCCGACGAGCCGGGCAGCCCAGTCCATGCCAACCTTGAGATCGCCCATCCCTCAGCCCTCACTGAGCGGCTGCGCAAGTTTGCGCACGCGTCGGCCGCGGAACCTGTGCAATCGCGCGCGTACGCGCGCACGAGGGGTGGCGGCGCGGCGCGCCCCAGGGGCCGCCTTGCGCCCTAGACTCCCGATCCGTGAGAGCGGACGAGATCCGAGAGACGTACCTGTCGTTCTTCGAGGCGCGCGACCACCGGCGGATGCCCTCCGCCTCGCTCGTGCCCTCGACGTACGACCCGTCCGTGCTGCTGACCACCGCCGGCATGCAGCCCTTCAAGCCCTACTTCCGCGGCGAGGAGGAGCCACCGCACACGCGCTTGACGTCATGTCAGAAGTGCTTCAGGACGACGGACATCGAGAACGTTGGCCTGACGGCCCGGCACCTCACCTTCTTCGAGATGCTGGGCAACTTCTCCTTCGGCGACTACTTCAAGGAGGGCGCCGTCAACTTCGCGTGGGAGCTCTCGACGAAGGGCTTCGGCTTCGACCCGGAGAAGATCTGGGTCACGGTCTTCGGCGGTGACGAGGCGCTCGGCCTCGGCCCCGACGAGGAGGCGATCGCCTGCTGGCGCTCGGCCGGCGTGCCGGACGAGCGGATCGTCCGCCTCGGCCGCGACGACAACTTCTGGCAGGCGGGCCCGACGGGCCCGTGCGGGCCGTGCTCGGAGCTCTACCTCGACCGCGGCCTCGACTTCGGCGGCGCCGACGACCGGCCCGGCGACGACACCGACCGCTTCCTCGAGTTCTGGAACCTCGTCTTCATGCAGTACGAGCTGAAGGCGGACGAGACGCTCGAGCAGCTCCCCAAGCAGAACATCGACACCGGCCTCGGCGTCGAGCGCCTCGCGGCGATCCTCCAGGACGTCCCGTCGGTGTTCGAGACCGACCTCTTCCGCCCGCTCGTCGAGCTCGGCGAGGAGCTGTCGGGCCGCAAGATGGGGGAGAGCGAGCAGGTCACCCGCGCGCTGCGCATCCTCGCCGACCACGCCCGCGGGATGACGTTCCTGCTCGGCGACGGCGTCGTGCCGTCGAACGAGGACCGCGGCTACGTGCTCCGCCGCCTCATGCGCCGCGCGATCCGCCAGGGCCGCGTGCTCGAGATCGACGGCCCGTTCCTCACCAAGCTGTGCGAGCGCGTCATCGAGGTCATGGGTGACGCCTACCCCGAGCTGCCCGCCGAGCGCGAGACGATCGCGCGCTGGGCGGCCGCCGAGGAGGAGAGCTTCTCCCGCACGCTCGCGCAGGGCGAGCGGCTGCTCAACGAGCTCATCGAGCGCGCGAAGGCCGAGGAGACCTCGTGGGTGTCGGCCGAGGACGCCTTCAAGCTCCACGACACCTACGGCTTCCCCTACGAGCTGACGAAGGAGCTGCTCGCCGAGCACGGGCTGTCGGTCGACGACCAGGGCTTCCAGGAGCTCATGGACGAGGCGCGTCGCCTCGCCCGCGCCGGCGCGCCGCGCCAGGCCGGCTCCAAGCACGAGGAGCTCATCGAGTTCGCCCGCTCCGTGCCCGGGCAGACGCGCTTCGTCGGCTACGAGCGGCTCGAGGCCGAGACGACCGTGCTCGCCGCCCGCCGCGAGAACGGGCGCGTCCTGCTCAAGCTCGCCGAGAGCCCCTTCTACGCCGAGGGCGGCGGCCAGGTCTCCGACGCGGGCCTCGTCGAGGCCGGCTCCGCGCGCGGGCGGGTCGTCGACGTCGCGCGCCTCGGCGACGACCAGGTCGTGATCGTCGAGGCCGACGGCGACGGCTTCGAGCCGGGCGCGACGGTGCGCGCGCAGGTCGACCGCGAGCAGCGCCTTGCGACGATGGCCAACCACACCGCGACGCACCTCCTCCACGCTGCGCTCCGCCAGGAGCTGGGGACGCACGTCCGCCAGGCGGGCTCCTACGTCGGCCCCGACAAGCTCCGCTTCGACTTCACCCACAGCGAGCGCCTCACGCCCCAGGAGGCCGAGCGCGTCGAGGAGCTCGTCAACCGCTGGATCGTCGAGAGCCACCCGGTCTTCGCCGTCCAGACGAGCCGCGAGGAGGCCGAGCGGCTCGGCGCGATGGCGCTGTTCGGCGAGAAGTACGGCGACATCGTCCGGATGGTCGAGGTCGAGGGCGTGTCGCGCGAGCTCTGCGGCGGCACGCACGTGGCGACGACCTCGGAGATCGGGCTCTTCCACGTCACCTCCGAGACCTCGAGCGCGGCGAACGTCCGCCGCATCGAGGCGGTCACCGGCCCGGTCGGCATCGCCGAGTTCCGCCGCCGGACCGCGCAGCTCCGCGAGATCGCGGCGATGCTGCGCGTGCCCGAGGCCGACGTCGTCAACGCGGTCCAGAAGCTCAACGAGCGGGTGAAGGAGCTGCAGAAGCGCCCGCGCCAGGCCGACGCGGGCGCGGCGGACCGGCTCGTCGGTGCGGCATCAGAGGTCGGCGGCATCCGCGTCGTGGCCGAGGTCTGCGACGCGCCGGACGCGAAGGCCCTGCTCGAGCTCTCCGACCAGGTGCGCCAGAAGCTCGGCGACGCCGCGGTCGTGCTCGGCTGCGCGGTCGACGGGAAGGCCCACCTCGTCGCCAACGTCGCGCCGGCGGCGGTCGAGCGCGGCGTGAAGGCCGGCGACGTCGTCCGCCAGGCCGCCCAGATCGTCGGCGGCGGGGGCGGCGGCCGCGACACGATGGCGCAGGCGGGCGGGCGCGACCCGGACAAGCTGCCGGAGGCCCTCGCCGCGGCGCGGATCGCGATCGAGAACGCCCTGCGCTGATGCCCCGCGTCCTCGCCCTCGACCACGGCGAGGCCCGCTGCGGCTGCGCCCTCTCCGACCCCAGCGGCACGCTCGCGACGCCGCTCGGCGCCGTCGAGCGGCCCGACACCCGCAAGGGGCTCGCGCGGGTCGCGGCGCTGGTGGCCGAGCACGGCGCCGAGCGCGTCGTCGTCGGGCTGCCGCTCACGCTGCGGGGGGAGGAGGGCGAGCAGGCGCGGCGGGCGCGCGAGTTCGCCCGCCGCCTGGAGGAGCGGGTGGACGTGCCCGTCGAGCTGTGGGACGAGCGGCTCACCACCCGCCTCGCCGAGCGTAGCGGCGGCGCCGCCGACCCCGACGCGCGGGCGGCGGCCCACCTGCTCGAGTCGTGGCTGGCGGCGCACCCGGAGGTGCGCGGGTGAGGGAGCGGACGCCCGAGGAGCGCGAGGCCGCCCGGCGCGAGCGCGAGGCGCGCCGCGCGGCGCGGGCGGCGCGCGGCGCCGGGGGCCCGCCGCCGGTTCCCGGGGCAGACGCGGGTCCCCCGCCGCCACGTGGCGGCGGGGCGCCGGCGCGGCCCCGGCAACCGCGGCCGCCGCGGCGCACGCGCCGCGGCCCGGTCGTCGTCGCCGCCGCGGGCGTGCTCGTCGCGCTGCTCGCCGTCTGGCTGCTGGTCTCGGTCTTCCAGCCGTTCAAGGGCGAGGGCGAGGGGGAGGTGCGCGTCACCATCCCGGCCGGCGCGGGCGTCGGCGACATCGGCTCCCTGCTCGCCGACGAGGGCGTGATCGCCAACTCGACGTTCTTCCAGGTCCGGGCGACGCTCGCGGGCGCGCGCGACGACCTCAAGCCCGGCACCTACACGCTGCGGCGCGACATGAGCTACGGCGCGGTCATCGACGCGCTCTCGGCCGGCCCGCCCGCCGACGTCATCCGCCTCGTCATCCCCGAGGGCAGCTCGCGCTCCGAGATCGCCGAGCTCGCCCGCAAGGCCGGCCTCAGCGGCGACTACGAGGAGGCGACGCGCCGCTCGCGCCTGCTCGACCCCGCCGACTACGGGGCGCGCGGGGCCGACCACCTCGAGGGCTTCCTCTGGCCCGCGACGTACGAGCTCCAGCGCGGCGCGTCGGTGCGGGCGCTCGTCAACAAGCAGCTGCGGGCCTTCGAGGAGGCCTTCGACGGCGTCTCGCTGCGGCGCGCCCGCCGCGCCAACCTCACGCCCTACGACGTGCTCATCATCGCCTCGATGGTCGAGCGCGAGGCGATGCTCGACAGGGAGCGGCCGCTCATCGCCTCGGTGATCTGGAACCGGCTGCGCCGCGGCGAGCCGCTCGGGATCGACGCGACGATCCGCTACGCGACCGGCAACTGGACGCGCCCGCTGCGCCAGTCCGAGCTGCAGTCCGACTCGCCCTACAACACCCGCACGCGCGCGGGGTTGCCGCCGACCCCGATCGGCAACCCCGGGCTTGCCTCGATCAAGGCGGCGGCGAACCCGGCGGACACCGACTACCTCTTCTACGTCGTCAAGCCGGGCACCTGCGGCGAGCACGCCTTCTCCGAGACGCTCGCGGAGTTCGAGCGCGACGCCGCCCGCTACAACGCCGAGCGCGCGGCCCGCGGCGGGCGCTCGCCGACCGACTGCGAATGACCACGCGCTGCGGCGTCCTCGGCTGGCCCGTCCGCCACAGCCGCTCGCCGGCGATGCACAACGCCGCGTATGCGGCGCTCGGGCTCGACTGGCGCTACGTCCACCTCCCGGTCCCGCCAGGGCTGCTCGCCGAGACCGTCCGCGCGCTCGGCGGGTCCGGCTACCGCGGCGCGAACGTCACGATCCCGCACAAGGAGGCCGCGCTCGCGGCCGCCGACGAGGCCTCGGCGGCGGCGCGCGAGATCGGCGCGGCGAACACGCTCACCTTCCGCGACGACGGGACCGTCGTCGCCGACAACACGGACGCGGGCGGCCTGCTCGACGCGCTCGGCGAGCCGCCGGCGGGCCTGCGCTGCCTCGTGCTCGGCGCCGGCGGGGCGGGCCGCGCCGCCGCCTGGGCGCTGCGCGAGGCGGGCGCCGCGGAGGTGTGGGTGTGGAACCGCACGCCCGAGCGGGCGCGGGAGCTCGCGGCCTCGCTGGGGGTGAGGGCCCTCGAGCGCCCCCGGCCGGCCGACCTCATCGTCAACGCGACGTCGGTCGGCCTCGGCGGCGGGATGGACGCGACCGACGCGCTCGCGGCGCTCGGGCTGGCAGGGATGGAGCCGCCGCGGATCCTCGCCGACATGGTCTACGGCGCCGAGCCGACCGCGCTCTGCGAGTGGGCCGCGCGCGCCGGGGCGCACGTCGTCGACGGGCTGGAGATCCTCGTCCGCCAGGGGGCGCGCAGCTTCCGCATCTGGACCGGGCAGGAGCCGCCGCTGGAGGTCATGCGGCGGGCGGCCCGCGCTTAAACGTTCGGGCGAAGCTGCCGATAGCGGGGGTGTGACCCTGCCGCGACCCGCCCTGATCGCGCTGCTCGGGGGCGTGCTCGTCCTCGCCGCCTTCGTGATCACGCGTGCCGTCGGGGCCGCCGGCGAAGACGCCGCTCCCGCTCCGGTGGAGGAGCCCGCCCGCACGCAGGCCCAGGTCGCGCAGGCGACCGGCGCCGAGCGGCCCGCGCAGGAGGAGGCCGGCAGCCGCGTGCCCGCCGCGCTCGAGCGCGCGCTGAAGCGCGGGCGAGTCGTCGTGCTCGCCTTCACGCACGACGGCGCCGACGACGCCGCCGTCCGCGACGCGCTGCGGACGCTGCGCGGCGTGCCGGTGTTCGTCTCCGACGTCCGCGACCTCGGCGACTACCAGGACCTCGTCGGCGAGCTCGACATCGACCAGGCGCCGGCGGTCGTGGTCGTCGGCAGGCAGAGAAAGGCCCGGGTGCTCGAGGGCTACGTCGACCCCGGGACATTGGCCCAGCAGGTAGAGGACGCACGATGACCGAGCCCTCGGCGGTCCCCAACGCCGAGGCAGGGACGCCGAGCGGCATCACCCCGCCGCGCCGCCGCGCCGCCGGCAGGTCGCTGCCGGACGTGCTCGTCGAGCTCGGCTTCGTCACGCCCGAGCGGATGGCGGCCGCGATCGCGGAGGCCCGCGAGCGGGGCGTCCCGGCCGAGCGCGTCCTGCTCGACAGCGGCGAGCTGACCGCCGACCAGCACGCCCGCGCGCTCGCCGAGCGCTCGGGGCTCGACCACGTCGACCTCACGATCTTCAAGGCCGACCTCTCGGCGGTGAACCTCATCACGCCGGAGAAGGCGCGCCGCTACGAGGCGGTGCCGATCGGCTGGGACGACGACGGCGCGCTCATGGTCGCGATGGCGAAGCCCGGCAACGTGCTCGCCCTCGACGACCTCAAGCTGCTCACCGGCAGCGAGGTCCGCCCGGTCGTCGCCTCCAGCGAGGACATCGCCGAGCTCATCGGGCGGATGAACCGCCTCGACGACGCGGTCGCCGAGGCCGTCGAGGAGGAGGTCGAGGAGGACCCCGGGGTCGTCTCCGACATCCGCGAGAGCGCCGAGGACGCGCCCGTCATCAAGCTCGTCAACTCGATCATCGCCCAGGCCGCCCAGGACGGCGCCTCCGACATCCACTTCGAGCCGGACGGCCGCGACATGCGGGTCCGCTTCCGCATCGACGGCGTGCTGAGCGAGACCACGACGATCCCGCGGCGGATGGTGCCCGGCGTCGTCTCGCGCGTGAAGATCATGGGCGACCTCGACATCGCCGAGCGGCGGGTGCCGCAGGACGGGCGCGTCGGGCTGACCGTCGAGGGCCGGAGCATCGACATCCGCATCGTCACGATCCCCTCGGTCCGCGGCGAGGGCGTCGTCATGCGCCTGCTCGACAAGGACACGTCGCTCATCACCCTCGACGCGCTGGGGATGCGCGACGACAGCCGCGAGCGCTTCGAGCGGGCGACGCGCCAGGCCTACGGCTGCGTGCTCGTCACGGGGCCGACCGGCTCGGGTAAGTCGACGACGCTCTATGCGGCGCTCAACGCGATCAACTCGATCGACAAGCACATCATGACGATCGAGGACCCGGTCGAGTACGAGCTGCCGGGCGTCACCCAGATCCAGGTCAACCTCAAGCACGGGCTGACGTTCGCGCGCGGGCTGCGCTCGATGCTGCGCGCCGACCCCGACGTGATCATGGTCGGCGAGATCCGCGACGGTGAGACGGCGCGGATCGCCGTCGAGGCGGCGCTGACCGGCCACCTCGTCCTCTCCACGCTCCACACCAACGACGCGCCGTCGGCGATCACGCGCCTCACCGAGATGGGCATCGAGCCGTTCCTCACCGCGTCGGCGGTCGACTGCGTCGTCGCCCAGCGGCTCGCGCGGACGCTCTGCCGCTACTGCAGGCGCGAGACGACGCTCACCCCCGAGGCGCTGCGCAACGCCGGCTTCCCCGCCGAGGAGGCGATCCAAGCGTTCGAGCCGGTCGGCTGCAGCCGCTGCAACGGCACCGGCTACCGCGGCCGCACCGGCATCTTCGAGGTGATGACCGTGACCGACGAGATCCGGGCGCTCGCGATCGAGCGGCGCTCGGCCGACGTCATCCGCCAGGTCGCGGTGGAGCAGGGGATGCGCCTGCTCCGCGAGGACGGCCTGGAGAAGGTCCGCGAGGGGATCACGTCGATCGCGGAGATTGCGAGGGTCGCCTGAGGCGGCCGATAACCCGGAGGGATCCGAAACAGACCATGAGCCTGGACTTCGCCGACATCCTCATCGAGGTCTCGCGCCTCGGCGCGTCCGACCTCCACATCACCGCCGGCTCGCCGCCGATGGTGCGCGAGGACGGCCGGCTGCGGCCGCTCGACTACCCGGCGCTGTCGCCGCAGGACACCCGCGAGATCGTCTACTCGATCCTCACCAACGACCAGCACAAGCGGCTGGAGACCGACTGGCAGATCGACTTCTCCTACGCGGTGCCCGGCCACGGCCGCTACCGCGTCAACGCCTACTACCAGCGCGCCTCGCTCAGCGCGGCGTTCCGCCTCATCCCGCAGGAGATGCCGCGCCTGGAGGACCTCGGCCTGCCGCAGGTGCTGCTCGAGTTCACGCGCAAGCCGCGCGGCTTCGTGCTCGTCACCGGCCCGACCGGCTCGGGCAAGTCGACGACGCTCGCGGCGATGATCGACCGCATCAACGAGGAGCGCCACGAGCACATCCTCACCGTCGAGGACCCGATCGAGTTCCTCCACAAGCACAAGAATTGCATCGTCAACCAGCGCGAGCTCGGCTCGGACGCGCAGACGTTCGCCGACGGCCTGAAGGCGGCGCTCCGCCAGGACCCGGACGTGATCCTCGTCGGCGAGATGCGCGACCTCGAGACGATCTCGACCGCGCTGACGGCCGCCGAGACCGGCCACCTCGTCTTCGCGACGCTCCACACCCAGGACACCGCGCAGACCGTCGACCGCATCGTCGACGTCTTCCCGCCCGCCCAGCAGCAGCAGGTGCGCGTCCAGCTCTCGGTGACGCTCCAGGGGATCGTCACCCAGCAGCTGTTGCCGCGGGCGGACGGCAAGGGGCGCGTCGTCGCGGCCGAGGTGCTCGTGCCGACCCCGGCGGTCCGCAACCTCATCCGCGAGGGCAAGACGCACCAGATCTACTCGGCGCTGCAGACCGGCGCACAGCACGGCATGCAGACGATGGACGCCGCGCTCGCGCAGCTCGTGCGCGAGGGGAAGATCACGCGCGAGCTGGCGGAGTCGCGCTCCTCGACACCGCAGGAGCTGCGCCGGCTGCTCGGGACGGTGAAGGTGGCGTAGGGACCGGATGGCGACGTTCGCGTTCAAGGCGGTCGACCTCAAGGGCGTCACCCAGCAGGGCGAGCTCGACGCCGAGGACAAGCAGGCGGTCGCGCAGCAGCTCCGCGCGAGGGGCCTGATCGTCGTCGACATCGAGGAGCGCAAGCCCGCCGACGTCGGCGACATCCTCGCGCGCTTCCGCAAGGTCAAGTTGACCGAGCTGACCGTGATGACGCGGCAGCTCTCGACGATGATCAGCTCGGGGATGTCGCTGCTGCGCGCGTTCTACGTGCTGGAGGACCAGTGCGAGAACGAGAAGCTGCGCGAGGCGCTCACCCAGATCCGCAAGGACGTCGAGTCGGGCATCGCGCTCTCGCGGGCGCTCGCCCGGCACCCGGACATCTTCAGCGACCTCTACGTGGCGATGGTCGCCGCGGGCGAGACCGGCGGCATCCTGGAGGACACGCTCAAGCGCGTCGCCGACCAGCTCGAGAAGGAGGACTCGCTCCGCCGGCAGGTGAAGTCGGCGATGACCTACCCGATCCTCATCGGCGGCTTCGCCGTGGTCGTGCTCATCGCGCTCGTGGCGTTCCTCGTGCCGGTGTTCGAGCAGGTGTTCAAGGACTTCGGCGGCGACCTGCCGGTGATCACGAAGTTCACCGTCTCGGTGTCGCACCTCATCACCGACCGCTGGTACCTGCTGATCGCGGCGACGGCAGGGACGGTGTGGGGCTTCAAGCGCTGGAAGGCGTCCGAGCGCGGGCGCGAGCAGTGGGACCGCTTCAAGCTCAAGCTGCCGTGGCGGATCGGCGAGATCGTCCAGAAGGTCGCGCTCGCGCGCTTCTCGCGGACGTACTCGGCCCTGATCGCCGCCGGCGTGCCGATGCTGGAGGCGATCGAGATCACCGGCCGCACGTCCGGCAACAAGGTGATCGAGAAGGCGATGGACGCGGTGCGCGACTCGGTGAAGAGCGGCGGCTCGATCGCCGCGCCGATGCGCGCCGAGCCGACCGCGTTCCCGGTCATGGTCACGCAGATGATCGGGGTGGGCGAGGAGACCGGCGCCCTCGACGCGATGCTGACGAAGATCGCGGAGTTCTACGAGGACGAGGTCGCCGCGGCGCTGAAGATGCTCACCTCGATCCTCGAGCCGATCATGATCATGTTCGTCGGCGCGATGGTCGGGTTCATCGTCATCTCGATGTACCTGCCGATGTTCCAGGTCTACGACCAGATCAAGTAGGCCCGTCGCTCCGTCGGGGCACCGGGCCGACGGGCGGTGTCCGTCGGGCGACTGGCGCGGTCGCTCTGGGGCCGCCAGAGCTGATCGCCCCTTGGGGCGACTGCCCGAGATCGTGGCGCTACGGATGGTGAGGCTGGAGACGCTCTCCCCTGACCAGCAGGCGTCGATCCGTGCGCACGAGGAGCCGTCGCTGTTCCACCTGCCGATCAACAAGCCGAAGTACGGCCTGGCAAAGGAGATGGCGGTCGACTTGAACGCGCTCGTGCGCGTACACCGAACCGCCATCGTCGGGAGGGTTGGGCAGCTCGATGACTACGAGATGCGGAGCATCGGTGAGCGGCTCGCGGAGCACCTGGACATCGACCTTGAGCCACTTGTTTCCGCGAAGGTGCAAGAGCACCTTGACGAGCTGATCGGCCCGTAGGAGCGAGGCGAGCAGTCCTCGGTGAGCCCGCTGGCGCGGGCGCGTCATCATCGGCGTCGCCGCGCCTTCGGTGTCCCCAGGATCAGGCTGGCGCGAACCGTGCAGCCAGCTCCCGCGCGAGCGAGCGCACTTGTGAGGGCTCCAGCGGCCCGTCCCGGTTGATGCGCTTCGCCAGCCGCCTCGGGTAGAGCAGCGGGTAGCCGTTGAAGGAGAGGCTGCCGACCAGCGGCAGTTCGGCCTCGACGAAGCAGAGTGCGCCGTGGACGGGCGTGTCCGGCGCGAGCTCGGCGACGACCGTCTCGACGAGCGCCACCTGCTTGGCGAGCCCGTCGATGAGTTTCGTCTTGTCGCGGCCGGCGATGGTGAGCTTGGCCTTGCCGAACAGGGGCTTGGAGACCGCGACCTTGCCCTTGTAGCGCTTGGCGTCGATGACCCAGACGCCGGACGGCGCGACAGCGATGTGGTCGATGTTCGCCCGGCTGCCGGGGATCCGCCGGTCGTGGAGGACGATGACGTCGTCGTCGAGGTGCTTGGCGAGGACCTCGGCGACGCGCTCCTCGCCGCGGGCGCCGCGCGCCCAGGCGGCTTCGTGCTGAGGGTCGCCGGCCAGCGCCAGCAGCACGCCGCCGATGCGCGGATGCTTCGCGCGCACGCGCCGCTCCCGGTTCGCGCGCCGCCGCGCGTGCTCGCGGCGGGCGCTCGCCCCGGGAGTGCCGAGGTCGAGATCGTCGGGCAGGTTCTCCACCGAGCTCATCGCTCACGACAACGGCGCGCCCCGTCCGGTCCTTGAGCGGTCGCCGGGTGGGGAGGACTCACGTTCGGCCGTGAGCGGTCACGAACGCCGGCCCTTGCGCCTCGATCACGCCCGCGTCAGGATGGCCCGCGGTCTCGCGACTGGTCCAGGGGGAGGTTTCTCGATGGCATTCGTGGAAGAGCGCGGCCCTGAGGCTGCGGCGACGCGCACTCGTCTCGTCGAGCAACGGGTGGTGCACGCCGGCGAGGGGACGGTGGCGATCACGGGTGCCGACGGGCCGTCGTTCTGCGTCTGCACCGACGGGGCACACTGCTCGACGTCCGTGACGAATCGGACGTGTCGGAGGCGGACTGGCGCGCCGCTCGGCGCGTCTACCGGTTCGCGACCGCAGCCGAGCGTGACGCGTTCCTTGCCGAGCGAGGCTGGGCCGAGCGCGCCGAGGCGACCGACCCCACGCGGCTGTCGGGTCGGTTCCGCCTGCATCTCTCCATCGGCTGGATCTCATGGAGCGCCACCGTCGACGCTGAGGCCGAGGGTGGGCATGTCCGCGCGCGTCTGACCGTGAGGAAGGGGGACCGGGAGCGGTCGTTTGAGGTGGAACCGCCCATCTCCGAGTGGGCTCGTTTCGTCAGCGAGATGCAGATCCTCGGCGCGCATCGCTGGGAGGTCTACGACACGGTCGCTTTCGACGCGCCCCTGTGGAAGATGGTCCACGAGACGGTGGGTCCGCCGGTGAAGGCCGGCGGCGCCGGCGCGTATCCCCCCGCCGGGGACGACGAATGCACTCCCGAGTTCGCGCGGATGGGGCTTGCCGCCGAGCGGTTGATCGAGCGCGCGATCTGGGGAGGGTTCCGCAGCGCCAAGGACCTGAAGACCATCCCTGACGAGCGCGATCGGGTGGAGCATCTGTTGCTCGCAGCGCTCCGTGCTTGGGGCGCTGAGATCGAGGAGGCAGGTACGGATCCGGGCGCGCTGAAGGAAGCCGATCTCGAGCGCGGACTCGCAGAACAGCTCTCCAAGCTGACCACCTGCCGGACCCAGATGTCGGTCAACGGGCGGATGGCCGACTGGCCGCGCGTGGGGGCGGTGGACATCGAGCTCGACCGCCCGTCGACGTGGGTCGAGCTGAAGTGGGTCGAGACCGCCAATCACCTGCACAACTGCCTCCGGGACGCCGGCAAGGTGGCGCAGGCGCAACGCGAGGGGCAGGCGCAGCTCGGCTACCTCGTCGCCGGTGCGCCGGAACGGCAGTGGCGGCGGGGCACGGCGCCCACGCGGCTCTTCGACGTGAGCGTCTGGCGCGGCACGTCCCTCGTCACCGAGCACCCGTCGTGGTGGACCTGGTGGCACGACAAGAACGCAAACACGTACCCGCTTCGGCTCCCGACGCCGGTGATCACCGTCCCCGTCGGCCAGGTCCGTTGCGCCGCTCCCACGGGGGAGGAGTGGGTCGTGAAGGTTGCGCGGGTCGAGGCGCCCGGGACGGACTCCTATGTGCCGCCGCCGCGCCGCTCGCATGACGACGAGACGGCGCCGACGCCCGACTGACCCGGGCCGGGGGGCGGTTCGAGGTTGCTGGCCGTCCGCCTCCGGCGCTCGTAAGGTGGGGGCGTACGCGTCGACTGGCCCCGACGAGCCCCAATGACCGACATCAACAACCACGCGAACCTGATCTGGTCGATCGCCGAGCTGTTGCGCGGCGACTACAAGCGGTCGCAGTACGGCGACGTGATCCTCCCGCTCATCGTCATGCGTCGGCTCGACCAGGTGCTCGAGCCGACGCGCGACGCGGTCATCAAGAGGGGAGAGGAGCTGGAGGCCCAGGGCGTCGAGAACGTTGAGCTCGCGCTCCGGCAGGTCGCCGGCCAGCAGTTCTTCAACCGCCACCGCCTCCGCTTCCACCAACTTCTCGACGACCCGGGCAACATCGCCACGCACCTGCGCTCCTATATCGACGGCTTCTCCGCGCTCGCGCGCCAGGCGATCGAGAAGTTCGACTTCGAGAAGCACATCGACCGGCTTGCCGACGCGAACCTCCTCTACAAGGTCATCGCCCGCGTCTGCGAGGTCGACCTCCACCCCGACCGCGTCTCCAACGTAGAGATGGGGGCGATCTTCGAGGAACTCATCCGGCGCTTCGCCGAGGCCTCGAACGAGACAGCCGGTGAGCACTTCACGCCGCGCGAGGTCGTGCGGCTGATGGTGAACCTGCTCCTGGACGGCGACGAGGAGGTCCTCTGTCAGCCGGGCGTGATCCGCACGGTCTTCGACTGCGCCTGCGGGACGGGCGGGATGCTGTCGGAGGCCGAGGCGCAAATCCATCGCTACAACCCCGATGCACTGGTCCGCCTCTACGGCCAGGAGCTCAACCCGCAGTCGTACGCGATCTGCGTGGCGGACATGCTCGTCAAGGGCCAGGACGCCAGCCACATCGTCTTGGGCAACTCGCTCTCGGACGATGGCCACAAGGGCGAGCGGTTCCACTACTGCATCGCCAATCCGCCGTTCGGGGTCGACTGGAGCAAGGTCGAGGAGGCGATCCGCGACGAGCACGAGACGCTCGGCTACGACGGGCGCTTCGGACCGGGGCTGCCGCGCAAGTCCGACGGCCAGCTCCTGTTCCTGCTCCACCTGGTGAGCAAGATGCGGGATCCCGCCGACGGCGGGACGCGCATCGCGATCGTCCACAACGGCTCGCCGCTGTTCACCGGCGGCGCGGGCTCGGGCGAGAGCAACATCCGCCGCTGGTTGCTGGAGGAAGACCTGCTCGAGGCGATCGTCGCCCTGCCCGAGCAGCTCTTCTACAACACCGGGATCGCCAGCTACGTCTGGCTGCTCTCCAACCGCAAGAAGCCCGAGCGCAAGGGGCTCGTCCAGCTCATCGACGCCCGCGACCTGTGGGCGAAGATGCGCAAGAGCCTCGGCGAGAAGCGGCGCTACCTCACCGACGAGCACATCAGCGAGATCACCCGGCTGCACGGCGCGTTCGAGGAGAACGAGCGCTCGAAGATCATCCCGGCCGAGCAGTTCGGCTACCGGACGATCGTCGTCAACCGCCCGCTGCGGGCGCGCTGGGAGGTCGGTCCCGGCACGTGGGCTGACGTCGCCAAGGAGAAGCCGCTGTCCAAGCTCGCCGACGAGCAGCGCGCCGCGCTCGTGGAGCGGCTGGCGGCGGCCCAGCCGCGCCGCTTCGACGACGAGGAGAGCTGCCGGCGGTGGCTACGCGAGCAGGCGATCGCGGCCGGCATTGCCAAGCCGTCCGCCCCGCTGCTGAAGGCGCTCGTCGCCCGCTGTCAGGTGCGCGATCCCGAGGTCGACCCGGTCCGCGACCAGAAGGGACGGCTCGTGCCCGACCCCGAGCTCCGCGACACCGAGAACGTCCCGCTCACTGAGGACGTCGAGGAGTATCTCGAGCGCGAGGTCCTGCCGCACGTGCCCGACGCCTGGGTGGAAGACACGGAAGGCAAGGTCGGCTACGAGATCCCCTTCACCCGGCTCTTCTACCGCTACACCCCGCCGCGTCCGAGCGAAGAGATCAAGGCGGAGTTGCGGGAGCGGGAGGCGAGGATCCGGCGGTTGCTGGAAGAGGTGCTGGTGTGACCTTCCCGCGCGTTCCAATCAAGCGCGTGGCACGGATCGTCGGCGGCTCGACCCCACCCGCCGCCGACGACAACTGGGATGGCGACGTGAACTGGCTCACGCCGACCGACATTTCAGCTTGTCACGGTGGGGCTGTGGGCGAAAGCGCTCGCAAGCTGACGCGTGTTGGGTTGGCCGCGTGTTCAGCCGTCATCGCCCCGGCCGGATCCGTAGTCGTTACAACCCGGGCACCGATTGGGAACGTCGCGCTCACGACGGTTCCTTCGGCCACGAACCAGGGGTGTCGGACGATCATCCCCGGGCCTCGCCTCGATCCACGGTTCCTACGCTACCAGCTTCAGGTCCGCGTTGCGGATCTTCAGGCGCGCGGGACCGGAACGACGTTCCAGGAACTCAGCGGGAGCGCCCTCGGGATGGTGGATGTCTCCCTGCCACCGCTTGATGTGCAGCGTGCGATCGCCGATTTCCTTGATCGGGAGTGTGCGCGGCTTGCCGGCTTGGAGCGCGAGCTCCAGGCTCAGGAGGACCTGCTGCGCTCCCTCCTCGTGTCACGGCGATGGGAACTCCTGTCTAGGTACGAGCGAAGCACCACAATCGGGCGGATTACCGATTGTCTTGATGGGCTCCGAATTCCGCTCAACGCTGAGGAGCGGGCCCGTCGTGAAGGGCCCTACCCGTACTGGGGCGCCAACTCAATCCAAGGCTTCGTCGACGATTACTTGTTCGATGAACCACTGGTCCTCATCGGCGAGGATGGCGCGCCATTCTTCGATGATCGCCGTGACGTGGCTTGGACTGTGTCCGGCAAGGTTTGGGTCAACAACCACGCACACGTTCTCCGCACGCGGGATGGTTGGCTTGAGGAGTTCGTTGCCGAGGCCTTGAACGCCGTCGACTATTCGCAATACATCACGGGAGCTACTCGGGACAAGCTGACGCAGGCTGATCTTCGCGCGATTCGGGTGCCTGCGATTGAGATAGCGGAGCAAGAGCGCATCGTCGCGGAACTCAGTCGGCTCCGCGCGAAGGTTGAGGCGGCGACGAGTGAGCTCTCGGAGTTCAGCAAGGCGCTTCAGCGCTATCGAGATGCGTTGATCACCGAGGCCGTGACCGGGAAGCTTGACGTTGCGGAAGCCAGCGAAGGACGGATGGAGGAGCGACTTCACGAGGCCCTGGAGCAGGAGCCCGCGGTCTGATGTGAGTGCGCCGTCTGAGGACAGCGTTGCGTCATGAGCAATGCCATCCTCCACACCGAAGCCGCCTTCGAGCAGCTCATCGTCGCCGAGATGACGGGCAGTGGCGGCTGGGAGAGCGGGGACCCGGCCGGCTACGACGCCGAGCTCGGCCTCTACCCGGCCGACGCGGTCGCGTTCGTCAAGGAGACGCAGGGCAAGGCATGGGATCGCCTCGTCAAGCTCTACGGCGGTGAGGACGCCGCGGCAGCCGCGTTCCTCAAGCGCCTCGCCGCGCTGCTCGATCGCCACGGCGCCGTTCATGTTCTGCGCAACGGCCTCAGCGAGCGGGGCGTGCGCCTCTCGCTCTGCCAGCTCCGTCCCGCGCACTCCATAGATCCCGAGACGGAGGGCCGCTACCGGGCGAACCGCCTGCGGGTCGTGCGGCAGATTCGCTACGAGGCGAAGTCCGGTGACGCGCTCGACCTCGTCCTGTTCGTCAACGGCGTCCCCACCGCGACCGCCGAGCTCAAGAACCGCTGGACGGGCCAGACCGTCGAGGACGCGATCAAGCAGTACCGGTCAGACCGCGACCCCCGCAACGTGCTCTTCGCGCGGCGCGCGTTCGTCCACTTCGCGCTCGACGCCGAGCTCGCCTACATGACCACGCGCCTGGAGGGCCCGCAGACCGTCTTCCTCCCGTTCAACCAGGGCAGCGGCGGCCCCGGCGAGCCCGGCGGTGCCGGCAACCCGGGCGTCCCGGACGGCCATCCCACCTCGTACGTCTGGCGCGAGGTGTGGGACCGCGACCGCTGGCTCGAGCTCATCCAGAAGTTCGTCCACGTCGAGCATCCCTCGGACAAGGGCGGCCGGCCGACGATCATCTTCCCGCGCTACCACCAGTGGCACGTCGTCGTGCAGTGCCAGGCGCACGCGCGCGTCCACGGGGCGGGCCACAACTACCTCATCCAGCACTCCGCCGGTTCGGGCAAGACGAAGGAGATCGCCTGGCTCGCGCACGACCTCTCGAGCCTCCACACCGCCGACGACACCAAGGTCTTCGACAAGGTCATCGTCATCACCGACCGGCGAGTGCTCGACCGCCAGATGCGCCGCCAGATCGCCGAGTTCGAGCAGGTCGAGGGGGTCGTGCGCTCGGTCACCGAGAGCTCGGCGGAGCTGCTCGAGGCGCTGAAGTCGCCGCAGGCGAAGATCATCACCACGACGCTCCAGAAGTTCCCGTACGTCCTGCGCTCGCTCGACGAGGACAAGGCGCTCGCCGGCAAGACGTACGCGATCATCGTCGACGAGGCGCACTCCTCCCAGACCGGCGAGTCCGCCACCGACCTCAAGCAGCTCCTCGGCTCGCTGACGCCCGAGGACCTCGACCTCGACGAGGACGACGGCACCCCGCCCGCGCTGCTCGCCCGGCTCGCCGCCCGCGGGCGCCAGCCGAACCTCTCCTTCTTCGCCTTCACCGCCACGCCGAAGGGCAAGACGCTTGAGCTCTTCGGCGCGAAGGGGCCGGACGGCCACTACCGCGCCTTCCACACCTACTCGATGCGCCAGGCGATCGAGGAGGGCTTCATCCTCGACGTGCTCGCCAACTACACGACCTACGAGCAGCTCTACCGTCTGGAGACGCGAGCGGAGGCCGAGTCGAAGGAGGTCCCCGCGAGACAGGCGGCGCGGCGGCTCGCCCGCTTCGCCGAGCTCCACCCGCACGTGAAGACGCAGAAGGCCGAGGTCGTGGTCGCGCACTACCGGCGCGTGGTGCGGCCGTTGCTCGGGGGCGAGGCGAAGGCGATGGTCGTCTGCGAGAGCCGCGAGGAGGCCGTCCAGTGGAAGCGCGCGCTCGACCGGGAGATCGAGCGCAAGGGCTACGACGACATCAAGACGCTCGTCGCGTTCTCCGGCGAGGTGACGATCGCCAATCCGCAGGCGGACAACGTCGGGATGTCGTACACCGAGCCGGAGATGAACAAGATCGGCGGCCGGCCGCTGCCGGAGACCAAGCTCCCGGAGGAGTTCGACAAGCCCGAGTACGGGATCCTCGTCGTCGCCGAGAAGTACCAGACGGGCTTCGACCAGCCGAAGCTCTGCGGGATGTACGTCGACAAGGTCCTCACCGGTGTCAACGCGGTCCAGACCTTGTCACGCCTCAACCGCATCCACCCGGGCAAGGAGGACGTCTACGTCCTCGACTTCCGCAACACCGCCGAGCAGATCCGGAAGGCCTTCCAGCCCTTCTACGAGAGCACGGAGGGGATGCCGACGGACCCGAACGTCCTCTTCGACGCGGCCGACAAGGTCCGCGAGTTCGGTGTCATCACCGATGCGGATCTCGAAACGTTCGCCAAGCAGTGGGCGGAGCTCGAGGACGTGGAGGAGGAGCGCCGCCATGCGCTGTTCTCCAGCTCGACGCAGGCGGCGTTCCAGCGGGCACAGGAGCTCGAGGACGAGCGGCGGCAGGAGCTGCGCGAGGCGCTCAACCGCTTCGTGCGCTTCTACGCGTACCTGTCGCAGGCGCTGACCTGGATCCCGCCCGAGACCGAGGTGCTGTTCCAGTTCAGCCGCGTGCTGCTCGCGCGGCTGCGGTCGCAGAGCGCCGACGGCGGTATCGACCTCGCCGACGCGGTCGTGCTGACCCACCACCGGATGGAGGAGCGCGAGGAGGGCAAGATCGAGCTCGAGGCCGCTGCGGCCGAGCCGCTGACCGCCATCTCCGGAGATGGCACGGGCGGCTCCGGCCACGGGCAGGGCGAGATCCCGACGACCCTCCTCGGGGAGCTCGTCGAGCTCTTCAACACCCGTTACGGCGCCGAGCTCGGGCCAGAAGATGCCCTGCGGGTCGTGACGGAGGTGCGCGACCGCGTCGTGGCAGGCCACCCCGAGCTCGAGGACCAGGCAAAGGCCAACACGCGCGAGGACTTCGTCAGCGAGCGCGACGACCTACTCATCGATGCGGCTCTGGCGGTCGGCATCGACCGGGAGCGCCAGGGCAGGCTCCTCAAGGCGCTGCTCGACGACGACGACTTCCGCACCCGTGCCGGTGCGCTGATCTTCGGCTCCATCTACGACGCCTTCGTCTCCGGGCAAGGCGGGTAACAGAGCCGCGTGCCCCGTCGGCTCACCACCATCGGCGTCTACGGCTTCACCGCCGACACGTTCCTCGCCGCGCTCGAGGGGGCGGGGGTCGGCGTCGTGCTCGACATCCGCCAGCGGCGCGGCGTGCGCGGCGCCGAGTACGCGTGGGCGAACGCGCAGCGGCTCCAGCGCCTGCTCGCCGGCCGCGGCATCGGCTACCGGCACCTCAAGGAGCTCGCGCCCACGACCCACATGCGCGTCGCCCAGTACGCGGCGGACGCGGAGGCGGGGGAGAGCCAGCGCACGCGGACGAGGCTGAGCGACGCGTTCCGGCGCGCGTACCTCGAGCGCGTGCTCGCGGGCGCCGACCTCGCCGCCCTGCTCGGCGACCTCGACCCGGACGTCACCGGCGCGCTGCTGTGCGTCGAGCGCGAGCCCGCCGCCTGCCACCGCAGCCTCGTGGCCGAGCGCCTCGCCGCCGAGCACGGCGTCGCGGTCGAGCACCTCGTTCCCTGAGCGGTCGTTCAGGCGCGCGGCCGCCGCGCCGGCGCCTCCGCCGTCGCCGCCGGCGCCCTCCGTGGACGTCCCGCCGTACCCGCGGGCCATCCGACGATGACCCGGCCACCGGGTCGTCAGACCATGAACACCTGACCAAAGATGATCACCTACCTTTCGGCCGCCTGACTTAGGGCACCCTAATTCCGACGACGAGAGGCCATGAACGACACGCTTCCTGACCGGTCCCGCGTGAGGACAGCGCTCTGCGCCGCGCTCGGCTCGGCCGCGCTGCTCGCCGCCGCGCTCACCTTCCCGGCCGAGGCGGGCGCCGTCCCCGCCACGGCCGCGGCCGATGCTGAGGGCACGGCGACGTTGACGCTCGGCTCCCGCCTGCCCGCCGCGCGCGCCCTGCGCACCGCGAAGGTGCGCGTCACGCGCGTCTCGCCGGCGCGCGCCGACCGCCGCGGCACCCGCTTCACCTTCGCCGCGAGGAGCGCCACCGTCCACTCCTCGTCGCTCGCCTCGGTCGACCTCGCGGGCGGGCTGCGCCTGCGCGCCGGCCGCCGCAGCGTCTCCGTCACCGGCCTGCGGGTCGCCCTGCGCTCCCGCCAGGGGCGGATCAGCGCGAAGGTCGCCGGCAAGCGGATGACGCTCTTCACCTTCGACACCGGCAGCCGGCGGCTCACGCTCGAGAGCCCGGCGACCGTCAAGCTCTCGGCCACCTACGCGTCGCTCACGCGCGGCGCCGCGCGCGTGCTCGCGCGGCGGCTCGGGCGCAGCGGCGTCGTGCCCGGGCGGCTCGGCAAGCTGAAGATCGTCGTCGACGGCGCCGGCGGCGGCGAGCTGGTCGACCACCCGCCGGTCAAGCCCGGCGAGCCGCCGTACCTCGCGCGCCCGGCCGGCGCCGTCACGGCGCGCGACGTCGTCATCCGCTGGTATCCGCGCAGCTCGTTCGTCACCTACGTCCTGCGCTTCGGCGGCTCGATCACGCCAAGCGACGGCGCGAGCGGGAGCCCGCAGGACGGCTTCACCTACGGCGAGTCGCCGGGCCGGAGCTGGCACCACGCGGCGAGCGACACCACCGCGCTCTACGGCAGCGGGACCGTGCGCTTCCGCGTCCCCGGCCACGGGATCGACATCGCCGTCTCCGACCCCGAGGTCGAGCTCAACGGCGCCGGCTCGCGGGTGATCTTCCGCGTCGCCCAGAACGGCGGCGAGGGGACCCGCCGGGTCGCCATGGAGCTCGAGCTGCGCCCGAAGGCCGTCGCCGGCGACGGGACGGTGACCTACGAGGCGCTGCCCGGCAAGGTGCCGGAGGAGGGCTCGATCTTCAGCGGCGGGCCGCTCGGCGACCCCTACGCGCCGGGCGAGGAGTTCGGGGCGGTGACGGTGTCGTTCCGCCCCGGAGGCTGAGCGCGGCCCGCCACGCAGCAGCGACGAATGACGAGGAAAGGACCCATGACCGATTCGCTCCCTGACCGTCCGGCGCTCGCCCGTCGCGGGGCGCCCGCGCTCTGCGCGGCGGCGCTGCTCGCCGCCGCGCTCGCCGGCCCCGCGGACGCGCGCGCGGCGAGCGCGGCCGCGTCCGGCGACGTCGAGGGTCAGGCGACGCTCACCGTCGGCAAGCGGGTCGCGGCCGCCCGCGCGCTGCGCGCGGCGGGCGTGCGGATCTCGCGGATCGCGCCGGCGCGCGCCCGCGGCGGCAGCCTCACGTTCGCCCCCGAGCGCGTGCAGGTCCGCTCCTCGTCGGCCGGCGCCGTCGAGCTCGCGGGCGGGCTGCGCTTCCGCGCCGGCCGCCGCAGCGTCGCGGTGACCGGCCTGCGCGTCGGCCTCGGCCGCCGCAAGGGGACGGTCACCGGCCGGCTCGCGGGCCGGCGGGTGACGCTGCTCACGTTCGCGACCGGCAGCGCCCGCCTCGCGCTCCTCGCCGGCCCCGCCGACGTCGCGCTCTCCTCGACCTACGCGACGCTCACCCGCAGCGGCGCCCGCGCGCTCGCACGGCGGCTCGGCCGGCGCGGCGTCAAGGCGGGGCGGCTCGGCACGCTCGCGCTCGACGCCGCGGCGGACGCCGGGCCCCCGCCCGCGGCGAAGGCCGGCGAGCCGCCGGTGCTCGCGCGCCCGAGCGGGGCGGTCACGGCGCGCGACGTCGCGATCACCTGGAGCGTGCGCGAGTCGTTCATCAACTACCTCAACGGCTTCGGCGGGTCGGTCAGCGCCTCGGGCGGCGCCAAGAAGGGCAAGGCCCGCGGGGAGGCGCGGCTCGTCTACGACTACCGCTTCCGGCCGTACGCCGGGCGGAGCTGGCACGACCGCGCGTCCGACACGACGGCGCTGTACGGGCGCGGCATCGTCCGCTTCCGCCTCGCCGCTCACGGGATCGACCTCTCGGTCTCCGATCCCGAGGTCGAGCTCAACGGCGCCGACTCGCGCGTCGTCTTCACCGTCCGCGAGCGGGGCGGCGAGGCGCGCCGGGAGATCGTCATGAAGCTCGCGCTCGTGCCCAAGGCGCGCGGGCGCGGTGGCTCGGTGACCTACGAGATGCTGCCGGGCTCGATCCCGGAGGGCGAGGCGACTTCGCTCTTCGCCGGCTTCTACCAGCCGGGGGCCGAGTTCGGCTCGATGACCGTCACGTTCCGACCGGAGGGCTGAGATGGAGCTCGCTCGACCGACCACCGTCATGAGGCTCGCCGCCGCGGCGCTCGCCGCGCTCGCGCTGGCGCTGTGCGCGCAGGCCGCGCTCGCGCCCGGCGCCGAGGCGGCGCGCTCCAAGCGCATCGTCGCGCTGTCGCCGTTCGCGGCGAACGCGCTCGTCGAGATGGGCGTCAAGCCCGTGGCGATCGGGCAGACGCTCGGCGGGCGGGACCGCTTCTCGCGCAAGCTCCGCCGCGTGCGCGTGCTCCCGCTCTCGCACCCCTACGGGCCGAACCTCGAGCAGCTCGCCAAGCTGCGGCCGGACCTCGTGCTCTCGACGCCGCAGTGGCGGAAGGGCCACGCGGCCATGCGGCGGCTGAAGATCCGCGTCGTGACGACCGATCCCCGCAGCGTCGCCGGCGTCATCGGCCAGTCGCGCCTGATCGGCAAGCTCATCGGCAAGCCGAAGGCCGGCGAGCGGCTCGCCCGCAGGCTCTACCGCGAGGTGGACCGCGAGCGGCGCAACATCACGCACCGCCCGCGCGTGCTCATGATCCTCGGCGTCGGGCGCACGCCGTTCGCGTTCCTGCGCAACAGCTGGGGCGGCGACCTCGTCACGCGCGCCGGCGGGCGGCTCATCACCGACGGCCTGAAGGCCTCGGGCGGCTTCGCGCGCATCTCCAACGAGTACGTGGTCGCGGCGGACCCCGACGTCATCATCGCCGTGCCGCACGGCAACACGAAGGACATCCCGGCGGCGCGGGAGTGGCTGCTGACCAACCCGGCGTGGCAGGACACGCGAGCCGTCAAGGAGGGGCGGCTCTACGTCTCGACGGACAACTCGCTCCTCCAGCCGGGCACCGACGTCGCCAAGATCATCCGCCGCGTGCGGGCCTGGTACCTCCACAACCGGTGAGCGCGCGGCAGGTCTCCGTCGTCACGGTCGCGGCGGCGGCGGTCCTCGCCGCCGCCGCCGCGTCGCTGGCGCTCGGGGCCGTGCACGTGCCGCTCTCCGACGTCTGGGCGTCGATCACCGGCAGCGCCGAGGAGGGGCCGTTCGAGCGGATCGTCACCCAGCTCCGCCTGCCGCGGACGCTCGAGGCGATCGCCGTCGGGGCGGCGCTCGGCGTCGCCGGCGCGCTGCTGCAGGGCGCGCTCGCCAACCCGCTCGCCTCGCCGGACGTCATCGGCGTCACCGGCGGCGCGGGGTTCGGCGCGATGCTCATCCTGCTCGCCTTCCCGGAGAAGATCGCGCTGCTGCCCGCCGGGGCGCTCCTGTTCGGGCTCCTCGCGGCGACGGTCGTGTTCGTCATCGCCTGGAGCGGGCCGAACGGGGGTAGCATCGGGCGGCTCATCCTCGCGGGCATCGCGGTCGGCGCCCTCTTCACGGCGGCGATGACGTCGCTCATGACCGCCTACCCGGACCGCGTCCCCTCGGCGATCTTCTGGCTCGCCGGCGGGCTGACCTCCGACGGCTGGGGCGAGATCGAGGCGATCTGGCCGTACTTCGCCGCCGGCTTCGTCATCGCGCTGCTGCTCGTGCGGCCGCTCGACCGGCTCCAGCTCGGCGACGAGGTCGCCGCCTCGCTGGGGATGCGGCCGCAGCTCGTCCGCCTCTGCGCGGGCATCGCCGCGGCGCTGCTCGCCGCCTCGGCCGCCGCGCTCGCCGGGCTGCTCGGCTTCCTCGGGCTCGTCGTCCCGCACATCGTCCGGATGGCCGGCGGCACCTCCGCCCACGGCTTCGTCGTCCCCGCCTCGGCGCTGTCGGGCGCCGCGCTCCTGCTCGCCGGCGACACGCTCGCGCGGACGGTGCGCGCGCCGGTCGAGCTGCCGGTCGGTCCGCTCATGGTCGCGATCGGCGTGCCGCTGTTCCTCTGGCTGCTGAGGAGGACGGTGTGAGCGCCGCGCCGCTGCTGGAGGCCGAGGACGTGCGGGTGGAGATCGGGGGCGTCCGGATCCTCCACGGCGCCTTCGCGTCGGTCGAGGCCGGGCGGCTCGTCGCGATCGTCGGCCCGAACGGTGCGGGCAAGTCGACCTTCGCGCGCGCCTGCGCCGGCATCCAGAGGACCTGCGGCGGGCGGATCCGCCTCGCCGGGCAGGACGTCGCCACGTTGCGTGGCCGCCGGCTCGCGCGCCTGCGCGCGTTCGTCCCCCAGCGCGCCCGCGTGCCCGAGGGGATGACCGTTCGCCAGGCCGTCCAGCTCGGCCGTTCCCCGCACCTGGGGCCGCTGCGCCGGGCGGGCCGCAGGGACCAGGAGGCCGTCGAGCGGGCGATGGAGCGCACCGGGGTCGCCGAGCTCGCCGACCGCAACCTCACGACGCTCTCCGGCGGCGAGCTCCAGCGCGCGCAGATCTCTATCGCGCTCGCGCAAGAAGCGCCGCTGCTCATCCTCGACGAGCCGACCGCCCACCTCGACCTCGGCGCGACCGTCACCGTCGCGCGCCTGTTGCGCGAGCTCGCCGACGCGGGGCTCGGCGTGCTGCTCGTCGTCCACGACCTCGCGCTCGCGGCGGCGGTCGCCGACGACGCCGTCGTCCTCTCGGGCGGGCGCTCCGTCGCCGCCGGCCCGCCGGAGGAGGTGCTCGACCGGGAGCGGCTCGCGTCCGTGTGGGAGGTCGACGCCGCGCTCGAGACGCGCGGCGGCACGACCGCGCTCCACGTCGCCTGGCTGAAGGAGGCGAGGACGTCCGAGCAGATCGCGATCGAGGAGGGGCTGCGGTGAGGCGCCTCGCGCTCGGCTGCGCGCTCGCGCTCGCCGCGCTCGCCGCCGCGCCGGCGCTCGCCGTCGCCGCGCAGGTGCGCATCGTCGAGCACGACGGGACCGAGCACGTCGTCAGCCTGAGCGACGTGGAGCCGGACGTCCGCGACCGCGCCTACACGCTCCGCGACGCCGACGGCGGCGAGCGGCGCGTCACCGTCACCGGCCATTCGCTGCGCGCGGTCTTCGAGGCCGCGGGCGCCGACCCGGCCCGCTTCGGCTACGCCGAGATCGCCCGCCCCGAGGGCGCCGGCGTGCTGCTCGGCCGCGAGCAGGCGGTCGGCGAGGGCGCCTTCCCCGAAGGCCCGCCGGTCGTCTGGGCCGACGGCTCGGCCGTCCGCTTCCTCCGCCCGAGCGCCGGCGAGGGCGACGTCAACGCGCCGGACGCGATCGCCGAGCCGTCCGGCACGCTCGTCATCCGGCTGCATCGCGGCAGCCCGTTCGAGGTGAAGGCGACCGCGTCGCGGCGGAAGGTCGAGGTGGGGGAGACCGTCGAGTTCATGGCGACGCTCACGCGCAGGGGCGCCGGCGAGGCGGTCACCTACTCCTGGTACTTCGACGACGGCCACTCGGCCGAGGGGCGGCGCGTCCGCCACCGCTTCACCCGGCGCGGCGCCTACGACGTCGTCGTGGGCGTGCGGACGCCCACCGACCAGGTCGGCGCCTCGGCGGTCGTCACCGTCCAGGTCGGCAAGCCCGGCGACGGCCCGGATCGCCGCGGCGGCGGCACGAACCCCGACGCGAGCGCGCCCGACAGCGGCGTCGCCGAGGGCGGCGCCGGCGGCGGCCCCGGGACGGGGACCGGCAGCGGCAGCGGCGCGTCCCCGGGCTCCGGCACGAGCGACACCAGCGCCGGCCGGCAGGCACGCCGGCGCCGCGACGCCGAGCCCGTGGAGGAAGGCCAGGAGGTCGTTGGGCGGGTGCTCGGCGAGCTGACGAAGCCGCGCGTGGCGACCCTGCCGCGGGCGGCGCGGACGGGACGGCCCGACGACGACGGCGGGTCGGGGCTGCCCGACGGCGCCCTCCAGGGCCTCGCGGTCCTGCTGCTGCTCGCCACCGGCTGGGTGCTCGAGATGAGGAGGATGCGGGTGTCGTGACCGTCGAGGAGCTGCTGTTCGACGTCACCGAGTCGCTCCGCTACCCGGTGCTCGTGCTCGCGCTCACCGCGCTCGTCGTGGTGATCGTCGAGCTCGGCGCGCTGGCGGCGGAGCTGCGCGCCCGCCGCGGGCGGAGCGTCGCGCGCCTGGAGCGCGCCACCGACGCGGCGCGGGCGGCCCTCGCCGAGGGCGACCGCGACCGCGCGCGCAAGGCGCTGCTGCCGATCGCCCGTAGCAAGGCGATGGCGAAGGTGCTGACGGCGATCGTCGAGCTCCACGGCGAGCCGAACGCCGCCGACCGGATCGCCAAGCGGCTGGCCGAGTACGACTACCGCTCGCTGCGGCGGCTGGAGCGGACGCGCATCCTCGTCCGCATGGGCCCGGCGCTCGGTCTCATGGGGACGCTCATCCCGCTCTCGCCGGCGCTCGCCGCGCTCGCCCGCGGCGACGTCGCCCGCCTGTCTCACGACCTCCGTGTCGCGTTCGGCGTCACCGTCGCGGGCCTGCTCGTCGGCGCGATCGCGTTCGCGATCTCGCTCGTGCGCGACCGCCTCTACGGCCAGGACTACTCCGACATCGAGTTCGCCTACGCCGCGCTCACCGCCGAGCCGGCGGCGGGGGTGGGTGACGGCAAGGCCAAGCCGGCGAAGGAGGCGGGAGACGGCAAGGCCGATCCCTCGGCCGTGGGGGAGCCGGCATGAGGCGACTCGGGGGCGTGAGCGCACGGGCCCGCCGGCACGAAGACCGCGCCGGCGACCCGCTCGACGGGCTGGTCAACCTCTTCGACCTCGGCATCGTCCTCTCGGTCGGGTTCCTGCTCGCGGCGCTCTCGTCGCTCGACATCAGCCCGTCGGAGCTCCAGCAGGCGCGCGAGCAGCGGCAGCAGGCGGCGCAGCAGCAGCTCCCGCCCGACGCCGTCGTCGTCGAGGAGGACCGCCGCACGCGCGAGATCCAGCTCCGCCCGGGGGAGCGGGTCATCGGCCGGGGCGAGCGCGTCGGCGAGGTCTACCGCCTCAGCGACGGACGCGTCGTGCTCGTCGAGGAGCCGAGGGACGAGCGCTGACCGCGGGGCGGGCGGCGCTCGTGCCGGTCGAGCCCGCCCGGCGGGCCCGCGCCGCGCCGGTGGCGGACGACGCGGCCTGGCGGCCGCTCACTCCGCCAGCAGCCCGAGCCGCGCCGCCGCCTCGAGCGCGACGGCGAGCGAGAGGCGGCGGTCGGCGATGCGGTGGCCGAGCAGCTCCTGCGCGCGCGCGACGCGCTGGAGGACGGTATTGCGGTGGGTGCCGAGCCGCGTCGCCGTCGCGGCGGCGTTGTCGCCCTCGGCGAGGTAGACGCGCAGGGTCTCGCGCAGGCGCGCGTTCGCCCGCCCCGGGCCGGCGAGCGGCCCGAGCGTCTCGACGACGAAGCGCCGCAGGCGCTCCTCGTCGCGGCCGAGCAGCGCGATGACCTCGACGTCGCGGTAGGCGATGAGCCGGTCGGGCGTCGCGTGGCCGACGACGAGCCGCTGGGCGGCGAGCGCCTCCTCGTGGCTCTGCCGGAAGCCGGTCGGGCCCTTGCGGCTCGTCCCGAGCGCGACGCGGACGCCGGGCGGCGCGGCGTCGGCGGCGGGGCGGAGCGCGGCGGGCTCGACCGGCGCGGCCGTGGAGAGCCAGCCCCACAGGGTCGTCGTGGTGGGGGAGACGCAGAGCGCGCGCCGCTCCCCGGCGGCGTGGGCGAGCGCGGTGGCGAGCTGCTCGGCGGCGCCGTGCGGGACGGCCTGGTCCTCGCCCCAGACGACGAAGGCGGTGTTGAAGCGGTCGAGGCGGTGGCCGAGCTGGCGGGCGGCGGCGTCGGCGTCGAGCGGGGCGCCCTCGAGCAGCAGCCGCACGATGCTCTCCCGCCGCGCCGAGGCGCCGGCGAGCAGCTCGTCGCGCTCCTGCTCGACGTGGGCGATGAGCGCCGTCAGGACGTCGTCGACGAAGCCGAACATGAGCTCGGCGCCGTGGGCGAGCACCTCCGGCAGCAGCTCCGGCGGGGAGTGGCGCGCGCAGGCGTCGAACCACTCCCGCCAGGCGGCGTTCTGGCCGCGCCGGTAGGCGTGAGCCAGCGCCTCGAGGTCGATGTCGCGGCGCACGAACGTCCGCGCGAGGTCGAGCGCCTCCGGCGGCACGTCGGGCGGCGGACGCTCGCCGGGGCGGGCGGCGACCGCGGTCAGGAAGCGGTGGATGTTCGCGCGCGTGCTCGCCGTGAGCTCGACGGCGATCGCCGGGTCGTCGGCCAGGCGCTGGTCGCTCGCGAGGATCGCCCCCGCGACGTGCTCGGCGAGCTCGTCGAGGCGCCCGAGCCGTTCGGCCGCGGCGCGGGCGAGCACCGCGCGCGCGGCGTCGGAGAGCGGGGCGCGGCGGGCCTCGGCCATCGGCGGCGAGGATAGTCACTCTGCACTGTCCTGGCGCGCGATCCCGTGCGCTCGCACGTAGGCATCGCGCAGAAGCGCAGGTACGGTCGGCCGCGATGAACGGAACCCCCCGCGTCTGCGTCATCGGCGCCGGCTCGAGCGGCATCGCCACCGCCAAGGTCCTCCACGAGCGCGGCATCGACTTCGACTGCTTCGAGCTGTCTGACCGCGTCGGCGGCAACTGGGTCTGGAAGAACGCCAACGGCGTCTCGGCCGCCTACCGCTCGCTCCACATCAACACCTCGCGCAGGCGGATGGAGTTCTCGGACTTCCCGATGCCGGACCACCTGCCGGACTTCGCGCGCCACGACCAGATCGCCGCCTACTTCGACGCCTACGTCGACCACTTCGGCTTCCGCGACAAGATCACGTTCCGGACCGGCGTCGAGCACGTCGAGCGCCGCGACGACGGGGTCTTCGAGGTCGAGCTCTCGACCGGCGAGCGGCGCGAGTACGACGCGGTCTGCGTCGCCAACGGCCACCACTGGGACCCGCAGTGGCCCGACCCGCCGTTCCCCGGCTCCGACAGCTTCAACGGCGAGCAGATCCACTCCCACCAGTACGTCGAGGAGAGCCAGCTCGTCGGCAAGCGGGTCGTCGTCCTCGGCATGGGCAACTCGGCGATGGACATCGCGGTCGACGCGAGCTACCACGCGGAGGCGACCTATCTCGCCGCCCGCCGCGGGGCGCACATCGTGCCGAAGTACATCTTCGGCCGGCCCTACGACACGCTCGCCGCGAGCGAGTGGATCCCCCACTGGATCCGCTGGCCGATCGCGCGCGTGCTCATCTTCCTCGCGACGGGGCCGATGACCCGCTACGGCCTGCCGAAGCCCGACCACCGCTTCGCCGAGGCGCACCCGACGATGTCGAGCCGCGTCCTCGACCGGCTCGCCCACGGCGCGATCACGCCGAAGCCGAACATCGCCCGCCTCGACGGCGACCGCGTCCACTTCGCCGACGGGACGAGCGTCGAGGCCGACCTCGTCATCTACTGCACGGGCTACAAGATCACGTTCCCGTTCTTCGACGAGTCCTTCGTCAGCGCGCCGGGCAACCGCATCGACCTCTACCAGCGGTTCCTCCACCCGGACATCCCGGGGCTCTACTTCATCGGGCTCGTCCAGCCGCTCGGGGCGATCATGCCGATCGCCGAGCGCCAGTCGCACATCGTCGCCGACCACATCCAGGGGATCTGGTCGGCGCCGTCGCGAGCGGAGATGCAGCGCGAGATGGATCGCTACCGGCGGAAGCTGGAGAAGCGCTACGTCGCCTCCAGGCGCCACACGATCCAGGTGGACTTCGACGACTACATGCGCGACCTGCGCAAGGAGCGTGAGCGCGGACGCGCGAGGCCCAACTACGACCCCCTCCGGCCGACGGCGCGCGCCGGCCGGGAGCCGGCCGCCGTGGCGTCGTAGGCCGGACAGGGCCTCGGCCCCCGCGCTCCGATGCGCCACCGAGGGGCTCCGGCATGGGACGTGCCGCGCCCCCGGCGCATCCCCCGCAACCGGCGCGGGCCCGGTGCAGGAAGCACCGTAAGCCCGCGCCGGTTCCCCCTGCCCTCAGGCCGTGCGCGCGCCGCTAGGGCTTGCTCGCGCGGATGATCGCCGCCTGGGCGTACGCGTGGACGCGGTGCGTCGGGCGGATCTCGACGTCGGCGAAGCCCGCGGCGTCGAGCGCGGCGCGGAGCTCCTCCTCGGTGAGCGCGCCGGCGATGCAGCCGGTCCAGGCGGCCATGTCGGCGCGGGTGGCCTCGTCCATGCCGGGGTCGGCGATGACGTCGGAGACCGCGAGCCGCCCGCCCGGGCGGAGCACCCGCGCGGCCTCGGCGAGCACCTTGCGCTTGTCGGCGGAGAGGTTGATGACGCAGTTCGAGATGACGACGTCGACGCTCGCGTCCGGGAGCGGGATGTCCTCGATGTAGCCCTTGACGAACTCGGCGTTGTCCAGGCCCGCCTCGGCGGCGTTGCGGCGCGCGAGCTCGAGCATCTCGTCGGTCATGTCGAGCCCGATCGCCTTGCCGGTCGGCCCGACCCGGCGCGCGCTGATGAGGACGTCCGCGCCGGCGCCCGAGCCGAGGTCGAGCACGACCTCGCCCGGGGCGAGGTCGGCGACCGCGGTCGGCACGCCGCAGCCCAGCGAGGCGGCGAGGGCCGCCTCGGGCGCATCCTCGGCGCCGTCGTAGAGGACGTCGCCGAAGACCTGCTCGCCGCGCTCGTCGAGCGTGGTCACCTCGCCGCAGCCGCCGGGGCCGCAGCAGGAGCCGCCGTCCCGGCTCGCGATCGAGCGGGCCGCCTGGGCGTAGCGGGCGCGGACGGTCTCGCGGATGTCGTTCAGCTCAGCCATGAGGTCAGGTCCTCCAGGGCGTCGGGGGCGACGGAGTAGTAAGCCCAGCGGTGGCGGCGCTCGACCGCGACGAGGCCGGCGTCGGCGAGCCTGCGCATGTGGTGGGAGAGGGTCGACTGGGAGATGCCGAAGAGCGGCAGCAGCTCGCACTGGCAGAGGGGCTCGCCGTGGCGGCGCAGGACGTCGACGATGCGGACTCGCAGCGGGTCGGCGAGCGCCCGGGCGAGCGCGGCGATCCGCTCGGCGTCGAGCGCCGGGTCGGGCCGCGTCGAGGGGGCGCAGCAGGCGGCGGCCGGCGGGCCGGCGGGGGCGGGGGAGGCGGTCGTGCTCATATCGATGCCGTTCGCTGTGAGCCCTGCGTACCACTCAGAACGACGGATGTCGATATGAGCCGCCTCCCGTGGCGGCCTGGGGGCCGGCGCCGGGGTCGCCGCCGCACCCGCTACGTGCCGCGGTAGACGACCCGCTCGGGCTCGATGACGAGCTTCACCCGCCGTTCGCCCGGCTGGCGGAAGGGGTAGGCCTCGGCGTCGAGGTACTTCTTCGCGAGCTGGTCGATGTGCTCGTCCGCGTCCTCGTGGGTCGCCGCGGCGAGCCGCCCGATGATCGTCACGTAGTTGTAGGGATTGCTCATGTCCAGGACCGTGATCGTGAGCCGCCCGCTCCGCCGGACGCGCGCCTGCCACTTCCGCCCCTCGGCGCTGTTGAGCGTGACCTTCCCGTCCTCGGTGTGGATCCAGACGGGGTTGACGTAGGGGACCCCGTTGCTGGCGACGGTGCCGACGAAGGCGAAGTTCCGGGCCTCGACGAGCTCCCGCGCCCGTCCCTCGAGCCGTCCTCCCACTGCCATCTCCTCCTGTCCGCGTTCGCCGCTGTCCGTACCCGGGGGCGGCGGCGGGCTATGCCAGCGCCTCGGCGAGCAGGACCGCGCTCCCGAAGGCGAAGCCGGCGACGAGCAGGGCGCCGACGACGCGCGGGTCCGGGCCGCCGTGGATGCCGGTGCGGTGGACGGCCGCATGGCCCTTGCCGCGGCGGATGAGCCAGACGTTCACCGGCAGGGCGGCGACGAACGCGACCGCGAGCGCGAAGGCGAGCGAGCCCCAGAACAGCACGGCGTCGAGCCCGGCCTCCATCGCCCCGGGGATGAGGAGGATGATCGCGTTGTCGACGATCTCCATGACCGCGATCGAGACGGTGTCGGCGGCGAGCGCGATCGGGATGACGGCGGCGAGCGCGAGCCCGGCGCGCAGCAGCGGCAGGCTCGTGAGCGCGTAGCCGAAGAGGAAGGCGAGGGCGATCGCGAGCGCGACGGTGCCCCAGTCGGAGAACCCGAGCGCGGTGCCGATCGCCATGCCGGCGATCTCCCCGATCGCGCAGCCGGTAAGGCAGTGGAGCGTGGCCGAGACCGCGAGGGCGGTGAGCGCGCGCCCGGCGGTCGGGAGCTCGTGGTGGGCGTGGGCGGTGTGGGTCTCGTGCATCGCGGACGCTATACCCGGCCTGCGCACTAGGCTCCCCGCCTCACGACACGACAGGGAGGGACCGATGGCACGGGACGGGAGCCTCAAGCTCGGACTCAACCTCGGCTACTGGGTCGGCGGACCGCCCCCGGGCGCGGCGGAGGCGATCGCCGAGGCCGACCGCCTCGGGCTCGACTCGGTCTGGTTCGCCGAGGCCTACGGCTCCGACTGCCTCACCCCGCTCGCCTGGTGGGGCTCACAGACGAGCAACATCCGCCTCGGCACTGCGGTCGCGCAGATGTCGGCGCGCCAGCCGGCCGCCACGGCGATGGCGGCGATGACGATGGACCACCTCTCCGGCGGCCGCTTCGTCCTCGGGCTCGGCGTCTCGGGGCCGCAGGTGGTGGAGGGCTGGTACGGGATGCCGTTCGCGAAGCCGCTCGCCCGCACCCGCGAGTACATCAAGATCCTCCGCGACGTCTGGGCGCGCAAGGGCCCGGTGACGAACGACGGCCCGCACTACCCGCTGCCGCTGCCGGACGGCACCGGCCTCGGCAAGCCGCTGAAGTCCTCGATCCACCCGCTGCGCGAGGACATCCCGATCTACCTCGGCGCGGAGGGGCCGAGGAACATCGCGCTCGCGGCCGAGCTCTGCGACGGCTGGCTGGCGATCCTCTTCTCGCCGGAGCACGAGGACATGTACCGCTCGGCGCTCGAGGAGGGCTTCGCCCGGCCCGGGGCGCGCCGCAGCTTCGACGATTTCGAGATCGTCGCGACGGTGCCGATGATCGTCTCCGACGACGTCGAGGCGGCGATCGACGCGCTGCGGCCCTACTACGCCCTCTACTTCGGCGGCATGGGGGCGAAGGGGCAGAACTTCCACGCCAACGTCGCCATCCGCATGGGCTACGGCGACATGGTCGAGCGCGTCCAGGACCTCTACCTGGGCGGCAAGAAGGACGAGGCCGCCGCAGCGATCCCGGTCTCGCTCATCGAGGAGCTCTCCCTCGTCGGCCCGCCGGACAAGATCCGCCACGACCTCGAGAAGTGGCGCGAGTCGATCGTGACGACCATCTGCGTCTCCGGCGACGCGAGCCTCGTCCGCCAGGCGGCCGAGCTCGTGCTGGGCTGAGCGGCCGGGCCGCCGCCCGGCCGGCCGTGTGACCGTCGCGGGCGCGGGTAGGGGCGGGGCATGCGACGACGCCGACGCGCCCGCGGCGGCCTCTTCCCGATCCCGCACTACTCGGGCCGCACCCGCCGGGGCACGCGCTTCACCGTCGGCGGCTGCCGCCTGCCGCTGCCCGCGCTCGCACTGACGGCCGGGGCGGTCGCCCTGGCGCGCGCCGGGCGGCGACTGAGGGCGGGGTAGGGCCCCGCTCCGCCGCCGAGCGTCCTGCCCTCTCCCGCTCATGGCGGGGCAGGGCAGGACGCTTGCGGTTGCCTCCGGGGCCACGCCCGCTCAGCGGCCGGGCGCGCGGGCGTGGACCGCGGTCGCGCCGGCGTCGCGGTCGCCGGCGAGCGCCTCGAGCGTCCCGGGCGGGAACCAGGCGAACTCGCCGGCGGCGATCCGGAGCGTCCGCGCCGGGCGGAGCGCGGTCACGCTCCCCTCCAGCACGTAGAGCGCGTGGCCCGCCTCGTGGCCGGCCGGGAGCGTCTCGCCGGGCTCCAGGCGCGTGAGGCCGAGCGCGAGCTGGGCCGTGGCGAGCGGGCGCGAGCCCGGCGCGCCGACGAGCGCCTCGCGCGCCGGGCGGCCGCCATCCGGGGGCGGGTCGTGCTGGTCGAAGTCGCGGCGCTCGCCGCGGATGTAGGCGGCGAAGCCCATCCCCGGCGCGTGGAGGTTGAGGAAGGAGGCGGGCGCGGGGCCGGGGTTGCGGAAGGTGTGGACGACGTGAGGCGGGACGAGGGCGAAGCCGCCCGCCGTCAGCCGCGCCGGCTCGAGCCGCGGGCCGATGGCGAGCTCGAGCGCGCCGTCGAGCACCCAGAAGGCGTCGGTGTGGTGATGGTGGACGTGCGGGTCGGGCCCGCGCAGGCCGGGCGGATAGCGCGAGTGGGTGACGGTGAGGCGCTCCGAGTCGCCGATGACGACGACCCGCTTCGCCACGCCCGCCATCGGCGGGCGTCAGCGGGCGGCGGCGCGCGCCCGCTCGGCGCGGGGGTCGGGCAGCGGCGTGAGCGCCCGCTCGAGCTGCGGGCGGTAGTGCTCGTAGTCGGGCGGCAGCGTCAACCGCTGCCCGAGCGTCTCGGCGGGCTCGTCGACCGCGAAGCCGGGGCCGATGGTGGCGAGCTCGAACAGCACGCCGGAGGGCTCGCGGAAGTAGACCGAGCGGAACCAGAAGCGGTCGATGACCGGGGTCGCGTGCCCGCCCGCCGCGAGCACCCGCTCGCGCCAGGCGAGGTGGTCGTCCATCCGCGAGGCCCAGGCGATGTGGTGGACGGTGCCGCCGCCAGGGATGCCGCGCTCCGCGGGCGGCTCGTCGTAGGCCCACCAGGACGAGCGCTCCTCGCCGGCGACGCGCCAGCGGCCGTCGCCGTGGTCCTCGAAGCCGAGCGCGTCGCGGAGCAGGCTCGCGCCGCCCGCCGGGTCGCTCGCGTACGCGCGGGCGCCCGCGAAGCCCTGGAGGGCGAACTCGGCCGGGACGTCGGGCGCGTCGGGCAGGAGTGGCGCCTCGTCGCCTGCGTAGACCTCGAGCTCGTGCTCGAGCCCTTCGGGGTCGGCGAAGCGGAGGGTGCCCTCGCCACGGACGGAGGCGTAGCCCTCGTCGGCGAGCCGCCGCTCCCAGAAGTCGAGCGCGGCCTCGGAGGCGACGCGCCAGGCGATGCGGTGGATCATCCCGTCGCCGGGCCGTCCCGGCGCCGCGCCCGGGTACTCGAAGAACGTGAGGTCGAAGCCCGGGCTGCCCTGCTCGTCGCCGTAGAAGAGGTGGTAGACGGTCGGGTCGTCCTGGTTGACGGTCTTCTTGACGAGCCGCATCCCCATCGTCCCGACGTAGAACTCGACGTTGCGCGGCGCGTCGCCGGTGATCGCGGTGATGTGGTGGACGCCTTCGAGCTGCATGCGGTCGCTCCTCGCCGGGGTGTGCAGGACGACCGTACGCCGGTGCGGCCGCCCTGTCGAGCCAGGTTCCCGCACGAGCCGCGCGCGCAACCACCTTCCGTCCGGCCCTCGTGAGACGGTGGAGCGTCCCCATGGAGCTCGTGTTCCTCGTCATCGGACTCGCCGGCGGCTTCGCCGTCGCCGCGCTGCTCTTCCGCCGCCGCGCCGAGGCCGCGGCGGAGGCGGCCGCCGCGCGCGAGCGCGAGCACGCCGAGCAGCGGATCGCCGACATCGAGCGCGCGGCCGAGGAGAAGGTCGCGCTCGTCACGGCGAGCCGCGAGCAGTGGCTCAACGACCTCAAGGCGATCTCCGCCGACGCGCTGCGGGAGACGAGCAAGCAGCTCGCCGAGCTCAGCGACGCGAAGATCGGCCAGCGCACCGAGGAGATCAAGCGGGTGCTCCAGCCGGTCTCCGACCACCTCAAGCGGGTGGAGGAGCAGGTCACCAAGCTCGACCGGGAGCGCGAGAAGACCCACGGCACCGTGGCCGAGATGGTCCGCGCCGTCGCCGAGGAGGTCGGGCGGCTGCGGAACGAGACGGGCACGCTCGTCAACGCGCTCCGCCGCCCGCAGGTGCGCGGCTCCTGGGGCGAGATGCAGCTGCGCAACTGCGTCGAGGCGGCGAACATGACGCCGCACGTCGACTTCCACGACCAGAAGACCTACGACGACGGCGACGGCGGGCGGCTGCGGCCGGACATGACCGTCCACCTGCCGGCCGGGCGGAGCGTGGTCGTCGACAGCAAGGTCCCGCTCGACGCCTACCTCGCCGCGCTCGACGCCGGCGACGACGCCGAGCTGCGCGAGCGGGAGCTCGACCGGCACGCGCGCCAGCTCCGCAGCCACCTCGACACGCTCGCGTCGAAGGCCTACCACGCGCGCCTCGAGCAGTCGCCGGAGTTCGTCGTCTGCTTCATCCCGAACGAGGCGATCTACTCCGCCGCGCTCGACCGCGACCCGTCGCTGCTCGAGCACGGGGCCGCGAAGAACGTCCTCATCGCGACGCCGGCGACGCTCATTGCGCTGCTGCACGCCGTCTACTACGGCTGGCGGCAGGAGAAGATCGCCGAGTCGGCGCGCGAGATCGCCGACGCCGCCCGCGAGCTCCACAAGCGGACGGCGAACTTCCTCGAGCCGTTCGCCAAGGTCGGCCGCCAGCTCCGCTCGACGACCGACGCCTACAACTCGGCGGTCGCCTCGCTCGAGGCGCGCCTGCTCCCGCAGCTCCGCCGCATCGAGGAGGCGGGGGCGAAGTCGGAGAAGGAGCTCGCGCCGCCCGCGGCGATCGACACCCCGCCGCGCCTCGTCAGCGCGCCCGAGCTGGGCCGGGGCGAGGACGACGGCGAGGATCAGCTGCCGCTGTCGGCGTAGGGGGCGCGGGCCGTCCCGGGACGGCGGGCGGGGGAGACCGCGCGGGGAGGTAAGCGTCCTGTCCTGACCAGCCTATGTCTGGGCAAGTCAGGACGCTTCCGCCCGGGGGCCGCCCCGGCCGCGCACAAGCGTCCTGGCCTGACCCGCCCATGCCGGGTCAACCCAGGACGCTTCCGCCCGCAGATCGTCCCGCCCGCGCGCGACCGCGAGCCCGCCGCCGCCCGCTACCCCTCCGACCCGACGACGATCACGCCGACCCGCTCGGGCTCGCCCTCGATCGGGCGGAAGACGACCTCGTAGCGGCCGGGGTGGGTGGGGAGGATGTCGAACTGCGCGGGGGCGGCCGGATCGGCGAAGCCGAGCAGGCCGAGGTCCTCGATCGCCACCTGGCCCGGCTCGTCGCTCGCGACGGTGACGACCGCGTGCTCGCGGACGCCCAGGCGCCGCCGGCGCGGCTCGGGCTCGCCGGTGACGAAGCGCAGCTCGGCCGGGCCGTCGGCGACCGGGCGGGTCGCGGCCTGCCCGGCCGGCGGCGCGCCCTCCGCCGTTCGTGCGTCCCCGCCGGGCGTCGTCTGGGTGGGCGTCGTGCCCCGCCGGACCCGGTCGGGCGCCGGGGTCAGCGAGGCGGCGAGGGCGGAGAGGCCGAGGACGATCGCGAACAGCAACAGGGCACGGCGGAGGTGCACTGGACGAATTATCTATGTGCGGACCCGCCCGGTCCGGCCGATACCCGGGGCAAGCCAGCCGGGTGAGAAAGGCAAACCCGTCGCGAGGCGGGGACGCAAAGCTCCGGGGGTCCGCCGCTCACTCAGACCCGGGCGGAGGAGCCGGCCGAGCTGCCACACCGAGTGGCTCTCTCCGAGCGCTGGCAGCAGACCCAACCAGCTCCCAAGGAGAGGATCCACCAAATGCTGCGGAAGCTCACCGAGCGCCTGCACAACGAGGAGAAGGGCTTCACGCTCATCGAGCTCCTCGTCGTCATGCTGATCATCGGGATCCTGGCCGCGATCGCGCTGCCGGTGTTCCTCGGCCAGCAGAAGAAGGGCCAGGATGCCGAGGCGAAGTCCAACGCCCGCAACCTGGTCTCCCACGTGGAGTCGTGCTTCGCGGAGACGCAGGACTACTCGCAGTGCACGACGCCGTCGAACACCGGCCTGCCGCTCGGCCCCGGCGCGGGCAAGGTCAGCGTGACCAACGCGGACGCGACCAGCTACGAGATCACCGCCGTGTCGAAGGCGTCGTCCAGCGGCAGCAACCACCAGTTCGTCTACCAGAAGGCGACGAACGGCACGATCACGAAGACCTGCACCCCGTCGGGCGAGGGCGGCTGCCCGAGCGACGGCAAGTGGTAGCCGGCCGTCGGGCGTGACGACTTGCGGGGCGGGCCCTGGCCCGCCCCTCGCCTTGCAGGAAGAACGTCCCGCACTGGCCCCTATGGGGCACAACGCGGGACGTTCTTCGTGCGGGGGCGGAAGAACGTCCCGCACTGGCCCCTATAGGGCACAACGCGGGACGTTCTTCGTGCGCGGCGGGATGGCACATCCGGCCTCGGTCAAACGTCGATCCCACATCCCCCATCGCGTGACCCTGTCGGCGGCGGTCGAGATGGCCGATATGGCGGTTCTCCGCTCCCGACTCGGACGTGCGCTTCCCGGAGGCGGGGAGCGGGGCTTCACGCTCGTCGAGCTGAGCGTCGCGATCGCCGTCCTGCTCGTCGGCGTCCTCGGGACGGTCGCGCTCGTCGACGGGGCGAGCCAGGCGACCGCCGCCAACCGCGCCCGCGAGGGCGCGACCGCGCTCGCCCGCGAGCTCATCGAGCTCACGCGCGCGATCCCCTACGACCGCCTCACCGCCGACCAGATCGCCGCCGAGCTCCAGGCCCGCCCGGGCCTCGCCGACGCCTCCCCCGAGGCGGGCTGGACGCTCGAGCGCCGCGGCTTCACCTACACCGTCTCGCTCGCCGCCTGCGCGGTCGACGACGCCCGCGACGGGCTCGGCCTGCACGGCGCGTCGGTCCCCTGGTGCCCGCAGAGCGCCGAGACCGGCGACCTCGACCGCAACCCCGACGACTACCGGCGCGTCACCGTCACGCTCACCTGGCGGGCGAGCGGCAAGAGCGAGACCGCCCGCCAGACGACGCTCGTCATCAATCCGGCCGGCGGTCTCGGCCCCTCCGTCCGCACGCTCACGCCCGTCCCGCCCGCCGGCGAGGAGATCACCGACCCGTCGCTCGGCTCCGCGACGTTCGAGCTGACGACGAGCGCGACCCCGGCCACCGTCGAGTGGTACGTCAACGGCGCGCCGCAGGGACGCGCCGACGGCTCCGGCAACGAGTGGAGCTTCACCTGGCCGCTCGGAAACGTCCTCGACGGCACCTACCTCGTCCAGGCGCGCGCCTTCAACGAGGACGGCCGCTCGGGCGTCGCGCGCGTCCTCACCGTCGTGCTCAACCGCCACGCGCCGCTCGCGCCGTCCGGCGTCGGCGCGGGCCGCAACGGCCGCGGCACCGACGTCGACATCGAGTGGAACGCCAACGGGGAGGGCGACGTCGTCGGCTACCGCGTCTATCGCACCGACGCCCTCGGCACGCCGCTCGAGCGCGCCTGCCCGCCCGCCTCGGGCAGCGCGTCGTTCCTCCAGGGCCGGCTCTCCTGCGTCGACGAGGGCGCCCCGCCGGGCGAGCTCCACTACGCCGTCGTCGCGCTCGACCGGGACCCGGACGGCAACCTCCGCGAGGGCGAGCCGACGACGGTCCCGATCGCCGAGGGCAACACGCCGCCCGCCGCGCCGACCGGGCTGCGGATCTGCGCGGGCGGCACGGACGGCTGCGTCGACGCGACCGGCGCGCGCGCCCCGCCGGGGACGACGGTGCTCTCCTGGGATCCCGCGACCGACCCCGACGGCGACGCCGTCGCCTTCTACCGTATCTACCGCGACGGCACCGGCTACGAGGCCCGCTACGACCGCCTGTACGCGAGCGCGTCCGCGCTCGTCTGGATCGACGACGACCCCGGTGGCGCCGAGCACGAGTACCGGGTCACCGCCGTCGACGAGCGCTTCGGCGAGTCGGCCCCGAGCGAGGCGGTGCGCGGATGAGCGGGCGCCTGCGCCGCGCAGAAAGCGGCTTCACGCTCGTCGAGACGCTCGTCGCCCTCGCCCTGCTCGTCGTCGTCTCCGGCGCCGTGCTCGGGACGCTCACCGAGTTCGGCACCACGACCTCGCGCGCGAACGCCCAGAACGACGCCCAGCAGGAGGCGCGCCGCGCGCTCGGGCTGCTCGCCCAGGAGCTGCGCAACCTCGCCAGCCCGACGAACGAGCTGCCGCTCGCCGTCGAGCAGGCCGGGCCGCAGGACCTCGTCTTCCTCGCCGTCGGCGCCGAGCGCCCCGAGGGGAGCCAGAACGCGCGCAACACCGTCCGCGTCCGCTACTGCCTCGACGCCGCGACCGCCACCGTCTGGCGCCAGGAGCAGACCTGGACCGACGCCGCCTCGCCGCCGGTCCCGCCGACGACCACCTGCCCGGCGGCCACCGGGGCGGGGAGCTGGACCACGGCCACGGCGGTCGCGACGGCCGTCCGCAACGGGAGCCGCCCGCTGTTCGCCTACAACGCGACCGCGCTGCAGGACATCACCGAGATCCGCACGACGCTCTACATCGACGCCGACCCGCTGCGCGGCCCCGGCGAGACCAGCCACGAGACGACGGTCTTCCTGCGCAACCAGAACCGCGGCCCCAGGGCGCGCTTCACCGCCGCGACGTCCGGGAGCGCGATCCTGCTCAACGGCTCGGCCTCCGTCGACCCGGAGGGCAAGGCGCTCGAGTACTGGTGGTACGACAGCGCCGTCCCCGAGCCCGTCGGCGAGGGCATCGTCCTCACCTACCGTCCCGACGCGCCGGGCGTGCGCGAGATCCGCCTCAAGGTCCGCGACCCCGCGGGGCTGGAGGACGAGGCCCCGCCGCAGCAGGTCTGCGTGCCGGGAGGGGAGGAGACGTGCGGATGATCCGGCGCGTCCTGCGCGAGGAGGACGGCTCGGTCGTCGTCGCCGTCGTCGCGCTCACGCTCATGCTCGTCATCGGCTTCGGGACGTACTCGGTCGTGGGCACCCAGACGCGGCTGTCGGGGGAGGAGCGGGTGCGCGAGTCGGCGTTCAACCTCGCCGAGGGCGCGCTCAACGCGCAGACGTTCGTCATCGGCCGCCTCGGGCCCGGCAGCCTCGCGCGCGGCTACCCGGAGCGCTGCCCGGACCCGGCCGACTCGCCGCTCTGCCCGGACCCCGCGCGCTTGGCGGAGAGCTTCGACCCCGCGCTCCAGACCGACTACGCGAACGGCCAGACGAGCTGGTCGACCTGGGTACGCGACAACGGCAGCGGCCCCTTCTACGACGAGCGGGTCGAGAGCCAGCCCGCCTTCGACGCCAACGGCGACAACCAGGTGTGGGTGAAGGCGACCGCCACCGTCCGCGGCAAGACGCGCACGCTCGTCGCGCTCGTCCGGGTCGAGTCGCGGCCCGTCCAGTTCCCCCGCTACGCGCTGATCGCCGGGAGCTTCTACACGACGAACAACGGCCGCAAGGTCATCGTCGACACGACCGGCTCGCTCGGCATCTCGGTCCGCTGCGACACCGCCCCGCGGTCGAGCTGCGTGGACTACGACGCCGGCAAGGGGCAGGTGAGCCCGAACAACTACGAGCTCGGCTACCCGAACCCGCGCGCGATCTCCGACCAGGACCTGGCCGGCCTGGAGGAGCTCGCCGAGGCGCAGGGCACCCACTACCAGACCTGCCCGCCGAACCCGAGCGGGGAGGTCGTCGTCGTGGAGTTCGGCACCTGCTCCTACAACGACTCGGTGCCGGGCCCGTGCTGCAACAGCAAGACGAGCCCGGGCATCTTCATCGTCAAGAACGGCAGCTTCTCGCTCGGCGGCAACCTCGAGTTCTACGGCATCGTCTACGCCCGCAACGACCAGAACAGCTCCGGCGACGTCGTCTCGCTGAGCGGGACCGCCGTCATCGTCGGCGGCGTCATCGTCGACGGCCCCGGGCGCGTCGCGGCGGGCGCGAGCAAGCTCAACATCGTCTTCGACCCCGCGCCGTTCGACGGGGCGCGCAGCTTCGGCACCGCCGGCATCGTCCAGAACACCTGGCGCGAGCTGACCGGCTCGTGAGCGGGGCGTCGCCGGGCGCTCAAGCGACGCGGCGGCCCTGCCGATGCGCGAGCTGCATGGGCTGCGTGCCGAACCATCCCGGGGAGGGCTGCTGATGCCCGCCGCGGCCGCGCTCGCCGGCGTCCTCGGCGCGGCGATCGGGAGCTTCTTGAACGTGGTCATCCACCGGCTGCCCGCGGGCGAGTCGATCGTCACGCCGCGCTCGCGCTGCCCGGCCTGCGGGACGCCGCTGCGCCCGCGCGACAACGTCCCGCTGCTCTCCTGGCTCGTCCTGCGCGGCCGTTGCCGGAGCTGCGCGGCGCCGATCTCGCCGCGCTACCCGCTCGTCGAGGCGCTCACCGCGGCGCTGTTCGCGCTCGTCGTCGCCGTCGAGGGGATCGACGCCCGCCTCGCGCTCGCGCTGCCCTTCGTCGCCGTGCTCGTCGCGGTCGCGGCGATCGACCTCGACCACCGCATCATCCCCAACCGCATCCTCGCCCCGGCCGCGCTCTGGGCGGTCGCCGCGACGGCGGCCGTCGACGCCGGCGAGCTGCCGGAGGCGCTCGCCGCGGGCGCGGGGGCGTTCGCCTTCCTGCTCGCCGCCGCGCTTGTCCACCCGGCGGGGATGGGGATGGGGGACGTGAAGCTCGCCGGGGTGCTCGGGCTCTACCTCGGCGTCGCCGTCGTCCCGGCGCTGCTCGTCGCGTTCGTCGCCGGGGCGCTCGTCGGCGTCGCGATGCTCCTGCGCGAGGGCGCGGCGGCGCGGAAGAAGGGGATCCCCTTCGGCCCGTTCCTCGCCCTCGGGGCGCTCGCCGGCCTGCTCGCCGGCGACGAGCTCATCGAGCTCTACCTGACGCACCTCGTCGGCTAAAGCGCGGCAGGGGGCGGGCCGATACCCGGGGCAGGTCCTCCAAGCTCATGCCCCTCTTCTCCAAGAACAACGGCTCGCGCGATCCCGTCGGGCTCGACGTCGACGGCGCCTACGTCGCCGCCGTCCAGGCCGCGGCCGGGCGGATCGGGTCGGGCGCCAGCATGGACCTGCCCGACGGGCTCGTCGTGGACGGCGAGGTGGTCGACGTCGAGGGCCTCGCCGAGGCGCTGAAGGAGTTCTTCAAGGCCAACGGCCTGCCGCGGACCGTCCGGCTCGGCGTCGCCAACAGCCAGGTCGCCGTCCGCGAGCTCGAGCTGCCGCGCATCGAGGACGAGGCCGAGCTCGCCGCCGCCGTCCGCTTCAAGGCCGAGGAGGCCGTGCCGATGCCGCTCGACGAGGCGGTGCTCGACCACCAGGTCATCGGCCACGGCACGAACGAGGAGGGCGCGCCGACGACCCAGGTCATGGTCGTCGCGGCCCGCCAGCACATGGTCGAGCGCCTCGCCGAGGCCGCCCGCCTCGCCGGGCTCAAGCCCGCCGGCATCGACCTCAACGCCTTCGCGCTCGTCCGCCTACTCGCCGAGCCGGCCGTCGAGGACGAGCAGGCCCGCTTCTTCTGCCATCTTTCGGGGGTCGCGAACCTGGCGATCGCCGTCGGCTCGACCTGCCGGTTCACCCGCACGCTCTCGGTCGTGCCCGACGGCGACCAGCCGGAGCTCGCCGCCGCGCAGCTCGCCGAGGAGATCCAGCCGTCGATCGACTACTACCTCGGCCAGCCGCAGGCGAAGCCCGTCGGCGACGTCCTGCTCTCCGGCCCGGGCGCGTCCGCCGCGCTCGCCGAGGCGCTCTCGCCGCTGCTCGGGCTGCCGGTGAGCGTCGCCGACCCGCTCGGCACGCTCAACCGCGTCGGCCTGCCGCCCGGGGAGGACCCCGTCCGCCACACGATCGCCGCCGGCCTGGCGCTGGGAGCTGCCGCATGAGGCCCGTCAACCTCCTGCCGCAGGACCGCCGCGTCAACGAGGGCGGCAACCGGCCCGGGATCGCCTACGCCGTCGTCGGCGCGCTCGGCCTGCTGCTCGTCGGCGTCGTCCTCTACGTCGTCTGCGCCAACGGCGTCGCCTCCAAGCAGGACGAGCTCGCGCGGCTGACCGCCGAGACGCAGGCTGCCCAGCAGCGCGTCGCGCAGCTCGGCGCCTTCAACGACTTCGCGGCGATCAAGCAGCGCCGGCAGTCGTCGATCACCCAGCTCGCCCAGGCCCGCATCGATTGGGAGCGCCTCGTCCGCGAGCTGTCGCGCGTCATCCCGGAGGACGTCTTCGTCACCTCGCTCGAGGCGAGCTCGACGCCGACCGCGCAGACCGCCGCCGGCGCCGCGGGCGCGGCCACGAGCAGCGCGCCGCAGGCGGGCGGCCCGTCGCTCACGCTCGGCGGCTGCGCGCCGACGAACTCCGACATCGCGACCTTCATGGTCCGCCTGCGCAAGCTCCACCGCGCCGAGGAGGTGTCGCTGGAGAGCAGCCAGCGCATCCGCGACGCGAGCGCGCAGTGCGCGAGGGGCAGCTTCGCCTTCAAGGTGGCCGTCGGCTTCGCGCCGGCCGAGCAGGGGGCGAAGCCCGAGCCGGTCCCCGCGCACCTGGGGGGTGGCGCATGACCGTCACCGAGCGCGACAAGAAGATCCTCGCGGTGCTCGCCGTGATCGGCGTCCTCGCCGCCTACTGGTTCCTGCTGCTGGGGCCGAAGCGGGAGGAGGCCGCCCGCCTCGACGAGCAGATCGCCACCCAGCAGGAGCAGCGTGACGCCGCCGTCGCGCAGGCGCAGGCCGCCGAGAGCGCGAAGCGGTCGTTCGCCGACGACTACGCCGAGATGGTCCGCCTCGGGAAGGCGATCCCGAGCGAGGTCGACATGCCGAGCCTGCTCGTCCAGCTCGACCGGGCGGCCGGCGGGACGCACATCGACCTCGACAGCATCACCGTCGGCCCGCGCGCGACCGCGGGCGCGGCCAAGCAGCCGGCCGTCGCGGCGGCGCCCTCCGGCGGGACGGCCGGGAGTTCCGGGGAGACGGCGGGCGGCTCCGGCGGGGCGTCCGGCGGCTCCGGCGGGGCCTCCGACGAGCAGCTGGACACGCAGACCTCGACCAACGTGCGCGACGGCGCGGTGCCCGTCGGCGGCGGTGGCGCCGCGACCTCGAGCGCCGGCGCGGGCGCGACGTCGGCCTCGGCCGTGCCGGGCCTCGACACGGTGCCGATCGAGTTCACCTTCACCGGCAGCTACTTCGACCTCGCCAGCTTCTTCCACCGTCTCAAGCGCTTCGTCCACGTCAACGGCGACCGGATCGTCGTGCGCGGGCGCCTCATGACGATCGACGGCATCACCTTCTCCAACGAGCAGGGCGACGCCGACGCGAGCCCGGGCGGCGACCTCGAGGCGAAGGTCACGGCGACCGTCTACCTCGCGCCGAAGGACGAGGGCGTGACCGCCGGCGCGACGCCGTCCGGTCCCGCCGACCCCACCCAGGGCTCGGAGGCGACCGCCTCCGCCACGCCCCCGACCGCCACGGTGAAGCCATGAGCCTGTTCCTCAAGGACATCGTCCACGACCTGCGCGAGAAGAAGCTCTGGCCGGTCGCGGCCCTGCTGCTGCTCGCGATCGTCGCGGTGCCCGCCGTCCTGCTGCGCTCGCCGTCGCAGGAGGCGGGCCCGACGGGCGCCGAGGCGCCCGCGCCCGGGCAGGCGAAGCCGGCCGCGCTCGCGCTCAGCGCCGACGAGGAGCGCGCCTCCGCGCTCGAGGCCTTCAGCGCGAAGGACCCGTTCAAGCCGCGCGGGCCGGCCGCGCCGAGGCGCACGAGCGAGCCCGACGCGCCGTCCGCCGGGACGGGCGCGAGCGGCACGGCCGCCGGCGGCGGCATCGACACCAGCGCCCTCGGCGGCGTGCGGGACCTCCTCGGCCAGGGCGGCGGCCAGGGCTCCGGCGGCGCCTCGGGGTCGCCGTCGACCCCGTCCCAGCAGGTGACGCCGCGCTCGGAGGAGCGGGAGACGGAGACGAAGACGAAGACGGAGACGAAGGAGGTCGCCTACACCCACACCGTCGACGTCCGCTTCGGCCGCCGCGGGCAGATCCGGCTGCGCCGCGACATCGCGCGCCTGCAGCCGATCCCGAGCGAGGAGCGCCCGCTGCTCGTCTACCTCGGCACCACGCCGAGCGGCTACAGCGCCGTCTTCCTCGTCGACCAGTCGCTCGAGCAGCGCGGCGACGGGATCTGCAAGCCGAGCCGCAGCAACTGCGCGCTGCTCTACCTGCGGCCCGAGGACGGCCACGACCTCCACTACTTCACCGACACCCTCGGCCGCGGCTACGCGCTGCGCCTCGTCTCGATCGATCTCGTGCCGCTGAGCGAGGTCGCCGAGGAGGAGAGCAAGGCGAGCGCCCGCCGCTCCGGCCGCGACGCGACGCGCTGGCCGTTCCAGGCGGGCTCGCTCGTCGACCTCGTCCGCTAGGCGCTCGCCGACTCAGGCGCCGAGGCCCTTGTAGGGTTCCCGGCGCGATGGCGCTCCGCTTCGTCACCGCCGGCGAGTCGCACGGCCCGGGTCTCACGGCCGTGGTCGAGGGCCTGCCCGCAGGCCTGGAGCTCACGCCTGAGGACATCGACCGCGATCTCGCCCGCCGCCAGCTCGGCCACGGCCGCGGCGGGCGGATGAAGATCGAGAAGGACCGCGCGGAGGTCACCTCCGGCGTCCGCCACGGCCGCACGCTCGGCAGCCCCGTGGCCATGCGGATCGCGAACCGCGACTACGCCAACTGGGAGGAGCGGATGAACCCGTGGCCGGTGGACGCCGAGGTGGCGGAGGTCCACCTCCCGCGGCCCGGCCACGCCGACCTCGCCGGGGTCCAGAAGTACAAGTTCACCGACGTCCGCAACGTGCTCGAGCGGGCGAGCGCGCGTGAGACGACCGCGCGCGTCGCCGCCGGCGCGCTCGCGAAGGTGCTCCTGCGCTACTTCGGCGTGGAGATCCGCAGCCACGTCACCCGCATCGGCTCGGTCGCGGCGCCGCGGCGCGACGACCTGCGCCCGGAGGACTTCGCCTCAGTCGACGAGTCGCCGGTCCGCTGCCTCGACGAGCAGGCCAGCCGGGCGATGGTCGAGGAGATCGACGCCGCGCGGAAGCGCAACGAGTCGCTCGGCGGCATCTACGAGGTCATCGCCTTCGGGCTCGTCCCCGGGCTGGGGTCGCACATCTCCTGGGAGGAGCGCCTCGACGGCCGGCTTGCCCAGGCGGTCATGTCGATCCAGGCGATGAAGGGCGTGAGCATCGGCCACGGCTTCGAGATCGCCGCCCTGCCCGGCTCGCAGGCGCACGACGAGATCTTCTGGTCGCCCGAGCGCGGCTTCTACCGCGAGACGAACCGCGCCGGCGGCCTGGAGGGCGGCATGACGACCGGCGACCCGCTCGTCGTCCTCGGCGCGATGAAGCCGCTGCCGACGCTGACGAAGCCGCTGCGGTCGGTCGACATCGCCACGAAGGAGCCCGCCCCGGCGCTGCGCGAGCGCACCGACTCCTGCACCGTCCCGGCGGCCGCCGTCGTCGCCGAGGCGATGGTCGCGCTCGTGCTCGCCTCCGCCTACCGGGAGAAGTTCGGCGGCGACCACATCGACGACGCGGTCGCCGCCTGGCGCGCCTACAAGGAGCGCATCGGTTGGAAGCGATGAGCGGGCGCGGCGCGCTCGTCTTCATCGGCTTCATGGGGGCGGGCAAGTCGACGGCCGCTCGCAACGTCGCCGCCGCCCTCGGCGTCCGCCACCTCGACGCCGACCGCGAGCTCGAGCGCGAGCTCGGCGAGACGATCGAGGCGTTCTTCGACCGCGAGGGGGAGGAGGCGTTCCGCAGGCGCGAGGAGGAGCTCGTGCTGCGGCTGCTCGCCCGCCCGGACGCGCAGGTCGTCGCGCTCGGCGGCGGCGCCGTCCAGTCCGAGCTCGTCCGCGAGGCGCTGCGCGAGCATGTCGTCGTCCACCTCGAGGTCGACCCGGCCGACGCCTGGCGGCGGGCGTCGGGGAAGGGCCGCCCGCTCGCGCGCGACCGCAACCGCTTCGAGCAGCTCCACGCCGACCGCCGCGCCGTGTACGAGGCGGTCGCGGACGCGACGCTGCCGCCCGCCGACCCGGGCCAGGCGCGCCGCGCCCTGCCCGCGCTGCTGGCGCTGCGCGAGGCGCCGGCGGGGACGCGGATGGTGTGGGCGCACGCCGCCTCGGGCGAGTACCCGGTCTTCGTCGGCGACGGGCTCGTCGGCACGGGCTTCTTCTGGCCGGCGGACGGCCGCCGCTTCGTCGTCACCGACGAGCACGTCGCCCGCCACCATCGCATCCAGGGTGACTGGCAGCTCGCGATCCCGCCGGGCGAGCAGGAGAAGACGCTCGCGCGCGTGGAGGCGGTGCTGCGCGAGATGGCGCGCGGCGGGGTGGAGCGCGGCGATCTCGTCGTCGCGCTGGGCGGCGGGGTGGTCGGCGACCTCGCGGGCTTCTGCGCGGCGATCTACCAGCGCGGGATTCGCGTCGTCCAGGTGCCGACGACGCTCGTCGCCCAGGTCGACTCGGCCTACGGCGGCAAGACCGGCGTCGACCTGCCGGAGGGGAAGAACTACGCCGGCGCCTACCACCAGCCCGCCGCGGTGCTCGTCGACCCGTCGGTGCTCGCGACGCTGCCGGCGGAGGAGCGGGCGGCCGGCTACGCGGAGGTCGTCAAGACGGCGCTCATCGCCGGCGGGCCGCTGTGGGCGCGCGTCCGCCAGGGGGGCGAGCCCGACCTGGCGACGATCATGGGCTGTCTGCGGACGAAGCTCGCCGTCGTCGCCGAGGACGAGCGCGACGCCGGCCGCCGCCAGGTGCTCAACCTCGGCCACACGATCGGGCACGCGATCGAGGCGGCGACCGGGTACGCGCGCTACCGCCACGGCGAGGCGGTGGCGATCGGGCTGCTCTGCGCGCTGCGGCTGTCGGGGCGCGACGCGCTGCGCGCCGAGGTCGCCGAGCTGCTCGCCGCCCACGGGCTGCCGACGCGCTTCTCGGGCGCCGAGCCGGTGCAGGTCGCGGCGCTGGTGGAGCGCGACAAGAAGCGCCGCGGCGGGCGCGTCCCGTTCGTGCTGCTCGAGGCGCCGGGCGAGGTGACGCCCGGCCACGAGGTCGACCCGCAGGACGTGCGCGCCGCGATCGAGGAGGTCTGGGAGGGATGAGGCACCGGATCCGGGTCCTGCACGGGGTCAACCTCGACCAGCTCGAGCGGCGGGCGCCCGAGCACTACGGCGGGCTGACGCTCACCGAGCTCGAGGTGCGCATCGCCCGCTTCGCGCGCGAGCTGGGGATGGAGGCGACCTTCGACCAGACCAACCACGAGGGCGAGTACTGCGAGTGGCTCCACGAGGCCGCCGAGGTGGCCGACGGGCTCATCCTCAACCCGGGCGCGTGGACGCACTACGCTTGGGCCATCCACGACGCGCTCGAGCTCTCCGGCCTGCCCGCCGTCGAGGTCCACCTCTCGGCCGTCGACGAGCGCGAGGAGTGGCGGCGGGTGTCGGTCATCCGCGACCTCTGCGTCGCGACGGTTTCCGGCGAGGGCGTCGAGGGCTACCGGCGCGCGCTCGAGATCCTGCGGGAGGAGCTGGACAAGTGAGGGCTGACCGCGTCGCCGAGCGGCTGTGCGAGCGCGAGCTCGACATGCTGCTCGTCACCCACATGACGAACGTCCGCTGGCTGAGCGGGTTCACCGGGTCGAACGCCGTGATCGTGCTCGGGGCCGAGGAGCGGCTGTTCATCACCGACTTCCGCTATGTCGAGCAGGCGGCCGCGCAGGTGGAGGGCTTCGACCGGCTGGAGGGCGAGCGCTCGCTGCTCGCCGACGCCGCCAGGCGGCTGCGCGGGCGCGTGGGCTTCGAGGACGCGCACGTGTCGGTGCGGACGCTGAAGCGGCTCGAGGAGCTCGCCGAGGACGCCGAGCTCGTGCCGGCCGGGGACCTGCTCGAGGAGCTGCGGGCGGTGAAGGAGCCGGCGGAGCTGGAGGCGATCCGCGCGGCGGCGGCGCTGGCCGACGACGCGGCCGAGGCGGTCGTGCTGTCGCGGGGGCTGGCGGGGCGGACCGAGCGCGAGGTCGCCCTGGAGCTGGAGACCGAGATGCGGCGGCTGGGGGCGGAGGGCCCGTCGTTCCCGTCGATCGTGGCGGCGGGCCCGCACGGCGCGCTCCCGCACGCCGAGCCGCGCGACGTCGAGATCCCCGCCGGGACGCTCGTCATCTGCGACTACGGGGCGCGGCTCGACGGCTACTGCTCGGACTGCACCCGGACGTTCGCGAGCGGCCCCGTCGAGGGCGAGATGGTGGAGGTGTACGAGCTGGTGCTGGGCGCGCAGGAGGCGGCGCTCGCGGCCGTCCGCGCCGGGGCGGGGCTGCAGGACGTGGACGCCGTCGCCCGCGACCGGATCGCCGCCGCCGGGCACGGAGAGCGCTTCGGCCACAGCCTCGGCCACGGCGTCGGCCTCGACGTCCACGAGGAGCCGCGCCTGAGCAAGCAGTCCGAGGGCGAGCTCGTCGCCGGCAACGTCGTCACCGTCGAGCCGGGCGTGTATCTGAGCGGCGCCTTCGGGGTGCGGATCGAGGACCTCGTCGCCGTCACCGAGGACGGCTACGAGAGCTTCAGCCGCCTGCCGAAGGGGCTGACCGTCGCGGGGGAGTAGCGGGCCCCGGACCGTCCCGGGCCCCCGCCCTGAGCCGCCCCGCGGGGAAGCGTCCTGCCCTGCCCAGCCATCGTCTGGTCAGGCCAGGACGCTTGGGTGGAGGGGAGGCAATGAGGAAGGGAAGCGTCCTGGGTTGTCCCGGCCGTGGCGGTGCAGGGCAGGACGCTTCGGGTGGACGCCTGCGGGCCGCTCCCGTCCTCCGGCCGTATCCGCCTGCCGGAGCCGGGCGTGGGGACGGGCGCCGTGGCACGGCGCTCGCCCCGACCGATCCCGCGCTGTGCCGTATCGAGCACCACTTGGTGCCCGATCGAGCACAGCTCGCCGGTTCTCCCATGCCATGGCGGCCCAACCGGCCGCTGTGGCACGCCGACCACCTATCTGGCCGTCGATCCGCCACAGCTCGCCCCCAGCGCGGGCCGGCACGGCGCCCTTGGCGTTTCTCCGCCGTGCCCACGCCTCTGCGGCGTCGCCGGTCAGGTGGAAGGAGAGCGATGAGGGAGCGTCCTGGGTTGTCCGGCCATGCCCCCTCATCGCCCTTCCTCGCGCCACCTGTCAGCCGAAGGTGGCGGCGCGCCCCGGGCAAGCGTCCTGGGTTGTCCTGGCCGTGGCGGTACAGGGCAGGACACTCCCCGCGCCAACCGCCCCCAGGACGTCCCACCGTCCCGCAGCTCCCCTCATTGCCTCCTCTCGGCCCGCCGCCTCGCCTCCCTACACTCCACCGTCGCGATGGCCACGGAGATCCCCACCCGCCTGCTCCTCGGCTCGGGCCCGAGCCCGGTCCCCGAGCGCGTCATGGAGGCGCTCGCGCTCCCGACGGTCGGCCACCTCGACCCGGTGTTCGGCGAGGTCATGGACGAGACCGCCGAGCTGCTGCGCCGAACCTTCCGCACCGCCAACCGCGCGACGCTCCCGGTCTCGGCCACCGGCAGCGGCGGGATGGACGCGCTCGTCGTGAACTTCGTCGCACCGGGCGACCGCGTCGTCGTCGGCGTCAACGGCCTCTTCGGCGAGCGCATGGCCGACGCGATGGAGCGCGCCGGGGCGCACGTCGTCCGCGTCGACGGCGAGTGGGGGAGGGCGATCCCGCCCGAGCGGCTCATCGACGCCGCGGCCGACGGGCTCGACGCCATGTTCGTCGTCCACGGCGAGACCTCGACGGGCGTCTGCCAGCCGCTCGACGGCCTCGCCGAGGCCTGCCGCGAGCGAGACGCGCTCCTGCTCGTCGACTGCGTGACCTCGCTCGCCGGCCAGCCGCTCGACCTTGACGCGGCGGGCGTCGACGCGGCCTTCAGCGGGACGCAGAAGTGCCTCAACTGCCCGCCGGGACTCGCCCCGTTCACCGCGGGCGAGCGGGCGATCGCCAAGCTCCGCGCGCGCGAGGACCGGCCGCGGAGCTGGTACTTCGACCTCTCGCTCGTGCTCGGCTACTGGGACGGCGAGAGCGGCCGCGCCTACCACCACACCGCGCCGATCAACATGGTCTACGCGCTGCGCGAGGCGCTGCGGATCGTCCAGGAGGAGGGGCTCGAGGCCCGCTGGGAGCGCCACGCCCGCGCGCACGAGGCGCTGCGGGCGGCGCTGGCGGAGCTCGGCCTGGAGCGGCTCGCGCCCGACGGCGAGCAGCTCCACCCGCTGCTCGCCGTCCGCGTGCCGGAGGGCGTGGACGAGGCGGCCGTGCGGCGCCGGCTGCTGCTCGAGCACCACATCGAGATCTCCGGCGGCCTCGGCCCGCTCGCCGGGCGGATCTGGCGGATCGGCGTCATGGGCATCGGCGCCGCCGAGGAGCCCCAGCGCCGCCTCGTCGAGGCGCTCGGCACGCTGCTGGAGCGTGACCCGTCCGACGCCCTCGCCGCCCTCACCGAGGCCTGGGCCGCCTAGCGAGAACGTCCAGCAATGGCCCCTATAGGGGCCACTCCGGGACGTTCTCGCGCTCGCGCACGACGAACGTCCCGCGCTGCTCCCTATAGGGGCCACCGAGGGACGTTCTCGCTGCAAGTCGGCGCCCGCGCGCTCGTCCGCGCATGCGAACATGTGTTCGCCCATGATCGTCTGCGTGTACATCCCTCGCTTCGCCCTCCGCGCGGCGCTCGCCGGGCAGGGCGGGCTCGCGCCGGGCGATCTCGTCGCGCTCGCGCCGGAGGCCGGGCGCGAGCAGGTCGTCGGCGAGGTCTCGCCGGCGGCCGGGGGCTACGGCGTCGCGCCCGGGATGCGGGTGGGGGAGGCGATCGCGCGCTGCCCCGAGCTGCGCCTCATCCCGCCGGACCCCGAGAGCGCGCGGGCGCTGTGGTCGCAGGCGCTCGACCGGCTCGAGGGCCTCGGCGCCGAGGTCGAGTCCGACACCGCCGGCATCGCCTACTTCGAGGCGCGCGGCCTCCACGGCCTCCACGGGGGCAGCCTCGAGGGCGTGCTCGCCGCCGCCCGCCGCGCGCTCGGGCGGCCGGCGCCGCGGCTCGCCGCCGGGCCGAGCCGCTTCTGCGCCTACGCCGCCGCGCGCACGACCCGCGCGCGCCGGGGGCCGCGGATCGTCCGCCCGGCCGACGCGGCCGCCTTCCTCGCCCCGCTCCCGGTCGCGCTGCTGCGCTCGCGCCCCGAGCTCGCGTGGCTGCCGGAGATGCTCATGCGCCTCGGCATCCGCACGCTCGGGGAGCTCGCCGCGCTGCCGCGCGCCGCCGTCGCCGAGCGCTTCGGCCACCCGGGCCTGCTCGCCCTCCGGCTCGCCACAGGCGACGACACCCCGCTCGACCCCCGCCGCCCGCCCGAGCCGGTCGCCGAGCGGCTCGACCTTCCCGAGGCGGCATCGGGCCTCCACCTCGAGCGCGCGCTCGAGCTGCTCGTCGCGCGCGTGCTCGCCCGCCCCGAGCGGCGGGGGCGGACGCTGCGCTCGCTCGCGCTGTCGGCCCGCTTCGTCGCCGGCGGGACGTGGCGGACCCGCGTCACGCTCCGCCAGGCCTCCGCCGACGCCGCCCGCATCCGCCTCGCGCTCGGCCCGCGCCTCGCCGAGCTGCCCGCGCCCGCCGACAGCCTCGCGCTCGAGGTCGAGGCCTTCGGCCCGCCGGCCCACGACCAGGCGCGCCTGCTCGGCGACGGGGCGGCGCTCCGCCGCCGGCGGCTCGACGAGGCCGTCCGCCAGGCGCGGGCGGCCGCCGGGCCGGACGCGGCGCTGCGCGTGCTCGAGATCGACCCGGACTCGCGCCTGCCCGAGCGGCGCAGCCTGCTCATGCCCTACGACGGCGGAGGGGAGGCGTGAGCGGCCCCCGCGCGAGCGGCGGCCCCCGCGCGGGCGGCGGCCCCCGCCGCCTCGCCCGCCCCCGTCCCGTCGCCGTCGTCGCCCGCGCGCGCGGCGGGCCCCCGGCCGCCGTCGACGGCGTCCCGGTCGAGGCGGTGCTCGAGGAGTGGGTCGTCGAGGACCGCTGGTGGACCGGCCGGCCGCTGCGGCGCCGCTACTTCGAGCTGCTGCTGGAAGGCGGCCGCAACGTCGTCGTCTTCTGCGACCTCGTCCGCGGCCGCTGGTTCGCCCAGCGCGCCTAGCGAGAACGTCCCACAGTGGCCCCTATAGGGGCCATTCCCGGACGTTCTCGGCTACGGCCGCTCGACCGGGTGGTCGAGCAGCGCGAGGCAGAACGCCTCGACGACGTCGGGATCGAACTGCGTCCCGGCCGAGCGGCGCAGCTCCGCGAGCGCCTCGTGGACGGGGAGCGCGCGCCGGTACGGGCGCGTCGTCGTCATCGCGTCGTAGGCGCTGCAGACCGCGACGATGCGCGCCCCGAGCGGGATGCGCGAGCCCTCCAGGCCGTCCGGGTAGCCGCGCCCGTCCCAGCGCTCGGGGATCGAGCGGACGATCGCCGCCGCCCGCTTGAGGTCCGGCGCCGCGGCGACGAGGCGCTCGCCGATCGCGGTGTGGCGGCGGATGAACGCCCACTCCTCGTCGTCGAGCGGCCCGGCCTTGTCGAGGATCTCCTCGGGGATCGCCATCTTGCCGACGTCGTGGAGGCCCGCCGCGATGCGGATGTCCTCGGTCTCCTGCTCGGGGACGCCGAGCTTGCGCGCGGTCGCCTCGGCGAGGTCGGCGAGCGCGCGCCGGCTCGCGACGTGGTTCTCGTCGCGCTCGCGCAGCGCGGCGGCGAGCTCGTCGCCGGCGTGCCCGGCGCGGGCCCGCCGCTCGACGCGGTGGGCGAGCATCCGCCCGGCCGCGAGCCCGAGCGCCTCGCTCGCGTCGGAGGTCTCCGACGGCATGACGACCGCGCCGTAGGAGGAGCCGACCGAGAAGCCCTGCCCCTCGGCCGACAGCGCGGCGGCGGCGACGGAGAGCACGCGCCCCGGCCCGTCCTCGACGAGGTCGACGACGATCGTGAACTCGGTCGAGCCCGTCCGGTGGACGGTGCCGCGGTCGCCGATCGCCTGGACGAGCGCGGCGACGAGGCGGCGCAGCAGCGCGTCGCCGGCCTGCCGGCCGAAGAGGTCGGTGTAGCTGTGGAAGTCGTCGAGGTCGAAGACGGCGACGAGCAGCGGCCGCTCGAGCGTCGCCCCGCCCGCCCGCCGCTCGATCTCGGCGATGAGCGCGTGGCGCGCCACCGGCTCGAGCGGGTCGCCCTCCGCGTCGGCGGCGGCGTCCCCATCCGCCGGGATGCGCCGGAGGGCGCGGGCGCCGGCGAGCAGTCCGATCAGCCCGCCGCCGAGCGCGGCCAGCAGCAGCTCGAGCGCGTGCGACATGTCCATCCCCCACAGATCGACCGCGGGTCCGGCGCGCTTGAGCCGGGCCGACAGCGCGAAGACGACGTCCGCCGGCCATGCGAACATACGTTCGCATGGTCTACGTCGAGCTCCACTGCCACTCGGCCTACTCCTTCCTCGACGGCGCCTCGCTGCCCGCCGAGCTGGCGGGCACGGCGGCCGAGCTCGGCTACGAGGCGCTCGCGCTCACCGACCACGACGGCGTCCACGGCGTCATGGAGCTCGCGCAGGCGGCGGCGCCGCTCGGTGTGCGGGCGATCGCCGGCGCGGAGGTGACGCTCGAGGGCGGCGCCCACCTCACGCTGCTGTGCGAGACGGCCGAGGGCTGGCGCAACCTCTGCCGCATCCTCACGCGCGCGCACGCGCGCACGCGACCGGTCCCGGGCCGCGAGCCGCTGCCGCCCGCGGTGCCGCTGGCGTTCGTCGAGGAGCACGCCGCCGGGCTCGTCTGCCTCAGCGGCTGCGCGCGGACGGGGCTACTCGCCGCGGCGGTCGAGCGCGGCGACTTCGAGGCCGCGGCCGCGCTCGGGCGGCGGCTCGTGCGCGCCTTCGGGCGCGAGGGCTTCCGCGTCGAGCTCCAGCGCCCGTTCGCCCGCCACGACCGCCGCCGCAACCGCCGCCTCGCCGAGCTGGCGGAGCGCCTCGGCGTGCCGTGCGTGGCGACCGGCAACGTCCACGCGCACGCCCGCTCGCGCGCGCCGCTCCAGGACGCCCTGGTGGCGGTCCGGCTGCGCTCGACGCTCGACGACACCGAGCCGCAGCGGCGCGGCAACAGCTCGCACGCGCTCGCCGCCCCCGAGGCGATGGCGCGCCGCTTCGCCGACCACCCCGAGGCCGTCGAGGAGGCCGGCCGCCTCGCCGAGCGCTTGCGCTTCGACATCCGCGAGGAGCTCGGCTACCGCTACCCGGGCTCCGACGACCCGGACGCCGACCGCGCGCTCGCCGAGCTCTGCCGCGCCCGGCTGGAGGAGCGCTACGCCGGGCGACGGACGCTGGAGGAGGCGCGCGGGCGGCTGGAGGAGGAGCTGCGCGTCATCCGCGCGCTCGGGCTGTCCGGCTTCTTCCTCCTCCACCGCGACCTGCTCGAGCTCGCGCGCGAGGTGGCGGTCGAGGTCCGCGGCCCGTCGGCGGCGCGGGCGGTGCTGCCGCCGGGGCGGGGGAGGGGCTCGAGCGTCGCGTCGATCGTCTGCTACCTCACCGGCCTCTCCCACATCGACCCGGTGGAGAAGAAGCTCTCGCTCGGGCGCTTCCTCAACGACGAGCTCACCTCCCTGCCCGACATCGACCTCGACTTCCCGCGCGACATCCGCGAGCGGCTCATCCCGCGCGTGCACGAGCGCTACGGGCGCGAGCGCTCGGCGCTGGTGGCGTCGTTCGCCTGCTACCGCACGCGCGGCGCGGTGCGCGACCTCGGCAAGGCGCTCGGCCTGCCGCCGGGGGAGATCGAGCGCGTCGCCCGCACCGCCGACCCGTGGTCGGGCGGCGACATCGAGCGGGCCGTCCACGACGCGGTCGGCCCGCGCGCGGCCGCCACGCCGCGCTGGCGCGCGCTCGTGCGGCTGGTCGCCGAGGCGCAGGGGCTGCCGCGCCACCTCTCCCAGCACCCGGGCGGGATGGTCATCTCCACCCGCCCGCTCATCGACTGCTGCCCGGTCCAGCCCGCCGCGATGGAGGGGCGGCAGGTGCTCCAGTGGGACAAGGACTCCTGCGGCGACGCGGGCTTCCTCAAGATCGACCTGCTCGGGCTCGGGATGCTGTCGGCGGTCGAGCGCTGCGTCGACGAGATCGCCCGCGCGCGCGGCGAGGTCGTCGACCTCTCGCGCATCCCCTACGACGACCCCGAGGTCTACGCGCAGATCCAGCGCGCCGACACGACCGGCGCCTTCCAGGTCGAGAGCCGCGCGCAGATGCAGATGCTCGTGCGGACGAAGCCCGAGAGCCTCGACGACCTCACGATCCAGGTCGCGCTCGTGCGGCCGGGGCCGATCATCGGCGGCGCCGTCCACCCCTACATCGAGCGCCGCAAGCGGCTGCGCGCGGACCCGGACTACCAGGTGCCGTACGAGCACCCCTCGCTCGAGCCGGCGCTGCGCGACACGCTCGGGACGATCGTCTTCCAGGACCAGGTCATCGAGGTCGCGATGGCGTTCGCCGGCTTCTCGCCCGGCGAGGCGGAGGGGCTGCGCCGGGCGATGAGCCGCAAGCGCTCGGAGGCGGCGCTGCGGGCGTATGAGGAGAAGTTCAGGCGCGGGGCGGTCGAGCGCCACGGGGTGAGCGAGGAGCTCGCCGAGCGGGTGTGGCGGCAGATCGTCGGCTTCTCCGGCTTCGGCTTCCCCAAGTCGCACTCGGCGGCCTTCGGGCTGCTCGCCTACCAGTCGATGTGGCTGCGGGTCCACTACGGCCCGGAGTTCCTCTGCAGCCTGCTCAACGAGCAGCCGATGGGCTTCTACCCGCCCGACGCGCTCATCCACGACGCCCAGCGGCGGGGGATCGAGGTCCGCCCGCCCTGCGTCCAGCGCAGCGACGTCCTCTGCCGCGTCGAAGGGAGCGAGGGGGGTCAATTGGCTGGGGGTCAGTTGGCCGATGGCGGCGAGCAGCGGCTCGCCGTCCGCCTCGGCCTCGGCTACGTCGGCGGCGTGCGGCGGGAGGACATCGAGGCGATCGTCGCCGAGCGCGAGCGCGGCGGGCCGTTCCGCAGCGCGGCCGACCTCGCCGCCCGCTGCGCCTCACGGCGCGAGACGCTCGAGCTGCTCGCCTGGGCGGGCGCCTGCGACGCGCTCTGCGCGGGCGGTCGCCGCGAGGCGCTGTGGAAGCTCGGCGCCGCGGTGCCGGGGCAGGCGCTCGCCGACGGCGCCGTCCAACTCGCCATGCCGCTCGACGCCGACGCGCCGGCGCTGCGCGAGCTCACCCCGTGGGAGCGGATGGTCGCCGACTACGGCTCGACGAAGGTGACGCTCCGCGAGCACCCGCTCGAGCTCATGCGCCCCGCGCTCGAGGACGGCCTCGTCACGAGCGCCGACCTCAAGCGCCTGCCGCACGGGCGGCGGGTGAAGGTCGCGGGGCTCGTCGTGGCGCGCCAGCGGCCGGCGACCGCGAAGGGCGTGACGTTCATGCTGCTCGAGGACGAGCACGGAACGATCAACCTCATCGTCCCGCCGCCGGTGCTCGAGCGCTGCCGGCTCGCCATCCGCGCCGAGCCGCTCATCGTCGCCGAGGGGCGGCTCGAGCACCGCGAGGGCAACACGAACGTCATCGTCTCCCGCGCCGAGCGCCTCGAGCGACCCGACCTGCCGAAGGCCGAGGTCAAGCACATCGAGCCCGTGCGCACCTGGAGCAGCGAGGCGGGGGAGGACGTCGGCGCGCTGCGCGCCGTCGCGCCGGCCGGCCACAGCTTCGGCCGGCGGGGGAGGTAGGCCGGCCCCCGCGGGGGCCGGCGGCGGCCTCAGTGGCGCAGGGCCTCCACCGGATCGCCCAGCCCGGTGGCGAGCGCCTGCGTGACGCTCCGGCAGCGGCGCGGCCGCGTCGGCCGTCCCGACCCGTTGCCGCGGCCCGAGGCGCAGCGCCCGGCGCGGACGATCACCCGCCGGCGCGAGCTGCGCAGGCTGCGCAGCTCGACCGCGCCCTTCACCGCGCGGACCCGGAAGACGGCCTTCCGGCCCCTGCCGCGCGCGTCGACCCAGAAGGTCGCGCCACTCGCGCGGGCGGCCCAGCCGGAGCCCTCGACCACGAATCCGCGGCCCGAGAGCCTCCCGGCCGTCGCCAGCGACCGCCCGCTCCCGAGGCGCCAGGTGAATCTCCGCTCGCGGCCGCTGCCGCACCGGGCGTCGGCGAGCTGAAGCCTGCCGCCCGGCTCGGGGCGGACGGCGTCACCGCCGCCGCTGCGGAGCGCGACCTTCGCCTTCCTGCCTGTCGTGACCGTGTCGCCGGGGACGACGGCGTCGCCGCGCCGCAGCGTCTTGCCGCCCCCGTCGTGCCTGACGCGCACGCTCCCCTTGGTCGAGGTCACCGTCCAGTCGCAGGCGGCGCCGGGGACCGGGACGAGCACGAACGTCCGCATGATGCCGACGTTGGGGCCGGCGTTGTCGCAGTGGGGGAGCCTGAGACGCGTGACGACCCAGTCGGCCAGGACGAGGCGAGACGAGCAGGAGCACGGGCAGGAGACGTCGCGACTGCATGGGGCGGAACTCTCACCCGCGGCGACGCGGCAGTCAGCCCCCGTCGCTCGCCCCGTTCCCGCTTGCAGGCTGGCCGGCCAGCCAGTAGCGTCGTCGTATGGCAGCCGAACCCACTCCGGTCGACCCTGCGCGGATCGACGAGGTCCCCGTCGAGGACATCTGGATCACCGAGCGCCCGCTGTGGCAGGACGGGCCTCCGCACGAGGTCTTCAAGCGGCTCCGCCGGGAGTGCCCGGTCCACTGGACGCCGAAGATCAGCGAGTTCCCCCAGGAAGCGGGCTACTGGTCGATCACGACCGCCGACGACGTCCACAGCGTCAGCCGCGACTGGGAGACGTTCTCGTCGGAGAAGGGCGGCATCACGCTCGTCGTCGACTCGGTCATGCCGGTCGAGCTCCAGCGGGCGATGTTCATCGGCATGGACCCGCCGAAGCACGACCGCCTGAAGGCGCTCTTCCAGCGGGGCTTCACGCCGAAGCGGATCGCCGAGCACGAGGACCGCATCCGCGCCATCACGGTCGACGTCTTCGACCGCCTCGCCGGCCGCGAGACGTGCGACCTCGTCACCGACGTCGCCCAGCCGGTCGTGTCGCGCGTCATCGGCAGCTTCATGGGCGTGCCGCCGGAGGAGGACCGCGAGTGGGCGGACCTCATGAACGCGATCCTCGGCGCCGGCGACCCCGACCTCAACCCCGAGGGGCCGCAGGCGGTGATGGAGCGCTGCGTGCCGCAGCTCTTCGAGCGCTGCCAGAAGCTCATCGCCGAGCGCCGCGAGCGGCCGACGGACGACCTCACGAGCGTGCTCGTCCACGCCGAGGTCGACGGTCAGCGGCTCGAGGAGCACGAGATCGTCATGGGCTTCTTCCTCCTCGTCGCCGCCGGCAACGACAGCACGAAGGCGACGTACTGCTCGGCGATGCGGGCGCTCATGGAGCACCCGGAGGAGCGCCGGAAGCTGCTCGACGACCCGTCGCTCATCCCGAGCGCGGTGGAGGAGTCGCTGCGGATGTTCCCGGCGTTCGCCCACTTCCGCCGCACCGCGACGCGCGACGTCGAGCTCAACGGCAAGAAGATCCGCGCCGGCGACAAGGTCGCCATGTGGTACGTCTCGTCCAACCGCGACGAGACGCGCTACGAGGACCCGGACCGCTTCGACGTCACGCGCAACCCCGAGCACCAGGCGTTCGGGGCGGGCGGCCGCCACTACTGCCTCGGGGCGGCGCTCGCGCGGCTCGAGCTGCGGATCCTCATCGAGGAGACGCTGAAGCGCTACCCGCGGATGGAGCTGGCGGGCAAGCCGGTCTACGCGGAGTCGCCGTTCATCAACCAGCTCAAGACGCTGCCGGTCCGGCTCGACCCGTGACCTTCCCGGCGCTCGGCGGGCGGGCGTAGCATGGCGCCGTGCTCGCCGAGCGCCTGACCGCCCAGCTCCTGGCCGGCGAGCCCGCGCGGACGCCGGAGGCGGTCGCCGAGCGCCTGCTCGCCATCCAGGCCCAGGACGCGCGCGGCGCGCGCCTCGCCGTCCGCGCCCGCACGAGCGGCCTCACCGCCGCCGACGTCGACCGCGCGCTCGGCGAGCGCTCGCTCGTCATCACGACGCTCAACCGCGGCACCCTCCACCTCGTCCGCAGCGAGGACTACCCGTGGCTGCGCGCGCTCACCGGTCCGACGCTGGAGACCACGGCCCTCAGCCGCCTCGCCGGCGAGGGGTATGCGCCCGACGCCGCCGGGCGGGCGCTCGCGCACACCGAGCGGACGCTCGCCGACGAGGGCCCGCTGACGCGCGCGGTCCTGCGCGAGCGCCTCGCGGCCGCGGGCTTTGCGACGGAGGGCCAGCGCGTCCCGCACCTCCTCTTCCTCGCGGCGATCCGCGGGCTCGTCGTCCGCGGCCCGGTCGCCGGCAGGGAGCAGGCGCTCGTGCTCGCGCGCGACTGGCTCGGGGAGCCGCCGCCCGTCGACCGCGACGCCGCGCTCGCCGAGCTCGCCCGCCGCTACCTCAAGGGCCACGGCCCGGCGAGCGACCGCGACCTCGCGCGCTGGGCGGGGCTGCCGCTGCGCGACGCCCGCGCCGGCCTCGCCGCGATCGCCTCGCGGCTCGCCGAGCGCCCGGATGGCCTCGTCGACCTCCGCAAGCGCCCGCCGGCGGCGCCGCTGCCGCCGCCCCGCCTGCTCGGCGCCTTCGAGCCGCTCCTGCTCGGCTGGGCCTCGCGCGAGCCGGTCGCGGGCGAGCACGAGGGGCGCCTCGTCGCCGGCGGCATCTTCCGCGCGTTCGCGCTCGTCCGCGGCCGGGCGGTCGCCACCTGGGCCGTCCGCGACCGCGCCGGCCCCGAGCTGCACGAGCCGTTCGTGCCGGTCGCGCGCACGCACCTGCGCGCGCTCGAGCGCGAGCGCGCGGACGTGGCGCGGTTCCTCTCCGCCTAGAGCCCCGGCGCGTAGGCCGGGTCGTCCTCGTGCTCGCGGAAGAACTGCACGACCGGCCCGACGTACTCCTCGAAGCGCGGGCAGCGCAGCCCGTGCATGCCGCAGAACGTCTCCGCCTGGCGGGTGTCGAAGCGGACCGGGTGGTTGAGGTAGCGGATCGCCTCGCGCGGCGCCCCGGCGAAGAGCCGCCGCAGCGCCTTCAGCCGCAGCGCCTCCTCGACCCCGCGCGCCGGCAGCCGCACGCTCGGCTCCCGCCCGGCGTAGGTGCGCGCGAGCAGCGTCATGACCTCGAGCGCCGTGAGCGGCTCGGGGTCGACGAGGTGGAACGTCTGCCCGGCCGCCTCGGGCGCGTCGCCGGCGAGCAGCGCCTGGACGACGAAGTCGACCGGCACGACGTTGAAGGGCGCCGACGAGCGGCCGAACTGCGGGATCGGCAGGCCGTGCCTGACCGCGAACGAGATGACCCGCAGCATGTAGTACGGGCCGTCGAACTTCTGCGTCTCGCCGGTCTGCGAGTCGCCGACCACGATCGCGGGCCGGTAGATCGTCGTCGGGATCTCGTCCATCGTCTCGCGCACCCACACCTCGGCCTGGAACTTCGTGGCCTCGTAGTGGTTCTTGAAGCCCTGCCCGAGCGCGAGCTCGTGCTCGTAGACGACGCCGGTGCGCAGCCCCGCCACGTAGGCGGTGGAGACGTAGTGGTGGCGCTCCAGTCGCTCGCAGTGGTGGCAGAACGCGAGCACGTTGCCGGTCCCGTCGACGTTGACCCGCTGGGCGATCTCGGCCCCGACGGCGAGGTCGTAGATCGCGGCGAGGTGGTAGACGGCGGTGACGGTGGAGGCGAGGCGGCGGTAGTCGTCGGCCGGCAGCCCGAGGTCGGGGCGGACGATGTCGCCCGCGACGATCTCGACGTTCTCCGGCGCGACGGCGCGCGCCGTCTCGAGCTGCGTGGGGTGGACGAGGCAGACGACCGGGCCGCGCTCGGCGAGACCGGCGACGAGGCGCCGGCCGAGGAAGCCCGGGAATCCGGTGACGAACGCGGTCATGGCGGCGGCCCATTCAACCATCGCGGGCCGTCCGGCCGCTGCCTAATCTCTGTCACGTGACGGTCGAGGCGCCGCCAGTCCAGCTCACGGAGCGGTCGGCAACCGAGCTCGCGCGCGCGATCCGCGCGCGCGAGGTGACCTCGCGCGAGGTCGTCGAGGCCCACATCGCGCGCCTGCGCGCCGTCCAGCCGCGCATCAACGCGATCGCCGCCGACCGCTTCGACGCCGCCCTCGCCGAGGCCGACGCCGCCGACGCGCGCGTCGCCGCGGGCGAGCAGGACCTCCCGCCGCTGCTCGGCGTGCCCTGCACGGTGAAGGAGTCGATCGCGCTCGAGGGGATGCCGAACTGCGCCGGCGTCGTCGCCCGCCGCGACTACCGCTGCGGCGAGAGCGCGCCGTCGGTCCAGGGCCTGCTCGACGCGGGCGCGATCCCGCTCGGCGTGACGAACACGTCCGAGTTGTGCATGTGGATCGAGTCGGAGAACCGCGTCTACGGGCGGACGAACAACGCCTACGACCCGAGCCGCATCGCCGGCGGCTCCTCGGGCGGGGAGGGCGCCGCCGTCGGCAGCGGGGGCTCGCCGATCGGGCTGGGCTCCGACATCGGCGGCTCGATCCGCCTGCCCGCGTTCTTCAACGGCGTCTTCGGCCACAAGCCGAGCCCGGGCGTGGTCTCCAACGAGGGCCACTACCCGGCGCCCGGCGCCGAGGCGGAGCGGATGCTCGGCCTCGGCCCGCTCGCGCGCCGCGCCGAGGACCTCATGCCGGTGCTGCGCGCGATCGCGCGCCCGGACGCCGCGCTCGGCGACCCGGCGGCCGTCTCCTTCGAGGGGATGCGGGTGCTCGTGAGCATCCCGCCCGGGCGCGCGCCCGCCTCGCGCGACCTGCTCGCCGCCCGCGAGCGCGCCGCCGGGGCGCTCGCGGCGCTCGGCGCGCGCGTCGAGCACTCGCCGATGCGCTCGGTGCTGCGCGCCCTCGATCTCTACCTCGCGACGCTCATGGGCGGCGCGGCGACGACGGTCCGCGAGGTGCTCGCCGAGGCGGGGACGCCGCCGCTGCGCTGGCGCGCGCTCGCCGGCCGGGAGCGCCCGCACACCGTCGCGACGATCCTCCTGCTCGCCGCCGAGTACCTCGGCGCGAAGGTGCCGGAGCGGCGCACCCGTCGCGCGATCGCCGCCGGGCTGGCGTTCGCGCGCGAGCTCGCCGACACCGTCGGCGACGGGCTGCTGCTCCATCCGCCCTTCGCGCGCGTCGCGCCGCGCCACGGGCGGACGGTCGGCCGCCCGTGGGTGATCGCGCACATGGCGATCTTCAACCTCGGCGGGCTCCCGGTGACCCAGGTGCCGCTCGGGCTCGACCGTAACGGCCTGCCGCTCGGCGTCCAGGTCGCGGCCGCGCCCGGCAACGACCACCTCACGATCGCGGCCGCCCTCGCGCTCGAGCGCGCCTTCGGCGGCTGGGTCCCGCCGCCGCGCTGATGGCCGGCCGCATCCTCGTCGGCACCTCGAGCTGGGCGGATCCGGGGTTCGTCAAGCGCTGGTACCCGGCGGGGCTGCCGGCGCGGGAGCGGTTGCCGTGGTACGCGCAGCGCTTCGAGGCGGTCGAGCTGAACTCGAGCTTCTACGCGATCCCCGACCGCGCGAGCGTCCACCGCTGGGTCGAGCGGACCCCGCCGGGGTTCGTCTTCGACGTCAAGGTGCACCGCCTGCTCTCCCGTCACGCCGCCGGCCTCGACTCGCTGCCGCCCGACCTACGCGACGAGGCGGAGGTGTGGGGGCGGGGGCGCGTGCGGCTGACGCCCGAGCTGGAGCGCCGGCTCGCGAAGCGGCTGGTGGAGGAGTGCTGGCCGCTGGCGGAGGCGGGCAAGCTCGGCGCCTTCCTCGTGCAGCTCACGCCCGCCTTCTCGCCCCACCGTCACGCCCTCGACGAGCTGCGCGGGTTGATCGAGGCGCTCGCCCCGCATCGCGTCGCGATCGAGCTGCGCCACCGCGGCTGGGTCGAGGGGGAGCGCGCGCAGGAGACCTTCGGCTGGCTGTCGGAGCACGGGGTCGCGTGGGTCGGCGTCGACGCGCCGCCGGGCGACCACGTGACGATCATGCCGCCGGTCGACGCGGTCACCCGCGACGACCTCGCCTACCTCCGGCTCCACGGGCGCAACACGCAGGGGTACGTGAGCGGCAAGAGCGTCGCCGAGCGCTTCGGCTGGATCTATTCGGACGACGAGTTGCGGGAGGTGGCCGGGCGGGCGCGGGCGCTCGCCGAGCAGGCCGCCGAGGTCCACGTGATGTTCAACAACAACCGCGACGACGACGCGCCGAGCGCGGCGCGCCGCTTCCGCGAGCTCATCGGGCAGGATCCGGGGCCGCCGCCGGAGGACGCCCAGCTCCGGCTCGGCTGAGCTGGGCCACGCGCTCCAGCCGCTCGAGCCGCTCGAGGCGGGCGAGCCCGAAGCGGCGGACGCGCGAGCCGCCGGGCAGGACGGTGGCGTCGCGCTCGACGAGGACGAGGCGGGTGGTGCGGGGCGTGGGGGTCATGGGCACGAGGATGGGGCCTCGCGGGCGCCCCGCCATTGGCCCTGTGGAGGAAGATCGGCGCTTGCGATTCGACCCAGCGTCGGGGTGGTGGCACCATGGAGGCGTGCGCACGCACGTGGCCAGCGGCCTCTCGACCGCCGAGGGGCGCGCCGCCTTCGTCGAGGCGGCGGACCAGGCGGCCGCCGGGCTGGGGGATGCCCCCGCCGACGTCGTGCTCGTCTTCGCGGGCGCGCCGCACCTGCTCGCGCTCGAGGACGGGCTCGAGGCGGTGCGCGACCGGCTCGCGCCGCAGGCGCTGAGCGGCTGCGGCGCCCAGGGCGTCGTCGGGCGGGGGCGGGAGGTCGAGTTCGGCGGCGTCGCGGTCTGGGCGGCGTCGCTGCCGGGCGCGGAGCTGGAGACCTTCCACCTCACCGCCGAGCGCGCCGGGCCGGACACGATGGCGATCAGCGGCGTCCCCGACCTCGGCGGGGCCGACCTCGTCATCGCGCTCGTCGACCCGTACTCCTTCCCGATCGAGCCGCTGCTCGCCCAGTTCGCCGAGGACCATCCGGGCGTGCCGGTCGTCGGCGGGCTCGCGAGCGCGAGCGGCGGGCCCGGGGCGGCCGCGCTCATCCGCGACGACGAGGTCGTCCACTCCGGCACGGTCGGGGTCGTGCTCTCCGGCGTGGACGTGCGCGCCGGCGTCTCGCAGGGCGCCCGCCCGCTGGGGCCGGAGATGATCATCACGGCCGCCGAGGGGAACGTCATCTACGAGCTGGCGAGCAAGCCGGCGGTGGAGCGGATCACCGAGGCGATCGCCGACCTGCCGGAGGACGAGCAGGCGCTCGCCGCCCGCGGCCTGCTGCTCGGCATCGTGATCGACCCGAACAAGCCCGACTACGAGCGCGGGGACTTCCTGGTGCGCGGCCTGCTCAGCGCCGACCGCGAGACGGGCGCGATCGCGGTCGGCGAGCTCGTGCGGGTGGGGCAGGCGGTCCGCCTGCACGTCCGCGACGGCCAATCGGCCGACGAGGACCTGCGCGAGACGCTCGCCTGGCACCTCGCGCGGCTCGGGCGCCCGCCCGCGGGCGCGCTGCTGTTCACCTGCAACGGGCGGGGGAGCAACATGTTCGACGAGCCCCACCACGACGCGGCGGCGCTCGACCTCGCGCTCGCCGGCGCCCCGGCGGCGGGCTTCTTCTGCGCCGGCGAGATCGGGCCCGTCGGCGAGCGGAGCTTCGTCCACGGCTTCACCGCGACGCTGGCGCTGTTCCCCTAGGGGCGGTGGGCCCGCGCCGCCCGCCTGCGCGGCGATGTGCCGGATCGAGCACCACATAGGCGCTCGAGTCGACACAACTCCGGCCGCGCGCGGGCTTCCGGCGCCGCCGGGCGCGCTCGCCGCCCGCCGCGCTTGTCACTCTTTCTCCGCCATGACCGCCGAGCGCACACCCGAGGGCGTCGTCCGCGTGCGGGCGAACAACCCGTCGCCGCTCACGCTCGACGGCACGAACACCTGGGTCGCCGCCGGCTGGGTCATCGACCCCGGCCCCGCCGACCCGGCGCATCTGGAGGCGGTGGTCGCCGCGGCCGGCGGGCGGATCGAGGGGATCGTGCTGACGCACGGCCACAGCGACCACAGCGAGGGCGCGCCCGAGCTCGCCCGGGCGACCGGGGCCGAGGTCCACCGGCCCGAGGGCGACGGCGAGCTCGGCCCGTTCCGCGTCGTCCACACGCCCGGCCACGCCCCCGACCACGTCTGCCTCATCCTCGGCGACGTCTGCTTCACCGGCGACACCGTCCTCGGCACGGGCAGCGTCTTCATCCAGCCGGGGGAGGGGTCGCTCGGCGCCTACCTGCGCTCGCTCGAGCGCCTGCTCGAGCTCGACCTCGCCGTCCTGTGCCCCGGCCACGGCCCGGTGGTCTGGGACGCGCGCGGCAAGCTGCGCGAGTACATCGACCACCGCCTCGAGCGCGAGCGCAAGCTGCTGGCCGCGCTCGACCGCGGCCTGCGCACCCGCGACGAGCTGCTCGACGCCGCCTGGGACGACGCCCCGCCCGAGCTGCGCCCGGCCGCGCTGCTGACGCTGGAGGCGCACCTCGAGAAGCTGCGCGAGGAGGGGCGGCTGCCGGGCGACGTGCGCTGAGCTGCCCGCCCGTTCGCGCCCGCCCTCCTGCGGCTAGCCTTCACCGTCGTGATCAGCACCAACCAGTTCTGATTCGAGAGAGCTGAACATTTCAATCCCGACCGGTCCGGGCCGTAGGCTTCACGACCGATGGAGGCTCGGCTGCTACCTGGCGATAGCCCGGAGCTGCGCAAGCAGCGTGGGGCGTACTTCACGCCCTACCCGATCGCCGACTTCCTCGTTGCCTGGGCTCTGGCCGGCCGACGCGACGCCACGTTGCTGGACCCCACTTGCGGTGAAGGTGTCTTCCTGCAAGCGGCCGCTCGCCGGCTGGCCACTGCGGGGGCCACTCCCGCTGACGTACGGAACCAGCTGTTCGGGGTCGACCTTCATCAAGAGTCGCTTGCCGAGGCCTCCCGTCTACTCGCCGCCGATGGACATGAAGCGACGTTGGTGTGCGGGGACTTCTTTGATCAGCCGACGCCCGCACAGCTTGGGGCGCGTCTCCCCTGGGTGGATGCCGTTGTGGGGAATCCGCCGTTCGTGCGGTACCATGAGCACCGCGGCAGTGCACGCGCGAAGTCAGCGGCTGCTGCTCTCGCACAGGGTGTGCGGCTCAGCGGGCTCGCGTCGTCCTGGGCTGCGCTGCTCGTCCATGCGTGTGCCTTCCTGAAACCGGAAGGGCGTGTGGCCATGGTGCTGCCGGCTGAGCTGCTCACAGTCGGGTACGCGGAGCCGGTCCGACAGTGGCTGCGCAGGCGGTTCCGGGCGGTGCACCTCGTCCTGTTCAGGGAGTTGCAGTTCGAGGACGCGGAGGAGCAGGTCGTCTTGCTCGTCGCGCGCGGCACTGGCGGCTGCGATGCCTTCGCTCTCCACGAAGTACGCGACGCGGATGAGTTGCAGTGTCTCCACGCCTTCGACGGCACGGCTGTCGCACCTCACCCGAGCGGAAAGTGGACCGATCTCCTGCTGCCAGGCGAGCGCCGGCAGCTCTTCCGGCAGGTTGCGTCCGCTCATTACGTGCCGCTGTCGACCTATGGTCAGCCGGAGCTCGGAACGGTGACCGGTGCGAACAAGTTCTTCGCCCTGTCGGAGCCAACGCGGGAGCAGTACGAGATCGGCCGGCAGCACGTGACGCCCATCGTTCCCCCGGGCACGAAGCACCTGCGAGGCACACGGTTCACCCATGGCCGCTGGGAACAGCTCAGGCTCGAAGGGCATCGCGTCTGGCTGCTCAACCCATCCGTGAAGAAGCCGTCCGGCGGACTGGCGCGGTACATCGCGTACGGGAGGGAGCTTGGCGTCGACGAGGCGTACAAGTGCTCAGTCCGTAAGCCGTGGTGGAAGCCGCCGGTGGTTCCGCCGCCGGACTTCTTCTTCACGTACATGAGCCACCGGTACCCTCGCCTGATCCGGAACGAGGCGGGTGTGTCCCTGGTCAACTCGATGCATGGAGTGGTGCTCCGGAGAGATGTCCCGGAGGTCGTGCGCGACGGGCTGCCCCTGTTGACCTACAACTCGGTGACCATGCTGGGTGCGGAGATCTACGGTCGGTCCTATGGGGGAGGAATCCTCAAGATGGAGCCGAGTGAAGCCGCTCAGCTTCCACTCCCCCGGCTGGACATCCTGGAACGGGCGTGGTCGGTTCTTCAGCCGGACAGGGCCAAGCTTGACGAGTTGGTGCGCGCTGGTGAATGGCGCGAGGTAGTCCGTCAGGTCGACGAAGCGCTGCTGTGCCGCACCATCGGGCTGAGCGTGTCGGAGGTGGCAGGTCTCCGCGAGGCGGCCGCGTTGTTGCGACGTCGCCGGACGAGGCGCGATGACTGATGGCGAAGAAGAAGGACGAGGACGACTTCACTCCCTTCGAGCCTCTTCTCCAGGAGGCGGACATCAGCGAGTCGCCATGGAAGAACGGCGCCTACCTGCCCGACCTCGACTTGTTGGAGGAGCTGCTGTCGAAGCCGATTTCAGCTGGCGACAAGCAGGAGAGCGGCCGGCCTGCCAAGGCGTTCGATGCCTGGATTGCTCATGAGCTCCGACGCGCTGGCTTTCCGCCAGATGCAGTCTGGCCACGTGTCCGACGTCCGCGCGTTCTTCCCGATGATCTCGCTCCTCTCGAAGCGGGTCTCGATGAGCTGCAGCAAGAGCTTCGGAGGATCGAGAAGGAATCAGGTAAGCGCGTGAAGCCGAGGGAACTGCGGCGGGCGATTCGTGCACTCGACGGGAAGTTGCCGGGTGCGCCTAGCGCGTACATCCTGGGCGACTTCTACTCCAAGCAGATCGACGTGGCCATCTCGTCGTGGCGGCGGGGCCCTGACCTGCTCGTGTCCACGAAGACGATGTTCTCGTCCTACCGGAAGAACTTGAAGAACCGACACGAGGAGGCCGTCGGGGAGGTGAAGAGTCTCCGTGCTCGCCACCCGATGGCTGCTATGGGCTACGCCTACCTCGTTCGTCGCACGATCTACGAGGAGGAGGGGGCCTACGCAATCCTTCGCGACATCCTCTTCCGTCTGCGACGGAAAGGTGAGGCTTTCGACGCGACGATGCTGCTTGTGGCCGACTGGGACGACGAAGCTGAGGAGCCGAAGGTCACGGGCATCGACCAGCCCGACCCGGAGCTGGACGCACGGACCTTCTTCCAGGACCTGATCGGCGCCGTGCTCGATCGGAGTCCCGTCAAGGAGCATGTAGAGGTACGCCGGCGTCGGGACGGGACGCCGCCAGGCGGACTCCCAGACGAGGGCGAGGACGACGAGTTCGAAGACGCCGACTCCTAACGGTGCTAGGACGGCGGTCTTCGCGCCCGTCCGGATGGCCTGAAGTTCACGGCGGAGGTCTGGGGCGGGCTCCCGGCTGGCGCTACTCGCCGGGCGACCTGGGCTAGCGGAAGCCCCCGGGTACAGGCGGTGGCTGATCGCGTCTCGGTTGGCACAGGCCGACAGCGAGGCGTGTGGCTGACGATCACGGGTGCTTTGGTCGGCCGGCGAAGCCGGAGCGTGCTGCCAGGCCGAGCGACGGCGAGCCGGCCTCTATCAGGGCCCCCGCAAACGCCACTGTGCGCGTCCGGTGGTCACGGACGCGCCAACTGTCGCGAAAAGCCGGCGGCGTTCCGGGCGTAAGCGCACTGTCGGGCCAGTCAACGACTGAACTGGAGGTTTGCCCAATATGGCTCCTGCACCCAAGACGGTCCCGGCAGTGTCCCGTCCCGCCGCTGTGGGTGGACTGGCCTTGACGTGGCTCCTGGGTGACGTCCCGCGGACCGTTACGACGAGGGCCGGCGAGAAGCGCACGATCGTTGAGCTGCGCGATCCGGCGCGGCTGAGTCAGTCGCTGGTCATCTGGCTCGACGGAGACGTAGCCGGTCTGCCCGACCTCAGGATTGGCACGCCGATCTCTCTTCATGTCGAAGCTGTGCGGTCTGGTCGTGCCCGCGGTGAGCTGGTGGCGACCGTGTCCCGTGAGGCGGTCGTGGCCGCGTTCTCGCGAGCCCGGGAGGCGTCGTGAGCGCGGTGCAGTGGCAGCGTCCGAAGACTCGTCCACCGGGGGGACGCCTCTTGATGGACGGACGCATCGTGGAGGTGCAGGACGCCAGCTTGAAGGTCCCGACCCGCCTTCCCGCGCCGATGTTGGAGGCTGAGGTTCACCCGTGGCAGAAGCCGCCCGCGGGCGTCTGTTTCCCACTGCATCCGGTGGCCGTCACCGTGTTGTACGACCGTGCGTGGGTGGCGTTGGAAGCGGCTGGTGTCCTCGGAGAACTCGCGGAGGATGACCGGTCGACGCTCGCGTCCGAGTGCTGGCGCATCGCTTCCTTGCTGTTCAGGCCGGGGATCAGCGTTCGTGCCGCGATGGAACGCGTACTTGAAGGTCGAGCGCTCCATCCCAACCTCACCGGTGTCAGCACGCCGAATGATCGGGTTCGTCTGCTTCAGCTGGCCCAGCTCGCGAGCTGGGCGGTGTTCCGGGCGGCCGCGAGTTGGAGCGGGGATGCGAAGTGAGCGGCGTGCGCGAACTTGGGGACGGTGCGGCGCTCCTGAGCCTCCACGTCGACGGATTGGAGCTGTCGTGCGCGGTGGAGCAGATGCCGATGCTTCGCGCGGGTCGCCGGTCGGACGAACTGGACTTCAAGCTCGCGCGGCTCAAGTCGCAGGCGCGCGCCACGGTGCCATCGGGTCCGGTGGCGACCGGATGGTTCTGGGACGAGAAGGTAGAGCCAGAGCCCGTGCTGGTGCAGCCGACTGCCTTGCGGAGGGCCTACCAATACGCGCTCACTTGCTCGGCATGGGCGCTGTTCGTGGCCTCGCCGCGTGCCCCACTGCCGCGGCTCTGCGTGCAGCTCCGGGCCGACTACCTGCTACGCGTCGGCCCCCTGCACGCCTATCGGGCCGTGCGGGCGTGGGTGGAGCGGTTTCCACTCAAACTCATCGACGGGCAAGCGCCGGACACCGAGCCCGTGTGGCGTGTCTCCCGGCTCGACCTTGCGGCCGATGTGGCCGGTGTCGAGCTGAGTGCGTCGGACCTTGATCGGTTCACGACCCGTGCGCGGCTGCGTGGGAGCCGGCATGACGGGGCGGGATGGGAAGGGGCTGGTGCGGCGTGAGCGGAGCTGCTGCGACGCATCACCTCGGCCGACGCTTGACCGGACTGACGTTCGGCAAGCGGGGACGGCCCATCTACGCGCGCATCTACGACAAGACGGAACAGGCGCCCGAGGACGCCTTGATCCGGGAGGTGTGGGACCGAGCTGGATACGACCCGGCGCGCGATGGCTCGCGGGTGTGGCGCATCGAGTTCGAGGTGCGGGCGGAGTTCTTGCGGCAGCTCGCGGGCGACGACGGTCACCTCCCCTCCGACCCGGACACGTTGCTCGGGCACCACCTGGACGAGGTGTGGGCCCACTTGCTCACGCGCTGGCTGGTCCTGCGGCGGCAAGGCGCGAGCGCGCGGGTAGAGCGGCGCCCCCCGGAGCGATGGTGGTCGGCGCTTGCGAGCTGCCGCGGGCTCAACGGCGAGAGCTTCGGCCCGGTGCGTCAGCTGAACCGACGAGTGTCGGTGCCCACTGACTGCACGCTTTACCTCCGCCAGGCAGCCGGGTTGCTTGTCGCGGTCGGCGTCGCGAACGGAAACCCCTCGCTGGAGGATGCCCTCAACTGTCTGGCTCTGTGGGTGCGGCGCACGATGGGGGAGGCGGGGTTCGCTGATGCTGTAGCCGCACGGTCTCGGCGATGTGTGCGGCAGGGGAACGCCCCTGGGCGAAAGGCCACGCAGACCGATCGCCATGACTCGGCGAAGGAATTCTCCGAGAGGTTGCGGTCGGCGGCTCCAAAGACCGTAGCTTCGCGACGTGACGTCCCTCGGCAACAACAACCCGGGCTCGAAAAAGGGGCTTGCGGTGCGTGAGAACCCGGAGCCAACGCGGCACATTCCGCCGACGAGGAGGCTCCCGGGTCAGATGCCGATGAGTGCTGAGGCCCGCGAGGGCTTGCGGTCTGCCGCCCTCGGCGTGCTACGAGCCGCGTATCCCGACTACCGGGTCGTCCCAGTCGATGGGTTGGATCGGTCTCTTGGCCGGCCGCCCCTTGCCGGGGAGGTCAAGCTGGTAGTCGGCCGCCTGCCCCTTCCAGAGGATGAGGGTGCGGCGCTCCGGCGGCAGCCCGCGGCCTGAGCGGACGAAGATGCAGTCGACCGCGGCGGCGATGAGTGCACGCTGCTGTTCAACGTCCAGGTCGTCCCACCTGAACTCGCGAGGAACAGCAATTGGCGGTGTGGTCGCTGCGAGCAGTTCCCGCTGGGCGGCCTGAGCGTCGCGAAGGCCCTGTTCGGCCCGCTCGACGATCTCTTCCCAGAGCTCGGGCTTGCGTGCTGCCAGGTCGATGTTTGCCTTGATGCGTTCGAGGTTGGCGCGGGCGTCCTCAACGGCTTGTTGGGCCGCACGCAGAGTTTCGTCGTCGACCTCATGGCGTCCGAAGAGCCGAGCGTGGACCACCTCGTCTGAAGCGAGCACCTGGGCGACGACGTAGGGCTCGATGATGTGGCGCGAGATGGTGGCCGGGCGCGGGCACTCGCCGTTAGCCCGCCGCTTGCCTCCGTCGCAGTGATAGACGGGGACGCGCTTCCCGGCCATCGAAGGCTTCATCAAGTGCTGGCAACCGGCACATCGGACAAGTCCCTGTAGCAGTGCTGGCTTGCGTCCTTTCTTCGGGCGCTGGTTGTTCAGCTGCTGAGCAGGCCGGCTCGGGGCCCGCTTCAGCTGGACACGTTGGAACAGGCTTTCGTCGATCATGGGCTCGTGGGCGTTCGGGTTCTCCAGCGGGCCGTAGGGCCACTTGACGCCCGAATCGCTGGGCTCGTACGCGACACGGCCGATGTAGACAGGGTTGGAGAGCATGCGGCCGACCAGCCCCGGGTACCAGCGCTTGCCGTCCGGTCTGGGGTTGTGCTGGTTGGCCCAGTTCGCGAGAGCTACGTCACCCAGGTGCGGGTTCTCGTCGACGTGCCGGAAGAGGCGCTCGATGGGCCCGCGCCACTCATCGAGGACGACGAGCTTCCCGGCATCCCTGGGTGCGTTCCTCGGGACTCTGCGGAAGCCGGTCGGCGTGCGGCCGATGTGAGCGCCTCGTTCGATCGCGTACTTCTTCGCCCGCCACCAGCTGGTCTTCAAGGACTCAAGCTGGTACTGGGCCCACCCGAGCAGGTGGGTGAACATCAGCTCGCCCTCTGGGGTCGTGAGGTCGACTGGCACGTCGACGAGCACGAAGTTGCACCCCATGTCCTTGAGGCGCTTCGCGACCGCCGCGCCTTCGGCGACGTTCCGCGAGAAGCGGTCGGTGCGGACCGCGATGAACCCGCCGAGTGGGTCGTCCGGATCCTCGATCCGTGCCATCATCTCGTCCCACTTGGGACGGTTCTGGAAGGAGCCTCCGGAGGCGTCCGCTTCGCGGTACCAGGCGTCGTCGGGAATCGTGAGGCCCAGTTCTTCGGCTCGCCGGCGTATGGCATTCTCCTGATCTTCGAAGGAGATGAAGCCATCGCCGGCTCGCCCGCCGACCCGCGAGACGCGGGTATATGCGGCGACTATCGTCGGATCCGTCTTGGTCCGCCGAGACATGGTGTCGCAAGCGTAGAGGTGGATTGATTTGCTCTCAACAAACCAGTTCAAGAACGGGACCCACATCGAGGTCGACGGGACCGTCTTCAAGATCGTCGAGTTCCAGCACGTCAAGCCCGGCAAGGGCGCCGCCTTCGTCCGCACCAAGCTCAAGCGCGCCAGCGACGGCGCCGTCATCGACAAGACCTTCCGCGCCGGCGAGAAGTTCCGGCCCGTCCACACCCAGACCCGCAAGATGCAGTTCCTCTACGCGGACGGGACCGACGCCCACTTCATGGACCTCGAGACCTACGAGCAGATCGCGATCCCCGAGGAGCAGGTCGCCGAGTCGCTCAAGTGGATCGTCCCCAACCAGGAGGTCGAGGTCCTCCACATCGACGACAAGCCGGCCGACGTCCAGGTCCCGAGCGCGGTCGAGCTCACCGTCTCCGAGACCGAGCCCGGCGTGAAGGGCGACACCGCCTCGGGCGGCGGCGACAAGCCCGCCACGCTCGAGTCCGGCGTCGTCGTGCAGGTCCCGCTCTTCATCAACGTCGGCGACAAGATCCGCGTGGACACTCGCACCGGCGAGTACGTCGCGCGGGTATAGGGGAGGCCGTGCGCCGCACCGACCAGCGTCGTGCCGCCGTCGTCGCGCTCTACCAGCGCGACGTGACCAGCAGGCCGCTGTCCGAGCTCGTCCCGCGGACGGCGACCGCCTTCACGCGCGAGCTCGCCGAGGGCGTCGACGAGCGTCGCGAGGAACTGGATGGGCTGATCGAGCGTCACGCCGTGGGCTGGACCGTCGACCGCATCGCGCCGCTGGAGCGCAACATCCTCCGCGTCGCCCTCTACGAGCTGATCCACCGCCCCGACGTGCCCGCCGAGGTCGCCATCGACGAGGCGATCGAGCAGGCGAAGGAGCTCTGCGGGGCGGAGGCGCCCGGCTTCCTCAACGGCATCCTCGGCGCGGTCGCGCGCGAGCTCGCCGAGGAGGAGGCGCGCCGATGACCCGCCTCGACGACGCGATCGAGCGCCTGCAGGACGCAGCGGCCCAGCTCCGCTCGGGCGAGCTCGGCCTCGAGGAGGCCGCCGCGCTGGTGGAGCGCTGCGCCCAGCTCGCCGCCGACCTCGGCCACGCGCTCGACCAGGAGGCGCGGGCGGCGCGCGCCGAGCCGATCCCCGGCCAGGAACGGCTGCTCTCGTGAGCGCGGCCGCGTCCGGGCAGGCGGCGTACCCGGTCGCGCTCCAGCAGCGCGTCGAGCGCTACCTCGAGGAGCTGCGCTTCTCCGGCGAGGAGGCGACCGCCGGACTGGAGGAGGCGATGCGCTACTCGCTGCTCGCCGGCGGCAAGCGCATCCGCCCGGTGCTCGCGCTCGCCACCGCGGAGGCGCTCGGCCGCGACCCCGACAGCGTCCTGCCGCTCGCCGCGGGCATCGAGCTCATCCACACCTACTCGCTCATCCACGACGACCTCCCGGCGATGGACGACGACGACCTCCGCCGCGGCCGCCCGACCTGCCACGTGGCCTACGGCGAGGACGTCGCGATCCTCGCCGGCGACGGCCTCTTCGCCGAGGCGATGCGGCTCATCCTCGAGCGCCAGGCCGGCGAGCCCGGGCACGTGCTCGACGCCGTCCGCCGGCTCGTCAGCGCCGCCGGGGTCGACGGCATGGTCGGCGGGCAGTACGTCGACGTCACCGCCTCCGGGCAGCTCAGCCCCGTGCAGCTTCGCCGCCTGCACGAGCTGAAGACCGGCCGCCTCATCGCCGCCTCGGTCGAGTGCGTCCTCGCGGTCAGCGGGATCGACGGACCTGCGACAATCCCGTATCGCCGCTTCGCGGCCGAGCTCGGCGTGCTCTTCCAGATCGTCGACGACATCCTCGACTTGACGGGCGACGAGGCCGCGCTCGGCAAGCGCCAGGGCCAGGATGCGCGCCATGGCAAGCAGACGTACGTGAGCGTCTTCGGCCTGGAGCGGGCCCGGGAGCTGGCGCGCGAGTCGCACGCCAAGGCGCGCGCTGCGCTCGGCGAGGCGGACGGCGAGACCGCCACCCTGGAGCAGGTCACCGACTACATCCTCACGCGACAGACATGAGCCTCCTGGAACGCATCAACGAACCGCGCGACCTCCACGACCTCACGGACGAGCAGCTCCAGCAGGTCGCCCAGGAGGTCCGCGAGCTCATCATCGACACCATCGGCGAGATCGGCGGCCACTTCGGCGCCAACCTCGGGACCTGCGAGCTCGCCGTCGCGCTCCACAGCCTGCTCGACTCGCCGCGCGACAAGATCCTCTGGGACGTCGGCCACCAGGCCTACCCGCACAAGATCCTCACCGGCCGGCGCGACAAGCTCCACACGATCCGCAAGTACGGCGGGCTCGCGCCCTTCTGCAACATCGAGGAGTCCGAGCACGACATCATGGGCGCCGGCCACGCCTCCACGAGCATCTCGTACGCGGTCGGCATCAAGGAGGCGATGCGCCGCGGCCACGGGGAGGACGGCAAGGTCGTCGCCGTCATCGGCGACGGGGCGCTCACCGGCGGCGTCGCCTTCGAGGCGCTCCACAACGCCGGCGGCATGGACCTCCCGATCGTCATCGTGCTCAACGACAACGGGATGTCGATCGCCCCGAACGTCGGGGCGCTGTCGCGCTACTTCAACCGCATCCGCCTCAACCCGAAGCTCCACAAGGCGCGCGAGAGCGTGGAGGAGGGGCTGACGAAGCTCCCGGCCGGCATCGGCGAGCGCTTCGACCGCTTCGGCCCGATCCTCAAGGAGTCGCTCAAGGCCTACTGGGCGCCGGGCCTGTTCTTCGAGGAGCTCGACATCGCCTACGTCGGCGTCGTCGACGGCCACGACGTCAAGGCGCTGCGGCGCGCGCTCAGCACGGCGCTCAACGCCGACCGCCCGGTCGTCGTCCACATCAAGACGGTCAAGGGCAAGGGCTTCCCGCCCGCCGAGGAGGGCGGCCTCGAGGGGATGGAGCGCTGGCACGCCGCCAAGCCGGCCTCGATCGTCAACGGCGCGCCGGCGCCGAAGAAAGCCTCGGACAAGCCCGCCCCGCCGCAGTACACGACGGTGTTCGGCAACGCCCTCGTGGAGGAGTGCCGCCGGGACGAGCGCGTCTGCGGCATCACCGCCGCGATGAACTCCGGCACCGGGCTGAACATCCTCCAGAAGGCGATGCCCGAGCGCTACTACGACGTCGGCATCGCCGAGCAGCACGCCGTGCTGTTCGCCGCCGGGCTCGCGCTCCAGGGGATGAAGCCGGTGGCGGCGATCTACTCGACCTTCCTCCAGCGCGGCTTCGACCAGATCGTCCACGACGTCTGCCTCCAGAACCTCGACGTCGTGTTCGCGATGGACCGCGCCGGCCTGGTCGGCGACGACGGGCCGACCCACCACGGCGCGTTCGACATCTCCTACCTGCGCTGCCTGCCGAACATGGTTCTCATGGCGCCGCGCGACGAGGCGCAGCTCGTCCACATGCTGCGCACCGCGCTGCTGCACGAGGGGCCGGTCGGCATCCGCTACCCGCGCGGGGAGGCGGTCGGCGTGCCGCTGCCGGACGAGCCGCAGCCGCTGGAGATCGGCCGCGGCGAGGTGCTGCGCGAGGGCGCGCGCGTCGCGCTGCTCGGCTACGGCTACGGCGTCCAGGTCGCGCTCGGCGCGGCGGAGGTGCTCGCGTCCGAGCACGGGATCGAGCCGACGGTCGCCGACGCGCGCTTCGCCAAGCCGCTCGACGAGGCGCTGATCCGGGAGCTGCTCGACGAGCACGAGCTGCTCGTCACCATCGAGGAGAACGTCCTCGCCGGCGGCTTCGGCGCGGGCGTCCTCGAGCTCGCCGCCGACCACGACCTGCTGCGCAACAAGCGCATCATGCGCTTCGGCCTGCCCGACCGCTACGTCACCCACGGCCAGCCCTCCCTCCTCCGCGAGGAGGTCGGGCTGACGCCGGACCAGGTGGCGGTGAAGGTGGCCGAGGCGGTGCTGGACCCGCTGCACGTGTAGGCGGGGCCACCGCCGGCCCTGCCGGTGCGCGCCCGGGCTCGGGCGGCAGGGCTGGATCGACCGTCTATCCGACGGAAGATCGAGCGCTGCCCTCGGTGGGGCCGGCGGGCGGGACGGCAAGCGTCCTGGGTTGACCAGACCATGTCGGGCCGGGGCAGGACGCTTTCGGCTCGAGACGCCTCGTTGGCCCCTGGCCGGGGCGCTCCTTCCTCCGCCCCCCATGTGCCACACGTCACACAGCGCGGCGATGCGCTACAGTGCCGCGCCATCGCATCACCCCGAAGCGGAACGGCCCGCCGGGGAAGTGGCGGGCCGTCCGAGGGAGGAGTGATGCGTATGTGTATGTGATCGTTGCGAGGAAGCTTTTCTTCAGGCGCCTGCCCGGAGGCTGTACCGGGTGGTGGCGTTGAGGAGGAGCAGGAAGACGCCGGCCGTGCCCAGCACGGCGAGGGCGCCGAGGTCGCCGGCGACGCCCAGCACGACGCCCGCGGCGATCAGGCCGACGCCGATGCCGCCGTCGTAGGCCGCGTGGGCGCTGACCGGGATCGCGCCGCGACCCGACCCGGTCGCGCCGACCGCGAGCCCGATGACGAGCACGCCGACGGCGAAGCCGGTGACGAGCGCGGCCGTGCCGAGGCCGAGCACGAGCGGCGCGGCGATGATCGCGGTACCGAGCGCGATCTCCAGCGCCGAGTGGATCGGAAGTGGGATGAGCCTCGACATCGCGCTCCACCGTACGGCCAAGCCCGCGGATGTTGTGTGAGGCGGGTCACATGTGGTCGCGGCCGTCACACAAGCGCGCCTGCGCGCCCGCCCGGGGCCGGTACCCTGCGGCCGTGTCCAAGGTCCGGCTCGACGCGCTGCTGGCCGAGCGCGGCCTGTTCGAGAGCCGCTCCCGGGCCGCCGCCGCCGTGCTCGCCGGCGAGGTCCGCCTCGGGCCCGAGCGCCGGGTCGCGGCCAAGCCCGGGCAGCTCGTGCCCGGCGACATCGAGGTCGAGGTCGCCGTGCGCCCGCAGTTCGCCTCGCGCGGCGGCAGGAAGCTCGCCAACGCCCTCGACGCGCTCGGGATCGGCGTCGCAGGCCGCCGCTGCCTCGACGTCGGCGCCTCGACCGGCGGCTTCACGGACTGCCTCCTCCAGCGCGGCGCGGCCGAGGTCATCGCCCTCGACGTCGCCTACGGCGAGCTCCACTGGCGGCTGCGCAACGACCCGCGCGTCCACGTCATCGAGCGCTACAACGCGCGCAACCTCGAGGCGGAGGACCTCCCGTACCGGCCGGACCTCGTCGTCTGCGACGTCTCGTTCATCTCGCTGACGAAGGTGCTGCCCGCCGTCCTCAGCGTCGTCGCCGACCGCTTCGACCTGCTCGCGCTCGTCAAGCCGCAGTTCGAGGTGGGGCGGGAGCGGGTCGGCAAGGGCGGGGTCGTCCGCGACCCCGCGGACCGGCGCGCGGCGCTCGTCGCCGTGGCCGAGCACCTGCGCCAGCACGGCGCGGCGGTGATGGGGTTCGCCTCCTCGGGACTACCCGGGCCGGCCGGGAACCGGGAGACGTTCGTCCACGCCGCCGAGGCGGGCCGGCCGGGCGCGGTGGAGGACGTCGAGGCGGCGGCGCGAAAGGTCGAGCCGTGACCCCCGCCCGACGCGGCGCGCCCCCGCGCCGGATCACGATCTTCACGCACCAGTACCCCGTGCAGACCGCCGACGCGGTGAAGCAGCTCATCGGCGCGGCGACCGCGGCGGGGATCGAGGTGCTCGTCCCTCAGGAGGAGGTCGAGAAGCACCGTCTCGCCGAGCGCGGCGGCTGCGTCCTCGGCGCCGATCCCGACTCGCCGACCGACCTCGCCGTCGTCCTCGGCGGCGACGGCACGATCCTCCTCACGCTGCGGCGCTTCGCCGGGCGCGGGGTGCCCGTGTTCGCCTTCAACTTCGGGGCGATCGGCTTCCTCTCGACCGTCGACCACGGCCAGGTCGAGGACGGCGTCCGCCGCGTCCTGAGCGGCGACTACGCGATCACCGCCCTGCCGGTGCTGCTCGTCGAGGACGGCGACGGGCCCAAGATGGCGGTCAACGACGTCTCCTTCCACCGCCGCCAGAACTCGCGCGTCGCCGAGCTCGAGTACTCGGTGCGCGGCGAGGCGCTCGGCTCGGTCCGCTGCGACGGGCTCGTCGTCTCGACGCCGGTCGGCTCGACGGGCTACAACCTCGCCAACGGCGGGCCGATCCTCGCCTGGGGCGTGGAGGGGTACGTCGTCTCCTTCATCGCGCCGCACACGCTCACCGCGCGCTCGCTCGTCGTCGCCCCGAGCGACCCGCTGACGGTCCGCAACCTCTCGACGCGCGATGACGTCGACGTCGTGACCGACGGGCGGACGGTGATGGAGCTGCCGCCGGGCGGCTCGCTCGACGTCCACTGGGAGGACGACCGCGTCCTGCTCGCCCAGCTCCCGGGCGCGACCTTCTACCACCAGATCCGCGAGAAGTTCGGCCGGCTGGCGAGCTGAGCGCACCCGGCGCTCCGGCGCCGGAACGCGACGATTCGGCGACGTTCGTGACGAAGCCGTGACACGAACGTCCGTTCGCCGCGGATCCGTCGGGTGCGCCTGGTAGACCAGCGGCATGCTCACCGAGCTGCGCGTCGAGAACCTGCTCCTCATCGAGCGCGCGGAGCTGCGCCTCGGGCCCGGGCTCAACGTCATCACCGGGGAGACCGGCGCGGGCAAGACGGTGCTCGCGCACGCGCTCGACCTCCTGCTCGGCGGCAAGCCGCGCTCGGGGATCGTCCGGCCGGGCGCGGGCGAAGCGTGGGTCGAGGGCGTCTTCGCCGTCCCCGAGGGCTTCTTCGACGACCCGGCGCTCGCCGAGCTGCGGGAGCGCCTGCCCGACGAGGCGGAGGAGGAGCTCGTCCTCGGCCGGCGCGTGAGCGCGGAGGGGCGCAGCCGCGCCTTCGTCCAGGGGCGGGCCGCGTCGCTCGCCGACCTCCGCGAGCTCGGCGGCAGGCTCATCGCCTTCTACGGCCAGCACGAGCACCGCAAGCTCACCGTCGGCTCGGCGCAGCTCGACCTCCTCGACGCCTTCTGCGGCCCCGACCACCTCGCCGCGCGCGCCGAGCTCGCCGCCTGCCACGCCCGTGTCCTGGAGCTGCGGCGCCGCCTCGCCGAGCTCGAGGGGCGCGCCGGCTCGCGCGAGCGCGAGCTCGACCTGCTCGTCTACGAGATCCAGGAGATCGAGGCGCTGAATCCCTCGGTCGAGGAGGAGGCCGAGCTGCTCGCCGAGCGGGAGCGGCTGCGCCACCTGGAGGGATTGCGGACGGCGGCCGGGAGCGGGGCGGAGGCGCTCGCGCCCGAGTCGGGCGACGGCGCCGGCGTCGCGCTCCTGCTCGCGCAGGCCGAGCAGGCGACGGCGTCCGTCGCGGGCCTGGACGAGCGGCTCGACGGGCTCGCGAAGCGGCTGGAGGCGCTGCGGATCGAGGCGGAGGACCTCGCCGCCGACCTGCGCGGCTACCTGGCGAACCTCGAGTCCGACCCCGGCCGGCTGGAGGAGGTCGAGCAGCGGCTCGAGCTCTACGACCGGCTCAAGCGCAAGCACGGCGGCAGCGTCGAGGCGGTGCTCGAGCACGCCGAGCGCTGCCGGGCCGAGCGCGACCGTCTCGAGCGCGCCGAGGTCGACCTGGAGGAGACGCGCGCGCAGCTCGCGGCGGCCGAGGCCGAGGAGGCCGAGCGCGCCGCGGCGCTGGGGCGGACCCGGGCCGAGATGGGTCCGCGCCTGGCCGAGCGCGTCGTGGCCGAGCTCGCCGAGCTGGCGATGGAGGGGGCGTCGTTCGAGGTGCGGCTGGAGCCGCGGGAGGCGATCGGGCCCTCGGGCGCGGAGCGCGCCGAGTTCATGCTCGCGCCGAACGCGGGCGTGCCGGCGGCGCCGCTGCGCGAGACCGCCTCGGGCGGCGAGCTGTCGCGCGTGATGCTCGCGCTCATGTCGGTCGCCGACGTCGGCGGGCGCGAGACGCTCGTCTTCGACGAGGTCGACGCCGGGATCGGCGGCCAGACCGCCCGCGCGGTGGGCGAGCGCCTCCGCAAGCTCGGGGCGGGGCGGCAGGTGCTCTGCATCACGCACCTCCCGCAGATCGCCTCGCTCGCCGACCGCCACTTCCGGATCGCCAAGAGCGTCGACGGCGAGGTCGCGCGGACGACCGTCGAGGCCCTCGACGACGCCGGCGTCGTCGACGAGCTCTGCCGGATGCTCGGCGCCGACAGCTCCGACGAGGGCGCCCGCCGCCACGCCGAGGAGCTGCTCGCGGCGGCGGCGTAGGGAGGGCGCGGCCGTGGCCGAGGTGCCCGGTGGCCGGTGGCCGCCGGCGGTCGGCCGGTGGGCGGTGCCGGTGGCCGCGGGGCATGCCTCCCTTCCGGCTCCGCGGCGCCGTCCCGCCGGGCGCGTGGCCCGAAGCGTCCTGTCCTGACCCGGCCACGTCGGGGCAGGACAGGACGCTTGCCGGCCGGCGCTCGCCCGGGACGGGCGCCCCTCGCCCCTCAGCGCCCGAGCGTCCGCGTGAACGCCCGCGTCCGCTCCGGCAGCACGCCGACGAGCTCGCGCACCTCGGCGAGGCCGGCGCGCAGCTCGGCGTCGCCGACTTCGACCGGCCGCATCGAGTCCTGCAGCTCGGCGAGCGCGGTGTCGGCCCGCTCGATCGCCTCGAGCGCGACGTCGAGGAAGCCGGGCACGCCGGTCGAGGGCACGCCCGCCGACGCCTGCTCGAACGTGCCCGTCGGCAGGCCGTGGCGCCGGGCGAAGCCGTCGTGGGTGCGGCGCGCCTTCCCGTACGCCTGCTGGACCGGGCGGAAGAGCTCCTCCTCCAGCCGATCTGCGGTGCGCTGGTCGGCGATCTGCTCGTAGGCCGCGCCGATCGCGGCGAGCGCGACGCCGATGTCGTCGGTCGCGCCCGCGAGCACCTCGAGCATCTCGCGGCGGGCGTCGTCGGCGCGGTAGGCCATCGCCTGCACCCTACGGCAGGGCGGCGACGGAGGGGCGGCCGGCGCTGCGGCGTGCGCCCCCGGCGGGCCATCCTGGCGCGGCCGGTGGCGAGGGCGCCGGCCCCGGCGCGCCCGCGCCGGCGCGTTCGGCTTCCGTCCCGCCCGCTCGGCCGGCCCCTCGTCCGGCCCGTAGACTCCAGCCACGCCGTCGTCGGCGACCGCCCAGCATGGCCGCCCCGCGCATCAGACGCCGCGCCCCCTTCCGCCGGGGCGCTCGCTCGGCGCCCCCTGCCGGGGGCGACCCGCGCCTGCGCGAGTGCCGGGGCGTCGCCCGCCTCGGCAAGCGCACCAAGCGGCTCGTCAAGCGCCTCGGCCCCGGCGACATCGCCGTCATCGACCACGAGGACATCGACCGCGTCGCCGCCGAGGACCTCGTCGCCTCCGGCGTGACGTGCGTCCTCAACGTCGCGCCCTCGTCGTCGGGCCGCTATCCGAACCAGGGCCCGCTCATCCTCGTCCAGGGCGGCGTCCACCTCGTCGACCTCCCGGGCGCCCCGCTCTTCGACGAGCTCTCCGACGGCGACGAGCTCGTCGTCCGCGGCGGGCAGGTCCGCTGCGGCGAGCGTACCTGGGAGGGGCAGGTCCTCGACGAGGAGACCGTCATCCGCACCATCGAGGAGAGCCGCAAGCGGATCGGCGAGGCGCTCGAGGCCTTCGCCGAGAACACCATGGCCCACGTGCTGGAGGAGCGCGAGCTGCTCGCCGGCCGCATCGACCTCCCCGACTTCGACACGGACTTCCGCGACCGGCCCGCGCTCGTCGTCGTCCGCGGCGTCGACCACCAGAAGGACCTCCGCATCCTCCGCCCGTACGTCCGCGACACCAAGCCGGTCCTCGTCGCGGTCGACGGCGGCGCCGACGCGATCCTCGACGAGGGCTTCAAGCCCGACATGATCGTCGGCGACATGGACTCCGCCAGCGACCGGGCGCTCCACTGCGGCGCCGAGCTCGTCGTCCACGCCTACCCGGACGGCCGCGCGCCCGGCCGCGCGCGCCTCGACCGCCTCGGCCTGCCCTACAAGGTCGTCCCGGCCCCCGCCACGAGCGAGGACGTCGCGATGCTCATCGCCGCCGAGAAGGGCGCCGAGCTCATCGTCACCGTCGGCTCGCACTTCAACCTCGTCGAGTTCCTCGAGAAGAACCGCCGCGGCATGTCCTCGACCTTCCTCACCCGCCTGCGCATCGGCGAGATGCTCGTCGACGCCAAGGGCGTGAGCCGCCTCTACCGCCCCTCGGCGGGCAAGGGGCCGATGCTCGTCGTCACCGGCGCCGCCTTCGTGACCTTCATCATCACCGTCATCGCCTCGCCGAGCCTGGGGCCCTTCCTCGACCTCATCTGGCTCAAGATCCAGGTCCTGCTCGGCATCGACTGACCCCCCGGCATCCGTGTTCGACTTCCGCTACCACGCGCTCTCGCTCGCCGCCGTCTTCCTCGCGCTCGGCATCGGCATCGTCCTCGGCGTCACCATCGGCGACTCGCTCGTCTCCGAGACCGAGGAGAGCGTCCGCTCCAGCCTCCGCGGCGACCTCGTCAGCGCCCGCGACGAGGCCGAGCGCCTGCGCGCCGAGCTCGGCCGGCGCAACGAGGTCATCGAGCGCGTCTACCCGGTCCTCGCCGCCAACCGCCTCCTCGGCCGGCGGGTCGCGGTCGTCGCGCTCGGCGGGCTCCCCGACGACGTCGCCCGGCCGATCCGCGAGGCCGTCGAGGACGCCGGGGGCGAGATCGACTCCACCTCGGTGCTCGAGACCCCCGTCGACGAGCGCGAGCTCGCCGACGCCGTCGGCGGCCGCTTCGCGCGCCTGGGCTCCGACGAGCGCCTGCTCGCTCGCCTCGGGGAGCGGATCGGCCGCTCGATCGTCCTCGGCGGCACCGTCGCCAACCGCCTCGAGCGCCGCCTCGAGGACGCCTTCGAGGGCGACTACGACGGCGCCGACGCGGTCGTCGTCTACCGCGCCCCGGGCGAGGAGTCCGAGGACGTCCCGGAGACGACCGCCATCCTCCACGACGCGCTCCTCGACGGGCTCGTCGCCCGCGAGCGGGTGCCGGTCGTCGGCGTCGAGCGCAGCGGCGACGACCCCTCGCAGATCCGCTTCTACCGCGACCGCGGCCTCTCGACCGTCGACAACCTCGACGAGGCCGCCGGCCGGATCGCGCTGCTGTTCGCGCTCGAGGGGGCGCGCGGGGCCTTCGGCTTCAAGGACTCCGCCGAGGAGCCGCTGCCCGAGCCGCCGTCGGAGGACTGATGTCCGCGCCGGCGGCTACCTTCCGCCGGTGCAGTCAGTCCCGCTCGTCGCATCCTTCGCCATCGGCCTCGTGATGGCCCCGGCGACGATCCGCACGCTGCGCGAGCAGGGACACGTCCGCGAGAACTGGCGCGGCGAGGCGGTCGCCTTCCCCGCCGGCATCGCCGTCCCCGCCGCCGCGCTCGTCGCCCTCGTCCCGCTCGCGCTGCTCGCCGAGCTCGCGGACGCCGGCGTCTTCACCGTCGTCGACGCGCCGATCGGCGCCTTCGGCCTCGGGCAGATCGCGCTCTACGTCCTCGGCGTCGCCGCGCTCGGGCTCGTCGACGACCTCGCCGGCGGCGCGGCGGGCGGCCCGCGCGGCTGGCGCGGGCACCTGCGCGCGACCGCGGAGGGGCGGCTCTCGACCGGCGCGCTCAAGGCCGTCGGGACGCTCGGGCTCGGGCTCTTCGTCCTCTCCGGCGCCGGCCTGGGGGCGGGGGAGTACCTGCTCGCCGTCGCGCTGCTCGTGCTCACCACGAACCTCTTCAACCTCCTCGACCTGCGGCCGGGCCGCTCGATCAAGGGGCTCGTCCTGCTCGGCGCCGGCCTCACCATCGGCACGCTCGACGCCGACCCGCTCTGGGCGCTCGGCCTGTTCGCCGGCCCGATCCTCGCGCTGCTGCCCCACGACCTGCGCGAGCGGGGGATGCTCGGCGACACCGGCTCGAACGTCGTCGGCGCCGTCGCCGGCCTCTGGCTGCTCCTCACGCTCGACGTGACGGGCCAGGCGATCGCGCTCGCGCTCGTGGCCGTCGCCACCGTCTACGGGGAGTTCCGCTCGATCTCCGCCCTCGTCGAGCGGACGCCGGGATTGCGTCAACTAGACTCGCTGGGAAGGAACGAGCATGCCTGACCGCCGCCACGAGACCCGCTTCATCTTCGTCACCGGTGGTGTCGTCTCGGCGCTCGGCAAGGGCATCACCGCGGCGTCCATCGGCCGGCTGCTCGTCGCGCGCGGGCTGCGCGTGACGCTGCAGAAGTTCGACCCCTACATCAACGTCGACCCCGGGACGATGAGCCCCTTCCAGCACGGGGAGGTGTTCGTCACCGAGGACGGCGCCGAGACCGACCTCGACCTCGGCCACTACGAGCGCTTCACCGACGTCAACACGACGCGCGGCTCGAACGTCACCACCGGCGCGATCTACAACCGCGTCATCAGCCGCGAGCGCCGCGGCGACTACCTCGGCGGGACCGTCCAGGTCATCCCGCACATCACCGACGAGATCAAGCACCGCATCCGGCTCGTCGCCGAGCAGGACGACCTCGACTTCGTCATCACCGAGATCGGCGGCACGGTCGGCGACATCGAGTCGCTCCCGTTCCTGGAGGCGCTGCGCCAGTTCCGGGTCGAGGAGGGGCGGCGGCGCTGCATGTTCATCCACGTCACGCTCGTGCCCTACCTCGACCACGCGGGCGAGCTGAAGACGAAGCCGACGCAGCACTCCGTCCAGGAGCTGCGGCGCATCGGCATCCAGCCGGACATGCTCGTCTGCCGCTCGCACGAGCGCCTGAGCCGCTCGATCCGGGAGAAGATCGCCCTGTTCGCGAACGTCCCGGTCGACTCGGTCATCTCCGCCCAGGACGTCGACTCGATCTACAAGATCCCGCTCTACTTCCGCGCCGAGGGCGTCGACGACCAGATCCTCGATCACTTCGGCGTCAAGGCCGGCCCGCCGGACCTGCGCGACTGGGAGGAGCTCGTCAAGCGCGAGGAGTCCGCCTCGACGCCGGTGCGCATCGGCGTCGTCGGCAAGTACGTCCAGCTCGAGGACGCCTACCTGTCGGTCATCGAGGCGCTCCGGCACGGCGCGACCCACAACGGCGGCAGGCTCGAGATCCGCTGGGTCGACGCCGAGAGCCTCGACCGCGAGGAGGCCGAGCGCCAGCTCGGCGAGTGCGACGGCATCCTCATCCCCGGCGGCTTCGGCGTCCGCGGGGTGGAGGGCAAGATCCGCGCCGCCGAGTTCGCGCGCTCGCGGGGCGTGCCGTTCCTCGGCATCTGCCTCGGCATGCAGGTCGCCGTCAGCGAGTTCGCGCGCAACGTCTGCGGGATGGAGGGCGCGAACTCGACCGAGTTCGACCCCGAGACGCCCTACCCCGTCATCGACCTGCTGCCCGAGCAGAAGGAGATCCGCGACATGGGCGGCACGATGCGCCTCGGCGCCGACCCGGTGAAGCTCCACGACGGCACGCGCGCCCGCGAGATCTACGGCGAGCCGGTCGTCTACGAGCGCCACCGCCACCGCTACGAGGTCAACAACCACTTCCGCCGCCGCCTCGAGCAGGGCGGGCTCGTCTTCTCCGGCACCTCGCCGGACGACCGCCTCGTCGAGGTCATCGAGCTGCCCGGCCACCCGTTCTTCGTCGCCTCCCAGTTCCACCCGGAGTTCAAGTCGCGCCCGCTGCGGCCGCACCCGCTCTTCCGCGAGTTCGTCGCCGCCGCGATGAAGCACGGCGGCGGGCGGCGCTCCGGCGAGGCCGAGCCCGCCGTGGAGGAGGCCCGGGAGGAGGTCGCCGAGGAGGGCGCCGAGGCGGGCCAGCGCACCGGGTCTTGACGCCGCGCGCGACCGACGAGGACCGCCGCCGGCTGGTCGACGACTTCGTCCGCTACTGCGAGATCCCCAGCCCGTCGCGGCGCGAGCGGGCGATGGCGGACGCCGTCGCCGCCGACCTGCGCGCGCTCGGCCTCGAGGTCACCGAGGACGCCAGCGGGCCGGAGACCGGCTCGGACACAGGCAACCTCCTCGCCCGCGTCCCGGGCCCCGAGGGCGCGCGGACGATCCTGCTCTGCGCCCACCTCGACACCGTCCCGCTCGAGGGGCCGGTCGAGGTCGTCCGCGAGGACGGGGTGCTGCGCAACCGCCATCCGGCGATCCTCGGCGCCGACAACAAGGCGGCGGTCGCGACGATCCTCGCCGCGACGCGCGTCCTGCTCCGCGAGGGCCCGCCGGTGGGGCTCGAGCTGCTCTTCACGACCTGCGAGGAGCAGGCGCTCGCCGGGGCGAAGGCCTTCGACGCCTCCGTCCTGCGGTCGGAGTTCGGCTTCGTCTTCGACCACGCCTCGCCGATCGGCGAGCTCATCGTCGCCGCGCCGACCTACTACCGCCTCGTCGCCCACGTGACGGGGAAGGCCGCGCACGCCGGCATCCGCCCGGAGGCCGGCCACAACGCGATCGCCGCCGCCGCGCTCGCGCTCTCGCGCCTGCGGCTCGGCCGCGTCGACGAGGAGACGACCGCGAACGTGGGGCGGATCGAGGGCGGGACGGCCCCGAACGTCGTCGCCGAGCGTTGCCGCGTCGAGCTCGAGGCCCGCAGCCTCGATCCGCAGAAGGCGAGCGACAAGGTCACCGAGATCGTCGACACCTTCACCGACGCCGCGGGCGATGTGTCCTGCGACGTCGACGTCGTCGTCGAGGAGATGTTCCGCGCCTACCGGCTGCCGCGGAACGCGCCGCCGGTCGTCGCGGCCGCGAGTGCGCTGGAGGACCTCGGCTTCGAGCCGCGCTACGTCCCCACCGGCGGCGGCAGCGACGCCAACGTCTTCATCAACGCCGGGCTGCCGGTCCTCAACGTCGCCAACGGGACCGAGCGCAACCACGAGCCCGACGAGCGGGTGGCCGTCGCCGCGCTCGAGACCATGCTCGACCTGACCCTGGGCATCGTCGCCCGCAGCGCGTGATGCGGCTGAAGCTGCGGCGGGGGAGGGTCGTCTCGGTCGAGCGGCGCGGGCCGGTCGCGGAGTGCACCGTGGAGGTCGGCGGCGAGCGGCGCCCCGCCGTCTCCTACACCGCGCTCACCGGACCCGTCGAGGCCGGCGACGACGTCGTCGTCAACGTCGCCGCCCGCGACCTCGGCCTGGGCAGCGGCGGGTTCGACATCGTCCACGTCAACCTCACGCGCGGCCTGGAGGGGGAGGGGATCCCCGGCGCGCACGTGATGAAGCTCAACTACACGTCGCTGCAGCACGCCGTGGAGCCGGTGGAGGAAAGGGCGGGGGCGGTGGAGCCGGACGGGGAGCCGGCGGAGGCGGCCCAGGAGGGCGCCCGCCGGGTCGGGCCGGTGGCGGTCATCGCCCTCCACGGGCAGCTCCCGTGCGTGGCGTGGGAGGCGGCGCGGCGGGCGCCGGGGGCGCGCATCGGCTACGTCCAGACGACCGGCGGGGCGCTGCCGGGCGAGCTGTCGCGGACGGTCGCCGAGCTGCGCGGGCGCGGCCTGCTCGCCGGCCACGTCACCGCGGGCGCGGCCTTCGGGGCGGAGCACGAGGCGATCTCCACGGCGGGCGCGGTCGACGCCGGCTTCCGCGCGCTTGGCTGGGACGCCTGCATCGCCGGCCCCGGACCCGGGATCCTCGGCTCGGCGACGCGCCTCGGCCACGGCGGCCTGGCGGCGCTCGACACCGCCCACGCGGCGCTCGCGCTCGGCTGCCCGACGATCGTCGTGCCGCGCATGTCCTCGGGCGATCCGCGCGAGCGCCACCGCGGCCTCTCCCACCACACCGCGACCGTGCTCGAGCTCCTGCTCGCCCCGGCGATCGTCGCGCTGCCGGGCGGCGCGGACGTCGAGCTGCCCGGCCGGCACGAGGTGCGCGAGGCCGCGGTCGACCTCGACGGGTACCGTTCCTCGGGTCTGCCGGCGCGCACGATGGGGCGCGGGATCGACGAGGACGAGCTGTTCTTCCGGTCCGCGCTCGCGGGCGGCGCCGTGCTCGGCGAGGAGATCGATGGGCTTCGAGCGGACCGGTAGCGAGCAGATCTGGCAGGGCCGCATCGCGGGGGTGCGGGTCGACCGCTTCCGCCACGACGACGGCGAGGAGGTCAGCCGCGAGATCGTCACCCACCCCGGCGCGGTCGCCGTCGTCGCCTGCGACGACCACGTGTGGCTCGTCCGGCAGCCGCGCGAGCCGGTCGGCGACCCCGCGCTGCTCGAGCTCCCGGCCGGCAAGCTCGACGCCGACGGCGAGTCGCCGCTCGACACCGCCAAGCGCGAGCTCGCCGAGGAGATCGGCAAGGCGGCCGACCGCTGGGAGCACCTCGTCTCCTTCTGGTCGTCGCCCGGCTTCTCCGACGAGCGCGTCCACATCTACCTCGCCACCGGCCTGCGCGACGAGGCGGCCGAGGCGGAGGAGAACGAGCGGATCGAGGTCGAGGCGGTCCCCCTGAGCGAGCTCGACGCGCTCATCGATCGCTGCGAGGACGCGAAGACGCTCGTCGGCCTGCTCCTGCTGCGCGAGCGCCGGCGCCGGGGCGACATCTGAACCGGGCCGGGGGTCGGTTGGCCGGGGGTCGGTTGGCCGGGGGTCAGTTGGCGGACCGGTAGGACAGCCCAGGCCCGGCGGTGGCGCGGTGAGCGTGCGGACAGGCCCCGTGGATGCCGCCTTGCAGCGCGAGGGACGCCGCCAGGGCGGGCGAAGTCCTCGGTGTGACCGTCGCAGCCCCGCCGGCAGCCCGGCCGTACGAGCACCTCGTCCTCGACTTCCTCGCCTACCTGGAGTTCGAGCGGGGGCTGTCGCGCAACACGCTCGAGGCCTACCGCTCGGATCTGCTCCAGTTCGGCCGCTTCCTCGCCGAGCACGGGCTGACGGCGCTCGAGGCCACCGGCCGTGACCTGTCGGAGTTCCTCACGGCCCTCGCGACCCGGGCGGGCGCCTCGCCGGCGACCATCCACCGCAAGACCGCCTGCCTGCGCTCCTTCTACCGCCACCTGCGCCGCGAGGGGCTGCTCGACGGCGACCCGACCGCCGACGTCGTCAGCCCTCGCCGCCGCCAGAAGCTGCCGCAGGTGCTCTCGCGCGCCGAGGTCCAGCGCCTGCTGGAGCAGCCGCGCGGCACCGACCCGGCGGCCCTGCGCGATCGCGCGATCCTCGAGGTCATGTACGCCTGCGGGCTGCGCGCCTCGGAGGTGACGGCGCTCGAGGTCGGCGACGTCGACCTCGACGAGGGCATCCTGCTCGCGCGCGGCAAGGGCTCGAAGGAGCGGCTCGTGCCGGTCGGCCGCCACGCGGTCGACGCCGTCCGCCGCTACCTCGAGCGCGGACGGCCGGTGCTGCTCGGCGCCCGCGAGGAGTCGCGGCTGTTCCTCAACTTCCGCGGCGGGCCGCTCACCCGCCAGGGGCTCTACAAGATCGTCCGCCGCCACGCGGCCTCCGCCGGGCTCGCCGACCGGATGAGCCCGCACACGCTCCGCCACACCTTCGCCACCCACCTGCTCGCCGGCGGCTGCGATCTGCGCTCGGTCCAGGAGATGCTCGGCCACGCCGACGTGGCGACGACGCAGCTCTACACCCACCTCACGAGCGAACGGCTGAAGGACGTCTACTTCCGCGCGCACCCGCGGGCGACGGCGGATTGAGGGCGGGCGCGACGGTCGACTGATCCCGCCGGCCGATCCCGCCGGCGCCGCCTGCTAGAACCCCGCGCGTGCGTCGTCTCCTGCTCCCGCTCGCCCTCTGTTGCGCGCTGCTCGCCGCCTGCGGCAACGAGCGGGTCGAGGCGCCGCGGCTCGTCGAGTCCGCGCGGGGCGTCGGGGCGCACCGGGTGACGTTCCCCGAGGCCGGGGTGACGTTCCGCGCGCCCGTCAACTGGCTGCTCCAGCGTCGCCGCGGCCCCGCCGTCTTCACGCTCCAGTCCGGCGCGGCGTTCGTGAGCGGCTTCGCGTACGAGCGCGAGGAGGACCTGCCCGCCAGCGACGCGGAGCTCGCCGACGCCGAGCGGCGGCTGCGGGCGCAGGTGCGCAAGCGCGACCGGCGCTTCCGCTTCCGCTCCAGCCGGCGGCTCACCGTCGACGGCGCGCCCGCGATCGAGCTGCGCGGCGTGCAGCGGATCGCCGGGCGGGCGCTGGAGACGCGCAGCGTCCACGTCTACAAGGGCGAGGTCGAGTACGTCTTCGAGGCGCTCGCCCCGCGCGAGTCGTTCCGGCTCGCCTCCGACGGCGTGCTCGCCCAGGTCCTGCGGACCGCGCGGCTACGGGGCAGCGTCCGCGAGCGGCGCGCCGACCGCGACCAGGAGCGGCGCGGGAGGTAGCCGTGCCGGAGCTGCCGGAGGTCGAGACGATCCGCCGCCAGCTCGCCCCGGTGGTGGAGGGGCGGGCGCTGACCTCGGTCGAGGTGCTCGATCCGCGCTGGTGCGCGCCCGCGGCCCCGGAGGAGGTCGCGGCCGCGCTCGCAGGCCGGCGGGTCGAGCAGGTCGGGCGGCGCGGCAAGTACTTCGACTGGGCGCTCGAGGGCGAGGTCCACCTCGTCATGCACCTGCGGATGACCGGGAACCTCCTCTACCGCCGCGAGCCGGAGGAGGAGCCCGCCCCGTACACGCGCGTCCGCTTCGCGCTCGACGACGGGGCGGAGGTCCTCTTCTGCGACGTCCGCCGCTTCGGCACCGGGGTCGTGCTGCTCGGCGACGCCGCCCGCGACGACTACTTCGCCGGCCGCCTCGGCGTCGAGCCGCTCGGGGAGGAGTTCACCGTCGAGGCGCTGCGCGCCCGGGCGCGCGGCCGCCGCGCGCCGGTGAAGGCGTTCCTGCTCGCGCAGGAGCGGATCGCGGGCGTCGGCAACATCTACGCCGACGAGGCGCTCTTCCGCGCGCGCATCCACCCGCTGCGCCCGGTGGGGACACTCCGGCGCGCCCAGCTCGAGGCGCTGCGCGACGCGGTCGTCGAGGCGCTCGAGGCCGGCATCGACGCCCGCGGCGCGACGATCGACGACTTCCGCCACGCCGACGGCCAGCGCGGCTCCTTCCAGGACCGCTTCCTCGTCCACCGCCGCGCCGGCCAGCCCTGCCCGCGCTGCGGCACGGCGATCGTGAAGATCCGCGCGGCCGGACGCGGCACCTACCTCTGCCCGCGCTGCCAGCCGAAGCCGCGGACGCGCGGGCGCTGAGCGGCCGGGCGCGCTACGCCGCCTGCAGCAGCTCCTCGAGCATCCCGTCCCGGTCGGCCTCCAGCAGCTCGCGGAAGCCGCCGATGACGCGGTCGCCGGCGACGATCTGGGGGAAGGTCATCTGGCCCGTGCGGGCGACGAGCTCGGCGCGGCCGTCGGGGTCCTTGGAGAGGTTGATCTCGTGATAGGGGATGCCGCGGCTGTCCAGCAGCGCCTTCGCCTGCCGGCAGAACCCGCACGGCTCGGTGGTGTAGATCGTCACCTTGGTGGTGTCCGCCATCGCCCTCACAGTGTAGGAATGCCGCTCACCCCCAAGTCCGAGGCCGCGGCACGCCGCTGATGCCCGGGACGTTCAAGACCGAGGCCGTCGTGCTGCGCTCGATCCGCTTCGGCGAGGCGGATCGCGTCCTCCACCTCTACACCGAGCGGCGGGGCCGGATCGGCGCGGTCGCGAAGGGCGTCCGGCGCGTCCGCTCCCGCTTCGGCGGCCGGCTCGAACCGCTCTCGCGGGTGAAGCTCGTCCTCCACGAGGGGCGCGGCGAGCTCTGCACCGTCACCCAGGCCGACACCGTCCACGCGCACCCGCGCCTGAAGGAGCGGCGCGCGTCGCTGGAGCGGGGCATCGAGGCCTGCGAGGCCGTCCTCCGCCTCTTCGACAGCCAGGAGCCGAACCCGCCCGTCTACAACCTCCTCTGCCGCGAGCTCGCCCTCCTCGACGCCGACCCGGGCGCGGCCACGCGCGCCCACGCGCTCGCCTTCCGCCTCAAGCTCCTGCTCGCCGCCGGCTTCGTCCCGGAGCTCGCCGCCTGCGCCTCCTGCGGCGAGCGCGAGCACCTCGGCGCGTTCTCCGCCGCGGCCGGCGGCGTCGTCTGCGCGGGCTGCCAGGTCGGGTCGTTCCCGCTCTCCGCCGAGGCGCACGCCTTCCTCGTCGAGGCGCTCGCCCGCCCGCTCGCCGAGGCGCCGACCGCGTCGGAGACGGCGCTCCGCCAGGCCGACCGCGCGATCGCCGAGACGCTCGAGCACCACGCCCACGTCAGCCTGCGCCGCGTCGCGTAGGATGCGCGCAGCTCGGGTACGCGAGCAGCGCCCATGACGGAGACCGTGGCGGCCACCAAGTACGTCTACGACTTCTCGGAGGGCTCGCGCGAGATGCGCGACCTGCTCGGCGGCAAGGGCGCGAACGTCGCGGAGATGACGCGCGTCCTCGGCCCCGACCGAGTACCCGCCGGCTTCACGATCACGACGGAGGCCTGCGTCGCCTACATGAGCGCGGGCCGCCGGGAGCCCGAGGGCCTCGCCGAGCAAGTCGGCGAGGCCCTCCGTCGTCTGGAGGAGCGCGCCGGCAAGCGCCTCGGCGACCCCGGCGATCCGCTGCTCGTCTCGGTCCGCTCCGGGGCGCGCGAGTCGATGCCGGGGATGATGGACACCGTCCTCAACCTCGGCCTCAACGACCGCGCCGTCGAGGGGCTCGCCGCCAGGACCGGCAACCCGTGGTTCGCCTGGGACTCCTACCGGCGCTTCGTCCAGATGTTCGGCAACGTCGTCCGCGGCATCCCGGGCGAGCGCTTCGAGGAGATCATCGCCGAGCGCAAGCGCCAAAGCGGCGTCGAGCTCGACACCGAGCTGTCGGTCGAGGATCTCCAGGACCTCGTCGCCCGCTTCAAGGCGCTCTACGAGGACGACTTCCCGCAGGACCCGCGCCGGCAGCTCGAGGAGGCGATCCGCGCGGTCTTCGACTCCTGGATGGGCAAGCGCGCCGTCGAGTACCGGCGCATCCACGGCATCCCCGACGACTGGGGCACGGCCGTCAACGTCCAGCAGATGGTCTTCGGCAACAAGGGGGAGACCTCGTGCTCGGGCGTCGCCTTCAGCCGCGACGAGCTCACCGGCGGGCCCGAGCCGTCGGGCGACTTCCTCGTCAACGCCCAGGGCGAGGACGTCGTCTCCGGCGTGCGCACGCCGAAGGACCTCTCCGAGCTGCGCGAGCTCATGCCCGAGGTCCACGCGCAGCTCATGGAGGTCCTGCGCACGCTCGAGCGCCACTACAAGGACATCCAGGACACCGAGTTCACGGTCGAGGAGGGGCACCTCTACATGCTCCAGACGCGCAACGCGAAGCGGCCGCCGCAGGCCGCGGTCCGCTTCGCGGTCGACGCGGTGGAGGAGGGGCTGCTCACGCGCGAGGAGGCGCTCGCGACGATCGACGCCGGCAAGCTCGACGCGCTCCTGCACCCGACGTTCGCGCCCGACGCCGAGTACCGCGTGCTCGCGCGCGGGGTCGCCGCCTCGCCGGGCGCCGCCAAGGGCGAGATCGTCTTCACCGCCGACGACGCGGTCGCCGCCGCCCAGGAGGGTCGCGACGTCATCCTCGTCCGCCCGTTCACCGAGGCCGACGACGTCGCCGGCTTCTTCGCCGCCAAGGGCATCCTCACGAGCGAGGGCGGCAAGGCGAGCCACGCCGCGCTCGTCGCGCGCGGGATGGGGCGGCCGTGCGTCGCCGGCGCCGGCGACCTCGACATCGACCTCCACACCGGCGAGGTGCGCGTGAACGGGACGACGCTGCGCGCGGGCGACCGGATCGCCATCGACGGCAGCGCCGGGGTCGTGACCACCGACGACGTCCCGCTCGTCCCGCCCAAGGTGGACGAGAACTTCGAGCGGGTGCTCGAGTGGGCGGACGAGATCCGCCGCCTCGGCGTGCGCACGAACGCCGACACGCCGGAGGACGCCCGCCGCGCCCGCGAGTTCGGCGCCGAGGGCATCGGCCTCTGCCGGACCGAGCACATGTTCATGGAGGCCGACCGCCAGCCGAAGATGCGCGCGATGATCATGGCGCGCACCGAGGAGGAGCGCCGGCGCCGGCTCGACGAGCTGCTCCCGCTCCAGCAGCAGGACTTCGAGGGGCTGTTCGAGGAGATGCAGGGCCTGCCGGTGACGATCCGGCTGCTCGACCCGCCGCTGCACGAGTTCCTCCCGCACCCCGAGGAGATCGCCCAGGAGGTCGAGCGCGCCCGCATCGAGCAGAGCGACGACCTCGAGGAGCTCGAGCGGACGCTCGAGCGCGTCCACCAGCTCCAGGAGGCGAACCCGATGCTCGGCACCCGCGGCTGCCGGCTCGGGATCCTCTACCCGGAGATCTACGAGATGCAGACGCGCGCGATCGCGCGCGCCGCCCTCGCGGTGAAGCGGCGGACGGGCGAGGCGCCGAAGCTCGAGATCATGATCCCGCTCGTCGCGTACGAGCGGGAGCTCGAGCTGCTGCGCGACTACTGCGAGCGGGTGCTCGCCGAGGAGGGCGCCGGCGAGCTGGAGGTCGCGATCGGGACGATGATCGAGCTGCCGCGCGCCAGCCTCGTCGCCGACAGGATCGCGAAGGTCGCCGACTTCTTCTCGTTCGGCACCAACGACCTCACCCAGACCGCGCTCGGCTTCTCGCGCGACGACATCGAGGGGCGCATCCTCGGCCGCTACATGGACCGCCGCATCCTCGACCGCAGCCCGTTCGAGACGATCGACACGCCGGGCGTCGGCTCGCTCGTCGAGCTCGGCGTGAGGAAGGGGCGCGAGGCCAACCCCGAGCTCAAGCTCGGCGTCTGCGGCGAGCACGGCGGCGACCCCGACTCGATCGCCTTCTTCCACCGGGCAGGCCTCGACTACGTGAGCTGCTCGCCCTACCGCGTGCCGATCGCGCGGGTCGCGGCGGCGCAGGCGGCGCTGAAGGGCTGAGGCGGGCGCCCGGGGCGCCCGCCCGCGGCCCGACGGTTCCCCCTGGACAACTGTCCAAGCTTCCCACTAGGTTGGGCGCATGGGACGGGCTGTCGTGCTGCTTGCGCTGGGGTGCGCGCTGCTGCTGCCTGCCGTCGCTCTCGGGCATGCCGAGCGGCCGGCGTACTACCCCAACTGGGACAAGGAGAACCAGCGGTTCCTCGAGCCGGTCGGCGAGGTGCCGCAGTACCGCACGCGGGGGCCGAGCCGCGTCGTCTGCGCCGGCGGCCGCGCGGCGACCGCGAAGCGGATCAAGCGCATCTTCAAGGGCAACTCGCGCAAGATGCGCCGGCTGCGCGCCAAGCGCCTGGAGATCAACCAGCGCTGCCGCTACCGCACGATCCAGGCCGCGGTGGACGCCGCCAAGAACGGCGATCGCATCCTCATCATGCCGGGCGTCTACCGCGAGGAGCCGAGCCGCCGCGCGCCCGAGCCGGACCCGGCCTGCAAGGACCTCTACGTCGAGTCCGAGAACGGCACGATGGTCGCCTCCTACGAGTACCAGCGGCAGTGCCCGAACGCGCAGAACCTCATCGCGATCGTCGGCGACGGCCCTGACCCCGACCGCAAGTGCGACGACAAGTGCAACCTCCAGATCGAGGGGATGGGGCGCAAGCCGTCCGACGTGCGCATCGTCGGCGAGCGGTCGAAGCTCAACGTCATCCGCGCCGACCGCGCCGACGGCATCTACCTCAAGAACTTCGAGGTCGAGCTGTCGGACTTCAACAACATCTACATCATCGAGACGAACGGCTTCCGGATCGACTCGGTGATCTCACACGACAGCCGCGAGTACGGCGTGCTGTCGTTCGCCTCCGACCACGGCCTCTACGAGCACATCGACGCCTACCGCAACGGCGACTCGGGCGTCTACCCGGGCTCGGGCCCTGAGGGCCACTGCAAGCGCTACGGGATCGAGATCCGCTACGTCGACTCCCACGACAACAACATCGGCTACTCGGGCACGGCCGGGAACGGCGTGTGGGCGCACCACAACAAGTTCCACCACAACGCCGCCGGCATCACGACCGACTCGTTCGCGTCAGGCCACCCCGGGATGCCGCAGGACTGCGCGAAGTGGGAGCACAACGAGATCTACTCGAACAACAAGGACCTCTTCAACGCCGAGATGGACGCCTACTGCAAGCGTCCGATCGAGGAGCGTGACGACCCGGAGAAGGTCTGCCCGACGTTCCAGACGCCGGTCGGCACGGGCATCCTCATCGCGGGCGGCAACGGGAACATCACCCGCAACAACTACATCTGGGACAACTGGCGTGCCGGGGTCATGCTCATGTTCGTCCCCGCCCTGCTGCGCGGCAGCGACTCGACGGGCCAGTCCGAGAACAACCTCCTCGACCAGTTCGACACCTCGCACCGCAACAAGTTCGTCGACAACTTCATGGGCGTGACGCCGGACGGCGAGCGCGATCCCAACGGCGTCGACTTCTGGTGGGACGAGGAAGGCGAGGGCAACTGCTGGAGCGGCAACAAGGCCGCGCCGGGGAGCCGGATCAAGAGCGACCCGGCGGTGCTGCCCTCCTGCCCGCAGGGGTCGCCGATGTCGGTCGGGAACGTCGTGAAGATCGCCTCGCAGGCGACGTGCGCGACGTGGGATCCGATCGAGAACACGGATCCGCCCGGCTGCGACTGGTTCACGCGCCCGCGCGAGCCGAAGTAGGGAAGGGGGTCGTGAGGTCACGAGCGGGGAGGCCGCGGTGAGGGCGCGTCTCGTGCCGGCGCTCGTCGCCGCGGCCTCCCTCGCTCTGACCGCCTGCGGCGGCTCGGACCAGGGGGAGGCGAACGCCGCCGGGGACCTCGTCTGGGCGAAGAAGCCGATCGTCTTCGTCCACGAGACGCTCCCCAACGACCGCGTGCTGAGCGGCGAGGTCCGCAACGACTCGCTCCGCCAGGTGCGGATCGACGCCAAGGACCTGCGGCTGCTCACCGCCGACGGGGAGGAGGTCGACGGCAGCGCCGTGTTCCTCCAGACCTACGCCCACCAGCTCTTCCCGCCGACGCGCCCGCCGAAGGGCGGCATCCCGGAGAAGGAGCTGCTGCGGCTGGGGATCAAGGCGAAGATCGACCCGGGCAAGACCGCGCCGCTCACGATGTCGTGGCGCCAGCGGCGGGGGGAAGACCCGCCCGTGCGGATCGACACCGGCACCGGCTCCCTCCCGATCCCCGAGCCGATCAACCGCTGACGTCACGAGAACGTCCAAGAGTGGGCCCTATAGGGGCTATTGGTGGACGTTCTCGCGCCGCGCACGGAAGAACGTCCAGCGCTGGACCCTATAGGGGCTATTGGTGGACGTTCTCGCGCCGCGCACGGAAGAACGTCCAGCGCTGGACCCTTCAGGGGCTGTTGCTGGACGTTCTCGCGGGGGTGGGGTCAGGACCGCCGTCGGTCCTGCGACACTGCTCGCGTATGGCGCAGCCACCGATCACGGCGATGACGCTGCGCGAGCGTGTGGAGGCCTGGGAGGCGGCCTTCCTCTCGCCGGCCGCCTGTCGCTCCTACCCGGCCCGCCGCGAGCGGGAGGAGGAGGACTCGCCCGTGCGCACGCCCTTCCAGCGCGACCGGGACCGGATCGTCCACTCCAAGGCGTTCCGCCGCCTCAAGCACAAGACGCAGGTCTTCATCGCGCCGGAGGGCGACCACTACCGCACCCGCCTCACCCACACGCTCGAGACCTGCGGCATCGCGCGCACGGTGGCCCGCGCGCTCGCGCTCAACGAGGACCTCACCGAGGCGATCGGGCTCGGCCACGACCTCGGCCACCCGCCGTTCGGCCACATCGGCGAGCGCGTCCTCGACGAGTGCCTGCGCGAGCACTCCGGCAGGCGCTTCTTCCACAACCACCACTCGCTGCGGATCGTCGACCGGCTCGAGCGCCTCAACCTCACCGAGCAGGTGCGCGACGGGATCCTCCGCCACCGCGGCGGGCCCGAGAAGCCGGCGACGCTCGAGGGGCGGATCGTCCGCCTCGTCGACCGCATCGCCTACATCAACCACGACATCGACGACGCGCTCCGTGCGGGCGTCATCGAGCCGCGCGACCTGCCCGCCGAGGAGATCGAGATCCTCGGCCCGACCGGCTCGAAGCGCATCGACACGCTCGTCCGCGACCTCATCGAGCACTCCGAGCGCGAGGGCGACATCGTCCAGGGCGAGGTCGTCGGCCAGGCGATGGACCGCCTGCGGACGTTCATGTTCGAGCGCGTCTACCTCGGGCCCGTCGCCCAGCGCGAGCAGCCGCGCATCGAGCGGATGCTCAAGGCGCTGTTCGCCTACTACCTCGAGCACCCGCCGCCCGCGCTGACCGGCGACGCGACGCTCGAGGAGCGGGTGATCGACTGGCTCGCGGGGATGACCGACCGCTTCGCCATCCGGGCGTTCTCGGAGCTCGCCGTCCCGCAGGGCTTCTAGATGGCGCGCTACACCGCGGAGTCGATCGAGCGCGTCAAGCAAGCGGTCGACATGGTCGAGCTCGTCGGCGCGCGGACCGACCTGCGCCGCGTCGGCGCGCGCTGGACGGGGCTGTGCCCCTTCCACGACGAGCGCACCCCGTCGTTCTCGGTCAACGCCGAGCACGGCCTCTACCACTGCTTCGGCTGCGGCGCCTCCGGCGACGCCATCCGCTTCGTCCAGGAGACCGAGGGGCTCGACTTCCGCGGCGCGATCGAGCTGCTCGCCGAGCGGACCGGCGTGCGCCTGGAGCGCGAGGACGAAGATCCCCAGGCCGAGCGCCGCCGGCTGCGCTGGGAGCGCCTCCAGGGGCTGGTGGAGCGCGCCGCCGCCTTCTACGCCCGCTACCTGTGGGAGTCGGCCGAGGCCGCCCCGGCGCGCGAGTACCTCGCCGGGCGCGGGCTGTCCGAGCAGGTGCTGCGCGACTTCCGGGTGGGGTACAGCCCCAGGGCCTGGGACCGGATCGTCGTCGCCGCCCAGCGCGACGGCTACACGCAGGAGGAGATCGCCGCCGCCGGCCTGGGCCAGCGCGGGCGCCAGGGCGGCTTCTACGATCGCTTCCGCGGGCGGATCATGTTCCCGCTCGCCGACCGCGGCGGGAAGGTACGCGGCTTCGGTGCGCGGGCGCTGCGCGACGGGCAGCGGCCGAAGTACCTCAACACCGGCGAGAACGAGCTCTTCCAGAAGGGAAGCCAGCTCTTCGGGCTCGATCGCGCCCGCTCCGCCGCCGCGAAGGCCGGCCATATCGTGGTCGTGGAGGGCTACACCGATGTGCTCGCCCTCCACCAAGCGGGCATCACGGAGGCCGTGGGGGCTATGGGCACGGCGCTCACCGAGCAGCAGCTCGCGCTGCTCTCGTGGGCGGCGAAGACCGTCTACCTGGCGCTCGACGCGGATCGGGCGGGCCAGGAGGCGATGCTGCGCGCCGCCCAGGCGGCGAAGAAGCGCGACCTCGAGCTGCTCGTCGTCCCGCTGCCGGCGGGCAGCGACCCCGCGGACGTGCTCACCAGTGAGGGCCCGGAGGCGTTCGCGGAGGCGATGGAGCGCGCGATCGGCGTTCCCGAGTTCCAGATCCGGACGCTCCTTGCCGATGTAAGGGCCGACAGGCCGCGTGAGGTCGACGCGGCCCTGGAACGGGTCCGTTCAGTTCTCGGGACCGTTCCGAGGAACACCAAGACTTGGCTTGAGCTCGTGCGTTTCGTGAGCGATCGACTCGATGTGCCAGAGCACCTCGTGACCTCGGGCGCCCCCGCAGCCACCGCCGCGCCCCGGCGGGCCGAGCCTGCCCGCGAGCGGGCGGGCGGGCGGGCGGACCTCGAGCTCGCCCGCAAGCGCGAGCGGGTGTTCATGAGCATGTGCCTGGCCGACGAGGCCCGCGGCCCGGGGTACCTCGCGAAGGTCACCGACGACCACCTCACCTCGGAGGCGCTGCGCGAGGCTCGCGACTGGATCGCCGCCCGCTTCGCCGACCCGCTCGCGGAGCTGCCCGCGGACCCGACGGTCGCGGCCGCGGTGACGGAGATCGCCATGGGCGCCGACGACGAGCGCCCGACGCCGACGACGCTCGAGCTGACCTTCCTCGAGCTCGACCATCAGCGGATCGAGCGGGCGCTCCGCCACGCCGCCCGGGAGGGCGACGTCGAGGCGCAGCGCCGGCTCGTGGCCGAGCGCGAGGACGTCCGCGCGCGCATCGACGAGCTGCTGGGGAGGGAGCTGTGAGCGAGCGCCGTCTCCATCACGCACGCGCCGACGCCGAGCCGCCGGCCGCCGACCTGCCGCGCGAGGAGCTCGAGGCGGGCGTCGTCGAGGCCGCCGCGGACGACGTCGTCGCCGACCCCTACGACGAGTACTACGAGGGCGGCGTCGCCGCGCCCGGAGTCCAGCAGGCGGCCGAGCCGATCGAGAACGTCGACGACGCGGTCCGCCTCTACCTGCGCAACATCGGCCGCGTGCCGCTGCTCTCGAAGGAGGACGAGATCCGCCTCGCCAAGCGGATCGAGCAGAACGACATGGCGGCGAAGAACCAGCTCGTGGAGGCGAACCTCCGCCTCGTCGTCTCGATCGCCAAGCGCTACACCGGCCGCGGGCTGACGCTGCTCGACCTCATCCAGGAGGGCAACCTCGGCCTCATCCGCGCGGTCGAGAAGTTCGACTGGCGGCGCGGCTTCAAGTTCTCCACCTACGCGACGTGGTGGATCCGCCAGGCGATCACCCGCGCGCTGGCCGACCAGTCGCGGACGATCCGCATCCCGGTCCACATGGTCGAGCGGATGAACCGCGTCCATCGCGTCCGGCGCGCCCTCGCGCAGAAGCACAACCGCGAGCCGACGCCCGAGGAGATCGCGAAGGAGCTCGAGATGGACGCCAAGCAGGTCGAGGAGATCCTCAAGCTCGGCCACGAGCCGGTCTCGCTCGAGGCACCCGTCGGCGACGAGGGGGACGCCCAGCTCCAGGACTTCATCGAGGACGAGACGTGGGACCGCCCGCTCGAGGTCGTCGCCCAGCGGCTGCGCGACAAGGACCTGCAGGAGGCGCTGCGCTCGCTGCCGTGGCGTGAGCGGCGCGTCATCGAGCTGCGCTACGGGCTCGCTGGGGAGGGCCCGATGACGCTGGAGGCGATCGGCGACCGGGTCGGCGTGACGCGCGAGCGGGTCCGCCAGATCGAGGCGCGGACGCTCATGCGGCTCAAGGCTTCGCACGAGGGGGCTCGATTGGAGGGAACGCTCGAATAGCGGGGAACTGGGGGAGTGCCGGAATGCCAAGCAGACATCAGCTCTCGATCACCAGCCACGCAGGGCTGTCCGAGCGGCTCTTCGTCTGGACCGAGCTGGCCCTCAGCGGCCTGCTCCGCGGCCTCTCGAAGGTCCGCCGGCCGCCCCGTTGAAGCCATCGACTGACGCGTCGATTACCCTTCTGGGCGTCCCGCGCCGTCCAGGCAGGGGCCTTCGCAGTCCGGGGTAGCTCAATCGGCAGAGCATTCGGCTGTTAACCGAAGGGTTGTGGGTTCGAGTCCCACCCCCGGAGCTTCTCTCTCGCCACCAGCGGTGGCCGACCAGCCCCACCGGCGCGTACACTGGCCGCCATGGAGGCCGGGGAAGGGGCCAGGATGACTCGGTTCATCGCTGGTGATCCGCTGCGGGGGGTGGGCTCGCTCGCGGTCTTCACCTGGCACGTCGCGTTCCTGACGCTCCAGGCCGCGAACCTCCACACGCTCATCGGCGCGGACCTCGACATCGCCGTCGTCTACGGCCCGCTGCTCGGGGACCCGGCGCGCGCGGCGGGGCTGGCGATCGACCTGTTCTTCCTCCTCTCCGGCTACCTCATCGCGCGGCCGTTCGTGCAGGCTTACGTCCACGGCAGGCGCCGCCCGCGGCTGGGCCGCTACGCGCGCAACCGCATCCTGCGCATCTACCCGCCGTACCTCGCGGTCTGCGCCTGCGTCATCGCCATCTACGGGCTGGAGGGGCTGGGGGTCGCCAACACGATCGGCGTCCTCCTGCTCACCGATGTCGCGGGCTACGGGTGGTCGCAGAAGGTCGCCCCGGTGTGGTCGGTCAACGTCGAGGTCGCCTTCTACGCGGCGATGCCGATGGTCATGCTCGCCATCGCCTGGGCGACGCGCCCGCTGCGGGGGCCGGTCAACCGTGCCCTGCTCGTCTGCGGGATCGCCGTCGCTGTCGGGACGGTCAGCCTCGCCACCCACTGGCACGGCTACACGGTCGCGACGCTCATCGGCATGTGGTGGGCGTTCGTGCCCGGCGTGATGCTCGCCGCCGCCGAGCCGTTCGCGCTCCGCGCGCTGCGCGGCAACGACCGCGTCGCGCGCATCGCGCGGTGGCTGTCGCTGGCCGGCTTCCTCATGGTGCTCGCCGGCTTCATGGCGGTCACCCGCACGGCGGGCGGCGGCGCCGCGAAGCTGTACGCGCTCATCGGGATGGCGCTCCTGCTCGGCGGGATGCTCGTCAACGAGTGGGCGGGGCGGCGCCCGCCGCGCGTGCTCGACAACCGCTTCTGCCACTGGCTGGGGGCGCGCTCGTACTCGCTGTTCCTCGTCCACTGGTGGGTGGGGCTCGAGGTCTCCGAGCTCGTCGCCGGCTGGGAGCTGGGGCCGAAGAAGGCGTTCGCCGTCACGTGGGTCCTCACCCTCGCCGGCGCGCTCGCGGCCACCGAGGTCCTCCACCGCCTCGTCGAGCGACCGGCGATGCAGCTCGCCGGCCGCCGCCGCCCGCGAGCGGCCGCCGCCGAGGCCACTCCGGCCTGACACACGAAGAACGTCCCGGAATGGCCCCTATAGGGTCCGTTGCTGGACGTTCTCGGCGTCGTGCACGATGAACGTCCCGGAGTGGCCCCTATAGGGTCCGTTGCTGGACGTTCTCGGCGTCGTGCACGATGAACGTCCCGGAATGGCCCCTATAGGGTCCGTTGCTGGACGTTCTCGGCGTGGGGTGGATTGCGGGACGTTCTCGTGGCGGGCGGGTACGCGGCGGTTATGCGGGGCCTCCTCGCCGCGTACCGGCGCAGCGGCGCCGACCTGCCGTTCGCCGACCCGGCGGGGGCGCATCCGACGCCGTTCGAGGGCTACTACTGGCGGCTCGTCGATCCCGCCGCGCGGGTGGTGGTGGTCGTGCTCTGCGGCGTCTGCCGCCCGGCCGAGGGGACGTGGGCGACGGTGGCGATCGCCGCCCATCCCGGCGGCTTCGCCCGCCACGCCGAGGTCGAGCCCGCGCTCACCGAGGTCGGGCGGCTCGGCGTGCGCGCCGGCTCCGTGCTGTCCGGCACGGCGAGCCGGCTGACCGCCCGCCTCGGCGACGACGCGTGGGTCGACGTCCGGCTGCGCTGCCGCGTCGCCGGGCCCCGCGGCGCCTGGGGGACGCTCGGCCTCGCCCACGCCCTCCCCGGGCTCGACCAGTACTGGCACCCCGTCGTCCTCTCGGCGGCGGTCGAGGGGGAGGCGCGCATCGGCGGGCGGCGGCTGCGGCTCGACGGCGCCCGCGGCTACGTCGAGAAGAACTGGGGCCCCGCGTTCCCGCAGCGCTGGTGGTGGGGCCACGCCGACGCCTTCCCCGGCGGCGACGTCACCGTCGCCTTCGCGGGCGGGCCCGTCCGCCTCGGCCCGCGGACGCTCGCCCTCACCGGCGCGGTCGTCCGCCTCGGCACGCGGGTGATCCGCCTCATCCCGCCCGCGGCGCTCGTGCGAGCGAGCGCGGGCGAGGGACGCTGGCGCGTCGAGGCGCGCTCGCCCCGCCACCTCCTACGGCTCGAGGGGACCGGCGGGCGGCCGCACCTGCTGCCGGTCCCGGACGTCGGCGAGCGGCAGGTGCGGATGCGCTCGGCGCAGGAGCTCGCCGGGCGCCTCGCCGTCGAGCTGCGCCGGGGGCGGTGGACGCTGCTGCGCGCCGAATCGCCGCTCGCCGGGCTCGAGCTGGGGCGGCCCGAGCCGTTCGCCGCTCACGCGGGGGCGCGTGGGCCGGGCGGCGCGAGCGGGTAGCCACCTCCCGAGGGCCGATGCGGTTCATCCAGCACAAGCGGGAGGCGTACTGGTTCTACCGGTTCGTGTCGCCCCTGTACGACCGCTGGGTCAACCCGCTCTTCTGGACCGAGCCGATGCGCGCGGCCGCGCTCGCCCTCGCGCGACTCGACCGCCCCGACCTCACGACGGTCGACGTCGGCGCCGGGACCGGCTTCGCGACCGAGGGGATCGTCGAGCGCGTCGACCCCGAGCGCGTCACGTTGCTCGACCAGAGCCCCGACCAGCTCCGCCGCGCCGCCGCCAAGCCCGCGCTGCGCGCCTGTGAGCGCGTCCTCGGCGACGCCGAGCGGCTGCCGTTTGCGACCGACAGCTTCGACCGCTACGTCTCCTGCGGAAGCGTCGAGTACTGGCCCGCGCCGCAGCGGGCGATCGCCGAGGCCTACCGCGTCCTGCGCCCCGGCGGGATCGCGCTCGTCACCGGGCCGCTCCCGCCCACAGGCCGCCTCGCCCGCGCCCTCGCCGACGCCTGGATGCTCTTCCCGCGCGAGGCCGACTACCGCGTCTGGTTCGAGCGGGCGGGCTTCGACGCCATCGAGACGCGGCGGCTGCGCGCCCCCTGGCGGGACGGGGCGGGGGAGGGGGCGCCGTACGCGCTCGCGATCGCCGGGCGCAAGCCCGCGCCCGGCCCCTCGCCGTTCGTCCCCGACGACGACGACGACGCGGTGGAGGACCCGGGCGCGCCGCTCACCCCGCGCGAGCTGCTCCGCAGCGCCGGGCGCTTCGCGCTCGGCTCGCTCGCGGGCGCGGCCTTCGTCCCGATCGGCGCCTGGCTCAACCTCCGGGCGCGGCGCCGCCGGCCGTGAGCCGCCCCGGCGTCACCGTCCCGCCGCGGGCCGTCGTCCGCCCGCTCGCCTGGGCGGGGACGCTCTGGCGCTTCTCCCGCCCGCACACCCTCGTCGGCACGACGACGAGCATCCTCGGCATCTACGTGATCGCCGCCGCGACGCTCCCGCCGCTCCGCCTCGGCGGCGGGCTCGGCGACCTCGCCCTCACGCTGCTCGCGGGCGCCGCGGTGAACGTCTGCATCGTCGGGGTCAACCAGGTCACCGACGTCGCCGTCGACCGCGTGAACAAGCCCCACCTCCCGCTCGCCGCCGGCGAGCTGAGCCCCGAGGCGGCGCGCGCGATCGTCACCGGCTGCGCCGCGCTCGCGCTGGCGCTCGCGGTCACCCAGGGCTGGGTCGAGGTCGCCGCCGTCTCGGTCGCGCTCGCTGTCGGCGCGGCGTACTCGCTCCCGCCGCTGCGCCTGCGCCGCCGGCCGGCGGTCGCGGCGGCGAGCATCTCGCTCGTCCGCGCGCTCGTCGTCAACCTCGGCGTCTGGTGGCACTTCGCCGACTCGCTCGGCGGGCGCGGCGAGGTCAGTCCGCTCCCGGGGCCGATCGTCGCGCTCACGCTCTTCGTGCTGCCGTTCTCGTTCGCGATCGCCGTGCTCAAGGACGTGCCCGACACCCCCGGCGACCGGCGCTTCCACGTCGCGACCTTCGCGCTGCGGCTCGGGCCGCGGGCGGCGTTCCGGCTCGGGCTCGCCGCGCTCGCGCTCGCGTATGCGGGGATGATCGTCGCCGCCCCGCTCGCGCTCGCCGGCGAGGCCGACCCCTGGATCCTCGTCGCCGGCCACCTCGCCGCGGCCGCGGCGCTCGCGACCTGGGCGTGGCGCACGAGCCCCGAGGACCGCATCGGCTTCACGCGCTTCTACCTGCGCGTGTGGGGGCTGCTGCTCGCCGAGTACCTGATCGTGCCGGCGGCCGTGCTGGCCGCCTAGGCGCCCCGGCCGGCCGGCTGCGGTTCGCCCGCCGCGGAGCGCGCGCGGGCGAGCGCCTCGACCGCGTCGGCGGCGAGCTCGGCGCCGTCGTGGCGCTCCGCCCACCGCCGCAGCCGCCGGGCCGTCTCGGCGTAGCGGGGGTCGCCGAGCACGCGCCGGACGGCGAGGCGGATGCCGCGCGGGGTCTGGAAGCGGCGGGCGAGCGAGACCCCGGCGCCCGCCCAGGCAAGCCGCGCGCCGTTCTCGGCCATGTCGCCCGCCGCCGGGCAGGCGACGACCGGCACCCCGCAGGCCAGCGCGCGCATGACCGTCCCGTGGCCGCCGTGGCAGACGACGGCGGCGCAGCGCGGCATCGTGCGGGCGTAGGAGACCCAGTCGACGAGGCGGGCGTTCGGCGGCACGACCGGCGACCGCGGCGGCGGCCGGCGGTTCGCCGTCGCGAGCACCCGCACCGGCTCGTCGGCGAGGCCCTCGAGCGCGGCGAGCAGCATCCGCTGCTCGGGGTCCTGGGAGGTGCTCGGCGCGACGAGCACGAGCGGGTCGTCGCCCGGCGGCGGCTCGACCTCGCCGTAGGGCTGCTCCCACAGCAGCGGCCCGGTCACGCGCACCGACGCCGGCCAGGGCCGGGGATACTCGAGCTGCGGGAAGGTCGCGACGATCGCCAGCTCGCGCGAGATGCCGCCGTGGACGTGGTCGAGCGGCGGCAGCCCGACGCGCGCCCGCGCCCCGTTGAGCTCGTCGCGGCCGCGCCGCGCCCCGATCTGGACGACCGGGTCGATCGCCCGCCAGAGCGCAGCGCCGGCGCGCGTGCGCGGCAGCCGCGCGCCGATCGAGTACGGCGGGAAGCCGGGCGCCGGGGTGGGGAGGACGTGCGGGACGAGCGTCGCCCACGGCCGGCCCTCCAGTTCCGCCGCCATCGCCGGCGCGATCGTGAGGATGTCGCAGACGACGGCGTCCGGCTCGAGCTCGGCGACGAGCGGCCGCGTCTCCAGCGCCGCGCGCACCGCCGCCTCGTACGGCTTGAGGTGGCGGCCCTTCGTCGGGAACACCTGGTACTCCGGCGCGGGCTCGAAGCGCATCCCCTCCCGCTCGACGTGGTCGCGCCAGCGCCGCCAGGTTTGGAGCACGACCTCGTGGCCGCGCGCGGCCAGCGCGCGCCCCAGCGCGATCGCGGGGAACGCGTGCCCGGGATCGCCGAAGGCGGCGAGCAGGAAGCGCCGCCGCCCGCTCAGAGGAGCTCGGCGAGCTCGCGCAGGATGCGCAAGCGGCTGTCGAAGTCGAACGCCATCGGCGTGATCATGAGCGTCCCGACGCCGGCCGCCCGGTAGACCTCGAGGCGCTCCTTGATCCGCTCCTTCGGCCCGCACAGCGTCACGGTGTCGATGAGCTCCGGCGGCAGCGCCGCGGCGGCCTCCTCCTTCTTGCCCGACAGGTAGAGGTCCTGGACCTTCTCGGCCGCCTCCTCGAAGCCGTAGCGGCGCATGAGCGCGTTGTAGAAGTTCTTCTCCCGCGAGCCCATGCCGCCGACGTAGAGCGCGAGCACCGGGCGCATCGCGTCGCGGCAGGCGTCGAGGTCGTCGCCGATCGCGACGTTGACGTTCGGCGCGATGTCGAACGACTCGTCGATCGTGCGGCCGGCGCGCGAGGCGCCCTCCTGCAGCAGCCGCACCGACTCCTCGACGTGCTCGGGCGAGAAGAACGTCGGGATCCAGCCGTCGGCGATCTCGCCGGTGAGCTGCGTGTTCTTCGGCCCGATCGCGGCGATGTAGATCGGGATCCGCTCCTGGACCGGGGAGATCATGAGCTTGAGCGCCTTGCCCGGCCCGTCGGGGAGGGGGAGCTGGTAGATCTCGCCGTCGAACTCCAGCCGCTCGCGCGCGAGCGCCTTGCGGAGGATCGCGACGTACTCGCGCGTGCGCTGGAGCTGCTTGGCGAAGCGCTGGCCGTGCCAGCCCTCGGCGACCTGCGGCCCCGAGGAGCCGATGCCGAGCAGCATCCGCCCGTTCGAGAGCTGGTCGAGCGTGGCGGCCGTCATCGCCGTCATCGCCGGCGAGCGCGCCGGGATCTGGAAGATCGCCGAGCCGATCTTGATCTTCGTCGTCTGGGCGGCGATCCAGCCGAGGATGGTCGCCGCGTCCGATCCGTAGGCCTCGGCGGTCCAGACCGAGTCGTAGCCGAGCCGCTCAGCCTCGCGGATGAGCTCGATCTGCTCCTTCGCGGTGAGACCCAGACCCCAGTAGCCAACGTGCAGACCAAGACGCATGCAAGTTCCCTTTCAGAGAGAGGAGCGCCCTTGCTGGCGCCGACGACCGGCCGTAGCCTAGCTGTGAACACCCCGTCATGAGACGTCGCCGCCGAAATCCCGCGCAGGAGCTCCGCCTCGCCGTCGAGTGCCTGCCGGCGCACACGAAGCGGGCGATGCTCGAGGGCATCCGCACGCACGAGATCATCATCGGCGCCTACACCGACCGCCACGGCCGCGTCTGCCCGATGCTCGCCGCCCACCGCTGCGGCGGGCGGACGAGCTTCATCTCGTTCGCGCGCGCGTGGGACCGCTACACCGGCGCGCGCGGGCGGCCGCAGAAGGCGACCCGCCGCCAGCTCCTCACGCTCGAGGCGATGCTCGAGGCGAGCCTCGCCCGGGAGGAGCGGTGGGACCTGGCGACGGTGATCGCCGAGCACCAGGAGCTCAAGCGCCGGATGGAGCGCGAGCGGGCCGCCGCTGCCGCCGCCGAGCGGGAGCGCGAGCGCGACCGCCGGCCGACCGGCGAGCGCGACCGCGCCCGCGAGCTGGCGCGCCGGCCGGGTTGGGCGTGGCTGCGGCCGTTCCGCCGCTACGACGACTTCGAGGCCGCGCTCGCCTGGCTGGAGGAAGCCGAGCGCGAGGCCGCCGAGCGGGAGCGGGTCGCTCCCGAGCGCGAGCTCGTGGCCCACTAGCGAACTAGCATTCGCGGCGGCTCGTGGAGACCGCCCGCCTCGCCGAACCGCAGCCGCAGCCGCAGCAGCGCGCGTCGCTGACGCAAGCCTGCGCGCGGCTCGCCGACGCGACGCCCTTCAACCTCGCGATCTTCGCGGTCATCGTCGCGAACGCGGTCGTCCTCGGGCTGGAGACCTACGACGGGGTCGTCCGCGAGGCCGGCGGGCTGCTCTCGGCCCTCAACGACCTCTTCCTCGCGATCTTCGTCGCCGAGCTGCTCATCCGCATCGCGGCGTTCGGCTCGCGCCCGCAGCGCTTCTTCCGCGACGGCTGGAACGTCTTCGACTTCGTCGTCATCGCCGCGGCGTTCCTGCCGGGGCTGCGCGAGAACGCGACGCTCCTGCGGCTGGCGCGGCTCGCCCGCATCCTGCGCGTCGTCCGGCTGCTGCCGGACCTGCGGGTGCTCACGGTGGCGGTGGCGCGGAGCCTCCCGGGTGTGGCGAGCCTGACGGTGCTCGCCGTCCTGCTCGTCTACGTCTACGGGATGCTCGGCTGGGTGATCTTCGCCGAGCACGACCCCGAGCACTACGGGACGATCGGCGACGCGATGCTCACCCAGTTCGTGCTGCTCTCGCTCGAGGGGCTGCCGGAGGCGATCGACCGCGGGCTCGAGCTGTCGGGCTGGACCGTCCTCTACTTCGTCTCCTACACGCTCATCGCCGCGTTCCTGCTGCTCAACCTGCTCATCGGCGTCGTCATCGACTCGCTGGACGAGGCGCACAAGATGGAGGCCGAGCGCGCGCTCGCCGAGCGGCGCGCGGCGGCGGCCGCGACCGAGGACCCCGAGGACGACCGCCGGCTCGCGATCGAGGACCGCATACGCGAGCTGCGCGCCACGCTCGACGCGCTCGAGCAGGAGCTGCGCGCGGGCCCGCCGAAGGCGGCCTAGCGGCTGGGCTGAGCGTGGCGGCCGCTCAGCCGCTCGACGCGAAGTTGTCGCCCGGCCGGATGAACTGGATCTCCGGGATGACGCAGTGGCGAGAGGTGCGCAGGAGGAACAGCACCGCCTCGGCGATGTCCTCGGGGGCGATCATCTCCTCCGGCGGGATCTGTCCCTGCATCCACTCGGTCATGGGCGTCGCGACGAAGGCGGGGCAGAGCGCGGTCACCTTGATGCCGGAGGTCGCGAGCTCGGCGTGGGCGGCCTGGGAGAGCGCGACGATGCCGGCCTTCGTCGCCGAGTAGGCGCCGAGCCAGCCCTGGCCGTGCTTGCCGGCGATCGAGGCGACGTTGACGACGTAGGCCTGGCCGCGCTCCGAGGCCGCCTCCTTGAGCATCGGGATGCTCTCGCGGAGCATGATGTAGGTCGCGCGGAGGTTCGCGCCGATCTCGATGTCGAGGTGCTTCGTCTGGTGATTCTCGATCGGCCCGCCGATGCCGACGCCCGCGTTGTTGACGAGCACGTCGAGGCGGCCGAAGCGATCCCGGTGGGCGTCGCGGAGGCGGAGGATGTCCTGCTCCTCGGTCATGTTCGCCGGCACCGCCTGGGCCTCGATCCCCTCGGCGACGAGGCCGTTGACGGCCTCCTCGAGCTTGTCGGGTCGCCGGGCCGACACCGTCAGGGCGAAGCCCTCGCGCCCGAGCGCCCGGGCGATCGCGAGCCCGATCCCGCTCGAGCCGCCGGTGATGAGCGCGGCGCGGTCAGCCATCTCTCTCCTCCTCAAGTCGGTCTCGTGGGGCGGGCGAAAACCCTAGGGGAGCGAGGAGGCGTTCGCCCACTGGGCGGAGTGCCGCCCCACAACGCGCGCGTTATCTAGGCTTGCGCGCGATGGCCCGTTGCCGTATCCCGCTTCCCCTGGTCGCGATCCTCGTCGCGGCGGTGGCGTGGGCGGGCTGCGGCGGTGGCGACGAGGACGGCGCCGATCCGGGCGCGCCCCCGCCGCCGGCGTCGGCGTCCGACTTCCCGAAGCCGGGCTCGCGGACGATCGCCGACCTGCGGCGCGAGCTCGGCCCCGGCCCGGTGCTCTCGCCGGCGGTGCTCGTGTTGCAGCCGGGAGAGCGGAACCGCTTCGGCTTCGGCCTCTTCGACCGGGCGCGCAAGCAGATCTCGCAGGCGCAGGTCGCGCTCTACGTGGCGGACCGGCGCGGGCGCAACGTCCGCGGCCCGTACCTGTCGAAGTGGCACTCGCTCGCCGTCGACACGGAGTTCCAGAGCGAGTCGGTGACGGCCGACCCGGACGCGGCGAAGTCGTACTACACGGCGGAGCTGCCGTTCGAGCGGGCGGGGGACTACCAGGTGATCGCCCTCGTCAAGCTCGACGGGCGGCTGGTGGCCTCCGACCCGATCGGCGTCCAGGTGCGCGACGACTGGAAGGTGCCGGACGTGGGCGACCCCGCGCCGCGGACCGAGACGCCGACGCTCGAGGACGTCGGCGGCGTGGAGTCGAAGATCGACACGCGCGTGCCGCCCGCGCCCGACCTCCACGAGCACGACTTCGCCGACGTCGTCGGCAAGCGGCCGGTGCTGCTCGTGTTCGCGACGCCGGCGCTCTGCCAGAGCCGCGTCTGCGGGCCGGTCGTCGACGTGCTCAAGCAGGTGAAGGCCGGCCACGAGGGCGACGCCGCCTTCATCCACATGGAGATCTACAACGACAACGAGGTCGAGCGGGGCTTCCGCCCGCAGGTGCGCGAGTGGGGCCTGCCGACCGAGCCGTGGGCGTTCGCGATCGACCGCACCGGGCGCGTCGCGGCGCGGCTCGAGGGCGCGTTCGGGGTGGACGAGCTCGAGCGGGCGCTGCGCGCGGCGGCGGGCGGGTAGGCCCCAGGCGGCCCTCAGCGAGGCTGCTCGCCCGCGTGCCGCGAGCAGAAGTCCTCGAGGAAGGTCGACTCCCAGCACGTCGGACGGCGGCACTTGAAGGCCTTGGTCGGATGGTGCTTCCGGCAGGTCCGGCAGAACCATCCGTCCTCATCGAGCGGGTCGATCCGGTGGCTGCCGCACCAGGGGCAGCGGGGCATCGGCGCGGAGACAGGGGCAGGCGGTTCGGGGTAGCCGACGACGAGGAGCGCCTGGGCGCAGCGCGGGCATTGGACGACCACGTCCTTGTCGGTCTGGCTCTGCGCGCACGCCAGTCCGGAGCCCGCCCAGCCGCAGGCCTCGCAGCGGTGGGGCGCCGACTCGTCGTACCGGGCGAATGTCAGCCGTGGCGTGGCGATCGCGTCCTGCCTCCGTTGTCCGAGTCGCCCGGTCGCCGCGCGAGCTGACAGCGTCGCCGCGGTGGGGTAGGGTCGCCCTGACGCCGGCGGCGGGAGGCCGGCGGAGGGAGGGACCGACGTGCAGGGGATCGTCGCGCGCATCGCCGTGGTGGCCGTGCTGGCCGCGCTCGCGCCGCCGGCGACGGCGGCACCGAACACGTACATCGAGATGTCGGACGGGGTCCGGCTCGCCGCGTACCTCGAGCTGCCGCCGGGGGAGATGCCGCCGGGCGGCTGGCCGACGATCTTCGTCTACGACGGCTACGCCGGGGGGAGCACTCCGGTCGGCGCGCCCGCGTCGGTGAAGGCACGCTACGCGACGATCCACGTCTCGATCCGCGGGACCGGCTGCTCGGGCGGGCGCTTCTCGCTGTTCGACCGCCGCCACGCCAGGGACGGCTACGAGGTGGTGGAGTGGATCGCCCGCCAGCGGTGGTCGAACGGGCGCGTGGGGCTGATGGGCCACTCCTACGGCGGGCTGAGCGCGACGTTCGTCGCCGCCGAGGCGCCGCCGCACCTGAACGCGCTCGTCGTGTCGGGGCTCATCGACGACCTCTACCGCGGCATCGTCTACCCCGGCGGCGTGCCGAACCTGGGCTTCCCGCTGCTGTGGCCGTACCTGCTGCGGCCGGCGATGGACGTCGGCGGCGGGACGCTGCCGGGGCTGCAGGCGGGCGACCGCGAGTGCTTGCGCAACCTCGCCGACCGCGAGCTGCCCGACCTCGCCAACGAGCCGCTCATCCAGGGCCTGCTCGGCTACACGGACGGCCCGTGGTGGGCGGCGCACTCGCTCTACACATACCTGAAGGGCATCAAGGTGCCGACGTTCGTCGGGCATGCCTGGCAGGACGAGCAGACCGGCCCGCGCGGCGGCCCGCTCGTGTTCGAGCAGCTTCCCGAGGGGCTGCCGAAGCGGTTCGTCGCCTCGAACGGCGACCACTCGGTGAACGGCGGCGCGCCGCCGGAGGTGCGCGCGCAGCGCTACGCCTGGATCGACCGCTTCGTCGCCGGGATCGACAACGGCATCGACAAGCGGCCGCCGGTCCAGGTGCTCCTCGAGACCGCCGAGCGCGGCGGGGCGCTGCGCTCGAACGGGATCGTCGAGGGGACGGACTTCCCGCTGCCGGAGACCGACTGGACGCGCTGGTACCTGCGCGGCGACGGCGGGCTGAGCACCGAGCCGCCGCAGGCGGGGGAGGGGTCCTCCAGCTATCTCGCCGGGACGGGGCGGCAGTCGTGGAACTACTTCGCGCCCGAGCTCGGGGCGGAGCTGACGGCGGCGAGCGGACCGGACGAGGTCCAGTTCGTGTCCGAGCCGATGGAGGAGGCGACGACGATCGCCGGCCCGATCGCCGCGACGCTGTGGGCCTCGACGACGGCGCTGACGATCAACACGCCGATCCACTCGCTGAGCACGGACTTCTTCGTCACGGTGGCCGACCAGGCGCCGGACGGGACGCTCACGTACCTCCAGCGCGGGATGCTGCGCGCGTCGTTCCGGGCGCTCGACGAGCACCGGACCAAGCGCAACGCCGCGGGCGAGATCATCCGGCCCGAGCACCCGTTCACGCATCCCGAGGCGGTGCCGCCGGGGCGGGTGGCGAAGTACGAGATCGAGGTCTTCCCGGTCGCGCACGTCTTCCGGCCCGGGCACCGGATCGTCGTGAAGATCCACTCGCCGCCGCTGCACGAGAGCCTCTACGTCTACGTGCCGACGTGGATCCCGGCGCTCAACACGATCGTCCACGACGCCGAGCACCCGTCGTCGCTGCTGCTGCCGGTCGTGAAGACGCCGCCCCTCGGCCCGGCGCCCGGGTGCGGGGAGCTGGTGGCGATGCGGTGCGTGAAGCCGGCGGGGTAGGGCGGCGGCTCCGGTCCCCGGCGGGCGGGCAGCTCTTCGTGCCGGCTCCGGACCACCGCCCGCCGCGCCCGAGCGTCCTGGGTTGTCCCGACGATGTGGGGGCAGGCCAGGACGCTTTGCCGTCTCTGCGGCCCGACCGGCGCTAGGCTCGCGAGCGCGGCATCCCGCCGCGGGCCGGTAGCTCAGTTGGTCAGAGCAGCGGACTCATAATCCGTAGGGCGCAGGTTCGAGTCCTGCCCGGCCCATGCGCCGTCGGGGCTACGGGCCGGGGGACCCGGCCGGGTGGCGCTCCTTGTCGGCAGTCGACACTGACGGCGTAGGTGGTCGGTGAGGAGGGCGACCGGGCCGTAGAACACCGGTTCGGCCACCGAGCTGGCAGCGGCGCGCGCGGCGCCGGGAAGGCGAAGCGCCGTAGCCCCTAGACTAGCCCGCCACCGCGCCGAGCAGCCGACGGACCGCTGCGTGGTAGGCGCGCAGCGACCGCGGGCTCACCGGGGCGTGGGTGAAGTTGTCGGTCGTGTGCGTCCCGGGGAGGACCATCGTCCGCACCCGCCTGCGGCCGAGGCGACGCCGCATCTCTTCCTGCTGGGAGACGCTGACGAACGGGTCCCGGTCGCTGGTGGCCATGAGCACCTGGGCGCGGATGCGGTGGGCGACTCTGATCGGGCTCCAGCGCCAGAGGCGGTCGGCACCGAAGGAGGGGATGGCGTAGCTCCTGATGATGAACTGCGGGCCGTGGAGCTGCCGGCCACCCCGCGGGCTGTAGGCCGCCTGGTCCGCCATCGACACGAGGTTCGTCGGCGCGCCCTCGGTGACGACGCAGCGCACCCAGCGCCGCGCTGCGGCGAGCAGGAGCGCGAGGTGCCCGCCGGCCGACTGGCCGGCTATGCAAATCGGTTTGCCTGCGGCGCGGCGGCGGAGGTGGTCGAGCGCGCGCAGGGAGTCCCAATACGAGAGCGCGCCGGGGCGGTAGTCGATGTTGTAGACCCGCCAGCCGGCCGCCCGGTATGGCCGGGTCCAGCGGCGGGCGATCCGGACGGCGTTCGAGCCGACGAGCAGCCACCCGCCGCCGTGGATCTCCAGCAGGTAGCCCTTCGGGCCCTCCTTCGCCTGCCGGCCGAGCGGCTCGAGCCACTCGTTGTTGGGGGACAGCCGGCCCGTCGCGGCCGGCGCCGCCGGCGCGGCGAGCAGGGGCGCCAGCATGGCAAGCAGTGCGGCGAGGCGGGGGCGGGTTGACATCCTGCCGACCTATCGACCCTGATGGGTCGCCGCTTGAAGCTGGCGCTGTCCGCCTCGTACCACCGTCGACTAGGCGGGGGAAGCCGCCGTCTCGGTGGGCAGGGAAACGGCGGTCGTGGCCCGCCGCGCCAGGATGCGCCGGCCGGGCCCGAGACGCGCCCTCACACGGCTAGGCTCCTCTCCTCGGCCCACCTGGGCTCGGTTCCGCGTTCTCGCGCGTCGGCCGGCGCGCGAGGCGAGGACGGCCCCTACGAAGAAGGTCACCCCGTCATGGAAGAACCCAAGCCCCTGCCACCGCGACGGATCGTCGGCGCGCAGGTCCATCACTCGGTCACGCTCGCCGACGCGAGCCGCTACGCCGCCAACCTCATCACCGCGCTGGAGTCGGCGAGCCGGCGCAGCCTCGACGACGAGCTCCCGGGGATCATCCGCGAGCTGAAGCCGCTCGTCCGCCGCGTCAACGTCGCCCGCGCCGCGGCGGAGCTGCGGCTGCAGATGCACCAGTCCGACCCGGACTTCAAGGCCTACGTCGACGGCGACCTGCCGTGGCCGGACGAGAACCCCGAGGGGTTCGTGCCGCGCTGCCGCTGCTACGACCGCTGCCTCTTCCACGACCTCGGCCAGGGCACGGAGGACGACTGCAACTGCGACATCCCGTGCCAGCTGCACGCCGACGAGGAGGCCGCCTGATCGCGGCCTCCTCGCAGCACCCCCCCCCCCGGGGGGTGCGATCGCCTAGAAGGAGATCACGTCCTCCAGCAGCAGGATTCCGAAGACCCAAGCAGTGCCGATGCCCTCGAGCACGGCGACGATGCCCGTGATCCGGGCGATCGGCCGCTCGAGCGCGAGCAGGACGAAGAACATCCCCCACAGGATCGCCCAGGCGAACCAGCAGAACCCGAGGTAGACCGACGCGTCGCTGCCGTCGGCGTTCGCGAACGACCAGATCCCGGCGGGGATCGCGGTGATCGCCACGAACAGGCAATACCAGCCGAATCCGTGCCCGTCGGTGTCGGCCACCCACTGGTTGTAGGCGACCCAGAGGTAGGTGAAGGCGAACAGCAGGATGTAGCCCGCCGCCCGTACCGACCCGAGGTCCCCGGCTTCGTTGCCCTGCGCGGCGAGGACGATCGCCGACACGATCCCGATGAAGCCCGTGAAGACGTTCAGGATCGCGACCTCGCGGTTGCGGATCATGATCGGCGTGGTGACCTGCGCCACGGCTGCGCCGCCGGCGCCGGGCTCGCCCGCGCCGCCGAGCGTCTCCTCGCCGGCCTCGCGCTCGGCCCTGGACCGCCGTGTCCCGCTCGCCTCGCGTTCGGCCGCCGCCGCCTGCCCGAGGAGCCAGATCCCGTTCACGACCAGGACCGCTCCCACATACAAGAGGACGACCCCGAGCAGCATCACATCCTCCTTCCGTCGCTTGTCAATGCGACAGGACCCACGGTGGTGTCGGACCGTGTCGGTGGGGCAGCGGCTGTCCTGTCTTCGTCGTCACCACGTCCGGCTCGTGGGCGCTCCGCTCCTCCGTGTCGAGCGCCCGGCGCGCCGGCGTGGCCAGCAGCGGGACGCCCGGGGGTGTGTACACCCGCCGGGCGTGCCCGCCGCAGACCGGGCAGCTCGCCGGCGCCGACGCCTCGCGCATCGGGCGCACAACCTCGAAGGGGCCGCACCCCGCGCACGTGAACGCGTAGACCGGCATCGCGCTCAGCTCGTCTTCGCCGCCGACCCGCGCTCCTGCATCTGCGGCCCGTCCTTCGACGGCCGGATGTCGAAGTCGAAGATCGCCGTCGGCAGGTAGAGCGAGCAGCAGGCGTTCGGGATGTCGACGACGCCCGAGATCCGCCCCTCGATCGGCGCCGAGCCGAGCAGCAGGTACGCCTGCTCGCCCGAGTAGCCGAACTTGCGCAGGTACTCGATGGCGTTGAGGCACGCCCGCCGGTAGGCGACGGTCGCGTCGAGGTAGTAGTTGTCGCCAGTCGTCTCGTCGACCGAGACCCCGATGAACGTCAGGAACTCGCTGTAGCGCGGCTCCACGCGGCCGGGGATGAGGATCGGGTTCGTCGTGACCCCGTACTTGTTCATCCCGTCCTTGATGAGGTCCACGCCGAAGTCGATGAACCCGCCCATCTCGATCGCCCCGCAGAAGGTGATCTCTCCGTCCCCCTGCGAGAAGTGGAGGTCGCCGCCCGACAGCTTCGCGCCCGGCACGTGCACCGGGTAGAAGACCCGGCTGCCGCGCGTGAAGTTCTTGATGTCGTGGTTGCCGCCGTTCTCGCGCGCCGGCACCGTGCGGGCGCCCTCGCGGCCGATCCGCTGGAGCTCCGGCCCGCTCAGCGTCCCCGCGAGCACCCCGTCCTCGGTCGGCGGCAGCGCCAGCGGCGGGACCCGGTCGGGGTCGGTGTCGATGAGCGCCTGCTCACGCCGGTTCCACTCGGCGAGCAGCTCGGCCGACGGCGCCGTGCCGAACAGGCCGGGGTGCGTGATGCCGGTGTAGCGGACGCCGGGGATGTGGCGTGAGGTGGCGTCCTGGCCGTGGAAGTCCCAGATCGCCTTGTAGGCGTCGGGGAAGTGGTCGGTGAGGAAGCCGCCGCCGTTGATCTTGGCGAAGATCCCGGTGTAGCCCCAGCCCTGGCCGGGTGCGTCGCCGTACTCCTGCGGTGGCTGGCACGGCCCGAGGTCGAGGATGTCGACGACGAGCAGGTCGCCCGGCTCGGCGCCCTGGATCTCGATCGGCCCGCTGAGCATGTGCGCGCGTGTGAGGTCGACGTCGCGCACGTCGTTCGCGGAGTCGCTGTTGACGAGCTGGGCGTCCGTCCACTCGCGGCACTCGACGCGGAACTCGTCGCCAGGCCGCACCGACGCGGCCGGCGGGATGTCCGGGTGCCAGCGATTGTGCCCCGGCACCGCCTGCTCGGCCATCGGCTTGGACTGGTCGACGCTGAAGACCACCTCTGGCATGGCACTCCTCCTCCCGGGCCGCGCCGTTCCCCCGGCGTCGCGACCCACTGGGCTTCCGATGGTTTCCGCCTACGTCATCCCGCCGCCGCCGTGGCCGGGCAAGCCGGTCGGTGCACCGCACACCGACCCACGTCGCGGAGGGCGGATCGGAGGTGCAGCGCGCACACCTGGGGATCGCGTTGCCCTGCGGACGGGGCGTCTCTTGACCCACGTCTGCGGGGTAATACGGGGGCACGGACGCAGATGACGACGCGGACATCCGGAACGCTTCGCCGCCTAGTGGAGCTCGCCCTGGAGCGCGACGATCCCGGGCCGCTCGTGGCCGCCGCGGGGGAGGAGCTCGGCCGGCCGCTCGGCGTGAGCGGGCCCGGCGGCGAGGCGCTCGGCTGGGCGCCTGACGACGAGCAGGGGCGGCGGGCGCTCGCGGTCGCGCGCGCCGCGGTGCGGGGGAACGTCGTGCCGCCGAGCGGCTGGAGCGTGACGCGCATCGGCGACCGGCCGCTCCACGGCGTGCTCGCGGTCGGCGAGGCGCCCGGCGCCGACGACGGGCGTGAGATCGAGGGCCTGCTCGTCGCGCTCCTGTCCGAGCAGCTCCGCCGCGTCGAGCTCATCCGCGTCCAGGACGGCGCGTTCGTCCGCCGCCTCGTCAGCGACCCGCCGCTCGAGCCCCACCGCGCCCGCCGCGAGGCGGCGGAGCTCGGCATCGCGCTCGCCGACGCCTACCGGGTCGGGCTCGTCACCTGGCGCTCCGGCGCGGCGCGCGTCGACGCCCTCGAGGAGGTCGAGCACGAGGCGCGCACGCTCGTGCCCGACGCGATGACGACGCTGCTCGAGGGCCGGCTCGTCCTCCTCCACCCGGCGCGCGGGCGCGCCGACGCGGCGGCCGCAGCGGAGTGGTTCGCCTCCGTCACCGCGCGGCTCGCGCAGCTCGCGCCGGCGTCGCGGGCGCGGGGGATCGCGCACGAGCGGGCGATCGACCTCGGCGGGCTGAGCCGGGCGGTCGCGTTGCTGTCGACGCTCGGCCGCCTCGGCCCGCGCGCCTGCGACGACGGCCCGCTCACCTGGACGCGCCAGTACGCGCTCGACCGGATGCTGGCGGCCGAGGTGCGCGCCTCCTCGGCGGCCGCGTTCGTCCGCGACCAGCTCGGGCCGCTCGAGGACTGGGACCGCGAGCACGGCGGCGACCTGCTGGGCATCCTCGAGGCGGCGCTCGACCACCCGCGCCACCAGGACGAGGCCGCGCGCCGCTGCTTCGTCCACCGCAACACCTTCCGCCACCGGCTGCGGCGCGCCCTGGAGATCCTCGGCGATCCGTTGGATGATCCCGACGTGCGCCTGGCCGTCCACATCGCGCTCAAGCTCCGCCGCCTCGCCCCGCAGCACGGGGCGCCCGCGGCGGTCCTCCGCCACCGCGACGGCCGCCGCGCGTGAGCGCCGCGACGCCCGATCGGCGGCCGGCGGCTCGCCTCGCCCGCACGCGCCCGGCCGCGCTCGGGGCGGCCGCCGTCGGCCTCGGCGGGGCCGCCGGCGCGCTCGCGCGGGCCGGGCTCGCCGAGGCGCTGCCGCACGAGCCGGCCACCTGGCCGTGGGCGACGTTCCTCGCCAACCTCGGCGGGACGGTCCTGCTCGCGTGGCTCACGACCCGCCTGTTCGAGGCGGCCACGCCGAGCCGCTACCGGCGGCTCGTGCTCGGGACCGGCTTCTGCGGCGCGTTCACGACCTTCTCCACGTTCCAGATCGAGACGATCTCGCTCGCCCGCGACGGGGCGGGCGGCCTCGCGGTCGCCTACGCGGTGGCGAGCCTCGCGGCGGGGATGGCGTTCGCGACCGCGACGACGCTCCTGGCGCGGAGGGGCCGCTCAGGATGAGCGGGCTCGCGGTCTGGGCCGGCGTCGCGGCGCTGGGCGCCGTCGGGGCGGTGGCCCGCTTCGCGGCGGCGTCGTATCTCACCGCTCGCACGCGATCGTCGTTCCCGGTCGGCACGTTCACGGTGAACGTCACCGGGGCGTTCGCGCTCGGCGTGCTCACCGGGCTCGGGCTCTCCCACGACGCGCTCATGCTCGCCGGCACCGGCTTCCTCGGCAGCTACACGACGTTCTCGACCTGGATGGTCGAGGCCGAGCGTCTCGGCGAGGCCGCCGAGCGGGGGCGGATGTGGCTCTACCTGCTCGGGTCGATGGCCGCCGGGCTGGCGGCCGCGGGCGCGGGCTGGGCGCTCGGCGCCGCCTTCTGAGCGGCATGCCGCGCCCCGGCGCCCCGCGGCCTCCCGTTTCGCCACATCCGGGAGCGGGCAGGCAGCGCGCCAGTGGCATTTGCGGGCGAGCACACGGGCTGGGACGCGCCGGGCGGTAGCGGCGTCATCGGCGTCGGCCTCCTCGGCCTCGCGGTGGACGCCGCCTTCGCCGCCGAGCTCGAGGACACCAGGGGCGCGACCGCGCTGCCGCTGGGCAGGCGGGGGAGGGGCCGCGCCGCCATGGAGGGCACGCTGCTCGAGCAGGCGGAGGCGGCCGTCACCGAGCCGGGCGTGCGGGCGCAGCTATGAGCCGCCACGACCGCATCGCCGATCCTTGGGGCCCGCGGACGCCGATCCGCCGGGGCGAGGCGTGGCCGGCGCGCGTCGACAGCTACCTGGAGCCGGGCGCCGAGCCGGAGGCCTGGGTCCAGACCGCCTCGATCCTCCACTCCGACGGCGACGCCTACGACCTCGCGGTCCAGGGCGGCCGCATCGTCGGCGTCCGCGGCCGCGCCGTCGACCGGGTCAACCGCGGGAGGCTGGGGCCGAAGGACCTCTTCGGCTGGCAGGCCACCCACTCGCCCGACCGCCTCGCCCGCCCGCTCGTCCGCCGCGACGGCGAGCTGCGCGAGGCCTCGTGGGACGAGGCGATGGAGCTCGTCGCCGAGCGCACGCGAGCGCTCCTGCGCGAGCGCGGCCCGTCGTCCATCGGCTTCTACACGAGCGGGCAGCTCTTCCTCGAGGAGTACTACACGCTCGCGGTCATCGCGCGGGCGGGCATCGGCACCAACCACCTCGACGGCAACACCCGCCTCTGCACCGCCACCGCGGGAGAGTCGCTGAAGGAGTCCTTCGGCTGCGACGGCCAGCCCGCCTCCTACGACGACGTCGGCCACTGCGACGCGCTCGCCCTCTTCGGCCACAACGTCGCCGAGACCCAGCCGGTGCTGTGGGCGCGGATGCTCGACCGCCTCGAGGGCCCCGACCCGCCGGCGCTCGTCGTCGTCGACCCGCGCCGGACCGTCTCCGCCGCCCGCGCGACCGTCCGCGTGCCGCTGCGGCCGGGCACGAACCTCGCCTTCATGAACGCGCTGCTCCACGAGGTCGTCGCGAACGGCTGGGTCGACGAGGCCTACGTCGCCGCGCACGCCGTCGGCCTCGACGAGCTGCGCAAGACGGTCGAGCCTTGCACGCCCGAGTGGGCGGCGCCGATCTGCGGCGTCGACGCGGGCGTCATCCGCGCCGCGGCCGAGGTGGTCGGGACCGCGGAGCGGCTGCTCTGCACCGTGCTGCAGGGCTTCTACCAGGCCCACCAGGCGACGGCCGCGGCTTGCCAGGTCAACAACCTCGTGATCCTGCGCGGGACGCTCGGCCGGCCCGGCTGCGGCGTGCTCCAGATGAACGGCCAGCCGACGGCGCAGAACACGCGCGAGACCGGCGCCAACGGGGACCTGCCCGGCTTTCGCAACTGGGCCAACCCCGCGCACGTCGCCGACCTCGCGCGCGTCTGGAACGTCGAGCCCGACCACATCCCGCACGACGGGCCGCCGACGCACGTCATGGAGATGGTCCGCCTCATGGAGGAGGGCGAGATCGGCTTCTTCTGGATCAGCGCGACGAACCCGCTCGTCTCGCTGCCGGAGGCTCGCCGGATCCGCGAGGTGCTCGCCCGCGACGAGGTCTTCGTCGTCGTCCAGGACCTCTTCCTCACCGAGACCGCCGCGGTGGCCGACATCGTCCTCCCGGCCGCCACGCAGGGGAGAAGACGGGCACCTTCACGAACGCCGACCGCACGGTCCACCTCTCGCTCAAGGCGGTCGACCCGCCGGGGGAGGGGCGCGCCGACCTCGACATCTGGCTCGACTACGCGCGCCGGATGGGCTTCCGCGACCGCGACGGCGAGCCGCTGGTCAAGTGGCACGACCCCGAGTCGGCGTTCGAGGCGTTCAAGGGCTGCGTCGCCGACCGCCCGTGCAGCTACGCCGACATCACCTACGACGCGCTGCGCGACGGCTCGGGGATCCAGTGGGGCGGCGAGCGGCTCTACGCCGGCGGGCGGTTCTTCGCCGACCCGGACGTGTGCGAGACGTTCGGCCGGGACCTCCTCACCGGCGAGGAGCTGGGGGAGGACGCCTACCGCGCGCGCAACCCCGAGGGCAAGGCGATGCTGCGGGCGTGCGCGTACGTGCCGCCGCACGAGCTGCCCGGCGACGACTACCCGCTGCGGCTCGACACCGGGCGGACGCTCTTCCACTTCCACACGCGCACGAAGACCGCCCGCGCGCCGCAGCTCGACGCCGCGGCGCCCGACGTCTGGGTCGAGGTCTCGGCCGAGGACGCGGCGGACCTCGGCCTCGCCGAGGGCGACGTCGCCGACGTCGTCTCCCCGCGCGGGAGGGTGCGCGCCCGCGTGCGGGTGAGCGGCGTCCGTCCCGGCACGGCCTTCCTGCCGTTCCATTACGGCTGGTGGGACCGCGCCGACGCGGAGGAGTCGCGCGCGGCGAACGAGCTCACCGCCACCGACTGGGACCCGGTCTCCAAGCAGCCGCTCTTCAAGGGCGGGGCGGTGCGGCTCGAGAACGTCGCCCGCGCCGGCGGCGTCCCCGCCCCGGCGCCGACGAACACCGCGTCGGCGCCCGTCACCGACGCCGTCCCCCCGACGCGCGGCGGCCCGGGCGCGACGGCCGAGTCGGACTGACGCAGCGGGCCTCAGCGGCCGGCGCCGGGCGGCGGGAACCGCAGGCGGTGGAGGACGACGACCCCGCGGACGCGCTCCTCCACGACCGCGTCGGCGCAGAGCTCGAGGAAGCGCTTCGCCGGCTCGCGCCCGGGGTCGGCGATCCATGCCTCAGGAGCGAGCCGGGGGAGGAGGGCGGCGAGCGTCGCGATGCTCTGGCGCTCGTAGAGCACGTCGGCGGCGAGGACGCAGTCGAACGGCCCGCGCGCGACGAGCTCGTCCGCCGCCGACCAGTCGACCACCGCGGTCTCGACCGCGACGCCGTTCGCCGCCGCGTTCCGCGCCAGCAGCTCCAGCGCCTCGGCGTGCTGGTCGGTCGCGAGCACGCGGGCGCCCGCGCGGGCGGCGGCGATGCTCGGCAGCCCGAGCCCGCAGCCGAGCTCGACGACGCGCCGGCCCGCGAGGCCGAGCTGGGCGACCTCGCGGGCGAGCGCCTGGCCGCTGCGCCACAGCACCGACCAGTACGGCGCCATCGGCGCCCACTCGATCGGCCCGTCATCGAGGAGGTCGGCGGCCTCCCACGGCTGGAGGATGCGCAGCGCCCCGCCGGGGAGCTCCACCTCCTGCTCGACGAGCTCGTCGCGGTCCGCGGGCGAGGCGCTCAGAGCTCGACGCGGGGCTCGAACCCGCCGTAGGCCATCCGCTTGACATCGAAGATCATCTCCTGCCCCTCCAGGCGCGGGTCCTCCATCGCGGCCTTCGCGATCCGGTCGCGCGCCTCGCGTGACTCGTACACGATCCAGGAGAAGATCACGGTCTCGTCGTCGCGCGCCTGGGCGGCGTTGCGGAACGACGCGTGGACGTCGCCCCCGTCGCCGACGTCGTCGGCGACGCACTCGACGTAGGCGAGCGCGCCATGGTCCTTCCACACCTCGCCGGCCAGGCGGGCCTGGGCGAGGTAGTCGTCGAGCCTGTCCTCCGGGACGGGGATGACGAAGCCGTCGACGTAGCCGGGCATCGGGCCTCCTCGGGTCGGTTGCCGTTGCTCTGCTCATGGACCGTGCGCGCCGCCGCGACTCGTCGCGCTGCCCGCCGCCCCTGTGCCCGCCCGCGGCGGCGCGGGCACCCCGGGGGACGAAAAGGCCCCTGGCGCGTTCGGCTCACAACCGGGATACTCCCAGGAGCGGGAGCGCCGGACGCCCGACAACGCCGGAGGAGGATCCCCGTGACCGCACCGCTCCCGTCGCTCGACCGCCTTCGGGTTCGCCTGCTCGCGCTGGTGGTCGTGGCCCTCACCGCCGGGCTCGTCCTCGCGCCGGCGCAGGCGGACGCGCAGCGCTCCGACCGGCGCCTCACCGTCATGACGCAGAACCTCTACCTCGGCGCGAGCCTCGACGCGGCGGTCGCGGCGCAGACGCCTGCGGAGTTCGCCGCCGCGGTCCACGAGATCTACCAGAACGTCGTCGCGACGTCGTTCCGCGCCCGCGCCCCGCGCATCGCCGCCCAGATCGCCAGGACGCGCCCCGACGTCGTCGGCCTCCAGGAGGCGACGCTCTGGCGCAGCGGCCCGCTCGAGCTGCCGGGCACGCCGCAGACGCCGGCGCGGGCGGTCGAGTACGACTTCCTCCGCATCCTCCAGCGCGAGCTGCGCCGTCGCCGCGCGAGCTACCGCGCGGTCGTCGTCAACACGAACGCCGACATCGAGGTGCCGAGCCCCCTGAGCGGCAAGGACCTCCGGCTCACCGACCGCGACGTCATCCTCGTCCGCAACGGGATCAGCCGGCGCGGCATCCGCATCTCCAACCCGCGCCGCGCGCACTTCAGCCCCGCCGCGCAGCTCCGTGTGAACACGCTCGGCGGGCCCGTCGAGTTCACGCGCGGCTGGGCGTCGGTCGACGTGCGCGTCCGCGGGCGGCGCGTCAGGTTCGTCAACACCCACCTCGAGGTGCAGGCGGGCGCGCCGTTCCAGCTCGCCCAGGCGCAGGAGCTGCTCGCCGGGCCGGCCGCGACCCGCGCGCCGGTCGTCATGGTCGGCGACTTCAACTCCAACGCCGACCCGCGCAACCCCGACACGCCGACCTACGCGACGCTGACCGCGGCCGGCTTCCGCGACGCGTGGCGGCGCCGCCACCCGCGCCGGGCCGGCTTCACCTGCTGCCAGGCCGCCGACCTCGCCAACGGCCGCTCGCAGCTCAGCCAGCGGATCGACCTCGTGCTGACGAAGCCGGCGCTGCGCGTCGTGCGGGCCGAGCTCGTCGGCGAGTCGCGCCGGGACAAGACGCGCACGCGCCCGTCGCTGTGGCCGTCCGACCACGCCGGGGTGGTGGTGCAGCTGCGGATCGGCGGGCGATGACTTCGCGGCCCGCCGGCGGTCTCAAGCCCGCGATGACCACGACGCGCCCGCGGGCGCGGGAAGGAGCGATGCCATGGGACAGCCGGTCGTGCACTTCGAGGTGATCGGGAAGGACGGGCCGGCGCTCCAGCGCTACTACGCCGAGCTCTTCGGCTGGGCGATCGACGCCGACAACCCGATGCGCTACGGCATGGTCGGGCGCGCCGGGAACACGAACGCCGACGGCGCCGGCATCGGCGGGGGCGTCGCCGGCGGCCCGGAGGGCTACGAGGGGCACGTGACCTTCTACGTCGAGGTGCCCGACGTCGAGGCGGCGCTCGCGCGCGCCGAGGAGCTCGGCGGCACGCGGGTGATGGGGCCGGACGAGGTCCCCGGCGGGCCGGTCCTCGGCCAGTTCCGCGACCCCGAGGGGCACCTCATCGGCGTCGTCGCCGCGATGAGCTGAGCGGGGCGGCGAGCGGCGGCGGCCGTCAGGCGCGGCCGCCGCCCGCGGCCGCTACCGCTTCGCCTGGTTCTCCGCCGCCGAGTCGCAGAGCTCCAGCGCCTGCTCGCGCTGCGGGCCCGCGTCGATGGTCTCGGTGATGATCCGCTTGCAGACCTGGCGGCTGATCTCGCGCAGCTCCTCCGGGTCGCCCGTGCCGGCGCGCTCGCACATCTCGGCGAGGTCCTTCTTCGCGTCGGCGGAAAGCTGCGGCGAGCTGCGGACGTTCTGCTTGCACTGGGCGATGGCCTTCCGCAGCGCCTCGCCCGAGGGCCGCCGGACCCGCTGCTTCGAGCCCGAAGAGTCGTCGTCCTTCTTGGGCGCGGCGGCCGCGGCGTCGCCGCCCTTGTCCTCGCTCTCGTCCTCGCGGCGCTTCCTGTCGCCGTCCTCCTTTTCCTCGGCCTCGGTCTCGGTCGTCTCCGCCGGGGTCGTCTGAGCCTGCGTCGGGACCGTCGTCTGGGCGGCCGTCGTGTCGCCGCCCTCGTCGTCCCCGCCGCAGCCGGCGACGAGCAACCCGGCCGCGAGCAGCGCGATGAGAAGCACTCGGATCATCTGCTTCACCCTAACGGCGCCGTCCGCCGCTCACGCCGGTTCGCCAGCGCGGGCGCGCCACGCGCGCGGGAAGGAACTTCGCCCGCTCGGGCGAATCCCGGTGCCGTGAATGGCAACGGCACCGCAGCCCTGACGCTCACGCAGGAGATCCGCGAGCGTTTCGACGAGCTCTCGCGCTCGCAGAAGGACGTCGGGCAGTACATCGTCGATCACCTCGAGGAGGCGGCCTTCCACACCGCCGAGGAGCTGGCCCGTCGCGCCAGCACGTCGAGCTCCACCGTCGTCCGCTTCGCCCAGGCGCTCGGCTTCGAGGGCTTCCCCGAGCTGCAGGCCGCGGCGCGCGACGAGTACCGCCGCCAGCGCGAGGCGGCCGCGCCGGACGCCGGGACCCGCCCGCTCTTCCCGATCGACCAGACCGAGTTCGAGGCGGCCATCGCCGCCGACCACGTGAACATCGAGGAGACCGCGCGCAAGGTCGACCGCGACGAGGTCAACGCGGCGATCGAGACGATCTCGCGCGCCCAGCGGATCGTCCTCTGCGGCACCGACCAGATGGCGTTCTTCGCCAGCTACCTCCGCCATCTGCTCATGCTCCTCGACTTCCGCTGCGAGGTCGTCGCCAGCCCGAGCCAGGAGGGCCTCGCGCGCCTCAGCCGCATCGACGAGAACACGCTGCTCATCGGCTTCTCCGCGGGCCGCCCGCACCCGCTGGTCGTGCGCGCGATGAAGCTCGCGCGGCATCGGCGCGCGAAGACGATCGCGATCGCCGACGCGAGCCTGTCCGAGGTCGCCAAGCTCGCCGAGCTGCGCCTCTACTACTCGTCGTCGAGCCCCGCGTACGTCCGCTCGCACGCGGCGCTGATGTCGCTCATCCAGGCGCTCGCCTACGGCGTGTACGCGCTCGACGAGTCGGCGTACGCGGACCGCATCAAGGCGTTCCGGCTCAAGTAGGGCCGGGCGCGGTGAGCCGCGACGGGCGCGGCGCAGGTGCGCCGGTATCCTGCGGTGCGATGAAGGACACCGCGACGTTCCGTGTGAAGGCAGGCCTCGCCGAGATGCTCAAGGGCGGGGTGATCATGGATGTGGTCACGGCCGAGCAGGCCCGCATCGCCGAGGCCGCCGGCGCCTGCGCCGTGATGGCGCTCGAGCGGGTCCCGGCCGACATCCGCGCCGCCGGGGGCGTCGCGCGGATGGCCGACCCGACGAAGATCGAGGAGATCAAGGAGGCCGTCACGATCCCCGTGATGGCCAAGGTGCGCATCGGCCACTTCGTCGAGGCGCAGGTGCTGGAGGCGCTCGAGGTCGACTACATCGACGAGTCGGAGGTGCTCACGCCCGCCGACGAGGCGAACCACATCGACAAGTGGCGCTTCAAGGTCCCGTTCGTCTGCGGCGCCACGAACCTCGGCGAGGCGCTCCGCCGCATCGGCGAAGGCGCGGCGATGATCCGCACGAAGGGCGAGGCCGGCACCGGCAACGTCGTCGAGGCCGTCCGGCACATGCGCCAGATCCAGGGCGAGATCCGCCGCCTCGCCTCGCTGGACGAGTCCGAGCTGGCGACGGCCGCGAAGGAGCTCCAGGCGCCGCTCGACCTCGTCCGCCTCACCGCCGAGCGCGGGCGGCTGCCCGTCGTGAACTTCTCCGCCGGCGGCATCGCCACCCCGGCCGACGCCGCGCTCATGATGCAGCTCGGCGCCGAGGGCGTGTTCGTCGGGTCCGGCATCTTCAAGTCCGAGGACCCGGAGCGCATGGCGGCCGCGATCGTCGAGGCGACGACGCACTACGACGACCCGGAGCGGATCGCGAAGGTCTCGCGCGGGCTCGGCCAGCCGATGACCGGCATCGAGATCTCCGAGCTCGGCGAGGCGGGGCTGATCCAGAACCGCGGCTGGTAGTCGTGGTCGTCGGGGTCCTCGCGATCCAGGGCGACTTCGAGGCCCACGCGACGATGCTCGCCGCCGTCGGCGCCGAGGCGCGGATCGTCCGCAAGGCCCGCGAGCTCGAGGGGCTCGACGCGCTCATCATCCCCGGCGGGGAGTCGACGACGATGACGATCGGCGTCGAGCGCGAGGGGCTCGCCGAGCCGCTGCGGGAACTCGTCGAGGCGGGCACGCCGGTGCTCGGGACGTGCGCGGGGCTCATCATGCTCGACCGCGACCACCTCGGCCTGCTCGACGTCCGCACGCGCCGGAACGCCTTCGGGCGGCAGGTGCACAGCTTCGAGGCCGACCTCGACGTCAAGGGGCTCGACGGCGGGCCGTTGCGCGCGGTGTTCATCCGCGCCCCGTGGGTCGAGGAGACCGGGAAGGGGGTGGACGTGCTCGCGCGCATCGACGACAAGCCCGTCGCGGTCCGCCAGGGCAACCTCGTCGGCATCGCCTTCCACCCGGAGCTGACCGACGACACGCGCGTCCACGCCTGGCTCGTGGACCTCGCGCGGCGGCGCCGGCACCCCGAGTCGGTGGAGGAGGTCGCGTGAGGGACCAGCGCGCCGAGGCGCTCGCGAAGATCCTCGTCCGCCACTCGACGCAGGTCGCCGAGGGCGACGTCTGCGTCATCCAGTCGACGACGACCGCCGAGCCGCTCGTCCAGGCCGTCTACGAGGAGGTGCTGCGCGCCGGCGGCCACCCGGTGCTCCAGCTCGCGACCGAGGGCGCGCTCGCGGCCTTCTACGAGCTCGCCTCCGAGCAGCAGCTCGAGTGGGTCTCGCCGACCGCCCGCTGGGCGGCGGAGGAGGCCGACGTCCGCATCGGGATCATGGCCGACGCCAACCCGCGCGAGCTCTCCCAGGTCGACCCCAAGCGCCAGGCGATCACGCAGAAGGCGCGCAAGCCGCTCATGGAGACGACGATGCGGCGCGCGTCGGAGGGCGAGCACCGCTGGGCGCTCACGCTCTTCCCGACCCACGCCTACGCGGCCGAGGCGGGCATGTCGCTCGCCCAGTACGAGGACTTCTACTACCGGGCCTGCCTCTGCGACGACCCCGACCCCGTCGGCGCCTGGGCGCGCCAGGCCGACCGGGTGAAGCGGCTCGCCGAGTGGATGGAGGGCAAGGAGGAGGTCCACATCACCGCGCCGGGGACCGATTTGAAGCTGAACGTGTCCGGCCGGCGGTTCATCCCCTGCTTCGGCGAGCGGAACATGCCCGACGGCGAGTTCTTCACGGGGCCGATCGAGGACTCGGCCGAGGGGGAGATCACGTACTCGTTCCCGGCGATGTACGGCGGGCGCGAGGTGGCCGGCATCCGCCTGCGCTTCGAGGGCGGCAAGGTCGTCGACGCGAGCGCCGAGCGCGGGGAGGAGTTCCTGATCGAGATGCTCGACACCGACGAGGGCGCGCGGCGGCTGGGCGAGCTCGGCATCGGGACGAACTACGGGATCGCCACCGCGACGAAGGAGATCCTCCTCGACGAGAAGATCGGCGGCACCGTCCACCTCGCGCTCGGGATGAGCTACCCCGACACCGGCGGGGTGAACAGCTCGGCCATCCACTGGGACATGGTCTGCGACCTCCGCCAGGGCGGCTCGATCGTCGTCGACGGGGTCGAGCTGCAGCGGGACGGCGAGTTCCTGGTCTGAGGGCCTCCGCCCCTGGGGGTCAGTTGGCCGGGGGTCAGTTGGCCGGCAGGGCCGTCACGGCCTCCTGGGCGGGCGCGCCCGGGCGGGACGGCGCGAGCGGTGAAGGGCCCGGAACACAGGGGGAAGCGTCCTGGGTTGTCTCTCCATGGGGGGTCAGGACAGGACGCTTGGCGCTCGCCACCCGGGCCGGTGAGGCAAGCGTCCTGGTTTGTCTCGCCATACCCGGGCCAAGTCAGGACGCTTCCCCTCCCGGTGGCCGCCGCGCGCCCGCCCGCGCCGCTCGGACGCCCGATCCGGCCCTAGAATTCCCCGCCATGGCCGGGCATTCCAAGTGGTCCCAGATCAAGCACAAGAAGAAGATCGCCGACGCGCGGCGCGGTCAGCAGTTCACGAAGCTCGTGCGCGCGATCACCGTCGCCGCGCGTGAGGGCGGCGGCGACCCGGAGGGGAACCCGGCCCTGGCGCTCGCGATCCAGAAGGCCAAGGAAGCGAGCATGCCGAAGGAGAACATCGAGCGCGCGATTGCCAAGGGCATCGGCGCCGACTCCGACAGCGAGGCGATCGAGGCCATCACCTACGAGGGCTACGGCCCCGGCGGCGTCGCGGTCCTCGTCGAGGCGCTGACCGACAACCGCAACCGCACCGGCTCGGAGGTCCGCCACCTCTTCTCCAAGCACGGCGGCAACCTCGGCGAGCCCGGCTCGGTCGCCTGGGTGTTCGAGAAGAAGGGCTCGATCGTCGTCGACGCCGAGCGGTACTCCGAGGACGACCTCATCGTCGCCATCGACGCCGGCGCCGAGGACGTCATCGAGGAGGACGGCGTGTTCGAGATCGTCACCGACGTCTCGGACTTCACCGCCGTCCGCAAGGCGCTCGAGGAGGCCGGCGTGGAGCTCCAGTCGGCCGAGCTCACCCAGCGCCCGACGAACCGCGTCCAGGTCGAGGAGGACCGCGTCCCGGCGCTCATGCGCCTGATCGAGGCGCTCGAGGACCACGACGACGTCAACGCCGTTCACGCGAACTTCGACGTCGACGCCGAGGTGCTCGAGCGCGTCGCCGGCTGACGGCCCGGAGGGGCCCTCGATCCGGCCCCGGCCGGGGTCTACACTGGCGCAGATGGCCGGCAGCGCCTCCATCTCAGCGATCGCCAACGAGTGCCGGCAGTGCTGCGCCTTCTGCGACCGGCTCGTCGAGCCCGCCGGCTGCGTCGAGTCCGGCTGCCCGTACCTCTACGTCTACGACGACGAGGACTCGGGCCGGCGCTACATGGGCTGCATGCGGAAGGTCTTCCGCAGCGAGATCGACGTCGCGCTCTTCGAGGAGGCGCAGCAGACCCGCCGCGGCTTCGGCGCGGTGAAGATGACCGGGCAGCCGATCGCGCGCTGCCGCACCGTCGTCGAGCGCGCCTACCACGGCGAGGGCGACGCCTTCTGCTGCTCCAACCCGGGCTTCTTCGACCCGCCGGTCGCCGACGAGGCCGCCGACGGCTTCGACCTGCGCGACCGCCTGTAGCGGTCGCCCAGGCGGGGCAAGGGGCGCGCCCGCGGCAGGCCGCCCGGCCCCGGCCGCCCCTAGGCGCCCCGCGCCCTCAGCCCCCGCTCGCGCAGCTCCCGCGCGATCCGCACCTGCTCGGGCCCGGGCCCGCGGCCGTCCGGCCCCTCGGTCTCCAGCAGCGCCGGCAGGCCCTCGAAGCGCGGCTCCGACAGGAACGCCGCCAGCCCCTCCTCGCCGAGCTCGCCCTCGGGGAGGTTCGCGTGGCGGTCGCGGTTGGAGCCGAGCGCGGTCTGCGAGTCGTTGACGTGGAGGCAACCGAGCCGGTCGAGGCCGACGATCTCGTCGAAGCTGTCGACGACGCCGGCGAGCTTCTCCGCCGTCGTGATGTCGAAGCCGCTGGCGAGCAGGTGGCAGCAGTCGAGGCAGACCCCGAGCCGCCCGTCGCCGCCGCCGAGCTCGATCAACCGGGCGAGCTCCTCGAACGAGCGCCCGAGCGTGCCGCCCGCGCCGGCGGTGTCCTCGAGCAGGATCGGGCAGGACTCCGACTCGGCCAGCGCCTCCCGCAGCGCCTCGCCGACGCGCTCCATCGACGCCTCGTAGGGCTCCTTCACCTGCGAGCCGGGGTGGAGGACGACGCCGACCGCGCCGATCGCGTCCCCGAGCCGCAGCGCGTGGATGAGCGCGCTGATCGACTTGCCGCGGATGTCGGGGTCCTTCGAGGCGCAGTTGATGAGGTAGACGGCGTGGATCGCGACCGCCCGCACCGGGCCGCTCGCCAGCAGCTCGTTGAAGGCGGCGACGTCGTCGTCCTTCCACTGCGTCGGCCGCCACATGCGCGGGTTCTGGTGGAAGATCTGGATCGCGTCGCAGCCCCACTCCACGCCGCGCTCATAGGCCTTCACGAGGCCGCCGGACGTCGAGACGTGCGCGCCGACTAGCATCAGCGCTCACCTCCGAGGGGCATCCCGCCCACCCGCGTCTTCGAGGCATGACAGGACATCCGGTCGCACATCCAAGGGTTCGCTTCGCGCCGTCGCCCACCGGGGCCCTGCACATCGGCGGCGCGAGGACGGCACTGTACAACTGGCTGCTCGCCCGGGGCTCGAACGGCACCTTCGTCCTGCGGATCGAGGACACCGACCGCGAGCGCTCGACGCCCGAGAACGTCGAGCAGATCCTCGACGCGCTGCGCTGGCTCGGCCTCGACTGGGACGAGGGGCCGTTCTCGCAGGCCGAGCGCCGCGAGCAGCACGAGCGCGAGATCCAGCGCCTGCTCGACACCGGCCACGCCTACCTCGACGACGGCGCCGTCCGGCTGCGCACGCCGAGCGAGGGGGAGACGGTCATCGAGGACGTCATCCGCGGCACCGTCCGCTTCCCCAACGACGCGATCGACGACTTCGTCATCGCCCGCTCGGACGGCAGCCCGCTCTACAACCTCGCCGTCGCCGTCGACGACCGCGACATGGGCATCACCCACGTCGTCCGCGGCGAGGACCACCTCTCCAACACCCCGCGCCAGGTCATGATCCTGCGCGCGCTCGGCGCCGAGCCGCCGGTCTACGCCCACGTGCCGCTCCTCCATGGTCCCGACGGCAAGAAGCTCTCCAAGCGCCACGGCGCCGCCTCCGTCCAGGAGCTGCGCGACGCCGGCTACCTCCCCGAGGCGGTGCGCAACTACATCGCGCTGCTCGGCTGGGGCTACGACGAGTCGAAGACGTTCTTCACCACCGAGGAGCTCATCAAGCTCTTCTCGCTCGAGCGCGTGTCGCGCAACCCGGCGGTCTTCGACGAGAAGAAGCTGCGCTGGATGAACGGTCGCTACCTGCGCGACCTGGACGTGGACGAGCTCCACCGGCGCCTCGAGGAGTTCACCGGCCGGAAGCTCCCGCGCGAGGCGGTGGCGATCTCGCAGGAGAAGCTCCAGACGCTCGCCGACTTCTGGCCGCTGTCGGGCTTCCTTGTCGAGGAGCGCCCGATCGACGAGCAGGCGTGGGCGAAGGTCATGACCGACGGCGCGCCCGAGCGGCTGCGGCGGGCGCGCGAGGTGCTCGCCCAGACCGAGCCGTTCACGACCGAGGCGATCGAGGCCGCGCTGCGCGGGCTCGTCGACGAGCTCGGGGTCAAGCCGAAGGAGATCTTCCAGCCGGTGCGCGTCGCGATCGCCGGGACCACGGTGTCGCCGGGGATCTTCGAGTCGCTCGCCGTGCTGGGCCGCGACGAGGCGCTCGCGCGCATCGACCGGGCGCTCGCCCGGACCCGGCGCTGAACAGGGCTCCTCAACTCCACGCCGCTTCCTGCCGATATCCGGGGCAGCGACGCCGACCGATGACGTGGAAGCTGCGATGACAAGACCGGTGGCCGCCGCGGGCAGGCCCGCCGGGCACAACGAAGGCCATGGCCGCCGCCTCACGGCGGCCTTCGAAGCGCTGGAGGCCTTTCCGGCGCTCGCCGAGTCGCGCAACCGCCTGCTGAAGGTCATCCGCGACGGGCGCGCGAGCATCGGCGACATCGTCGCCACGATCGAGTCGGACGTCGCGCTCGTCATCGCGGTGTTGCGGATCGCCAACCGCGCGCAGTCGCCGCAGAAGGGCAAGATCGCGAGCGTCCCGCGCGCCGTCGAGGTGCTCACGCCCGCCGGCGTCGAGGCGCTCGCCTCGCGGACGGCGGTCTTCGACTTCTTCGAGCGCAGCCCGGTCTGGGACGCCCAGCCGGAGCGCTTCCGCCTCCACGCGGTCGGCACGCAGCGCGCCGCCGACCGCGTGGCGCGCGAGATCGGCTACGAGGACCGGGACGAGCTGCTCGCCTCGGCGTTGCTCCACGACATCGGCAAGCTCGTCCTCATGCACGCCTATCCCGGCTACCCGAAGCTCATCCACGGCGACGCGAAGACGCCGGAGGAGCGGGTGCGCCGGGAGCGGCGCGAGCTCGGCGTCGACCACGGCGTCGTCGGCGGCGTGCTCGCCCGTCGCTGGGGATTGCCGAACCGGCTCGCCTCGGCGATCGAGCGCCACCACGCCGACGACTGCCACGACGAGGCGGCGATCATCCGCCTCGCCGACATGCTCGCCCACTACGCGCAGGGCCGGCAGGTCGACCCGGCCGCGATGCTCCGCGTCGCGCGCACGCTCGGGCTGGCGTCGGAGGGGTTGCGGACGGTGATGTACGAGCTGCCGTACCCGACCGTCGCGACGAAGCGCCAGGTCGAGCCGTGCCCGCTCTCGCAGCGCGAGATCGACGTGCTCAAGCGCCTCGCCGAGGGCAAGGTCTACAAGCAGATCGCGCTCGAGCTCGGGCTCTCGACGAGCACGGTCCGCACGCACCTCCACAACACCTACGCGAAGCTCGGCGCCGTCGACCGCGCCCAGGCGGTCCTGCTGGCCACCGAGCGCGGCTGGATCTAGCCCCGGGGCTTTACCCGGGCTGGCCGACCAGCTAGGGTCGGCGCGTGGGGGAGGAGCAGAAGGTCACCTTCTGCCGCATCTGCGAGGCCCACTGCGGGCTGCTCGCCACCGTCGAGGACGGGCGCGTCACCAAGCTGCGGCCTGACCCCGACCACCCGCTCTCGCGCGGGTACGCGTGCCCGAAGGGCATCGCGATGACCGACGTCCAGAACGACCCGGACCGCGTGCTGCACCCGCTGCGGCGCCGGCCCGACGGGGAGTTCGAGCGCGTGTCGTGGGAGGAGGCGATGGCCGACATCACCGCGCGGCTGCGCCGGATCCACGACGAGCGCGGGCCCGGGGCGATCGGCTGGTACATGGGCAACCCCGGCGCGTTCTCCTACGCGCACACGCTCTGGGTCAAGGGGTTCCTCGACGCGATCGGCTCGCCGCACTACTACACGGCCGGCTCGCAGGACGTGAACAACCGCTTCGCCGCGAGCGCGCTCCTCTACGGCACGCCCCTCGTCATCCCGATCCCCGACCTTGCGCGGACGAGCTTCCTGCTCATGGTCGGGGCGAACCCGCTCGTCTCGCACGGATCGGTGCTGACCGCGCCGCGCGTCCGCGACCAGCTCAACGCGATCGTCCGCCGCGGCGGGCGCGTCGTCGTCGTCGACCCGCGCCGCAGCGAGACGGCGCGCCGGTTCGAGCACGTCCCGATCGCGCCCGACAGCGACGGCTGGCTGCTGCTCGCGATGCTCCAGGTCGTCTTCGCCGAGGGCCTCGCCGACACGGACTTCCTGGCCCGCCACGCCGCCGGCACCGACGCGCTCGCCGACCTCGCCCGGCCCTTCACGCCCGAGGAGGCCGAGCCGCGCACCGGCATCCCGGCCGAGCGCATCCGGGAGCTCGCGCGCGACTTCGCGCGCGCGGACGGCGCCGCGGCGTACGGCCGGACCGGCTCGTGCCTGGGGCGGTTCGGCACGCTCGTCGCCTTCCTGCTCGACGCCCTCGACGCCGTCACGGGCAACCTCGACCGCCCGGGCGGGGCGGTCTTCGGCCGGCCGCCCGTCTCGCTCGACGAGATCGGGGAGCGCTTCGGGCTGGCGAGCTACGGGAAGGTGCGCTCGCGCGTCGGCGGGTTCCCGGACGTACTCGGCAACCTGCCCGCGTCGCTGCTGCCGCGCGAGATCGAGGCGCCGGGCGAGCGCCAGATCCGGGCGCTCTTCGTCTCCGCCGGCAACCCGGTGCTGTCGGTGCCCGACGGCGAGGCGCTCGAGCGCGCGCTGGAGCAGCTCGAGCTCTGCGTCTCGCTCGACCTCTACGTCAACGAGACGAACCGCCACGCCGACTACGTCCTGCCGGCGACGACGTGGCTGGAGCGCGACGACGTGCCGCTCGCCTTCCTCGGCTTCTACACGACCCCGTTCATCCAGGCGACCGACGCGGTCGTGCCGCCGGCGGGCGAGGCGCGCGAGGAGTGGGAGGTCGTCGAGGAGCTCGCCCGGGCGCTCGGCGTGACGCCCTCGAGCATCCCGCCGCTGCGGCTGCTCGGGAAGCTCGGCATCCGGCTCTCACCGCGGCGCCAGCTCGACCTGCTGCTGCGCACCGGACCGGGACGGCTCAGCCTCGCCAAGCTCCGCCGCCATCCGCACGGGCTCGTGCTCGGCGAGCACATCGCGACCGGAGTGCTGCGCGACAAGATCCGCCACCGCGGCCGCAAGCTCGCGCTCGCCCCGCCCGAGATCGCCGCCGAGGTCCGCCGCCTCGCCGAGGCCGGGGACGGCCGCGACCCCGCCTACCCGCTGCGGCTCATCGGCCTGCGCGAGCTGCGCAGCCACAACTCGTGGATGCACAACGCGCCGCTGCTCATGCGCGGCGGGCGCTCGCACGCGCTGCGCGTCCACCCGGACGACGCCGCCGCGCACGGCCTGGAGGACGGCGGCAAGGCGCGGGTGAGCTCGAAGTCCGGCAGCGTCGTCGCCGACGTCAAGGTCACCGACGAGATGACGCCCGGCACCGTCGCGCTCCCGCACGGCTGGGGCCACCGCGGCGGCTGGCGGCTCGCGAACGCCCATGCGGGGGTGAACGTCAACCTGCTCGCGAGCGCCGAGCCCGACGACCTCGAGCCGCTCGCCGGGATGGCGCACCTCAACGGCATCCCCGTCCGGCTCGAGCCGGTCGCGCCCGCCGACGCCGACGCCCGGCCGGCGGCCGGCGCCGCGTCGGCCTAGTAGCGGCGCCGGCGCGCCGCGCCGGAGCGGGCGAGCGCGAGCCCGCCCACGACGAGCAGCGCCCCCAACGCGAGGAAGCCGGCGTCCCAGCCGGGCGGCGCGCCGAGGTCGTCGCGGACGTGGTGGACGGTGAGGAGCTGGTGGTCGACGAGCCCCTCGACGAGGTTGAAGACGCCCCAGCCGGCGAGCGCCGTGCCGACGTGGACGCGCCACGGCGGGGCGAGGTCGCGCCGCTGCCAGGCGCGGATCAGCATCGCGACCCCGGCGACGGTGAGCAGCCACGCGAGGACGTGGAAGAGCCCGTCGGCGAGCGTGTTCGCCTCCACCCCAGCGACGGTCGTCGCCGGGTTGTCCTCGGTGGCGGTGAGCAGGTGGTGCCACTGGAGGATCTGGTGGAGGACGATCCCGTCGAGGAAGCCGCCGAGCCCGACGCCGAGGACGAACGCAGGGGCGCGGGGCGGTCCGCCTCGGGGCGGGCCGAGGGGGCTGCGCAACGCCACGCCGCCGGGCTACCCGCGCCCCGGCGCGGCAAACGCCGCCGCTCAGCCGCCGGTCGAGACGCGCACGCGCACGATCGTGCCGCCGTCGCCCGTGGCGAGCTCGAAGCGCGCGCCGATGAGCTCGGCGCGCTCGCGCATGCCGGCGAGGCCGATGTGGCCGGGGCGCGAGCGGCCGAGGACGTCGCCGTCGCGGAAGCCGCGGCCGTCGTCGCGGACGGTGAGCTCGGCGACGCCGTCGCGGCTGCGCAGGCGGATGTGGATGTGGCTCGCCCGCGCGTGGCGGGCCGCGTTGGTGACCGCCTCCGAGGCGATCCGGAAGAGCGCGCCCTCGACGGAGGACGGGAGCGCGACCTCGTCGCACGCGAGCGTGATCGGGACGCCCCAGCGACGCTCCCAGATCGGCAGCGACTCCGCGACCGCGGCCTCGAAGGAGAGCTCGCGGAAGGCGTGGGGGCCGAGCCCGACGATCTCCTCGCGCAGCGCCTTGACGTTGCGCGAGGCGAGGCCGATGGCGTCCTCGAGCAGTAGCGCGACGCGCTCCCGGTCGCCGCGCTCGGCGGCGGTGCGCGCGGCGCTGAGGATCATCTCGAGGCTGACGAGCTCCTGGACGGGCCCTTCGTGGATCGACTCGGCGAGGCTGCGGCGGACCGCCTCCTCGGCGGCGATCGTGCGGCGCATGAGCTCTCGCGCCTCGAGCCGTCCCGCCGACTCGGCGCTGCGCAGGCCGCCGATGACGACGGCGATCGAGACGGCCGAGATGCAGAAGAGGACCTCGTAGTAGGCGACGAGGTCGTCCCGGATCGGGTCGTCGATGATCCAGGCGGCGACGACGAGCGAGATCGTCCCGACCGCCGCGATCGCCGCGCCGACGGCCTCGCCCTGGAAGTGGGCGTGGGCGGCGACGAAGAAGAGCGCGAGGAAGCGGACGGCGCCGTAGGTCTCCGGGACGACCGTCTCGATGAGGACGAGCACCGCGAAGTCGCCGACGGCGATGGCGGGGTGGAGGGCGAGGTAGGGGCGGCGGCGGGCGAGCAGGAGGACGAAGAGCGCCCAGGGGAGCGCGACGGCGAGCAGCACGCCGATGAGGCGGCCGCCGAGCGGGAAGCCGACGAGCAGGCGGCTGACGCTCGCCGCGACGACGATGACGAGGCGGATGACGGCGAACCAGACGACCGGGGCGGTGGACGCGACCGGCAGGGGGCGCGGGCCGGGGAAGGAGACGTGCCTCAGCCGCGGCGCCACAACAGCCTCGCGGAGATCGCCGCCCCCACGGTGTCGATGCCCACGTCGAGCGGGCTGCCGTTCCGTCCCTCGACGAACGACTGGTGGAACTCGTCGCTGACCGCGTAGAGGACGGCGATCGCGAGCGCCGCGAGGATCGCCCTGCGGTGCGCGAGCCGGGTGCGGAGCGCGCGCCACCAGAGGAACGCGAGCAGCGCGTACTCGCCGGCGTGGACGAGCTTGCGGCCGACGAGGTCGATCGTGCCCAGGCCCGACGACAGGTCGGGCTGGGCGGAGAGGTAGAAGATCAGCGCCATCAGGGCGAGCGGCGGCCCCCACGGGTCGAGCCAGGCGAGCGCGCGGGGGATCCCGCGCCGTGTCCGGACCGTAGTGCTCACGGCGCATAGCCTCGCACGCCGGGCGTGCGATCACGAGGAGGCGGGGGCCGCGGCGGCGAGCGGCCGGCGGGCCCGCGCGGGGCGCCGCCGGCCGCGTTTCCGCGCCCGCCGCGGTCAGGCCGCCTGCGCGACCGGCTCCGCCGCGGGCGAGCGCTCGGCCCGCCGGCGCGGGATGAGGAGCGTCACGAGCGCGCCGCCGCCCACGACGGCCGCGCCGACCGTCAGCGCCGGCTGGAACCCGGCGACGAACTCGGCCGGCGCGGAGTAGCCGCCCTGGCCGGCGAACACCGCGGCCAGCACGGCGACGCCGAGGACGCCGCCCAGCTCGCGGATCGCGTTCGTCGCGCCCGAGGCCTGGCCCTGCTCCTCGGGCCGGACGGCGCTCATGACGACGTTCGCGACCGGCGCGAAGAACGCCGCCGTCCCGATGCCTGCGAGCGTCATCGCCGGGGCGAGCTCGGCGTACGCGGTGTCGGGGGAGACGACCGAGGCCATCCAGGTGAACGCGACCGCGTCGAGCGCGAGGCCGAAGGCCATGATCGGGCGACCGCCGATCCGGTCGGAGAGCAGCCCCGCGACCGGGTTGACGAGCAGCGGCATGACCGTCCACGGCAGCGTCCGCACGCCCGCCTCGAGCGGGCTGTAGCCCATGACGAGCTGGAGGAACTGCGTCAGCAGGAAGACGACGCCGAACATGCCGGCGTACATCGCCAGCGCGGCGACGTTCGCCGCCGTGAAGGTGCGGCTGCGGAAGAAGCGCATCGGCAGCATCTGGGCCGGCGTGCGCAGCTCCCAGGCGACGAACGCGGCGAGCGCGACGAGGCCGCCGGCGGCGGGGCCGAGCACCTCGGCGCTCGCCCAGCCGGCGCCGTTGCCGCGCACGAGCGCCCACACGATCCCGAGCAGGCCGAGCCCGGCGAGCGCAAGGCCCGGGAGGTCGAGCCGGTCGTTCGGCCCGTGGCTCTCGCTCAGCTTGCGCGCCGCCAGCGGGATCGTCACGAGCCCGATGGGCACGTTGACCCAGAAGATCCACTGCCACGAGATCCCCTCGGTGACGGCGCCGCCGACCAGCGGCCCGAGCGCGATCGCCAGGCCGCCGATGCCGCCCCAGGCGCCGAGCGCGAGCCCGCGCTTGTCGGCCGGCACGGCGGCGGTGAGGATCGTCAGCGTCAGCGGCGCCACGATCGCGCCGCCGACGCCCTGGAGCGCACGCGCCGCGATGAGCGACTCGATCGACGGCGCCAGCGCCGCCGCGGCCGAGCCGAGCGTGAACAGGCCCATGCCGACGGCGAACATCCGCCGCCGGCCGAAGCGGTCGCCGAGCGCGGCGCCGGTGAGCAGCAGGACGGTGAACACGAGCGTGTAGGCGTTCACCGTCCACTCGAGCGTCTCGATCCCTCCACCGAGATCGCGCTTGATCACCGGCAGCGCGGTGGTCACGACGAGGTTGTCGAGCGCGGTCATGAACACCGCGATCGCGCTGAGGACGAACGCCCACAGCAGCTTGGACTTCGAGGTCATGGTCGGTCCCTCCTGGGAGTTGCGGTTCATGCACCGCACCCTCGCCCTCGCGCGCTCCCGCCGCGACGAGGGAGGACCGAAGGAGTTCCCGCAGGGTTTTCGGCCGTAGCCGCAGGCGTGGGCCGGGCGCCGGCGAGCTATCGTGCCGCCGTGGCCCCGCCCGCCGATCGGCCGACGGCGCTCCTCGAGCGCACCGAGGAGCTTGCGTCGATCGACGCCGTCCTCGCCGACGTCCTCGCGCGCGAGGGGCGGTTCGCCGCGATCGAGGGGCCGGCCGGGATCGGCAAGACGTCGCTGCTGCGCGAGGCGCGCGAGCGGGCGTCCGGCGCCGGCGTCACCGTCGTCTCGGCCCGCGGGACGGAGCTCGAGCGTCCCTACTCCTACGGCGTCGTCCGGCAGCTGTTCGAGGCGACGGTCTCGCAGGGCGGGGACGACGGCCGCGGCGCGCTCCTCCAGGGCGCCGCCGCGCGCGCCGCCCGTCTGTTCGACCCCGGCGACCTCGCCGCGGCCCCCGCCGACGAGGACGGCGCGTTCGCCCTCCTCCACGGCCTCTACTGGCTGACGCTCAACCTCGCCGAGCGCGGCCCGCTGCTCGTCGCCGTCGACGACCTCCAGTGGGCCGACGAGCCGTCGCTGCGCTGGCTCGGCTACCTCGCCCGCCGCCTCGAGGGTGCGCCCGTCGGGGTGATCGCGACGGTTCGTCCCCTCGAGGACGAGGACCCGGCGCTCGCCGAGCTGCTCGCGGACCCCGCGAGCACCGTCATCCACCCGAGCGCGCTCAGCCCCGCCGCGGCGGCCGAGCTCACGCGGGCCGAGCTCGGCGAGCACGCCGCCGAATCCTTCTGCCTCGCCTGCCACCGCACGACCGGCGGCAACCCGCTGCTGCTGCGCGAGCTGCTGCGGACGCTCGCGGCCGAGGGTGTCGCGCCGGACGCGGCCGGCGTCGCGACCGTCGAGGCGATCGCGCCCGAGGCGGTCGCGCGCTCGGTGCGGCTGCGCCTCCAGCGCTCGGCTCCCGGGGCGCGCGCGCTCGCCCGCGCCGTCGCGGTGCTCGGCGACGGGGCTGAGGGAAGCCACGCCGCGGCGCTCGCCGGGCTGGAGAAGCGGGAGCTCGCGCCCGCCGCCGCGCTGTTGTCGCGCCTCGACCTGCTCCGTCCCGAGCCGCCGCTGCGCTTCGTCCACCCGGTGGTCCGCAACGCCGTCTACGAGACGATCCCCGCGCACGAGCGGGCGCAGGAGCACGCGCGCGCGGCGGAGGTGCTCGCCGCGGCCGGCGCGTCCGCCGAGCAGGTCGCCGCCCAGCTCCTGCTCGCGCCCGCCGAGAGCGTCGCGGACGCCGCCGGCCCCCTCCGCGACGCCGCGACGCGCGCCGCCGCCGAGGGCGCGCCCGCGAGCGCGGCCGCGTACCTGCGGCGCGCGCTCGCCGAGCCGCTGCCGGACGGCGACCGCGCCGACCTGTTGCTCGAGCTCGCCGCCGCCGAGCTCACCCTCGGCGAGCCGCGCGTCGTCGAGCGGCTGCGCGAGGCGGTCGGCCTCACGGAGGGCGAGCGGCGCGCGCGGGCGGGGCTCGAGCTGGGGCGTGCGCTCTACTGGTCGCGCCGCGCGGAGGAGGCGGTCGGGGCGCTCGAGGCGGCGCTCGCCGAGCCCGGCCTCGACGAGGCGCTCCGCCTCCGCCTCGAGGCCGAGCTGACGATGAACGCCGCTCGCATCCCCTCCCAGCACGAGGAGGCCCTGCGCCGGCTCGCCGCGGTCGAGGCGGACGCCGGTGCCGGCCCGGGCGCCCGCATGTTGCTCGTCCTGAAGGCGTACGCGGCCGCCGCCCAGGGCGAGGGGCGCGAGCAGGCGGCGGCCTGGGCCGAGGAGGCGTTCGCCGCGATGCCGAAGGAGGAGCGCGCGTGGAGCTACGTCGGCGGCCTCTACGCGCTGCTGTTCGCGGACCGCCTCGAGGAGGGACTGCGCGTCATCGACGGCACGCTCGCCGACGCCCGTCGCCGCGGCGCGGCATTCGCCGTCTCCGGCATGCTGCTCATGCGCACGATCTTCGGCTACGCGCGCGGGACGCTGGCCGAGGCGGAGGCCGACGCGCGCATGGCGCTGGAGGCGCTGCCGCACCGCGAGGCGCTCTTCATGCCGCACGTCCACGGCTGGCTCATCCAGGTGCTCGTGGAGCGGGGCGAGCCGGCCGAGGCGGTCGCGCTGCTGGAGGCGCTCGAGGCCGACGTCGGGCCGTTCCCCGAGGACTTCGCGCACGCGCCGCTGCTGCGCGCCCGCGGCGTCGTCGCCGCCGCGCGCGGGGATCACGCGACCGCGCTCGCCGACCAGCTCGCGCTCGGGAGGGTGCTCGCCGCGCTCTCCCACCACAACCCCGCCGTGTCCAGCCCCGGCTGGCGCTCCGAGGCGGCGCTCGCCCATCACGCGCTCGGCGACGACGAGGCGGCGCTCGCGCTCGCGCGCGAGGAGGTGGAGCTCGCGCGCGCCTGGGGCGCGCCGCGCCCGCTCGGCCGCGCCCTGCGCGTGCTCGGCCTCGTCGAGGGAGGCGCAGAGGGCATCGAGAGGATCGCGGAGGCGGTCGCGCTGCTCGACGGCTCCCCGGCCCGGCTGGAGCACGCCTACGCCCTCGCCGACCTCGGCGCGGCGCTGCGGCGGGCGAACCGGCGCGCCGAGGCGCGCGAGCACCTGCGCGCCGGGCTGGGGCTCGCCCAGCGCTGCGGCGCCGGCCGCCTCGCCCGGCGCGCCCACGAGGAGCTCATCGCGACCGGCGCGCGGCCGCGCCGGCGCGAGCTCAGCGGCGTCGAGTCGCTCACCCCGAGCGAGCGGCGGACCGCGGCGATGGCCGCGCAGGGGATGTCGAACAAGGAGATCGCCCAGGCGCTGTTCGTGACGCTGCGGACCGTCGAGATGCACCTCAGCAACGCCTTCCGCAAGCTCGACGTCTCCAGCCGCACCCAGCTCCCCGACGTGCTGGGGGCCGAGAACCCTGCGGTTGATCCTTCGGTCTGACCTCGTCGACGCAGGCTCGCGGCGGGGCGATCGTGGCCCTGTCCGCGCAAGCGACAGACAGGAGTCACCCGATGGACCACACCACCACCTACAGCGTTCCCGGCATGAGCTGCGGGCACTGCGAGGCCGCGATCACCGACGAGGTCACCCGCCTCGCGGGGGTCGAGGCGGTCGAGGTCGACCTCGACGCGAAGCTCGTGCACGTCAGCGGCGACGGCGTCGACGAGGCCGCCGTGATCGAGGCGATCGGCGAGGCCGGCTACGAGGCGGTGATCGCGTGAGCCCCGCCAACCGCGCCTTCCTCCGCCACTACGGCGAGATGGTGCTCGCCATGGTGCTCGGGATGGTCGTCCTCGGCGTCCCGAGCGGGTGGGCGCTCGACGCGCTCGGGTCGAGCATGGCCGAGCTCCACGACGAGGCGCCTGCGGCGGCGCTGCTCTGGATGGCCGTGATCATGACCGTCCCGATGGTCTGGTGGATGCGCCGCCGCGGCCACGCCTGGCGGCCGTGCGCCGAGATGGCGGCGTCCATGTTCGTGCCGGCGTTCGCGATGGTCGGCCTGCTCGCGAGCGGGCTCGTCACCGACTTCGGCGCGCTCATGGTGGCCGAGCACGTCGTCATGCTCCCCGCGATGCTGCTGGTCATGCTGCTGCGGCGCGAGGAGTACTCGTGCGGGCATCACCGGCACCCCACGGCGGAGGTGGCGGCATGAAGGTCGCGTTCGTCCTCTACCCGGGCTTCACGGGCCTCGACCTCGTCGGCCCGTACGAGGTCATCTGCCGCTGGCCGGGCGTGGACGTGCGCTTCCTCGCGCGGACGCTCGAGCCGGTGCGGGCGGACCGGGGGCTGACCGTCACGCCGACGGACACCCCCGAGACGCTCCCGGACCCCGACCTCGTCGTCGTGCCGGGGGCGGAGGACCCGCTGCCCCTGCTCGGCGACGAGGTGCTGCGCGACTGGCTGCGCGCCGCCGCGCCGGGGTGCGCGTGGACCGCGTCGGTGTGCACCGGCGCGGGCCTCTACGCCGCCGCCGGCCTGCTCGAGGGCAAGCCGACCACGACGCACTGGGGCTTCCGCGACAACCTGCGGGCGATGGGGATCGACGTGCGGCCCGACCGCGTCGTCTGGGCGGGCAACCACGTCAGCGGCGCGGGCGTGTCGGCGGGCATCGACATGGCGCTCGCCCTCACCGAGCGGGTGCATGGGCGTGAGCTCGCGCAGGCGCTCCAGCTCACGATCGAGTACGACCCGCAGCCGCCCTTCGACGCGGGTGCGCCCGAGAAGGCGGACGCGGGCACCCTGCGGCTGGCGCTGCGCGTGCTGCTCGGCGACCGGCCGCTGCGGATGGCGGCGCGGATGCAGGGGCAGATCCTCAAGGCGCAGGTGGGGCGCGGGCGGCGCGCGCTCGCCCGGCGCGTGAGGGACGGGGGCGACCGCGAGGCGTGACGGACCGGGCGGGCCGGCGCCCGCCACGCCGGCCCGTCCGTCACCCCACGGCGCCGCGAGGGGGAAACTAGACTCGCACGCCGTGCTCACGATCACGACGAAGTCGCCCTACGCGGTCCGCGCGCTCACCGAGCTCGCTCGCATCGGCAACGCCGGCCCCGTCCCGATCGGCGAGCTGGCGCGCCGCCGCGACATCCCCGTCCAGTTCCTCGAGGGGCTGTTCGCGACGCTGCGCCGCGCCGGGATCCTCCAGAGCCAGCGCGGCGTCAAGGGCGGCTACTCCTTCGCCCGCCCCCCGGCGGAGGTGACGGTCCTCGAGGTCGTCGACCTGCTCGAGGGCGAGCTCGGCGCCGAGGCGATCGCCGCCGGCGGCGTCTGGGCCGACGCCGCCAAGGCGCTGCGCGAGCAGCTCGCCGACGTCACGATCGCCGATGTCGCGCAGCGCGAAGCGCGGGAGGCCGGGGCCCAGATGTACTACATCTGACGGCCCCCGACCCCCGGCTCCTGGCGGCCCCGACCCCCGGGCGCCTGCCAGCTTCAGTGCGCCGCGCCCTTCGGCGGGTGCTCGGTGACGAGCACGCCCTTCGCGCCCTTCACCATGTCGCCGAAGGCGTGGGTGACGAACGGGTAGGTGCCCTCCTCGGCGAGCGTGAACTCGACCCAGCCGCCCTGCGAGGGCGCGAGGTTGATGGTCTGCACGTGGCGGCCGACGGTGCCCTCGACGACGGTGCGGTCGAAGACGGTGCCGATCACGTGGAACGCCGACCAGATCGACGGCCCCGCGTTCATGACGTACATCCGGATCCGCTCGCCGCGCTTCACCTCGATCGGGTGCTCGGCGTACTGGTCCGCGTAGCCGTTGAAGGCGATGACGTCCGGCTGCTTGGCCTGCATCTTCCGCATGTCCGCGGGCTCGCCCGGCTTGCCGATGTAGTACTCCTGCTGGACCATCCACAGCTCGCGGTCCACGGGCGCCAGGTCCTTCGGCTTGACGATGATCGCGCCGACCATCCCGGCCCCGGTGTGGTGGAGCACCGGCTCTGTCGCGCAGTGGTACATGAACACGCCCGGGTGGTCGGCGTCGAAGCTGAAGCGGTGCGTCTCGCCCGGCGCGATCGTCGCGAACGCCTCGCCCGGGTTGACCTCCGCGGCGTGGAGGTCGATCGAGTGCGGCATCCGCACCTGCATCCGCTCGTCGCCGCCGTTGCGCAGCTCGATCTCGACCTTGTCGCCCTCGGTCACGACCATCGGCTGCGACACGCCGGTGCCGCGGTGCTCGACGCCGTTGACGGCGAACGACCACACCTCGGTCGGCGCGAGGTGGCTGGCGACCTGCGTGACGTGCTCGTAGACGTCGACCTTGAAGCGCTTGACCTTCCCCTTCGGAGGGTCGGGCAGCGTCGGGTCGGGCCGCTCGTACGGCTCGAACTTGACGTCCTTCGCCTCCTCGATCGTCGGCGCCTTCGCCAGGGCGGTCGTGTCGTCGTCGCCGGACTGCTCCTTGGAGAACGCGCCGTTGACGGCGCCGATCGTCATGAGGATCCCGCCGGCGAGGATGAAGACGAGCCCGGCCCAAAGGCCGAGCGTCTGGAGCCGGCGCTGGCGCCGCTCCCTCGGGGAACGGGGGCGCTCCCCCCGAGCGTGTGCAGTCGGCCGTGTCATGGCCTCACCCCGTTTCAAGTTCAGAGTCGTTGCCGGATACCGGTAGCTTCGGCGCGGGTGATCGATCCGGCATCCGGGCGTTGCCCGTCGCCGCAGCGGGGGGAGATACGGCAGGCGGTCAGCCCTGCGCGGACGCCTCGGCGCCGGCGATCGCCTTGCCGAGCGCCTCGAGCTCGGCGGCGGGCAGCGCGGCCTCGACGAGCGGGAAGAGCACGCGCTCCTCGTGGCGGACGTGCGCGTCGAGCCGCTCGGCGAGCGCGTGGAGCGCCTCGGGGTCCGCCTCGGGGACGTCCGCGAGCGCGGCGACGTCGCGGCGGATCTCGACGTGGTCGCAGAGCGCCCGCACGACAGCCGCGTCGTGGACGTCGCCGTGACGGGCGAACGCGGGCAGCAGCACCTCCTCCTCGACGCGGAAGTGCCTGGCGACCTCGGCCTCCCAGTGGGCGAGGAAGCCCGCCCGCACCTGCGCGGCGTCCTCGGCCGTGGCGCGCCGCAGGCGCATGCACTGCACGAGCGTGTGGTGGTGGTCGTGCGAGAGCGGGTGGAGCGCCGGCGCGCGCTTCATCGCCGCCAACGCTAGCGGCTCGCCGGGAAACCTACGGCCATGGAAGCTCTCGCCACGCGCGGCCACCTCACGGCGGCCAGCGCGCTCTCGCTCGCGCTCGTCCTCCTCGCGATGACCCCGCTCGGCGACGAGGAGTGGGTCGCCTGGCTGCTCGTCGTCGTCACCACGCTCGCCGCCAGCCTCCACTTCGTCCACCTCCTGACCCGCCTCCCGCACCCGCGCACGCTCCTGCCCGTGCTCGCGCCGGGCGTGCTGCTGCTCGTCGCCGCGATCAGCGACCACGTGAGCGGGCCGGAGGACGAGCGCCTCGCGGCGGCGGTAACGATCGTCACCGGGATCCCGCTCGCGACGGTCGGCCTCGCCACCTGGCTCGCGCGCCGGCGCGGCAGACGACTGCAGCGGTCGGGACCCGACTTCCAGCGCCACCTCGAGGCGGCGCACTACTACTGCCTCCTGCTCGCGGTTGGCCTCGGCGCGGCCGTCTGGACGCACAGCGACCGGGGGCTTGGCGACGCCCTGCGGACGGTGATCGGCGGGGCCTGAGGGCGCAGGCGACCGGGCGGCGCAGGTCGGTCCGCCGCTGCGGGAGCCGGGCGAGGCGGACGGCGCAGGCGCGGCCCTCCTAGCGTTCCCGCGCCGACTTCCGCTCCGGCTTGATGTCGACGACCGGTGTCCCGTCGACCGCCTCGAGCGGTCGCACCCGCAGGCGGAGGCCGTCGAGGCCTGTCACCTCGACGGGATGGAGCCCGATCGGGTTCGGCCGCGCCGGGGAGCGCGTCGTGAAGACGCCCCGCTTCGGCCGCGAGCGGTCGCCGCGCGGGTGGACGCGCAGCACGTCGCGGTCGGCGCGGTGGAGCCAGGTCAGCAGCACGAGCCGGTCGCCGACGGCGAGCCCGTCGAGGCCGTCCGCGTACCCCGGGTCGAGGACCACCGTCGCCTCGGGCGCGCCCTCCTCGCCCTGCATCGGCGCCTGCGCGGGGTCGGTCAGCGGGGACTCGACCCGCCCGATGATCCGCAGCTCGGGACCGCTCATGCGACGGAGCCTCGCACACCGCCCTTGCGCTGGCGCCGCGGGCCTCGCCGCCGAGCCGGAGCGCCGCACGGCGCGCGCCATCAGGCCACGAGCAGCCCGAGCTGGCGCGACTGGGCGACGAGCCGGCCGGCCGAGTCCCAGATCTCGAAGTCCTCCTCGTGGAAGCCGCCGGAGACGTGGCGCGTCGTCACGCGGCAGGCGAGCCAGCCGGGCGCCGGGCGGGCGCGGACGTGGGCGGTCAGCTCGACGGTGATCGAGGCGCGCACGCCGAGGTCGAGCACGACCGGCCAGCCCGCGTCGGTCAGCGGCGCGAGCGCGAGCACGTCCGGCTCGCGGCCGTCGGCGAAGCGCATCCAGAACTCCGTGCGCGGCTCGCCCGACGGCGCGCCGCGCATCCAGCCGGGCAGCTCGGGCATCCGGTACTCGACCCGCTCGGTGATCGTCACGCCCGGCAGCGGGCCGTCGGGGAGGAGGTTGCGGCACTCCTCGGGCGCGGGCAGCACGGGCGGCTCGTTGCGGACGTCGGTCGGGCCCTCGGCCGCCGCGAGGTCGGTGAAGGTCGCGACGGCTCGCGCGACCTCCTCGCCGTCCTGGAGCAGGCGTGCCCCGCCGGTCGCGAGCCGCCTGCCGCTGCGCGCCACCTCGACGGCGATCTCCGCCGGGCCGTGCGCGGGCGGGCGGAGGAACCAGCCGGAGACGACGAGCGGGTCGGGGTGGGGGAGGGCGTCGGCGAGCGCGCGCTGGCAGAGGGCGAGCGTGTAGCCGCCGTTCGGGCCGCCGCCGAGGGCGTCCCACCCGGCGGAGACGACGGTGGCGTAGCGGCCCTCGCCGATCCGCTCGACGGCGGTGTCGGCGTCGAAGGCGTGGTGGGCGGTGGTCGTGTCGGTCATGGCGCTGCTCCTCTGTCGGGGTGCTGCCCGCACGGTCGCCGAGGAGGGGAGTGACGTCCATTACCTCCCGGGTAACGGACGCGGCGGCGCCCCGCCGGTAGCCTCGCCGCATGACCGCGACGATCACCGGTTCCCGCGTCGGGCCGCTGCTGCGCGAATGGCGTCTGCGCCGGCGGCTGACGCAGCTCGACCTCGCGCTCGAGGCGGGGGTCTCGGCGCGCCACCTCAGCTTCGTCGAGACGGGCCGGGCGCGGCTGAGCGCCGAGCTCGTGCTCAACCTCGCCGAGCACCTCGACGTCCCGCTCCGCGACCGCAACGCGCTCCTGCTCGCCGCCGGCTACGCGCCCGTCTACGGCCAGCGCGGCCTCGACGAGCCGGAGATGGGCCCGGTGCGGGCGGCGATCGACCAGGTGCTCGCCGGGCACGAGCCGTACCCGGCGCTCGTCGTCGACCGCCACTGGGGGATGGTCGCCGCCAACCGCGCCGTCGGCCTGCTCATGGAGGGGATCGCGCCGGAGCTGCTCGAGCCGCCGGTCAACGTCCTGCGGGCGAGCCTCCATCCCGACGGGCTCGCGCCGCGGATCGTCAACCTCGCCGAGTGGCGCGCCCACCTGCTCGACCGGCTCGGCCGCCAGGCGGTCTCCACCGGCGACCCGGCGCTCGCCGCGCTCCACGAGGAGCTGAGCGCGCTCCCCGGCGGCGGGCCCGCGCCGGCGATCGACATCGACGCCGGCGCGATCGCCGTGCCGCTGCGGCTGCGCGTCGGCGACGCCGAGCTCGCGTTCATCAGCACGGTCACGACGTTCGGCACGGCGATCGACATCACCGTCGCCGAGCTGTCGATCGAGTCGTTCTTCCCCGCCGACGAGGCGACCGCCGCGGCGCTGCGCGCCCGCGCCGGGCAGGCGTGAGACCGATTCGATACTGACCGCCGCGGCGCGCGGCCCTACGGTTGCCGCCGTGGGAGGCTTCTTCCGGTCCGTGCGCCGCCGCGCGAGCGGGGGCGCGGCGCGCGCGACGATCACCGCCGTCCGCCACGTCGCGGAGACCGCCGAGGACGAGCCGGTGCTCGAGCTCGACCTCGCGGTCGCCCGCGACCGCGCGGAGCCGTACGCCGTGACCGTCCGGGAGGCCGTCCCGCCCGCCCGGCTGTGGCGGGCGCGGGCGGGGGAGGACGTCCGCGTGACGGTCGATCCGGCCGACCCGGAGCGAGTGCGGATCGACTGGGACGCGGCCGTCTGAGCCCGCAAGATCCCGCCCCGCGCGGGCGGCGTCGGATGCGCCGGCGGGGCCGAGCGGCTACGGTCCCGGCGTGGCCCGCGCCCCCGTGACAGCCATTCCCGGCAACGTCGCCGACCTCATCGGCGGCACCCCGATGGTCCGCCTCACCCGCCTCGCGCCCGACTGCGGGGCGGAGATCGTCGGCAAGCTCGAGTCGCGCAACCCCGGCGGCAGCGTGAAGGACCGCATCGGCATCGCGATGATCGAGGCCGCCGAGCGCGAGGGACGGATCGAGCCCGGCAAGACGACGATCGTCGAGCCCACCTCCGGCAACACCGGCATCGCGCTGGCCTTCGTCTGCGCGGCCAAGGGCTACGACCTCGTGCTCACGATGCCGCAGGGGATGAGCCGCGAGCGCGAGCGGCTGCTGCGCCTCTACGGCGCCGAGGTCGAGATCACCGAGTCGCTCGGCGGGATGAACGAGGCGGTCGCCGCCGCCGAGCGGATCGCCCGCGAGCGCGGCGACGCCTTCATCCCCGACCAGTTCTCCAACCCGGCCAACCCCGAGATCCACCGGCGCACGACCGCGGAGGAGATCTGGCGCGACACCGGCGGCGAGGTCGACGTGCTCGTCGCCGGGGTCGGCACCGGCGGGACGATCACCGGCACCGGCGAGCGGCTGAAGGAGCGCAACCCGCGCCTCCACGTCGTCGCCGTCGAGCCGAGGTCCTCGGCGGTGCTGTCGGGCGGCCAGCCGGGCCCGCACAAGATCCAGGGCATCGGCGCGGGCTTCGTGCCGAAGGTCCTCAACCGGGAGGTCCTCGACGAGATCATCCCCGTCGACGACGAGGACGCGCTGGAGACCGCGCAGCTCGCGGCGGTGCGCGAGGGCCTGCTCGTCGGCATCTCCTCCGGCGCCGCGCTGTGGGCGGCGATCGAGGTCGGCCGGCGGCCGGAGTTCGCCGGCAAGCGGATCGTCGTCGTGCTCCCGGACTCGGGGGAGCGGTACGTGTCGCTGCCGTTCTTCGGACCGTGACGCTCGACCTGCGCGGCGTCCCCTGCCCGCTCAACTGGGTGCGCACGAAGCTCGCCCTCGAGGAGCTCCGGCCCGGCGAGCGGCTGGAGGTGCTGCTCGACCCCGGCGAGCCGCTGGAGAGCGTCCCGGCGTCGGCCCGCGCGGCCGGGCACGAGGTCACCGTCGCCGGCGAGACGGTCACCATCGTGAGGCGATGACGCTCTCCGACGACGCCCTCGAGCGCTACTCCCGCCAGCTCGTCCTGCCCGAGTGGACCGGCGCCGCGCAGGAGCGGCTCGCCGGCGCGAGCGCGATCGTCGTCGGCGCGGGCGCGCTCGGCTGCCCCGCCGCGACCTACCTCGTCGCCGCCGGCGTCGGACGGCTCGGGCTCGTCGACTCCGACGCGGTCGAGCTGTCGAACCTCAACCGCCAGCCGCTCCACTCCACGCCCGACATCGGGCTCAACAAGGCCGAGAGCGCGGCCGCGAAGCTCCGCCTCGTCAACCCCGACTGCCTCGTCGAGACCTATCCCGTGCGGCTGGAGGAGGTGAACGCCGAGGCGATCGTCGCGGGCGCCGACGTCGTCGTCGATTGCTCGGACAGCTTCGCCACCCGCTACCTCGTCAACGACGCCTGCTGCGCGCAGGGCATCCCGCTGGTGGAGGGCGGCGTGCTCGGCTTCTCCGGGCTCGTGCTGCCGATCCGCCCGGGCGAGAGCGCCTGCTACCGCTGCGCCTTCCCGAGCGAGCCGCCCGCGGGCGCGGTGCCGACCTGCGAGGAGGCCGGCGTGCTCGGCGCGACAGCGGGGATCGTCGGCGCGATCCAGGCGCTCGAGGCGCTCAAGCTGCTCACCGGCGCGGTCCCGGCGCGGACCGACACGATCCTCCAGCTCGACGCCGCGACGCTGGAGCTCACGCACGTACGCACGAGCCGGCGACCGGATTGCCCGGCATGTGCGCCACAATCGGGGGCGTAGCCATGCTCCTCCGGACGCTCACCCGCGTGGCGCGCGAGCTGCGGCAGGACCTCGCCGCGGCGAAGGCCCGCGATCCCGCGGCCCGCGACGTGAGCCGGCTCGAGATCCTGCTCACCTACGGCGGCGTCCAGGCGCTGCTCGCCCACCGCGTCGCGCACGCGCTGTACGAGCACGGCGTGCCGGTCCTGCCGCGGCTCATCGCCTACGTGAGCCGGATGATCACGGGCGTCGAGATCCACCCGGCGGCGAAGATCGGCCAGGCGCTCTTCATCGACCACGGCGCGGGCGTCGTCATCGGCGAGACCGCGGAGATCGGCGACGACGTGACGCTCTACCAGGGCGTGACGCTCGGCGGGACCGGCTTCGAGCAGGGCAAGCGCCACCCGACGGTCGGCGACGAGGTCGTCGTCGGCTCGGGCGCGAAGCTCCTCGGGCCGATCCGCGTCGGCGACCGCGCGAAGGTCGGCGCCAACTCGGTCGTCATCGACGACGTCCCGCCGAACTCGACGGTCGTCGGCAACCCCGGCCACGTCGTGCGGATCGACGGGCGCAAGCTCGACAAGCCCGACGCCGACTGGTCGCACCTGCCCGACCCCGTCGCCGACGCGCTGCGCGGGCTGTCGGAGCGGATCGGCGAGCTCGAGGCGATGCTCGCCGACCTCACCGGCGCCGAGCGCGAGCCGGCGAAGGTCAAGCCGCTGCGCCGCCGCAAGCGCCAGAACCCCGCCGCCGGCTAGCGAGAACGTCCCACAGTGGCCCCTATGGGGACCATTGCTGGACGTCCTTCATGCGCGCGTGCGGAGAACGTCCCCCAGTGGCCCCTATAGGGGCTATTGCTGGACGTTCTCGTGTGTGGGTCAGTAGAAGACCGTCCGCGTGCGGTGGCGCGGGATCGCCTTGTAGCGGGGCTGCTGGCCGCGGTTCCAGAGCATGACGTCGAGCGTCCGCGGCGGGATGCCGAGCTCCTTCGCGATGAGCTCGCAGGCGTGGACCGCGCACGCGCGGATCTCGCGCTCCTGCTCGCCGGGCGGCAGCAGCTCCTCGGCGTCGATCCGCGCGGCGAGCTCGGGGTGGTAGCGGAGCACGCCGTCGACGCGCAGGACGTGGGGGACGAGGTTGTCGGCGAAGATCGTCAGCCGGTCGAGGTCGGAGAACTCCGCGATCCCGGCGAGCGCGAAGTCGTTCGCGGTGATCTGCGCCCGCTTCCAGAAGCCGCGGTCGTCGAAGAACGGCATCCCCGCGGCGAGCTGCTCGGCGAGTCGCTCGGCCGACCCCTCGGCCGCCGCGATGACGTCGAGCGCCGTCCGCTCGCCGAGGAACGCGCCGAGGTCGCGCAGCGCGACGGCGTAGAGGTCCATGAGCTCGTGCCCCGGCTCCTGCTCGAGCACGAGCGCGAGCTCCTCGCCGGTGAGCGCGCGCAGCTCCGCCGGGCTCCACGGGCCGTGGGCGCGGAAGTGGTCGGCGAGCGCCCAGGCGACGGTGTAGTAGCCGGAGCACCCCGGCCGCTTGCGCAGCGTCGGGAACCAGCCCGAGCCGAAGTTGATCGCATCGAGCGTGAGCAGGTACATCGCGACGTCCTCGCGGCTGCCCTCGAGGTAATGGCGCTCGGGGTCGAGCTCGGGGTCGGGCCCGGGCTCGATGGCGCCGACGCGGTCGAGGTCGATCTCGACCCAGCGGGCGCTCGCCGCGATCTCCGCGCACCGGCGGCGGACCTCGTCGCAGAGCCCCATGTCAGGGCCTCCGGGCGACGCCGATGATCGCCGGCGCGGTCGGGGTGATCGGCACCGGCGGGAACAGCCCGCGCTCGAGCGAGGCGATCTCGAACCCGGCGGCGCGGATCGCCGCCTCGGTGTCGCGCGCGGTGTGGCAGCCGCCGAACAGCCGCGGCCACACCGTCCGGTCGGCCGCCTCCTGGACGGCGGCCGCGACGCGGTTGCGCGCCCGCACGTGCTCCATGAAGCGCAGCTCGCCGCCCGGCCGGATGACCCGCCGCAGCTCCGCGAGCGCGGCCGCCTGGTCGGGCACCGAGCAGAGCACGAGCGAGACGACGCCCGCGTCGAAGCTCGCGTCCTCGAACGGCAGCGGCGCGGCGGTCGCGTCGACGACGCGCACCGGCACGGCGGCTCGCGCGGCGCGCCGCTCGGCCTCCGCCCGCAGCGCCGGCTCGGGCTCGACGGCGACGAGCTCGGTCACCTGCGCCGGGTAGTGGGCGAAGCTCAGCCCGTTGCCCGCGCCGACCTCGAGCACGCGGCCCGACAGCCCGTCCACGAGCCGCGCGCGCTCGGGGCCGAGCAGCCGCTCGGCCCGCTGGGACAGGCGGTTCCAGAAGCGCGCGAAGCGGGGGTGCTCGACGGGCGCGGTGCCGGCCATGACGGGGAGGCTAACCGCCCGCCGGGAGCATCTCTATCCTCGCCGGGGTGAGCACCACCGCACCCGCCGACGCCTTGCTCGAGGGCCTCAACGAACCCCAGCGCCAGGCGGTGCTCCACGGTGACGGCCCGCTGCTCGTCCTCGCCGGCGCCGGCTCGGGCAAGACGCGCGTGCTCACCCACCGGATCGCCCACCTCATCCGCAGCGGGCGGGCGCACCCGGGCGAGATCCTCGCGATCACCTTCACGAACAAGGCCGCCGAGGAGATGCGCGAGCGCGTCGAGCGGCTCGTCGGCGACCGGGCGACGCGGCGGATGTGGGTCATGACCTTCCACGCCGCCTGCGCGCGGATCCTGCGCGCCCACGCCGAGCGGCTCGGCTACAAGCGCGGCTTCACGATCTACGACGAGGACGACTCCCTGCGGCTCGTCAAGCGCTGCATCGAGGAGCTCGACTTCGACCCCAAGCGCTTCACGCCGCGCGCGATCAAGCGCCAGATCTCCGACGCCAAGAACGACCTCCGCGACCCCGAGGCCTACCGCCAGGGGGTCGGCTCGTTCTTCGAGCAGACCGTCGCGGAGGTCTACGAGCTGTACGAGCGGCGGATCGTCGAGATGAACGCGATGGACTTCGACGACCTGCTCGTCCGCTGCGTCAACCTGCTCGAGCTGTTCGAGGACGTCCGCGCCGGCTACCGGCGGACCTTCAAGCACGTCCTCGTCGACGAGTACCAGGACACCAACCGCGCCCAGTATCGGCTGCTGCGGCTCATCGCCGGCGAGCACCGCAACCTCTGCGTCGTCGGCGACGACGACCAGTCGATCTACTCCTTCCGCGGCGCCGACATCCGCAACATCCTCGAGTTCGAGGAGGACTTCCCGGACGCCACGGTCGTCAAGCTCGAGCAGAACTACCGCTCGACGCAGACGATCCTCGACGCCGCGAACGCGGTCATCGCCAACAACCGCGGCCGCAAGAGCAAGTCGCTGTGGTCGGACCTCGGCCGGGGCGAGCCGGTCCACATCCGCGAGCTCGAGGACGAGTTCGCCGAGGCGCGCTTCGTCGTCGGCGAGATCGAGCGGCTCGTCGACGAGGGCGCCTCGCGCGACGAGATCGCGGTCTTCTACCGGACGAACGCCCAGAGCCGGGTGCTCGAGGAGGTGCTCGTCCGCTACGACGTCGGCTACCAGGTCGTCGGCGGGCGGAAGTTCTACGAGCGCAAGGAGATCCGCGACGCGATCGCCTACCTCACGTTCATCGCCAACCCCTCGGACGCGATCGCCTTCCAGCGGATCGCCGGCTCGCCGAAGCGCGGCATCGGCGAGACGACCCAGCAGCGGATCATCGGCCACGCCGAGACGGTCGGCGAGCAGGTGTGGGAGATCGCCGCCCGCCCGGAGCTCGTCCCCGGCCTCGGCGGCGCGGCGGTCAAGGCGGTGAGCCGCTTCATGTCGATCATGGAGCGCCTGCGCGAGCGCGCCGAGGGCGGGGCGAGGATCGCCGACCTGCTCGAGGAGACGCTGCACGAGGTCGGCTACATCGAGGCGCTCCAGGCCGAGCGGACGATCGAGGCCGAGGGGCGCCTGGAGAACCTCGAGCAGCTCGTCGAGAGCGCCCGCCAGTACGACGCCTCCACCGACGAGCCGACGCTCGACGGCTACCTCGAGTCGATCTCGCTGCGCGCCGACACCGACGACCTGCGCGACGACGCCGGGGTCGTCACGCTCATGACGCTCCACAGCGCGAAGGGCCTCGAGTACCCGATCGTCTTCATCATCGGCTGCGAGGACGGGGTCTTCCCGTCGTCGCGCGCGATCGAGGCCGGCGACCTCGAGGAGGAGCGCCGCCTCTGCTACGTCGGGCTGACGCGCGCGCAGCGGGTGCTCTACCTCACGCACGCCCGCACGCGCCTGCGCCACGGCGAGCGCGAGTGGAACCAGCCGAGCCGCTTCCTCGCCGAGATCCCGCCGGAGCTCACCGACGCCGAGGAGGAGCTCGTCCCGGCGCGCGCGGCGGCGAGCCGCTGGGGCGCGCCGTCGCCGGCCGCCGCCCCGGCCCGCCCGCGGCCGCGCGAGGAGGGCGTCTCCTTCCAGATCGGCGACGACGTCGTCCACGCGACCTTCGGCGAGGGCGTCGTCACCGGCAAGGAGCCGGGCGGCATCGTCATCGTCCGCTTCCCGGGCGAGGGGGAGAAGAAGCTGATGGAGGACTACGCCCCGCTGAAGAAGGTGTCATGACCGAGGCGACGACGACGATCATCGACGGCAAGCAGGTCGCCGCCGACCTGCGCGAGCGCATCCGGCGGGAGGTGGCCGCCTTCCGCGACGAGCACGGCTTCGCGCCCGGGCTGGCGACCGTGCTCGTCGGCGACGACCCCGCCTCGCACGTCTACGTCGGCCACAAGCGCAAGGACTGCGCCGAGGTCGGGATGGAGTCGATCCACACCGAGCTGCCCGCGGGCGTCTCCCAGGACGAGGTCGCCGAGACGCTCCGCCGCCTCAACGCCGACGAGCGCGTCCACGGGATCATCCTCCAGCTCCCGCTGCCCGAGGGCCTCGACGCCGACGAGCTCATCCCGCTCATCGACGCCGACAAGGACGTCGACGGGCTCACGCCGCTGAGCGCCGGGCGGCTCGTCCAGGGGCGGCGGGGCATGGTGCCGTGCACGCCCGCCGGGGTGATGGAGCTGCTCCGCCACGCCGGCGCCGAGCTGCGCGGGGCGGAGGCCGTCGTCGTCGGCCGCTCGAACCTCGTCGGCAAGCCGCTCGCCCAGCTCCTGCTCGCCGAGCACGCGACGGTGACCATCTGCCACTCGCGCACGCGCGACCTCGGCGAGGTCTGCCGCCGCGCCGACGTGCTCGTCGCCGCCGTCGGCGTCCCGCGGCTCGTGACCGCCGACATGGTCAAGGAGGGCGCGATCGTCATCGACGTCGGCATCAACCGCGTCGGCGACAAGCTCGTCGGCGACGTCGACTTCGACGCGGTCGCGCCGCGCGCGCGGGCGATCACCCCGGTGCCCGGCGGGGTCGGCCCGATGACGCGCGCGATGCTGCTGCAGAACACCCTCGAGGCCGCGCGCCTCCAGGTCGCGGCTCGGTAGCGTTGGCGGCGATGGACCTCGGACGGCTGCGCGGAACCGACTGGGTCGTGGGCGCGCTCGGGCTCGCGCTCTTCGGCTCGCTCTTCCTCGACTGGTACGCGCCGCGCTCCGGCGACGGCCCGGCGCTCGACGCCTGGGCCGCCTTCGGCGTGACCGACGTCGTGCTCTCGGCCTTCGCCGTCATGGCGGTCGCGATCGTGCCGCTGACCGCGACCCAGCGCTCGGCCGCGATCCCGGTCGCCTGGACGTCGCTCACCGCGCTGCTCGCGGTGGTGGCGCTGGGGTTCGCGCTCGCCGCCGCGCTCGGCGTGCCGGGGGAGCGGCTCGCGCGCGAGGCCGGGCCCGCCGTCGGCCTCGCCCTCACCGTCGCGCTCGCCGCCGCGGTCTGGGCGTCGATGCGCAACGAGGTCCCGGGCCCGTCGCTGTACCGCAGCGGCCGCAACAAGCCCGAGACGCTGCCGACGCCGCAGCCGTGAGGGCGCAGCGACTGCGCGGCGCCGACTGGCTGGCGTGGCTCGCCGCGCTCGTGCTCGTCTGCTCGCTCGCGCTCGACTGGTACAGCACGCGCACCGGCGAGGAGGCCCGCCGCGTCGAGCAGCTCGCCGAGCCGTCCGACCGGCCCTCCGGCCAGGCCGAGCAGGAGATCCGGGAGGAGGCGCGGATCGTCGCCGAGGGGGAGGAGCGCAACGCCTTCCAGCCCGCCGCGGCGATCGACCGGGTCGTGCTCGTCGTCCTCATCGCCGCGGCGCTGCTCGCCTTCGCCGGCGTGATCGCGCGCGCCGCGGGCGGCGGGGCCGGCCCGTCGCTGCAGGCCGCCGCGCTCGCCGCCGGGGCAGGGACGGCGCTCGTCGCCTACCGGATGGTCCAGGAGCCCGGCCTCGACGTGGCGACGACGGTGAAGCCGGGCGCGCTCGTCGCCCTGCTCGCCGCCGGCGTGCTCGCGCTCGCCGCGCGCGCCGCCGCCCAGGCCGAGCCCGAGCCGCGCGCCCGTGGGCGCGAGGAGGCCGCGGCGTGAGCCTCGAGCCGGGGCTGACTCACAGCGCGGAGTTCGTCGTCGCCGATCCGCTGCTCACCGACCTGCAGGGCCGCCTCGACGCGCGGGTGCTCTCGACGCCGGGGATGATCCACAAGATGGAGCGCTGCGCCATGGCGCTCGTCGCCGAGGCGCTCGGCCCAGACGCCATCACCGTCGGCTTCGAGGTCTGTGTGAAGCACGTCGCCGCCGCGCGCGAGGGCGCGCGCTGCACCGCGCACGCGACGCTGCGCGAGGTCGCCGACGGGCGCAAGCTCCGCTTCGACGTCGAGGTGCGCGAGGGCGAGCGGACGATCGGCGTCGGCACGCACGAGCGGCGGCTCGTCGAGCGCTCTCGCTTCGAGGACGAGGCGACCGCCGGCGGGGACGGGGCCTAGAATCCGCCGCCGATGATCGACCGCGATCAGGTCCTCCACGTCGCGCGCCTCGCACGGCTCGCGCTCACCGACGAGGAGGTGGAGCGGATGTCCACCGAGCTCTCCTCGATCCTCGACCACATCGAGAAGATCAACGAGCTCGACGACCTCCACGAGGCCGAGCCGACGTCCCACGTCGTCGCGCTGGAGAACGTGCTGCGCGCCGACGAGCCGCGCCCGAGCTGGCCGCGCGAGCGGATGCTCGCCGAGGCCCCGGACGCGGCCGAGCACGGGTTCCGCGTCCCCAGCCCCGGCGCGTGAGCGAGCTCGCGAGCCTCACCGCGGCCCAGGCGGCGGAGCGCGTCCGCGCCGGCGAGCTGTCGCCGCGCGAGCTGTTCGACTTCTACCGCGAGCGCGCCGCCTCCGAGGACCTCAACGCGTTCCTCTGGGTCGCCGAGGAGGCGCCGGAGGTGCCGGCCGATGCGCCGCTCGGCGGGGTGCCGCTCGGCGTCAAGGACCTCTTCTGCGTCGAGGACGTGCCGAGCTGCGCCGCCTCGCGCATCCTCGAGGGCTACCGCCCGCCGTACACGGCCACGGCCGTCCGCAAGCTGGCCGAGGCCGGGGCGCCGATGCTCGGCAAGACGAACATGGACGAGTTCGCGATGGGCTCGTCGAACGAGAACTCCGCCTTCGGGCCCGTCAAGAACCCCTGGGACCACACGCGCGTCCCGGGCGGATCGAGCGGCGGGTCGGCGGCGGCGGTCGCGGCCGGGCTCGTGCCGTGGGCGATCGGCACCGACACCGGCGGCTCGATCCGCCAGCCGGCGGCGCTCTGCGGGATCGTCGGGCTGAAGCCGACCTACGGCGCCGTCTCCCGCTACGGGATGATCGCCTTCGCCTCCTCGCTCGACCAGGCGGGGCCGCTCACGCGCGACGTCACCGACTGCGCGCTGCTGCTGCGGCACATGGTCGGGCGTGACCCCAACGACGCGACCTCGGTCGGCCTGCCCGAGGAGGTGCGCCTCCCGACCGCCGAGCGGCTCGACGGCCTGCGCTTCGGCGTCCCGCCGGAGCTCACCGGCGAGGGGATCGAGCCGGGCGTGCGCGAGGTCTTCGAGCAGACGTTGAAACTCATCGAGGAGCTCGGCGGCGCGGTCGAGGAGGTCCGCCTTCCGCACGCCGGCCACGGCATCTCCGCCTACTACGTCCTCGCCCCGGCGGAGGCGTCGGCGAACCTCGCCCGCTACGACGGCATCCGCTTCGGCCGCCGCGCCGAGGACTTCGACGACCTGTTGTCGCTGTATGAGCGGACGCGCGCCGAGGGCTTCGGGCCGGAGGTGAAGCGGCGGATCATGCTCGGCACCTACGCGCTGTCCTCCGGCTACTACGAGGCCTACTACGGGCGCGCCCAGAAGGTGCGGACGAAGATCGCGGAGGACTTCAGGCACGCGTTCGAGCGCGTCGACCTCATCGTCACGCCGACGTCGCCGACCGTCGCCTTCAAGCTCGGGGAGCGCACCGGCGACCCGCTGGCGATGTACCTCTCCGACTACTGCACCGTGCCGATGCCGCTCGCCGGGATCCCGGCGATCTCGATCCCCGGCGGGCTGTCGGAGGGCCTGCCGGTCGGCATCCAGCTCGCCGGCCCTGCGTTCAGCGAGAACCGCATCCTCGACGCCGCCTACGCGCTCGAGCAGGCGATCGGCTTCGAAGGAGGGCCCTGGCGTGGGTAGCTACGAGCCGGTCATCGGACTGGAGATCCACGTCCAGCTCAAGACCAGGACGAAGATGTTCTGCGGCTGCGAGCTGTCGTTCGGCGAGGAGCCGAACACCCGCACCTGCCCGGTCTGCCTCGGCCACCCCGGCACGCTGCCGGTGCCGAACGCCGAGGCGGTCCACTACGCGCTCATGATCGCGCTCGCGTTCGAGTGCGAGATCGCGCCGCGGTCGATCTTCCACCGCAAGAACTACTTCTATCCGGACCTGCCGAAGGGCTACCAGATCTCCCAGTACGACATCCCGCTCGGTCGCAACGGCCGCCTCGGCGACGTCCGCATCCACCGCGTCCACCTCGAGGAGGACGCCGCGAAGCTCGTCCACGCCGGCAGCTCCGGTCGCATCCACGGCGCCGAGAGCTCGATCGTCGACTTCAACCGCGGCGGCACGCCGCTCGTGGAGATCGTCACCGAGCCGGACATCCGCAGCGCCCAGCAGGCCGCCGAGTTCGGCCGCCTGCTGCGCGCGACGCTGCGCTCGATGGGCGTCTCCGACGTGAACATGGAGGAGGGGTCGCTGCGGATCGACGGCAACGTCTCGATCCGCCCGGTGGGGTCGGACGCCTTCGGCACGAAGACCGAGCTGAAGAACATGAACTCCTTCCGCTTCCTCGAGCGCGGCCTGGAGGCGGAGATCGCCCGCCAGGAGGCGATCCTCGACGCCGGCGGCGAGGTCGAGCAGGAGACGCTCCACTTCGACCCGGTCAGCGGCTCGCTCACGCCGCTGCGCTCGAAGGAGGAGGCGCACGACTACCGCTACTTCCCCGAGCCGGACCTCGTCCCGCTCGTGCCGACGGAGGAGATGCTCGAGCGGGCGCGCGCGGCGATCCCCGAGCTGCCGCTCGCGCGCGCGGAGCGCTTCGAGCGCGAGCTCGGGCTCAATGCGGACACCGCCCGCCAGCTCGCCTTCCGCTCCGAGCTCGGCGACTACTTCGAGCGCGCCGTCGCCGCCGACGGGGCGCCCGCGCCGGCGATCGCCAACTGGGTGACGAACGAGCTCGTCGCGCGCCTCGGCGACGCCGACCCGAACGAGTCGAAGGTCGAGCCGCAGGCGCTCGCCCGCCTCGTCGGGCTCGTCGAGGCCCGCACGATCTCCGCCAGCGCGGCGAAGGAGGTGCTCCAGGCGCTCGTCGCCGAGGGCGGCGACCCGGAGGCGATCGTCGAGCAGCGCGGCCTGGCGATGGCCGACGCGAGCGAGCTCGAGAAGATCGTCGAGCAGGCGATGGCCGAGCAGGCCGACGCGGTCGAGAAGGTCCGCGCCGGCCAGGAGAAGGCGATCGGCGCGATCGTCGGGGCGGTCATGCGCGCGACCAAGGGCCGGGCCGACGGCGCCGAGGTCCAGCGTATGATCAGGGAGAGGCTCTAGCCCCGAGCGGAGGAGGTCCGCATGCCCCGCCTGATCCGGATGGACCACACCGGCCACTCGACCGTCGCCGAGTGGAGCGCCTCCGACGACGCCGCCTACGAGGCCGCCGCCGCGGCCTTCGCGCGCGAGCTCGACGAGGGCTTCATCGGCGTCGTCAGCGAGGGGGAGGGGCGCGCCGCGCAGGTGCGCGAGCTCCCGCGCGAGGCCGACCTCGTCATCCTCCGCCGCCCGATCGCCGGCGGCTGATGGCGGCGCCGGCGGGGGAGGCCGCGGCGCTCCCCGAGGTCGGGGAGGTCCACTGGCGGCCGCGCGAGAGCGCGGCGCGGCTCGCCCGCCGGGGGCGGCTCTGGACCGCCTGGACCGCGCTGTGCTCGGCGCAGTTCGCCGCCACCGCGGTGGCGCTCGTCTGGATCGAGCCGCTGCTGCTTCCGGTCGCGCTCGTCGCGCTCGCCTACGCCTGGGTGCTCGGCGAGCTGTACGCCCAGCGCGGCGGGAACACGCTCCGCCCGGCCCGGCCGCGCGCCGGCGCCGCCGAGCGCGTCGCCCAGAGGCTGCTCGGCGACCTCCTCGCGCATGAGCCGCGCGAGCTCCAGCGCGCGACGGGGCTCGCGCTCGAGGCCGGCGAGCTCGGCACCTGGCTGGTCGGCGAGGCCGGCGCGGCGCTGGTCGCGCCCGGCGGGCGCCGCGTCCACTGCTTCTGCGTGCGCGTCGACGACCCCGAGCTGCCGCCGTCGGACCGGATCGCCCACCTGCTGCTCGCCCTGCGCTGCGACGAGGCCGGCTTCGCGACGGTCGCCAACCACGTCTTCTCGGGCGCGCCGTGGCGGCTGCGGCGGCGCCTGCCGCGGGCGCGCCGGCCCGCGCTCGACGCGGCGCTCGCCCGCGCCCGCGAGGCGATGTGAGCGCGCCGGCCGAGCCGTCCGCCGGCCAGGTAGCCTCCCCGCGTGTGGCTTGGAAGGTCGTCATCGCCGGTGGTGGGTTCGGCGGGCTGTACGCGGCCCGGCGGCTGGAGCGGCGCCTGCCCCGCCACAGCGCGCAGATCACGCTCGTCACGGACGTCAACTTCCTCCTCTACACGCCGCTGCTGCCGGGCGCGGCGGCCGGCGCGCTCGAGCCGCGCCACGTCGTCGTCCCCCTCCGCGAGGAGCTGGAGTGGACCGACGTCCGCATCGGGCGCGTCATCGGCGCCGACGCGGACCGCAACGAGCTCCGCTACCGCGGCGCCGACGGCCGCGAGCGCGTCGAGCGCTACGACCAGCTCATCGTCGCGCTCGGGAGCGTGAGCCGCGTCCTGCCCGTGCCGGGGCTCGCCGAGCACGGCGTCGGCTTCAAGAGCCTCGCCGACGCGATCGCGCTGCGCAACCGCGCGCTCCACCACCTCGAGATCGCCGAGACGCTCGAGGACCCCGAGGAGCGACGCGAGTACCTCACGTTCGTCTTCGTCGGCGCCGGCTACGCGGGGCTGGAGAGCATCGCCGAGCTGCAGAACTACATCGCCGACGTGCTCGACCTCTACCCGCGCTGCCGCCTCACCGGGACCCGCTGGGTGCTCGTCGAGGCGCTCGGCCGGGTCATGCCGGAGATCCCCGAGAGCCTCGCGGACTTCGCCCAGCGGGAGCTGCGCAGCCGCGGCATCGAGATCCGCACCTCGACCCGCCTGGAATCGCTCGACGAGCGCTCGGCGACGCTGTCGGACGGGGAGCGCATCCCCACCCGCACGGTCTGCTGGACCGCCGGCGTGAAGCCCTCGCCGATCGTCGCCAAGCTCGGCCTGCCGCTCACCGGCCACGGCCGGATCGACTGCGACGAGACGCTGCGTGTGCGCGGGCGCGCGAACGTCTGGGCGATCGGGGACGCCGCCGCGGTCCCCGATCCCGCGCGCAAGGGCGAGGTGTGCCCGCCGACCGCCCAGCACGCGATCCGCCAGGCGAAGGTCGCGGCCGACAACGTCGCCGCCACGCTCGGGCGCGGGCGGGTGCGCCGCTTCCGTTACCGCACCCGCGGCGTGTTCGTCGACATGGGCCAGCGCGAGGCCGTCGCGCGGGTGGGGCCGCTCCGGCTGCGCGGCTTCCCGGCGTGGTTCGCCGCCCGCAGCTACCACCTCGCGATGATGCCGGGGCTCGCGCGCAAGCTGCGGCTCATGGTCGACTGGACCGTCGGCCTCGCCTTCGGCCGGGCCGGCGCCGAGCTCGGCCAGCTCGGCCATCCTCCCCGGCTGGAATCGCCCGAAGGAGGGTGATGACGCCCGAGCTGTCGCTGCGGGACGGGGGACCGAAGGACATCGAGCCGGCGTTCGCCCTCTCCCAGCGGGTGGGGCACGCCGCCGCGGTCCGCGTCGGCATCGCCGAGGGCGAGCTGCCGGACGAGCGGATCGCCGAGGCGTGGGACCGCCACCACCGCCTGCTCGAGTTCCTCACCGCGCAGGAGGGCGCGCGCTTCAGCGTCTGCGAGGAGGACGGCGAGCTCGTCGGCTTCGCGCGGGTCGTCCGCTTCGGCGCGATGGAGGAGCTGGGGGAGCTCGTCGTCCACCCCGAGCACCAGTCGCGCGGGATCGGCCGCGCGTTGCTCGAGCACATCTGGCCGGGGGACCCGACGCCCGAGCTGGGCCGCTCCTGTCTCGCCGTCGGCACCCCCGAGAACCTCTCGCTGACGATGGAGTTCGGCGTCATGCCGATCGCCGGCCACTGGCACCTGCTCGCCCGCACCGACCGCTACCGCGAGCGGCGCCTGCAGGAGCGGGACTCCGCGGATCCCGGCGTGAGCGCGCTCAAGGGCGACCGCGCCGCGGAGGAGTGGAAGCGGCTCGAGCCGCTCGCGCTCGGCTACGACCGCGCGCCGCTGCACGACTTCTTCGGCCGCGAGCGCGTCTGCCTCGCCGCGATGGACCTCGACGCGGGCGTGGCGCGGTCGCTCTGCTGGGTCTCGTCCGCGGGCGACATCGGCCCCGCGGTCGGCGCGACCGCCGAGGACCTCGTGCCGGTCATCCTCGCCGCGCTCGACCGGGTCGCGAGCACGCAGGAGCCCGAGTACCTGCGGCTCGCCTGCACGACGACGAGCTGGTGGGTGCTGCGGCGCCTGCGCCGGCTCGGCTTCCAGGTGGTGTGGCCGGCGTGGGTGATGTGCTCGGTGCCGATCCCCGGGCTGGACCGCTACGCCCCGTCGATGCCGCCGCAGGTACTCTGAAGGCATGAGCGAAGCGCTCGCCCAGATCGGCAGGAAGGCGCTCGCGCTCGCGGTCCTGCTCGTCGCGGCCTACCTGCTCTTCAAGGTCGTCATCGGGGTCGTGACCGCGGTCGCGTGGGTCATCGTCGTCGTGCTCGCGATCGTGGCCGTCATCTGGGCGGTCGCGACCCTGCGCAGCTAGGCGACGGTGGAGTTCGTCGTCATCCTCGTCTTCTGCGGGCTGTCCGCGGCCGTCATCGGCAAGATCAAGGGCAGCTCGCTCCTCCTCTGGTTCCTCATCGGCTTCTGCCTGCCGATCCTCGGGACGCTCGCGGCGATCGCCTACCGCTGGGAGCGCAACGAGCCGACCCGGCCGTGCGAGGAGTGCGGCAACGTGGTCCCCCTCCACGTGCAAGTGTGCACCCGTTGTGGCCGGGATCTCGACTTCCCGGGTTAGACTGGACTGCTCGGTAGCTGTCCCCGACCCGACGAAGGAGCGTACGAAGATGCGAGCCGTCGACGCCATCATGGAGTGCCTCAAGGCCGAGGGCGTCGACGTGGTATTCGGCATCCCCGGCGGGGCGAGCCTCCCGCTCTACGACGCCCTCTACGACGCGGGCATCCGCCACGTCCAGTGCCGCCACGAGCAGGGCGCGGGCCACGCCGCCGAGGGCTACGCGAAGGCAAGCGGGAAGGTCGGGGTCGCGATCGCGACGTCGGGCCCCGGCGCGACGAACCTCATCACGCCGATCGCGGACGCGCACATGGACTCGGTGCCGTGCGTCTTCATCACCGGCCAGGTGCGCACCGAGCTCATCGGCACCGACGGCTTCCAGGAGGCGGACATCACCGGCATGACGATGCCGGTGGTCAAGCACTCGATCCTCATCCAGGACGCGCGCGAGATCCCGAAGGCGATCCACGAGGCCTTCCACATCGCGCGCACCGGCCGGCCCGGCCCGGTGCTCGTCGACATCCCACAGGACCTCTCGCGCGCCGACATCCCGTACGAGCCGGTGGACGCGGTCGACCTGCCCGGCTACCAGCCGACGACCGAGGGCAACGCGAAGCAGATCCGGCTCGCCGCGAAGGCGCTCGCGAACGCGCGCCGGCCGGTCATCTACGCCGGCGGCGGCGTGGTGGCCGCGAACGCCTCGAAGGAGCTCGTCGAGCTCGTGACGAGCGACCGCTTCCCGGTCACCTGCACGCTCATGGGGCTCGGGGCGTTCCCCGCGCCGCACGAGCAGTGGCTCGGGATGCTGGGGATGCACGGCACCCGCGCGGCGAACTACGCGATGGACGAGGCGGACCTCATCTGCGCGATCGGCGCCCGCTTCGACGACCGCATCACCGGCAAGCTGTCGGAGTTCGCGCCGCGGGCGAAGTTCATCCACATCGACATCGACCCGGCCGAGATCTCCAAGAACGTCCCCGCGCACATCCCGATCGTCGGGGACGCGAAGGCGGTCCTGCCGAAGCTCATCCGCGAGTACCGCGCGCTCGAGCCGGACCCGTCGCGCCTGGAGGAGTGGTGGGCGCGGATCCGCCAGTGGCAGGAGAAGTACCCGCTGCGCTACGACGAGCCCGAGGACGGGGAGATCAAGCCGCAGTACATGATCCAGGCGATGTACGAGGCGACGGGCGGCGACGCCATCGTCACCTCGGACGTCGGCCAGCACCAGATGTGGTGCGCGCAGTGGTTCCCGTTCAAGCGGCCGCGCCAGTGGATCAACTCCGGCGGCCTGGGGACGATGGGCTTCGGCCTGCCCTCGGCGCTCGGCGCGAAGGTCGCCCGCCCGGACGAGCAGGTCGTCTGCCTCGCCGGCGACGGCTCGCTCATCATGACCATCCAGGAGCTCGCCACCTGCGTCACCGAGGACATCCCGGTGAAGGTGTTCATCATGAACAACGGCTACCTCGGGATGGTCCGCCAGTGGCAGGAGCTCTTCTGGGACAAGCGCTACTCGGCGGTCGAGATGGGGTCGAGCCCCGACTGGGTGAAGCTCGCGGACGCCTTCGGCGCCCTCGGCATGCGCGCGACGCACAAGGACGAGCTCGTCGACACGATGAGGACGGCGCTCGAGGCCGACGGCCCGGTCGTCGTCGACGTCCACGTCACGCGCGAGGAGAACTGCTTCCCGATGATCCCCGCCGGCGAGCCGGCGCGGAACATGATCGGGTGAGGCCGATGGGCGATCCCGGCACCAAGGAAGTGCTCAACCTCGAGGACCTCGAGGCGGCCGGCAACATCCACACCGGGCGGACGCACGTCCTCTCGATCCTCGTGGAGAACAAGCCCGGCGTGCTCGCGCGCATCGCCGGGCTCTTCTCCCGCCGCGGGTTCAACATCGAGACGCTCGCGGTCGGCCCGACGGAGGACCCGACGATCTCGCGGATCACGCTGACCGTCGACGGGGCGACCCACCCGATCGACCAGGTCACCAAGCAGCTCCACAAGCTCGTGAACGTGCTGAAGATCCGCGACCTGGAGCCGGAGGAGAGCGTCCGGCGCGAGCTGGCGCTGTTCAAGGTCAACGCCGACGCCGAGAGCCGCGGGCAGATCATGCAGTTCACCGACATCTTCCGCGGCAAGGTCGTCGACGTCTCGAAGCGCTCGATCACGGTCGAGATCACCGGGACCGACGACAAGATCGAGGCGTTCGAGCGGATGATCCGGCCGTTCGGGCTCATCGAGATGGTGCGGACGGGCGAGATCGCGGTCGCCCGCGGTCGCTCGGCCACCTAGGGACGCCGCGGTGCCTACGTCGACGGCGGACGCGGGGGCGTTCGCGCTCGGCGCGGCCGCCGCGGAGCTGCTCGAGCGGCGGCTCGAGGCGGCGATCGCCCGCGCGCGCGAGCGGCGCCGGCGCGCGCTCGCGGCGGTGACCGTCCCGGTGGACCCCGCCGTCGACGTCGCGGCGGTCGTGCTAGGCGGGCGGCGGGCGGACGAGCGCTTCTTCTGCCTCGAGCAGCCCGACCGCGACCGCTTCGCGCTCGCGACGCTCGGGCAGGCCGCGGTCGTCGAGGCACGCGGCGAAAGGCGGATCGCCGAGGTCGTCGCGGCCTGCCGCGAGCTCGCCGCCGAGGCCGTGGCCGGCGACCCCGCCGCGGACGCGACCGCGCCGCCGGCCGCCGGCCCGGTGTGGGTCGGCGGCCTGGCGTTCGCGCCGGAGGGCGGCTCGGCGCCGGAGTGGCAGTCGCTCGCCCCGGCGCAGTTCGTGCTGCCCGAGGTCGCGTTCGCCCGCCTCGGCGAGGAGGCGCGGCTGACGGTCGCCGCGGTCGTCGACGGCGACGAGGACGCGTCGCGGGTGGCCGAGCGGCTGTGCGCGCGCCTGGCGGCGCTCTCGCCGGCGGACATGCCGCTCGCCGACCCCGACCCGGTCGCGGCGCCGCGCGTGGCGGGCGCCGCGCCGCCCGAGCACTACGAGGCCGCGGTCGAGCGGGCCGTCGAGCGGATCCGCGCGGGCGAGATCGAGAAGGTCGTGCTCGCGCGCGAGGTGCGGGTGCACGCGCCGCAGCCGATCGACCCGGCGCCGGTCTTCGACGGGCTGCGGACAGCGTTCCCGGCCTGCTACTGCTACTGCGTCGGCACGCCGGAGCTCGCCTTCGTCGGCGCCAGTCCCGAGCTGCTCATCCGCCGCGACGGGGCGCGGGCGCAGACCGTCGCGCTCGCCGGCACGACCCGCCGCAGCGCCGACCCGGCCGTCGACGCCCACCTCGGCGAGCAGCTCCTCCGCAGCGCGAAGAACCGCGGCGAGCAGGCGATCGTGACGCGGCGCATCGAGCGCGTGCTGCGGCCGGTGAGCGTCTGGGTCGCGGCGGCCGACCAGCCGTCGCTCGTGAAGGTCCAGAACGTCCAGCACCTCGCGACGCCGATCCGGGCGCAGCTCCGCGAGCCGGTCGCGCTGCTCGAGCTCGCCGAGCGGCTCCACCCGACGCCCGCCGTCGGCGGCGAGCCGCCCGAGGCGGTGCGTCTCATCCCCGCCCTCGAGGGCCTCGACCGCGGCTGGTACGCCGGCGCCGTCGGCTGGGCGAACCTCGACGAGGACGGCGAGCTCTGCGTCGCGCTCCGCTGCGCGCTGCTGCGCGACCGCGTCGCGCACCTCTACGCGGGCTGCGGGATCGTCGCCGAGTCCGAGCCCGCCGCCGAGCTCGCCGAGACCGAGGTGAAGCTCCAGGCGCTCCTGCCGCTGCTGGCGTAGGCCCGGCTCGTGAGCCCGGGTGAGGCGGGGGTCGTTTGGCCGGGGTCAGTTGGCCGGTCTCTCGTGAGAGGGCAGCGCTCGGTCTTCCGTCTCATGGACGGTCGATGCAGCGCTGCCGTCCGAGCAATGACGGGCGTCAGAGCACCCAAAGCCGCTTCCCCGGGTTCCGAGCCCGCCCAGCGGGCCTACAGCCCCCGCACCGCCGCCGCGATCCGCGCGTTCAGCTCCCGGTGGAACGCCACGTTCGCGTCCCGGTCGGTCCGCACCTCGACGAGCGCCGGCCCGGCGGCGACCGCGGCGCGGATCTCCTCGGGCGTCGAGGCCGGCCGGTGGGGGAGGCCGGCGAGGGCGGCCACGCGCTCCAGGTCGACGCCGGCGGGCGTGACGATGTGCTCGCGCAGGCGGTCGGGGTCGGCGTGCTCGGCGACGGGCAGGAAGCCGAAGATGCCGCCGCCGTCGTTGTTAACGCAGACGATCGTCAGCTCCAGGCCCGCGCGCGCGGCGGCGGCGAGACCGCCGAGGTCGTGGACGAGCGCGAGCTCGCCGCAGAGGAGGTACGTCCGCCCGCCGCGGGCGAGGGCCGCGCCGAGCGCCGACGCGACGGTCCCGTCGATCCCGTTCGCCCCGCGGTTGGCGAGCACGAGGACGTCCGCGCCGAGGGCGGGCAGGTACGACTCCAAATCGCGGATCGGCATCGACGAGGCGACCCAGACGGTGTCGCCGTCGCGCAGGGCGGGCGCAAGCGCCGTGTAGGCGCCGGGCTCGCTCGCCCGGCCCGCGAGCGCTTCGGCGACGACCGCCGCCGCGGCGTCGTCGGCCGCCCGCCAGCTCGCAAGCCAGCCCTCGTCGCGATCCGTGCCGCGCGCCTCCAGCGCCGCCGCAAGCGCCGCGCAGGTCGCCTCGGCGTCGGCGACGACGAGCTCGTCGGCCACGCGCGTGGGCTCGTGCCAGCTCGCGTGCGGGTCGACGACGACCTGGCGCGCCCGGGCGAGCCAGGCGCGCAGCGGCTTCGAGGTCGGCGCGTCGCCGAGCCGCAGGACGAGCTCGGGCCCGTGGTCGGCCGCGAACGCCTCGTCGCGCACCAGCCCGTCGTAGTGGGCGACGACGTGCGAGCGGTCGTGCGGCCCGCAGCGCAGCCCCGACGTCGGCTCGGCGAGCACCGGCCAGCCGGCCGTCGCCGCCAGTCGCGCCACTGCCGCGGCGGGCGCCCACCGGGCGAGGTCCGCGCCGGCGACGATCACGCCCCGGGGCGCCGCGGCCACCAGCTCGGCCAGCCGCGCGACCGTCGCCTCGTCCGGCACGCGCCGCGCCTCGCTCACCGCCGTCCACGGCCGCCCGTCCGGCCGCCCGGCCCAGACGGCCGGATCGACCTCCTCGCGCACCGGCGCGAGCGGCTCGCGCAGCGGGACGTTCAGGTGGACCGGCCCGGGGCGCCCGCCCGCCGCGGTCGCGTACGCCCGGCAGGCGAGCTGGCGGAGGTGGATCGCCGTGTCGCGCGTCGGCTCGTGGTTGCCGACCTCGCAGAACCACTTGGCGAACGTCCCGAACAGCTTGAGCTGGTCGATCGCCTGCCCGGCGCCGACGCCGCGCAGCTCCGGCGGGCGGTCGGCGGTGAGGACGACGAGCGGCACGCGCGCCTCCCACGCCTCGGCGACGGCGGGGAGGAAATTCGCCGCCGCCGTCCCCGAGGTGCACGTCAGGGCGACCGGTCGCCCGCTCGCCTTCGCCAGCCCGAGCGCCACGAAGCCCGCGGCGCGCTCGTCGATGACCGACACGGCCTCGATCCGCTCGTGCGCGGCGAGCGCGAGCACGAGCGGCGCATCGCGCGAGCCCGGGCAGGTGACCGCGTGCGTCATCCCGCAGCGGGCCAGCTCGTCGACGAGCGCCTCGACCGGCGCGTATGTTCGGTTCGTGGCCATGCTCGTATTCATCCCCGGCTTCATGCAGCGGGGCGAGGCCTGGGCGCAGATCGCCGCGGCGGTGGCGGAACGCTATCCGAGCACCGCCCTCGACTTCCGCTCGCACGACTTCGAGGGGCGGATCGCGGAGATCCTCGCCGCCTGCCCGCCCGGCTCGGTGCCGGTCGGCTACTCGATGGGCGGCCGCCTCGCGCTCCACGCCGCCCTCCGCGCGCCGGACCGCTTCGCCGCGCTCGTCACCGTCGGCGCCTCGGCGGGCATCGAGGACCCGGCGGCGCGCGCGGAGCGGCAGGCCGCCGACGCCGAGCTCGCCGACTGGATCGAGCGCCACCCGATCGAGGCGGTCGTCGACCGCTGGGAGCGCAACCCGGTGTTCGCGACCCAGCCGCCCGAGCTCGTCGCCGCCCAGCGGCCAGGCCGGCTCTCCCACGACCCGCGCGAGCTCGCGCGCCTGCTGCGCAGCGCCGGCCAGGGCGCCTGCCCGCCGGCGTGGGACCGCCTGGGCGAGCTGCGCTGCCCGCTCATCGCCATCGCCGGGGAGCGCGACGAGCGCTACGCCGCCGCGGCGCGACGGCTCGCCGCAACCGCGCGCACCGGCGCCGCGGCGCTCGTCCCCGGCGCCGGTCACGCGCCGCAGCTCGAGGCGCCGGAGGCGTTTGCGGCGCTGCTAGCGGAGCTCCTCGACGAGCACCTCGGCGAGGTCGAAGTCGTCGACCTCGACGCCGAGCCCGGGCCCGACGGGAACCTCGAGCATCCCGGCGCGCGGCCGCCGCAGCGCCTTCGCGATCCGGGCGGAGAAGAGCTCGAGCGTCGCCAGGCCGCAGGGGAGCGTGAGCCCCTCGGCGGCGGCGACCTGGAGCGCGGCGGCGATGCCCCAGGGCCCGTCGAGGGTCGAGCTGAGGACCGGCTCGAGCCCCTCTGAGCGCGCGACGCGGATCGCCTCGCGCGTCGGCCCGATGCCGCCGCAGGTCGCGAGCTTGAGCGCGACGACGTCGCACGCGCCGAGCGAGGCGGCGAGGCGGACGTCGTCGATGCCGCGGATCGGCTCGTCGGCCGCGATCGGCACCTCGACCGCCCGGCGGACCTCGGCGAGCTCGTCGAGCGTCCGGCAGGGCTGCTCGACGAGCTCCAGGTCGTGCTCGGCGAGCGCCTCGATCCGCTCGATCGCCTCCTGGACCGACCACGCGCCGTTCGCGTCGAGGCGCAGCGCCGGCCAGTCGCCGAGCGCCTCGCGCACCGCCGCGACGCGGTCGAGGTCGTCGGGGAAGCCGACCTTGAGCTTGAAGCACGTGTAGCCGAGCCGCAGGCCCTCCTTCACGCGCGCCACCGCCTCCTCGGCCGGCCCGGCGGCGACGGTCCAGTTCACGGGGATCGTGGCGACGGCGGGCTCGCAGATCGGCCGCCCCTCGCGGCGCGCCTCCAGGTCGAGGCGCGCCATCTCCTCGGCGGCTTGCGCCTGCGGGGGCGGCGGGCCGTCGGCGCGGCCGAGCAGTGCGTCGGCGACGTCGCGCAGCGGCGTCCCGTCGTAGGGCTCGAACGGCGCCGCCTCGCCGACGCCCCTCACGCCGTCCTCGTCCTCCAGCCGCAGCAGCAGCAGCTCGCGCTCCCCGGCCGTGCCGGCCGCCGTCACGTAGGGGCGGCGGAACGGGATGGCCAGGACGGCGAGCGTGCGCCTCACGACAGCAGCACCCCTCCCGACAGCAGCAGCGAGAAGACGGCGAGCAGGCGGCCGGTGTCGGCGAGGGCGCGGTTGAGCGCGGGCCCGTCGGTACGGGTCCGCACGGTCCGCACGAGCGGCGGGACGAGGACGAGCGCGAGCAGCGTGAGCAGCAGGCCCGCGGAGAGGTCGCTGAGCAGCCAGACGAGCGGCGGGACGGCGAACGCGCCGTAGACGCAGGCCGTGAAGAGGACGCGCGCGCGGTCGCGCCCGAGGCGGACGGCGAGCGTCCGCTTGCCGGCGCGGCGGTCGGTGTCGGCGTCGCGGATGTTGTTGACGACGAGGATCGCGGTGGCGAGCAGCCCGACCGGCACCGACAGCGCGAACGCCTCCCAGCGCAGCTCCTCCGTCTGGACGAAGTACGAGCCGGTCACCGCCACGACCCCGAAGAAGAGGAAGACGAACACCTCCCCGAGCCCCTCATACCCGTACGGGCGCGGCCCGCCCGTGTAGAGGACGCCGGCGAGGATCGAGGCGGCGCCGACGAGCAGCAGCTCCCAGCCGGCGACCGCGATGAGGTAGGCGCCGGCGAGCACGGCGATCCCGAACGCGACGTAGGTGCCGACGAGCACGGCCCGCGGCGGCAGCAGCCCGCCCGCGGTCACCCGCACCGGGCCGAGGCGGTCCTCGGTGTCGGCGCCGCGGCGCGCGTCGGAGTAGTCGTTGGAGAGGTTCGTCCCGATCTGGATGAAGACGCTGCCGACGAGCGCGGCGGCGAAGGCGAGCGGGCGGAAGACGCCCTCGCTGCCGGCGAGCGCGGTGCCGACGAGCACGGGCGCGATCGCCGCGGGGAGCGTCCGCGGCCGCGCTGCCATCGCCCAGAGGCGGATCGGGCTCAAGGTCGCCGGGGGAACTTCCCGAAGTCGGGCTTGCGCTTCTCGAGGAAGGCGGTGCGGCCCTCGCGCGCCTCCTCGGAGCCGTAGAAGAGGAGGTTCGTGTCGTGGGCGAGCTGCTGGATGCCGGCGAGGCCGTCCTCGGCCGCGTGGAAGCTCGCCTTGAGCAGCCGCAGCGCGAAGGGGGAGAGGGCGAGCATCTCGCGGCACCAGCGCACCGTCTCCTCCTCGAGCTCCTCGAGCGGCACGACCGCGTTGACGAGGCCCATCTGGAGGGCCTGCTGGGCGTCGTACTGCCGGCAGAGGAACCAGATCTCCTTCGCGCGCTTCGGCCCGACGAGGTTGGCGAGCACGCTCGCCCCGAAGCCGCCGTCGAAGCTCCCGACCTTCGGGCCGGTCTGGCCGAAGCGCGCGTTGTCGGCGGCGATCGTGAGGTCGCAGACGACGTGGAGGACGTGGCCGCCGCCGACCGCGTAGCCGGCGACCATCGCGACGACCGGCTTCGGCAGGCGGCGGATCTGGACCTGGAGGTCGGTGACGTGGAAGCGCCCGACACCGCGCTCGCCGGCCTCGTCCTCGGCGAGGTAGCCCTGGTCGCCGCGGACGCGCTGGTCGCCGCCCGAGCAGAAGGCGTGCGGGCCCTCGCCGGTGAGGATGATGACGCCGATGTCGAGGTCCTCGCGGGCGCGGGTGAGCGCGTCGGAGATCTCGATGAGCGTCTGGGGGCGGAAGGCGTTGCGGACCTCGGGCCGGTTGATCGTGATCTTCGCGATCCCCTCGGCGGTCTCGTAGCGGATGTCGGTGTACTCGCCGGCGGGCTGCCAGTCGGCGGCGGGACGGATCGTGCGCTCTGCTTCGGCCATCGGCGGGCCGTACGATAAGACAGATCGCGTGCAGGACTGGCTCATCCAGGCCGCGCGGCGCACGCCCGGGGCCGCCGCGCTGCAGACCACGGACGGCACCGCGACCTACGCCGAGCTCGCCGAGGGCGCCCGCCTGACCGCCGGCCGGCTCGCCGCCCGCGGCGTCCGCCGCGGGGATCGCGTCGCCACCACGCTCCCGCCAGGGCGGGCGTTCGCGGAGCTGCTCCACGCCATGCCGCTGCTGGGCGCGACGCTCGTCCCGCTCAACACGCGCCTGTCGGAGTCAGAGCGCGCCGCCCAGCTCGCCGACGCCCGCCCGGTGCTCGTCGTCGACGCGCCGCTGGACGGCCCCGTCGCCGACCTGCCGCCCGAGCCGCCGGCCGGGCCGGACGACCCCTTCACGCTGCTCTTCACCTCCGGCAGCACGGCGCGCCCCAAGCCGGTCGTCCTCACCTACGCCAACCACGCCGCGAGCGCCGACGCCTCTGAGGCCAACCTGCCGCTGGGCGCAGACGACCGCTGGCTCTGCGTGCTGCCGCTCTTCCACGTCGGCGGGCTCGCGATCCTGCTGCGCTGCGCCCGCGCCGGCGCGTGCGCGGTGATCCACGAGCGCTTCGACGTCGAGGCGGTCCGCCGCGCGCTGGAGGGCGGGGAGGCGACGCTCGTCTCGCTCGTGCCGACGATGCTCCGCCGCCTCGGCGACGCGGGGCTCGAGCGCGCGCCGCGCCTGCGCGCGGTGCTGCTCGGCGGCGGGCCGATCCCGCGCGACCTCCTGGAGTGGGCGGAGGAGCGCGGCATCCCCGTCCTGCCGACCTACGGCATGACCGAGACCGCCTCGCAGGTCGTCACCGGCGGCTATCCGCTGCCTGGCGTCGAGCTGCGGATCTCGGGCGACGGCGAGATCCTCGTCCGCGGGCCGATGGTCTCGCGCGGCGCGCTCGCCGAGGACGCCTGGCTCCACACCGGCGACCGCGGCCGCCTCGACCCCGACGGCCGCCTCCACGTCGAGGGGCGGCTGAAGGAGGTCGTCGTCACCGGCGGGGAGAACGTCTCGATGGTCGAGGTCGAGGAGGCGCTGCTCGCCCACCCGGCGGTCGCCGACGCCGGGGTCGTCGGCCGCCCGGACCCGGAGTGGGGGGAGGTCGTCGTCGCGCACGTCGTCCTGCGCGAGGACGTCGGCGACGACGAGCTGGCCGCCCACTGCCGCGCGCGGCTGGCCGGGTACAAGGTGCCGAAGGCGTTCGTGCGCCACGAGGAGCTGCCGCGCAACGCCGCCGGGAAGCTCCTGCGCGGGCGGCTCGCCTGAGCGGCGAGGCGCTGACGGCGCGGGACCGCGGGTAACCTCCCGCGCCATGATCTACGACAACGACGCTGACCTCGCAAAGCTCGACGGCAAGACCGTCGCCATCCTCGGCTACGGCTCGCAGGGCCACGCCCACGCGCTCAACCTGAGGGACTCCGGGGTCGACGTCGTCGTAGGCCTCCGCCCCGACTCGCCCTCGGTCGAGAAGGCGCGCAGCGACGGGCTGGAGGTGCTCCCCGTCGCCGACGCCGCCAGCCGGGGCGACGTCGTGATGATCCTCCTGCCGGACGAGAAGCAGGCCGCCGTCTGGGAGGCGGAGATCGCCGACGGGATCGCGCCCGGCAACCTGCTCCTGTTCGCCCACGGCTTCACGATCCACTTCGGGCAGATCAAGCCCGGCCCGGAGGTGGACGTCGGCATGGTCGCGCCGAAGGGGCCGGGCCACCTCGTCCGGCGCCAGTTCACCGAGGGGAAGGGCGTGCCCGGGCTCATCGCCGTCCACCAGGACGCGACCGGCAACGCCCGCGACCTCGTGCTCGCCTACGCCAAGGGCATCGGCTGCACCCGCGGCGGGGTCATCGAGACGACCTTCCGAGAGGAGACCGAGACCGACCTCTTCGGCGAGCAGGCCGTCCTCTGCGGCGGCGTGACCGAGCTCGTCCGCGCGGGCTTCGAGACGCTCGTCGAGGCGGGCTACGACCCGCGGCTCGCGTACTTCGAGTGCCTCCACGAGCTCAAGCTCATCGTGGACCTCATGTACGAGAAGGGCATCACCGGGATGCGCTACTCGATCTCGAACACCGCGGAGTACGGCGACCTCACCCGCGGCAAGCGCGTCATCGGGGAGCCCACGCGGAAGGCGATGAAGGAGATCCTCGCCGAGATCCAGTCGGGCGACTTCGCGCGCGAGTGGATCGCCGAGAACCAGGCCGGCCAGGAGAACTTCCAGCGCCTGCGCGAGGAGGGCAAGAAGCACCAGATCGAGCAGGTCGGGCGCGAGCTGCGCTCGCACATGGACTGGATCGACCAGGAGTTCTGAGCCGCGCGCGGCCGGGGGCCGCGGGGTCCCCGGCCGCTACTCGCCTTCGGCTCGCCCGCGCCCGATCGGCATCGCGAAGTGGTGCGAGGTGATCCGCAGCCCGTGGGCGAAGTACGCCGCGTGCGCGTCGAACCGGTCCGGCCCGGCGCCGGAGTCGAGGTGGAGGGCGTCGCAGCCGAGCCGCGCGGCCTCGTCGGTGAGCCAGCGCAGCAGGGCGCGGGCGTGGCCGCGGCGGCGCAGCGCGGCGCGGCAGACGAGGTCGTCGACGTAGAGGAAGCGGCCCCAGGCGAGGTTGTCGCCGACGCGGAAGCCCGCCACGGCCGCCGCGTCGTCGTCGCCGGGCTCGAACGTCGCGACGAGCCGGTAGCCCTGCGGGCGCTGGACCTCGTCGACGCGGGCGGCGAACTCCTCCGGCGTGCCGATGTGGGGGCGGAGCTCGCGCATCGCCGCCCACGCGCGCGCCGTCTCCCCGGCGCGCAGCTCGACGACCTCGCGGCTCACCGGCGCCCGTCTCCTTGTGTCCCCTCGCGGCGTGCCATGGTCGGATCGCTGCGGGCAGCCTAGCCGTCACCCGTCCAGGCCGCGACCCGCGCACGTCCGGCGGCGCTACGCTCGCACCCGTGGAAGGGACGCCGCCCGAGGACGAGCGCCGCGAGGACGCCGACGCCGAGGCCCCGACGCTGCCGGGCGGGTGGCTCCCGCCCGCGGCCGCGCAGCCCGGCGCGCCGCCGGCGGGCGGGCCGTCGCCGGCGACGCCGCCGCCGGGGCAGGCCCCGCCGCAGGCGCCCGCGCAGCCCGGCGAGGTGCCGCCCGCCGAGGGCCGGCCGGCCGCGCAGCAGCCGCCGCCCGCCGCGCAGCAGCCCGCGTGGGGTGCCGCTGCCGGCCAGCAGGCGCCTCCGCCCGGCTACGGCCAGCCGCCCCCGGGCTACGCCCCGCCCGGCTACGCCCCGCCGCCCGGCTGGGGCGCATGGCCGCAGCCCGCCTGGCGCCGGCCCGCCGGGCCCGGCAACCCGACCGCGATCACCGGCTTCGTCCTCTCGGTCGCCGCGCTCGGGCTGCTCGTCCTCACCGTCGGCTTCTCGACGCTCGTCTCGCTCGGGCTCGCGATCGCCGGGACCATCGTCGCCCGCAACGGGCGCGAGAAGGTCGACCGCGGCGAGACCCCGCAGCACCGCGGCCTCGCCCAGGCCGGCTTCGTCGTCGGCCTCGTCGCCATCGGCCTCTCGGTGCTCGCGACCGTCGCCTGGGTGGCGTTCTTCCTCGACGTGCTCGGCGACCTCGGCGGCGAGGACGACCCCTTCGAGGACGACTTCCGCATCACCCGCGTCGCCGCGCTCGCGCTCGCCTGCGCGCTCCGCCTGGGCCTCTAGCCACCAGGCCGGGAAGCCGTCCGGTCGTCCGCTATTCTCGGCCGCCTCCCATGGCCGCCGATCCCTACATCAAGGACTACCTCATGACCGCCGGGCCGACGCCCGTGCCCCCGGCGGTGACGCAGGCGATGGCCGGGCCGTCGCTCTACCACCGCGCGCCCGCGTTCATCGAGATCTACGCGCGCGTCCTCGACGCGCTCAAGACCGTCTTCGAGACCGAGCACGACGTGCTGGTCTTCGCCTCCTCGGGCTCCGGCGCGATGGAGTCCGCGGTCGCGAACCTCACCCGGCCGGGCGAGCCGGCGCTCGTCGCCTCCTGCGGGAAGTTCGGCGAGCGCTGGGCGGAGCTCTGCGACGCCTTCGGCGCCCGGACGATCCACCACCAGACCGAGTGGGGGAAGAAGATCGACCCGGCGGAGGTCGACCGCGTGCTCGGCGAGCACGAGGGCGCCGGCGTCGTCTTCACGACGCTCTCGGAGACCTCGACCGGCGTGGTCAACGACATCCGCGCGCTCGCCGAGGTCGCGCACGCCCACGGCGCGCTCATCGCCGTCGACGCCGTCTCGGCGCTCGGCGCGATCCCGGTGAAGATGGACGAGTGGGGGATCGACGCGGTCGTCGCCGGCTCGCAGAAGGCCCTCATGTGCCCGCCGGGGCTCGGCTTCGCCGCCGTCAACGAGCGCGCGCTCGAGCGGGCGAGCGAGGCGCCGGGCCGCCGCTACTACTTCGACTGGGCCAAGACGGCGAAGGGCCAGCGGAAGGACCCGCCGGACAGCCCCTTCACGCCCGCGACGACGCTCTTCGTCGGCCTGGACGCCGCGCTGAAGCTCATCGCCGAGGAGGGGCTCGAGCAGGTCTTCGCCCGCCACGCGCTGCTCGGCCGCGCGACCCGCGCCGCCGTGAAGGCGCTCGGGCTGGAGATCTTCGGCCCCGAGGACGAGAACGCGAACGTCGTCACGGCGATCAAGCTGCCGGAGACCGTCGACGGCGCGAAGGTGCCGAAGCTCATGCGCGACCGCTACGGCATCACGATCGCCGGCGGCCAGTCGCAGCTCAAGGGCAAGATCGCCCGCATCGCCCACTGCGGCTACTTCGGCGCGTTCGACATCATCACGACGATCGCCGGCTTCGAGATGGCGATGCGCGAGCTCGGCCACGACCTCGAGCTCGGGGCCGGCGTGGCCGCGGCCCAGCAGGTGTTCCTCGAGGCCGGGGCGCCCGTGCCCACCGCCGCGTGACCGTGAGCGACCGGCCGAAGATCCTCGTCAAGGAGAAGATCGCCGAGTCCGGCGTCGCGCTGTTGCGCGAGCACTTCGACGTCGACCTCGGCATCGACTGGGCCGACGACGAGCTGCCGCAGCGGATCGGCGAGTACGACGGCATCGTCATCCGCTCGGCGACGAAGCTCACCGCCGACCTCATCGAGCGCGCTTCGAGGCTGAAGGTCATCGGCCGCGCCGGCACCGGCGTCGACAACGTCGACGTCGCCGCCGCCACCAAGCGCGGGATCATCGTCGCGAACGCGCCGGAGTCGAACTCGATCGCGGCGGCCGAGCACGCGGTCGCGCTCATGCTCGCGCTCTGCCGCAACATCCCGCAGGCCCACATGTCGCTCACCGGCGGCAAGTGGGAGCGGTCGAAGTTCGGCGGCATCGAGGTCTACGAGAAGACGCTCGGCATCCTCGGCTTCGGCCGCATCGGCCAGCTCGTGGCCCAGCGGGCGAAGGGCTTCAACATGGAGGTCGTCGCGTTCGACCCGTTCGTCGCCGCCGAGCGCTTCCGCGAGCTCGGCGTCGAGCGGGCCGAGAGCTCGGCCGACGTCTACGCCCGCGCCGACATCATCACCCTCCACCTGCCGAAGACGCCGGACACGGTGAACTGGCTCGACGCCGAGGCGTTCGCGCAGATGAAGGACGGCGTGCGGATCGTCAACTGCGCGCGCGGCGAGCTCATCGACCACGACGCGCTCATCGCCGCGCTCGAGTCCGGCAAGGTCGCCGGCGCCGCGCTCGACGTCTTCCCGCAGGAGCCGATCGCCGAGCACCCGCTCTTCGGCATGGACGGCGTCATCGTCACGCCCCACCTCGGCGCCTCGACGGTCGAGGCGCAGGACCGCGCCGGCCAGGTGACGGCCGAGCAGGTCGTCGCCGCGCTCACCGGCGGGCTCGTCACGAACGCCGTCAACATCCCGGCCGTACGGCCCGAGGACATGGAGCAGCTCGCGCCGTTCCTGCCGCTCACCCGCCGCCTCGGCAAGCTCGCGATGGCGCTCGCCGAGGGCTCGTCGGTCGAGCGGATCGAGGTCGGCTACGAGGGCCGGCTGTCCGATCAGGACACGCGCCTGCTCACCGTGTCGGTGCTCAACGGCGTGCTCGAGGGCCACACCGAGGAGCCGGTCAACCTCGTCAACGCCCACGCGCTCGCCGAGGAGCGCGGGATCGTCGTCGCCGAGTCGAAGGAGCCCTCCTCCGAGGACTTCAACGAGCTCGTCCGCGTCCGGATCACCGCCGGCGACGAGGTCGTCGAGGTGGCGGGCACGGGCTTCGGCCCGCGCAACGTCCCGCATCTGGTGTCGGCGTACGGGCAGAGCTTCAACCTCGAGATCGCCGACCACATGGCGTTCTTCCGCTACCGCGACCAGCCGGGGATGATCGGGCGCGTCGGCCAGATCTTCGGCCAGCGCGGGGTGAACATCCACTCGGCCGCGGTCGGCGCCGAGGAGGGGGCCGACCAGGCGGTCATGGTCGTCACGGCCGACCAGCCGGTCCCGCAGGAGCTCGTCGACGAGATCGTCTCGCTCGACGACTTCCACCACGGCCGCGCCGTCAACCTGTAGCCAGAACGTCCAACACCGGCCCCTATAAGGGCCAACGTGGGACGTTCTTCGTGCGCGCCCGCGAGAACGTCCAGCAGTGGACCCCATAGGGGCCGGCCATGGACGTTCTCGTGCCCGGGCAGGACGTCCGTCCGGGCGGGGTTGGCGGCCGCCGGGCCGTCGGGCAGAATGGGACGGCGCTCACCCGGGCCCGGGTGAGCGAGCGGACCCGCACCCCACGACTCCGGAGAGTTGACGTTGGATCTGACCTCGACCCGTCGCGCGGCCGTCCTCGCGTGTGCCGCCCTCGCCGGCCTCGCCGCCGTCGCCGCCCACGGGCAGGTGAACGGCGACCGCCAGACGATGATCCTGAGCGCCGCGCCCGGTGGCGGCGCGGCCGACGGCGACAGCGACAACATCGCCTTCAGCCAGGACAACCGCGAGATCAAGTACATCGCCTTCGACTCGTCCGCGACGAACCTGGTCCGCGGCGACACGAACGGCAAGCGCGACGTCTTCGTGCTCGTCCGCTCGAAGCGCGGCGACCACGCGAGCCTCGCCGGGCGGATCATCCGCGTGAGCGTCGGCCCGCGGGGCCGCCAGGCCAACGGCGACAGCCGCCTGCCGTCGATCGACGGCCAGACCGGCGAGAACCCGCACTGCATCGTCTTCGAGTCGCGGGCGACGAACCTCGCCAGGGGCGACCGCAGCCCGGACTGGGACATCTACCTCTACGACACGCGGAAGAAGCGGACGATCCTCGTCAGCCCGGGCATCAAGGACGCCCGCACCGGCGTCGTCGACGGCGAGTGCGAGCTCGTGACGTTCGAGTCGCGCGGCAGGATCTACGTCCGCGCGCTCCACCTGCGCAAGACCTACCGGATCGCGAGGGGCACGAACCCCGACCAGGCGACGAACGGCAAGGGCGTCGCCTACGAGCGCAACGGCCAGATCTACTACCAGGCCTACTTCGAGAAGTTCCGCTCCAAGAAGAAGGGCGGGCCGTACATCAAGAAGAACGGCCGCGAGCGCCTCGTGAGCGCGAACGCCCGTGGCCGGAGGGGCAACGGCGTCAGCAAGAACCCGACCGTCGACGACAACGGCTGGTACGTCGCCTTCGAGTCGACCGCGACGAACCTCTGCGAGGGCGGCAGGGGCTGCCCCGGCCTCGGCACCGTCGATCGCAACGGGCCCATCAGCGACATCTTCCGCCGCAACCTCAACCCGCGCCGGGCGCCGACGAAGGAGCACATGGCGATGGCCAGCTACTCGCAGGGGTGCACGGCCAAGAACCCCGGCGCGAAGACCGTCGACGAGCAGGGCAACGGCCCCAGCAACAACCCGGCGATGACCGGGGCGGGGGAGAACATCGTCTTCGACTCCGAGGCGACGAACCTCCGCCAGTCGCCGAGCATCCGCGTCGCCGACGGCAACGGGCCGGTCCGGGACGTCTACTACTGGAACTTCCCGCGCAAGCGGAAGTGCGGGAACGTCTCGCGCGAGAGCCGGGGCGAGGGCGCCCGGGGGACCGAGGACACGCTGAACGGCGATGCCGTCCGGCCCGCCGCCTCGAACCGCGCGAACTTCATCGGGTTCACGAGCACGCTGAGCGGCCAGGTCGGCGAGCTCAACGGCCCGGCGATCCCGGACGTCTTCGTCCGCTACCTCGGGGCGGGGCCGGGGAGCTGAGCGCGAGCCCGCCACCGTCCCGAGCCGGCGAGGGCCCGCCCGACGGCGGGCCCTCGGCCGCATGACGCCGTGCAGCGCCGCACTCACGTTGTAGGCTTGTCGAGCCGATGTCGTTCCTCGTGGACCTGCGACTTCTCCTCCTTCTCCCCCTTCGGGGGGAATAGGCACGGCGCGGGCGGCGGCAGGCCGCGACATCAACCAGGAGGAGAACTCGACAGGCCGGAGGAAGGGGAACGACGGAGATGACCGACGTACAGCAGCAGAAGCGGCGAGACGAGGAAAACCGAGTCCTCATCTTCGACACGACGCTCCGCGACGGGGAGCAGTCGCCGGGGATCTCGCTGAACAAGCAGGAGAAGGTCGAGATCGCCCATCAGCTCGCCCGGCTGGGGGTCGACGTCATCGAGGCGGGCTTCCCGATCACCTCGCCCGGCGACTTCGAGTCGGTCCAGGCGATCGCCCGCGAGGTCGAGGGCCCGATCATCTGCGCGCTCGCGCGCACGGCCCCGCAGGACATCGACGCGGCGTGGAACGCGATCAAGGACGCCGAGCGCAAGCGCATCCACACCTTCATCGCCACGAGCGACATCCACATCGAGCGCAAGCTCCAGACCACCCGCGAGGACGTCAAGGCGCAGGCCCGCGCCGCGGTCGCGCACGCCAAGCAGTACGTCGACGACGTCGAGTTCTCCCCCGAGGACGGCTCGCGCTCCGACATCGAGTTCATGGCGGAGGTCATCCAGATCGCCATCGACGAGGGCGCGACGACGATCAACGTCCCCGACACCGTCGGGTACACGATGCCCGACGAGTACGCGGAGATGTTCCGCCGCCTCTACGAGCTCGTCCCCGACCTCCGCAAGGTCACCGTCTCGGTCCACTGCCACAACGACCTCGGCCTCGCCGTCGCGAACTCCCTCGCCGGGCTGAAGGCCGGCTGCCGCCAGGTCGAGTGCGCGATCAACGGCATCGGCGAGCGGGCGGGCAACGCCTCGCTCGAGGAGATCGTGATGCTGCTGCACACGCGCGAGTCGTCGCTCGGCCTGTGGACGGGCGTCGAGACGCGCGAGATCGCGCGCACGAGCCGCCTCGTCTCGCGCCTCACCGGCTACCCGGTCCAGCCGAACAAGGCGATCGTCGGGCGCAACGCGTTCGCGCACGAGTCCGGCATCCACCAGGACGGCGTCCTCAAGGACCGCACGACCTACGAGATCATGGACGCGACGACGATCGGGCTCGAGACGAACTCGATCGTGCTCGGCAAGCACTCCGGCCGCCACGCGCTGCGCAAGGCGCTGGAGGACCTCGGCTTCCAGATCGACGGGGCGGCGCTCAACACCGCCTTCAAGCGCTTCAAGGAGATCGCGGACAAGAAGAAGAAGGTGACGGCGCTCGACCTCGAGGCGATCGTCTCCGACGAGATCCGCGAGACCGCGACCGAGGCGTACGAGATCGTCAGCTTCGAGGTCGAGGCCTCGTCGGAGCGCTCGCCGCTCGCCAAGGTCGAGGTGAGGCTGCCCGACGGCGAGGTCCGCGAGGGGAGCTTCACCGGCGACGGGCCGATCGACGCCTTCTTCAGCGCGATCAACGCCGCCACCGGCCGTGACGCGCGCCTGAAGGAGTTCCAGGTGAGCGCGGTGACCGGCGGCCGCGACGCGCTGGGCGAGGTGACCGTCCGCCTCGAGCTCGACGGCCGGATCGCCTCGGGCCAGGGCGTCTCGACCGACATCCTCGAGGCCGCGGGGAAGGCCTACCTGCGCGCGCTGAACAACGTGCTCCGCGACTCGCCGGTCGCGGAGGCCGAGCACCACCTCGAGCGCGAGGCGAAGTCGACGCCGACGCCGTAGGTGGCCGACGACTTCACCTGGGCCGACGGCGAGCGGGTCGTCCGCTTCGGCCGCGGCGCGGTGGAGGAGGCGGCCGGCCTGCTCGAGCGGCACGGCTTCGAGGGCTTCGCGCTGCTGACGACGCCGCGGGCGCGCGCGGCGGCGCCGGCGCTCGCCGCGGTGGCGGCCGTCGAGCTCCACGTGCCGCCCGGCCAGGTACCGGACGCCGCGGCGGCGGTGCGCGACCGCGTCGGCGGGCGGCCGCTCGTCGCGCTCGGCGGCGGGCGCGTCATCGACGCCGCGAAGGCGATCGCCGGCGCGGACGGCCTCGACTGCGCGGCGATCCCGACGACGCTGTCGGGCGCCGAGCTCACCCGCATCCACCGGATGCCGGCCGGGGTGGGGGAGTTCCGCCTCGTCCGCCCGCGCCTCGTCGTCGCCGATCCGGCGCTCATGGCCTCCCAGCCCCAGCCCGGCCTGGCGGCGAGCGCGATGAACGCCCTCGCGCACGCCTTCGAGGCGCTGTACGTCCCGCTGCGCAACCCGGTCGCCGACCTCGCCGCGCTCGAGGCGGCGCGCCTCATCGGCGCCGGCCTGCGCGAGCCCGCCGCCCCCGACCGCGACGCGCTCGCGCTCGGCGCGCTGCTCGCCGCCTACGCGCTCGGCGCGACCGGCCTGGCCGTCCACCACGTCGTCTGCCAGACGCTCGTGCGCACGGCCGGCACCCCGCACGCCGAGACGAACGCGGTGATGCTCCCGCACAGCCTCGCGCTCATGGAGCGCCGCGTGCCCGAGGTCGTCGCGCGCTTCCGCGAGCGCCTCGGCGCCGACCCGGGCGAGCTCGCCCGCGCCGCCGGCTGCCCGGGGACGCTCGGCGAGCTCGGGGTGGGGGAGGAGGCGCTGCCCGCCGTCGCCGACGCCGCGCTCGCTCGCCCGCAGCTCGCCAACACCCCCGACCCGCCGGGGCGGGAGGAGCTGCTGGAGCTGCTGCGCGCCGCGCGCTGACGGCGCCGGCCCGTTGGCAACATACAAACGTACGCGATAACATACGCACGGCCATGACGACGACCGCGGCCCCCGAGCACGCCACCGTCGGCGCGCGCATCCGCCTCCTGCGCGAGGGGATGGGGCTGTCGCTGCGCGACCTCGCCGAGCGCTGCGGCGTGTCGGCGCCGATGCTCTCGCAGGTCGAGCGGGGCGAGACGAGCCCCACACTCGCCGTCGCCGCGCGCATCGCCCGCGGCCTCGACCTCTCGCTCTCGCAGCTCCTGCGGATCGACGAGGCCGACGGGGTGAGCATCGTCCGCGCCGGCGAGCGCCTCGCCGGCGGCAACCCGTCGCGGGGGCACCGCTACGAGGTCGTCACCCCGCCGATCCCCGGCCAGCGGGCCGAGGTCGCCGTCCACACGCTCGCGCCGCGCGCCGCGACCGGCGGGCCGGACGACCCCCCGATCCACGAGCCGGGCAGCCGCGAGACCGTGCTCGTCCTCGCGGGGACGCTGCGGCTCGTCTGCGCGGGCACGCCGTACGACCTGGCGGAGGGCGACAGCGTCACCTTCGACGCGGACCTGCCCCACCACTTCGAGAATCCCGGCGACGGGGAGGCGCGCTTCCTCTCCGTCGTCGCAGCCGGCCTGAGAAGGAGCTGAGCATGCCGAAGACGCTGTTCGACAAGATCTGGGAGGCGCACGAGGTCGCGCCGGGCCTCCTCTACATCGACCTCCACCTCGTCCACGAGGTGACCTCGCCCCAGGCCTTCGACGGGCTCCGGCTCGCCGGCCGCAAGGTGCGCCGGCCCGACCGGACGCTCGCGACCGCCGACCACAACGTCCCGACCGACGGCTCGAAGGTCGCCGCCCAGATCCGCGACCACCTCTCGCGCGTCCAGGTCGAGACGCTCGAGCGCAACTGCAAGGAGTTCGGGATCCCGCTCTTCTCGATCGGCTCCGACCGCCAGGGCATCGTCCACGTCATCGGGCCCGAGCTGGGCGTCACCCAGCCCGGCATGACGATCGTCTGCGGCGACTCGCACACCTCCACGCACGGCGCCTTCGGCGCGCTCGCCTTCGGCATCGGCACGAGCGAGGTCGAGCACGTGCTCGCCACCCAGACGCTCCAGCAGAGCAAGCCGAAGTCGATGCGCATCTACTACGAGGGCGAGCTCGGCTACGGCGTCACCGCGAAGGACCTCATCCTCGGCACGATCGGCCGCATCGGCACGAGCGGCGGCGTCGGCCACGTCATCGAGTACGCCGGGCCGGTCATCGAGCAGCTCTCGATGGAGGGCCGCATGACGATCTGCAACATGACGATCGAGGGCGGCGGCCGCGCCGGCATGATCGCCCCCGACGACACGACCTTCGAGTGGGTCATCGGCCGGCCGGGCGCGCCGAAGGAGGTGCCCGACTGGTGGCGCGAGCTGCGCACCGACGAGGGCGCGACGTTCGACACCGAGGTCGTCATCGACGCCTCCGAGCTGGCGCCGCAGGTCACCTGGGGCACGACGCCCGGCCAGGTGACCGACGTCACCGGCGTCGTCCCCGAGCCGAAGGACTCCAGCGAGGAGCGCGCGCTCCAGTACATGGGGCTCGAGCCCGGCACGCCGATCCAGGAGATCAAGCTCGACCGCGTCTTCATCGGCTCGTGCACGAACTCGCGCATCGGCGACCTGCGCGCCGCCGCCGAGATCGTCAAGGGCCGCAAGGTCGCCCCGCACGTCGACGCGATGGTCGTCCCCGGCTCGCAGCAGGTGAAGGCGCAGGCCGAGCGCGAGGGCCTCGACGAGATCTTCCGCGAGGCCGGCTTCGACTGGCGCTCGGCCGGCTGCTCGATGTGCCTGGGCATGAACCCGGACATCCTCCAGCCGGGCCAGCGCTGCGCCTCGACCTCGAACCGCAACTTCGAGGGGCGCCAGGGCCGCGGCGGCCGCACGCACCTCGTCAGCCCGCAGATGGCGGCCGCGGCCGCGATCGCCGGGCACTTCGTCGACATCCGCACCTGGGACCGCGAGGAGGTGGCCGCGTGAAGCCCGTCAACGTCGTCGAGGGCAACGTGTCGGTGCTCGACCGCAACGACGTCGACACCGACCAGATCATGCCCAAGCAGTTCCTCAAGCGGGTCGAGCGGACGGGCTACGGCGAGTTCATCTTCTACGAGTGGCGCCAGGAGCCGGGCTGGCACCTGCCGAAGAACCCGATCCTCGCGACCGGGCGCAACTTCGGCTGCGGCTCGTCGCGCGAGCACGCCCCGTGGGGCCTGCAGGACTACGGCTTCGAGGCGATCATCGCGCCGTCGTTCAGCGACATCTTCTTCAACAACTGCACGAAGATCGGCCTGCTGCCCGTCGTGCTCGACGAGGCCGACGTGAGGGCGATCATGCAGGCCGGGCGCGCGCGCGTCGAGCTCGAGTCCCAGACCGTGACCTGGGAGGGCGGCGAGGCGCGCTTCGAGATCGACCCCGAGGTCAAGCACCGCCTGCTCAACGGGCTCGACGACATCGCCGTCACCCTCCAGCAGCTCGACGCCATCGAGCGCTACGAGCGCGAGCGGGAGCGCGAGGGCCCGGTCACGACCGCCCTGTGAGCCGGGAATGGGACGCGGCGGCCTATGACCGGGTCTCCGACCCGCAGGTCGCCATGGCCGGGCCGGTCATCGACCGCCTCGACCCGCGCCCCGGCGAGCGCGTCCTCGACGCCGGTTGCGGCAGCGGCCGCGTGACCGAGCTGTTGCTCGCGCGCGGCGCGGAGGTGGTTGCGGTCGACCGCTCCCAGGCCATGGTCGACATCGCGCGCGCCCGCCTCGGCGAGCGCGCCCGCGTCGTCTGCGCCGACCTCGCCGAGCTCGTGCTCGACAAGCCGGTCGACGCGGTCTTCTCCAACGCGGTCTTCCACTGGATCCCCGACCACGACCGCCTCTTCGCGGCGCTGTTCGCCGCGCTGCGGCCGGGCGGGCGGCTCGTCGCCCAGTGCGGCGGCAAGGGCAACGTCGAGCGCTTCCTCGCGGTCGCCCGCCGCGTGAGCGAGCGCGAGCCGTACGCCGCGCACCTCGCCGGCTGGGACGGCCCGTGGCACTTCGCCTCGCCCGAGGAGACGACCCAGCGGCTGGAGCGCGCCGGCTTCACCGCCATCGACTGCGCGCTGGAGCGGCGCCCGGTCGTGCCGCCCGAGCCGCTGGAGTACCTCCGCACGGTTTGCCTTGGCCCGCACCTCGAGCAGCTTCCCGACGAGCTGCGCGCCCGCTTCGTCGCCGACGTCGCCGGCGAGGCGGGCGAGCCGCTCGAGCTCGACTACGTCCGCCTGAACATCAACGCAAGGAGACCCGCGTGAAGATCGTTGCTCTCCCCGGCGACGGCATCGGCCCGGAGATCATGGCCGCCGCCCGCCGCCTGCTCGACGCGGTCGGCGACTTCGAGATCGAGGAGCACCTCATCGGCGGCGCCTCGATCGACGCCCACGGCACCGCGCTCACCGACGAGACGCTCGAGGCCTGCAAGCGGGCCGACGCCGTCCTGCTCGCCGCCGTCGGCGGGCCGAAGTGGGACACGACCGACCCGAGCGCGCCGCGCCCTGAGCAGGGGCTGCTCGGGCTGCGCAAGGGGCTGGGGCTGTTCGCCAACCTCCGGCCGGTCCGCCCGAGCCCCGCGCTGCTCGACGCGAGCCCGCTGCGGCGCGAGCGGATCGAGGGCACCGACCTGCTCGTCGTGCGCGAGCTCACCGGCGGCATCTACTTCGGCGAGCGCGGCCGCGAGGGCGACCGCGCCTACGACACCTGCGTCTACACCGTGCCGGAGATCGAGCGGATCGCCGAGGTCGCCTTCCGCTTCGCGCGCCGGAAGGTCACGAGCGTCGACAAGGCGAACGTGCTGGAGAGCTCGCGCCTGTGGCGGGAGACGGTCGAGCGTGTCGCGCAGGGCAAGGACGCCGAGCTCGAGCACCTGCTCGTCGACAACGCCGCCATGCAGCTCGTCTCGCGCCCGGCGGACTTCGACGTGATCCTCACCGAGAACATGTTCGGCGACATCCTGAGCGACGAGGCGGCGATGCTCACCGGCTCGATCGGGATGCTCCCGAGCGCCTCGGTCGGCTCGGACGGCCCGGGCCTGTTCGAGCCCGTCCACGGCTCGGCGCCCGACATCGCCGGCACCGGTCGGGCGAACCCGCTCGCGATGTTCGGCTCGGTGGCGATGATGCTCCGCTACGGACTCGGGATGGAGGACGCCGCCGCCGGGATAGAATCGGCGATCGACCGCGCGCTCGCCGAGGGGCTCCGGACGGCCGACCTCGGCGGCGACGCAACCACCGAGGACGCCACGGAAGCCGTCCTCCGACACCTCTGAGGAAGGGGGCGAGAAGACGTGAACACCGCGACCACCATCTGGCTGAACGGCGAGTTCGTCGCCTGGGAGGACGCGAAGGTACACGTCTTGACGCACGCCCTCCACTACGGCACCGGCGTCTTCGAGGGCATCCGCTGCTATGAGACCGACGCAGGGCCGGCGATCTTCCGCCACGTCGAGCACCTCGAGCGGCTCGAGCGGTCGGCGAAGCTCTACTACATGGACCTCCCGTACTCGGTGGAGGAGATCCGCGAGGCGACGCACGAGCTCATCATCCGCAACGGGCTGCGCGCCTGCTACATCCGCCCGCTCGCCTATCGCGGGCTCGGGCCGATGGGGCTGAACCCGCTCGAGAACCCCGTCGAGGTCATGGTCGCGGTCTGGGAGTGGGGCGCCTACCTCGGCGAGGAGGGCAAGCGCGACGGCATCCGCGCGATGATCTCCTCCTGGCGGCGCCTGTCGCCGGACGGGCTCATCCCGCACGCGAAGGCGTCCGGCCAGTACCTCAACTCGGTGCTCGCCAAGGTCGCCGCGACGAAGGCCGGCTACGAGGAGGCGATCCTCCTCGACGACCACGGCCGCGTCTGCGAGGGCACGGGGGAGAACGTCTTCGTCGTCCGCGACGGGGTGATCCTCACGCCCTGCCAGACGAACAGCATCCTCGACGGGATCAGCCGGAAGTCGGTCATCGAGATCGCGCGCGACCTCGGCTACGAGGTCGTCGAGCGCGACATCGCCCGCGGCGAGCTGCTGCTCGCCGACGAGGTCTTCCTCACCGGCACGGCGGCGGAGCTCACGCCCGTGCGCGAGATCGACGGGATCGAGATCGGCCCGCCCGGCCCGGTCACCCGCCAGATCCAGCAGGTCTTCGACGACGCCCTCCACGGCCGCGTCGAGCGCTACGCCAAGTGGCTGGACCCGGTCCGCGTACCATCGAAGGCATGACGACGCCGCGGTTCGAGCGAATTACCTGGGCGCTGCGCTAGGCCCGCGCCTGCGCAGCGCCGTCCCCAGCAGGTCCCCGTTCGCTCCAACCGAAAGGCGCACTCACTCCCATGCAGGTGCTCATCTACGACACGACCCTTCGCGACGGCATGCAAGGGGAGGGCATGTCCCTCTCCGCCGAGGAGAAGCTCCGCGTGGCGCACGCCCTCGACGGGCTCGGCGTCCACTTCATCGAGGCCGGCTTCCCGGCGTCGAACCCCAAGGAGGAGGCGCTCTTCCGCCTGCTCGAGAAGGAGACGTTCGCCAACGCCGACATCGCCGCCTTCGGCATGACGCGCCGGCGCGGGACGACCGCCGAGCAGGACCCCGCGCTGCGCCTGCTCGCCGACTGCTTCGCGCCCGTCTGCACGATCGTCGGCAAGACGTGGAAGCTCCACCTCGACAAGGTTACGAAGGTGGACCCCGAGGAGAACCTGCGCATGATCGCCGACGCGGTCTCGTTCCTGCGCGAGCAGGGCAAGCGCGTCATCTACGACGCCGAGCACTTCTTCGACGCCTGGCGCGACGACGCCGCGTACGCGCTGCGCTGCCTGCGCGCGGCCGTCGAGGCCGGCGCGGAGAACGTCACGCTCTGCGACACCAACGGCTCGTCGCTGCCGTCGCAGATCGCCGAGGCGACCGAGCGCGTCGTCGCCGAGCTCGGCGATGAGGTCGCGGTCGGCATCCACACCCACGACGACGCCGGCTGCGGGGTCGCCAACGCGCTCATGGCCGTCGAGCGCGGGGCGACGCTCGTCCAGGGGACGATGAACGGCTACGGGGAGCGCTGCGGCAACGCGAACCTCGTCTCGATCATCCCGGCGCTCCAGCTCAAGCTCGGCTTCGAGTGCCTGCCCGAGGACCGGCTCGCGCGGCTCACCGAGACGTCGCACCTCATGGACGAGCTCTGCAACGTCACGCCGAACCCCAACCAGCCCTATGTCGGGCGCAACGCGTTCGCGCACAAGGGCGGGATGCACGTCGCCGGCGTCGTCGAGGACGCGAGCACGTTCGAGCACATCGACCCGGCGGCGGTCGGCAACAGGCGCGAGCTGCTCATCTCCGAGCTGTCGGGCAAGAACACCGTCCAGGCGCGCGCCGAGCAGACCGGCCTCCAGCTCGACGAGGCGACGGCCGCGCGCGTCGTCGAGCGGGTGAAGGAGCTCGAGCACCAGGGCTACCACTTCGAGGCCGCCGACGGCTCCTTCGACCTCCTCATCCGCCGCGAGACCGGCGAGTACCAGCCGCTCTTCACGCTGGAGTCATGGCGGGTGATCGTCGAGAAGCGCGCCGACGGCAAGGTCGAGACCGAGGCGACGATCAAGATCTGGGTCGACGGCGAGCGCTACGTCCGCACCGCGGAGGGCAACGGCCCGGTCAACGCGCTCGACAAGGCGCTGCGCGCGGCGATCTCGGAGACGTACCCGCACCTCAACGACATCGAGCTCGTGAACTTCAAGGTGCGCATCCTCGACGAGACGAAGGGCACCGCCGCGGTCACGCGCGTGCTGCTCGACGCCAGCGACGGCGTCGACACCTGGGGCTCGATCGGCGTCTCGGAGAACATCATCGAGTCGAGCTGGGAGGCGCTCGTCGACTCGCTCGAGGCCGGGATGCTGCCGACGCGCGCCCGCCACCGGCGCCCGAGCGCCGCGCCGGCCTCGTGATCCCGCTCGCGAAGCCGGTCCTCGGCGAGCGCGAGGAGCAGCTCGTGCTCGAGGTGCTCCGCTCCGGGCGCCTGTCGCTGGGGCCGAAGCTCGCGGAGTTCGAGCAGCGCTTCGCCGCCCGCGTCGGCGCGCCGCACGCCTCGGCCGTCTCGAGCGGCACCGCCGGCCTCCACCTCGCCCTGCGCGGCGCCGGCGTCGAGCCCGGCGACGAGGTCATCACGACGCCGTTCAGCTTCGTCGCCTCGGCGAACGCGATCGTCTACGAGGGCGCGCGCCCGATCTTCTGCGACATCGACCGCCGCACGCTCAACCTCGACCCGCAGGCCGCCGCCGCGGCGGTCGGCCCGCGCACCGCGGGGCTGCTGCCCGTCCACATCTTCGGCTATCCCGCCGACCTGCCCGCCTTCGAGGCGCTCGCCGAGCGCCACAAGCTCTGGATCGTCGAGGACGCCTGCGAGGCGCTCGGCGCCGTCCACGCCGACGGCAAGCAGGTCGGCTCCCGCGGCCACCCGGCGGTCTTCGCCTTCTACGCGAACAAGCAGCTCACGACGGGGGAGGGGGGCATGATCTGCTGCGCCGACCCCGAGCTGAAGGCGCGCTACGACTCCGAGCGCAACCAGGGCCGCGCCCCGGACATGGGCTGGCTCGACCACGACCGGCTCGGCTTCAACTACCGCCTCTCCGAGCTCGCCTGCGCGCTCGGCATCGCCCAGCTCGAGCGCCTCGACGAGCTGCTCGCCGGCCGTGCCGAGGCCGCCCGCCTCTACGGCGAGGCGCTCGCGGGCATCGAGGGGCTCGAGCTGCCCTGCCCCGACGCGGGCGGCGACCGGCGGAGCTGGTTCGTCTACGTCGTCCAGCTCCCGCCGGAGGTCGACCGCGACGCGACGGTCGAGGCGCTGCGCGCGCGCGGCATCGACGCGAAGCCGTACCTGCCGGCGATCCACCTCATGAGCTTCTACCGGGAGCGCTTCGGCCACCGGGAGGGCGAGTTCCCCGTCTGCGAGGACGTCGCCCGCCGCTCGGTCGCGCTGCCGTTCTTCCCGCAGATCACCGAGTCCGAGATCGCCCAGGTCGCCGAGGCGCTCGCCGGCGTCCTCACGAGCGCCAGGGCGCGGGCCTGACGTCGCCGGCGGCGGCCGCCTGGCTCGGCGAGCCGCGTGCTTTCGCCGGCGCCGCTCCCGGCGGCGGTCCTCGCTGTGCCATGATCGGAAGATGACGGCCGTGCCGCGCCCGCCGGTCCGGACCCGCAGCACCAAGCACGTGCTCCCGCGCCGCCGCGCCCGCGTGCTCGGCCTGGCGGGCCTCGCGGGCGCCGCCGCGCTCCCGGCCGCGCTCTGGCACGACCAGGTCGCGCTCGTCGCCCAGGGCTTCCGGCTCGAGCTCGACTACCTCGTCACCGGCTGGACGGCGTACGCCCTGCTCGCCGCGGGGATCGCGTTCCTCGTGCCGGTCGTGCTCTCGATCGGCCGCGACCCCGACAGCCGCTTCTACCCGCGCGGCCGCGCCGCCTACACGGCCTGGGGGCTCGTCCTCTACCTGCTCGGCTTCATGCTCGCCACGCAGGTCGCCGGGCTCTCCCGCGCGCTCGCCACCGGGTGAGCGCCGCGCGCCGGGCCGCGTCCATAGACTGCCCGGCATGTCGCGCTTCGCCGACCCGCAGGACCCGCTCTTCCGGGCGATCAACTCGTCGATCTCCTTCGACTACCGCCTCTGGCCGTTCGACATCGAGCAGTCGCGCGCCCACGTCCGCATGCTCGCCCGCCAGGGCATCATCGGCGACGACGACCGCGCCCGCATCGAGGAGGGACTCGCGCAGGTGCGGGAGGAGCTCGAGCAGGACCGCTTCGAGGTCCTCCCGACCGACGAGGACATCCACATGGCGATCGAGCGGCGGCTGACCGAGATCGTCGGCCCCGTCGGCGGCAAGCTCCACACCGCCCGCTCGCGCAACGACCAGGTCGCCACCGACGTCGCGATGTTCGTCCGCGCGCACGCCGAGGAGGCGAAGCGCCTGCTCACCGCGCTCATGCGCACGCTCTGCGACCTCGCCGAGCGCCACCTCGACTGGCCGATGCCGGGCTACACGCACCTCCAGCGCGCCCAGCCCGTCTACCTCTCGCACCACCTGCTCGCGTGGTTCTGGAAGTTCCGCCGCGACCACCGCCGCTTCGAGTTCTGCCTGCAGTCGACGGAGGAGCTGCCGCTCGGGGCGGGCGCGCTCGCCGGCGTGAACTTCGACACCGACCGCCGCTTCGTCGCCGCCGAGCTCGGCTTCGCCGGCATCGCGGAGAACTCGATCGACGCCGTCTCCAACCGCGACTTCGTGCTCGACTACCTCGCCGCCGCCGCGACGTGCGCGACCCACCTCTCCCAGCTCGGCGGCGAGATCGTGCTCTGGTCGAGCGAGGAGTTCGGCTTCTGCGAGGTCGCCGACGCCTTCGCGTCCGGCTCGAGCATCATGCCGCAGAAGAAGAACCCCGACGCGGCGGAGCTCTTGCGCGCGAAGGCGCCGCGCGTGGCGAGCCGGCTCGTCGCGCTCCACGGCGTCCTTCACGGCCTCCCGCTCACCTACAACAAGGACATGCAGGAGGACAAGGAACACCTCTTCGACGCGGTCGACACGCTCGAGCTGGGCCTCAAGGCCGCCGAGGGGATGCTCGCCGGGATCACCTTCCGGCGCGAGCGGCTCGCCGAGGCGGCGACGGACGAGTTCCTCGCCGCCACCGACGTCGCCGACCACCTCGTCCGCCAGGGCGTGCCGTTCCGCGAGTCGCACGGCATCGTGGCCGGGCTCGTCCGCCACGCGCTCGAGCGGGGCAAGACGCTCTCGGAGCTGACGCGCGAGGAGCTCGCCGAGCTCGCGCCGCAGCTCGACGACGCCTACTACGAGCTGCTCGGGCAGGGCGCCTGGCTGGAGTCGAAGCGCTCGGAGGGCGGGACCGCGCTCGCGCGCGTGCGCGAGCAGCTCGGCCGCGCCCGCCGCGCGCTCGAGGAGGCGGAGGGCTGAGCGCCCTCGACCCGCGCGACCGCGCCTTCTACGCCCGCTCGGTCCACGCGGTCGCGCGCGACCTCGTCGGCTGCGTCGTCCGCCACGGCGAGACGGCGGGGCGGATCGTCGAGACCGAGAGCTACCACCAGACCGAGCCCGCCTGCCACGCCTACGTGGGCCTGACCGAGCGGACGCGGGTGCTCTTCGGCCCGCCGGGCCAGGCCTACGTCTACCGCTCCTACGGCATCCACGCGCTCCTCAACGCGGTCGCCGAGGAGGAGGGCGTCGGCGCCGCCGTCCTCATCCGCGCGCTCGAGCCGGTCGAGGGGATCGAGCTCATGCGCGAGCGCCGCGGGGTCGAGCGGATCGAGGAGCTCTGCTCCGGCCCGGGGAAACTGACGCAGGCGCTCGGGATCGGGCTCGACCTCAACGACACGCCGCTCGTCGGCGGACCCGTCGAGATCCTCCCGCGCCCCGACGGCTACGAGCCGCGGCTGGTGACGGGCGTGCGCGTCGGGATCACGAAGGCCGCCGACCTGCCCTGGCGCTTCTGCGACGCCGCCTCGACGTCGGTCTCGCGCCCGCTCCCGCCGGCGATGCGCCGCCGGCGCGCCGCCGCGCGCGCGGGCCGCTGAGCCCGCCGCGCGGGCGCCCCGCCCGGACGGCTACTGGGCCTGCGGCGTCGACCCGCCGCCCGCGCCCGCCGGCGGCGCCGGCTGCTGTGGTGGCGGGGCCGGCTGCTGGGGCGGGGGCGCGGGCTGCTGCTGCGGCGGCTCCGGCTGGGGGTCCGGCGCCGGGGCCTGGTCGGTGGCCGGCGGCTGCTGTTGCTGCTGCGGCTGGGTCTGCTGCGGCTGCGGGGCCGTCTCCTGCGGCTGGGTCTGCTGCGGCTGCGGCGCCGGGGCCTGGACGGCCGGCGCCTGCTCGTCGCCGTCCCCCTTCCGCTTCTTGGCGTTGCGCTTCGCCTCGCGCTCGTCGCGGATGTCGATCCACGCGCGCATGACGTCGCGCCAGATCTCCGCCGGGTAGGTGCCGCCGGCGACGGGCTTGCCGCCGTACTCGGTCTCCATCGGCTTGAGCTTGTCGGCGTAGCCGACCCAGACGGCGATGGTGAGGTCGCGGTTGAAGCCGACGAACCAGGCGTCGCCGTAGTTCTCGGTCGTGCCGGTCTTGCCGGCGGCGAACTCGCCGATCTGGGCGGCGGTGCCGGTGCCGCGCAGGACGACCTGCTGGAGGATCGACTTCACCTGCTGCGCGATCTCGGCGCTGAAGACGCGCTTCGTCGTGCGCTCGTTGGTGTCGTCGATGTCGCCGCCCTCGACGCGCTTGATCGCGACGGGCCCGCACTCCGAGGAGGCGAGCGTGCCGCAGACGCGCTTGCCGTCGTTGGCGATGACCGAGTAGGCGAAGGCGAGCTCGAGCGGCGTGAGGCCGGTCTCCAGGCCGCCGAGCGTCATCGCCGGGTTCGTCGAGACCTTCGTGCGGATGCCCATCCGCTGCGCCAGCCGGGCGATCCGCCGCGTCCCCAGCTCGATGCCGAGCTCGGCGTAGACCGAGTTGTCCGAGGTGACCGTCGCGTTGGCGAGCGAGGTCACGCCGGCGTATGCGTCCTCGTAGTTGTTGACGACGAAGCGCTCGCCCGGGCTGCCGGGCACCTTGAAGACCTTCCGGCGCGAGGTGAACGTCCGCATGGGGGAGATCCCGCGCCGCAGCGCCTCGATGAGGATGAACGGCTTGAACGCCGACCCGGGCTGGCGGTGGCCGTTGGTGGCGAGGTTGAACGGCGTGCGGTTGTAGTTCGTCCCGCCGACGAGCGCCTTCACCTCGCCGGTGCGGTTCTCGATCGCCACCAGCGACGCGTCCGGCCCGACGCCGGTGAGATGGCGCGAGATCGCCTGCTCGGCGGCCTGCTGGAGGGCGGGGTCGAGCGTGGTCGTGATCCGCAGCCCGCCGCCGAAGACGACGCCCGGCGGGTAGCGCTCGACGAGCTGCTGGGTCACCCAGGTCGTGAAGTAGGGCTCACGCGAGTCCGGCCGGGGCGGCTGGATGTCGTCGCGGCCCGGCAGCGCCTGGGCCCGCGCGTGCTCGTACTGGCGGCGCGTGATCATCCCCTGCTCGAGCATGCGCAGCAGCACGAGGTCGCGCCGGCGCTTGGCCGTGCGCGGGTTCTCGATCGGGTCGTACATGCTCGGCGAGGCGATCATCCCCGCCAGCAGCGCCGACTCGGCGACGTCGAGCGTGCGCGCGAGGCGCTTGTTCGGGTCGAAGCTCGCGCCGTCGTCCTCGATCGCGCCCGGCAGGCCCGGCTGGGCTTGCTGCTGCAGGTCGGCCTCGTGGTCCTTGCCGAAGTAGGTCCGCGCGGCCGACTCGATGCCGTAGGCGCCGTGCCCGAAGTAGACGGTGTTGAGGTACTGGGTGAGGATCTTGTCCTTCGTCCACTGGCGCTCGAGGTGGTAGGCCATCGCCGCCTCGCGCAGCTTCTGGAAGACCGAGCGGTCGCCCTGGGCCTCGAGCGCGTTCTTGACGAACTGCTGGGTGATCGTCGAGCCGCCCTGCGCGGCGCGCTGCTGGCGGATGTCCTCCCAGAGCGCGCGGGCGATGCCCATGTAGTCGACCCCGTCGTGCTCGTAGAAGCGGCGGTCCTCGATCGCGATGACGGCGTTCTTGACGTTCGGCGAGATGTCGGCCGACTCGACGAGGATGCGGTTGTTCTCGCCGGTGAGCTTCGCGAGCGTCGTCGGCAGGCCGGTGTCGGTGAGGCCGCGGTCGTCGGCGACGAGCGTGGAGTTCTCGGCGTTGCGGTACTGCTGCTCGTTCTCCAGCCGCGGCAGGTCGCTCGCGACGGCCATCATCATCCCGAACACCGTCGAGACGAGCGCGAGCACCGAGAGGCCCGCGAGGATGAAGAAGAGCCGGAGCTTCTTCAGCTTCGGCCGGCCGGGCGTGAAGGCGGGCGGCTCGAACGGGGCGACCGCGCCCGGCCCGGGATCTCTCGGAGGTGTCGTCGTCGATTCCGGCATGGGACGGCCCTGCGGCCCGGCGACCGGCGAGGTGGGACGGGCGGGGGCGGCGAGCCCGGAAACCCGTCCGGCGGCGCGCGGAGTCTAGCATTCGGCCCATGACGGACTCGGGGGCAGCGGACGCCCGCTTCCTGCTTCGGAACGTCGTCGACGCCCTCCCGGAGGGGGCGCTCGCCGAGCAGCTCGCCGGCGGCCGGAAGCTGCG